>JGI24508J20089_1000049_pt1 | contig 499742 bp, 604 predicted proteins | sample LinPmetageLP24_FD_20089 | JGI IMG/M metagenome (IMG submission 20089)
CCCCCCCCCCCCCCCCAACCGGTGATTGCCAAGTATCAAAAGCTTGTCCCAAATTCGACTTCATATTAACCAACCACCAAAAGACCTTGAATATCGAATGCAGCAACTCTAGCCTATTAAAAACCTGATCTTCGATATGCAGCACAAAACTTATGAAGTTCCTCGCGTACTGCAGGTCAGACCTCCTGCCAAGTCCCGCGGCGGCAGATTCAACAGACGAAAAGCCTCAGACCAAGCGCAAGCTAAAGGGAATACGAGCTCTCAGGACTTCCAAGCTGCCATTAATGCAGAGGTCGTGCTGGTGCTCAGATGTTCGAATTTGCTCTGAGCACGGAACGGAGCGGACGTGCATTCTGGTGACTTCGCCCCGCTGGTAGAAACCTATGGAGACAAAGCAATACGGAGATATTTAGAATTATTAGTTGCCCAAAAATCTTTGCCCTTCATGAGACTCTACGTATTATCCTCTCAAGTTCTGCAAGAGAAATTGACTTATGATCAGGACATGCTTCTTGAGAATGCGGGGTCTTAACCAAGGCGGGCTGGAAATTCCTGAGCATTGCGGAATCATTCCCGACTATTGATGCGGGAAGTAGCTTATTCAGGCAAATCCAAACTTTAAAGCTCGAGCACAGCATATCATCTTTGTTTTCGTGCAAAGGGTCCCCGCTAAATGGCGTCTTGTACCTGAACTAGGAGACGGGATGGCAGCGCCACTCTTTAAGCTTCTTGGCTCGGGCTGCTCAAAGCCTCAGCTACCAGCACACTACTGGACCGAGATCCGACGATATGTACTTTTTGCTGCAGGAACCTATTTTTGGTGCCGTTCTGGGAGAAAATGTTATTCAGCTGCCAAGGTCCACAGCGGGTTTGAAGAGGTTGAGGCGCAAGAGGGACTTCTTAAAATCTTTCGGTAGCCTCACATTTTGTCATTTCCTTCTTCATCCCTCATTCTTTCGTTAATTCCTATACTAGGGTAATCATAATCAGACAATATGAAGTCTTCAATCTTGTTCTTGTCGTCGCTCGTTCTCCTCTTGGAGTCTGCTTCAGCCCAAGCCCCACCTCCAAGCACCAAAGGTGTCTGCTACACACAACGAGGTTTTTTCCCTCCTAAAAGTGTGAAGACCACCAATAAAGTTGCGACCAAAACTGTCCAGTTGATTGAGACGACGGTAAGCAGACCAAAATTAGTCTCTCGTCCATGCGGTGTCGCTGACTTCCCCTTGACAGACATACACTCCTTCAGTGACAGTCAAACCTCCACCGGTGACGGTCACGACGACAGTGACAAAGCCATCGACCTATACACTGTCTCAAATCACCGTACGTTAAAACCACTTCCGGCTTTTGATAAGTTTGCTAATAGGTGTTAGGACACATACACTGCAACCGAATACACTGGAACAATTGTCACAATCTCCTCCGCAATCGCAACAAGCACTCAAACAGACACTTCAATCACGACATCAACAACAACATTAGCTGTGACCGAGATTCCCACCGCGGATGGATTCAAGCCCGTGCAGTCCACCTTGCCCGGCTCAGCTCAGAAGCGAGATATTGCACCAATCTCCCGAGTCAAGCGAACCATGTCCTCACCACTTGAGAAGAGGACTTTCTCGATTTGCCCTGCCCTGCCGAAAAAGAATCTGAAGATTTTGTCGACGTTCACTTTCTTACGTCCGATATCAGTCACTTGCTATAATGTGGTTACGGTCTACACTGTCAGATACGTGACCAGAACAGCTAAAACACCTGCGACAGTCACGCTTCCACCAGGAGTCGTGACCAGTGGTGTTACGTCTTATGAGACTATCACTACTACTGTGCCAAACGGTAAGCTGGTACTGTATACGGAGCATTTTGGACTCCTCGCTAATTTTTGATAGCCTCGACTACAACCACTGTCTACCTCAGCTCAGATGGCACGACGACAAGTTATTTCACAGCTTCCACGACCACCACAACTACAGTAAGTAGATTCCGTCTGCTTCGTGTAAATCTTGAAACTAATTCCTTGCCAGGTGACTGCAACGGAAACCCGCGCACTCGCAACAGCCTATGCCGCTTGTCGAGCTGAAAACATCGCCGGCGGAGTCAACAACGAAGGCATCTGGGAAGTNCACATTAGCAGCGGTAATGCTGATCCAGCAAACGTTCCATACACCAGTGCAAGCACCGCAACCGAGTGCTGCACTTCTTGTTTTGAGAACACGGACTGTGCGAGCTACGTGTATCAGGAGATCGCACCAAAAGGCCAACAGTGCTTGATTGTGCTGTTAAATCCTGGGACGTGTAAGGCGCCAGGAAGTTATGGATTGGGTGTTAATACCGGTGGTGGGTATAAGCCGGGTGAGGGGTATACCGTTGGCAATGGATATTGTGGTGTTGTGACTGGGGTTAATGATGTTTGAGGGGACTGGCAAGAAGGAAGAGAAAGTTGAGTATTTTGTAATACATAATTGAAGAAAAGGAATTCAAGCTGTCTCGACTAAAAATTTTGATATGAGAGGTTTGGTGGAGGCTGACTAAGACTAGAGCATCGTACGGCGACCGTATCAAGGGTATAAACGCCAAAGGAACACAAAACAACGACCCCGTGCAAAGCAAAATGACATCAGATGCCCTCATCAAAACGAATACCCGCTCAGTTTCCTCAAATACTCAAGCACAGCCATACCACTCAACACAACAACAACTTCCCACCCCTCACCACCCTCATACTCCTCAATTTCCAACTCTCCCCTCTTCTGTCCATACCAACAATGATGCTTAAATCTGGCTAGCACCCTCCCCGTCTCCCTCTCCACCATCTTCAAATGCAAATAGTCCAGCTCTCTCTTCAGCGCACCCATCCCCTCAATCGCATGGGTGCGCTTCCAATCAAAAGTTCTCCGGCCGAAAGTTCCGCCTAGATCGATGTTCAGCTCGAAACCATTGGATTTGAGCGTTTCGCGGCAGAAAATGGATTCCCAGACTGCAGATTTGGAGTCCGGATCGCCAAAGCAGAGTTGAATGGGTTGAGAGAGGGAGACAAAGGGGAGGACACAGGAGCCTAGGATTGGGGTAGAGGGGGCAGCTGAGTCGTCAGATGTCGATGAGGATGTGGTGGATGCGGAGCGCATCACGATGCTTTGTTTGGTGGATTTGGTAAATAGCTCTTTGGTGAACCAGCTGAGATCTAGCTCATATGATGGCGTTGTTGAGTCGGCTGGTGTGATGATCGCTTTGGTGTGACTTTTGTTGGCGAGGCCAACTGTCAATGTCTTGGTAGACATGCTGTCGAAATGTGATCTGCTTGAAGTTCTGAGAAATTGTATTGTCGTTTGATTGTTTATGCCGATCCAGGAGCCAGGTATTGGCCTAATGTAGACGCTGAGCAATTTCCGCCGCCCGTCTTGGATAGCACGAGTTCTTTGGGTGATAGAGGCAACAAAGTGCGAATGTTGGGCCGTCTTATATTCTCCGGATCTCATGTCGTGTTACGGACTTCCCGGCCAAGCCCATGAGGCTTGCTGTGAGGCTGAGTTGTGGGGCACTGCAGTGCCAACCAACTAACAGCATCGCGATAGTCGCAAATTAGTGGAACTTCTTTCTTCTCAGAATAAGCACATGATGGCTCTTTGAAGCTTCCGTTGAGATAACCGAGACCTTGATTGTGGATAGGATCAAATAAACGGGTACAATGACATCAAGTGGTGGGTCTGTCGGGCTTGGGGGGTTTGATGGGGCTTGACTTGGATTTTCTTTTGTCTAGAAATTTGGACGCATAGATAAGCATGTGGAAGTGATGTGTATGATATATGGAAGTACAGGAACTGAATCATAATGTCTATGAAGTTTGACAACCAAGGCCCTGCGACATTATCTCGTGGCTGAGCTGGGGGTGAGTGTCTGACTGATTGCTGCCTGTGGGGCATGGCAGAGGCGGGGTACTTGGCAGGCCTGATGATGGTGTAGTAAATAATATGAGCATGAAGCTGGAAATTTGTAATATTGAGAGAGACGAGAATCAAACTAAAGACTGCGACCATTGGTCATATTCCTCAATCTATCTGGCTCTAGTCTTGGTTTTTATTCCCAGGTTTGGATATACCCAACGGGTATGCATGCGGTTTCACTTCATCATTTAGACTTTTAACTTATGGATAAATAAATTCAATATTTTACATTTATGTAATCAGAGTTTTGAGTGATTTCCAGGATCAGTCACCTTTCAAATTGAAGTCTACAACAAATTTCACGATTTCTGAGTGTCGAGTCGGAAGATGAGACTAAATAAACGGTGGTGAAGTAGTCTCTGTCACTCCACCAGGTACATACTATCAATGTATTGAGATTTAACTATCAGTCTCGAAAGATCATACAACTCGAATATTGGAGGTGAATTAGAATTGAAAATATTTGATAACAAGCTCCTTCCCTCTCTGCTCTTGACAACTTTCTCGCTGAGTACTCTCCCTACCAAAACAAAAACAAATCCGCAACCGAGATATTTCTGAGCACCATTAGGCTCTCATATATTTTTCCCATCCCGAAAACTAAGAATCAGATATTCGGCGCACCATTCCCCAAAAACCCCAGCTGCTGATCCATAACCTCATGAACCAAGCTCTTCAAACTCTGCCACTCCATCCCCAGCTCTTTCGCCGCCTTCTCCGTACTCCCCACAAAGTTAATCGTCTTAGTACCCGGCTTCAGCTTATACGGCACACCAGGATAATGACTCTTCACAATCTCCAACACATCATCCCACGTGTGTGTTGGTCCCGAAACAAGATAGCTAGCATTCTCCTTGATTTCCGGCTTCAAAGCACGGAGATGCGCTTCCGCTACATCGCCCACTGTCACGTAGCTGAGAAAGACCGGCTTTGTTCTCGGCCATGATGGCGCCCCAAAGCATGCCGTTGGTACCGTTGGCTACTTCTTCGGCAGAAGTTTGCGTCAGGTTGTGGCCGTAGACGAAAGTCGGGTGGATGGTTATCAAGGTGAATTTTGGGGATTGAGAGGAGACGAATTTCCAGACTGCTTGGTTGCTGAGGATCTTGGAGGCGTGGTAGAGTCGGAAGGATGTCTCTGCGTCGTTGGCTCCTGTGAAATCACCTTCTGTGTCGACGACTAAGTCCAGAGCGTCTTTCTCTGCACGTCCCAGGTGCGTTAGTCTAGTTCTTGATACTTATTTCTAACAGAGTGTTTATGGGACTTGGTATTTTACTTACGAATTACCTTCCTAACATTCGGACCATCCAGAGCCATGAACGTGGCCACCGAAGAAGTGATGACCACTTTCTTGATACTAGCTACTTTCATCGCCTCGGTCAAAATCGCCGTCGTTCCATCTACAAACGGACCAAAACATTCAGCCTTGTCGGTTGAGTTGCCAGCGAGTGGTGAAGCCATGTGTAGCACATAGTCAACATTGTCAAGTTTGCCGGCAAAAGCTTTGGGATCTGCGAGATCGGAAATGATCGCGAAATCGAGCTGGTCTGGATAACCTAGAATGGATTTCAGTTTTTCGATTTGTGCTTCTTTGCGGACGGAAATGCGGAGTTTGTATCCTTTCTCAAGGGCTTTTTTGGCGGTGGTGGAACCAATGAAACCTGTTGCACCAGTGATGAAAATGAGACCTGACATGATGAGCGGAAGTTGGATGTTATGTCAACAGAGGTATTAGGAGCGTCCTTTTTCGTCGCAGAAATGGAAGACAGAGTGACGAAGATGAAAGTGAATTTGACTGTGAATGTAAATATAAACTGAAAGGAAAATGGTCTCGGGTATAGATCTATCTATTTATCTATCAAGAACTACTACAATTGTTCATAAGTGACATCTGGTGGCTGATGTTGAGTAATCATGCATTCCGATCACGAAGTTGGTGGGACGTTGAATAGCTCAGCTTTCGGATATCCCTGCCTACTCTTGGTAGAGGAACACCAATCATGCTAGTCGATGAGCTCAAACATGCAGAGACACCGAAAATACAACGCCAGTGTCTGACGATGGTTCCACCGGACCTATACACTTTCTACACAAAAATACAGTCATATTTCCCACAACATACTATTCCTTCGCCAAGGCTTACATATGACCGATATAACGTATGCCAGCAAAGGCAAGCAATAATCCAAGTACACTGGAAGACTCTACACAGTCGAACCAAGTCTTGTTTGTAATAGAGCAGATATCGAAAGCTCTGGAGGCATGGAGCCAAAGCACTGTTCCAGTGCATATTGCTTTTCCAACGGCCGAGTCCCAAAATGTAGATGCTTCCCAACCTGATATCCACAGTGCGGAGGCGATTGTAGGATCGTAACCGCAAAACAACATATATCCGGCGCAGATGAGGACTGCGATATGCGTTCCAATAGCCCAGCCAATAGGATTAGATCGCATGTCTGCTACTGACAAGCTGGAGGTGTCAGCAGGATATCATGAACGAACACAAGATAGAATGGGTCTCCACCAACCTGAGCAATTACCGGCAGACGTGATGTAACTTTGGCGAAGTTTTGGGAAACAGACTCTCAGTGGTGAGCCACGAACGGATGCAATAGTGCTTGCTACTCGGCTTAGAAGTGGCAATTGGGTTGAGCTGGGCTCTCGGAGGTGACTGCTATTTCGAGATGAAGGAAGCACATATTTTAACGAGCAGGGTGTGCGCATCGTATCTCGAGAGAGATCAGGTGGTTTTTGATATCATCATTATTATCTTTACCTAGCTCTGAACTTGTGAACAGCCATGCGGCTATCCGGCAGCGGAATAACGGATATTGATTGGTAATGTAGACATCCCTGCTTTCGGCCCTTCTAAGTAGAAGCAATTACCAAGAACCTCGGCCGAAAGCTTGGTGGGAACAAGCTTGAAGAATAGCCGAAAAGTGGATTGCGTTCGAGGAGGTTCAGATAAGCTTCATCCTCCGGAGTGTATGCTACGAAGGTTAGTGAGCCGTGGACGGCCTCTCGAGAAGAGTCTCCTCAATTCTACCTTCTGACTTCGATTTACAGTTGTTTTCCCCCTACGATTGACCACAATTAAAAGGTGATCTTTAATCGCATCTTTATACTCGAATGTGTTATAGGCCTATTGCTTGTATTCCTACGATTTAGGACAGGGGAAACCTAAAGAGGTGAACCCTAAGCATCCCCCTGTCGAGTCTCACGAGGAGTTCCTAATGTAAATTTTCGTGGGTGTTGATACCGAGGCTAGGGTACTTGCAAAGCAGCCTTTTGTGGGGGCTTTAGTGGCAGCGCAAGTACCCTTGGCCTTACGAACTGGGTGGCAGAAGTCCGTGCGTTCAGGGGCTCGAATAACTTCATTTTCTTAATACACGAACGTAATAAATACACTTATGATACTACTAAAATAGGTCGCGAATATACGTCGCCGATGTCACCTAAGAAACCCGACAAAGAGATTAAGACGAAATAGAAGAAAAAAATACGCTAACATTATAAACATACGAATATAAGTCTTAGATTACTTACTAAATACTACGATCTTAGGGAATTAATTATATGAAAAGTCTTATAATTCGTATTACTTAAACGAGCTCGTCTTATACGAACTAGTCGTTCGTGAATCTAATAAAGCAAATAAGATATTCTTGACGTTATTAAATACGTCTTTATTAATCATACGACAAGAAAGCTTTTATAATAATAAATCATTATTAAATTAAAGATTCTTATTTTTCTTATAACCTTCAAACGACATTTTAATTAAATTAGTTATTATTTTTATATTAGTTATTATTTTTATATTTAATATTAAAAGTCGTACTTTTCTTAAGTGTATACTGATGAATTTAAGCGATAATGTGACGATAGTCAAGGGTTTGGGAGCTGATTTCTCCTTTGGGACAGCTAAGCGAGATTACGTGGGGAGCTCTTTGTATATAGCTCTTTTCCCCCTTTTTACCTTCTTTCTGTTTAGTTGTAGATTCTAAGAGAATCTTGTTTACCTTCATATATACTCAATTGATATGTGAGGCCTTCGCAGCGACGCTAGCGTAGGTCTTTATAGGGCAAGCGTCACAGATAATGTATATATTTAAACACTTATTTAATAAAGGACGGTATATTAGTCCAAGAAGGTTATATTCTTAATAAGAGCAAAAAATACGAAGAATATATATATATATAATAACTAAAAAAAGGTATTATCTTAATTATATTTAATATTAAATATATCGTAAAGACGTCACTTTAATCTACTTCTTTATAATTATCAGATATAATTATAAAAGCATAATTATAAATATTTATAATATAAAAAAGAATAATATATTTAAGTAAATCGATTACTCAGATTAAATCCTCTGTCTATATATTCAGAGTAGTTTGTCGACTTTTAAAAAGATACATAATATTTTAATATTTATAAAAGACAAGAATTCAGCCTACGGACATAAGTCTATAATTAATCATTATACTTAATAATATACGAAATATAATATTTTAATTATTCTCGTACCTTTTAATCTCTTTAGATATAAATCCTATTAAGAAATACTAACGAAAAATCAAGTAATATATTTATAAATATTAAATTTAGGATACTAATAAAATAGAAATAATTTAGGCAATCAAAAAAGAACAAGCTCAAATATTATAAAAATAGATTAATAGTCTAATAAAATCCTATAAGAGTTAAGTATAATAACTTATAAGAAGAAGAGGCTGGTCTATACCTAATTAATCGTAAAAATTAAAGTTATTGATACCCTGAACGCACGGACTTCTGCCACCCAGTTCGTTAACTCGTGAGCCGACATTGATGCGCTACTCCGCAGATGAGCCTTGAAATGGACCATGCCACTCCTAGCGTTTAACGCAACCAATGGCGAAATCAGATACGAAGTACATCGCAATATTTCCTGCAGCATGAAGCAGACAAGTGGAGATATTGGTCTTCTTCTTGAGTCCACAGGATATGCACAAGCTCAAGCTACCGTGAGCTTAGTACTCGTGGAATATCGGCTGATTTGGGCAGGAGATAGAACAGCACCTCCATACGATCTATCTCATTGTGGCTGAGATGAAATGTATTTAAAGAAAGCAATAGCCCGACTTCGAGTTCTTTTTCACCCAGCTCACCTGGGTACTCAGCAGATATCGCTCTTTCCACTTCACTGCTAAGCTGTCGTTCAACCACTGTTACCACCACCGTAAAGTACATATATCCTGGCTTCTTCTATCCCAGTTGTCCACCACTGATTTACTTTGGCGAATACAGTAGGCCATTGCTCGTTGTCATGGCATCCCTCTCTCGAACCACGCAGTTCACTCGACTCCTCGCTATCATCGCTTGCACCCTACCAGCTCTAACGCATGGCCTCACTCCAGCAGAGTGGAAATACGCCCGTCAATCAGCCAAGCTGGCAGCTACCAAATTCGGTTCCAAAGTCCCTTTCCTCTTCACAGTAGCTGAAGATATCCGGTCTAATATCTTTACTGATCTCGCTGCTTGCACCACGCTTGCTGGTACCTATGTCAGCGCCTACGAATGTGCAAATTCGGTAACTGAATCTGCACTTGCTTTTGGATTATCTGCTGTAGGTAACATCATTGCCGACATCGTCAATTCTGACAAATTTCAGGCCTTGTACCAAACTACCGGGCAATGGTCGAAGCGATCGACTGACCTCGCCGACCGATTGCTGGCGAATGTCCCGGATGCAGTCAAAATTACCGACATCCAAATCTTAGGGGAACCTTTGACAATCAATTCTTCAAGTACGACGCTGCATCGTCGCAGAGACATTGACGACTTTCCGATATCTGTTAATTACACTGGTGGTCTTCCTCTGACTTTCGTGATGCATCGTCCTGTTTCTACCGCTGGCTCAAGCCGAAGCATCGATTCAAGGTCAAGCTCAGATGCAGAGTATGTCCCGCTTTTCATAGCCACGGATGGGGTAAGATTTACCGTCACTCACCTTGCGCGTGTGAATACAACCGTGTCAAAGCGCGGAGGAATCAATGGTTACACCCACAAAGGTGTGGGGGGCTTGAAGTTGCAAGTGAACTCTGATCCCGTGTGCTACTGGAACGATGTAATCAACTGGTTGTCTGGTGATGAGGACGATGACGGAAGCCCACTGTACCAAATTGTGCAGTTGGAGAAAGTCTCGCTATGGCTTGGCGTTGCCTCTGTCAATCCGATTTATGACTACAATGGAAAGCCCTTCGATGGTCAATTCATCATGGAAGCTGAGACAGTTGTAAGTAAACGGCCTGTCCGGTTGATCTCAAGCTCCGAACAAGTAACTGATCATCACAGCCGTTCTCAACGAATTGGGAGACAGGATGGAACTGGTGTTTTGGATCTTATCCAACCCAATGTTGATCCAAGAGGGGAAATTGGTGATTCCCGAACCGTCGAGCAATTGTGAAACTTGCATCGCAAAATTGGGCTATGGACGGATTTGAAGTGCTTTTAGTGACATCCTTGACAGAGGCTTTGTCTATGCCAGGACTGAAAGTATGATTGTTGAGAAGATTGATGGAGCTGGTCGCTGTCAGGCTGCTAAAATAGAGCACACCACAACTTCTTACAAATAAACAACCTCATCAAAACCCCTCGAAATGCAAGCGAGAGACCAGACATATCTAAGATTTCTTTCTGAGCGACAACAATGACTCAGTTTCCTGATCCGACGAGCTCCCAATGGAGTTCATCCCAGAAGAATTNGATACAGATACAAAATCTAGAGATGAGATGAGATAACTGCAAGGCGTAATGACAAGATATGCGAGCGGTGTCGTATTGATGATTTGCCAGTCAAGTCAAGCATCCATTTCGCTGGCGCTTGACGAACGCCAGCGCTGGGAGTAGCAATCGCACAGCCTTGAGGCCCATTGAAGCTGCCTGTACGTGCACGCATACAACATTTATGCGGGGCTTCAGGCATCAGCACTTCGCGGTCGAAATCGACTTTTATGTATGAATATAGCTGGTTCTTGCACAAATTCGACAAAGGCGACCTTACATCGCATGTGCACTTTGCTTGATTTTATATTCTTCATATGATTAGTTGGATTTTTGTAGCAATATGGCAGGTGCTTCGTGGATCTTTAGGTTTTGTAAAGCTTGTAGATTCATAACATACGAGATGTTTGCTATTAGATTCGAGCACTTCTTAAGGTTTGAGGAGACAGTTGATTTTAGAAACATTTGCAAATTTTGCTATCTTATAGTTTGCACTTTTAACAAAATCTAAGTGAAGGATTAGACTTTTCTTGAGATTAATTAACATTACAATGCTTAGGCTAAAAGACTAAAGCAATTTTTATATATTACTTAAAATTTAAGTATGAAGAGTTCAAATAATATAATTTAAAAATTGTTATTGCCTTTAAAACACCCGCATTAGGCAAAAAACGTTTTTACAAAACCGCCTTACTTGAATAGAAATTTTAATGATGAGTTTATAATTTAATTAAGTGCTTTAAAAGGTAAAAGATATGTAAATAAAAAATATTGCCTTATAAAATGCTTTATTAAATTAACGCTATGCCCATAATTCGCAGTACGAGAAAACCCAAGACCTTGCCGATTTGCTTCATAGCCCGCTGCCCGAACTTGCTCTCGCTGACTACACGACCCGTCCAGGGCACGGTAGCATGGTTTTGCTATTAAACAATTCTCAAGGCTGAGCGGTTCTGCAGAGGTTCTTATTGGTACAATGCATGGATTCATGGAGTCTTGGCGTAAGGGGGAGCAGGCAGGGGCATAGTGCGCCCATGTATATGGTCCTTGAATCCTCTTAGGGGCGGTTGGGGGCCAAAAGACGTGCAACACGCTCGATAACCCCAGAAATTTCAGAGATTGACATAAGGAAACGACTCGAGTGATTAATTGACCGTACACCAATTTGGCAGCTCGAAGTCCAGGAGCTGCTGACCTTTTAGATATCAGAAGCTTTGCTGGGTGTCGTCACCCCGACGCAGGTTGACGGGTTCTTCACTACATGAGGTACGGAATTGTTATTGTACGAAGTCTGTGCTCAGAAGTTCAACACGACGCGACCAATCAGAAGTGTTCTGATCATTGGAAGGGGAAAGAGGATGATGAAATGACATGTTTATATTGGCCTTAACGGAGGGCTAAGATTCACAAGAACTGGTAATGCGCAGCCCCGAAACCTACCGATGCGTCGCATTAGAACCACCAGGGTCAACGGCTGCTAGGGGAAGTGGGAGGGCTTGGCAGACTCGAACAGGAAACAATGGCAGCATGGGCGAGGCACAGCAAACTTTGGACCCGCAGATTTTGTAGTCACATCCCGAATCTTACCATTTTAATGCCAGAACGACGTCTCATTGCTTGAGATATGAGCATGTGCAGGCTCTCGATGCGATCTGGCCTAGCTCATCGACATCTCTACCAATCAAGAGTTAGTATTAATTACTCCTTATACCCAGGAAGTCATTCCTCCGCTCCTACAGTTATAGATTTAGCGAGATGAATTATTCTGAGGGTGGCACAGAAAGTACTTCATGCCCCCTTCCCTCAAGCTCTAAGGGGGGAACTGGTTTAAATAAATTTTCTTGCCGCTCCAGTCAATGCCATCGGATATAATGAAGCTATTTGTCTTGTTATTGTTACCTCTTTTTGTCCGGGCGTCATATTTTGGCCTACTAGACTCGTGAGAACCCCACTATATCGAGAAAGGCATTACTGACCAATACCAGCCTTGTCTTTCCTCGTTCAAATCCAACCAGCACAGATGGAAACTGCGGTTCTAACTCCGATACTAATGCTACCTGCCTAACATCGACGTTTGGAAATTGCTGCTCTGAGAAGGGCTTTTGTGGTAAGGGCCCTGATATTCGAAGCCTCAACTTAGAATATTCATCAATTCTATCGGGATAGAGAAGTCAAATACTAACAGGATCCAGGATCTACATTCTCCTATTGTGGCACAGGCTGCCAGTCCTCATTCGGAGTATGTATTTCAGCTAGCACTCAGGTAGTCAGCACAAGCGGTTCCTGCGGGGCAACATCAACCTCAAACCTCACCTGCACCGGAAGCACATATGGAGATTGTTGCTCAGCACTTGGATACTGTGGCCGAAATTCGAGTTACTGCGGGACAGGATGCCAAAGCGGTTTCGGGACATGCGATCCTAGCAGCAGCACAACGAGCACCTCGTCAACCAAAACTACAATATCAACTTCATCCGCCATCACAGCAGGTGTATCAATTGATGGAAACTGCGGCAGTAATTCCGATATTCTCGCCACATGCCTAGGCTCCACCTTCGGAAACTGCTGTTCCCATCTCGGCTTCTGCGGTGGAAACTCAAGCTACTGTACCAATGGATGCCAATCCAAATACGGCACCTGTGATACCACCTCCTCAGCTTCGGCCTCCGCTAACCCCTCTTCCTCATCTTTATCAAACGGCACCCTCTCCGCAACCCCCAAACCAACCCCATCCACTATTAGCGCCGGCGCAAAAGCAGGCATAAGCATCGCAGCCGTCCTTGGAGTCGCCGCAATTAGCGCATTAGTATGGTATGTAATCCGTCGACGGAAATCCAGGGGGGAGGGCAACGCCCAGGAGTTGGATACTGATGCTAGTCATCAGATGCAATACAGGTATTTTCGCCACAGTACTCCGGCGTTAGCAATGGGTAGAGGGGGGGGAGAGTATGAGATGGATGGTAGCACGCAGCCAGTGGAGCTAGAGACGCCAGTTGGGGAGTTGAGTAAAAGAAAGGTAGAGGAGAGGAGGAAGAGGTTGGTTGATGAGAGGGTTGCCGCGGGGTATGAGGGTGCTTATAGGGGTAATTGATTTTGTGTGTGTAAGATACAATTGGAAAGAATATTAGTGTTTCTGTCAACGTCTGTCTAGCTAGTATTGATTCGCTCCACCTTCTCAATCATAGAGCAATCGGGATGTCCGCACTGAATAAAAGTGCTACTACACATGTGTTGGCACAACTACCGTTCGACCACATCTGAGAACCTATCTTTTCTTCGTAGCTCCTCGATTTGTCCCCAAAACAGAACAGACACTGAGCCTTGCCAAAGCGATAGGTCCGATTTCAGGAGACAAAGTCGGTAGCGTGAGGCGACCTCACGATAGCCGCAAAGAGCCTCCATCAGCTCGGCGGTCTCAATGCAGGTTGACAGCGTCTTGGAGGGTGATATCAATGATGCGAGTGCAGATGAGATCAACAGATTACATTCTTTGAACCGGATTGAAATCTTAATAACTCCTAATAGTATATATTTAAAGAAGTGAAGTCGTAAGATGAAAAAAATCAATGAGGAAACACGAATTGCACACACTTTAGGCATACATCAATTAGGCGCTGACAGTTCGCAACCGCTCCCACATCGCGAAATGATAGATCGTGAGCTTAAGAAAAGGATATGGGCTTTTCTATGTATTCAAGATTGGCTTCTAATTCCGTTCGGTAACTCATACGCTATTTCGCCTCGACATAGTGACACCCCCTTGCCACTTAACAGTGACGAATTCTCTGGGTTACCAGCGCGAGCCGATGAAGGAGATCTAAACTCAGCAACACATGTGGGATATAACCTTATCATGTATAAAGGTACGTGAAACCTTGTTCTAGGCTGGGCTTTGTCGTCTAACCTAAGTTGTCGCAGTTGCCGAAATATGTCGAGATTTTCATGACAAAACAACAAACTGGAATGCATTAGGAAAGGAAAAAGGAGACTCACTGCGAGGTCTATACTACCATGTCTTATCCTCAGACGAGGCTCTGAAAGCCGTACTGAGAAGTGTGCCACGATATCTTCAACGCAACACTCCTCAGAACACGAACTCCCCACAGTACATATCTTGGGCAGAGGCGAACATTTGCAATTTCGCTATCTCATAAGGCAAGTACCAACAAAGTGTGAACCTACTATGCTTACGACTTATTCAGACCCTGATGATCCACCAAAGACTTTTTCTGAAAAGCTTGAAAGACAGGTGGTACACATATACGAGGGTAGGATTCACAACATGATCATTATCCAGGATTATCTACTGACTGAGGCAGATCACCTGCATCGAATCTGCACGGACTATATTGGAAGAGTACTATGCCTCTTTCAAAGATGAGTCGAGCGATATGTGGACAATTCTTGCCCACGTCACAACCGCCTCGGTATTAGCATTCCCCAGACTGCTCTCTCCAACTCAAATCATGGAAGTTTGCTGATATCTGGTCGGCTACAGATTATTTTACTTTTGGACTACCTACTATCCGAAGATAGTGTTCCGTCAAATTACCAACTTGTCTGCGACAGTCTCAGTCTCATGGAACGGTCCGAGAAGCACTCGAACATACACGCCAAAGGAACTCGACTAATTCGGATTCTATCAAGACACGCACAACAAAAATCACCTCCAGCCTTGTCACAGATAGCTCTGATGTTGAGAGATGGCGAGGCAAGTAACGAGCAAGCGGAGCTTCAATCTATGGAAAACCGGCACAATGCAGGAGTCGAGACGTGGGACTGGGATTCGGTCTTCTTCAACTCGTTCGACGTGACATTTGATGGCACTTTCCTTTCAGCGGTGACAACGAGTTGCATCAATTGCAACCCTCGTTGAAGTATTTAGAGTTAGACTTGTCAATAAATAACCACCGCTTCATTCACACGACAAAGATGAGTCATCATTGATTCGCTGGGGCAGATGTGTACCCGCTATCGTTCCAATCACTGTGACCAACCAATGTTGTCGCTTAATTGAGTGGTTCGGACATAACGCAGACCCGAAGTCGCGAAGTTAAACGTCGGACGGCTCAAGACACCTTGCTCGTATTTTACTCCATACCAAAAAAGAGGACGCAAATGAATAATTGTGAGCGTCGAAGTAAGCAATAGACAAATTTACATTATGCGCTAGCCGAAAGCTCGGCTAAAGACCAGGGGAGCGAGAGTGGGATGAGTTCACAAATTGGGAACTCGGGTGAGATAAGACATATTTGCCAACCAATCTACAGATTCTCAAGTATTGATAGAAAAAAGTGACTGGGATGTGCTTGATAAGACAATCTTATGTTTTGCAACATCTCATCCGTGCGGTGGGCTCCGGGCGTGTCTGTTCAAGGACGAGACATTCGAGTTCAAGCTCCGAGGCATATCGGCGACAACCAACTGGATATAGACCTTGATGGAGCTCGAAGAATGTAGGATCAGCTACCCGTAGGTTCGTGGCTTCCGATTGATAAACTCTCAACACCTCTTTTATAATTCGAGCGTACTGTTGGTACTTGCGCCGCGCCACCATGCCTCACTCAACATCCTCTATTGATTCGATGGTCATCACGCCTATTGACTGTGGACCCAATTCTAATATCAAAGTGAGTTTTGCCTCATGTCTTCTGTTAAGGTTCCCATTTAATGTTTGTTCAAGTTCGGAGCGACCATATCTGGTGTGGATCTCAACAACGTGGATGACGAGCTATTTGCAGCCCTCAGGGAGGCGATTTATAAGTATGAATTAGTCCTCTTTAAAGGACAACACGACCTCAAACCTATTGAGCATTTCAACTTTGTCAAACGTTTCGATCCGAATGCTCCAGATCTGCACGGCCATGGAACTCTTGAAACTGTCCGGAAGACTCACAAAGGTGCTCCCACACTTTTGGCAGCTGTAAGACTCCCAAACTTCATGGAATTTAACCGTGTGCTAATATCCTACCCTCAGGTCTCAACTCACATGATTCCTGGCGCACCAGGGGTTCGCCTTGTTGCTGCTGGCTACCAAGGAAAGGACCACTATGGTCTCAAGGACATCGAATTCAGGACATCTACAATTCTCAACACCCACGCCAATCCTCCTACTCAAGAAGAAATCGATGCTGGAATTACTCGATTCGGCCGTTGGCACATCGATTTCGCCGGCTGGGAGCTCCATGCCCCGCTCGTCACCGCACTTCGCTGCGTCAAATTACCCGTTGGGCCCGAACAAACACTTCGGTGGGACGATGGTACTGGGCGAGAGATCAAAGTCAAGCCAGGACTTACCGCATTTTATTCTTGCGAGCAGCAGTACGCAGAGTTCTCGCCTGAAGAGAGAGAAATGGTAGACAACAGTGAGGTTCAATATGCTGCTCATCCATACCAGTGGATTAGCAGATGTAAGCAAGACAGCATGGGCATCACAATTCCCCAGGGTCAAGGCTTGGAGATGAAGCCAGACGAGCGACCGCAAGTGGATGAAAGCAAAGTCCAGCGACTGCCTATGGTATGGCACAATCCTGTCACTGGCAAGGGAGCATTCATGGTTCATGCTATCATTGCGGAGAAGCTGTTCATCAAGAAGACCAAGAACTCCGCGGTCCAGGTTATTGACAACGTAGATGAGGTACGAGCTCTCTTGTTAGGGTTGATGAAGAGGATGGTCAGCCCTGAGAACGTCATGGTCGCTCCATATGAGGAGGGTGACGTTGCCGTGTGGAATAACCGCGGAATGGACCACACCTTCATCGAATACCCCAAAAGCTATGGCCCGAGAAGTATGCATCAGGTCAATATTGCAGGCAGTCACCCACCCTCCTAGATAGCTTGTTCCGTATTCTGCTTGTATGTTAGATCAATCTAGTATCTTTGAACTCAGATCTTTGAATCTCACAATGCATCCTAGATTGAGATGAAGAAGTAAGAAAAGGCGGTTCAACTAACCTCTGAAGATGTGTTTCAAGACTAGTAGCAGATCTAGGTAGTCTGTTACGATCTTAGATATTGAAAACCGATTGTTAAGATAGTCTTACCTGGCACATTTTTATTAGGAATGTATGCAATGTGCGTTTTCAGAGTTTAGGCATAAAACCATAAGGAGCAATCTATGAAGATGAATTGAAGCGCGATGATAAACGTTGAATTGTGGTTCTAATTGACGGTAATTTCAGTAGCTCCATCCATCTCAGCACCCTCAAATGTCAAACCATTTCCATGCGCGACTCCCAAATTCCTCACAATATCAACAAACTTCGGATCCAGTGTAGGACCTTCACCCTTCTCATCCGAATCAAACTTCTCATGTATGATTCGCATTCTCACCGCCTGATAATCTCCAAAAGTGGCATCGAACGGCATGTCAGCCTCGACATATTTCCCTTCCTTCCTGGTCAAGAACTTGAGAGGCGCAACAGCATTGGCGTTGACAAAATAAGCCATTGAGAACAGATCGAGATCAAAGGGTAAGCTATCCCAAGGCAGGCGATGCATAGTTGACTTCAGAACTTTGTCGCTCCAGAGAGACAACCCATCTGCGATGTTGACAATCACTGCGCCATCCACTATCGGAGCTGGTACCCATCCATTGAGCGGACTTTTGACCTCCAGTCCAGCCGTCTTTGCAAACAGAAGTGTCAAGGTTCCCCAATCTGTATGTTCGCCTAGCCGTGGGAATCGTCGGTCTGGAGGGGAAGATAGGGCGGGGTATTTGATCAGTCGAAGGACGTTGCTGGGAGCGAGGTCCGGGGAATGAGCTGTGGAGAAGAAATCAGGGTCCAAGTCCATGGACATAGCGAAAGCTTTCATGAGAGATTCAGAAAGTTTGTTGCATTTGTTGCGGAACGCTTCGGCTGACGCACGTCTGGGTGGTGTCCACCAGGAGGATAGGTTCGTGGAAGTGAGATTGGAATTGGCAGTGCTGCCGAAACAGAAGCCCTCTTGTATCCCAATTCTAATGAAGTGTCGGTCAGAGCCGTTTAATGTCGGACGATTGTTCTGAACTTACAGTGACTCCTTGGAGTCATAACCTACTTGATCCGTGTTCATCCATTTTTCTGCTTTAATTTCTTTGGGCTGTTCGAAGAAAGTCTTGGACTGAGGCATTCGTTAGAGGTATACTTAAAGCAAGATATGGCGGGCATACCAAAGAAAACATCTCATCCACCTCTTGCTGCGGTATTCCATGTCCTTTCAGAATCAAGAAGCCCCATCTACAGGCAGCTTCAAACAGCTCGGCTGACGCCTTGGCAGGGTCCAGCTCGAATCCGCTAAAATCAATGACAGGAAAGTCTTCCTGATCAGTTAATGTGGCACCCATACTCGCGTAGTGATGGTATCTCGATACCTTGAGATTATGAGAGACTATCGTTGCTGTTGGACATTCATGAAACTATTATTGTAAGAGCACCAGCGGTCCACCTTTACCAATATCCCGGAAATCACACTGCTCCGTATCATAGATAACACTAAGTGATAAGATGAGATGCATCCCACTATTGGTTCCTAGAATTTCACAGTGCTCCAGACCTGTTCCTTCTACGAGAAGCTAGTATTACCTTAGTCGCTGGTCTCGTCCGGCCAAGCTCGATTTCGCGCATCTCGGCCGAGACTCACATTAAATGCTGCAGGTCAGTTGCTTCCAGACAAGGAACCACATTGAACCTCGAATCAGCAATCATTTGCGGCGCAGCGCTGAGCACCACAATTTCGTTCAAGCCAGGCTGCTGAGAGCAACTAACACTCCAGCTGAATGCAGGGTAGTTGTTGGGTGCTGTGGAAGTCTACTATCACCCATTGCTTCCTAACAAAAGAGGCAAAAGTAGCTCCAAATGTTTATTGAGTCTAGAAAATACGAGAAAAAGCAGATAAAGAGATGTGAGAGTCGTTGTTGGCCCTCTGATTAGTTCCAAGAATTTACTGCGCTTATGGTCACATGACCTTAACAGAACAATATTATGGGGAACAGCCATTTCAGGAAGTGTCTTGAGAATTGCCCCGAACGGCTTTAGAAATTCCAATCAGGGAGAATAACAGTGTCGCATCTTCGGTATCATACACTCCTAACCGCTTCTGTGCTGTCCAGAACACAACGTCGAGAAAGCGAACGTTTCTGTAATATGTAAAGCAGGTGCAACGTCGAGAAAGCACGCAGCAATTCTTTCAGCTCCACTATCAGAACACAGGACTCGAAAGAGTACTTAGTCTAAGACTGATCTATGTATACCTTATTGGTGTTTGTGGTTTGACGGGTGCACGAAGTGCTAGCGCCGCGAGCTTCAATCCAGTAAGCGACACCTAATGTCAACAATGGCGTAAAGCTTCCTTAATAGCTGTGAAGAACAAAGACAAATTAAGTTTTGGGCTTTATCACTGATATCAACACAAGCAATGTTTTATGCATACATCTATTGTATTGAACAGTGATTGAAATTGCTGGATTCAAGCCAATCGATACTGGCCAAAATCCGTCTGCCAGGAATAGTACGGTACGTGATAGTCCCAAAACAAACCTTGCTCCAGGGCAAGCCTTGAACATCATTCACAGAGGATGGGAGAGAACTTCTCGGCCGACAGGCTGCGACAGCAGTCAATAGCACAGCCAATGACAGGATGGCAGAATGCGTCGTCTTGAACAAATGCTTGATAGACGTGTTCCTAGGGTGCATTTTGTTCCAGAAGAAACTCTTCGCTGATGTACTTCATGATTGGCTCCAGATTAAGGCTGTAGCTGCTGCTCATAACGGCAGGACGACTATCGGACCCCTTTTCTCGAAGTAATACTTGCCAAGACTGTTGTGTGCTCTCCATGTATGAGTTCGTTGGCACTTCACGATGCAGAACATTCCGGAGATTGTGTCATGATGAGCAAGAAGTATGCAGTAGATGAGAAGTCTTAAGAACTCGTCCTTCAAGCCACTCATGTCGTTGATGCCGAAAGAATTACTTCCATGATTGGTGTATCGAAGGCGAATGATGCGACAAATCATCATAGAAGGAATTCATGTCCCTCGAACGATATTTGTGGATTTGACAATATAGATGAGCAGGCTTCATCAAGACCTGCATATAATCCGTGGCGTTCTGTAGCTCATACTCAATATACGTGCAGTTGCTTGATTGGCTGGATTTGCAAACCAAATCATGTTTCCTTATCTGCGTCACGTGTCAAAATCTGATGCTGCCTAATAGACGGTATCCGCCGCCTGCTTCCCATCTCGAGAGTCTTCGAAAAAGGGGCCGGGCTCTCTTGTCAACAACTGTGTCAACATGTCGATCGTACAGTGCAGAGCCTTTCGTCAGATTCCGGCTGACTTCTTCAAGCCCAAGTACGATGATATCCATTCAAGGTCCGGCGCCTCGTTCCCAATAGCAACGATAGCTCGCATGAGACACTGTTCTTCGTCGGGATGTCCTTTCTGCACCATTCTCCTGGCTAGTGCTGATAAAAATGTCTTGCCCTACGCAACATTGTGCAATACTACCGCCGTCTTGCAGAGAGGAATGTGGGACCCTGAACATTCCCTTCAGCTCTGCATCGAGATGGACGACTTTTCGCGTAGCTTCTTCTATCGCGTGCCACCCCTGTGGAGTATGTATGATTCATTATATTCATACACGAGCAGCCTCCACAGCTAAATCAGATAGGGCTTCCCTTGATTGCAAGATTGGATGAGCCTTGGGATCAAGTGACGCTTATGCGAGCTTGGTTGGCGAACTGTGCTTCCAAGCACTCTAACTGCCGGCAAGCCACGGTTCAAAAGCTTCCTAGACGTCTTCTTGACCTGAAACCATTTGATGATTCGGATGATATTAGGTTGGTTGAGTCGAAAAGTATTTCGCTAGAGCCAAAATACGTGACTTTAAGTCATTGCTGGGGTCCACGTGCAAAACAGCCAATCTGCACCACCAAAGCGACGTTGACCGATAGAATGCAACGAATTGGACATGACAGTCTTCCGTTGACATTCCAAGATGCTGTAAGAGTCAGTCGGACACTGGAGCAGCAGTATTTGTGGATAGATTCACTATGCATTATCCAGGACGATGAGGACGATTGGTCGGAGCAAGCAGCTGTAATGGGCTCGATATATGGTGCTTCCTACGTCACTTTAGCTGCGCTCAGCTCTGCGGATAGTACTCAAGGTTGTCGCGTGAGGCCAAGAGACCCGTCCAAGCCAACGCTGTCAAGATACCAGGATTTCGATTTTGGCTCTCGACGTGTCCGGATTTTCGAACACTCTCCAGCTCACTGGCACTCTGAGTATGGTGATAATCCATATAAGCATGATGGGTACGGAGAAAACCCGTTGCGAACAAGAGCTTGGACATTACAAGAGAGAGAGCTCTCTTTGAGAACAATTAGCTTCGCCCAAGGACAACTGCTCTGGCAGTGCCGGACTATGAAAGGCTCATCACAGCTACCGTGGCACGAGATGATTCGATCGGGCGACGATTTTCGACCTCTACCACTAAGGCTTAAACATGATGAAGATTGCAGTCCAGAAGGTCCAGCCGCTAAGCGTGACCACTGGTATAGCCTAGTAGAAGACTATTCCTCGAGATTTCTGACTGAAGAAAGCGATAAACTACCCGCCTTGGCTGGCCTCGCCTCGAAATTCCGCCAGGAACATAGTCCTGGAAGCTACTATGCCGGCATTTGGTCAGAGCATCTTCCATCAGCACTCCTCTGGAGAACACTCTTCTCTTACAGCGGCGGCCAGGACAAACTTTCAAACCCGCTTGCCGTGTTCCAGCCTCGCCGTCCACAGACCTACAGAACGCCGAGCTGGTCGTGGGCATCTATCGATGGCGAGGTGAGTTATGAGAGCCAGAGAGTTGACGCCTCGGTAGACGATGTCTTTGGATCTGAGTATGGAAACTTTCAAATCACAGGCTCGTACTACCAATTGGTGACCAAGAACGACCTGCTCGGCACGCCATCGGATGCATCGTTACGACTGCGAGGTTGCGTCTCCAAAGTCAGTATTGATATGGAGCCCATCGACAATTATATGAACGATGGACTTCTCCGTCTTACTGGAGTAGATCGCATTACTCTTGGGGTTCTCTACCCAGATATCATGATTGATTTACAAGGCGTACGGTCTCTATTCGTCTTAAGTGTCAGATCTGAGTCGTACAATTCTTCAACTCGATTTCCACCGCGTCTCCACGAGCAACTGTTTGATTATTCGAAACCAGCAGACTGGAATGATCTAGATTTGAGAATGGGGCTTGCCTTACTGCCAGCGAGGGCAGGGGAGGTCTTCCGCCGTGTCGGTTTAGTGCGTTGGATGCTGAAAGATGTTTTCGATGGGATTGATCCCACTCTGCTGAGATTGGTCTGAGGACCAGCTAGATGAAATAAGACGTGTTATTTTGTCCAATGAAAATAAGGTTTTCTTAAATTCGCAACCCTCGCGAATCATCTTGCCGACTCGCCGACTCCTTTGGCAGCCAGCAAAATCAAAGGCATGCCATAAACGTTGAATTCTGCACAAATTTTACATCGTACCATCCGTCTCAAATTTCGTTCCAGTCGCTGCCTCTTGAGGGGCGAGTGGTGCATAGCATGAATAACCCTGAGGCAACGATCATTCCTCGTTTAAAGAAAGCAACAGGAGGAATTTTGATTAGAAGTACGTCAGTTAAGTTCGCAGAACATATCTGCAATCTAGAACAGGCTACATGTAGTCTAGAATACGACTTCGAGATACGTCGATCAATGCTCGGCCCCGCTCAACTTCTGCTTGTACGTCCAGAGTTATTGAAATCACGCCACTAGTGTCTGTCATCAGACAACACCGATGGCCACCCCGATCTTGTTCATTGGTATGCAAGAAGATTGAATGGGGAACCTTTTCGGTTGTAATTATCCACTCAGGAGGTTTGAAATGATATTGTATTTACACTCTCCAATGTAGCTTCAAGATATATCCCAATCTACTCATACTTAACCCTCATCCCCTCATCCATCTTCTGCCCCACCTGAATCATCAACGCCTTCTTCTCACTATCATACTTCCACCCTCCCTCGGGACAAGTAACCCAAACCCTCTTCCCCTCCACCCCATCCTTACTCCAATACGCCCCCTTCGGCTCCTCCTCAACCCCCAAAATCACAACCTCATTAACCCAATTCTCTTCCTTCTGATACCCAAAAGTGCCCTCAACAACCAGTTCCTTCCCCTCAAAGCTCATCTCAATCTCGGAAGTCGCCTCTTGCACAATACTAACCCCATCATCAAGATACAACTCTCCCTTCGCCTTTCCATCCTTCGACGGCGCAACGAGAAGATTGAAAGGCTGTTTACGGACTTCAGTCGTCGTATACGCTGATGAGTTGCGCAGAGGGAGAATCGAGCCACCTCGAATATGCAGCGGGATTTCCGTGAACGGTATATCCGTTAAATTAATCTTCTCTCCCTTCCCCTCGATCTTCTCATAAGTCTTGAAATCGTAAAACGTATCCTCAGGGAGATAAATTTCCACACTCGTTCCATTCTCCTCCGTAACAGGCGAAACGAGCAAGTGTTCACCATAGAAAAATTGCAACTCGACAGCAAACGTGTCTTTGTCTTCAGGATAGAGGAAGAACATCGGGTTCAAGATCGGCGTCCCGGAAACAGATTGCTTGTGTAAAGCCGTGTAGATATAATCCAACAGTCGATACCTAATATCAATCGCGTTCTTCGCAGCCTCAGTGACGCTTTCCCAGAGGTAGAATTCCTGCGGGTTACTCGAGTCGCCATTATGATTCCTGTAGAATGGGTTGAAGGCACCGAGCGTCGCCCATCTTGCGCAGAGCATTTCAGTCGTATTGCCTCCGAAGCCGCACACGTCGCTGCCGACCATGGGCATTTGGTAGAAGGCGGCGAAGTCTAGCATGCCTTGGATAGAGTTGCGGTATAAGTTCCAGGTGGAGAGGTTGTCGCCGAGCCATTTTCCGACGGCGTGGCCGCTGCCGGCGAAGGTGGAGCGCGTGATTACCATGGGCCGGAGACCGGGACGACGCGCCTCCATGGCGTTGCGGGAGAAGGAGGACATCATTGAGCCGTAGAGATTGTGGACGTCGAGTTCGACGTGGCCGTCGAAATGGACGATGTCAGTGTCAAGGGTGAAGTTGGAGACGCCGCCGTAGGTCTCGACTGTGTTGGCGTTGTCAATCTGGTAGGGAGGCTCTAGCAAATTGCGGTTGGGAAAACCGATAGGATCTTGGGCTTGAACTTGTCTCTTTTCCAGGACTGGGCTCGAGGCGATTCCTCGCTTGGTGTTTGGTGATGCGGGAGGTGATAACCAAGGTGGTGCGTATCCAATACTGTCAGGTGGATATGGCGAATTCGGATCTGGTTGGAAAGCTTGAGGAAATCCTGGGATTGGTCGAGGAGCCGATCTCAAAGATGGTCGGGTGGGAGGGAATCCACGCTCTTCAGCACTCTCTTGAGGATCTTCACCAAAGTAATTGAAGTTCGCGGCTTCATTCATATCGATCCAGAGAGCATCGATATCAACTCCAGTATCCGCATCAAAGAATTCCAAGAACTCATTCGTCCAGTACTCTTGCGTATCAGGATGGAACCAATCCGGGAACGCAGTAACACCTTTTCCAGTTAGATATTCTCTTCCACTTTTCTTTCTCTTCGGAGATAAACTCACCAGGCCAAACAACACCCTGATAAATACTCCCATTCTTCTGCAACAGCACCCCCTGATCCCTCGCCTTCAAAAATGTCTCATACGGCAGAGCATTCTCCCTCTCCTCTTGAAACGCCATAGCTGGATCGACCATCACAATATACTTCTGATCATGGTCATGCAAATAATCCACAAACTCCCTGACCCTAGCGATAGGGAAGCGATCGGGATCGGTAGTCATGATGTATCGCTCATACATGTAATCGATATCCGTCCACATCGTCTCGAGCGGGATGCCAGACGAGGAGTAGTTGTAGATGACTTCGGCGATAGAGTAGAAATCGCGATATCCGTAGCGACATTGGTGGTAGCCGAATCCCCAGTATGGCATCATAGCTGCCTTTTGTGTGACTTCGGAATACTGCTGTGCGACTTCGTTGGGGCTGGAGCCGGCGAGGAAGTATAGGTCGATGATACCGGACATCATGTTGTACTCGAGGTACTGGCCGTCTTCTTCGGTGCGGTTGATCTTGACGTCCATGCCGGCGCTGGAGAGCATGAATACGCCATGGGTGCCCTTTTCCCCACGATGGTCGAAGTAAATGGGGTGGTTTCCGTAGAGATTTTGTCCTGATGGTACACCGTAGGAGTCACGAGACCAGAGAGTACGAGTGTAATCCGTGGTGTTCAGGCGTAGAGAGTCTGTGTGTTCGCCAAGACCGTACAGATTTGGATCTTCAGGCAGCGAAGTCCGGAGACGAAGATACTGATCCTCGAAAATGAAGCTTGCAGCAGAAGTGTCGAAAAGTACTTCGCCATTTGACTTCCGCGTGACTTTGAAGCTGAATGGTGATGTTTCGTGGGAGAATTCCAAGGCTGAGTCTTCGGCAGAGACAGAGGCGTTAGAGCTTGGGGTTGGGAAGACGCTGGTGGGGACTTGGTAGGCGACTTGGCCTGCGTCTTCAATTTTAACGTGAAGTCGGGATTCTGTTTCCATCAGCCAAGACTCTTTGACAACAGCTCAAAGTTGTACTCACCAGTGTCATAATTAACACTCAACTTCAACTCCGGTACATCCGCACCATAAACATTACAAGCCTCCCCTCCCAAATTAAGACTGGCAGTCAAGCCCGTCGCCGTCGTCTGAACATCCGAAGCAACATATCCAGGACAGCTCTCCCTCGTAGCACCGCCAGCCTGTCTGCGAGAAACAGAGACAGCAGCTCCCGAGACAGAGCTCGCCAATGCAAGACCTGTGACTAATTGACGCAACATTGTGACGATATGAGGTCTATGCCAATCGATTTTTTTTGGGACTCGGGGATGAACCTCTAGTATTTATATCTGATTGACAAACCCACGGATGCACCAAACACCCGCCACTGGATTGGATTGACATATCAAAACACAGCAAGGCAAAGGCGTCAGTCACTTGTCATACGCGAAAACTAGGACATACTTCGGCTCCTTGGGATGAAGTTAAGTAACACCGACTGTGGCCGACATAACAGCCCCCTGTAATGTTTTGCTGTGGCCCCTCCAAAACCCCATTGATAATGACGTTCAGGGATCGAAAGTGGCTGGTAAGACATTAACCCCGCCCCCGCTTTGCACCGCACCACCAAAAATCACCTGCACTTCTACGACAGAACTCCATCTCCCAAGCAATATCAAGCAACGATAATTCCCCCCGACGGTACCCTCGAAACTCAGATCAGATCAAACTCAATATTTCATTCAGCCCTGAGATCGGCAAAGCCATAACCGGAAAATAGGATTCATTCCTTAGCGATGTCAATCACCTTTACTTTAGTCCACTCAACCAACATCAACAAAGTTAAACATCCATCCCATCCCATCCCATCCATCTCATCTCACCTCCAAAAAAAACCTGATGATGATCATCAACCCTTCCACCCTTCCCCCTTGGCATGACGCTCTTTCTCGCCCTTTTTCCATGTTGCGGGGGCTTGGCGCATCGCCCGAATCCTCCGTTCAAGCCTCTTGTGGGGTAGCGGTAACGCCTCCAGCATATCAGAGAAGCCCCTCCCGTTTCCCCCTCTTCGCTTACGAAGTTACTGGGGCGGGATATCAACACTAAAATAAACAAGCCTGACAGCAGTTGTGGGGATGAATTTGAGATGGGGAATGGTTTCTTGGCTGCGTTCATCGCGAGTGTTGATGAAAGGCTTGGCCCGAGGGAACCGCCATTATTCTCGCCGAAATCTCTCCTTCGGGTCGGATGCCTTGCTTTGTGCAAGGGAGATGGGCCCGATGTGTTGGTCAATGGCCAACAAATGAGAAGCAGTGACAAGTTCACGTGAAATCAAAGGTCGCATGTTAAAGCAAAGATTTATGCTGATGAAGTAATCGAAGCAAAAGTACCAATACCGACCAAGCAAGAACCCCGAATCATCAAACAACGACCCGCTAAGCCTTCTTATTAATCATCAAGGTCTGCGAGTTGCACATAGCCTTCAGTCCACAAGTTCCCATTTCAACTCCAAGGCCACTCTCCTTAAAGCCACCAAATGGAGCCATAGGCGACAAGTCGAAATGGTTGTTGACCCATACAGTGCCAGCTTCAAGCTGTCTGGCGATATGATCTGCCTTCGCGGTATCCTTCGACCAGACTGAGGCACCAAGTCCCATGTTGGTAGCATTGGCTCGCTCAATGACCTCTTCTTCGGCATCCCAAGAGAGAGTCGGAACAATTGGGCCTATTCCGCTGTCAGCTTCTGTTCCAAATTTCAGAATGGGAAACTCACCAAATGGTTCCTCAGTAACGATTCTGGCGTCCTCAGGTGGATTGTCGATAATGGTAGGAGTGATGAAGTATCCATTTGTTTTCTCAATTTGGCCTCCACAAGCAACGTTCCACTTCTCCTTTTCGATTTCCGAGAAGAATCCCTTGACTCGTTCATACTGCATGGAGTTTTGTATCGGGCCGCAGAAAGTGTCTGCTGCAAAACCATCCCCAACTTGAAAGGTCTTTGCATGACGAGCCATGGCATCAACGAAAGGGCGATAGATGGATTTGTGGACAAAGATTCGTTTGATGCAGAGACAGATTTGACCGGAGTTGAGAAATGCGAAAGTTGCGATCTGCAATTGTCAGCAATGTCGACGATCAAGGAACAATAACGATCTTACTTGAGGAGCAACTTTCTCAATATCCACGTCAGGGCAGATGATCGCGGCATCATTGCCTCCCCTAAATCAGAGTCAATCAGGCGGAAGAGGGAAGTAGAAGAAAAGCACTTACAGCTCCAGCGTCACACGCTTGAGAGTCTTCGCGGCGCTTGCAGCGACCAGCTTTCCAGTACGACTAGAGCCAGTGAATGAGATCTTGTCGATACCAGGATGAGATGTGATCCATGGTCCAAGATTATCATCACCAGACAAGGATTGTACAACTCCAGGAGGAAAGCACTTCTGCGCCAATTCAACTAGCTTCAATCCGCTGTATGGTGTGAAGGGTCTGAAAAGTGAGCCTTGTGGTCTCGGGGCAGGGAGATCAACTCACGATGGTTTGATGATGATGACATTGCCCGTGATAATAGCAGGTGCTCTGGTCGATCACTGTCAGTGTTTTGTCCAAGCAAAAAGAAATACCAACGCACATCTTTATCATCGCCAACAAATTCGGAAAGTTCCAAGGCACGATACCAGCGACAACTCCCAACGGCGTATATCTATTGACAATCTTCCTCTCCTCACTATCCTCAATAATCTCTTCAGGGATAGTCAGATTAGCAACACCTCGACTAAAAGCAAGCGAAGCTTCAAGTTCCTGAACAGCTTGGAAAGTCTACCATCTTTCGTCAGTACACTGTATTTCACTGTTATTTCATCCTCATCTCGACACCCCAGCACTCCACAAAGGAGAAACAGAAAGACAAGACTCACAGGCTTCCCCTGCTCCGTAGTCAACAACTTCACAAAACCATCCTTCTCCTCCTCCAGAGCATCATTGAACGCCAGCAATGCCTTCTTCCTCTCTTCCCATGGCACTTTCGACCATGTCTTGAACGCTGCGCGTGCTGCACTGACGGCTGCGTCGAGATCTTGCTCGCTGGCGACTGGGGCGTCGGGGAGTGCGGAGAGGTTGGAGGGGTTGATGCCGTGGCGGGAGGTCTTGGTTGTGAGGAGGGTGCCGTTGATGCAGTGGGTGAAGGTTGTGAAGTCGAGGGTGGAGGAGGGAGGATTGGCGGAGGGCATCTTGGTAGCTGGGGTTGTGGATGCGAGTGGATTGGGGTTTTTCGGATGAGGTGATGTTGTTTTTGTCTGGAATAAACTGGGGAAATATCCCCTTGAAGAGGAGGAGGAATAGAATTAAGTAGATATGCTTCATCTGCGGGAAAGAGCGCCTTCAAGTACTAGAGTATCACAGCCATCGCACCTTCTTAGCTTGAGAGCACCACCGCATCCAGAAACCCCGCATCTGATAGGGATAGGAAGGGGTGACTCCCGTCAATCACGAGTCTCTTCAGGTACAGCTTGGTAACTCAAAGGAGCACAACCATAGGACCATCTCACCTCTTCAGCATTCAAGACAAACAATCGCTTATGCGCCATGACCCCTCCAAGTTACACCTCGCAAGTCCATATCCAATCATACAGGCTCGTAGATATGCTTGCGGATAAGCTCCGCAACGACTTGCCAAAGAAACAATATAGTCCCCGGAATATCATGAAGATGCGTAAGGCAGGGCTGACATGTCATGCCATCCAAGCCTCGACTGTGAAGCCAAGAAATACACACACCAATGACTTCCGTCCCCTCGGAACTTTAAGCTTATGGGCTGCTTACCTGTTGTATTTACATACGCTAACAAATAAGCCACTGATTTTCTTGCCCTTTGATTGTTTCGCTTGGACTTGATTTGACTTGCCCAATGTGATAGAAAGCGAACCCGAGGTTGCTTGTGCTCTGATTCAAGATGCAGGGGGTTCTCGAATACCGAAGTCCCCAATGGCAGCTTCAATTTGTTGGCGCTTTTCAGATAGCAGAGTTACCTAGATATAGCAGGAAATGTAAAGATAGAGTTGAAATGATCTTGGTAACGGCTTCACCGATCCCAAAACTTAGGACAAACCCGGAAATCAACAATGGGAAGGAAAGTCTTAGGTGCGGGGTATCAAATGTTGAGATTTCATTTCCTGTACAATTCCACACATCTTACCATACCGTCAAATCATGATCATTCCACCTCTTACATGCACATCCCAGAGCTGAACAGCCTTACTCCACCATATCATGTTCACATCTGATAGACGTGACTTCCCGCTTCCCTCCTGTATCGAGCCATTCAGCAATTAGTGGCGGCAATTAAACCACAACATCACAGACACCTTAGTCTGGAGCATGCACGCCCAAGGACTTAAGCATTACCATTATGCCATCCCGTTTACATCAGCACATCTACTGACTCGATGCCGGACCCGAACTCGAACTCGAACTCGAACTCGGCGGCTCAGTCTTCACCTCTCCACCAGCATTTACACTCTGCTTCGGCATCGGAAACAACTTCTTCTCCTCTCCTAGAACCACTACAAATAACTCATTAGCACCGTATCACACACACCCCAAAAATCCAAAATCATGCACTCATTCCCCCTCACAACACAAAGTCCCAGGGACAAGGAAAATCAAAACTCACATCTCTGATAAAGCACATAACTCGTCACAATCGCAATCGGGAGCGCCACAATCGCCATCGTAACCTTCCTCGCCACCGGCTTGTAATTCTTCGGTAACTGCCTACTACCCGCCGCATTTGGCTTTGCGCCCGCTCGAGTCGTGATATTCGATACGATGGCGGAGTTCAGCTCGGCGATTGGGACGTGTGGTTTAGGTGTCGGTGTTGGTGTTGGTTTTGCTGCTGAGGGAGGGGGAGGTGGTGGTGGTGTGGATTTTGATTTTGTTGGAGGGGGAGGGGGAGGTGGAGCTTTGGCGATGGGCTTTGGATCTGTGGGTTTCGTGGATGGGGAGGGAATTGGTTTGGGTTGTGATGATAGGGCTGCGGATTTGGTTGCGATTGTTGGCTGGGACTTTGACGGCTCTGTAGATGACTTGGAGCTCGATTGCTGCCGTAAGCCCTCGACTTCAGCTGGCTCTGCTACCGATTCAACCTTCGCTTTGCCCGCTGTCGTCGTTGTTCCCTTCATAGATTCTAGTACTTCAGCTGCTTTCTTCTCCTCCAATTCCTTCACTTGCTCCAATATCTTCGACGTCGTAGGTGTAGTAGGCGTAGGTTTCGCAACAAAGGGTTTCTCCACAGCTTTCACACTCGGCGCAGCACTCTTTGTAGCTGTCTTCGGCGCCGCAGATGTTCCGGCAGCTTTTGAAGCACTCTTTTTTACTGTAGTAGCCTTCGCAGGCGTCGCTGAGGCAGCTTTCACCGTCTTCGTTGCCGTCTTGGTAGATTTTGCCCGAGTCGTCGCTTTCTTCGTGGTCTCCGGCAATTCCACCTCAACAGGATCAGAGATGACCTTCTTCGGTCTCCCTCTCTTCTTTGCGACCTCTGCAGACATTGTATATCTCGAATTGGCGTTGTGCAAGGTGTTGTCGAGGAGCAATGCTCAAAGAGGAATGTTGAAGATCGTGGGGAGATTCCCGGAAGATTCTTGGACGCGCCTCGGCTGTTGGAGTGACGCGGTTTGGTGAACCCCTTTGTGTCCCCTGAGCTTTGTGATGGACTTCCTTCTTCACTCAACGTGACAACGACAGCAGGATAGGTTCGATATGATCTGACTATACTGAGCTTCCAAAAATGAAGATGCAACTGGACAATGTTTTGACGAAAGAAGTTTCTTAATTTCTTCCCCTCCCTTCCTAATTGTGGGGTTGTTCTCCTTTGCATGAATTTCACGAAATTGACGCGAATCCCTGTTGATGGAAGGATATCAATGACTCCTCACCACGTCAATTTTTCGCTTCGCTACAGCTTTTGTTTACATCTTGGAGTTGTGTTTTTTTGTTTCTTTGATTTCCGTGTTTACTCAATTTGCTCTCATTTGTATGGACCATGATCGAAGCCAGGGCGCAGTAGTCCTCGCTGAGCGTGCTCAGCTCACCGAGTGCATGGGCAGCGTCAATGGTGCTGAGCATACAAGCAAGACAAGAGCAAGCAAGGACTCCTCGAGCTGAAATTGATGTGGTCGTATTCCAAATGCACTTATTTTCACCAGACTCTAGTTCTCGGGAACCATTCAGAAGTAATTCTCACATCGGAATCACGTGACTGTGTCTCTCACTCCAACCAGCAGATGCTGTCATCGCGCATCTTACCCAAAGGCAAGAATCCAGTTCCTGATGGCCCTGTCTGTCTGCATGTTCTCGACTGCATCTGAACCTTCGTTTCAGATTTCCCTCATCAATCCCATTCGCCCTCATCCTCGTATTCCTCACAACCCCGCCGCATCTATATTTAGCGAGCATCAAATACGAGCTCAGAGCCTGACAACGCAAACACTCACCGTTATCTGCTTCGTAGATAAGCTTGTCCTCCCATGTTTCTGTTCCTGGCTTACTCTGATGATCTATACTGTTTCGGAATCGCAAACATGAGTTTCGAGGACGAAATCTACGTTACTTCGAGAAGCCGAGCGCCATCGCTTATTGATGTTACGTCCCAGAATGAGAAGGTCTTTGCTGAGTTGCCAGACCTTATACAGGAAGCCGCTGTCTCTACAGAATGTATGTCAAGATTCTTCTCATTGGTGTATCGTATTGAAGCTAACCCAGCTAGTCTCAAGCCAAAGGCTGAGGATAAGCCGTGTCCAAGATGGAACAATCGACACCAACTTCATGACAGAGCCCATGTTCTTCATAACATCAAGGACGGACTCAGGAATCGACATACCTGATCTTGACGTCAACGATGAGAAGTTTCTTGGAAAATATGGTTCCGACCTCACTGCAAACTTCGCAGACATTCGAGTCTACGGCTCCAAAGCATTCGTCCAGAAGCGAAACACTTCAAATGGCTCGCTCTATTCCATCAGCACTTGTGCCACAGGATATATTTGGGTCTCGACGACTCTCATGTACGAAGCAATCGACCAGGCCAAATTTTCAGACATTGAGTTACAAATTGGCACCTTCGCACTGAAGGCACGAGCGATCACTACCGTCGAGATTCCTTGCCGATACAGATACACAGGACGGGACGACCCACTCGACGGCCAACTCTCCCTCCTCTGCTCAACGGTCCTCGCAAAATATCTCCGCCTCCGCATGATCGGCGCACAATACGAAGAAGCCACCGAATCAGCCATAAAACAAAGCCGCATCGAACTATCACCACTACGAATCGTCGACCCTGGCAAATTCGACAACCTAGACATACTGCTTCGACAGGTCTGTACAAATGCACCTATGCCGCCTCATTCAGTTGTCTCGTTGATCTCACGATCAATGATCACGAGGAGATGGCAGTGCTGGAGAGACTCGTCGATCTTGCGAAAACGTTACAGCCTGCCGCAGAGAATCAAACGTTGTTTTCAACAGTCGAGGCATGATTCCATTGATTTGCTTAGCGGATGTTTCAATGCACTTGCGCCGGAAACCAAGCGAGCGCCTGTACTGCGTACATAGTCATTCCATCCACTTCGATGCTTTCACTCCTTCAATCCCTTTACCTGCCCCCCTCAGAGCTTGCTACCCACAAGATATCTTCGTCCTACGAAATAGGTACCATCAACCGGTCAATATCAGGACCTACACAAAATCAGCATCAGCACCAACTCCACATCACCAACCTCTGTACACCAGGATCAAGAAGAAAGGGCGAAAAGCTTACCCCAACCCCCATTATACCCCTCAAACCTAATCGTATTACTCCCCTTATTCAACGGCACCGTCAACGTACTACTCATCGGCGTACTCCCCACCGTCGGCACAAACGCCACCACGTTCCCCACCCCATTCACAACCACATTCGCATACCGCTGCGTACTATCCCCATTGATATACGCAATCCTAATCGTGCTCGTCGTCGCCACCGAACTCGTCACATTCGTGAACGTCAGAGTCCCGCCTGGTGGACCGCCGATATACCCGATGTCTTTGGTGCCGGAGCAGCCGGAGCAGTCGAGGGATTTGGCGCCGGATGATAGTGTGTTGGTGCTCGATTCGGCTTCGGGGGTTGTTTCGGAGGGGCCGGGGGACCAGGTACCGGCGGAGAGGTTAAGGATCCAGTTTACGCGGTTGGCCTGTAGGGGTTAGCTTTTCTGTGGGCGCAGTGAAGTTTAGGAACGAGAACGGAAGGGCGAAGGTCTTACCATTGTCGCTGTCGTGCCAGATAGCTCGAGGGGGAGCCAGACGTAGGTGGTTGTCATGAGGTTATCTTTCTTCCAGCGATCACCCATGTACCTAAATGATAGTCGTCAGCCCTACAATCTCATTTGTCTTCATCGTCCTCAGCTCTTCACTCTCTCCTTCAAGACCCCTTGTATCTCGTTGAGTTGAGGGAGACATCGGGAATATTATATCTTACATCGGAACCCCTCTTATATTCACTACCGCCCCAGTCTGCGAATTATATGTCTTCGATCCCGCCGTGGCGAAAGTCTTCCATGCGGACCAAGGCCCGGTCAGGCTGGTAGAAGTACAGTAGATGTTATCGTTCGGATCTGTTCTGCCATCAGCGCAGCCCATCTCATATCCCAATATTTTACCCTGCTCCCTCAAGACATCACCAACACCAAGTAGTCAGAAACGAAAAGAGAGGATGATGCCAGAGGAGGAGGATGAAGACAAAAGGAAAGTGAGTACATACCCCAACCGCTCTGATCTGACGCAAACATGAAATACGTATTCCCATTCTTGTATATTGCCGATGCCTCATAGCTGTACAATTCTGGCCAGAGATAGACAGGAGACAGGACGGTGAGGTAATCATCTGAGAGTCTGTCGATTCGGAGGCCATTGACTCGCTTGAACTATCATCAGCATCTGCATCTGCATAGTCGGATACTCTTCAACACGCGGAGCCAACTCACATCTTCAGTAAGTAGATACGCCGATCCGTCCGTATCTATACCTCAACACATTAGCAATCCCCTCCTCATCCTCTCTCCTCAAAATCCCCACAACAGCAATCAGAAAACACACCTTTAAACAAATTTAGATCCCTACTCTGGTACCCAAGCGGCTGCACCGACCCCCCATACGTATAACTCCCACACACCGAATCACTCGTGGCCCATCCAGCCTTCGCCTCCCCATAATTGCTACTGTCGATGTGCATCCACATGACGTATTTCTTCGTCTTGTCGTTGTAGATTACGTGCGGGCGCTCGACGACGCGGTTTGGGCCGAGGTCGCCGGAGGATTGGAGGGTGAGGAGTTTGGAGACAAAGGTCCAGGTTACGAGATCCTGTTTTGGGGAGGGTTGGGTTAGTTTGGTGTGGATGGAGAGGGAGGGATAGGGGAGAGGAGTTTTGAGGAGATGGGTATAGGGAGAGACGGAGACGAACGGGGCTGGAGTAGCAGTTGATGCTTTGGAATGCTGAGCCGTTTAATTTGTTCTCTCCGATGAGGTAGAAGAGATTGTTGACCTCAATGATGCCACCACCATGAGCTTGGAGATGCTGGTTCGTTCCTTTGGCAGTGATCGTTGCGCCGGGGATCTGGTATTGAAGTGTTTCGTCAGCTCAGAATTATCTTTCTACACCAAAGAACAGTAGAGATCTTTCTTGATGGAATTCTGACAGCAAGCGAGGAAAAGGAGGACCATACAATCTGTATACTCGCATCCCCAAATCCCACAAGCAGCGCCAGACAGGCTGCCAATGCAAAAGATATGAAAATCATCCTTCTTCGTTCACCTGCAAGAGAATCCCAATCGATTTTAGAAGGGTAAGTTGATTAAACCGAAGACTTTCAATGTTCGATCAAAGACCAGGATGCTGATCTAATCTTCCACAAAGCCAAAAACATCCAAACACCCATCGAACTTTATATACCCAAACCACCCTCGGATATATTACCCCACAATAACCACACCCACACCACAATTCAAGGTTCACGATATCCCATAGCGCTCCGCACCGCGTGCCTAATACCTACTCCATATTTCCTCTCTGCCGAGTCCAACCTCATCGCAAAAATCCCATAAGACCACCTCGTATCCCCTACACCCCCAGACGAAAATAAGGCTAAACCCCGCTCCCGCCCTTAGAGCCCGGGAGTTGCTGTCATGTGGCTGCTTAAAAAGTGGAGTTATACCCCGAGGGTTCATCCGGTTTCCGAAGAATGAACGCTGAGTAGGTGTCTGTGACATTTTTATGGGTGTCGTGTTGAGGATTAGGAAGGTGGTTTACGAATCAAGTGCTGAGTTTGACGATCGATCCACCTTACCGATGCAACCTTTGCCATGCTTCTATCGATCCCCGCTCATCCCCGTTGGAGGTGGTGTGGATTCAGGTACATAGAAAATCAGATGCACCAATGAAATCAGTGATTGGGCTTGAGCTAAAGTGAGAATCCCGAGACAAACACAACTGAGAGCTTTTGTATTGACATTAACTACCGACCTCATCGCTAGCTGTCGAAATCTCTCCTCAGGAACCCATATTTCTAGCAAAGTCGGCAGCTGTCTCTCGCCTACTGCAAATACACCACCATTGCCTCCGAAGCAAGCACCGTAAAACTCGCCTTCCCACCAACAACATTTACACTCTCAACCACCTCACTACCACCCTCAACACAAGTCCCCTGCGCAAAAGTCTTCCCCCCAAAACTAACTACACCCCCTGTATCGACCCGGGTACTCGCACTAGCAGCCGTCAATCTCCTACCCGTGGCCGTCGCCCCTGTCAACCCATCAAGCGCAAACGTCTGACTGCCCCTCGTCCCACTCCCAGAATAAAAATCTGAATTATATAAAACGAGTTTAATCGGTTTCTTCGCCTCGTCATAGACCGCATAAACGGCATAACTCGTCGTACCAGCATCAACAGCAGAGATGTATTTCCCACCCGCCATCGCCTCCGTGGCAGCGTACGCACCGTAGTACGGCGCTCCCATGCTATATCTCCCCCACCAGCAATAATAGCACAATCCTACAGTCCCGTGGTGGAAATACGTTCTCTTGATCCCGGCATTGGATGCTCGAAGAACGTAGTCCATCGTCCACAGCGCAGCGCCGAAGAGCGGACTGACATCCTTCGCACCACCACCAGAAACAGAGTTCGTCTCTCCAAGCACATATTCCTTACCTGTAGTCGCAGCAGCAGCGAGATCAGCTTTGAAGATGTTGATGTTAGAGGAGATGCCGGCGTGCGACATGAGGCCTGAGACGCTGCCGCCGGGATAGTTGTGGTGCGCGTAATTGTGGACGTAGGATTTGACGGTGGCGTTTTGGGTGGCGATTAGTTCTTCGGCGCCCCATTTGGGGGGTGCTTCGTTGTGGTTTCCGGCTTGGATGAGGTTCTTTGAGTTGAGGGATGTGCCGACGGAGAGGATCCAGTTGTTTTGCGAGGCGGCGTCGGTAGGTGGGTCCCAGGTGCCGGCTTTGAGGGCGATGGGTTGACCGTCTTTTGTATAATCTAGGGTTTGTTAGGTGGCTGTCTTTTGATAGAGGGAACGGAATAGAGGGTGCTCATACATTCTGGTTCGTTTCCAAGCTCGATGGCTAGGAGGTTCTTCATTCTATCCTTGGCCACCTTCGCTGCAGCGATTGTGTTCGCGATATCATCCTTTCCACGATTGAGTCCTACAATCATCAGCAATTGTCCGTTTGATTCTCCACAAAGTCTCACCAACGACCACTGTCCCGGGGTACGTTGCAGCCAAAGACATGAACGAAGGTCCAAATGTCAGGTTGGCTGGCGCATCGGTGGGATTGGCTACAGTGTACACAACGTACGCGGAAGACGAAGCATCATATTTTGCACGATCCCTATTCTCATCAGCACTCTAATTACTCCGAATGGGATGTGAGCATACTGTGTCGTTCCTCCGATTCGAATCGGTGGCCATGTTCCTGTCACTGTCTCGAAGTTCTTGAGGCATTGATTCGTCGCGGTGACGTTCGTGAAATATGACGGGAAAGCGAAGAATTCGAAACTGGGTTCAGATCAATTCCATATCTTCCATAGTTTTGGAAATAGAACTCACGATACTCCGACAGGCGCAGGATCAAGCGTTGCTGCTCCAGATGGTGCAGATGCTGGTATTGTATAATTGACCGTGGCACCTTGAGCCAATACCGGCAACAGAAGCCAAACGACTTGTTTGAAAGACAGAAACATCATGAAAAGGATTGAGTGACTTCAGAGAATAAAACACAACTAAACGATCAAGAACCTGGGAATATAATATATCTGCTTCCGCCTATTACCATTCTCCCGGCTCCGCGACCTCGATCATATTAGCATCATCACATGTGTCACGCCTACCAGCCCATCACCAAGTCTCGGCGATTCTTTGAACCGAAACTCTGCACTCTCTTTGAGTTTCCGTCCACTCATTCGTGGAATGTTTCCCTGGCTCCGGAACCCTTCCTGCACGTAACCTTCGTATGCATCCAGAAATGCGGAGGAGGAGAGAATGAGGGGTAGCGACTAAATACGTGACCCTTGCAGACTTCTTCTTAAGCCGGTGATGATGGTCAGGCACGCGGGACACCTTATTGGTGCTGTTATATCGTGAGCCGATGCATCTCGATTTCCCCAGAAAAGACGGTTGCTCGGCATCACGGCAGTTGATTGATGTCGGGGATCCCGGGGATGCTTGAATCATGGTTCAAGACGCGATGTAAAGCTTCGGAAAGCTTCCTCTTTTGAAGACCTCCGTACGAACACACATCACCAGACTTCAATCGGCACCGAGAATGATTTCAATGCCGTACTCGTATCAGTACCTTATTGCTGATGTGAAGACAGGATGAGCCCAGCCTAACGCCGCAGAGGCTTGCTGATGTGTTCGGTACGAGAAAAGCCACCCGAATTTCACGTCAAACTCCCAGAGCACGTGCCACATCCTAAAACGTGATACTCAGCGGCACCAACAACCCCCCGAATAGCAACGATTATCGTACCGTGCCTTGCCCTTCAGTGGGCCTCACGCCCCCTAAGTACTGCATTGTCAGGCTCTTTCTCCAACAGGATCTCATCTGCGACCCCGAATCTCTTTCCCATCTCAGCATTCCTTTGAGGCTCAGCACCCCTTCCACAGCCTTACTCAGCCAGCGCAGCCACCAGCCACGGCCGAAGGAGTGGTGGATACCAACCAACATCGTGATGATGCGACTGTATATGTATCACGTACCGCGCCGGCGATTTAGAAGGCAATTTATTCCCAATCGAATTATCGGACTTTTGCTGCGTTGAAACAGACCGCTTGCTCCTTGCACTTTCTCCACAATTTGCTCGTCCGCACCAAAAAAACATCGATAGATTGTTTACTACCGGTAGCTAGACGAGACGAAGATGGCGGAATTATCGAGAGAAGATCCAAATACACTACAGCCTTTCCACCCGTCGAATCCCTTCGCAGACGTAAGTGCGCACTCATCATATATCACAAGTTCCAAAAGACTAATAGATTACCTAGTATCCCACAACCCCACCACCAGCCTACAACTTCCACATCCGCGACCCCGAAGCTGGTCTCCCACCATGCTTCCAATCACAACACAACTACCCACATAACGCACCTATCACGCCTCTCAAGACAGTAGCAACAAACATCACTTATCGCTCCTCCTCAAATCTGATAAATTACCCTCGCAATACTTCGACGAATAAGTATTACAACCAGAAAAAGTACAACAGGAGGAGAATCATCTGTTTCTGTATGGCGACGGTTGTGATAATCATCATTCCGCTGGTGGTTTTTGGAACGGTTTTTCATTGGGGGAGGGGGAACAGTTTCTGTGTGAGGTGGAGCGATGGGAGTACGAGTGGGGACTGTGATGGGAATTGATTGCGGACTCTGGGCTGGAAGGTACTTGGTTTTGGAGTGCGGATATATTGAACGAGCATAGCGATGGAGTTCATGATTTGGGAGAGAGGTATTCTGTTGGCGCAATGGGCATAGATGGATAAGGGATCCATGTAATATTTGATGTATATATTAATTCCATGCATAGCGATGGAGCATGTTAACTTGGCGGAGGATATACCAGTACACTTCAATACCAGAATACATATCTAGTGGTCTCATTCAAAGAACGCCATCACACCAAAACCACCAAATCAAACAAATGTGGTAGCTTTCACTGTACCTTCGCTAAGCGAGCCGCCCCAAAAAGGGGTCGAGGCGACGGCCAGACTCGAAACTCCAACGCTGACTTCAAACTTTTACGAGCCGCCTCCACCGAAAACCAACAGCTCAATCATGATTATCATACACAGGATGCGGCGCAAAGTTATGCGATCCATCCTACTGGGAAACCATAAGCCTATGATTCGTTGATCAGTGTTGAGAAGTGGTGACTCAAGAGATATACATGTTTGTTACTCCTTTGTGTGTCAGCCCCGAATCTGCGGCCAACCAGCCTGAGATACTAAGGTAAAAGGATATATCTGGGTAGGCTGAAAGAATACAAGTAAAGATTCATATCCACATGAATGACCATTGACTTAGACTGCTTTCTCCATCTTGGACGGTTCGGTCATTGTTTGTTGTCGATTGCTGAAAACCCCCGATTGCAGGCCAGCATCATCACTTGCGTTTAACTTGCGGCTCATCTTTACTTCTGCTGAAGAGAAGGCGGGATCTGTAGGCGTCCTTGAAGGATTGATCCGAGATCATTAGGCTCTCGAGATTATTCGGTCAGCGCTTCAGAGAGGAAATACGCCGCCATGGTCGACCCCTTCCCAGCACGCCCCGCCGTCGCAAAGGTAAAGAAGCACACCATCTAACAATCCCCCGGCTTTTTCGCAATCACAGAATACTCACGAGGCTCTAGGTAGCAGGCTACATCCCTCTCATACCTCCTCCATCCACCCTCATCGCCATCAACCCACCGCCCTACACCGGCCATTCCCAATCTCACAACGCATCCCGCTCCTACGACCCAGAACACGCAGCCGGCGATCCAGTCATCGCCAACAAACCGATACAATACTCGGGAAACCCCTTCGCTCATCGTCCACTAGCCTCGCAATACGTTCAAAGATGTGATGGACATCATTTAGAAGAGCGGCCAAGCATCACGCGAACCATTCTGGCGTGTATCAGTATTCTTGTTTCTGTATCTCTCATTATCACGTTGATACTTAGGATCAATAGGGATAACAATAATTAAGGCTCGATTCGCTGAACAGACATTCATTTTTGCTTTCGTTGTGTTGTTGTGACATTTGCTATCCGCCATGATCAGCTTCGAGAGCCCGCTTCGATTGCGTTCAAGTACAGATTTGTATAGAATTTTTTCTGAATACATTTGATTAGAGAACAGGGATAACTGCATGTCGATTGCTATTTTCGATACATAGGTACCTGAAATAGTCGTGACTTTACTCGTTAGCTTCATGAAACGGTCAACTTGTCCGCGTGATACAGAGCATGCAGTCAGCAGCTGTGTGCCCCGGATTACAGTTCATCTAAACGAACAACCACGCACAATTAACTTTATCTTCTGTGAACCATAGAAGTGTACGACATGCTCTCATAGTCAAACCCTGATCCAGCCTCATCAATCCCAAAGCAAATCAAGCCTCCCGAGAACCAACTATCAGGCGTCTCCGTTCTCAAAATAACAGCCGCCCACCAGCCGCCTGTCCACCCCTCGGTACCCGAGAGCATTGTTGCTGGAAACCACAGCATCCGAACAGGGTACCGTCCCCAGGATTCAGGCTCCGCCACCCAACACACGGCGCGCATCGACCCCTACAGCGGCCCGCTCAAACACCAATCTAAAATCTAAATCTGCCTACAGTGCTGCATGTGCGTACAACAATAAATGTCAGCACAGTGATTTCACGACAGGGGCATGTTTGCTCTGATTGTATATACAAGAAAGTGGATCCTGCCTCGAGATGATTGAGAGGCGGTTGAAATACTTTTTTCAGACCCGGAATCTGCTTTCTTGAGAAAGGGAACTTTGTTTCTTTACAACCGCACTGCCTGTAAGGTCAACTCGCTCGCTTGTCAGCACCATTTATCCACACATTAAAGCCTGGAAGAGAAACAGCTACGAGCTACCGTCTAACACTCTATACTTCGAAACTTATTAGCCGGGAGCCGAACGTACTGCACTCTTACGGCGCATCGCTAAATCCTGAGAAGCCGTTCATTTTTCTTCTCTTTCTTGTATTTCTTTGGTTGGACTTTTGGTCTGGGCTCGAGTATTCAATGGCAGACTCGAGATCAGATGGCCCTCTTGTAAGTCAGATCAAACTTGCTCAATATTCCCCAGCTGTCACTGTCGATTTTTCATTTCTAATCGAAACTTGGTGGGTGCAAATTATCCTACTGGAGACATTATTAACACGCTCTCCAGCTTCCTCTCTACAAACTCTCCTCCTCCTCATCCTCTCACACACATTCTCGACCAGACACACCAAGTTCCTCCCTCCCGCCACCACCCTACACACCCTCACTCTCTCCAAGTATCGACCTCGATCTCCAACCTCACTCCAATCCAAAATCCACCAATATAACAAGCTCAGAATCAGAACGATGTCGAAACAACAGACGCAAAGCACTGATTTGCATCTTCCTGGCTGTCATGCTCCTAATAGTGGTACCAGCGGTGGTTTTCAGTGTCATTGTTTCGAAGGCGAGGAAGAAAGAAGGGTGTGTGGGGAATGATGGGGAGATGCTTGGGGGAGGGGCGGTATGCGAATGAACAGGGAACAAGTGAAGAGGACTTGTAAAGTTGCGGGCTCTGGATGGAATGGGATAATGCATGGGATGGCGTTCATGGTTGCACTTTGAGGTTGTGCATATTCTGGGATTGGGCCAGGAATGGACTTTGAACTGCAGTATAAGTGATGCTGGTTTCCTCATCTGGGACCGGCTGCGGGTGGCAACATGTTGACGGGAAGTTGCGAAGAACCGTACATACATGGCATGAGATAGTAAGGCGTACTGACAGAGCAAGAGAAAATATTGAACGCTTTGCCTTTGGACCCTTTTGAAACCTCAAATATGAGCTTGGTTGTTCATTTTACAAGATTTGCTGGCCCGATGGTCCAAGCAGATCAGTACACGGTAATAAGGTCCAAGGAGCTAGGCTCTGAGACATGGCAGGATTTTTTGAGAAACATCAACAGAAACCAACAGCTGTGCCTCTGCAACGTTGTATCTAAATCCTGTGAGAGCCACGAGCACTCACAAGGGTGAGGTTGCCGCCTGATTCTTGACAAGGCAGATCATCACATTCAAACGCGAAACAATTACGACTCAGCCAGTCCATTTCCCTCGAAACATTCTCCTTTGCACACTCTTTAGGTTCCTACGAAGTATTCTGCCAAGTGTCAGCTCTTCTCGTCGGGTACCGGCCAACTGAATGCCCTCAATGACAGCCCGGAATAGTCTAGACGACGCACTACCGCAGGAACTGCCTCGCTCAAAAGCGACAGGTAGAATGAAGTCTCAGAGGAGGATACTGGTTGCCGCTTATACTATGCAAGGATTCTTGAGCTTCTTGTTGGCGCCGGTGAGGAAACAATCAACTGGATCGACTCACTTGTATTAAGAGTCTATGCGGGTGAGACCAGTTGCGGGGCCGCAGCTTTCTCGGGGCTCGCTGTGGGATATCCGTTCGATGAATAATACCAAGACACATCAGGAAGTTTCATCTTCAGCTGATATCTTCAATGTCTTGGTCCGAGTAATAAGGAACATTGGATCTCTTTCTTCTGGCGGTTTCATAACTTATCAAATGGCGAAGAAGCCGTTGGCGCCAGAGAAATGCATGTGTGGTATAAAGTATCAACGTACTATTTGTTGACACAAATGTATGTATTCTAGGTATCCGAGATCGCAATCTAGCGATACGACATGAATTTTGGGAATCGAAGTGCTGTCAAATGATAACTGTGGGGGCTTGAGATACCCAGAGAAGTTCTATGCGAGATGCAGTGGTAATGATATTAGAGGTGTGTGGAATCCAAACACTATTTCGATCAGATCTGAACTCGGTGTGAGCCTTCGCTTCTGTTTTTGAAGGTGTCAATCTATGTATGAAGGATCTTGAAGCGAGGTGTGGATGCCCATAAGTCCGAAACGTGCAGAGTTGCAATGTGATCGAATCTAGATCATATACCAATGTGATCATTATTTGGTACAAGCGCTGTGTACCTTCTGAGGTTCTGGGAAGCATGTGAACATGTGCTTCAACTAAATCGATACTTCATATACGAGATCAAATGGGTAAACAGGGACAGAGTACCTAAATATGTTGATGATCAACCGTCTTTCGCTATTTACCTCCCCTTCTGACTGCATAGCAGGATTGTCACCCACCCTCACAAAGTTCAAAAGGAATCCCGACTCATCCGGAGCAAGGCTGTAAAGGACTAGGCATACAAGGTGTGCTCGTTGACCGTAACAGAATGAGCTCTACCAATCAAAGGAAGCTTCCGAGAGCCTCTCCTCGTGGGGACATGTGAGAGATTCCGAGAACCGAAATCCCTAATTCCCAAACAAAACAATAGCAAATCAAAACATGCATATGGCTTGGGAATCTCAAAGGACGTGCACTGCGTCTAAAATCACATGGAATAAATTCAGATCAAGGTCAAAGGAAGGTCAAAAATCCCATCAAAAAGCACTATTAACCCGGGATAAAGTTTGATATCGTCCAGGTAGGATGCAAGATGGAGAGATGCGCTGTCAGGGGCACACGGTTCCGGCGATCCTCGCTTAACTTTAGCGTCCATCCCACGCTAAAGCGCCTATAAAAAGACGCTGTCCAGCCACTCACCGTCCCATCTACACAGCCCCCCAAAATAGCCGCAGCCTGCCACCGCATCTTCACCCACCCGAGATTCTCATCATGGGCAAGCAAGGAAACAAGCTCCCAAATAGCCGCCGTCGGATCCCCCACTTCGCTCTATACCATCTAAACATTAACCATAGTGATTTGGCTTCCGGGATCTCTCGGCTGCTGCGCTGCGCGTCATCCCTCGAGATTGCTTGCTGGCCTCCTGCAGGTATTTATGGCAGCATGCAGGGTCAAGCACTATGTTTTTGTTCTTGGCGGACGAATTGAGGCTCGATGAAGCTGAATGCGGAGGCGGGTGAGCGAATCAGGATAACCCTTCCGGGCACAAGGATCGATAGGGCAGGTAAGCTTAGTCAAATGCTTGTGGAACACATTCCAAATGATCTGGAAGCATTTTTGACCAGTCCTTTCGTGTGTCCTTTGTCTTTGTACTATTCATGTCTTCGGTTGCCGGAAGAGTGGGGCGTTGCTGAGGTTTCTTTCGTTTCTTTGTTCTGGAAATCCGTGCTGTGCTATTCATGTCTTCGGCTACAGCACCAGAGAATGAGTGCGTCCCTCAGTATTGTTGTGTATTTTCGGAATCATGGTACATCCGAGGATATTGAACTGCATCTAAGTCAATATGCCAGCCTCGTCTCCATTCTACTCTCCATGTCTGCTTGAGGACTTCAAGATACATAAGCTCGAAGATATCCGGTGTAGTTTCCTTTCATCATCCTCATCTCATCTCATCACAATCATCTTCTACGGAGCTCTCTTCTCTTTCTTATCTCAGATTTCCTCTGTCATAGATTTCCTACAGTCACAGCACCTTCCTTCATTTCGTCTTAGCAGCTTGTCGCCTTTCATATCTCATATCTCATATCTTGACATCGATCCCAGCCTCATACAGTAAGCTCTCTACTCCCACTCTACTTATTCTCCTTCTGACGTTAGACTAGAAATGGTTTCATTCTCTCGCGTTGCTCTCGCGGTTGCATTCATCCTTCCAGCCATCCTCGCAGCTCCCCTTCCTATTGCCGAGCCTGGAAACCGCCTCGGCATCGGTGGAACCTCAACTTTCGTCCCTATCAGACACAACAAGCGCGAGCCTACACCAGAGGCCGACCCTGGGAACAGACTCGGTATCGGCGGCACCTCAACCTTTGTTCCTATCAGACACAACAAGCGTGATGCAGAGGCCGAGTCAGAAGCTGAGGCTATCATCGAAGCCCGCGAGCCAGGTAACCGTCTCGGCATAGGTGGTACTTCAACATTCAGACCGATCCGCCACAACAAACGCGAATCCGAAGCGGATGCTGAAGCCGAAGCTTCCCCAGAACCAGAAGCCGAAGCTGAAGCCATCGTTGAGACGCGTGACCCTGCAAACAGACTCGGCATTGGTGGTACGTCGACATTTAGACCAATTCGCCATAATAAGCGTGAGCCTGAAGCGGAAGCGATTGTTGAGACGCGCGACCCTGCAAACAGACTCGGTATCGGCGGGGTGTCGACCTTCAAGCCGACCAGACACCACAAGCGTGAAGCTGAGGCCGATGCTGAGGTCGAGATCGAGCATTGACTATCCGATGATGTACATATCTGAGCAACTGAGAGCTAGACTACGGTCTATGGGCTTATGGACCTTTTGGATTGGGGTTCTCATTTCTTGATGGTTTCATGATTTTGCTTTCACCGTTTTCTTTCTTCACTTCTTTTGGCTGAGCATGGGAACAATTATACAGAGAGCGGACTCAAAGGGATGGTCGAAAGCTATCGATCACGATATGGGGATGACATGGAAGCATCCAGGGCCTGGGAATTAAAGACGGATCTCCCGTGTTGGACATGACTGTTATGATGGGATGGAATTTTGGAAAGAACTTGATCTACCCTAACTTTTTGGACATTCAATTTAATATTTACTCCTTCCATGATATAGCTCTATCTGTGATTTGCAGTGAGAATTGAGTTTCTGGCCTTGTTTTCAGATATCTGATAACACGAGATGCCCTAACGATCCACTCCGCACACATGTACCCCGCCTACAAAACGCTAAGCGAGCAACCTCCTCCCCTCCTACCTAGGATCATCATATCTCGCTACAGACTCAAAAGTTTTGCGACAAACAAAAAATTCGGAAACAAAAAGCTGCAAAAAGAAGAAGAAAAAATTGAAAATTCCCTCAGGCGCGAGTCGAACCTGTACAGCTGTTAGCAGCCGTCTGAGAGAAAACACACACCACATCTGTTGAACACAGATAGATGTACACCACCAAGAATGGAAGCACTTACGCGCGACATTCGGATGAAACTGAATAACCATTACAGTCCGACGCCATAAACCAACTAGACGACCGAGGGTGTGTACCTGATGAGATGTCAGCAGAACATACTATTTGGTTAGATAGAGGGGTTAGTGGAGAGGGATTTTTGAGGGAGGGGCTGCGGAGTGGGTGAGGTGAATTTAGCGAGCACCCCTCGGTGGTAGGAGAGCCGCTGTTTGTTTATGATGGCAATGTGTGCACTTGCACTTAATATTTATATAAAGAAAAATATGTGCTAGATAGATGTGCATAGAGAAGAGATTCATTCATTCCATTTTACAATGAAAAACGTATAAACTATCCAACCACAAGCGCCCAATGGCAAATAAAACTCGCAAGCCATGCCCAAAATCCAAACAATATCTTCCAATACAAACAACCAAACGTCCAGACAGTTGTGCATCGCTTTGTCAATTTATTAGATGTTCCATCTCATCAATCTTCCAGTCAAGATTCCCTCTTTCTCCTGCTACCAGCTCTTCTCATCCTCTCCTCTCGTCTACCCAGCAACAACTTCCTCTCTCCCATTGTCCACCTTGTCACTCCCACTCTCCTTCCCCTTCCCTCTCCTAAATAACCGTGCTAGTCAAACCGCAATTGGCTGCGGCGCCGCATGCGAAGCAACAGGGATATCAATCGTCTGCTCCGTAACAGGGTTTTCAGTCGCAGCAGTAGTGTGCTCCTCTTCCTTCTTGACTGGCTCCTCTTCCTGCGCCGGCTTCAGGATTGAAGTTGGTTCTTCGACGATCGTTGGCTCAGTCGCTTCAGCAGTTGCTGGCTCGGGGGTTGAGATTGTTTCGGTAGCGGGTGCGAATGTCACGTGTTCAGCGGACGAAGTGGCGGAGGTTTCTTCGGCCTGCGAGGGTTAGCTGATGACGGGAAGGAGGTCGAATGGTATTCTTACTGCTGGTGCGGAAGTTTCTTCAGCAGGAGCTGGTGTCTCCTCGACTTGTGGGGTTACTTCAACTGGTGCCTGCTCCACAGGAGCCAGCTCCTCGATCTATTTTGCCATCAGTATATTTCTCCTCAAGCAAAATATGCTTGAAAGGTTTCAGACTGACCACAGGCAAAGTCTCAGTAGCCTCAGCCTCGACAGGTTTCGACTCCTCGACCTAAGTTGACAATCAGTCCCCACATCACTCACAAGGTATGATTCGATTCTCGATACCAGCAGTCCAAAGGAGACATATGCATGACTTACCGGCGTCTCCTTAACCTCCCCCTCTTTCACCTCTTTCACCTCTTCCTTGGTCTCTTCAGGTTGGACGAACGGAGGCTCAATCTCGATCGCAGCCGGTGTCTCGATATCGGTCACTGGAGCTGGAGTTGGGAACTCGTCGGCCGGTGCGAAAGTTTCTTCCTGGGCTTGTTCGGCTGGAGCAGGAGTTTCCTCAGCAACAGCGGTTGTCTCTTCAGTAGTTGAAGTTGGCTCCTCGACGTGGGCGGCTATGCTCTCCTCGACTGGATTAGACTCGGAGACTTCTTTTGGCTCTTCGGTCTGCGATGGGTTAGTATCGCGATTTTAGCGAGGGTCAGAAATACATACTAAAGTCTTGCTAACTTGAGACTCTGCCTCAGTGGCCTTCTCCTCAACAGGTGCTACCTCTTCGGTCTTCTCCTCGGCCTTCTCTTCGCTCTTGCTCTCCTCCTCAACGACAGGAGCTGCCTCCTCGTTCTTCGTCTCCTCGGCCAAAGTCGGCTCCTCAACAACAGGCGCGATTTCTCCACTCTTCTCCTCCTTAATTTCCTCTTCCTTGATTTCCTCGACCGGCGTGCTCTCAATGATTGCCTCCTCCTTCACACCATCCAAGATGACGGCTTGTGGCGCATCAGGAACAGCTGGTGGGCTCAAAGCAGCCTCACGCTCCACCAGTATCGCTTCTCTGGCGTCGAGAGCAGCTTCACGGGCATCGAGGGCTTGAGCGCGGAGGTTGAGCTGTAGGGTGTCAGTACGATTCAGATGATTTCGATGGGGGATTGCTGAGAAGGAAGCTGGAATGAGGAGGGGAATGTCTTACAGCAGCTTCGCGATCAGCGAACGACTCAGCGGAGGGAATTTGTGTCTCAGTAGTGTCGGCCATTTCGATCAGTTAAGATGAAACGTGCTGCGTTGTCTCGACTAGTATACCGAGTTTCAAAGAGTTGAATAAGTAAGAACTTCAAGAGTGGGGACTGGGTATGTGTATTTAAATGTAAAAAGCACGAAGCTTGCCTCTCCGAAAGGTGCTGCGAGGGGAAGAGAGGATATATAGGTCTCCAAAAAAGTCACTAACGAGCGGTGAACTTCGAGTATCTTCATGGACTCTCACCCTGGTAAGACATGGTATCTAGTGTCCGAATTGCAGACTTGGAGCTTGGAATGGTCTGTATGGTTTGTTCCCCCACGGACGCGCACATCGCGTCACCTAGAAGGGCCTTGACTCGTTCGCACGACAGAAGGGCAAGAAGTGACTCTTGCCTCCCATGCTTCCCAAAACAGCACGTGGTCCGTACAACACTCCCCCATTTGAACATTTCCAACTGATGTCTCTCTTCACCCACGCTTTGGGTACTAGTGCATGATATCTGCCTTTCCTCCCACTCTCCTTCTCCAATACCAAACTCCGTTACATTCAATTCGACAATTACCCACGTCCAAAGATTTCCTTCCGGCGATGATTCTCGGACATGATATCAAAACCAGCTACGCGCATACATGTCTCTACGAATTGCCCAATAGCACTAGCTCCCACTAGAAGCTACTGCGTGATCTGTGCAGTCGAGCGCATCAGATACATGCGGGGGACGGTGAACAGAGCTCTTTGCATGGGTGTGGCGTGCAGGAACTCCTGCGAGGTGCGGTGAGTGTGAAGCTAGCTGAGACATAGTACGGACCGTACATCCAATACTTACACGATTGACCCCCGTTGTCTCGCCGACGCGTGTCCTCGTGCTTTGCTGAAGATTTAATAACTATGTCAATCAATACAGAGAAAGTAGATAGTTGGTATCCCTAGAATCCCAAGACCTTGAAATATTTCTTCCCCGCACTTACATCGAGTCTGATGGCTTCTATTAGGCTTCCCAGATGACTTGAAGACAGACAAAACCATAATTCCCCGATCTCGGCCTCATCCCAAGTACGCGGTCCTTTTACCCCTCCAGTGCAAGCTGCGCCGAAGACTTCTTCGTGCAGCTATTCGTGCACGCCCATCACGGTGCAGGCAGCACATTAACAGAAAAACATCACGAGGGTAGAATTCACGTACCCTTCATGCAGGGCGCGGTATGCACATATCAAATACTTGGGTAACGTGGCACGCGTGGGGTGCCAATCCCAGACAGCGCAAGTGCGGGGTACTGTACTTGTTCCCATTATTTTCGCCTCGCTTACACGACTCAGGGATGAGAGATCTGCGAATGGTCGGTGAGAGGTTACTTGGGTGTAAAGAGTGGAGAGAGAAAAATGAAAAATACATGGGGGATTTGCGAGGCTGAACGATTGTATTGGACGGGAATTGTGCGTGATGGTTTTATTGGAGCTTGATTGGCAATGTAGATAAAGTTGAAGGGGTGGGTGCGGTCAAGTGAGCATGCAAGACAATGTGAATGCACTTGACTCGAATTGTGCTTCGCCACCGAAATTTCAAAGCAGTACAGTACATCAAATCAACGCTCCATACAGTAGACAGAGACAAGCTGTGGCTTGCAGTGGGAAAATACGGCTAAAGCGCAACACAGCAGCTGTCATCACGACGAATTTCATGCTTCTGCAACTAACGGCTGTCAGTCTGTGCTGCTATGATTTCAGCCACTTGACCTTCTTACAGTAGTACGGCGCCACCAAGGCATGAAAGCATACGAGGTCTCGATGAGATGTGGCTTGGCGTGAACGTGGTCTGAGATTCCCGAGAAACCTCAAGGGTCTTCCTAGATGTACTCCACAAACGGCAATGCCACTTCTTTCTTGACGATCTCAAGGGCCTGGATGACCTTCTCGTCTTCATACCTACAAGGCGTCAGTTCACCGCCGGCTACGTTCATAATAATGAGGCGAACACATACCGTCTGCCAACAAACTGTAAGCTGATAGGGGCATCCTTGTAGCCCTCAGCGCCGAACTTCTCCCATAGATCCCAGTTATATCTATCTTTTTCATTTCGGGGCTCATACTTGACCTTTTCACCGTCTTTCTCAACATCGACTTTGTCAACGGGAAAGATCAGAGCTGGATAGTCAAGTAGATTCCACTGACTCGTGTATCCCCACCACTTCGCGGTGTCAATTTTTGGAGCTGCTGATGGACCAACTGGACTTAATATGACGTCGACAGTACCCTCGAATTCTCCATTTGGTCCTACAGACGTGGCAGTCTCGTTCCAAACCGCGTTATAGTCGGCTCGGTACTTATCTCGTCGCTTTGTCGCTGTCCACATCGATGCGATGGTGTGGTGCTCCATGTGAGGATTATCGTGGATAATATGCCTTGTTAGAGGTCGCAACGGTTCTGAGGAAGCATCTGTAGCAGCCTTTTCTTCTCCACCGCCGTCGCAGAAGTAGAGGCTTGCCTAGAAATTGTTAAGTACGCTTTTGTTGCACGAACATGAGACCTACAATAATTTCCCAAGCTATGTCATGCTGGAAAGGTTTCCACTCAACGACATCTACGTTTCCACTCGTCTTCAGCTTCTCAACCACCTGTTTCAGAGCTCTTGTCACAGGCGGATGTGGCTTCACGACACCGTCGTCCCAAAGCACAGCGACCTTTAGTTTCCTGCCTTTAAAGAAGTCTTCCGACTTCCAGGGAAATGGCAGAAGCGACGGCTCCTTCGACCAGGGCTTATTGTCAATCAGAGTTTTAATAAATAGCTTGCAGCCTTTCAGACTCGTTGAGAGCGGTCCAACGGCAGGAACGATGTGTTCAGCTCCAAGCATAGTCGCAGACATTCCGCCCATGGGAAGTCTACCGGAGGTTGGTTTCATCCCATAGACGCCTGTACTGACATTAGTCGAAAATCCGAGGTACCAGAATGATTAGGACAAACCATTGTTAGCAGCAGGACTGCGGATTGACCCTCCAATATCCGTTCCGATACCCAGACAACTCCCTCGAAAACCGAGCAGAGCTCCCTCCCCTCCCGACGATCCACCACTCGTCAAAGTCGAATTGAACGGATTCGTGGTAACGCTATTTCCCATCAGCATTTCCAACCGCAATGGCAAACCCTCATAACCCACCCATATAGATTACTACTCGTCTCCAGATGCATCAAACTCTGCGGCTGCGTAGTCCTCGCATAAAACACCGCACCAGCCCTCCACAATATCTGCAGAATATGCGCATCCTCTTCTGCCACAGTGCCAACCCACGCCACAAATCCAGCATTCAAATCCAGCCCTTTCATGCCAACATGTTCCTTCACACTGATTGGTATACCATGCAGAGGACCAATGGGCTTCTTGTGGTCGGCAAGGTATCTATCGAGGAAAGCTGCGCGGTCAAGGGCTCGTTGGGGGAGAAGTTCCGTAATACAATTCGTCTGCGGATGGTTAGCTAGTAGTTACTGGTCGAGGAACTAGGACATACAGCTTTCTGCGCAAGTGCGGCTCGGCGTAAGAATGCTTTGATGACTATCGTAGAACTGATCTCTCCATTTGCAAGCTGCACAACGAGATCTTCGACATAGCTCTCTGTGATCTTGATCTCTTCTGCCGTGAGGTACTTCTTTGCCAGCGGGATAGTGTTAAGTGGGGTATCGGTGATCTCTGGTAGAGGAGGCGCAATGGCTGCAATTGTTGCATCTCGGTGTTTCTGTCTGTCTGCTGCTACTTCCTGCCATGTAGCGCCAGATGCTGTGGTCACTGTTGTGGCCATTGTGACTTGTTAGCTAGTCAGGATGATTCAATTGACGATACCGAGGAAGGGAAATGGGATATTGATCAGGATATATTGAGTGCTATGTACATGATTAAGTAGAAGAGCAGACCCAGCTGCCAGAGTGGGATAGGAGAGGGGAATGGTGCACAACGCGGGGTTGATGATAAGAGGCTTGACGGACTCGGACTGTTGTTATCTTCAGGATGTGAAGAGCGGAATTGAAGCCATGGACCCCTTGGCACTAAAGTTCATTGGGCAGGTACATGCGAGTGTCACGTGGGCACTGTCCCTCGTCGATATTGCCCTTCATTCCGGACATTCCGAGCCATTGTGGTGATCTACATCGCTGGAACCAGGTATCTTCATGTTTGAGAACAACGTGCCTTGGGCGCGGGCTAGTATCGCTTCGTGCCTGAGTGAAGATGCTCAATTCATACCAATGCAGTCTCGCACCAACCGAAAGTGCGAAATCCCGGAGATTAACAAGAGAATCAAATAGCATACTAAGTCGGATTTCACTTCTCAATCTGGATTTCTAAGAAGTCCTTGACAGCATGCTCGGAGTCAGACAGTCGGATGTTCTGACTTTAAGCGAAGTCAACAAAGACGACCGAGCCGATCTTCAGCCACATTGGAGTGATGTGACACTCTTGTGCTTATGGCTGACTTCTGAAATAGCTCAACGTCAAACTCTGGCTTTGATTTTGATATAGCAGTCTGGTTGTATTTGTTGGAAACCTCCCGGAATCTGCACATAGTTTTGATAAATTTCGATAGATGTAAAGTTCATTCTAAAGAAGCTATCGTGACAATAGGAAGGTCATGGAAAGCCCAAATGAACATCATGAATTCCCGAATTCAAAAAAATATGGAAGAGAAAGAATCCAATCTACCATTCTCGAGTTAAAAGCGTCAGGTCCATCGAAGGCAACCTAGCCACGGCAAAGCATCATTCAAACATGATATCCACCAGCTTGCTCTCATCTTCTGGCCACTTCTCGCCATCCATAATCCCGTGCACATATGCTTGCCCTATTAGTCGATACCTCACACCGATCCTTCGAGCAATCAATGGCCTCGTGACACCTGCAACAAGAAGCACTTCATCGCCAGCCTCAACTCCTGGCATCCCTTGACCGAAGTACTTATTGCCAGTAGTGAAAAAAACGATTTTCTTGAGTACAGTCTCTTACAAAGGACTGAATTGTCATTGCATCCTTGCTTCTCTCAAGGCTTCTCTGCACATGTTCTGCCTTTTTTGCTGTGGTGATCTCCGCATCCTCCTGCTCAATGTCCTTGAAAAATCCTTCTTTATATTTCTGACTGAATGAAGACAACGCATCAGCAATCTTCTCATTCAGGGGGGCCGAGTCCATCCGATGTGAGAGCAGCCAGTGGGAAAAGCCGTTTTGAACGTCGAAGTTGGGCCATATTAGCGGCGTACTCAAGCTTCGATATTGATTAAGGATCAGCGTACGAGCAAAAGCCTGCAACAGGTGCTCTCCGGTGGGGTATGGCGAGAGCTTAAAGGCTACTTCCATCCATGATTCGATGACTTTGTAGATTGCACTGTCTCTAAGATAACGATGCTGTCCACCTTCATCCAATGTTATTTCCTTGGCTGATACTTTCCAGGTCTGTTCATCTGAGTGCATGTCAGGAGCGCAGTACAGCAAGACCTCGATGGCAATACCCCTGACGGACAATCTGCTTTGACTTTGCTGCAGCTTCTCATCGCCGCCACAGAAATGGAACGAAACGTGGCTTCTTCCACTAGACTGGAAAGACAAATCCTCTTGTACTTGTACAGTATCACGAAGCCCATCATATACATATGATGACCAATCCGGGACCCACGAAGGAAGGTGCATATTCGTATCCGTACTTGAGCACTGCAAAAGTACAGTCAACGAATTGTCACCCTCTATTGCAACTTTAGTTGCTTCTTGCAAGACCCAAACCAATACTAGTCGTCCATTTCGGTGAGACTGCTCGACCTGCAGCATCACAACCACAAATCATGGACGAAAAGGTTCGACCTAGCTCTTGGGTATTAACACCGATAACGAGAGTTGAAAGAAAGATATCGCGCAATGCTAAATCAAATCAGAAGAAGAATGGCCGATAACAGAATTTACGTGGGGTACGCCAAGATCTGAATTGGTGAAGTCAATAGCAAGGACTGCATTTTATTCATTCCTCTCTTCTCATTCAGTCCCAAGACAATTTCCCATCATTTCCTTCCTTTCCAAACTCCGAACACCATGCTCTTTTCGCACAAAACCCAGGGTATCAATAGCAATGAATTCGCAAACTCGCACTCAGCTCGGCCGACCCCAATTGAACGCCGTCCCCACTGCCGCGATTGTGAGACAGATCAACAGCATCGCAACAACCCACTTCACCAATTCCTCAGTCTGCTCCGCAGGCGTTCCATCCATATCAAATTGCCGCATCAGTCTATCCATCTCCTGCTCATTCTGGCGGTATAGCTCATTGTAGGAGGGCGGTGGAGGTTGTGTTGTATTATTCTCGTTTATCGTCACGACGTATGGCTCGTCACGGTAGTCGGCTTGTGGTATTGACTGTTCTGGGGTATTCGGACACTCGTAAACTGGGAGAGGTAGAGATACTCGTTGATGCGATCGTAGGTAGTCATACATAGGCTCATATCCCGGTGGCTGGGACGGTGAATGCTCGTCTTCTGCGGGGTCATCGCGGTAGGGTATCTGGGTAGAAATAGACAGCTGCGGAGTCTGGACAAGGTCGTTCATAGGAAGAGATTGTGGAAGAGGAGGTAAGGTCTGCAAAAGTCGAGCATGAGATATTGAGGGATCGCGATGATGTTGTTGCGGCATTGTTCTTTCCTTTCCTCTCACTCCTTTTCAGCCTCGCCAGCCTCGCGAATTTCGGGCCGCTCCTTCGTCTGAGCTCGGCAAATCTCCCAACCAAAACAAACAGCTTCAATGGCAAGTACGATTGAAGATATACTCCGGGCGAAGATGAGGGCGGGAGAGTCTAATTTTACTATTCATGAGAAAGAATGGCGGTGGCAGCAGCCTATTTNATACAGCTGCTACGCCGTACAGTCACTGTTGGTTTTAAGTGGCTCAGGCGAGACGGCAGCTCGCACCGACCAATGAAGCCCACAGCCCCGTTGTTGCAACAGGGTCTGCAGGGCGCATTTTGTATCCCGTGCGTTTCAATCTGACTCTATTTTTGCTTCAGGATGAACGAATCTCGTTTTGACACTTCATTATTTGATGTCCGAAAGGGGCTCTCATTGATGCAGGTGTTTTATACATATCGATCAAGCTCATCTATGGAACCGAATTGTTATCACAAGCTTCAAATTGAGTCGAAAAGAGCTTCATACCAATAAACCTCTGTATTTGCGGGGCTCAAAGCAGAGAAAGCTCAGACTTGGCCAATCGCAGGATTGTTGAGGGCGGTGACACAAGATGATGAATACAGCACTCGACCAATGACCAACCCCTATTGGTGGAAGTCGTAGTGAGAAGCAGTCAATGGAATGCGCCTCGAAAGCTGCTTGAAGAATGAAGATTCCACCAGTTTCATCTCATGCTTTTCTAACTCTCAATATTTCTTGGGTCGTCGTTTCACGTCTAAACCACAGGATGATAACCCCACCAACACCAAACATGCCAATCGCCCCGCTTCAGCTGCTTCAACTTGCTCATTAAGAACTTACTGCCATGCTATCATCTATGACAGATAATTACCAATCGCAATAACGTAGCTGACCCTGTCTCTAGGTCTTTGCAGCTGCAAATAAGGATGCAGGCACGGCTCATATGAATGGCAGAGTCAAGATGTAAAGGTGGGGAAACGATGAGCTGAGAAGAGCAAGCACAATGACACTGGATACTGACAGTATTTTCGTTCAGTCCTTTCTTAACTGATACAATTTAGATCCTGATACCACTTCTCAACAATATCCGTTTTACTGGAAATAATATCTTACCTTAGTTGTTGTTGTACCCATATGCCATTCGATATCGTGAGTTGTTTTCCTTCTCTGAAGAAACGAATTGAGGAGGCTGAGAAAGAAAACAAACAGGGAGAACATTGCGACAACCATACATCGAAAACTATTAGGCTCACTACGAATGTAACTGAACCATCCATTCCTGACAAACCCATTACATGTTAAAAGGACAAAACTCCCTCATTCGACTGATTTCCGCAACCTCTTCACCAGATTTTGGTCCTAACCTCGCAGTATTCGACTGTCCTCTCTCTTCTCAGATTCTCCAGGCTTGCTCAAAGTCATCTGGAGCACTTCTCAATGGAATATGAGTGACATATGAGGCAATAGATTGCATCCAGCTGTCTGGATCAACCATGACCTCGACAAGGCATCCATGAGATCAGCCATCTGCCCAAATTGGCCAAGTCGGACCCGAATTGGGCTGTTAGCGAGAGCTCCGCGAATGCAGCGGTTTCACCAGCAATGAGTGCTTCGCCCATGAATAGAATGAGAAGTAAATCATGGCGGCCAAGCTGGTTATCATGTATCTTGCCTCATTCTGAGTGACGGTATCGCTAGTCCAGACAACGACCGCTAGTGAATCCGAAGGCCTGCTTCATCATGATGACTGGCTGCATTGGATCTGCAATAACATAGCATACATGCTCTGTAGGGGTTCGATCCAGCTCGTACCGTTGTAATAGCGAGCGTTCTGTTGAAAGTCCAAGTGAGGTCGTTAGAAGACTGATACTTTCTTCCGGATTCGGTATCTCGACATCTGTGAAGAGACTTGGAATGCAAAGCTTCACATTCTAGTTGTACAGCAAATTGGAGACAGTAGTTACTTTCAAGGCACTTCAGTGTCTTGCCGGTCATTTTTAATCTATAGCAAGCCACAATGGACGACAATCGTGAAGTGATGGAATATGTCACATCACATGTGACCATCGATTCTCAATTGCTAACATCAAGACATTTGCTCATCGCGTTCGATCAGCATATTTTGTGGCCATATACTATTCTCGTAAAGCATTTACAGCCATTGAAAAAGATATATTTGGTTATGAAAGCATTTTATACCTCGTGTCCATTCCGTTCATGGGGGCGCTTAGGTAAGAACCGGATACACACATCCGTATGTATCTTATCTTCCTAATGGTGGAACGCCTTCTCGTAAACAACAACACGTCAAACACCAACTTCTCATGATCTGTTCCCTCAGCATGGAACCTCGGAAGATGGTTTGATACACTATGGAGGACGCCTTCCTCTCCCGTGCTGGAGCACAACTCTATCTGAGAAGCCCTTCGTCGCGCGGAGTTCCGATATTCTTAGCAGTAACTTCCGCGATTTTCTCCCTGTTATCTCTCGTCCGCATTTGGAGATTGCGCAGTGATCCTTTCAAAGTGGTAACCAAGCGCGCAAAGATTTTCAAATTGGTAAGATCACGTGTCATTCCGATACTTTCGAGAAGTAGATAAGTTGCAATGACAGGCTAACGAGTGGCTCAGTCTTTGAGCTTCCTATATGTACTATTGAAGCTCTTGCTCTTGATTTCCACGATCCTTGGCCCCGAAGGGTCTTCCAAGGCATACTTGGAAAGTGCCTGCCTCTCCCTTGCTGCTGCATGCATTCTCTGTCCTCTTTCGTTCCTCGAGCACACTCGTTCAGTGCGCCCTTCATCGCTGATATTGCTCTACCTCGCGATTTCAGTAATTGGCCATGCGATCCAACTCTCGCTGTTTGGCTACCAGCAACCCAATCCAGGCAATCTCGGCCTTGAGCTCACACAAGTTTGTGTGGAACTTGTTCTCCTGGTCAGCGAGTCCAGCGTGAAGGAAACAACCCTGAAATCGCAGCACCAAGAACTATCTACTGAAGAATTATCAAGCATTATTGGCCGGACTATCTTTTGGTGGATCATCCCAATTCTGCGGAAAGGGCATGGAAAGATTCTCGACCATGCGGACCTTCCGAATATGGATAGTAAGCTGTCTTCGGAGTCTTTGCGAAGAAATATATTGTTGTCATGGGATCAGAGAAGTACTAGAGGTGTTTACTGGACTTGTCCAAATCTAGGCTGATTTTGAACAGCCGAGCCCGAGAACATCACGACGCTGCCTTTGGTTTTACTTCACTGCTTGTCGAAGCCTTTCGCGGCTGCCATCTTACCCCGCATCTTTCTCATCATATTTCGGTATTCGCAGACGTTTCTGATCAGTCTCAGCATTCGCTTCATCAAGAACCCGAGCACAGATCGAGATGATGGCTATTGGGTTGTTCTTGCTGCGTCATTCGTTTATGTTGGTCTCGCAGTAAGTCTTCCCTACACGAGACGTTGAGAAGTGCTCATCTGTATTTAAGATTTCCACGGCAGCATACCAGCATTGTCTGAACAGGCTGAAAGTCAGCATCAGAGGCTCCCTCGTGGCTTTGATATACCACAGATCACTCGAAGTCGAAAGCGGCAAGCACGAAGACGGGAATGCCGTGAACTTGTTGAACTCCGACGTAGAGAGCATTGATTCGATTGGAGAGATGTTTCATGAGACTTGGGCGCAGTTTCTTGAAGTTGTGGTCGGGACAGCGCTGCTGGCGAGACAGATTGGCTGGTTATCTCCTGTGCCTCTAGTCATCATATTCTGTAAGTGCCTTTCCAGTCTGATGGACAATATCGGAAATCTGATATGAGGAAGTCTGTTCTAGGATGAGTAAGTATGTTGCAAAACATCTCCGAAGCAGGCAGAAGGCTTGGAATGTTGCGACACAGAAGCGACTAGCCATGACTACCACGATGCTGAGTTCAGTCAAGGGTATGAGGATGCTTGGTTTGACCGCAGAAATGAAGTCGAAAGTCACTGCTCTCCGAAATGAGGAAATCCAGACATCGAAAAAGTTGAGGTGGATGATGGTTGCTTACAATGCGAGCGGTGAGTTCATTTCTTGATCAGTTGCCGATCATTCTAATTGCCCGTCCAGCAAATTCGCTGGGAATATTCGCTCCTGTTGTCACGTTAGTACTCTCTGCAATTGTGGTGATGTACAAGTATCACAAAGGTCTCGATGTGGAGACGATCTTCACGACTACAGCTCTTTTGTCCATGGTTACGCATCCAGCCAACATGGTTATGACAATCATACCCAGAGCAGTGGCTTCTTTGGCCAATTTTGAGCGAGTCCAGACCTATCTACTTGTATCTCCCAGAAGTGACCAAAGACAGGTCTTTCCTGGTGGAAGTACCAACCAAGCTATAGGTGGTCAAGCCCGGGCAGTGCTTCTCCAAAATGTCACTATCCAACCAGATTCCAAAATGACCCCTATCCTTCAAGATGTCGACCTCGAAATAGGCAGGGGGGCTATTGTCATGTGCTCCGGACGAGTAGGTACAGGCAAAACTATGCTCGTTGGAGCCATTCTGGGAGAGGTCAGCCCATCACGTGGGACTGTTTCCATGTTCACCAAACGGGTCGGGCTATGTACTCAAGTTCCATGGCTACCGAGCGGAACTATCAAGGACGTGATACGTGGAAGCTCTCCGAATCGCGACGACGATGATCGATGGTATGAGATCATCGTTGACACCTGCGGCCTTCGCAATGACTTCGAAAATATGTCTGAGGGAGACTCGACTCAAGTTGGGAGCCGAGGATTGAATCTTTCAGGCGGTCAGCGACAGCGGCTTGTAAGTTTCGAACCGTTTCGATCAGTGCATGTCCAGGCACTGACTATTGTGAAAAGGCTCTTGCTCGTGCTGTCTACTCACGACCTGATCTTGTCATTCTTGATGACCCGTTCAGTGCCCTTGATGGAAAGACCGAAAGCAATGTTGTAGATAGATTGCTCGGTCCGGAAGGTCTTTTCAGGAATCTCGGAACCACTGTATTTCTTATCATCAATTCTGGTGAGTTAGATTCTTATACAGTTCTCAAAAAATGACAACTCACACATGCTAGCTCAATATTTTCACCTAGCAGACGAGATAATCGTCCTTGGGAATAGAAAAATCCAAACGCGGGGCACGTGGGATGAGCTGGAAAGCGAGCTTAGTCAAATCGCCAAAGTCCAGATGGCTGGGTCAGAAACCGGGCATGATGTACCCAGGGAGATGAGATCCGTGAGTGGGATAGCTCAGGTGATGCTGAGAGAAGACGCCGCGGATGACTTGGCCAGAAAGACTGGAGATTTTGCACTTTATGGTAGGATTTCAACATCGTTCCCGCCCTTGCGAGTACAAAACTGACAATCTTCTAGGATACTACTTCAAGTCTATTGGAAGTTACAATGTGCTGGTGTTGATGTGCTTCGCTGGGTTATATGCATTCTTTTTCACCTTCTCTCAATTTTGGCTTAAGTGGTGGACCGAATCACCACTCAGCCAGACATGGGCTTATATGGCAGGATACCTTATCATCGCATTTATAGCTTGGTTGGCAACAAGTCTACAGGCATGGTACGAAGATATAGTCCTTTATCTAAACCTGCATTTATTGATTGGGTTAGGATGACTGTTATCGTCATTGCGTCTCAATCTGGAGCTGTGCTTCATGACAGGCTTCTGACAGCAATCATCGGGTCGGTCAATGACTTATGATTATCACTGTTATACTGCTGATATTCGAATCAGGGCGCCACTCTCATACTACTTGGAGACTGACATTGGTGTCATGCTCAATCGGTAAGACTATGGATGCCAATGAGAGATTTAGTCACTGACTTCCGTGCAGATTCGGCCAGGACATTCAGTTGGTCGACAATGTATTACCATCAGCTCTTCAGTCAATCTTCGTTCGCAAGTGCTTTGGCCTGCTTGTCAATAAAGGATGCTAATTATAAGAACAGAAGTTTTCAAGCTTGCTATGCAAGCTATACTCCTCTTTAGTGTTCAGAAGGTTATGATCCTCACACTGCCGTTCTGCTCAGCTATGGTCTACGTCGTCCAGAGAGTATACTTGCGCACTTCTAGACAACTTCGATTCATTGAGCTTGAGTCCAAATCAGCAGTCTATTCTAGTTTCCTAGAAATGGTATGATGTCCCACATTTTATGGTCCTTCATCTCACACGCCACAGGTGGAAGGAGCGGCTACCATCCGAGCTTTCGGCTGGCAACATGAGTTGGAACAAGAGAATATCCGGCGCATGGACGAGTCGCAGAAACCCTTTTATATCCTGCTATGCCTCCAGAGATGGCTCAATGTTGTTTTGGATCTCTTGATCGCTGGTGTAGCAACGTGTGTTATCGCCATCGCTGTTTACTTCCGTGGCTCAACTAGCGGCGCGGCCATCGGTGTTGCCCTGAACTTAGTTCTTGTTGCCAATTCGACGCTTCTCAAACTTGTCGAGAATTGGACGAGCTTGGAAATTTCGCTCGGCTCTATTTCCAGATTGAGGTCGACGATCAACGAAACACCTCAGGAAGACAAGCTTTGGGAAACCTTCGTACCGCCCACTGACTGGCCTTCGGCGGGTTTGATCGAAGTCGAGAATGTGACCGTATCGTACAAGTAAGCACACAACCCTCTGTTTCAAGTCATTAGGAAAGTACTGACAGTTCAGTCCTAATGCGGTTTCTCTCGAGAGCATCAGCATGAGCATTCCAGCGGGTCAAAAGCTACTCATATGCGGAAGAACAGGAAGGTGTGTTTTCCTAATCTTCGATTCGTCTCCATTAATCTTGCGACTGACTCTTTCGGATCCAGCGGCAAGAGTACAATTCTTCTGACACTCCTTCACTTGCTCGATACTCAAGTTGGTTCGATCAAAATCGATGGCATAGACATATCTCACGTCCCACGATCAATCTTGCGCCAGCAATGTTTCATCACCGTTCCGCAAGATACTTTTGTATTCATCAACGCCAGCCTTCGTTCTAACTTAGACCCTTCGGAGGCTCTAAACGACAAGACTATCATCGATGCACTAGAGAAGACATGTCTCTGGCAACATTTCGCCGCACATAACAGGCACCAGCAAGACTTGCACTTTCCCGAGACTGATAACGCGGAAGAAGTAATCTCGAGCATACTAGATCTACAGCTCTCTGCATTCCCTGTGCTGTCCACCGGTCAAATGCAGCTTCTCTCGTTGGCTCGTGCGATCCTGCGGACCCAAGTCCAAGTGAGGTTTTCGGATGAAGCACTGATTACTGCCGATACCCGTCAACCTAAACGTATCCTTCTCCTGGATGAGGCCACATCATCTCTGGATCCAAAAACGGATTCTATCATGCAAGATGTAATACGGAAGGAGTTCACAGCCAAAGGTCACACTGTTATTGCCATCTCACACAGACTGGGCGCTCCATCTCCCGACAACTCGGAGCGTGTGATCTGGATCAGAGACGGGAGGATTAATAAGGTAGCTGGGTCATGATAGATGGCATAAACAGACGTTGTTCTAGCTATGAAGGAAATGGAATCTGCTACCAGGTATAGATCCAATATGGTGACAATTACCCCGTACTTACCCCCGCACTTGCCCCGCGTTTGGGATTTTGAGAATGCAACAACATTCTGTATATTTCATTTTTTGTGAATCCCGCTCTCTCTCTCTCACTGTCGGTATTATATCTAATTTAAAATGTCTCACCAGTGGCGTCAATACGCGCTACATCTCGAGGCTCTGGGCTGCCAGCTCATCATGTTTTGATGTATACAGTGATTCAGGGGCTTAAGCGAGAAAAGCCAAAAGACGGCGCGAAGTATCTTGTACAGCATACATTTCACCAATACTTTCACTTGGAGACCGAGATACCCTTGAGCTTGATACAGACCAAAGCGACAAAAATAATGTAAAGAATTATGTTCCGGAATGGGGAATTGAACCCCGATTTCCTGCGGACGCCACTGTTGTAAGACAGCTGAGAGGCAGAAATGCTAACCATTACATCATTCCGGATTGAATGATTGGTATTGACAGTCCTATTCGAGCATGTGTAATGCATAGATTAATGTACACAAAAGTTCTGAGTTGAAGATGATTGAAGCACGAAGTCTGGCAGCTACGAATGCTATTCCGCTGCGTCAGGAATGGATGATAACCTTGACCAGATTGGAATGAAGGCCCTGAAAAGAAGTTATCTCGCTTTGATGATCATAACACCAAAGCCAAAGATCATTTGGTATTTATCGAGACAAAGAAAGAATGTGTTTAGAGCATGAAAAAGGACGTCAGTATTTGTTCTTTTCTCGGCAGCAATCGCGAAAAAAAAGAAGAAAAAAACATACAACAGTAGGTATTCGCTGGTGGTCACCCACCCAACTACTAATCTACCGATCTGGAATTTATGTACGGCAGAGCGGACGGGATGCCCAGTTCTTCCCAGTCTATGGTCGTATGTGGCAATCAACGCTGTTCTAGAATATTTAAAGCGATCTGCAAGTCATGGAGGCAAAGTACAATACTACACGTGTTCCAATGTTGCATTGTGTTAGTTGGTATCACGTCTTCTACCAATATGGGTGGTGTCATGTAAATATGGAATGAGCTTGCAATGCTAACGTTTGTTGCAGATTCTGGTCGACGAGTGAGTAGACAATTACCTGGGTCAAGATAGAGAGATGCACTCACGTGATGCTGACGATAAACGATCACTTCAACAATTGTAACCAAAGACGCTTGGCTGCTCGAGTTCAGTCCCATAGCTACTCTCATTGTCTATTATATGCGTCCTCGCCAACCTGCTGTCAATATTCTGCAGACTCAAAACCTTCGCGGATACCTTCCACGAAACCTTGTCGCCTGAGACCCAATCTATCTCTTCAAAGCCTTGTCCGGCTTCTTCTCAAACTTCTTCCCCCAATGCTCCCAACTCCTCGCGGCCTTGTCCGCAACAGCCTTCAAATCATCCGCAAACACCACTCTCTGCCACTCCTCATCCGCCCACCCCGTCTCCCCCTCCTCCCTCTTCCCACCCGTCTTTCCCCTCACAACCGGCTTCCACCCAGTCGCCTTCGCAACCTCCGTTTCCGTAGGCGGAACACCCACACTATCGAACATACTCGGGTTCTTCTTGTGACACGCCTCAGCTATATACTGTCTCAACACCTCGAGATCCGCATCCTGATGGAACCTCAAGAAAAGATCTCGTTCCGTGCCTCCGTACTCTTTGAACCTGGATTCGCGAACCCCGAGACGCTTGGTCATTTTTCGGGATGTGTACCAGCCTTTTGTGGCGGCATAGCACCAGACAGCGTCGATCTCGAAGAGCCCGCCGAATGGCCAAATGACTGCTGCGAAGGTGTCGATTATGAGGGTCACAGGCAAGAGAAAAGTAGATATAGCAGATTCCTTAGCGGCTCGCCTTTTGGTACGTGTTATCTGCGCGATGAATTCATCGCGGACTTCCGGAATGGTGTGTGTCACACTATCGGGGAAGACGAGGATGATTTCATCCACTTCTGCGTTGTTTTAAGCTGAGATACGTCACAGGCTGGGTGGGTTTCTGCGAGTCTACCTTTGTTCTGAACGCGCCCTAGAAATACTAGATCTGTAGCTCTGATTCTGTGAATTGCCCACATGACGCCTTTTGTTGTCTTGCTGTGTAGACCCCTCCATGACCAAGTCTTCCCGTCGTACTTCTTTGCTTTCTCTACCTGTTTTGATATTTAGCAATCTTTTACCATTTCTGGAAATCAAATGATCATACCTGCTCCTGCATCTTCCTTCTTCCCATATGCCTCTTCTTCTCTTTGACACCTTTTGCAGGCTTCAAAAGGTGCGGGCTGGGCGGCGTGTAGAGCAGATATCGCTGAGAAGTTAGATTAGTCCCAGATTCATTCGCGTCATTCTGATGTCTTCTCCATACCTCTGGTAAATCATCCTCCCTATCCAAATACTTGCTAAGGTTTGGCTTTGGCAATGGTATCAAATAGGCAATGAGCTTCTCCGGATGTCTGCTATACTTCAACACCGGACTCCCCACCTGCTCGATCGTCTCCTCGGGAATCGTTGACGGTGGAAGTGTAGCTCTTTGCTTGAACGGCGCAGGTGCAGGTCGGGTTGGAATTTCCGGGGTTGGCTTTGGAGCGCGTCGCTCTGGCTGGCTTGGTGGTCGTGTTGGAAGCTGCGGCTGCCCTTTTTCTGACTTGGATACCAGTGGAATTTCTCTTGTAGCCGGCCGTGGAGGAATGCATGGTTTCTCGTCTTCTACTGTCGGCGCGGGTGGTATGCCTCGTCCAGATGGCCTTTGTGGTATCTTTGGTGGAATTTCCGGCGGATTAGCTGACTGGGGTGAGCCATTGGCGCTGATCTGAGCGAGAGTATAGATAGCATCAGCGCTCGATTTAAATTGCTCGTCTTTCAGTCCCGGGTCGTATCCGTTGTGTTCCTCTGGGTTCGTGAACGGATCGTGGACTGGAAACTCCGTTGGGCTTTGCGCAGGCGTGGTGTATATTGACTTTCCAGTGAGGTCTGGTACCAGAGCTGGAAGAGACATGTCCAAACAGCCCGGGTTAGAAGCTATCTCAAGCTCCCAAAGTTTCTCTGACGAGCAACTCGGGAAAACTTTGGGTGATCCCAAGCTTATGTCTTCGAAAGATTTGAGTTGAAGCACTCGCATAGCAAAGTTTCACTGCGAAACTAAGCTTAGTACATCATGGCATTGAGCCCATAATATTGACACAAGCTCATCCCCTGCGCGCGATTCCATATTCTGACAGATATCGTGGTCACGACTCGCCAAAATGTTGGGCTGATCGAATTGTGCTGATGATTGGGATCGATATGACGCAGCTATCGCGCATTTAGGCTCCGAGCCCGATCTCGGGAGATCTTCAGAGACGGGGTCTCCCTACGTCGTAGATCTGAGATAGACGATGAAAAGAGGTATCTCGGCAAGGAAGCCTAGGCGAGATTTTAAAAAAGGGGGTAGATCACATGACCAAAGTATCCCTCCACAATCGACCTCACGGAATGAACGTAATAACGCCATCCACTATACGAAATGATGACAACGCTGGTGAACGATCTAGAATCTTGAGTAGAGCCGAGATGAGAAACGATAGGCGAACCATGCCACTTAGCTGGAGATTATCGTCTTCTTGACCATGCGCAGACAAAGGAACAAAATGTTGGGGAGCGAAGCAGAAATTTAAACATGGAACTGTTCAGTTGGTCGTTCATCAAATTATCCCACATCCTCTCTCTCACTCCGTTCGTCCAACTAAACATTCTCCTTCTCAACCTCGCCAGCAACAACATTCTCCACCATCTTCTCCTCCTGCTTCTCCCTGTAGATGGCACTAACATCACCCTTCGCCATCAACTTACTGGCGCGCACAATAGATAGCGGGGTACTGTTATCGCGGAAGACGGCATCGATCTGCTCGAGACTCTGGCCCATGGTTTCGGGGTAGAAGAAGTAGACGGAGAGCGGGATACAGAAACTGATCACGCAGAAGAGAACGAAGTAGTAGTTCCCAATAGAGGCGATTGCTACTGGAGTGGCCATTACGACGACGAAGTTCCTAGGATATCTATTAGATGAAGGCTCGGTAATCGTGAGGGAAGGAGCAGGACGTACCAGAGCCAGTGATTAGCTGTTGAGATAGCCGCCATGCTGACACGGAGTTTTACAGGTGCAACTTCAGCGCAGTACAGGAAGTTGGCACCAAGGAAACCAATTGGGACGAAGAAGTTGAACTGTAAATATGTTGGTCAGATGGAGCTGCCAAGGCTCGTTTATGGAGTACTCACTGCGAAAACGAAGAAGACGCTGGCGATACCAGCTGACTTGTTCGATGTTGGGAAGGAGGTAGCAATAGCCAAAGCCAACATACAGCTACCCATTCTATTGATTGTCAGCTTGATGTCATTCATGAGTGAGTAAAACGACTCACCCAACACCACTGAACATGAACAGTGCTCTTCGTCCGAAGCGATCGATCGTGAAAAACGCGACAAAACTCGACAAGAACTTCCACGTCAGAGTTCCACCAGATAAAATTCTGGAAGTCTGGCCATCAAGGCCAAGGTTCTGCTGAAATATTACAGGCGCGTAGACGCTGATGAGATTCGAACCGGACATTTGCTGATAGAACTGGAGAAGAATACAGAGGCAGAAGCGGTAAAAGAGCTTTTCGGGTCCCATGGTGAACATATCTTTGATGCTCGCTTTCTTGACGGTCGACTCCTCGAGTGAATACTGAATACCTTCGATCTCAGCGGTGATGAGTGGGTCAGTCTCAGAAGTATCCTTGAGGTTGGCAAGAATCGTGCGGGCTTCTTCAACGCGGTTCATGCTGATGAGCCATCTTGGGGACTCAGGCATTGTGAAGATGGTACCCATCAGCACAAGCGAGAGTGCAAGCGGGATGCCAAGAGGCATTCTCCAGGAGGCGGAAATGTTTGGGCCTGATTTAATCTGTGATGCGCCGAGATTGATCCACGATTCAAGGGTGTATCCCAATCTGTGATTCTGTCAGCCACAATTTGGCGATGCGAAATGGAAAACACGCACGTCATGAACAGTCCATCAAGTACAACATGCTTTCCACGATTTGCAGCTGAGCTGCACTCTGCTTGCCACACTGGTACAGTAGCACTGAGGATACCAATTCCAAGTCCAATGATCGTACGGCCAACAATAAATTGTGCAAGTCCAAATGAGGAAGTGCACAGTGCCTCGCCAATGAGAGTGAGGGTGGCAGCTAGGAAGATACTCTTGCGGCGACCGAGGATGTTGCCAATCTTCATACAAGCCAGAGATCCAACAAGCGCACCTAGAACGAAGGTTGCGACAACTGTTCCTTGAATTGTTGCATTGTGAGATTTAACAGCACCCGTGGTGTTGGTCGTGTCAATCTCAGGAAAGGTCTTGGTCCAATTGGGTAGCTATGGGTGTTAGAGAATAAGCTTTTCCTGTTCCTCAACGTGGAAAAGACATACCGAAAGAAGTCCTCCAACACCAGCTTGATTGTAGCCGAAGAGGACGAAGCTCGGCGCAACGACCAAGCCAATTTGGGCAACAGACAACTTATGACCACGAAGAGGCATGATAAATAACTATGATAAATAACTCTATAAAATTCACAACAGACAGAAGACAGCGAGAGTCAAGAAGACTGCGAGGGAACGACGGATCTTAAAGCAAATCTTCTCACCAACCTCGCAAAATTACCCCACCAAGCCTTGCTCCAAACATCGTCACCACCCCTCGTTCCCCTGGAGCATATCAAGCATTCCTTGCACATTGCGACTCTCCCCTCGGGGCTCCACCATCGTCTTCAACGGCGAATATGCGGTGAGGCATTTACAACTGGAGCCTCCAACCTCTGGGAGTCAGAGTCGGTCAACTTCCGAACCCAGCTCTGAGCAGCCGATGCCAGAACTCTGACACCATCGGCGCGAACTCCCCTCAACAAGGATCGAAAACCCCCCTCCAACCCCTCCAAAACATCCACTGTTTATCTGCCTGCAAGTCTGCGTCGCGAACGAAAAAATTTTGATGCTCCATGCTCCACTTGAAGTCGGTCCGGAAGCTTCAGAAAGAGAGACCAAGTGGATGGCGGCGCGAAGACCGCTCCGCTTTGAAGATAGCAGACGGCAACTAAACCGGGACCGTAGTTGAGCCAGCTACATACTTCTGAAGGTTTTGTGTGCTTCTGGAGACTCCAAACCCACGGGGTCTCTTCTTTGGGGAAAGTGATGAGGACTCCAGTTGTGGTCCTGGTGGTACGGTGAGAAGTGGATACGCTAGAAATCTTTGATGAATGGGGGTATCCCCGAAGCAAACTTTATACATGCCGCGCATTGCAAAGTGCAAATAAGAAGGCGCATCTGCTAGAACGTGAACGTTGATATCAATGTCGGATAGATTTTCTGTCCTGGCGATGAGGCTCTTTGGTGACGGGCGTGGCATTGCTTGTCCTTCGGCGGAAAAAGCTTCAAAGAGGTGCCAAGGGTCTTGTCCTTGACTTGGCGAACTCTGCAGCGATGTCCGGTCTGAACACCATCCTTCACATTTGCGCGAGTCACGACCTTGATCTGACTCGACGACTCCCGACGAAGATACTTCAACCCTTCCTTTTTCAAGCACCGAACAACCCGCGAATCAAACAAACACCCCATTTTCAAGATCATGCCAAATGATATGCACACAATGTTGCGAGAAAAGTTGCCCGGATAAGACTTCTCCCACTCCATTTACAAGTCACGAAGAGATTACTATTGAAGATGGTGTTAACGTACCGCTACGCTGGCGTGGGGACTTGGCCGCCTGGCGAGCAACGATTAAACCCATCATCAATCTCAACTAATGATATGCAGCAGATTTGAATAGTGTTAGGTTCATTTTGTCGTCCTCGAATTTCCTTTCATCGATCCTGCGAATAACGATAAGAAAGCAGTCGAGGCTGTATAGATGACGCGGAGAGATCCCCGCCTCCCCATAATTCCCAAACGCAGACATAACTCAGAGAGGCTTCCATGCATGACAGGAATTTGGACGGATATAGAAAGGTGGTACGAATTTGTTACCATGGATGCATCGTCTAACAAAATAGGGGTGCACAACTCTTGCGAACGCAGATAGCGGATGGGAGTAGGTCACTCACTGAGCAAGACTGAAGAGCATGTGTTCAGGCGCGCTGTGTATTTCCGCTGAATGTCTCATAGACTAGCTGTGTGATGGACCGTGAACGCCAAAATAAAAAATCGCTAGGCTCGGTCATCTGAACTTTCTGATCCTCTTCCGTCACCTCTGCTGGCAGGTAAGAGCGAAAGCCAATTGTTGACACACGAAGCCGCAATATCGCCATGCCCAAGAGTGATGTTATTGATGCGCTCCAGCATTTTATTATAACGCTTGAGTGCGAGATGCTTCGCCATCATAACTGACTTGACATGCGCAAGGATGGCGATGTGCTCCGACGGCACTTCAAATAATGTGCCGTTCGATTCCCAAGCACTTTGTCCAGCCCAACGATACAGCTCCATGTTGAAGGTTTTTACGTTTGACAAATTCGTCAAGTACATATCCCAGGCACTCGTGTGTGTAAAACCTCGCACTGAGCTAAAAAAACGACGCTATCTTGATCTTATTGAGGTTGGCATAGCTTCTTACCTGTTGGAGCATTGAGAAAGTAGCAAACATTGCCTCGTGGTGGAATGCTCGGAACTGGTATGATGGCTTCCGATTGAGATGTGATTAGTGGGTCAGAGGCTGTAGACTCGTTAGGCGGGATAGCAGGATCCATTTCACTGCTATGCCACTGAGCACTGTTGATGAATGAGATATCGACCGCTGGTTCTGCGTGATGTTGCTAATTATTGCTGCTGCTGAGTAGATATGGACGGCGAACCCTCGGAACCTCAGAGTTGGAGTCGTGCTGTACAGTCGGATTCTGAGGCTGAGCAATGGGGTACAAGTATGCTGGAAAGCTGGGGGTGGGCGTCGCTGCTTGGAGAGATTTCGAATCGAACGGGCTATCTCGATTGCAGGCATTGCTGGAGACCGGTCAAATCATTGACCTTGGGTATGCTGGATCCGCGGTGTTCACTAAGGATGATTGAGGTGAAGAAGTCAAATGGCGAAAAAGAGAAGAGAGTAGGGGTCCTGTGAGGCTAGGCAGGTACATTAAATATTGAGGAAAGAGCAAGGCAATATATCTAGAACACATGAATGGAATCTAGGTCATCATCAATTGGAAAGAGCCATCCAGGGAAGATTTGAGTGTGGTCCACGGAGATGACAGGAATGTCTTGGGACAAAGCTGAAGGGAAACATTGATGTGAGACAAAATACAAATAACAGAAGACAGCATTGATATGCAGTACAGTAGGGCCGTCTGTAAAAATACATCCACTTGGACACACTCGGACTCTCTTCCCCTCCCTTCTTTCAATCCGCTTCCTTCCCCGCGATATCAGGTATTGTGCCTCAACATGTAGCATTTTCGTGTGCAGAAATTCGTTCTGAATTGTTGAAGTGCTTGCGCTCGTTGGCGAAGCAGGAATAGGACTTGGTTGAAGGAGGATCGTCCGGCGAAAGGAAGTCCCTAGTGATCCGGCTCCACAACAGTGTTAGTACAATCGTAATAATCATGAGGACTAGAGTCGAGGGGGCAACAATCAATGCAATTTCAGGATCCGAAGGAGTTGATAGAATGAAATATCCTCGTGGGATAAAACAAAGCGTATCCAATTGTCGCAACTGCCACAGATCCGCGCACCCCTCCCTAAGCTGGAATCGAAACCCCCTTGAGCTCGCAACACATCCACTATGTCCATTGTCTCGCGACCCTCCTTATGCTGCTCCTCACCTCTCTTCTTCTGCTGCTTCTCCTCCTCTCTTTTCAGCTCGGTCAGCTTTGCGACAACTTACTCGGCCAGCGACTTTTCGGGAGGAGGTGGAACCCAACAGTCATCGCAGAGACACGGGTCGGGACAGGGCGAAAGGGAAGTGGTCAAGCACTTATCGCAAGGACATTGTGGGAGGCATGGAAATGGCGAGAGGATCGACGACGGAGGTGGAGGTGGTGTTGACGGTTCAAAGTCGAGGGCGACGCGTCCGTGTTTGCCAAGCGATTCAGCCTCGGCAACCTCAACCTCGCTCCACGCCAGCCCAGCCCTATTTTGAACCGTATGTTCCAGTTCACCATATTTCTCATCCATCAACATTCCCAGGAGCTTCCCCGTTCCCAATCCATAATCTTTTGCTGCGAATGGCAGAGAAAATTTGTTGGCAAAGGCTCTTCTCTGGACTTCAGTGGCATCGAGTGAGTATTCAATCCATTGCTTCACCGGAGGCGACATCCATTGCTCCTCCACCGTTCTCTTTCGCCAGTAGAACCGCTTGAGTGTCGATGGAGATGGACTGTATCTGTGTGCGTCACCTGCAATGAACAAACACATTGTTGGGCTGAACTTTTGAACATTCGTCAAGTCCAATAAAGGCGCGAAGCTCTGATAGTTCGCGAAGTGCTGGCCAAGCTGCTGTGTTACGATGACAGCTGCCTTCTTCAGTCTTTCGGGCGTGATGGGCTTGTTGATATTGAATGGTAGACCGGTTATTTGGACTGCCACGCTCAAGTGATGGATGTGTGGGGAATTCTCAAGGATTCGAGCGAGAGTGCGCACGATGTTGACTTTCCACATGGAAGCCAAGAATTCCGCTTTCAACTTGGCAGGTTCATCGATGATCATGGAGTCGATTGTTGGCGTTCCAGGGATGAATATTCTTCGGCCGAAGTTGATCTCCGAGACTACTCGACAGGTCAGCAGGACGTTGATAGCGAGACAGAGGGAGACGTGAAGACTTGGTCCTGACACGGATGGCCCAGGCAACTACTTCAATGTCATCGAGAAAGAAAAGAGATTGAGGCTAACCTGGCATCAGCAGAACGATGTGCTGGAATCTCGCAAAGACATGTGGCTCTATGTAGCCATCCAAGGCAGGCGAGTCATACTCCCGGACCAAATGATTCTCCACAGCTGGATGCTTTACCAGCTTACCAATTCCGCCCAATGGATTGTGTCGCCAGATACTCTTCTTCGGTATCTTCAGTGCTGGAGAATTTGGAATCGGTGTCCATTGTCCTTCCAGATGATAGATGTCCTCCGAGTGGACGTATATCATGTTCTCTGTGTAGAGCACTCTGTATGCTTCGGCATAGATATCACGACATGTTGACATGATTGCTGGGTGCAATTTTTGGTGGTCATCTTTTCCTGGTCGCATGTTGCGATCCAGGGAAATACCGTCCTTGGAACGAAGCAGGTGCCGCCAAATCGTGTGTCGGACCTTGGAGAGAAACTCGCAAACCCTTCCCTCTGATATGTCCGTCAATGGCCTGAGACTGATGAACAGTGGGCTTTGGTCTTGGATGAGTCGCTCTTTGACCTTTTTCCAGGGTCTTATATTGATTTGATTCTCTTCGGTTCGAGCCAAATCCTCCTCGAGTTCTCCAAGGTGGGCACGACCCTGGTTTCCGGGAAACATGATGGCCCACTCTATGTCTTGCCCTGCGTAACCGGTGTTGGTGCTTCCTGCTGTCCCCTCGTATGTAGCGACATTCTCCTCCTTAGGTGAAGCCTCATATTCATTACTACTTTCGCTCTCAAGTTCGTCTCCAGCTGCGTTGTCATGTTCGTTCATATATGTCTTCCCATCTGCGTTCCCAGTCGTAGCCTGGGCTTTCACCATATTGTAGTTCTCATTTTCGTCCCTGTTCTTGACCCCGATCTCGTGTCCGGGCTCCGGTGTCATCAATTGGACAATATGCATCTTCCTGTGCTTAGCTTGGCGTTCAGATTCAGGTTTCGTCGTCGACTGCGACGAAGATGAGGAAGGAGAAGACGATGAAGAAGCCTGGCCGATCCTCTGTCTCTTATTAAACACTCTGTCTGCTTCGAAATTCCTAGGCGGGGTTGGCCGTTTGATTCCTTGCGGTGTTCCCTCCATCTTGTTCGGACGCACACTTTCCTCGATGCCTTGACAGTTGACCGAGCGAGTGATTGTTCTGATCTTATGGGCAATAGGTGCTGCAGTGCTCCGAGGCTTGCTGGTGGTGAGACGCTGGACTATCCAGCGGTTGTAAACCTTGGTCCCGGTGGAGTGCTATCAAATACTGGTAGTCCAAAATTGGTGTAAGAATGCATCCTGTCCCCGGTGTTTCAGCTCTTTGGAAGTTATACTCTAAGTGTGCTGGTTTTGATATTCCATGGGAAAGAGCTACTTAGTGCCAAGACCGTGGAAGTAGGCGCGACGTTAGGTGCTAAGCGAGGGGACAACACACTTTTCTGAAGCATTCTAGCTGCGCATCACCCCGACGAGTGCTAAAGTATGCAAACTCAGGTGGCGCTTGTACAAATCTAGACCGCTTTTTTCGACTTATCTTCGACTTCAATCAATCCGCTCTTACGCTGCAGCGCATCTTTCGTTATCTGCTGCAGTTCCGTGAAACATCCCGAGCACTCTTGAGTCTCAGCTTAGCTCATCGAATCATTCAATCTACATTCAATAGCAAAGCCTCGTTAGTTCATTGGTCTCTGTATGCCTCTCTATCTCGGTTTTGCGAATGCATTTTGATGTCGATCTCAATCTTTCGCGGTCGGAGTTTGCCTTTCCTTGACCGGCAGACCTTTCAGCCTCAAATCCACACTAATCTACTCATTGAGATGCACTACGCTAGTATCCGCCATCTCGATCAGATTTCCAGAACACAGATAACTTGGTACTCTTTACATCACTGTGTCCACTCGCAGGCATTCGTACATCAGCTACCATCACTCTCGACACGCACGTACCATCTCCACCGCTTCAACTCCGGGTCGTCCTAATTCTACACCATGCAACGATACTCTCGTCGGCTACACTCATCGCGATGCTTGCTACCATTCTATGTTTCCCTTATGCTCAAAGTATAATATTGTACGAACTACTCAAAGATGTGTGGGAATATCAAATGGGAGCTACTGGGCGTTCCCTTCACTAGCTCTCGCTTATCGTACCAGAAAACATCAAAGCCGGAACGTTCCACGTGGGTGACGACTTCACACCCTAAGGGACACACGGTATGACATCTGAAAATTCGAGAAAACAACAGAACACTGAGTTCGGACTCGTTTCGGGTGTTGTACGTACCTGAGCTTCTGTCCCAAAGAGATGATCGCCCCACTCAAGGAAACAACCACGCTCGGAGCATCACATTGACTTAATCAGATACATTGGTATTTACTAATCAGGTATGAAATGTTCACAGGAACTTGGATCGGTGGTCGATTCATACCTATACCGTCTAGTGCACCCTTCCATTCACTTTAAATGACCGTCCACGGATCTCATCGCCCACACTACCGTTCTGACTATGATCCACATTGAGGGGGGTGCGTTGTGCGAAGTGCAGCAAACCAGATTTCATACCAAAGAAATCGTTTTCTCCGCTATGTCTCTAAGTCCATTACTGCAATCACGTCATAATACTATTCGACGTGCGTAGTTTACGTTCAGAATGAGCAAGGGAAAGCAATGTCTTGGATTGCCAAAGGCCTTCTTTTGGAAGTCAACTCTCGCTTTCCAAGTTGCATCTGATGCTGGTCTCTAGCACACACAGGCCTTCTGGGTTAATATTCGCGCCTCTCGCTGACCATACTCTCTCGCAAAAAAACAATTATCGATTCAGTTAGACTCGCCATCTGCTCTCATCATTTATTTGTTACTATTATCGAACTTCTTTCAGTGCTGTTCCTGCAGTTCTTAAGTCTTCCTTTTTTAACACCACTCATTACCTTCCCGTCACGCAAAGCAGCAATCTCATCTCACAACTCACTCAAACTCATACCTAAAAGCTAGAATATATTTATATTTATACTTATCGAAATTCTACATCCTCATCGAATCTAACGATACCTTTGTTTCCTATCTGTCGGCCAGTATGCCTTCTTCCCCAGGCCGCCAGCGACCTCATCTCATCCCCCTTCCAACCCACATGTCACATCACATCACATCATATCATGCATATTCCTATTATTGACCCTCACACTCCTCTTGACAAACCCAAATCCCCCTTCTCCTCCACCCCTCCTGCCCACCACAGCCCTTCCCGCTTCCCTCCTCTCAACACCCCTCATCCTCCTCAGCATCGCAGGCGAAGCAGGCGGCGGTTGAACCCCAGGTGCATTCGCTGGTTCAGCTTTTGCAGGTCCAGCTCCAGCCCCCGCCTTAGCTCCAGCAGGTCCAGCACCAGGAACACCAGGCGGCGCAACCTCCACAGGAACTAAACTCGGACTCGGCGGTCCCTCAGCCGGCTTTCCACCCGCACCGGCACCCGCACCGGCACCCGCACCATTCGTTGGTTTCGGCGCTGGGGGCGTTGAAGCCTTTGGAGCTGCTGGGCCTTGTCCTTGTCCTGGAGTTGGTTTCTCGCTTCCAGCTGGAGGAGCTGGTGCGGTGCCATTCGCTTTCCCTGCTCCAGCTCCTGCACCTGCACCTGGACCCTCAGCTGGTTTTGGTTTTGGTGCGTTATTCGGTGGCGCTGGAGCTGTTCCGTTTCCTGCTGCTGGACCTTGAGCTGGAGGTGTAGGAGGAGCGGCGCCAGGTTTGGCTGTGCCTTTTGCGGGAGGGGCTTTTGCTGGATCGGCGGCTGGTGGTGCTGGTGGTGCTGGTGCGGTGCCATTTGCTTTCCCTGCTCCACCATCGGCGGGCTTTGGTGCTGCTTCTCCTGGCTTTGGAGCTTCTTTTGGAGCTGGTGGAGGAGCAGGAGCAGGAGCCGTTCCGTTGCCTTTTGCTGCTCCTGGACCCTCAGTTGGTTTTGGCGCTGCTTCACCTCCGGGAGGGTTTGGAGCTTCACCTGGCTTTGGAGCTAGCTTTGGTTCTTTGGCAGGAGGAGGTGCAGGTGCGGTTCCATTCGCTGCTCCTGCGGGACCAGCTTCTGGTTTTGGAGGCTCAGCAGCGGATGGTTTCGCAGCTTCTCCAGGCTTGGGAGCTTCTCCTCCAGGCGCAGGTGCAGCTCCCGCCGTCTCATTCCCCTTCCCCTTCGCAGCACCTCCAGCATTAACTCCTTGTAAAGCACCAATCAGACCCGCCAGTGCTTGAGCGCCCCCAGCATTTCCACCTTTCGCCGCCTCCCCACCAGCAGCTGGTGCTTGAGCCCCAGCACCACTCTCATTCTCCTTTGCTCCTCCCGCACCAGCTCCCTGTAGGGCACCAATCAGATCCGCCAACCCCTGAGCTCCATTCCCATTCGCAGTTCCAGAGCCTTTTGGTGCTTCCGCCTCAGTAGCAGTTCCATTCTCCTCATTGACTTTGGAAGGTGCGCCGGTGATACCGTTGCCGTTGCCTTTTGCTGTCCCGCCTTCTTTAGCTCCTCCTTCGGCTGGAGCACCTTCTGCTGGAGCACCTTCGCCACCGGCCGTCTTGCTGCCCTTTGCATTTGCGCCGCCGCCGCCTGGTGGACCGATGTTTATTCCTGAGGCACCGCCGACGGATTGGCTGCCGTCTGGGAAGGTGGTTATGCCGGATTCGCCGCCGAGGTTGGTTTCGCTGCCAGGTTTGACTGTGTGGGTTGTTAGCATGTGTGTCTGTGGGGGAGGAGGAGGAGAGATGGAGATGTACCTGTGATTCCTGTTTCTCTTTTAGGTATAACCGGGATACTGAATGACTGAGCGCCGATAGCCAGGGTGGAGATCAGGGCGAGGAACTTCATGATGAATGGTGTACAATGACGTCGAATCAATCGAAGCTTGTGTAATAAGCACTTGTAAAATAGAAGTTCGTGCTAAGAGAAAGTAGAAGGTAATGTCCAGCACTCAATAACTCGAAGAACGGCGAGAAGAGAACGACTTCGACTTCAAGTCGGGTAAAAGGAAGGTAAAATCTCTACTGCAGGAAATGACAATGCAAGTGAAAATGAAAGCAAAAGAGAAAGAATGCGACACTTCTTTAAACAAAAAAGATAAGATGATCCAGCACTCCTCTTTCTTATTTCCCCAGAAAAACCAAGAAAACACCAAGGAAATTGTGGGTGCAAGCACGGGTAAATACCCCTTCTGCTCTCATACAGACCCAAGCATTTTTCATCTTGCCTGCAAGATCTCATCTCAACCATCACTTCTCAAAACGAAAGAAACTCAAACAAGGTTAAACAAGCCAAGAATTTGTGCAAGGAACGAAAATAGAAATACGAAATCCCTTTTTGTCCTAGTGGTAGATAGGTTGCAGGAAAAGGGCGGGAGGATCACCTTCCAGACTCTCTTCCTCTCGCTTGAGACTCGGTGTAGAAACTCCAGACGGAGTTTGCAACAGGAAAAGCAAGAAAATGTAGGGATCTGATTTGTTTGGGAGATCAGAGATCGGGAGACTAATGTGGGGAAAGGTTATTTTGCTGTGCGGTTAAGGTTAATGGTGGATGATGTCGTGCTCGATGCATGGTGCTCAGACTGACTTGGCGGGTGGTGGTGGGACATGTTTTGTTTGGAGAGGTGTGTCGGGAAATGTTCAGACTGTTTCTAAGCGAGAAGGAATAAACAGCCCGAGAGAAGGTGGCTGAGTCGTTTCGCACGTGCAGTGTTTTGAGGGAGGATATCACGTGAGGGTTTGGAGATGGGACGATGTATGTTTCCAGCCGAAGGATTTGCTCGCGAGGTTCTCCATTTTGAGTCATTTACTTGAATGGACTTTCTTTTCGATCTGATGGGTATTTGGAATCGTTGTCGCAGATAGATATCGGATGCCGATAGATGTCATGTTTTGCGGAGAGTTTCCGTTTGGCTAATACATCAGATTCACTTCACAGCCTCATTGGATTCATCTTCCGCGTGAAGGAAAAGAAATATCTCATTCATCGACCTCCCAAATGGAACAATATGCGTTCCGATGGTTCATCTTGAATCCTGCCTGTTCATCTTTTCGAATAACATAATGTTAGAAGAGACAGCGGCTCGTCCTCCGTCCGGCTGGTGAAGCCATCCGTCGAGGCTCCTTGCACCGACGAACCTCATGAAATCAGACCACTCTTGAAGGACCAATTAGCGTATTTCAAGACTCAAGGTTTACTCCCAAGCTCTCCTGGGATGGGCTGTCGTCTCATTTCTGTGTTTGTGTCGTGTTGTTCTAGATTCGATTTGGTCATCTTCGTCAAGTCCAAACCCAGCGTTCACATACAAAGCTGAAGGCTGCAACTTCACTACCAGCGCATACTGAGAGGTTCTTGTCCGTTATGTCGATGGATTTCCTGTCGATCGAGTACCTGAATTTTATGGCCTCGTTGACTGCCACTGCAGAACCCTTCGCATCGGAACGGACTGCAAGCCTCTCGTGGTGGTACGTCAAATATCATGTCTTCATCAGCACATCACACCTGTGATCGCGAGCTCTCGTTCCTCTCCCTACTCGACTTCAGAGCTCCTCTGCCATTTCTCACTGCTTCTATTATGCTCTCATCTACTTGCCTCTCTCCCTGCCACTACAGTCGATGAAAGAGGACCCAGCAAGGAGAAGACGAGGATGGATCTTCAGCTCTCAACATATTTAATGTGTCCTTCTTTCTGCTCTCACTCCTCACATATATGATCCACTATCGAGACGCAAGACCGAACTCTTCTCCTCTCGGATGCCGATTTCTTAAAAGCTTTCTCGTCACTTGACATAGCATAGATCTATCCTTCGGCAAAGCTACAGCACATCAGCTGCTTCCCCAATATCTTGTGAAGGCACAGCTTTGTGCTACAAGATAATCCAGTGCTTTCGACCTCCGTCACTTGGTCCAGAGTCTGACATGCAGGTGAGTTCTGAGGACCATGGCATTATCAGCCGCCCTGGTGGGTATGCTCTTCTATTTTGGTATCGTCGGGGCAATGTGCCGAAATGCAGTCGTCGTGTATGTCCTTATCATAAATCACAAGCATTGCAGCCAGCAAATTCAATCTTTCATCGAAGAACAGGACCTTGGGCGAGCTGAATGTGCCCCTTAGATGACCTTTCCGTCGTCCTTTATTCACACTTGATTGAGACAGTGAAATCGGGATTTCAATCAGCCAGCAGGATCTATCGGATCTTTGTATCAAGCGAAGATAGCAATACGGAAATACGACGACGCAGCACTGTGCGAAAAGATTTCCGCATTGGGGTATCAGTGTATATGTCACGTGACATCCGAGATTTCCGGGAGGCTGAGCTGCAGACAACGCGACGCCCGCATGCAGGAACGAGATGAGTCTCATCGTCATCAGATAGAGTGGTTGTGTAACAGCCAAGGACTCTGCTTATCTATTAACACCAAGATCAAAACTGTAGATATTTGCCTCCATTGTCATCGTCAGGCAGACGGACGATCAACAGCTCTGCAGTGTTTATTTTTATTTAGTAGTTAAAGTAGCTGCGAACTATCACGTAAACAAATGTCTCCCTCATGGCAACCGGATATTCCGGGGTTTGTTACTATAACTCAGCTGCAGCCATGCGCCACAGTTGCACGCATGCATGCATGCAGTCAGCCAGCCAGCCAGCCACAGCCGCGATGATCGTCATCATCCTTGGCTGCTGCAGATGAAATGAGATGTGCTTGGCCCAAATGAGTAAAGGGGAGCGCGACCGATCAAATAAACTTCCTGTGCGCCTTGCATTTCACAGAATCATGATTGTACGCAGTAAATGATGAGTGATTTGTTTATTTTGTGCTTGTTTGTGTTTTTATGTATTTCGGGAAGGATTGTAGAAGAGGGAGCGAGGCATAATATCGGGCTCAGGAATGCCGATGCCGAGGAATGGAATGCATCTCTCCTGAGACCCGAGTGGATTGCACCGTCCGTCCCTGGGAGAACGACATACCAGATGTGTTTGTATGGTGCGCTCGCAGTTCACATGCACTCAGCTCGCAGTAATACCGTCAACACCAAGCCGGTAGAATCAGCATAAGAACATATCAGCCTCCATGCTGACGACCGTCTTGACAGCTTGACAGGTTGACCTTCAGTGCGACGCAACGCTGATGAAGTGAGGCAAATTTGTGAACTTGGCGCTGTCTCCCCCTTTGAGGACTCAAGTCGACTCCATTTCTGGACTTTCCGTACACCGTGCCGTATCTAGACCTTCGATACGCAGTGATACCACCGTATCGAGGCCTCTACTGCATCAGACGCGTGGATTTGACGGACAAGCTGAAATTGGAGAATCCTGGAATGATCAAAGCCTAGCCATCTCGACGTCGCATCGCCCTATCACTTATCACTAACAGCGAGCTGCATACCAACTCAATCGACCATCAATACCAGGATCAAAAAGGCAGTGCGACTTCTTATACACCAAAAACAAGGTCCAATCCCCTCCACGCTCAACAACCTCAAATCTTCATCATCTGCATCATCGCAGCTTATCAACAAGATCTGGACCTTCGTCGTTTTCTTATCTGCAGCGAGGTTGATTGCTTACAGCGTCCATCCTCGTACCTCTCGCATCGTGTTCGTCGTCGTACCGCGTACCGTAACCGTACAAGTACAAGTACAGCGGAGAAGAAGAGCACAGCACCAGCCCAGGCTTCAGCGCTCAACCAACCACTCGGCGTCCGTCCTGGCCCTGGCGATCTCCCGCCCAGACCCAATTCGCACCTACTAGAGGGGCACGCCTCACCCTAACAGCACTAAACACAGCCTAATTCAACCTAAAGTCAGCTTAAAGCATCGCTCCCCAGCGCCCCTCCCTGCCCCTTTCGTCATACCCTGCTGAGCTCTACCGACGACCCGGCCGCTCATAATAATAAACTTTCCGGGTCTCACTTCACGACGATTTACTTCACTCCTCTTCATCCCTCGTTCACTTATTTACGTTCTCTGGACTTCACTTCAGATACCCCGCTTTTTTGTTCGGGGACAATTCAGTGTGCATCAAGTCCACAGCGTATTTGCGCCTCATCAAACAAGATGAAGGTCACATCACTCCTCACTTCAGTCGCGACGTTCAGTCTATGTGAAGGTAAATCCGAGCTTCCGAGTATAAACAACCCCGCTAACAAATCAGCATCACTCGTCGTCCCACGAGATGCCTCACCAGAGGTCCTTGCCGCTGAAGCCCTCTCAATACCCGAAAGCACTCTGAAAAGAGCACTTCCAAACAACCCCTCAGGCGGCTACGCTCCAGCTGTAGTTGACTGCCCCTCAGATAGACCCACGATCCGCTCAGCAGCTACTTTGTCGCCGAGTGAAGTATCATGGCTGGAATTACGCAGAAATAATACCATTGAGCCAATGATATCCTGGCTGACAAGGATGAACGTTACGGATTTCGATGCTTCGTCTTATATTAATGGCATTCGAAACAATGCTACCGCACTGCCAAATATTGGTATTGCGGTTTCTGGTGGTGGATACAGAGCGTTGATGAATGGTGCTGGATTTGTCGCTGCAGCCGATGACAGAACCGATAACTCAACGAATACCGGTCAGATTGGTGGTCTGCTTCAAGCAACTACCTACCTTGCTGGGCTTTCTGGAGGTGGATGGCTCGTTGGATCAATTTACACGAATAATTTCAGTTCAGTCCAAGATCTGAGAGATGGAAGTGAGGATTCCAATGTCTGGAGATTTGACAATTCTATCTTTGAGGGACCGGATGGTGACGGAATTCAGCTGTTGAGCACGGCGGATTATTACAGTACTATCAGAGATGAGGTTGAAACGAAGAGTAATGCTGGATACAACACCTCCATCACGGATTACTGGGGACGAGCACTCTCTTACCAGCTTGTCAACGCCACAAATGGAGGACCAGCGTACACATTCTCGTCCATCGCACTAACCGATAACTTCCGCGATGGATCCATTCCCTTCCCCTTCCTTGTAGCGGACGGCCGAGCTCCAGGCACCAAGATCATCTCCCTCAACTCCACCGTTTTCGAATTCAACCCATTCGAAATGGGATCCTGGGACCCCGTAATCTACGGCTTCGCCCCAACAGAATACCTCGGCTCCAACTTCTCCGCCGGCGTCGTCCCCAGCTCCGGCTCCTGCGTTCGAGGATTCGACCAATCTGGTTTCGTTATGGGAACCTCCTCCTCCCTGTTCAACCAATTCATCCTTCAAATCAACAACACCGCGATCCCAGATTTCCTCCGCAACATCTTCACCAACATCCTGACCGACCTGGGCGAAGACAACGACGACATCGCTCAATGGAAACCCAACCCCTTCTACGCGTACAACAACGCCTCCTCCATCGTCACCTCCCTCGAGCTCTCCCTCGTCGACGGCGGCGAAGACCTGCAAAACATCCCGCTGTACCCACTCATCCAGCCCGTCCGCGCCGTCGACGTGATCTTCGCCGTCGATTCGTCCGCAGACACAACATACAGCTGGCCGAACGGTACCGCCCTCGTAGCCACCTACGAGCGCTCCTTGAACGCAACCATCGAGAACGGAACTGCTTTCCCTTCCATCCCAGACGTAAACACCTTCGTCAATCTAGGCCTCAACAATCGCCCTACCTTCTTCGGCTGTAACTCGTCCAACATGACAGGTCCCGCGCCGCTGGTAGTCTATATCCCGAACTCGCCATACGTGACGCTCTCGAATGTCAGCACGTTCGATCCAGATTACAACAATACGCAACGCAACCTGATCATCCAAAACGGGTACGAAGTCGCGACACTAGGGAACGGAACATTAGATGCGCAGTGGCCGGCTTGTATGGCGTGTGCGGTGCTGAGCAGGAGTTTGGAGCGGACGGGTACCGCGGTGCCGAGTGTGTGTGGACAGTGCTTTGAGAGGTATTGCTGGAATGGGACGACGGATAGTAGGGTTCCTGGAGGGGATTACGAGCCTGCTTTTAAGAGCGAGGAGATCCCTTTCTCCGGCGCGAGTTCGATTGGTGCTGGGGCGGGTGTACTTGTGGCTGCTGCGCTTGTGAGTATGGCTCTGATGGTTTGATGATTAAAAGCTCTTTTTTTCCGGGTTCTGGTTGGAGGGAATGGTGCGGTGGTGTTATGGTTGTATAGTATGAATTTTTAAATTCAGATACAGATGTGGAATTTGGGTGGGGGAATGGGGGTTACATACGGGTTGGGGATATCTGGTTTCTTGGACATCGATCTGAGTTTCATGCACGGCATGGTTTTTCGGGGATTCATCACGGTGGGAGAATGAGAATTGGAATTTAAAAACAGGCAAGTTAAAAACAACAGATAAGATATACAGTACGATTACCAAACTGTGCTAGACAGAGCAAATCCAAGAATGTCAAATTCGTATTTTATGTAAACACGCACAGCTTTCACGGCAATATGTTCTTGGACTTCTCTCTTTCTTCTTTATCCAGATGGAGTTTTTTCTATATCGTATTTCATCTATCTATCTATCTATCTATCTATTCTCAACCATCATGATAGATTCCCTCCTTTTCCCCATCTCCTCACTATCTCATTTCCCTCCTCTGCTCCCTCCTCCCCTTCTCACTAAGACTCACCGCCCAAGCTCCCTGATCCCTGATCCCAGCCCTCTCATCCCACGAAAACCCTACCCCTCTAACCTCACCATCTCTTTCTTCTCAGCACGTTCTTTGTATCGCGTGAGGATCTTAGAATTTTCAGCAGGGTCTCGTTCACTAGGGTGAGAGAAGAGAGTGTGCATAAGAGAAAGGGAAGAGAGAGGCAGAGTGTAATGCGTACCAGGAGTATAAAAGCAGCTACCAAACTCCCTGCGAAAGACACACATGCAATCGTGAATCTATCCCACTATCAGCTTTCTTCCTCCCTCCTCTCATTCCCAAATCCCAAACCCCATACCAACTCACCGTCCCCTCTCCCTTCCCTGCACTTCAGACCCAATCTCCAAGGAAAAAAGGATAAAAACTCACATAACCCTCAACCCCCGCCCCAAAACACCCAACACCCTCTCCCTATCTTCTGCCCCTAAAGTCTGTATGAATGCCCCACTAGTACCGGAGATAGCTTCTTGTAAGACCTCTTGAGGTTGGAGAGGGAAGAGGGATTGGAGGGAGGTGAGGGAGAGGTTGGTGAAGATGCTGCCGGCTGTGGCAAGGGCGAAGGCTATGCTGCCCATTTGTGCTTTACGGCGTTAGTGGTGTCAATATCGCGTTCTTGGGTGGGTGTGGGATTAGTACTATAAAGGAAGCAGAAAATAAGGCACAAACAGGGAATAGAGTAACGTACATATTATGACCATCGTCATTGCATTTCCTTTTTGTTCGGCGGAAACGTAGGATGGCATGGCTGTGTATGCCATTTGGAGATAGAGCGCGAAACCTACACCGACGAGGACTTGTGGGGTGTAGATCCAGAAGGGTGTGGTATCGATTTGGAGTCTCGCTAATTTCATCATCTCAGTATCAACAACAACAGCAGCTCAATCTCCCACCCATAGCTCTCAATAACCCCATTGAATCCAGAAGGGGAATATCAAACTTAACACATGTCAACAAGAATGAGAAAATAGTACTCACCCAACCCAACGCCCCCAACTGTAGCAACCATCCCCCCGCCAACAGCCCACCAAACCCCTCCCCCAACCCTCGGCACAACCCATCCCACAACCGGCATGAAAACCGCCATACATCCAATCATCGGCAACAACCTCACCGCAGCACCAAGCGTACTCTCTCCCTTCACCAATTGAAAATACAAACTCATATACTCCAGGCCCAGAAACCCGCCTGTACTGCATAACGCGGTGATCATGAACACCAGCCAGACTTCTGGGATGGTGAGGATATCGATTGGGAAGAGTCGTGCTTTCGGGGTCGTGAAGAGGTAGAGTTTCTGCTGGATGGAGAAGAGGATGAGAGAGAGGAGGGAGAGGGAGAAGATGGTGATGATTGGAGGGCTGGACCATGCGAATGTGGAGGAGAGACCACCGAAGGATATCCCTGTTATGAGGCCGGTGATGGAGAGGATGCTGAGGAGGGTGCCGGTGATGTCGAGGGTTAGAAGGCGGGGGAGGAGAGGGGTGGTGGGTGCGGGGTATGGATCTAGAGGGGGGATGAAGAGGAGGTAGATGGGGGTGAAGAGGGTGGTGATGAGGATGTTGAGGAGGAAACCCCAGCGCCAGGAGCGTGGACCGAGGAGGCCGCCGAAGAGGGCGCCGAGGACGCGGCCGAGAGACCAGCAGATTCCGCTGGGGTTGAGGGGTGGTTAGTTGGGTGTTGGTTGGAATTGGAGGAGGTGGAGGCGGATTGGGAGGGGAAAAGGACTTACACCAGTCCGACGTAAGTAGGCCTCTCCTGAGCCGTTGTGACACTCGATAGAATAACGATCACACCGGTATAAAGACCAATACCACCTGCTCCAGCTATCACTCTCCCAATGATCAACATGTTCATGCTCTGTGCTGCACCGCAGAGACCGGATCCGAGGGCGAAGAGACTGAGAAAGAGGAGATAGAGGTGTTTGGCTGGGAGTATGGTGTATAATTTTCCCACGGGAAGGACGAGTGCTATGGCTCCGAGGGAGAAACTTGATGGTTATCAGTGAAGAATACGGTAGGGCGAAAGAAGGGGTAGGGAGAGGTACCCGACGAATATCCAGGGGAGTTTGGATGCTTCTCCGAATTCAGCGAGGAGGACCTGATCTTTTTGTTAGTTGACTTGTATACTACAATTTAGTATGGCTCGGCGGTACGAATGCCCAGGAGACTGGCGTGAATATGGTCGATTTAAACTTACTGGTATCAAAATACTTGTCAAATTCGTATCGAGACAATACAAGAACACAGCCGAAATGACAGAAATCACAAGAACTGGCCACTGTGGGACTTCATATCAGTAACTATTCCAGTTCATCGTCCATGTAATACCAATATCAAGGGCATGGACGTACTCTCCATCCAGTAATTTTTCTTTCTTGCTTCACTGGCTGCTCCCTTCCCATCTCCTCACTTTGGACGATGCCATCTTTCTCTGTGTTATCTAGATCGAGGAATCTTGGATCCTGAAGTTCGTAATTGAGATTCTGAGTGGATTTGAAGCCAAGATGCTGGGGCTGTAGGTGGGTTGCTTGGAGATACTTATTCGATAGATTTTTATCGTCCATTCTGATTCGAAGACTTGATATTCGTTCGAGGAAAATCTGGAGAGGAGGCTGCAATGGACCAAACAGTGAAGGAAAGGTTTACAAGTAAAGTCTCGACATCTTGGGTGAGGAAAAACCTGCGAAGCAAGGCATGGAGGGGGATCATGACTCGCTTGAAGAAGGTTAAGTTGTGATGAGACTTGAGATGAAGGGATCTGTCGTTGCTCAATACCGAAACCCTAAAGCCAATCTGGAAGAAGCAAGAACAGAACTTGCGTCTATCAACACGAATGTACAGAGTTGGGGAAAGTATAAAGAACTTTGGAACCCACTGCGCAAGTTGTAAGAATGAGGATGACCTTTTTCGCGGGGTAACGCTGGGCTGAGGACAAGGATTACAAGTAGCTGGCAAAACCAGAGGCAAAATATCAAAGTGCTGATCAACTATCGCACCACCTGCAAGGTTGATACAATCTGATCATTATGCATGCCTGTCATGTACCTTGTAGGATGTAAAAGGTAAATCACTTTTGACTTTCCGAATCTTCGGGACTGATGGTGTGATAGAAGAAGCACAACGCCAAGGTTGACAACACAGAGATGACAAACACAGGACTGATGAAAATTCCCAATCGATCATGATGAATTGAAAGTTGGTTGCTGGCTGACTTCTGCTCTTTACACAGACAAGCAGTTTGATGTTGAAGTGTGCACGTGACCTCCTTCGACCGAAGAATCCATTCTGGCATCATAAGGTTTCATCGTGGTGTTGACGTGCAATGCATTCTGCCAGAGACCTGGAGCAAGAGTTTCCTCCGAGCAATTGTGGTTGATCGTGTTGTCCTTCGCTTGCTGGATGTGGCGGCCAGCTGTAATTTGACTTCTGAAGGGAGCCACGACCATTTTCCAAAAGTTGGTAGGCTGGCAAGAACAAAGTCTTGCCGACTCACCGCAAGTCAAAGATCATAAAACCTGCTAAGTTCGAAGCTGCATCGTTAGGCGTCAACAATAGTCGGCTAAGTGGATCTGATCGATCGAGTGAGGGGATTTCCAAGTCCCGATATGTATCACGTGGGGGTTGACATGGCAACGACGCTAAATCGCCGGATGACAACAAACAAGCCTCCACCTCAAATAAACACCTCGATATCTGCTCCTACCGTGACAATCACAATCGCGTCAATGTGAAATCGCTATCGCCTCAATTCGATATACTAACCTCCAGCAACAATCATCATCATGGATCAATCACCACCTAAACGTGTCACACGCGCCCGAGCGGCTGCGAAAACAACAGACACGGGCATGAAGACCACCAAAATCGCGACTGCCGCTTCGAAAGCGAAAGTTACTCGTAGTGTCTCGACGACCAAACGCAAGACCCGAGCCGATGATGTCGAAGTCGAGGAACAACAAGAACCAGAACCCATAATCGAACCAGAACCAAAGACCACACGCGGACGAGCCAAGAAAGCCGTCCAACCAGACCCCGAACCAGAACAAGAAATGAACGAAGCTCCAGTGAGACCGACTCGAGGTCGTCCGAAGAAAGCTGTAGCTCCAGTCGAAACCCCAGCACCTGAGCCCATAAGAGCTACGAGGGGACGCGCGAAGAAGATTGAGGTACCACAAGAAGAATCAATCGTCGTCGAGGAGCCCACGAAAAGACCGACTCGAGCGAGAGGCACCACTGTCAGCAAGGCAGCAGCTCCCAAGAAGACCGTCAAGTTCGAAGAACCCGACAAAGAGAACATCGTCCCCATCGAAGTCAATGCCAAAGGCAAGGCAAAGGCTGCTGAACCTGCCACCGGTTTGCGAGCGAAGCCAGTACGGAAGCCTGCTGCGACAACTACAACTCGTGCTACTCGTGGGCGTGCGAAGAGCACTGTGGAGGAGAAGGAGAAATCATCACCATTGAGCCCCAAGAAAGCTACACAGGTTGCTACTGCGAAGGAAACCGTGTCTGAGGATGAATTGGCTACAGCAGAGAAGACCCCCATGAGACCACTCATGAAGAGTCCCATGAAGGCTCCTGGAAGTATCTTTGGCACTGCGAAGAAGCTGGACTTCTCGACTTCCAACTCTATCACTGTCAACAGGGTAGTCACACAAGATCTCAAGGGATCAACTATCGCCAGCCCAGCTCGCCGCCCTCCACAATCTCCATTCAAGGACACATTCAAGGCATCTGCTCAGAAGTTGACTATGGGCAACTCGTTGCTACAATCTCCCTTCAAGCCATCTCTGCCAGCTCCAAAGGTAGCCACCGAGAACTCTCCTTTGAAAGCTTCATTGCTTCAATCACCTGCTAGACGCCCACAATCACCAACCAAAGTCGGCGAAAACGGTTCTCCGACCAGGTCTACGAACAACGCATCTCTGTTTGCTGGAACACCTAAGGCCAGCACTTTCAAGATTTCGCGATTTGCGACGCCAAGAACAGTTACCAAGAGTGCAGTGCGCCCCGGGCATATGGCTGCTTCAAGCGTGGCTGCTGCCACCGGAAGTCCAGTGTCGAAGGACGATTCCGACTCCACTATGATGGTAGCTGAACCGAGCTTGACATTCTCTGGCCGTCTTTCGTCGATAATGCCTCGAGATGCGGACCCAGCATTTGAGAAGTCCGAGCCTATCGCAGAGGAGATAGAGACTCTGAGCATCGCCGATAATGCACAGGTCAACGAGCCTATGGCTGTCGATGTGGCGGATGTGATGTATGAAGACGTTGTTGTTGATCACAACACAACCCCTCCTGCATCTCCACCAAGAGACAGCACTGGATTCTCGGCAGCTTTCGCTCTCCGCGAGTCTGATGATAGCCCATTCGACGACTCGGAGTCTGAAGATGAACTTGCTTCAGGCTCACCGAGCTATTCGCCAGTCCCTATTTCGAGCTTCAACATCTCGCACGACTTTGCTTCATCTCCAGCGACACCAAGCCCATTCAAGGCCATCGCCAAGACCCCAAAGACAACATCCACACAAAGATCTTTAGAATCTACTCGCAAGAGCAAGATTGGGTTTACTCCCCTTGCCAGACAATTGAGTGATTGGATGGCCGCTAGCCCTGAGAAGTCTGATGCGGACGAATCGTTGGAGGAAGCTTCACCCACAAAGCTCGTCTCACAAAGAAACGAAGATGCTACGCCACGACCATCTCCTGCCAAGAGTACATTCTTCGAAGATGAGATGTCTGTTCGCGATGAGTTGGCTGCTGAGCCGGAGGTCCTGGCACAGGAGGAAGACATTCTGGATGCCAACTTCGAGCCAGTTGACCTGGACGAGGAGGATATGGCTCTTGCTATGGAGGCTGACGAAATGTCAATGCTTGAGCCGGATGAGATCGAGGTCCTTGTTCACGAGGAAATGTTCGAGGAGACCCAGGAGCCTGAGTTCCAGGTCTTACAGACTCCAGAGGAAGAACTCATTGCTGCTGAGCCAGCCGTCTCTGAGTCCGTCAACGTCGAAATGATGGTGGATGAAGTGTTCGAGCCAAAGTCTGCTGACGAGAATGTACTGTTGGAATCTACGACGGAGTCCGTGCAGGAGAGCGAGGAAACTCTGGAAGAGAACCATTTTGAGAATGTCGAGCCTCAGACTGAGCAAGAGCCAGAGAATCTGCCCAAAAGCATCCCTGTGGAGGCGACTGAGCCTCAAGCCGTGCAAGAGTCCCATATCGAGGAGCTGTCCGACGAGGTTGACATGCCACCCGCCGTAGAACCTGCACCATCTGAAGCCAGCCAAGAATATGGAGACGAGAACGCCATGCCTATCGACCCTCAATTGATGGCAGCACCAGTTACCCAATCTCCAGTGCGATCATACGCTACACCAAGACCAAAACGTGTTCTTGGTGAGCGAGTCTGCCACACTGTGTCGAAGGTTCCTCTCAAAGCTGCTGCGGATGATACCCCATTGAGACCCTCACCAAAGAAGCGAAGTGCTAGCATCTCTAAACTGCCCTCTCAGCGACCTTCAAGCACTCTTTCACGAAACAACACTGTCATTTCCTACTCTCCTACCAAGAACACACCCAGAACTCAGTCCAAGCAACAAAGTCAGGATGTTGTGATGCAAGATGCACTTGCGACACCTTCGAAAACAGAGGGCTGGTCTACCATGGGAACACCAGCTCGTACTCCTCGTCGTGATATCAACACTTCTCTGTTAAAGGGTGCTGTCGTCTTCGTCGATGTCCACACTAGCGAAGGTTCAGACGCAAGTGCTCTTTTCACTGAGCTACTCGCTCAGATGGGTGCTCGATGTGTCAAGACCTGGAACTGGAACGGTAGTTCTGAAGATACAAGCAAGATTGGAATCACACATGTGGTATTCAAGGATGGTGGAAAGAGAACTTTAGAAAGAGCTAAGGAGACTAACGGGGTTGTCTCTTGTGTCGGTGTTGGATGGGTCTTGGAGTGAGCTTCACATTTGAACGATATATGGACTTTGCTAATGCTTGTATAGCTGTGAACGCGAGAACAAATGGCTCGACGAGTCCGCATATTCTGTCGACACCGGAATGGTGCCAAGAGGTGGCCATCGCCGTCGCAAGAGCATGGAGCCCCGTGCTTTGGCGAAGATGAACGGCGAGATGGTATCTTCAATGACTCCAAACCGCAACATGTCACCGACCAAGGAATTCCTCCACTTTCCAGACACCCCGGCCACCAACAAGAGCCGCAGACGCGAATCTGTCCAATGGGTCCGCTCACCAGCTTCATCCTCATCAGGAGATGTTTATGACCAGACCCTGATCCTATCTCCCGTTCCAGCGACTCCAGCACCTGAGACCATCTCCGCTTATGGTGAGGAAGGTCTCTACGGTGAGGACACCCCAACTGGACAGACCCCATACTTCCTTCACACTGAGCAGCTCGTTCAGAAGACTGCCCCTGCTGGAAGACGCTACGTCGATACTGAGCAGGCAGATGCTCAGAGCAGAACTTCCTTGGGTGCGGGCTTCTTGAGCGAAAAGAAGGATGAGAGTGTTATGATGCGGCTGATGGCCGCGAGGAGGAAGAGTCTGCAGTTTGCTCCTAAGGTGGGAAGTCCGCTTGCGAGAGGTTCGTTGTTTTAGATTGTTACGGAACGGCGGAGGAGTACTACTTTCTTGGGGGACCGCGATGAGATGATTTGATGAATTTGATTTGGGTTATGGATGGTGAATGGATGCGGCGGAATGGGGTACTGGAGTAGTGTTTGTTGTTTTGTGCTTGGTTTTGTTCGCTGGTTGAAGTATTCAGTTCACTCGTTTCTGGATTGGAACGGAATACATCCATATTGAATCCTGGTTGCTTGTCTGTTGTGCTTCGCTTGCTTGATCTCATGATTTGAGTTTTTATTTCTGATCAAAGATTCCGCTCTCGGGATGTGCGCATGTTTCCCAGTCCGCGAGTCTTGTCGACATCGTCAGGCGAGCTGCCCTAATTTTAGCACGTGGCCGAAGGGCTGAAAACGCCTCACTCTCGGCATCACAGCCTCTAGGCGCCTCCTCCAACATCCACTCGAGCGTCCTATCTCTTATCAAAGACAACCTCATACCTTCCGGCAACCATGGATATCGACTCCCACGGCTTCTCCCACCGCGTCGTACACCCCCGATGGTTCGAATTCCAGCCCGATCTCCGCGAGCGCATCTCCCGCTTCGCAAGCACACCTGAATTCGCCGCCATCTTCGCAGCTATCCTGCACCATGCCATCGGCTATCTCAATTTCGTGTAACTTGTATCGAGATTACAAGCAATGGGTTCAGCTCTCAAAGTACCATGATCAGATCGCGAGTGAAATATTGAAAGGAAAGAGAAAGCTTTTGGCAGACTATGCAGGAGCCTGCGACGTGGGGGACTGGGATGGGGACTTGTATGTCGATGCAGAAGCTTGCTGTTACGAAGGAGGGGTACATGGCCATTTTGCCGACGATGGCGAAGGTTGGCGATACGGTTTTGATTATTTGTGGACGTAGGTATCCTTTGGTGTTGCGGAGGAAAGGAGGTGGCGCATACGAAAGGGTTGGCGGAACTTGCTATGAACTGATGGGAGAGTCTTATGTACACGGGATCATGGATGGGGAGATGATGAATGTCGATACTGAGGTGCGGAAAATACTCATGACGTGATTGATACTTTCAGTACTTACTGTATCACTGTCTGTGCAGGGACAGGAACAATGTTCTGTTTTAGTTGAAGGATTGTAGATGACTCTTTCCCGCTCAATGATCTCCCTTATTTGAAAGGCCCACTGCATAGACTTCTGACCCATCACAGAGTCCGCAGCCCTCCCTTGTGAATCTTGCAACTGTGAGCCGAGGGGAGTACTTAGTGGTACTAGGCGCTTAGACTGAACTTTTTCTTCATGAAAGTGATTTGTCAAAAGTACATTTTCCATCGCTATTCAATCAATGAATCTATTGCATGGAAATGTATTCGTTGATCTTCCTTTGTTTGTTCTTAATCTTACACCTTGCATGTTGGGTTGTGAACAGCTCGATTATAAGTCCCTATGTTCGATACCAGGAGAGACTGCTTGTCAAGCACCCAATTCCATCAATCTAGGCCAATATCATTTGATACCTTGTTTCGCATTCGCCGGCCCAGATCAAACTGCTGTTGGCACTGGGATCTGCAATGTCAAAGCCCGTGTTGCAGTCATCAATCATCTCGTTAGCGAAATGGAAATTGTCAGTCAACTGCATGGTTTTGACCCTATTGATGTCTGGCGCGGATGCTCTTGTAAGTCCCTGCATCTGTTGTCCGCCTGAGTAGGGCGCAATGAGGTCAAGGGCGCGGACAGGACCCATGAAATCATTTTGTCCTAACCACGGTGGAAATGGTGAATCGTTCCGGAACAACAGACTTTCGGCCTGTAGATGTGTATCTATGGATGACTGAAAGGTGCAGCTCGCGTCGGAGGAGATCCGTGCACGGTAGTTCTTCTCATCAGACAAAGGCTTCAGTGGCAGTCCATCCAGTCTGATCGCGTCGGGCACAATTTTGGGCGGCTGTCGTTGTTGCGACCAGAATTGGTTGTACTCTTTAGGCAAGCTCGAGTGCTCACTCTCACTATCGCTCACTGGGTCCGCAAGATCGAATGCTTGAGAGTATGTGGATTCCTCAAAATATGTCCGTTCATTGGTGTCCTCCGAGTTTGCCGGAGATTGTGCGGCTTGATGCTGAGCTTCCATTGTGGTGAAGTCATTATATTTTTCGGGGAATACAATCAGGAGATCTGATGAGGCTCGAATGCACCCAAGCTTGCATGCTACGTCGTGAATTACTGGCTGCCCTCTGTCGGTTATCTCAGGTTCTCCCAAATTCCACGACTCGTTACTGCGAACCATTGCATAAAGCTTCTGGATTGTTTCGATAAGAACATCCTGAGTACTCTCCAGGACCTCAGCATATCTAAATATATATGTTAGAACAAATTGGAAATGTAGATCAAGGAAAACTTACCCTTGTGGCATCTCCTTACATGCAGTTCTCTTGCCACTTCCAGTAATACACACTAGTCCGGCAGATTTGCATCTCCTGCAAGGCAATTCTCTATCACACTAGACAAGAATTCAGTGAAATCACACAGAACTTTGCGCTTCTCATACCTTAGTCTTCCTTATCCTACATCTCTCACACGCTTTCCGGACCCTTCTCTGTCTTCCATCTATTACACCAGATGTATCCTCATATGCAGAAGAGGATCCCTCGGGCGTTCCAACGGCAGTCTTGGAAGACTTCTGGAAGTGATAGTGTTCATGATGCTTCATCGCAGGCATTGGTGAACTCGATAAGTTTCACAGCGAAGTTGGCCGGTTAAAATGTGGTTGGGGCGAAGAGATCAATGTGCGGGACAATCACGTCCAACTTCAGTCAAAATTGGTCGTGAGTCTTGATTTATAAACCGAGCAACAATGGTCGCTCTGTTTGCATATATTGCAAGTCCTCCTAGACATGTAAACAGACTTGGCCCGACAAATTGTTGCTGACTTCATCCCCAATAAGACCTTGGAATTTACTAGTCAAGGGATCGACAACTAGAAGTGCATTGATGGACTGATGAAAGGAGATTCTGAACCTTTCAGGCCCTGGTAGTGTGCTATTGTTTGACGCGAGCGATGGTAATGCGATAATCCGGTAGATATGCTCGCGTCGGCACGTTGAGCCTTGATTCTTGGCCCGCCTGTCTGTATTCCGCCAGTGCCGGGCAGAACCCGAGACAGCCGGGAATTCGATCATTGGAAATTCCATCCCTGGCATAGCCCATATCCCGCCGAAACCTATCATTCTTGTCCGATAGATCTACTGGTACTGTGTGCGTCACCACGCCACCAAAAGGAACTGTACATCATGCCACCAGAACATATTGATATGACGTAGTAGCATCAAAAAACACCTGTTCGAACGGAATCTACCAGAAATAATGTGAAGGGGTCGAATGCGGACTTCCCATCTTGAAAACCGTCAATCTGGATTGGTCCTTTCTTTCGATCTTTTCACATATTCTAGTATTTCATTCTCTATTCTCAGATCCGTCCAAGAAATATGATCACCAAAATAGAAGCTGCTCAACGCCTTGATTCAAGGGGCAAGCCCACAGTCCAGGTTTCTCTGTGGACAAATAAAGGTGTGTTGCACAACATGCCACTGTGGTTTGCGTCTACCATGAGACTGATTCGCAAGTAGGGGGTTTTCGTGCTCTTGTGCCGTCAGGGGCTTCTAAGGGAGCTTACGAAGCTCTCGAGTTGCGTGATGGTGACGATGCTGTCTACCAAGGCAATGGAGTTCTGAAGGCGGTGCAGAACGTCAATGAGATTCTTGGGCCTGCCATCATATCCCGCAAGTTTGATGTTGGGAAAGATCTCGCGAATATTGATGCTTTCATGCGCGAAATGGATGGGACTAGTGACAAGAGCAAGCTTGGAGCCAACGCTATCCTGGGTATTAGCATGGCCTGCGCGAGAGCTGGAGCTGCGGAACAGGTGAATTGTGACCTGTCTCGTCGCTCTTTGAATGAATAATTTCTGACAGTCACAAAGAACATTCCTCTATACGAGTTTCTCCGTCAGCAATTTGGCTCGCACAAGCCATATGTTATGCCCGTTCCCTTTTTCAACGTCCTGAACGGCGGGGTTCACTCTGGCAATCTGATGGCCTTTCAAGAGTTCATGGTTGCACCTGTTGGAGCGAGCTCGCTTACCCACGCCGTCCAGATGGGCTCGGAGGTCTATCAGACGCTGAAGAATATCATCAAAATAAAGTTCGGTGGAGCTGGTGAGATCTGCAACCTGATTATCTGCTCCTTGTCTGACGCACAATAGCCATCGGAATTGGAGATGAAGGTGGTTTTGCTCCACCAATATCAAAGCCTCACGAAGCCCTCGACCTTCTAATCACAGCCATTGAAGAGTGCGGCTATACAGGAAAGATCAAGATTGGTATAGATCCAGCATCTGGCGAATTCTTCAAATCGGATGTCTACAACCTAGGATTTAAGGATGATCACAACACAGCATCAGAAACGAAGCTCAACGCGCGAGAACTCAGCGATCTATATCGCGACCTGCTGGAGAGATACCCTATAGTACTGTTGGAAGATCCTTTTGCAGAAGATGACTGGACAGCATGGACTGCGTTCAACAAGACTTGTCAGATCGAACTTGTTGGTGATGACCTTCTTGCAACAAATACCGAGAGGATCAAAATCGCCAAGGAAGAACAGGCTTGCAATTCATTGTTGTTGAAGATCAACCAAATTGGAACTATTACAGAGGCAATGGAAGCGTAGGTACCCATTCCACGTACGTTGTGACAACACCACTAATCTCAGTATCTTGCAGTGTAAAACTCGCATACAGCCTTGGCTGGAGTGTCTTTGTGTCTCATCGTTCAGGAGAGACCACTGATGATTTCATAGCGGATTTGACTGTTGCTCTTGGGGCAGGTCACTTGAAGTCGGGTAGCCCATGTCGTGGTGAGCGAGTTGCGAAATACAATAGGTTGATGGATATCGAAGCAGATCTGGAAGTTAAAAATCAGAAATATCGGTATGCTGGGATGGGATTTGGGCAGGCACATGCTTTATGATTGTCTTGTGGCGGGGAGAGACTTCTGGGATGCATGGGAGTTGGCTCAGACCGAAGTAATCAGCCTCAAGTCTTGGGATCATTGTACGAGAACTCATAGTCGTAAATAGACCGATTCCAAGAGCGTGTGCTCTCCTTTCAGGTGTGATGTCTCAAGTAGAAGGCCCGCACTCACGACCTTCACAGAAGTCTGTTCATGACAGGCACGAAGTGGTCCAATCTTCCTCGGGCGTCCATCAGCGTTCATCATGGATTATTTCCGAGAGGAACAAAGAACAATTTTGCCAAGACCAATAACGTCGTACTTGAAGCACCGGAAAGTCGTGCCGCATGTTAGTACCACAATATGCTTACCGGCTGTGACTTACCGGCGAAGCCGATGTACCCTGACAGGCCTGCATGGGGACGATCTTCCAAATCAAAGACACAAAACACAGCCGATATTTCGCCGCTGCAACATGCACCACACTCTTATCGGGTATGATATGCGCGTCGAAAAAAAAAGGAAATCCCCCTGGACTGACCACTTAGTTGAGTTCCGATTCCCTGCCCGACAACTTGTAGCCGCCAGAGCCGTAGAAAGTTAACTAATCAGCCTGAGAAGAAATGGCTCTAGCTTCATCACGAGTAGACGGGCCATCATTCTAGTTGCTATCAGTGAGTTGGTTGAAATTTATTCTCTTTGCCTAGACAGAGTCTGACGGCTCTATAGCATTTCTGCTCGTTGAATTAAAGACATAATGGCCCATGATGAGGAGAGCGAAGCATACTCGATGCCAGATGATTATTTGTCACTCAACGAGTTAGCAGCACCTGAGCCCCTTCAAAGCTCGCAACAAGAGACATCACAACGGAGAGAGGCAGCAGAACAACCTCCCAAAAAGAATTCAAGCCGAAGATGGAGTAAAGACTCTGTACATCACGATGGGCGAGAGTCATCTGACCTCTATGACATCCCCGATGACTTCGCCAACCTGGACGAGCTCGCATCACCTGCTCCTGTCCAGAATCCGCGCGAGGGACACATATACTCACAAGATTTTCTGGAAGAAGAACGATCGCAAGAGCAAGACTACGAAAGAGATATCGAGGAAGGGTCTGGCGAAAACGGTCATTCCCGAGCTCCTGTCGACGAGGCGGAGTCGGAGGCGGAGACGAAGACACAAATTTCCCGAGCTTCAAGGTTCGCCACTGAGTTATATGTCGTATCGTATCTCATCACCTTCTCAATATTAGGTACTCTCGCAAGACTCGGCCTTCAAGCACTCACAGCATATCCCGGGAGTCCAGTCATGACCAGCGAGCTCTGGGCGAACTTCGGCGGGAGCATAATCATGGGGTTTTTGAGTGAGGACCGAAAACTATTCAGAGGTCATGGACAGGATAGAAACGATGAGATGGATAAGTCGAGGCGAGAGGAAGCTGATGACAGTCAAGAGACAGTGGAAACAATGGTCCAGAACGACAATCACAGCCAGGAAGACCCTGAAAAGGCCTCGATCGAGCTGCGAAATCGCCACAACGCGATGAAGAAAACTATTCCTCTGTATATAGGGCTCACGACTGGGTTCTGTGGATCACTCACGTCGTTTTCGTCGTTTATCCGAGACGTCTTCCTACAGCTCGCCAATCAGCCTCCAGCGATCCCTCTAAGATCTGGATCAGTGTCTGACAGTTCTCGCAACGGCGGTTACAGCTTCATGGCCGTACTTGCTGTCATCATTCTCACTGTCTGTCTCTGTCTGTCGGGATTGAAAGTCGGTGCACATTTGGGCATTGCCCTCGAAAGACTTCTCCGTTCTTTCCCAAAGTTTCTCACGCGCAAGGTCTTTGATCGCTGCGCCGTAATATTCGCATGGGCTCTTTGGATTGGTGCTATTGTCATGGCAATCTGGCCACCGGACCGGCCATCGGGACCTGTAGCACCTCCGGGAATGAGCTGGGCTCAAGAGATCTGGCGTGGACGGGTTCTCTTCTCCCTCGTATTTGCTCCGCTGGGCTGCATCCTACGCTTCTACGCCTCGATACGTCTGAACAGCCTCATATCGAGTTTCCCACTCGGCACTTTCACTGTCAACATTGCTGGGACTGTCATTTTGGGGATTTTCTGGGACTTGCAACACTCGCCACCTGGGGCTGCTGGTGGGCGTGTTGGGGGAGGCTTGGTTGGGTGTCAAGTTCTACAGGGTGTGCAAGATGGGTTTTGCGGATGTTTGACCACGATAAGTACTTGGGTACTGGAAATGACGGCACTGAAGAGGAAACATGCATATATTTATGGTGGCATAAGCATCAGTGTTGCACTCGTTTTTCTGGTCGTGATCATGGGAAGCTTGGTCTGGTCAAGGGGAGTTTCGGCGGCTGTGTGTTCCTAGATTACATCCCATCGATGGTACCGGACTCTTTCCACTGCAGCCTAGTAGTTAGTGTGAGGTTAGACTTACAGCATGAAGTCACGACGCTTTATGATATTTGTCTAGTACATGGACACTCGAGAAACATTATAGATTGGCTCATCAAAAAGAAACTACTAGCTATTCGCCTCAATGTGGACATGGAAACGAGCTGTCCTATACTGTTCATTCATAAATCATATGATGGTGGTGAGATATTAACTTCAGAGGCTGTCACTCCTTGCCGAGGAAACGAAGAAGACGAATATGGCAGAAATTCATCTCGAGCTGCAGAACCTTCCTCTTGAGGCGATTCAAGCGTTCGGCTTAGCGCGGGGTAACAAATGATCTGCAGTGGCAAGACCAACTCTAAAACCTTGTGAGAAAATCCCTTGATACTGAAGCGAACCACCACCGCATACTGACGTGCTGAAAGCTGGTTGAGGAACGTCGGAAGCAAGTTCCTTGCGACCTTGATAGGAACGTCGAGATGGATCTTCCATTGGCAATTGTTGTCTCTTTTCCAAGACATTTTTGCGTATTCTCGAACTTCCGGCTCCGTCCTCTTTTCTCGGACTCTCAGAAATGGATCTCTTCGGGCTGCCGAGTGTGTTGGTATTCGTTCCATTCTGCGAGTCGAGTAGAAGGTTCTGATCCGCAAGTAGTGCCGCACCAGACAGACCCACTCGCATGGTTGTGTGTCGAAAGCAAGAGTACTGCTTGGTGTAAAGGTAAGGCTTAAGGTTATAGTAGTTGACGGACGGAAATCTGAAGACAAGACATTTGCTGGTGAAGGCTCGGCGGCTGACAACTTCAGGGCTCCAAGTGGCCTTGTCCATCTGTGCTGTCTTATCCATCTCATCGTAGAAGGCCTGTATTCTTGTGGGAAGGCTTCCATTGCCAGAGGAGGAGCTGGAGGTGTATGAGGCATAATAGCTATTTCCCGTTCGTACGTAGACATCATAAAGTTCTCAACAACTTTGCTTGTCCGAATGTGCTTGATCCGAATCGTATAGAATATCATCGGCTGCCGAAACAGCATTTTGGTTGTGGGAAATCGATACGCTGAACCTTGTTCGGTCGAGGGACACAACTTTAGGAAGTCTTCTTGAACGTCTGAACGAGAAGAGATGAGCTGGTGAGGCACCACGAATTGAAATGGCAGTCGATGTGCCTGTATTTGGTCTTTGATGCTTCGGATCGACGGATCTGAATACAATTTCTGGGTCTCTTGCAAGAACTTTCCACTGTGAGTCTTCGAAAGTTCGTCAGTGAGACAAGGAATCCCGTACCTGGAATTCAGCTGTGGGTGGAAGGCGACAGGGGTCGCTATTATTCTGGGACGCAACCCAGGTACGGACAAGACCTGCACCAAACTTAAGGACTGCTGGAGCAAGGCTTGGGATAGAGATACTAACCTTCAAAAGAGAGATTGACCTCAAATTCGAAGTTCCCACGGGTCATCACTTCCAAATGACCTCGGATTTCATCGCCGCTATATCGCACAGTGGGCTTTCTCGTTGCGTTGGCTCCGCGCGTATCCTCTGGGAGAATTATCTGGAAGGTTATCGCTGGCTGAAGTATGCGATCTCTTCTTTGCAATGTCTCTTGCCGCCATTGTAACCATCGCGACATATACATTGAAGGGCGACACGACGGTATTTTGCACAAGAAGAATCAAGCGAGTAAGGAACTGGAGTCTGGCTGGACAAGGTGGATCTAGGGAGAGGCAAGTGGGCGGAGAATGAATTATGGGGTGCTATCAATCACATCTCTATACCGTCAGAAACAGTGACTGTCACAGTGAGTATCTTCAACGACCTCAGATTTCACCAATAGCGTCATGCACAATGTATCACTGAAGCTCGTGACCATAAATCATGGTCAAGGGACGGCTGTTCAGGATACGAAATCGATCTGATTTTCAATCTCCACTCTACGATTAGTAGCGCTCAATAATGGATTGTTGCTTGGGCGGCTGTCGTCATCCCTCAAGGAGGAGGGGACGATGAGTTGGAAGCATTCCGGATCTCTCTTCCGAGAGAGCCGCTTTTCCCGAATTATCCGCCTAAAGTTCTTTTACCTCCGGGGAACCAGACTATGATCGACAACTCGAGCTATGAAAGAGCTCACCGGCATCAAAAGGACATTATCGGGTATTCCGGCTTCAGGGAATCAGGGAAACATACCGGTTTGAGTCTCCCCATAGGAGCCGGTCAACATGTGTTCCTAGTTGAGCTCATAGGTAACAAGCAAGCGAGCACGTGTTCACGTTGGTGTCATGTGATTTTATGGGTATAACCATCTTGATTGCTAGAAGTTCAATCCTCGCACTCATCAGGGGAGGAAAGACGATTTTGAAGTCGAAATTTCCTAATAGTGGTGAACATAGGAATCGTATCACTATCTTCAAACGTGGTTACATCAGTTCAGACAGATGTCACTTCACTTTAAGAACCGCAATGAGTTCGATCCGGGTGGTTAAGATCTCTTGAAATTAGATTGTTATTAAAGTACATCATCGATGTGTGCTCAGACCACTGCAGAGTACTCTGGAAGTAGGTCCCAGTGGCGAGGTGGCTCAGACATAGGATGTTGGATCTCGCTATCCATTTCTCTCACATCTCCCTCACCAGGCCGTAAAGTTTCAGATGAAGACTGAAATCCCTCCATTGTACTGACTTGGTCAACAATACCAGTATCCTGTCCTCCAGAGGTACTTGATATCTCGGGGCTAAGGACGGGCGATGGGGTGATATGTGGGTTGTCTTTGTTAAGGGGAGCATCCGGGCAGCCGCACGCAAATGTTCGCACGGTTGTAGGACTGTATATGCTACAATAGGCGGGTAGAAGTATGTTCCGCGATGTTGCGTAGCAGGATAATATGTGTATTGGGTGGTCAATGGGTATGTCAAAGCATTCACGCTTGATCTCGTTTGGGCCATCGGCTTCAGATTTGTGCAGGCTTAGGACAACCTATATATTACCGTTAGATAGGATCATAGATTGGAAGCCTGAGAAATTTTACCTTTATCCAATGGGTCACATTGACACTGTCCCAGTGTATGTCAGGATGTATACGTTGTGCTGATCCAGACGCGCGCATGCTGAGGCAAGATGGTAATTGTACTTGGAGCTCAATTATTGTCGGGCCGTGTTTCAACCCAGCTCTGTTGGTGTCTCTTGGCGTAAAGGCCCCATTTCTCTTTCCTGATCCCGCCATCGTTGTTGCTGGTAGAATCTGGGTTGATACTGGTGACTTTTCGAGTAGAGCATCCGTTCCTACATTTTGGAAATCGCCCAGGTAGCGTGGTTCTATCGATTTGTCTAACAGTTCGATTTTCCGCTCCGGGGCTCTCCTGTAGATCTTTCCCCCCTGCCCTAAGAACCCAATATTCTCTATCAGGAAAACCTGGAGAGAGTGACAGCGTATCTTTGCCGAGGACAGTCGAAGTGTCATAGGCATCTTGGAGCCTATTGGGCATGATTTGGAGGGAATCATAAGGTTGTAGTGTAGCCAGTCTTTCCAGTCCTTATCAACCACTATTGGTCCGGCTTGGTTCAGCAGATCTATATCTGGTACACGCACCAAGATGACGTCTTTGACTTTGTGGATGTTGGCTGTAAGCACTGCTCTCAGCTTGACTGAAGCTTCAAGCTGGTAGTGGACGTAAGTGCCGCGAACTTTCATGGTTTCTGGACATGTCTGAGGTACTGGAAACTCGATGAAGAACTCGTAAACGCCTGGCTCAAAGATTCGATAGTTCCGCCTCTTTGCGACTGTAGGTTCTTGGCAACAACTTGTCTGAGAGGGTAGGATCTTACGCTTTGCAACAAGGTGGTCTGTATCTCGGTCTGCATTTCGGTCTGAGTCAATTGAGTCGTTGTTTATCTGAATCGATGATGGCCGCGGAGGGGTGTACACCCGATGAGTCGTCCCCCCAAAAAGTGCCATGCTGCCATTCTTATGGATTGGTCCCGTACCCCTCTGCGGAGAGCAGGGACTGCGAGCGTCAAAAAAAGGCCAAGTATGTCTGACCAATTCTTTCTTTTCAAGGTGGCTGTATGTTTCGGGCAGGCTATCTGCTAGTTATCAATGAAAGTGCTAATATTCATTGGTAGTTGATCAGTCGTACCTCGATGTCGTTCAACCCCTGAAGAGCCTGTAAAATCCAACCTGATGGACTTCAGCTTGATAGGTTTAGCAATCCTTAAAACAAGCTTCCCTCTGAGGATTGCCTCTTGCTCTTGACTCACGCTCGAATGGCGGCCGAGATGTAAGCCTTTCTGGAATAGAACAGGCTCGGCGAGCTCGATGGAGCATTGCAGGACAGGATCGCATGAAATTGTTTCCTTCATCCTAAATGGACCTTTAGTACACGAAGCTGGTACACAGTACACACATATTTCCGCTTGGGGTGCTCTGACACAGGCGCTAAAGCAGGCGAGCAAGCTTTCGCAGAATTGAGATACCACGCTTACCCCTCGACTTTAAAGAGCTGAGACTACCTAAATATGTACCTACATACTTACCTACCAACTTGGACATGTCATAGAACGCAGTCACGGAAGCTTCCACTTAAAACGCTCGCATTGGAAGAATATTCAACACCTACTACGGTACGGGTCGCAAGAGCATAACTCACGAGCCATTATTGCGTGACACATCGTTTCTCGGAATGCTACTGCTAGTCTGCTATACGAAAGATGGCCACTGGCCACTGCTTTGGTTGTGAAGATATCAGATGTCATCGAATGCCGGCATCTGAGTATTACGGTTGCATTTGTCTGCCGTGCGTGGGAGCTCTGTCGGGTCTGGATTACTTGTACTTGGAGCAGAAGCCGGGAGAGCCGGGAGAGCCGGTGGTGCAGGTGGTGCAAGTGGTGCTGCCGGTCGGTCGCAGTCTGAGTCTGACGTGTCCACGTCGTCCACGTCGTCCACTCGTCCACTCCTCTCTTTTCCCCACCTCATCATCTCCTCCTCCGCTCCAGCACCTTTTGGGATCATGAGGCCAAGAGCTCTCCAAGAGACCTCGGAGTGCGCGGAGTACTCCTACTCCTACTCCTACTCCTAGTACTCCTAAGTCGCCACATGAGCGATCACCGATTACCCATTACCATGTGATGAGAATGAAAGGCGAAGAGAGAGGAGAATCAAACAAGCCAAGGCTTTCCAGCCCCGCCCCGCCCCGCCCCGCGCTGTCACCCATCTACAGTAGACCTCCACCTCCCTTTCCCCTCCCTCGCCTGTCCCCGGTAACAAAGTCGAATTCCACAACAGTTGCCCTCGTAGACAATATTGCACGGAACGGAAAGGCACATACTGTACGGACATACTCTACGGAGTTACTTTGCCTACCTAAGTAAGGCTTGAAGACTCGACATTCTGCCAAGAAATGTCTGAACAGTCATTTTCCCCCGCGGGCACAGCCACAGCCACGCCCAGTACAGCGCCAGAGCCAGAGCCAGAGCCAGAGCCCGAGTTGGGTGTACCGGCTCTGAAGCGCCGCCGCGTTGCCAGAGCCTGCCAGAACTGCAGGTCCCAGAAGTCGAAGGTTAGTTTGTGTTACTCCACTCACTGTTCCACCTGATGAATCGATCATTTGCATGCGGCTTCTGCTGACGTGGTGTAAGTGTGATGGTGAGCATCCAATTTGTGGTCGTTGCAAGGGCTACGGCCATACTTGCAACTGGCCCAAGGACAAGAAGGATACCAAGCAAAGTTCAGACCTCGGCGGTCCCAGTGGCCACAGTACGGGCAGTACAAGGGAGCAACAGTTGCCATTGCTGCAATTGGCAATCAGGTCCTACGACAACTTGATAGCAAGTATTCAGTCGGCCCTGCCCGAATCTGCTCGCAGTTCGGTCAATTCGACGTTGTCTCAGATTCGAGGTCGTTTGCCCATGGGCATTATTGATCTAACGGACCCGATGAGTATCCCCACCCAGATTACAGCATCATCTCTTCGACATGATCCATCCGAACCGAACGGGAACAACCCGAGGTACTTAGGGGAGGCGAGCGATGTTCGCTTCTTCCATACTATCAAGAAAATTCTTCGAGATGATATCCAGTCGGGTGGACCAGCCGAGAGCGAAACACAAAGCTACGACCAAGAGATCCTGCATCTAGAGTTGCACGAGGGTCGGCAGCATCTTCCGGCAAAAGATATGGCGGATGCCTATATCGAAATCTACTTCTCTACCATACACATCGCTTACCCCTTTCTGAACAAGCCATCATTTATGGCAAGATACGAGCGCTTCTGGACAGGGGACAAAGAAGTCAATGAAGGCCCTTCATGGCTTCCTCTTTTGTGTAAGTTGCTGCTCACCTGAGAAATTACTGAGACAGTCCTTATGTACCTTGTTAGACACCATCTTCGCGATTGGCGCCTACTACACATCGTTCCCCCGGTGCGAAAATGGTGACATTCAAGCACATCTGAAGTATTTCGGCCAAGCCATATTGCTTTCGAACTCGATGATGACGGATTGCACACTAGAGAATATTCAGATGCTGCTTGCACAATGTTTCTTTCTACTGGCTATGAGCCAGACCGATAGGTTAGCGGAGATAGATTACTATGAGGCTATTGGAAGCTAACGTACAGGTAGATGCTGGAATACTCTCGGTCTTGCAGTCCGCGTCGCGCAGAGTATTGGCTTCCATGTTGTAGACTCACTTGATCAACCTTTGACAGGGCTTGATACAAGCAAACAAGAGACAATACGGCGGACTTGGTATTCTTTGTATGTCCTGGACCGGCTTCTCGCCCTTCAACTAGGCCGTCCCGCTGCTATTCACGAAGAAGAGTATTATGTTAATTCCCCCTCAGCATTGGAAGAGGGTCAATGCTCTGTGAATGGAGAACCTAACCAACTGTCCCGCGATACAACGCCTTCTTCCATTGATTATTTCATCTTCGTCATTCAATTCTCCGAGATTCTGGGTCAGGTGATTAGTGATCTCTACAGACCTTCGCAGGTTGCCATTGAGCCTGACCAGATGCTATTGAGTACCACGGCTTTAGACGAGAAACTCGTAAAATGGAAATTAGGTCTTCCACGCCATCTCCGCTTCGACTTAGGTCACACTTTTGAGAAATCCATGATTTTCAAGCGACAGGCAAGGCTTAACCCAAGAGTTTTCTGACAGTAAAACATTTGCTGACTTTCAAATTAGCGAAACATGCTTGCTATCAAATTCCACCATCTCCGCACACTCATGCATCGTCCATATCTCTGTTTGGCATGGGTACAGCAACCCAACCGGCCTTTGATGGCTTTGCTGGAGCGAGCACGGCATCGCGTTGATAGCTTGGAGAGAATTTGCGTGCACGAGGCCCAGCAGACAGCACATCTGTTGCACAATGTGGCCGACGAAAAATGCTTGGTGCACGACTTCCCTTGGTGGCAGATGATCTCGTGTCTTCTCTGCGCGAGTTCCGTCCTCCTCGTCGCTCGTGCGTGCATCGAACCCGATGGGGTTGATCTGATGGCTCAATCTCAAACGCTTGACGAGGATGCAGAGACGTGTCTCAAGGTCTTCGATGCGTTAAGTGTCAATTCTGACGCGGCCAGACGCGCCAGAGATATGATGAGGGACTTAAAAAGGACGCGCATCCGTCCGAGAAGTAATTCTGACTTTCCTCTTGAGTTTGCACTGCTAACGATACCAAACAGGACATGCGGATTCAAGAACGGACTCGACATCGATGAATGGGGGTCCCAACGACAACGCAACAGAGCTGTCGCTGATGGACAATCTTTCGAGCGAGAATTTCGTCCAGACATTCAATTACGGAGTCAGCCATAATGGGATCGAGTGGCAGACATGGCCTGGAGAGCTATCCGATCCGATGGCATGGTCGGCACAATTCCTCCATCCCTCGTCGAATTTAGGGTTGAATTCCGTTCCGATCCCTAACGCCGAGATGCCTCAGTACCCGCAGTTTGAGGGGAACATGTAGCAACAAGAGGACTTGTTCCAGACTACACACTATAACTCTGGATTTTTTCATACAGTTACATTCTTCTCACGGAGAGTCCTCTGACAGGGACGTCTTCCAAGCCGCTTATCCTCGCGACTGCTTGTATAGGCTACAAAGACCCATTGGTAGCAGTACAAAGCGTGAATCGTGAGAACTCGATCCATGAACAACCCCAGCTTGAATCTTGAAGTTATTTTGGAGCCTCGAATCAAATCTTAGACGAGAACCAAGATCCGAGATCTGGCAGTCGGGAGAGTATGGGTGAACATCGTCCGAATGTATCCTCAGAGGCACCATTCCTTCCAAGAGGACAATTCAATAGCCCTTGCCGGAATTGCGGACGCTTCCTCCTCACGTAGCCCTGGAACATGGTTCTCGGGACTGTGGTCTGGACAAATGGTTGCAAGGGTACTTCTGTGTGTTTCAGAAAGCAAGAAGGGCCCCCTGTTTCTTCTACATACATTGCGTCTGGCTATTCTTGGCGTCTTAATTGGGGCTACCAATGGTGATGGAGGCAATGCAGGCTATGGTGGAGGCTGGTGAGCCGTAGGGGGAGGCCTAGTAAAGAGAATAATCTGTTCCGCTGTATTTTTACATGTGTCAACTTGCCTGGATGCCAAGACGAACTGCTCATATTCTCTAGCTAAGATGTAACCAATCACTTGACGAATTTGGAAAAAGGAATCTTGTAGCACCACAGCACCACAAGGGCGTAAATCTTATGTGTAACTTAGTCATTAGATAGTCTGCTTCGGAGAAGTTACACCTTCCGCTCAACATCTTTTCTCGTGATTCTTTCTCCACGGGATCCAAATCCATCAATCCTCTTCAGTAGATCTTCACCTACGACTCTGCCACTTCGATCCTCGGCTTTCGCGTGAACCGAAGTCTGTGCCTCGCTGTTATCCCAATTCGCTTCCATCCCACTTGCCGCTTGCTCTACTCCTCGTAATAGTCCGCCTGTGACAACGAGAATGTCCATCCTGCAATCTCGAATCATAAACTCCCAGCTCTGTCCGCGTTCAGGGTCCTCCCCGAACCACATCCCATCACCACTCGGAAGTCCTACTAGCCTGACTGTATTTGCCGCAGGGTCGACTTCGAGATGGGTATTTTTCTCGTGACCAATATATGGTTTCCCAATCCGGTAAGGTGTATCTTTCAACTCATGATTCGTTGTCTCGATCGTTTCAAGTGAGATAGTCGGATCCTTTGGATGGATTAATCTTCTTAGATCGGTCGTAGAGCTACCACAGAAGAGCCGATATCGAGGCGTCAACTGGAAAAGCAAGTACGGTGGGTAGTCCTCTCCAGTTCCTCCTTCCCTCCCCGCTTGATGGCTACTTGGCTCTCATCTTTGATGTCGTACATTGGACCTGGGAAGTAAACTCCTACAGAAGCTTCTTCATCATTTGATATATGGGTCCCAGTAAACAATAAAATATATCCACAGGATGGATTTGAGAGCCCCAGTGCCAGCTCAGAAATTGACAAAGACTCCGCTGCTAAGATTTTTGGCTTGATGGCGACTTCTTCGATCTTTTCTGCGACAAATCTGGTGTAGCGGTTTCCAAGCTTGATCTGCGGAGTGAAGAGGTACAAAGCTCCGAGTATGGAATTCATATGGAGAGCATCCGAACCATCTTCTCGGGCTTCGCCGATCTGAGGTTGGAAAATCACAGCCCAAAGCTGATAGAATCGAAGATGGAAATTTGGCTACAGAAGTTAGTCACTCTACAATAACCGACTCGGTGAGTATACCTACCATAAGGTCCAGGACTTTGTGAAATGTTGCTGGAGTAAATGGCTCGCAAGAATTCTCTCCTGCCAGTGCATCGACCAGATTGTTAGTCAACGCCGCGCCAGAAGGAGAAGCTTCAGCGAAATCTCCATGATTGAACATCCGATGGGAGCCCCACTTCTCGTTTCTCACTCTCAATCTGAGGAGCAAGTCAATCAACAAGAAGACGTCGTCCCTCATCACTTCTGTTTTCATGATCACTCCGTCAAACAGCTTTTGTGCAAAGCTGCGATATTGATCTGGCCTAGGACCCGAACCAATGAAGTCAGGTCCAACCATAGCCAATATATCCATTGCATCTGTTGTGAGAGACTCCGTCTGGGGATCCTCGAGTCTTGAAACTTTCGAAACAGGCATTCCGATGCTTCTGAACAGTCGTTCGATCCGAGCGATACGAAAGAGACTGTCGTCATCCCGCCAGAAATATTCGCAGAAAGAGCCATCGCGCTCTTGTGTGCCTATGAGATCGTCACACTGGAAAGTGAGAAGAGTGATAGCACGCATGAAGGCATCGAAGCCGATCTCGGTGCAATGTCGGGGAATTGGATGATAGGCGTAGTACGAGAAGCTTCTCCACAAAAGTTGGATGGCGGGTTCCGAGATTGCACTTTCTGAGATGGTGCTTCGGACATGTCTTTTGAAGCTTTCTTCATTCCAACCTGATCGTCTTTAGCTTGTGCTTCGTCTAACCACAGTCCACAAACGCACATTTCAGACTTGAAGAACCATCAACCGAATATTCATCAAAAATCGCTTGAAGCCGGTTGCCATCGCTCTCTCCCTTCAGCTGGCGATTTAGTACCGTCCCAAGGTCTTCAGTCACAGACACTGGATACTGTTAGATGGTAAAACTCAACTTGAAGATGTTTACTCACTATATGCTTCGCTTTCTACATATTTGCGGACTTTGGGGACTTGCCGAGTCCGATCGATGTCGAAAATAATGTTTGTTAGATTTGCTAAGGCTGATAACATCTCGATAGGCTTCATCAATCTACTCGTGCTGTCGGCTGGCTCTGCAGAATTAGACTTCCTCTATTTGCGAGTCAAGTTAGATACAAAGGAAGGAAGAATGGGTGAGATGAAACGTTATCTTAAATAGACTATTCGCTTAGCTCGAGAACGCTAGCTGATCGAACAACATCATGTGACCGAGCCAAAAGTTGTCGGACTTGAATACTAGGCTTTGAAAGGCCTTTAGTTATGGCTAGATCTTATCCATACTTCCTCTATGTATCTGTTCAATTCGTACTCCATCTACTTCAATTGCTGGTAGAAAGCCTGGGCAAATGTTTTGCAGTTGTTCCCTGGGGGAACTGGAACCCAGAGGTACAGCGGATGCTCCTTTGCATATATCTGTCCCTTCGTGGAGATATCAGCGTAAGACCAGCCCGCTTTGATCTTGCCAAGACTAGAAAAGGTAACTGGACCCCATTCATTTGCCCGATCGTTATAGCCTTGGACCCAGTCTATGCCTTCCTTTCTTGTGGTCCACAATAGCAACGATCCTTGGTGGCCAATGTCGTAAAGATTAGCCACCCAGTGTCTATTTTGTATTACTGTTCGACGGACAACCTCTCCGCAAGAATTCAATACATCGTCAACAGTCCTGCTTGTGATTGTGACATAACCAGCAATCATTTGGTAATGCTCAGAGACCGGAATGATTCCTGCTTGAGGATAAAATACGTACGTACACATATCAGAATGTCCGCCGTGTAGAGAATATGGGATCTTGGAATATTGTTGGTGAGCAGACGAGAAAAAAGACTTACTGCCTAGCAGAGCCCAGCCATCACCATCTTTCCAGCTCCCGAAGGCTTGGTTAGAAGTTGCCCTGAGGACATCCATTTGAGGAGTGTCAACATATTGAGTTCTTACCACAATATTCGGCGAGTCTACATGCCTGCCCTTCTTGCTCTTCTTGGTACATGTAGGCGACGTCTTGTCAGCAGATCTTGTTGGAGTAGCTGATTTAGGTTCAATCCTGGTGGGCACTGTGGTAGGCTTGGATTTGGGTGTATCCAGTGTGAGAGAATGTTTCTTGCCGAAGACTTTAAACTCTGCTTTTCATTCCTTCTCGATACCCTTCACGCAACCTTGAATAATCGCTGGCGTGGCTGCAATCTCTACCAGATCAAGGATCTCTCCTACAATTGGAATGAGGTCCTCGAGAAGTTCCAGCGGAGCAAGCAAGGCAGGCACAGCTATCCTACAGAACGCCTTAGCGGCAATGTCGAGAGCAGCTTGCTCGGCAGCTGCTACTGCGGCAGCTTTTGCGGCGTCCTCGAGGTCATTCTTCAAACTCGATGCTATTAGGCATAAATTGTCAATAAATAAAGCATGATCGGCAAGAAGAGTGGCTCAACTTACTTGTAGCTTTGAAACCAGCACAGCAATAGCTCTGGATACCCCCGTGACAGTCTTTACTGCCTTTGGAGGTGTGAGAGTTGGTGTTGGTGGTCAATTCGGTTTCGCCTTCGGCGCCGCCACCAATGCAACTGAGCCCTGCGCCTCGATATCCACGCCACTGACAAATACCAACTTGAGTTTTGACATCACAACAAGTTGAGCGATAAGATTTTGAGGCACACTTATCAGCTGTGCTTATTGATCCCGGTTGACCGTTGAATTGTGCGGCCTGAAATGTTCCAGGTTTACAAGCCTGGCCGCATCCCGCAGAGTAACAAGTGGCGCTGGCGACCTGGTTTGCTGTAGCTTGATCTGCGTCTGCTTTCTGCGCGCTTGTTACATCGACTCCGGAGATGGCTGCCGATCCTCCGAATCCATTCTCTTCAGATTGATCCACCTGATCCATAGCCCATACCATCATCCCACCCAAGCAGCGACTATTTGCAAAGTCAACCTTTTGCTTGAAGGTGTCCCCGTCGTCGTAGGAGATCCACTGATTTTGACTCCAGGTAATCCATTTCACACCTGCTACCTTGTCCCAGACAGGTTTGAGTGAATTCGTCAGAATAATATTAGAAATCTCCTGATAGTCAAGAATTCCAGATGCCTTCGAGCAAGGCCAGCGTCTGCACCACCCGAGAACTGGCAAATACCATTAGGAAGGTTACAGCTGGGGTCAACCAGAGTAAACGAGCGACCATACCATCCTTGTCCAAGAACTACTTTGGTAGAGTCAACTCCCGCTCTCCACATCAAATCGAGAGCAGCATCAATCTCTGTGATGTTAGTATGCGGAGCAATGTACGGTCCAACATACTGGGAGTCGGCATCCCAAACGCCGTGTAGATCATAAGCCATGATGTTAAACCAATCAACCGAGGATTGAAGTTCGGGTAGGTCGAAGTGCTGTAGATACCAGTAAGATGTTGGGAGTGTGATTGTAATGCCATATTTGGTTCCAAATGCAGCTCGCATATCTTTGCAGAAAGTAACCTGTTTTGATCAGACAATTTCTAGGCGACCGAAGTGCTAACTTACATAGTTTGCGATATCTGAGGGACTCCCGCCACGATCATTCGGCGCCTGGATATTCCCAATCAAGGTCGACGCCTGATCATATTAGCTGAAGTACTAACCATATCGCTGAATGCATTGAGAGTAGGGCCAGGATCGGTGAAAGACCACCCTCCGACTGAAATCCATGTTTCAAGTCCTGCCTTTTGCTCTTTCAACGCTGTAAAACGACTGTAGAGTGAGGCGCCATTGGCGTCCATAGGGGAAATCTGAAAAGTAGTCGGATCAAAGAAGGCAAAAGCGAAGTTGATAGAAGTAAATCCATCAATATTCAAATCCTCTGGGGCAACGCTTTGGCAACTCCGTGTGTTCGACCAAGATTCGTAATACCCAATGTTCCGTTTTCCTACACTCTTACCGGTACAGGACGGTCTTTTGACGCTTCCACAGCCTCCATACTTAGTATCACAAGCCTCATAGTTGGTATCAGCAGTATTGCTCCAGTTGCAGAACTCTGAGGTCGATCCACAGAATCCAAACTTGCTGCAGCAGACATTCAAAGGGCAGGTTTGCTGACCAAGAGCTGCGTAAGGACCACATTCTGCTTTGGCATCGCCTAGAACAACATCAGCGATGGTATGTAGCAGGATCAACTGGAGACGTACAGTTATGTTGACAGCCTGCTGCACATGATGATGGAGAGTAGCCACATAGATTATCAGCACCACAGCACGCTCCATTTGCACATGGTGTTGCAGAGTCACAAGTCCCGGTAGGAAGAGCTCGTGCATGCAAAGATGAATTTCGAAGATGCGGTATATATGTGGCGAACCCATCGACTGACTGTGCCAAGGGACTAAGTGTGGTTGGATTTGTCTTCACTGTTTTTGCGGTACAGAGCGAAAGAGATACTAAAGCCGCGAAGAAGGGGAAAAAAGTGCTGAAAAGCATGATGGATACTGCAGAACAGGCAGATAGGGAAACGAGTGAAGCCTAGAAGATGTCGACAGTTTCGTGAACTGAGGTGAGAACAGACATCAGCGAGCTCATCAGGTTGTATCTCAAAACAGACGGCTGTGAAGAATAGCAATTTCGTTGTTCCTCCAACTAAATCTTTCGTTGAGAATTTCAACTCGCTAACGACAACCAAAGCTGCATCCGCCAGTTCAAGGTTCTAATGCGGTGTTTAATTGCAGTGTAGAAAAAGCCATTCAACCTTCCTCATTGGGCTCAGGGCATGCAGAATATTGACTGAAGTGACCTGTATCTTCGGTAACAAGGAAGACAGCAGAATCGGTGCAGATTGGACTGTCCATCGCCCATGCTCAATGGAAATAGATTTCTAGCAAGGGGGCACGAAGCGCCGCGAGATCTCGTTGCTATCGCTCTTTAGCGGGTCGGTTTTGCGTTCCTCCCCGAGTAGGAAGGGCGGATGGAATTTTCTTTGAGAATCAAGGGTAGAATGTTCGGAGAAGTGGGTACCTGACCCATCACATATCTTGCATTCAATGGTCTCTGATGCAGTCATGGACGCGCAAAGACACGGCCATATGCAGGGACAGTGCCAAGTGATTGGCAGGAGCCAATATTGAACAAGCTTTCACGGCGAAGACGGCCCGATCCAGCCTGTGCCGATAATTGTTTAGATTTAGATGTGTACAAAGCGGGTCAAGTTGTTGGTGGCATGGGTTGGGCCGTGCTTCCGTGATGCTGCATCAGCTGTACCTGCATTATTGAGCACTCCTAGCTTCCACCTCGGACTCTTGTTGGCCATCTGATGTTGGATTCTCTACCTTTTCCAACCGAGAAACAAAATTGCGATCGAAAGAGGAAGGTGATCCTCTATTTCCAGAGGATCAGAGTGAGCTTTTGATAATCATCCAACTGCATCGAATCTTTCTCGTTAGAATCTCAGGGGCAGGATTAGAAAGTGCCCCTATTTGGTATCATAAGAAAGGGGAATGCTCAATAGGGTCCGATGGTGGTATCTTTAGGATATTGAGGATATTGCTCATAGTAACAAGATCTGTCCAGCCCAGTCTGCGTATTCTCGCACTTTAAGTTCTCTCGTCTGCCGGAATCCGTCGCGTGTTATTGCTTCGAGTTCAAACGTCGTTGAATTATTGGAAGTAAACAAAAGATTACTGAACCACGCCCAGATTATTGTAACAATAACGCGTTCCGCAATCATCATCAACGGGTCATCCCTATCGTGATGGTGGTATACTCTTTAGGACTTGGCCTCGGCTTGGTTTTGAAAGTACGAATCTTCCGAGTCCTCCGCACCACAATACTCGAGACATAGCTGACATATTTCTTAGGTATCAGCTCAGTCGAGTCTTTACCCAGCTGTTGACCCTTCATTGCTTGCGAGCGCTTTCAACGTCAGTCTTGATTGTCTCGAAGCGCTCAATGAAACAGTTTCTTGTGATGCAGATCTTCTCCGGATGGCGGGAACGGTTGACAATTACTTGTGGGATAAGGACAACATTACGGCTCTCTGTACAGAAAGCTGTCTCGCGACTACAGCAACTTGGTTCTCGAAAGTTCGCAACGATTGTGCAGATAACTATATCAATGTTAAAGGTCGGCTGGTTGGTCCCCTCACCATCCCAGGCAGGATGCTTGATGGGATGAACATTGCTTGCCTGACACCCGATACCAATGTTTTTCTTCTGCCAGGCGTCAACGGCAGCGAGATCACCTCAATGGTGACCTCGCTTACAAACTCTTCGGTTGTCGTCGATACCTCCTCGACGGATTCAACGGACTCCACTAATTCGAAAAGGGAGGTTTCTGGGCTCCGCTCAAATCCAGATAAGCTTCGATCGAATCACAAGCCCAGTCCCCGTCAATTCATCAGCAGTTCTGGTTTGTGTTTGATCGATTCGTATGACTGGATAGGCTCGGACATTATACGACCAGACTGTTCTGACAGTAGTACTGAGCCACAGTGTTTGGATCCCGACGATGTACCTGATGAAAATCGACGAATTGCAAATCTCTATGCGGACGACCTGTTGTGTAGTGACTGCTTCCTCAAGATGTTCTACTTGCGTGTAGCATCACCATATCTGCCAGTTCTCGATTATTCGGATTAACGTCCCACCCCACCATTCCGGCCACCCGTTTACACCAAAAATCATCAAAACTCACTACTTTGAATAATTAATAAGTTTATTAGTTATTAATGAAACAAGCTAAAATTGAAGATTTGGAATACTTTCTACTAAATCTTTTCATTGATATTAGTTTTAAAGATTTCATATTACGTAATATTACAAACTAAGTATTTGAAGTTCAAAAATATTTTCTCATACAAATTTGGTGTAAAAGTGATTTTTCTTATACTTTTAATAACTTTTTTTATTATCAGTATAAAAACTTAGAACTTGGTATTAACGTAGAGTCTATATAAAAAATTTAGAATCTCAAGTTTTACACCAATCCTTTTAGTAATAGCTTTACAATTTAATAGGTTATTTAACACCATATAAAAAATTTGTATGAGGAAAATTAGATACTCAATAAAAAGGTAAATACTAATACAATTACTTTAAAACTTTTAAGACTTCAAGATTTATGTCTAATCTTGAACGTTTCCAGGTTTTTAAATAATTATATTCATTGTTTATTACGTTATTAGTAAGTGATTTTTGTCGTTTTTTGTATGTAAAAAATCGAATTTGATATTACGTAATATTACATGATTCAAATTATACTTCCTTTTAGGAACTTAGTCTATAGAAGCTAATAAATGTAAATGTAAAATATTTATATATTATTATTAATTCGTTGTAGAGATGTTAGTACCTAAAAATCGCACTTTTTGGTGTAAAAGGTGGCCGGAATGGGGGGGTGGCCGGAATGGTGGGGTGGGACGTTACTTACTGGAGCAATACCTCGACGTTATTGACGTCTGTCAGGTAGAAATGCCAGAGCTCATCGTACGTATGGTGCCCATTTATGATTATGTGGCTGGCACTTGGGATGGTTGTCCAGAGTACAACAGCACCACCAGTAGCGCAGCAGCATCTTGTGGCCAAGTTGTAACAATAGATGATCTGCAGAGCTTGGTGATACCCGATGAAACCGCAAACGGAACGATACATTGCGATGCCATGTTAGCAGCTTACAATATTACAACGGGGGATCTCCAGGTTGCAATGGATGACCCGACTTGCTCACCAACTGAAGATTTTGTCAGCATCTGCCTTCCACTAGGATGTGCGGTAATGACAATTCCATACAACACGACCTGGTAAGCTCGATATTCTGACTTACCAGTACAAGCTAATTTCTATCAGCGCATCGGTAATCGAAGAAATTTCAACTGCAGAGAACCCAGTGACCATTACTCAACTTTTGACATGGAACCCAAATATGCAAGGGTTGTGTAACCTACTTACCAATCAGTATATCTGTATCGGCGCTCCTGGAGGCTCCTACATTCCCCCATATATCTCCAATACCACAACCAGTGATGCTGGTCAAGTGCGAGGTGGTGGAAGTGGGAGCTCGACAGGGAGTGGATCAGTTGCCGGAGGTGGGCGCAATGCCACGGTTGTTTCTATTGGAGGAACAGCACCTAGCCCAACGCAATCTGGAATCACGCCTCTCTGTACTGAATATACAATGGCTAGCCCTGGCGATGGATGCTACTCGCTGACCCAGCTGTGGCGAATTTCTGAAGAAGTGTTCTTCGCATGGAACACAATCTTGAGGCTGGACGGTGTGGACTGTAGTACGAAGCTGTTCGCGAATTACTACTATTGCATCGACATCCTAGCCACCCCAACTACCTTAACATCTTCTTCTGCTCCAGCCTCAACCGGAGCGGTTGCTCCTGGACCTACACAATCTGGCATAATTAGCACTTGCAGCACGTTCGCCGGATCCGTTCCCGGGCTGGGCTGCTACGACTTTGCAGTAGCGGAGGGTTAGCAAACAAAAAAACCTTACAAAGGTGGTAATATACAACTTGAGTTGATTATCGATATACTTTTCATCTCAAACTGAAAAATAGCATACGCGACTGCGGCATTGGATTTTGTTCAGGGTCATTCAGTGTGTGGGGCACTGCTTAGTGGTTTTTCGTTACTATGCATGCAGCCCCGCCGTGTTTGTTCAGATATCCTCCTGAGGAGCCTGCGATTAGATGAAACGTCCTGGAGGCCCTGTTCCTACAGTCTGTAAGCGAGACTACAACGCCTAAAGCGCTGCAGGTCAGCTTACAAGCCGCATAATCGCAGATTCGCAGCACCCTCTAGCAGCCTGAACCAGACGTGGATACGGCAGTGAAGGGGGTGGCAGTCTCGCTTCCAGGCTGTACTTACAGGACTTCAAAGACGCATTGGGCATGGCCTTGTTGAGAGCAACTTTTATGACTTTACGCGTGAGACTTGGTTACTGTGTAGTTAGTATCTTCACATACATAGTTTTAAATCACCCGGAGGAGAAAAAACGGGTCCTAGTGCAAGTAAAGTCTTGGTGACTTTTGCTGAACAGACACGCAGCACGTCCCTGCATGAGAGTTCCGACATCCATGAAGGAGGCCCATCAAAGGACAATTGCACTGACTTCAACATTCAAGTTCTAGTGAGTCTATTGGTCTACATTCACCTCAGCGAGTCGCTAAGCCAGTCATTTACTGGATAAGCGTTTTGCCCTCCTTTGGGAGAGAAGACCTGCTTGGCTGATGGTGAAGGATTGTGTATTAAGCGAGGACGAGTAACAACCGAAGAAAACACTCGAACAATAGTAACCGCCAGCAAAAGTATGCTCGCAGAGACGCAAAGCCTCAAACAGCCTTCAGGTACGAGTTCCAAGTCTGCTATGGATGGATATGAAATGCCGAGCAATAATGAGAGACAGCTAGCCAAAGTCGTTGAGCCATTTCCTGCGCATCTTGAAGCTGAGAGTAACGATGAAAAACTAATGATGCAAATCTTCGCAGAAGATCAAAGTTGCTTGAGACAACATGGACTTGATAATACAGAACAGTCAAATAGTGGGCAGGCTTCTTCTGGCGACTTGTTGAGCTTAGAGCCCACTCAAACTGGTATAGTCGGATCTGAAGAGACGATTTGAGCTGCTAGATCCAAGAGCGAGGGACCTTGAGAGCCAGGATGCGAGGAATGACAGAAGCTCTTCTGTCGGTGAAAGAAGCCCCTCATGGACACGACCTGTAGGTGGATTTCCGCCGCGCACTCAACAGTAACTGACGCTGGTTTAGCTTGAGCTATCCACTCTCGCAATACTAAACTTTGCGGAAAAGATACAACCCTGGCGTACCTTGAGAACGAACGCTAGTCCTGCAGCTAGTTCCCTATCACATTTGTTTCTACATTCAGCATATGAACAGCCACAAATCGCTTCGCACCATCTTTCCCGCGGTCAAATGTCGACCTCACAGAAGGAATTTATCTCTTCTGTATGTGGCGAGTTTGCTGATGGTAGCGATGCCCTCGATTCAGCCTGTAGTTGGTGTCTGTTTTCCCTCGAAGCTCGCATTCGGGAACCGTGGGTTCCTCCTTTTGCGCCAGCATTTGACAGATTGTATTCTATCGCCCCCAAAGAGCTGGACCTTGAGTTTGCGATGCAATTTTTGGGTATTGTCAGCGCCAGTCTTCAACAAGAGGACTGCGAGCTGTCCGGAGTAGTTGACAACCTGTTCAACAAACTTGATCTATCATGGCTTTTAGAATACGCCCTCTCTTTGAATAACTTGCATTTGCTGCAAGTGGATGGCTTAGTATGACTAAATCCCCCCAGAAATCAATTAAGCTGACAGGGACAGCTCTTCTCTATACTCCACAAATATTATGACGGCTAGATCGGCTCGAAATTCGTAATCCAACAACCGCATTCACGTCTGAGGACCAAGTATGCTTTACAGCCTATATCCCAACACCGAGGAGGCACAAACGAAGAAATTACCACAAGACCTTCAAACGACTTCGACAGGACTTACAGTATGTCGACCAGTCACTTTCTATGCTTCTGCAGCAATTTCGACCAATAATTCCCGACCGCAAAGAACCAGCAGCGAATCCTTTCAACCCCAGCGATTGCAAGACCCGATTAGATGTTACCAACTTGTGGTTTCACACATTGCATCGTTTTGCAAGATTGAACATCATATGGGTCGATTGTCTGTCCTTGCATCTGGAGTTCGATCCCTACACGAAAACCCTCGCAATCTTTTCTAACCCCTCATCGTGCTTTCTATGGCTCGTAATCAAGACCCCGGCCTGTATTCACAGTGGGTCCCAAAGCCACTAGGCAAAAAAAAGAAGAAACAATGCTGAGGAACAGGATATGCTTCGGTGCCCAGTCCTACTGGTCCGAATCAGATGGATCCGATGTGAAAGATTATTTCAGAGAAATCCTTGTGACGTAGCGCTTGATATTTGTCACGTACAGAAGCTCGCATAACAGCATGAACAAGATCAAAAAGTCGAAGACATAGAATGAAACTGAGTCACCAGATCCGATGCTTGACCTATTGTGTGGTCATAGCTGGAAAGCACAACATGCCAAGCAAATATGGGACGAGCTTAACGTTGCGGAGCCCTCGATGTATCACCCCGCAATTAGATCGTAAGATCTCTTATTGAAACACCCGAACGCAACGCGTCAAGACAAGAGGGAATCAACTTGACTGAATCTCGTGAAATGCCTCATGGCGTTGTGAGGTGGCCTTTATCAATCCTGCTCTCCGTCAACGCTCTTAGCCTCTGTTGAATTGTTACCTTTTCTTGAACTAATCTTTCAGACTCCACAACGCCAGCAGAGCTCAAAATAAGACTCAAAATGGTGGAGGCGAAGTTCACGTAGGATATTTGCAGCCCAGCTGCGGTTTATGTGCAGATAGTAATGGTAAATGGCTGACCCCTAACTCAGCTAACTCAACACGCTTCCAACCTTCCTTTCCATCAGTGGGAATGCGCCCGCCAGGACGCCAGTGCCTACTCCACCTGGTACTTCGCATATTTTGCCATATAAACACAGTGGGATGCTGGTCATCGTCCATGAATGTAATGCTGTGCGTGTTCGCCAGAATGCAGCGAATAACGAGCTCGCATTGGGTTTTCCGATATGGATCATCTCCGGATAGGAAAACACCAAGTAGCACGCGTATTAGCGTGCTGACAAAGGGTTAGACGCCTTTTCTGGCTGGTGGTATCAAGCTATCCAGGAGCTATACTGAAACCCTTCTCAATCTGGTCCATCATTAAGGAAAGTCAGTCCTGCAAAATCTTCGTGCGCAGGCTTCACGCGACGTTCAATTTAGAGGTAAAGAGAAGTGACTCGCACGAGTTATTATACTCTTCAACTTGAGGAAATAAGTGGTTGCTGTTTCAAGTGATATGGAAGAAGCGAAACATACGAGTAACAGGATCCGAAACCTTTGGACCACAATCCAGCAGCATATAATTCCCGGTGACGCAAGCAGAAAGCGATGTTCTTATCCTTCTGAACTATTTCGTAGCCAAAACAGCAAATGCCTGAGCTGGGAACAAACGTGACAGAGCTACCAGCAGCCTGCTCCTACTGAATACGATGAGTATGATTAGACAATATTCTTTCACAAGAATTCAAGGATTGATAGCTGTCTCATGACTGGAAAACAAACAAAGTGAATACAAATGATGTAAATCGTTTGGTTCCGTTGTACAGTATGACTGATAACAATAAGAGATGTGAGGCTTGGTAACGAGTTTGTCGACTTTCTACTAGTAACTCTTCAACTGTTAGCGTGTTGACAAATTTCCTAAAATATACTAGCTTCTTAGGCTCACCCACATGGTAAAGCACGACTAGCAGACTATTAGTTTCAATCAATTACGAGAAACGTCACACAGCTAACAAATATTTACTGTCATTCACTAAAAGATATGACTCATAGACAAGGCTAGTGGCACCTTCCACCAGTCGGAAACCCAATCGCACTTTCTATAAAACTGCACCCCACATCCTTCAAGCGGGGCTTTCATCTTCAGCCTCACAACCAAGCACTTACCTTCCAGAAACCTGCCAACATAGACAATCATCAACCTCGCAACATTCTCCGCTTGTTATCTCAGCGATACCATTGCAAATCACCCGCAAGGCATCACTGTCCTCCCTCCGCATCTTCTCTTGACGCCCTCACCTTCAAGTCTGACAATCTCCACGATACGCACCCCGCCTTCTGCTTGTCTACTCCCAAAGCCATTCTGCTACAGTCATTCTCATCCTCAAAAGAACACCTCGAACAAGAAACCTTTCAGAAGGAAGCTCCGACACTTTCATCAAATCAAGATGGCTACCGGAACTAAAAGAAGATTCTACTCCTCGTCGTCTGAGGCAGGTGGTGAGTGCTAACCAGCTTCAGACTTCAAACATGATGCTAACTTGGTTCTAGGCTCCGCGGACTATAATATCGAAAAATTCGTTGCAGGGAAAGATCGATTTCGTGTAGCCCCCCTAAATGAAATCCCAACGCCATGGCCTTTCGAGCAAGCGCAAGCAAAAGCTTCAGAGAAAGCCAACGCAATCCTTCAGAACATAAAGGACGACGTTCACAAAATCTGCAGTGGAGCTGGGATCGACGCCACATACATCACAATGCAGAAGATCTGGAGAAAGAATGTTCCACAGGGAGCGAAAGATTGTCTACTTGTGGAGACCCTGGACGATGACCCTGCTCGCTGGTTGGTAGCAGCCACCTCAATTAAGACTCTGCTGGCGAAGACTTCTTTTGAAGAAGATGAATGCATCGTCGAAATCCGGAACCACAGAAAGATGTACTCGGACATTTCCTTCCCTATCAGCAACGATGCGCAGCTCCTTGCTTGCATCAGAGAGGTGCAGCCCAAGATCAGAAGCATCATCGACACAAGAGCGACAGACATCTGGACATCAATTGCTTACCATGATCGAAAAAGCAAGTTCGATAAATCTGCAGCCAAGCACTGTGTGATCATTTATGTCCGCCCAGGCTCATCTGCAATGTTCGAGATGATAGAGCAACTATGCGTCGCTGCAGTCAAATCTGCACAGTTCCCCACGGTGGCCTTGTCTGTCGAGATTCTACCGGGCATGGTTATCACTTCCGCGGAAGGAGATCCAAGATATACCAGATGTATGTTCACCAGCGATACTCCCAAAAATGGAGACTCCATAGGAGTCAAAGGAGTCAAGCCGGATAGCGGTACTTTGGGTGGCTGGGTCATACTTACGCACAAAACTGATGGCCAGGTCATCAATGGTATTATGACTCCTTACCATGTCATTGCCAAGGTTGGATCAGGCGATCGAGCGGAGAACGACCTTGAAGGCATTGGTTTCAAGGGCAAAAAGTACTGTCCTAAGGGCGCGATTGTGTGGCCATCTGAGTACGATTCCGACGGCACGATAGAGTACTGCCAAGAGTCTGTGAGAAGAGGTGGTGATGCTAACAGCGTTGCGAAGAGCAAAAAGGTCCTGGAAATCCTTACTTCGTTAAAAAAGTCAGATGGTCTTGGACAAGTTCGATTTGCGTCCGGAAACACGAGATCTGATAAAAATCAAGTTATGGATTGGGCAATCATCCAGTGCAAGAAGTTCCAGAAGAACAGGCCGCCGATCGGCCCCATCAACCAATCGCAAATCCCAGAGAGAATCCCAGAACTGCTTTATGAACGAAATGAGCACAGCTGCGTGAAGAGTTTTGGTCCTGAGCTTGTCGCAGGAGACTGGGTGCTCAAGCGTGGAAGAACCACAGAAAACACGCATGGCGAAGTAAATGCAGTTTCTCGAGAGGTGAAATGGGAGCAGAAGGGCAAAGCAGTGTCTTACGAGCTTGACATTGTGGGAATCGGCGGCGATTTTGGTGACAGGGGAGATTCTGGTTCGTGGGTAATTAACAGCAAGTTTGAACTTGTTGGGATGCTAATCGCAATGGACAGCGGAGCGTCAGGCAACCATGGTATCGTGACTCCAATTGGATCACTTCTCAAGGACATTGAAGCAAGAACAGGTTACCGACTTTCGCTGCCATAGGCATTTTGTCAATTGACAATTCGGCTGAATCTACCGTAATCTCAATGAAAATTCATTAACCTTACATTTCTGGAAAGTCCCCACTTCCGAGCCTTCCGAAAAACATGCATATCAAAGTGAGTGATTGGAATATTGTAGATTATGACCTGGAAATCCGTCGTGCCAAACATGGCATAGGATGCCAAAAAGTCATGACGTCCAGGCTGCTGACATGAGAAGAAAGCCAATTCTCTTGGGAATTACTGCCCAGCTTCGTGTGGAATGGGCGTTGCCACTGAATATTAGTGGCGGTAAGTCTGATCTAGGTGACTCGTCAGCTATGTTCCTGAAGTTCTACAACGACCTACGCATTCACATGAAGGATCCAAACGACCTTTGGAATTGAATGGCATCTAATATGTAGTAAGAGAAGAGTGACGGGGCTGACCTCAAGGGAAAAGGAGTTAAGGGGTAACACGTGATCATTTCGCCAAGCTAGTTCCAAGACTTCGTAAGACATAAGGTTTTCATCCCCTCACTCCTCATACTCGCCGGATCAACCGCTCATCACTCCATCAACAGCCATTTCTTGTCGCCCAGATGGACAAGCGATGCCATAGAGCTGGATACGAAAGTACGAGTCCATTTGAGTGCCGCTGTCACGGCGTCGTTGCTGTGGAATTACACGCTGTGCCAATGTTTTCCGAGACACCAAACGGTGTCTCGAGAACGAATTTCCGCTCACTTGGCGGCCCACAACAAACGCTTGCTTTGGCTCTGATCCTATGAATTTGGACGTCCAAGACTCTGGGCATCATCACCCTCCCCCTGGAAGATTGGCAGACGCGCAATTGTGCCAGAACATAAATGGTTCCGCTGGCTTGGGCAGAGCACCGAAGACTCTTGATCAGGGCTGTGCTGGAACGCCTCTTGGCGGCTCGCTCCCCAGAATGTTGTCCCCCAGCAAGCCCATGTGTTTTGGGTTCCTCTGAACTTTGTAGGTTCGTCCAACTATTTGTCTCATCTTTCAACTTTCTCTCTCTCTGTCAGTCATTATCCCAAAACAAACCAGTTTCCCATTCACCAGTACCTCCACCTTTCAGTCCTGGTCGCCTAGTCAATCGTTACTTTGAGGACGCGCAGCTCTCACCTTTCCTTTCTTCGTCTTCAACGCCACCTTCTTTCGTTAATCGCCCGGCACATTCGACATCATGAAGTGGAGTACAGTTCTAGGGACGGGGTCGATATGTATGGTGGGAGTAGATGCGGCAATCACACTGGACCTTACCTCGAGACAATCGATTGTCGACGCTGCGAGCACCGTTGCATACGATCTGATGACCTACTACACGGGAAACAGGACTGGAGATACCCCTGGTAACTTGCCAGACCCATACTACTGGTGGGAGGCTGGTGCTATGTGAGTCCAATATTCGATCTGGCTGGATCTCGAGTCCCTATACTGACGGCCCCTGGGCAGGTTCGGAACGATGATCAACTACTGGTACTACACAGGAGACACAACCTACAATGCGGTAACGAAGCAGGCTCTGTTACATCAGACAGGGGATAATGGAGACTTCATGCCGTTGAATCAAACAAAGACGTTGGGAAACGACGATCAGGGATTCTGGGGAATGGCTGCGATGACCGCTGCGGAGACAGGATTCGAAGACCCTCCAGAGGGGTCCCCCGGATGGCTCGCCCTTGCCCAAGGAGTTTTCAACACACAAGCACCGAGATGGGATACTTCGACATGCGGAGGAGGTCTCAGGTGGCAGATTTTCACCTTCAACAGTGGTTACACATACAAGAACAGTATCTCGAACGGCTGCTTCTTCAATCTCGCTGCGAGACTGGCTTTGTACACTGGAAACGCGACGTATGCAGAATGGGCGGAGAAGACATGGGTTTGGATGAATGATATTGGGCTCATCAATGAGAAGTTTGAAGTCTTTGATGGAACCCAGAATACGGACAACTGCACCTCGAAAGACCACAACAAGTGGACCTACAATACCGGCATTTTCCTGATGGGCGCTGCCACTATGTACAACTACGTACGTACGCTTCCGCCGATCCGGGTCCTCTTAGCTAACATTATACCAGACAAACGGTTCCGACATCTGGAAATCACGAACCGAGTCCCTTATCACTGCCTCGAAGCAGTTCTACCTGGACGGAATCCTGTACGAGCCCTGCGAGCCGACCGGAAAATGTAACGTCGATCAACGTTCTTTCAAGACATACTTTATCCGCGAACTGGCGGCAACTGCAGAGCTTGCTCCCTGGACGCACGACAATATTATCAAGGAGATCGAGACGTCTGCCATGGCCGCAGTGAAGACTTGCACGGCAGGAAGTACTGGTACTCAATGTGGACTGAAGTGGACAACAGGAGCCAACGATGGGAGTCTGGGAGTTGGAGAACAGATGGCAGTGCTGGAAGCTATACAGAGTAATCTGGTAGACCAGGCTCCTGGATGGAAGAGTGATGTCAAAGGCACAGGTACCAGTTCGGGAGACGCCAACGCAGGATCGGATAGCAAGACGGACTCGTCACAACTGGCACAGATTGTGATCACGACTGGTGATAGGGTTGGAGCGGGCATCCTAACAGCGCTTGTAATATGCGGCGTAATCGGAGGAAGCGCCACTATGATTTTGGGTGTTTAGGCGCATTGCACATCAGCATTTGTATTGTTTAGTTTTTGTACAAAGTACTGCAAGGCAGTCATATTCCCCGTGTACCAAGCGGAATAGAACTCGTCCATCAATTTTCCTTGTCGGTCTTGGTTCTGTGATTTCCTGACGGGGGAATGGAACGTCTTCTGTCGTATCATTTCATGAGCGGCATTCCAACACAAAAGATGGGATGATGTTCCCATTTATGAGTGGATGTTGACCTGCAGGACAGCAGAAACGTTCTTGCGGTCCGACGAACCGAACCGGTTCCTGAGCTNGGGTCACTCCCTTATGCTAAGATCCACGCTACAACAGGAATTAATTGGTGGAAGTTCACCAACTCCATCTTATCCTTAATTGCAACCCGATCTCCCAATGTTTCTAATCCCATTCTGGCTGTACGGCACTATTCCCTCCGCTTTCCAAGTGGACCACATCCCACATAACTTTAATTTTTCTGCTCCTAGCCTCAAATACCCCGCAGCAGCAAAGTACCGTGTTCCTGGGCATCTCCAGATTTTCTAGGAAATTTTGACAGAGGCTCGAATCGTCAACTTAGATTGAGCTGCTTGCCTAGCTTTGGGGAAATTATGGGCCAATTCCCTTCTCAGGCTGCGGAGGGGACGTTCCGTGTAAACAGACGTCAGGATAGAGCTGTCGAGATGTATAAACCCAGGGCCAGCTTGCAGCTTCCCTTGTTCTGTTTCTGTTTCTGGTATCCAAGCGGTTCGATTCCTTGAACAGTTTAATCCAGCTATCATGAAGTTCTCTACTGGAGCTGCAGCTTTGGCTCTTTTGGCTACTCAGTCAATTGCTTCTCCTACGAGTGGAAAGGGCCATAACAAGAGGCCAAAGGGCTTCCCTTATGCCGATGGAGAGCATTTCAAGCTTGACGGAAAGCCATTTCTGTTCGCAGGCAGTAATGCTTACTGGTTCCCATTCATCAATGTCAGTTTACCATCCAATTGGCACTTACAGATACTAACATACAGACAGAGCCCTCCAGATGTCAAGATAGCAATGGAGACCGCCGTCAAGGCCGGACAGAAAGTGATTCGAACTTGGGCATTCAACGACAAGAACGAAACATTTGTACCCGGCGGACTTCCACAATACGGCGGCGAAGGTGCCGGAGCCTCACCAGTCTACTTCCAATCCTGGAAAGACGGCAAGCCAACAATCAACTATGGGCCCACCGGCCTCGAAGCCATGGACAAAGTCGTCAAGCTCGCCGAACAAACAGGTGTCAAGCTCATCATGGCCCTGACAAATAACTGGGCCGACTACGGCGGCATGGACATGTACACAGTCAACCTCGGCGGCAAATACCACGATGATTTTTACCACGTTCCGAAGATCGTCAAGGCGTTCAAGAAATACGTCAAGGCCGTCGTATCCCGCTATAAAGACTCACCAGCGATCTTCGCCTGGGAACTCGCCAACGAGCCACGCTGCAAGGCCGACGGCGTGCGTAACCTTCCGCGCTCAGAAGGCACGAATTGCTCGTATGTCATGATGGACGCGTGGATCGCTGAGATGGGGAGATACATCAAGGATATCGATGAGCATCATATGGTTACTTGGGGAGGCGAGGGCGAGTTCTTCTACGAGGGCGCGGAGGATTGGGCGTATGCTGGGTCGGATGGAGGGAATTTCTATGCCGAGTTGGCGCTTGATGAGATGGATTTCGGGACGTTCCATCTCTATCCTGATTGGTGGACGAAGACGGTTGAGTGGTCGAATCAGTGGATTATCGACCATGGGAAGGCGCAGAAGAAATTGCAGAAGCCGGTGCTGTTTGAGGAATATGGGTTCTTGAATCCGGCTGATCGATTGGCGTGGTTGAATCGCACGGTGGCTGCGAATGAGACGAGGGTGGCGGTCATGAGTGAGTGGCAGAGACTGAGCCTCAAGTATGAGATGGGTGATATGTATTGGCAGCTTGGGTTGTGTGGATTGAGCTTTGGGTGCAGTACGAATGATGGGTTCACGATTTATGTGAATAATACGGAGGAGGCCAAGCCGTTGATCTATGATCATGCGAAGAAGGTTAATGCTGTCAATGCAAAGCTCCGGGACTAAGGGACCGAGGGAGTGGAATGGCATTGTTCTACAGAGGTTCTTCTATATACATAATATCTAGCATATACACAAGACATTGCATCTCAGTGAAATTCAGCAAGGAGACTCCGAGCTTCGTAGCCAGGGAGGGAGCAACAGGACGAAGGACTGGAATGTTGCTCTTGCGGTTCGACCCGGAATCTTTGTGAGGATCCGCTAATCAATAGCGAGGCTGTGGTGTTAGTTGGGGAAAGACAATGCAAATGATTCAAACTGTTTACTTCCTCCTCTCCGGTAAGTGAGGGGCCGAGGTTCCGGTAAACAATCAAGCTGAGTCAATAAACACCGCGAGAAGCGCAAACATGAGGATCGTTTATGTTTTCATGAATACATAGTCAAGTACCAGACATGGTTAATAGATCTGCAGAAAAAGTGAGGCTGTTGTTCGACTCTACTTCGTCCTCGTTACCTCCATACCCACCACACCCTCATCACGCCCGAGACTTCGCCCCCAAACACCTCTCTAGCATCAAGGTCCTTCCAATGCATCGCACTATTACATATCGCAACCGAGTAGGACCACACAAAGCTTATAGCCCGGCGCGGTACGTAGACCACATGTTGGTCATTCTGGTAATCTGGTTTGGAGTGAAGGACTCGTAGCACGCGCTGGAACTAATTAGCACTCTTCCAAAAACACCACAAAAGTCACGAGGAGCGAAAGAACACTTCACACTTACTCATAAGAATAATCCATGTAGTTATGGATAGAATCAACCCCGCCACCCGAGCAAGAATCTTGTCCGACTGGGCACCCGTCGGTCAAAGTCGACTGAGGCGGTGTATCCGCAATCATGTCACCGCTTCCAGTGCAGCCACCCTGGAAAACGTGGAAAAGTCCAAGCCAGTGACCAACTTCGTGAGTGACTGTTCCGCCGAGATTGTAGTTTCTAAGAGAGCCACCTGGGGCTGTGGTGTAGAGGATGTTGAGACCATCAGTGCTGGACGATGTCAGCAACTCGCAATCGGGGGCAATCTTGGGTGGCGATGCTGTTGTAAAGGCGGGGAGACTTACATGTAATCAGTCGATCCGACAGCAGCAACTTGGGGAAACTGTGCGTATCCCAGATATCCGGAAACGGTGTACTGGAAGTAGATATTCAAGGAGCTGTACGTTCCCTTGCGGAGAGCCCGCTTCATGGCAACATCGTTTCCGTTGGCATCAGCAGCCCAAGCAGTGTTGACAGTGTAGTCAGTTGAGATGAGCTTGAATTGAAACCCAGCAGGTGCTTTTCATTTGTTAGCCTGTGACTTTTTTAAAGAAGGAACCTTGAGATTCAGACTCACCATAATGTTCATTCAAAACACTGATCTGGTTCGTCAACTGAGCAGCTGGAACGTATCCTCCCGACAAGGCGGTGCTTCTAGCGACAACATGAATATAAGTGTCGATCGTAACAGTCGCCGCACGAGCACTGTCGGTTCGGGTAGCATTGGTGAAAGTCTCTTTCTCCCAAGCACTGATTTGAGATGCTGCTTCTAGGAACTCGGCAGGTGGCTCGGTACCGCAGCCGATTTGGCGGGATTCATCGCGGGGTTGAGGGTGGGCCGAGACGGTTGTGATGGCACCTGCAATGAGCGAGGCGAGTAGAGTGAAGCGGACCATCATGGATGAGATGCTGGCTGATGGGAGAGCAGAAAACCTGGTTTGAGAGGGGTGGTTCTGTCCAAATTCTGGCCATTGGTGACATATTTGTACTTTCCTGATGAACTTCTTCAAGCAGGCTATTGCGATTGCATTTTTCCGTCCGTAGATGTCGTTATCTTCAGCCTTGACTTTGGATATCCACAGTAGGATTCCAAGACATATAGTCAAGGGCCAAGATTCTCTGAAAAGAAGGTGCTGTCCATTATGCTGGACCTGTCGGCGTGCCAAGATGGCTTGTAAAGAAAATCGGGCGGCAACTGGGAATACCCCATGTCTTAGTTCAATGTGGTAGTACTTATTCACGGAGTGATCGTTCGAAGTTCTTGGATCTGAGAGCAGAAGAGTCGCACAAGTTCAGATTTTGTAAGTGATCTAGCCAAAAACTCCAGTTACCATTTCTTCCCAGGAGCGGTTGCTACAGCTTTCAAGCGGATTGGACAATTGAAGTACAGGCATCCGGTATTCCTTCTTAGTCGAGCCTGTTTACAATAGCTTATATCTCGGGAAGGAATCGGACCCTCAAAAGTAGGCGGCTATCTGCAGCCCGTATTTTCTCCACAGTCATCGGCATTCATCCCAACTCGGCTCTTGGCCCTTCCCCTAGAAGAACTACCAGACCGAAACAGGCAGCTCCCGGCACTTTCTCGTATAAACACAACAATGCCGTCTCTTAGGATATTTACCACGGATCGGCTATTCCAATCGATGCCATTTCCCCGGACTTATGTTTGGGGATTGGGATATCTGCCGAGCCGAGGTTGTGTTGCGAAATGACAATTGATGGGTGAGAAGTTCAGGGCTGTCACATAAGATATATTTCTAGAGTCTGCTGAGCCACAGATGATCTGTCGCGGTATTGACTTCTCCATCAGTCTCTCATATCGATACTGTGGTTTGCGCTTCGTTCAAGCATTTCCTGACTCGTGGTACTTGGTCAAGACTTCAGATCGGAGCCGCCCGTGCACCCCACCCACCGATCAGATCTACAAAATCGACGCAAGACCCAGTCTAGCGGCATGTTATTCCTGCGGTGCTTATCTTTAATATATTGGATCAGCGTTGAGCACCTTCTCAATAATCTCTTGCTCCGTAGAGAATCGAAATAAGGTTTTCCGGGGTCTGGCCGTGTTGTTGTTTGCCAAGGTCAGACCCGGCATTTAAGCGATATCCAGTTGCTTAACTGAGGCGTGAAAATGTATGCTCGTTAGACCGGCTAGTAAACAAGATTCAGATAAACATATATCAGCGGCTAGAGACATTTTCTGTTGCGAGCCAATTAAAGGATGTTCGCGTGTGGAATCAGTGCCAATTGACACAACCTTGGCGTTGATTGAGAAAACATCCTACTTTTGCCAAGATGAGATAAAGTTCCGATTGCACGAACTTGAACTTCGCTCTCAAGCACTTTCCTAACATGAAGTTGACGACACGGCTGAGATGTAAGTGCTGAGATGATATATGAGGATCTAAGGTGGCGAAATGCATCATCGGAATTTCACGCACAATGGGCCCCAGAAAACTGCAATGGCGATGATTAGGTTCAAAACTCACAAATACTGTCTCCACAGCTACTGCATCAGTAGCAATGAGAAATTTCGAAGTCTTCTATCTTCTGTTTTACACTTTCGGGATGTCACTGAAGCTTTTTCAACGTCATGATCAATTCTCCAAGATGCCAAGGTGCTTGAAAGCCGCAAAATCAACAGCATAAGCGAGAATCTCCGCAATGATGCCACGAATAACGAAAATGCTGGACAATTCTTATGGAGGTCAGGAATGTGGGGAGTCAGCCTTGGTCTTCTGTCTCATTACGTCTTCCGAGGAAGAAGAAAGAAGTAGCTGACAATGCGCCGCATAGGATCCCTTACGCCAAGTGTTAGAACAACCCGAGAAGTTATGATGGGACTGGGATTGTTCATACCGAGAACCACGTTCATGTAGAAGTAGCCGACCATTGCTACCACTGATCCTGATATGAGAGGGCCCAACATCATGCCTAATGTAAATGCAGTTTCGACCAACGCAAAAACTCTTGAGCCAGCCCCTTTGTTGCCGAAGACTTGAGGGTTGCTGGATTCGTATGCTCTTACAGCGGCTAATATCACCCTGAGTCAGCAACTTTGTTCGGATCGAGAGAGGGGAATTGCTAGATGTACCTGAGAGTTCCATTGGGCCAGAGCCTTGCACTAAGTTGTTTAAGGTCCCGATGGTGACCAAACTCATGATGGTAATCGCTGGGCCAGATGCCTTTGCCCAAGGAAACCAATCATTTCCTGGAGTGCCAAGGAGACACAAGAAAGGTATCATGGCGGCCCAGCCAGCGACGGAAGGGTGTCTGATTCCAAAGAGGTCACGCACCCATCCGCACAGAGGACCCAAAAGGAGAGATGGAATCTGTAGGCAGAAGAACATTATGCTAGTTGGAAAGCTATCCCAGCCAAAGGCTCGCTGGGTATGAAGAGGAAGTGTGTTTTCAAAGCTGGTAAGTATCGTACTGTAGAGTACACAACTGGCCAGGCCTGTCAGAACTCCGCCGTCCACAAGCATGGTGCGATAGAAGTTCCTATTTTGCTTCTCGCTGTTGCTTTCTGGGGTGACCTGTGGCATAATTGTCTCGTACGAAGTTGCCCTACTTTCCAATAAGGATGTGACTTCCTCGTCTTCGTTCAGCGTCTCCTGAGCACTGTTCGGATCAATGTGTGCCGCGGCATCCATATCTGCGTATGGCTCTATCATGAGTACACGAGCGGAAACATCAACAAGAAGGACTACGACGGGTACGATCCACGTGAGCCAGTATCCCATAAACTTCAGCAAAATTCCGGATATGGTAGGTCCTGTAATCATCCCGCTTGCTGAGAAAGACAAGACAATGCCCATGGCAGTCCCCTGATTCTTAGGGCCAGTTGCTGCTGTCAACGTGGCGAAACCGACAATCCACGCCGATGATGCCGCGATTGCTTGAAGAGCTCTACCGAGATACAAGGCCCAGACTAAAGGCAACTTTTTGTCAGCTTCGGTATAGATGAAGTGCTATAACTGATCAACATTAGCTACTCACCAGCGGTGGACATCGCAACAAAGACTGTACCGACAATGCTGACGAGTAATGCCAGTAGAAGCTGGGCTCGTTTTTTTCCAAATTTATCTGCTACATGCGCGGTGATGGGCGCAAAGAGGAGCTGTAAGAGCCCGTTCATCGTCAAAAGTTTGGAGGTGTAGCTTTGCGACTTGGAGGGGTCGAGATGCAGCCGATTTTCGAGCATGTATGGTAAGATAGGAACAATGAAGCCGTAAAGTAGAGCTTCTGCAGGGCGAACAACATTATGTCAGTAGGTATGAATTTTCTGCTTTATCTTTGGAGGACTTGCCTGTGAATAATGTGAGCCCAATTGCGAAAGTGATGAAATGCTTAGATGAACGCCATCTGTGTCGATACTCCTTTTTTCCTGTAAAAGTGTTTTCAGTCATACTCATCGTGAATAGAATGATAGTTTTCAATGAAAAATACTACAACAGTAAAAAGCCTTGCTACAATAACTCAACGAGTCTCCAAACTGAGAACCTTCAACATTGAAAAGAGATGGAGTGGAGAGGCCGTGACCTTGGAAGTGCACCCTGAATCCTCGGAAAAACAAAGAAATAGCCTAACCAAGACATAGCGAAAGACCATGAGCACTTGCAAGTACAAGAGTCCAAACCTAGTGGCAATAGAGCAAAATGATCTTTTGAAGATCTCTTCTAGACGAAGATCTTGTGCTATGATCATGTTGCTCAAGGTCGGGGTATAGGCGAAGTAAGCCAACCATCTCTATGTGTCTGAACTTACTATTCTGTATGACCAGCCTGAGCCAAGCTGCGAAAGAACTGTGGCTGCTATTGGCATCTTGTTACTTGAATAATAGAGGCAAAGAACACAATGGCTGGCTGGATCTGCGAAATCAGTGTGCTAGGGTGGCTTTTGGCTTGCAAGGGGGAGCCACTACGGCGAGATCGATGAGTAGGAAAGCCTATGTATCACACGGCTTTGGATGGCTACGTTACCAGAGATGGATTTGGGTCACACAAAATGCCGAGTTGCTCGCCACGTTATCTGGTACTTTTGTGGAGCGACGGTATCATCCAAAATAGTTCAGTGATGCGAGTGGAAAGCCGCGAGGTGCTTGTTGCAGCCATTCGCCTCCCGGTAGTAATCCTAGTGATTTTCGTAGCACAGTATCTGTTTTCAGTAATTCGTACCAACAACGAACAGTGCATGATTGGGCGCAATCTCAGTGGCTGTCATTGTACAACGTTTGCTCAATTTCACCTGACAGGCGCCGAGGTCATTTCCCGCAGTGACAAGCAAATTGAGCGTACAATTATTAAGTCTTCATTTACCCATGTCTGTCCTGATCACCAGATTCATCGTCACACAAGCGTTGCAAGAACTCACGAGAACATTTGGAACCCTAGACGTCGCTTTGGGCTTTCGCTTAATCCGCTAATTGCCTGCAATCAGCTCAGAGCAAAATACGGCTGGAAACATAGCGATGGGGTTCCCACGTGCAGCATAGACATTCCATGGATTGCCGCGGTATAAAGAAAGATTCACTGGAGCTCTATCAATTTTCGCTCTAGGCTATAAGCTACTTAGCAGCTCGGCAAGTCTGTGTCGTTTCAGATGACAGTTTCTGTTTACAAAGAGCGTTTTGCCTCTGACGGGACCTACTCTGGGAACAAAATATAGGCTATAAGCAAGCTTTGGTACGGATAACTTCATTTTGAGAGATGAAACCCCTTAAATGGATGGATTGCTTTTACTGAGCTGCAGTACGATACAGACGGCTGAATCAAGATCCTGCCTCAGCGAGCTGTTGACCACATTTGGACATGGTTTTACAAGCGGGTTGCTATAAGAGCCACCATGTTGAATCCGATCGAATGTTCACGGCCATTGAAAAGTAGACGAAGTCTATGACTAACAATTTCTACCGCCTCTTTCCTTTGGGCATGGTCGCGATGCCAAAGTGAAAATAGAAATTCGGCAGCAGCATTGCAGCGTTGTGAGATATCTTCTTCGGGGAAAGAGAAGGTAGCATGGATACGCTGTAGCGAAATGCTACTAAACCCGTGATGGGTAAGATATCCACTCGCGGAGTCGAGAAGTAGGCCCTGGTGAGCAATCGGAAGCGAACGAGCGACGGCGTTGATGAGTTGAGTCGCTTCATTGTCAGGGGCGCCTTGGAGGAGAATGATCTGCGACTTCGCAATTCGTACCAGACCAGCCAGAGTATTGTGAAGCTCGTCTGGATTACTGAGCATCCAAGGAGCAAGCACAGTCTCTACTGCCCCGGATGAGATGGACGAGAGTGAAGCTTGCGCAGCTGGTAGACTCCAGAAGTTGGGAGACCCGCTACGTGCCAGCGACAGCCCACTACCTGCAAAGCTCATTAGTCTACAAATCAAACAAATCGGAATACTGGATGTTACCTTGACCCTTTCTCACAAGGAGAGATATCTCTTTCGGGTCCAATCCAGTGACTAGTACCTCTAAGTCCTCACTCGCCAAGCGCGGATGTCCCAAGAACTCTCCGTTCGTCTCACAAAAATTCTTTATGCGGCTACTGGTCGGTCGAGGGAATGGTCCAAGGAGTGGTTTTTTCTCTGCTCGCCTAGCTACCAAGCAATGATGAGCTTCGGGAATGTGGTTCTCTCCGATGGGAGAGAAAAGGTACGAGACCGGTTCGACTTCGAGAACAAATCCCGCATCTTTCAGTATTCGTGCCCAACCTTGCTCCGAAAAGAACGATTCATTCGTCAAGCTCCCCATCCACTCTTTTCCAATCATCCAGACTGCATCCCATGTAGGGTCATAAACGACCTTCTCCGGCGCCAAAGCAGTAGAGGGCAGGACGCACAGAGCTACAATTCCGTCCATTCGAACCCACTCACCAAACTTATACATCATAGAGACCAGATCACCAGGCGTCAATTGAAACAAAGACAAGACTGCAAAAACAGCGTCCATCTGAACTGGAGGCTCGTACTCTCTCATATCTGCCTGCTGAAATTTGCCACTGGGAACTTGGGATGTTGCGAGACGAACCATCTCGCCAGAGACATCGATCCCATAAACTTCGTGACCAGCTTCTGCCAGCAGGTAAGAAACTGGCTTACCAGTCCCGCATCCTACATCTATTACTTTGCTTTTGGGTTGAAGGCTCTCGGCGACGCTTTTGATAAAATCGCAGAGGGGGTCGTTGGCGAAAGCATCTTCGTATCGAGCGCCTAACGTATTGAAGAGGCTTTCTGCAGTCTCGGCGCCTGTTGATACCATGGTTATATAGACTAGATGAATAAATCGACCTTCGAAGATACGATGATATAATCTTGAATCTACTGAGGTAGAAAGCGATATTGAGCTTGTCTTCTTTGCAGGCAATGAGTAAAATATAGACATGACCCCAGACTTGCGCTACTTGATACATCCAGACCCTGAGAGCGGGATCAACTATTGTCTCGCATCCTCATATCCCCATGCTGTACACTGGGGCCTCGCTGCTGATGTCACGCAGCATAATCAGGCAAGCTATCAAATACCTAGCCTGGGTCAGAGCTGATTTGCTGATGCCTTGTCTGCTTTTCGGTAATATGGATCCTGTTCATGGACACATCACTTGCGGGATTCCTCCGCTGGGCTTGTATCGGAAAGTTGCCAGCGATCTGGTGTTGCGATGTCTCACGACGCTAGGGTTCCTAGCTGTCGTGCTTCTCGTGCGATTTCACACCGCTATTTCTTTCCGCTTTTCAAGTCGGAGATTTGCTGGTATTGTGCTGAATGATCCAATATGGTTAGTAAAAGAGTGACTTCGGAAGAAAAATAGCATACACATTTTTCCTTCTATCTTGGCGACCATGAATGGCGATGTTGGAACACAATGAGAGGTGGGGAAGAGTGCTCTACAAGTTTCCGAAGGCATACTCGAATTGTGTTGGCTTATTTGTCTAGCTAAAATTTCCAGAACCAAGGTCTATTTAGATTGAGCTACATTCCGGTTCAGTCAATGTCCGTCTCAAAATCCTTGTCAAACTTTCACTCCAGCCAGAGGATTTGAATAGACGGTGATATATGGCCCTTCAGCCGAATATGCGATGGCCAGCCAAATGTAAACATTACTCTGTCCTTCGAACTCACGAATGGAACTGGCATCGTTAGCATAGCCGACACGATCACGGATCTTGTCGCAGCTGTGAGAACTTACTAGGCTTCTTTCTCCAGCGAAAGATGGGTATCCGCATTCTTAGTCCAACCAAGATCTCTGAAAAGTGAGACCACTGCCTTCGACACATGTTCATCGAAGTCTTCGTCCACCAGGAAATAGAGCTTCGGAGCAATGCTTCCGTCTTTTGGAGACAGCTCCCAATTGAAATTGACCGTGATCCGACTTCTTTCTTCCCCATTTGGGAGGCGTCTTGGAAGCAACAAATGCCATGCTTTTTCGACAATAGCAAACCCCTCCTCAATCATCGAGCCAGTCAGTCTTCCACCCAAAGTCCACAGATCGCGAACTTCTTCCAGACTGGTCACCCACAATGCTGAGTAAATTTTGATACGCGATTCGGTCGGACATTTGCAATCAAACGACACGTAGGTCTTCTCTCCCAGAACACCATCTTTGCCAGTCAAATAATCCTCCACGGGCTTCAAATCGAGACGCAGATTCATCTTCTCAGTGAGCGAGCGCAAGCTTCCAAACATGACTTCAAGAAAACTTATTCCTGTCATAACCGAGCTTAGCAAAGGGCTCACATATGCTTTGACTGTGAATGGACCGTCCTGGAAATCCACTCCAACGACGTGCTGAGATTTGCATCCAATTGACTGGATGGTGCCACGATTTCGACGAGCATCGCTGTTCATCACCACAATCTGCTCGAAATGATCGAACCAGCTGAGATCCGTCCCTGCCTGTATCTTGTCCAGGTTTTGAAGCAATTGTTTTGCAGCTAGCTCATTGACAGGATCTCTCTCCGTCCCGGCATGAATCCCCACTGGCTCCATAGTCATGCGAAAGGCGCACTTTGAGTTCTCCTGATAGTTGACACTGACGTCTAAAGGCCCGTCGGGATTGGCCATACAGTCGTTCCATGTTCTAGAAGACTGATTCCGCGAGTAGTATGGTCCGAGAGATGGAATGAGCGTTGAGTAGATGAGAAGAAGGTTCTTGTACTGGGCGTCGATGCTGTATCCTGTTTGGCTCATGGATGCGCCAGCGACGGGTCCCAATGAGTTCCACCATGACTTCTGGTCTGGAGATTGGAATGTCAAGCTCCGACTCAATACTTTCCATGGCTCCATGGTTTCTCGAGTACATGGTGCCGGCATGTTCGTCGTTTGGGTTCGAGCACCGACTGTCGTGATGTAGTTTTGACCTGGAATGGCCCTGTTAAGACTGGCGTTCGGGTCCAAGTGTTTCGTGAAGAAACCGAGATATCACAGATCAATCTGCCGATTCAGAATGACAGAATCAGAAGAGGGAGAGGCACATACGTCTGAACTTTGCCATGCTTACCATACATGAGAGGTAACTCAATAGTTGCCAGCGTATGAGCACATGCCCCGAGCCAGATCTTCACACTTCGCGATCGAATGGCTAAGCTCATCGTCACCAAGCGGATCTGGATGCCAAAGGGAAATTTCCCTCTTGTGTGAGGCCAGTAATGCTTCGGCTTTTCTGCCTTTGTAAATTTTTGGCAATATGCATCACGTCCCGAGAAGTGTAACCGGGTTCCGGGAGCGTACCTGAAGTGTACGACTGACGATCATCAGAGCACACAGGTGCACAGCATACGTGGACCTGCAAGGAACGTACAGCATAGGGACCTGGAGCTTCGACAGATGCCACCTCATTACCTCTCATGTGCTGTCCTCCTCCAATATCGTGTAGATAGTACCACAAGCTTTGAATTGCTTGCAGTTGGCCTCGAGCTGGAAGGATAATCCGATGTCGGCGATCGACACACTTTCTGACTTGGTTGGCCGTCACACAAGTACACGAAGGGGTTTGTTCTCCCGTCGATTACGACCCTTAGAGTATGCCAATCAGATGCATGCCGTGAGTTCTCTCCTCTCTATCACATCTGCGATGGAACAGACTCCCCCTCTCTTTCGCCTTCCCCGACGATGTACGACATCGACTCAATTCGAGGCACATCGGGAGATACTGACATCAGTAGCGCTCGAGACTTTGAGCTTTATTGGGTTGGATGCAGATCAGGGTGTTACGTAGTACAAGCGGAAAATCACATTTTCACTTCAAGATATGGAGCCATACCTCCAAGAAGAGCGTGCCTTTAGGCTTTACTCCCTAAAATTCCGTGTAGGTTAGTCAAAAAACCAATGTCAGTCAAACATCTACCTACTATGCAACAGGTGGGGAAATTGCCCAGTGAGGAGATTTGCAGTCATTGTTTTCTGCGGAACCCAGATATTTTGATTTATCTGTTTGCCGGGTTACTCAACCATGTTATACACGTTGACGCCTCGATATTAGCACCACCGTCTTCGTTTTACCACTGGAGAAATAAAGTATCTGTTCCAAGATGCATTCGGAGAGATGATCGTTAGCCTTCGTTCCAGGGCTAGGTGCAACCTACCATTAGCGTCATGTCCCTGCAATGACCGGATCTCAGTGGAAAGGGGGAAGAATTCACAATTCAATCACGTTGACTCAACAGGTTGGGGTTAATCCCAATTCCAGCGAGAAAATGTGACAGCTTAGCTTTCATCATGTAACAGCTTAGTAATTCATCATACACTGATGATCGCTGTTTACATTTGCCCTTAAATAAGCGAGTTACTTTACCCTGCCTCCCGCCACCCAGCTCGACTCTCTCATCGGTGCGGGCGCAAAGGTCAATTTTGTCATTGTATAATGTACTGCATTACTGCACACGCTATCTCCGTGCACCAAAGTAGTGACAAATTAAAGTCTAAGCGTAACAACATGCCACCTCATGCATTCTAGATCTACATTCCTTACTACATTTCCGAACTGGGTTGAAGCTAAGCTACTCCAAGCGTACAACAGTAGCAATAAACGGAACAGAGCAATCTTACATCTTCTCCACTGCCGACTTCTCACTCATATGCTTCTCATGCTTATGCGTATGCCACTCCGTCCCAACATCAACCGCATCCACATTCCCAAAATCCTTCCCATGATGCTCCTTCCCCTCCTCCACACTTTCACCCCCTCGCTCACCCGCATCTCCAGCCGACACACTCTCCACATCACTAACGCCCACCAACACACTCTCCGGCCCATAAACCGTCCTCTCGACCAGACTCCCCTTCTGCGGGAAGATCAAACTCAATACCGTATAAAGAAACACGCTAACCACAAACCCAAACAGCCAATCAAACGTAAACAGATTCCTCGCTCCATTCGAAATGCTCACCCCAGTCGGATTGATACTTCTCGCCAACCCAGGCAGATTCGGGCCAACGGAGATCAGCATCGTGAAAAGCGCAATCCAATTCGTGCCATAGCGATACCCATATCTGCCTCGGGGATCATACAGCGCTGGAACATCAATATGCTGTTTCTTCACCATCCAATAATCCGAACACAATATCCCCGCAATCGGGGCGAGGAACACCGCATATCCACCCATGAACGCAAGGAACGTCTGCGCAGACGACAAGATTTTCCACGGCACGATGACCCAGCCTCCGACGATGGCGGCGATGACGCAGCCGCGCTGGATGTTGATCCATCTGGGGAAGAGCACGGTGAGATCATTGGCGGCGGAGATGGAATTCGCGGTGATGTTAGTGCCGACTTGGGCGATGTACCAGCTCGTTGCGGCGAAGAAGGCGGCTGCTCGTCCGCCGGAGCCGTTTTCGAGCCATTTGGCGACGATGTCGAGGGGGTTCCAGATTACTTCCCCGTAGATGATTCCTGTGGCGGAGGTGGTCACAATGCCGATGACGGCGCACAGTGTGAAGATAATAGGCAGCACAGGCAATTGGATGTATTGCCCTTTACTGGATCTTGCGTATCTTGAGAAATCGGGGATGTTGCATGCGAGTGTAGACCAGGTGCCTGTTACGGAGGACATGCATGAGAGGAAGAGGTAGGCTTTCGTACTGCCGGAAACCGTGGCTTTAGCGGCGAAGATGTCGCCTGAGCCGCCAGCTTTATGGACGGCCCAGCCCATGGTTGCGAGGGCGGTGATGGGCGCGGCGATGAGCTTTGTGATGAAGAGGTAGCGGAGTTTGGTGGGTGGGATGAGGAGGAGGGGGAGTTGAATTATCCAGAAGAGGAAATAGCTGTCATCACAGATCAGTAATGGGTTTACTTCTAGCTCAAGCATCTCAATCATTATGGGAATGAGATATGGACTTACCTGACCATCCCCTTACTCGTGATCCCCTGACTCTCTGGAATCGTATTTTTGATATTCGCATAACTTGGCCATATCGCCTCGATCATAACAGTGATACACTGCGCTCCGCTAGCACCTTGGATACCCAGCCAGAACATCGCGAGGATAGCTCGAGATATGATAGCGAAGTATGCGAAGTAGTAACCGAATGAGGCTCTGATAGCAACCGAGAAGGGAATGTGCAGTTTGGCACCGATAGCTCCGTTGAGGACCACAGGAATAGCGACGCAAGATGTGCCGACGACGATCTGTGGTGGAAGTCAGTAAGAATTGAATGCTTGATCTTGTATGTTTACAATGCGAAGGGACAAGCGAGCCAAACCCCCACGTTCTGCCGTCAAGCTGGCTTGCTTGCTTCTCTCGCATCGATATCTCAACCATTCAAACCAAAAAAATCGAGTTTCAGATAGACGAGATTCAATAAACTCACAGCAGGAATCGCCTCCCTCCAACTCAACCCGACCGCCAAAATCGAACTCGCAGTCTGCCACGTCCCCAAATTAATCGTATCCGTTGCCCAATACGCCATCCACGTCCAGATCGTCCACGTCTGATTCTCGATCTTCACCGGATCCATATCCTCGTTTGTCCAGACATCGTCGGGTGCTAGTGTGGATTTCTGTTTTGGGAGTCTCCAGGATGAGAGGGTGGTGGTGCGGGCTTTGAGTTGCGCGGTGGTGGGGATGTAGCGGTGGGAGGTAAGGGCCTTCATTTTGAGGAGTAGAGGAGGAGAGGAGGGTCCCGCTTAGATTGGGAGAGGAGGGAGGAGAATGTTTGATATGAAAGGCTCTTGGAATCGAAGGGAAGGAAACGATTCAAATAGAGAAAGAGAGAAAGCTGAGTGAGAGGCTCGACTTACATATATGGACTTGGCCCTGGATCTCGATACGCAGGTAGACATCGACGGAGAGGAATGATAAGTGATAAGAAAGATAAGAGCTCGAGCTCCATCTCATCCATGTATCGGGCATCTAATCCTAGCCGCATACCCTGTACGATGCAGTACTACCCTGCAATGTATGATGGTAGTACATAACGGCCACTGTTCGATGTGTTTTCCAGAAGAGGCAAATAGACAGGCCAGAACGGTCGGAAATGCAGAATTGTACATCTCCATCTTATCTTGAGCCTTTGAATTTCGCGACCTTGGGTTCGGAAGCGAAACTTATCGAAAAATACGTACAAATCGACAGGACAGATCCGAATTGTAATCTTACTTTCCAGACAAAATCCATCCAAATGCAGCCCATGGTTCCAATACCAACTGCGATCTTTTCAAACCATCACAAGAATCCAGCCCGACAAACACTTCATCCTCGAATCCGAGGCCAGTACGTACCTCCGTTCTTGCTCCATATCAGCGAAACTCAATTACTGATAAGTGAGTGAAAGTCAAGAGTGGGCATGTATGAAGGGATTTTGAAGAGAGGCGTGCGATTGGTCCGCTTCCCATCAACAGTGGGGCAAAAACATCGGCCATACCGCATACAGCATATCTGTGGAGTATCCCGGAGGAAGGAGACGACGACTTGATATGTCGATCCTTGCGTAGGTAGAGATAAGCTTCTGTGGCCCTCCGTAATGATTTGGCGTCGAATAGCTAGAGCGATATCATGCAGGTGGATGGGGGCTGGGCTTGATATTGGGCGTCGGCGTCGGCGGCGGTGGCCTGGGCCGGCGGTCTCTAATCGGATTGTATGTATTCAGTATGATCTGAGTATGTAGTAGAATGTGTCGACGCGGGTGCTTGCAATGCAGCACCCAAAATGCTCGATTCGCTGTTATACATCTACATCTAGACTATCTCCGCCTCCACGTCCTTCTCCGCCTTTCCACCAGCGGTATAAAATTACACTCTTCTCTCTTCTCCTCACCATCCCAGGTACTTCCATCTACAACTCATCCTCATTATCAGTGAAGTACTCAAAGTCCCTCGGGACTTCTGCCTCCTCAGCACCCTCTTCGTCCTCATCAACAGCGGTCAGGACACCTGCAGCAGCTGCGGCTCCTGAAGCCTCGCCTGCAGCGTCTGCTTGACGGCGGAGGTTGAACGACTCGGTGCGCATGTCTTCGAGAGTTGTGGGCGCGGCGGCTTTCTCGATTGTGGCTTTCTTGAGCTTTTCCTCGATGAGGACGACTTCCTCGTCGGGCTTGGTGTCGATCATTAGGATTACACCTCCAGTTGGCTGTATTTATTAGCACCGTGATTTCAAGGAATGGGTTTTGAGCTTACCTTCTTGACTGGCTTGTAGCGGCCGGCTGGGAAACTGATGAACTTGAGTTGGGCTGGAAGGACCCTAGACATGTTCTGCAATTCATAGCCGACCTTCTCCTTCTCAAGCTTCTTCTTGGCGATTTCCGCTGGTGAGGCATCCTTTTCGTTTTCATCCTTCTTCTCTTCTGGCTTGCCATCCTTGTCCTTGGTTGCCTCATCCACATCCATCTTGTCATCGGCTGGTGCGCCGATTTTAGGTGTGGTTGGTGTCTGGTCAATATCCATGCTCTCACGGCGTTGAGCACGCTCCTTCTTCTGAGCACGTCTCTTTGCTTGAGCAGTCGTGGAGAGAACAGCAGTAGCAATAAGTGTAGGTGCCTCGTCAGTCTTGACCTCTTGCTCAGGTGGGTAATCGAACAAGCTGGGTCGTGTTGCACTGTGGAACTCAAACGCTGGCATGTCGAGGTTGTCATTGAGACCGATCATAGATGTTGGAGTAAAGCTCAAGGACAAGAAGTGGGTGAATGGGAACCAGTACCAGTATTGGGTGAAGACAGCCATACCGACAATACCAGCCATGTTCAGGTTTCCTGTTTGTGTCTGTAATCCAATCGTGCAATTGCGTCCACCAGCATCGATGATACCTAGGGCCAAAGCACAACCGAACTTGGTCATGGCATCCTCGTGTCGGTCTCCGACAATCTTCTTCAGAGTCTTGCGGATCTCAGCAACTTTAGGGTTCATGACCTCGTTTTGTTGAACCATGATCATGGCGAGCGAGATCAAAGCACCTTGGCGGACAAAGTCTGTTGGATCCTTGACCATGGGCTCAAGCAAGTCAATGGCCTCGGCAAGGCCAGTTCCTGCGCAAGAAATACCAAGAGCCATTGCAGCACCATATCGAACATGGGGGTTGTATGATTCAGACAGAAGCTCGACCATGCGGGGAACACTGCCTGGTTTGCGGAAGAGGATGAAACCCAAACTCATGACTGCAATTCTCCGGACATCATCATTCACATCGCTAACAGCAACGTGAAGAAGCTTTCGAACAGCCTTGTTGCTGCCAGTCCCACAGTAAGCAAGGGCGACAGTCATGATACCACCATATCTGAGAGTTGGGTCGGGATCGTTCAAAAGACCCTCGATCAACTCATCAGCGCCTTCTTGTCGACCGTACATGATGAGAGCCATTCCAAGGGCGAGACCACGGACGATCTTCTCGTGCTGGGTGTCGTGTGCATAGGTGATCATATCTTCCAATGCCTTGATGTTGCCAGTACCCAACATGATGAGACCCATAGCAAGACCAACAGCCTCACCATTGAGTGCAGAGTCGGTATACAGCACATTCTTGAGACTGTCATAAATCTCATCGGATCCAGTAGCCATTCCTGCAATACCAAGACCCAAAGCACCACCATGCTGAATCACCTCCTCAGTCGCATCAGTGAACTGTTTCTTCAGGTAGTCGAGAGCCTCAGCACCATGGTTGGCATAGATAAGTCCATATGCGTAGAGAGCACCACCTTGGCTGAAAATCGAACCGCCGATTGCGTTTGTGCGTGGCAAATATGGCTCGAGAAGCTTTCTACACTGAGACAGGTTTCCACGGTGAATGACACCCAAAGCTGCTGTTGCTGAGAACTTCGACCAGTTGACTGCCTTTCCAAGCCACTCGAGATTGTCACGGAAGAACTTGTCATTTGTCGTGCCCTGGTTCATAAAAGCATTGCAGAAAGTGACTGCAGTGTGAAAAATCGAGTTTCGACCCTCCAAGCTGTCTCTGACCTTGTTCAGAATGCTCAGATCGGTATGATTGTTCCGGTAGAGGAATTCGAGATTCAACCTGATGGTTTCGCTGCCGTCCAAGATTGCACGTATCCGATTGTATGTTTCGTATTCCTTGTCGGAAATGTTAACAGAGTCCGGAGCCGGTGCGCCTGCGCGGTCGTTCAATTCTCCCAAAAGTTGGTCAGATTTGGTAGCTATTGATGGTCAGATTAACATAAAAAAATCTTAGACCGCCCACTTACGATTTTCACTCTCTGGGGCTGGCTGCTCAGGGAGACACTTGATAACCTTCGCAAGGAATTCTTGTGTGCCATTGTCGTACAAGTCGAATGCGATTTGGTATGCGACCACAATTGAAGTTTGGTCCTCGTGAGACTTTTAAAGTCAGCTAGTTCCGGTCAATACTTTCCAAGAGCACTTACCACCAACTTCTTAAGCATTGATGAGACCTCCTCATCCTGATCCAGGTACACCGCGCACTTGGCAATTGAGAAGTAATCTGGTGTCGGGATTTCGCTCAGCAGATCCAGGATCAACTTCAGGATTTCCGTTCGCAGACTTCGTTCTTGCACAACGCCCATGCAGATATCCAAGACATATTCCATCAATTCTTCTGTCGGCCCTGGACTGCCCTCTGCCTGCTTTCCCCGCGACTTCTTTTCATCGTCGCTTGCACGCTTGATGACTCGGCCTAGCACTTCTAGATTCTGGGCTTCCACGGCGATTCCGACGACCTGTCTGTATCTTCCATCCCGCATGCAGCTTTCGAACAATCTTTCGATGACCTTTTGAAGCGCAACTTGTGTCTGTCGATCGGGAATGAAATCACCACCGTCTGTTCCTGATGGCTCCAGCAAGTTCTCGGTTGGTGCCCTCGAAAGCAGGGATTTCGAAGGTAGAGTCGCCTGTGAAAATGGGGTTGTGGGAGAAGTAAGACCAGCAGAAGCTGGGTCGCTTCCACCAGCGGCGAAAGAAGTTGCCAATGTTGGGAGGGATCCTGACTTCGCAGATGCTTGAGGGGCAGAGTGCTTTGCGGCGGTTATGCTAATGTAGGTTTCAACACATCTCGAGATGATCTCGTCCTCGAATTCGCCTTCGTTGTCAAGCTTGAACAGATCGCCAGCACCAAGAGCAAAGGTCATACTCTCATTGTAAGATTGTAGATGATAGTATACCTTTGCCAGGACCAAGGAAGCCAGTTGTCGTTCGGGGAAGGATTCATCTTCGTAGAGAGCCTCGCTGAAGGGGCGAGTCAGTAAGGCTTCAAGCAAACAGCTATGCAAAATCCATCAGAACAGGTGGAACTCACATTTGACCAATCGACCCAGCTACCTCTGTCCACAGAGTATCGATGTCATCGTTCAAGGTCTGCAGCGCGAAGACCTTGAGCTCGGGCTCCTCATCGGACAGGAAGCCCAACACTCCAGACGCTGAGGTCAAGCCAGGCATGATCAAAGGCGTGTTCTAGAAAATGAAACAATGTAAAGGAGAGACCTCTGTTGATGAGGGATGCGCAAGAATTGGAGGTTGAGGTGGTTGAATGTTTTGTTTGTTGGAGAAGGAGATAGAATGGGATTTGAGGTTCGGTGTTGATTTCACGACTACGACTCAGCAACTGTTCGCCAGGCACAGCTCGTCACGTAACCCGCGGAAGGCTTGGCAGCTTTGATCTAGAGCACCAATGCGCCTTTCCTATTCAAGCCTGGCGCGCTGCCGTTGCCAGCCTGAGGCCGTCAGCCTTTCCTCGAAGCCCAAATGAATTTGTTTGTTTGGTTGCAAGCACCGAATAGGAAGCTTTTGATGATATTGATGTTTTCTTCTGCCAAATGACGCATTTTTGGATAGCTTCATCTCCTGGCTCTCCATTCATGGCGCATACATATCTATCATTGCTCTCACGTGTCTCTTGCATATGGGGGGCCTAGTGGTAGGTAAACGGCTGGTGTACGTAGCTGGCCCTGGCCTATCTTTTAAGGAGGTGAGGTGCAGTGCAGGTGGTCGGCAACCGCCAAGATAAAATGTATGCTCGGTGGTAGGATATTCTGTTCAACCCAGAACATCTCACCCTGAGCCTCTGCCATTGGATTCCACGGCCACCAGCATCACCGCCGCCTTCATGTACCTGTAGCTATTGTCAATTGTTGCAGCGAACCATCTCGACATCTGCGAAGTTCCTGTCGCGCCTGTCATCGTCGCTCGCTGTAAAGTCGTGTGTCCTGAATCCTTTGTCTCGACCCCCCCGTTTGCGCTTTGCGCCAGCAATATAATCCCATTACTCGAGAGCCGCCACGAAGGGAGGACTGGATCGCGATTACATACAGATGAACGCCTTGTCAACAAGTGTCTCGAGTCTTCAATAGCCCGGACAGCACAGAGGAGGGCGCGCTTGGTCGGGGCAGGTCAGGTCTGGTCAAGTCACTGGAGACCGAATCGCAGACATGGACCTCCGTTCAATCATCAATACCGATGGCGGCGACAGCTCCAAGCAAGCTGCTCCTACGCCCGTGACGCCGGTTCAAACACATCCTCAGCACAGTTTCGGAGACTACAGTCACCCTCCACGAGCCTCGCCGGGCAAACACCCTTCACAGGACTACGGCGCACCCCCCAGTGCTGGTGGATCAGTATCGTATGCTTCACCGACTCAATATCAACAAAACTACCAGGGACGACCTCCCCAACCGCCGCCCATTCAAGCTCCACCCCACAATGACTTGCGATCTCCTGCCAGGTCTTTCTCTGTACAGTCGCCGTATCAACATACACCGTCATCCTCGAGTAGCCAATACCCATTTCCTCAGTCTCATCAAACTCCACAAAGCCCTGCTCAACATCACCCCTATCCACCTCATCTTCAACAAAGAGATAGTTACCCTCAGCCGAACCAATCCCCGCAGATTCACCACCAGAACTCCTTTACCCAGCCCTCACCTACACCACAGACTCCACCAGTTGGTATACCAGGTGCTCCTCATCCATACCTCCAACAGCATCACCAGCAACAACAGCAAGGCCCTCCGACACAGCACCAAAGATCCGTCTCGTCGCACTCGTCGACACCCACATCTGCCAACAGCCAACATCAACAGCATTTTGGTCAATACCAGCAAGATAGCCCGGTCTCTGCAACACAATATCCATCCTCACAAATTCCTCAGCACCACCGTCAGCCATCTCAGCAGTCTCAACCTGGAACGCCACTCGGCCCTCCTTTAATTCAAAGACAATCTTCTGGAGCTTATCCACAACCTTCGAGTCCATATTCACAACGAAGCATACCTCCAAATCCCTTTCCACAATATCCACAAACTTCTCCCAAACCTCCGGCGCCCCCTTCCATACAAAGACAACCGAGTACTCCAAGCGGTTACGATTCCCAAAGAACTTCCATTAGTGAACAACAACAAAGAAGATCGCAGAGTGAAAGGGAAAGAAGCGTTAGCGTGAGTCCGAAGACTCGTCTGCCTAGCCAGCCAAGGGGAGAAATTACAACTCCTCAGTCCGAAAAGGATTATAACCAGGGAAAGAGGAAGATGGATGATCGTGAACTATCCGTTGAAGAGCCTCGCCGTACAGACTCCATGGACAGCCGACCTCAGGTCAACGGAAACCATCATATCAGTACCACGTCGCCACAACAACCGGCGAAAAAGCGAATCAGATACACTGAACCTCCGATTTGGGCGCAGAGTATTCGGAACAAAGGCATTACAGGCCGCGGGCCCGCGAAAGTGAATGGAAAGCAGCCGCTAGCTGTACAACCCGTCCATGCATCACCCGCTCAGCCAGAGACAAATGGAAATCAAGCAGCCGGTCGGTCTGCTATAGATGGGAAGGTTCACCCTTCGATACTTTTAGGGAAATGGGAAGAGAGTATCACTGGTATCAAGCCTGCGCAAGGCATGACGAAAGAAGTTGCAGACTTTCTGTTCTTGAATGTTGTATCTCGTGGTGATCTGGGAGAGCTCGCTAGTAGAGGTGTGGAAATCGAAATCGAAGCCAAATTAGGTCATATTGTCGACAAGGAGACCAATGAGCGGTATCGCTTACCGGTTAAGACCGAGTGTGTTCTTATGGAAAATTCGCGAGTCGGCTTCCAAAGTTCTATGACAGAGGTATGATCGCAATCCTGTGTTTATGTGCTTCACTAATATCTTCTCAGAGCCAACATAGGCACTTGAACGATTTCCTGAATGCCCAAGTTCGACAGGCGCACCCAAACAACCAGGAAGCAGTAGCCAAGAACAGAGTCGAGATCAAGTATAAACACTCGAGAGAAGCTGACAGTTTTTACACACTTCCACCTTCAATGCATGGCATGATACCACCAGCTCTCCGAGAGAAGTTGAATCCTCGACATGGCGTCAAAGTCCGGATAACTCACGATCAAAAGACCGGCGAACCACTGGCCAAGATAATCAAAGCTCGCATCATCGACCTTGACATCTACAGCCCAATGACACCCCTCGACTGCAGAATCAGTATCAATTTTGAGATGCGATTCGATGGCGATGTTCAAGACTTGGGAGAGAAAACTTCATCGGACCGGAACAAGGATCGTTTGAGTTATACCCAGTCGATGTATCAAATTGACTTGACGCAAGTAACTCAGACGAGTTCAGTCAATGTAAGTACTAACTTATATCTCATCACCTTGTCGAAGACGCCTCTGCTAACATGTCCTAGGGCGTCAATCAAACCACAAAAGAACACGAACTCGAGATCGAACTCTTGACAGCAGCAGTCAGAGACCAAGGTCAGAAAGCAGCAGCAGGAGAGCCAAACGAGTATATAGCGCTCGTCGAGGGTTTCCTTGACAATATGCGTGTTCTGTCGAGAACAACGCCTGCTGTCTAAGCTTTCACCGACCTTTCAGTACATGATGCGGGACTTCTATGGTTAGCAAATAGGATAGGCAACTGGGATTTGAGCGTGCATATAGTCTCAAGGCTGTGGAGACTCGGCGTACAGGGCATGGGAGAGGGTGAACGACAAACAGGATCCTGGCAGGTAGCCAGCCAGGCAGACAGGCGGCATTTCTGCTTTTGAACAAAGCTTCGAGGCGGATATAGTAATATGTATGGTTTACGTGGGCTGCACTTGACTTGACTTGACTTGAATCAATCTAAAAAGCCGTGATTCTTTCCCTATTCCAGCCTCAACTCGACTACGTAAACATCCACCGGCTCGCCTTAGCTTACAATCACCAGCCGCTAAGTCAGTTATTGACATACCCCTTTTCCAGCTTGGTTATCGTACCTGACAAAATACAAGCAAGCCATTGAGTTCAATGACGCCGACGCCGTCCAATGACGATTGGATTTCTCGCGTCGTCGATCCACTTACTGTGCTGTGTTAATATGCCTGGACGCGTTCCATTGCCAGCACGTCTCCCCGGACCGTCTTAAATCTTTGACTTCGACCACTCATCTTCACCTCACATTACATCCGATACCGCCCACTCTGAACCCCTGGACGGCAGTTCATGCGATTCGAACCCACGGTATCGCGCTATACCAGTCATTGTCAAGTTTTGATTTAAGCTGTGCTTTCCACTTCAATTTTTATTTTTATTTTTTTGACAATTGTGGGAACTGTATGGATTGGATCTGAGATGATATTCTTCATCGATTAATGCGGAAGCTTGTCTCGTTGAGTCAAGTCACTGAACTTAATGTTTACACCTCTGGTCTTTGACAGACTAGTATCTAATCTTGCCAAAATAGTAAACCAGAAACAGGGTCCGGTCCACCGATTGGTGCTGGTGGAAGTACGGTTGAAGGGGTATGTGGAGCTCTGAATATCTCGGATGAGAAGCATTGCGCAGCTGTTGCTACTTCTATCAATGGGTTGTTTTATGCATTTAATTTAGAGGCAGGATTGAGGTATGATGAATCTCTACTACATCTCCTTTCATGGACATAAACTCAAGACATATACCAGCTCCACGGCGGGGACATGTATCAACCAAAATCCCAATTGTCCGGAAGCATGAGATTCAGATGATTGAACATACTAACGTGCAAATCAGGACTCTACCGGATACAAAAACTCGTAAACCCGCCTCGACCGCTTCATAGCAACACCACCACCCTACCTCTCCAATCCCAAGAAGACCTCTCCTCCTACACCTTCAAAGACATCCCCAAGCCGTCCCTCCTCTCCGAGATACACTCCCACCTCTTCACCAAACTGCAACTCCTCAACCGTGTCATCCCCGCCTGGAAATTATACAACTCGCGCTTCTCCGCCTTTCGAGAGTCACGACCCAGATGCCACAGATCTAACTGTCCACCACCAGAAAGGCGGACATCGCAATCCGACACGCCGTGCTCCTATGGCATCCGAAGCGCAAAATTGGATTTGCGCTCATTTCAAATGAGATGATCAAGCTAGTCGTCGCCGAGTGCAATACTTGGCCATGCAGCGTCGCCGCTTACTTGTCCTAGAACGAAGTGCCAAGACAGGGAATCTCGTCGATCATCAGACCTCCAGAAGACGAGCCCTGGTTCTGGTGATAAAATGCAGGCCTAGGATGAGCAGCGAGCTGCTGAGAATGAATGGAATATTATCAAGAGTGTTGGGCCACAGAGGGGTAAGTTTTTGGCTATGGGGAGGGATGAGGGGGAGCTTTTTGGGTTTTGCAGTGCGCTTACGTTTGTGGTGCAGATGACGCCGTGGATGTTGGAGGTTGCTTTGTGGGAAAGTTGTGTTAATGTTGATGTGAGGGTTTTGAGGGGTTTTAGAAGCAAGGTGATTGAAATAACCACATTTTCTTAAAGTAGAGTTTGACGGGAAGAGGGAAACACCTCGCCTATGCCTTCCTACAATTCTGGCATAAATCTCCCTACTCTGCAGGTATTGACCGGCAACTAGATTTTCCTCAAGTCCGATCGTTGCAGTCTGTCAGAATCGAGGATATTTTTATTTACATACTGCCAATCTCGGTAGCGTAGAAATACTATGATTAAGCGAGCTTCGCCGAAGCCTTCGAGTCAGGGTCGTGAGACAGCATTTCATGAAGAATGCAACGCATTCCTCCACCTTTTCCTATCTCCTTTTTATCTCCAAGCAAGGAACGCACTTCCACTGTATTCGTTTCGCGACCCTCTCCGCACCTCCACCTCCCACCATCGCAACATTGTACCACAATCATGAGGAAGTCGGGGTTTTATTGCCTCCTGTTGTCAGGTATCGCGAGTTTGGGTCTCGCACAGGTAAGTTAGATATTTTTTTCCGCCGGTTCCAATCATGAAGCTCAAGTTCACAAATTTGGCCACAATTAATGTTGTATTGTTCTACTAATGCTGATTAAGTGACTAACAATTTAAACAGGACACCTCATGCCCCTGCGTCTCCCTCCTCCCCCCACCAACATCAACCTCAATAATCACCACAACCGTCCTTCAAACCTGTCCCGCAACAATCACAATCACAAACACGGTGACCTTCCTGCCCACCGGATTCAACCCAGCAGACGTGGTGTTCGTGACCAATACAGAGACAGTTACGATCTTGGGTACGGATGTTAGTATTGAGTCGGTGTTGGTGACGGAGATAGACTTGGTTAGGGACGAGATGCAGATGACGGAGGTGGTGGATGTGAATGTGGAGTGGGTGACGAGGACGGTTACTGCGACTGCTACGGAGGCGGTGAGTTGTGAGGTGGGTGGAGAGGGGGAGAGCGTGGAAGTGGTTGAAAATGGAGGGGAGGTGATGTCGAAGGGGGAGGGAGAAAGAAAGGGCGGGGGGAAGGGAAGTGGATATGGGGCTGATGTGGAGGATTGTGGGTGTGAAGTGGATTGAATTGGGGATGGCTTAGGCTTGGAGAAGAAATCTGTAGAATTAGTAATTTGGCTCAGCGGGAGGGAGTTACGTTGAGATCTTAAACGTATATATGTGTGCCGCATGTAGGGTGTTAAGAATAAAGATATTTGGTCCAATGATCATCTATAACTATATTCCGTGAAGTATGAACGAGATACTTTAGACTGCGAAATTGAGAACTGGGTTGTCAGTTGTGGTGTTTGGTGTTTGGTGTTTGTGGAATGGCCTGTTTTGTTATTGCCAGACTACCTTCTGAGTGAGTCTGGGACAAATTGACCGCTATTCAAAACTTCTCGAAATTGAATTAAAGCAAACATTTCCGTTCTTTCTTGCTCTATAAAAGCGGCTTATCTTAGCAATACTCAGAGACTGAACATAGATGATTTCATGATCCAGATCCTTCCGGCTTCTGATACAGTGAAGTCAGAATTTATAGCTGGAAAGCATTTTTGACTGGAGGAGGGGGAGTTATTGATCATTTATTAAGACCCACTCGCATATATAAACTCGAAGACTGTATCGCTTGATCTGTCTTTATAGCCAGAAAACAGCGACAACGTCAATGCTTCATGGAAGTTTGCTCGCTTTACGGACGGTAGAAGTATCGAAGATGAATGTCCTTTTTCCGCTATCCGAAATTGTTCGCAGTTATTCTGTGTACTCGTATTGGTCGTGGCCGTGTATAAGTGGTGAAAAGGCTTGGCTGGAAGATACCTGGTGATGGATAACCTGGTGTTGGGAGGGAATAGGCGCGTTGAATTTGTTTGATCATGCATGAAGACTACGTTACACAAACAGTTGGAAGTACTGAGAATTCGCTTATTGGAATGAAGATGGAAAGAGCCTGGATATGCATCGCAGAAGTGGGCTTTTGCCTCGAAGCTCCCAATGGTTCCAATCCGGTATCGATGTTGGTGGCTTGCACATAGTCTTGGAACGCGGGGTGGCTGGCTGTCACTTCTCATGTTGGATCTGAAAATTGGCCATCCCTTTCTTCCGGAATTACTTGAAGATACCAATGTCTTTCGTGGGCACATGTAAAGGTATCTTTCGGTGTAACGGCAGCATCTTGTCCAAGTAACTGCAAGCAGACTGTTCTCCACAGCGTGGGAAGCTGATGATTTACGCTCCCTTGTTCGGAGGGAAACAATCTGTAACAGTATCAATGGCTTTTTTGATGGGATACCGCAAGCGATGGGTATTCGTTAGGGTACGTAAAAGTCCCAGTTGAGTGATGGCGGTGAAGTGTTGATATTGGTGGCAAGTTCGACCTACCAGTCGTGTTGAACAGAGAGCCAGTGACTGATCGCGGTCAGAAAAAGGAAATCCCGACAATCTCGGAATTCTTAATTGCTAGAAAGCTTGGCTACACGACCCAATCATCTCTAGTAATGAGTTTTGTTGGAGCCGCAACAGCCGCAGATAGCGCCCTTTATCCTCTGTCTTATAATCACCTGGTCGCGTTTGAGCATCGGAATAGTTCAGTAATCATATGAGGTCATTTGATAATCTCATCTGTCCACCTTTCAACTATCCACGAATTTTGTATTGATTCTTGCATAACGCAAAGATATGGGAGTTTCACAAAGTGAAGTCTTCGTCTAACATGGAATCGAAAACATCTCGCTGCATGTTGGCCTACAATGTCAATTCCATACTTACACGTAAGTGAAATTTCAGTCATTGTGCTTCCCTATTCATATTAGAATATGAATTCGAGATGGGACACGAGTACGGGCAACCTAAGGGCGTGGGGGGAGATTTCCTGCTCCGAGTGAGTGTATTCAAGTATCTACGCGGCGTTTTGCACTTTGAGGCCCACATTCCCTTTCTTGGGCAGCGAGATGATTTCCGAACCCTTGAATATTGTTACATACTAAAGCTGTGACGTATGTGGCTTTACTGTTGGCTGCACTGCAGAATTTGTTGGTTCGGAACATGAGGACTGGGGCAGCTCGCTAACCAGATTCAAAACCAGTCGCCGATAAACAAGACTAAACGCCGAGGAAGACACACTCTTGTTTCCCTGTGAATGCAACCACCTTGACCTAAATGAATATAGCAACAGTTGTCTATTCACGAAGTAAAATTACATGACAAAATAAGGACATGACAGAAACGGAAGCGAGACACTTGGGTGAATCTGATCCGTGGGATTAGACACTTCACTATTCCGCTCCAACAGCGTCAGGTCGTATAGCATGCTGTGTAACAGTAGGTCCCCAGGAGCTTGGGAAGTAAGGGCAAGCGCCGTTTGGTAAGAAAAACTTGAGACTTGGTCATGAAAGAAGTTCGGCGATTGGCAAGCCCCCACCATGAATACCGGCCCAAGAGCGACTTCGCCCGTCAAAGGAACCATCGTGTTGTGACACAGCCTGGATTCCAAAGGTGCCCACTTATTGTACGGAGTATATGAAAGAGCCACCAACAACGACTTGCCAATGTTGGATCGCAAGATTGGTGAGATCGCTGGCTCCCGACTTTATGCAAGGAATTTGGAATTCCGGCTGGCTGATCATGGGACAGGTAGCATTTGTTATACCGCCGTTGGCGCTCGAGTCATCCCCATGAAGAGGATGAATATGCTTCCCTTGAGCCAACTGTAGGTAGATACCAAGGCTGTCATGCTCAGATACTGCATGTTCCAACTTGTTCAGATTACGACGAAGTGTGAATGGTCAAGGATGTGAAAGGTGTATCTTTGTATGCATATTCTCTAAACTTATGGTGAAAGGAATGCAAAAGGGGTCGTGCTGCGGTTGATGCTGCGACAAGGTGAAATGCCAGCAAATTCGCCAAAAGTGAACTTCGTCTTCGAGTCTGGTGAATACGGCCTGTCAAGAAGCGATCTCGGGGTTGCTGGTTAATACCTTTCCATTCTCTTTCCGAATCAAGTCGTGTAGACTTTCGATTCATAATCACCCGATCTTTGAGGAAGCTGTGGCGTACAACAAAGCCTCCAGGATTGGCTTGCCTGTTGAAGAGCATATATACGACCGAAATCCTCTTTTGAGCTCTTCATACCTACGAGAAGTAAATCCGCGCAGCTCTGAATCTTGTCTTTGTAGTACCAATATATCTTCACACATCCCAGTCAAGGCCTGACAACGAAAACTGCAATGAAGCTCACCACCCATCAGGCAGCTTCGTCATCCGCGACGATGGTGTCCCAACAACACCCTCTGGAGTTAGACAGACCAAAAGAGCAACGGGCAGTACGAAATGACAAGGAGACTGAGAACATCTCCCTTTCGCAGGTTGACCGCATGAAGCAAGCTCGCAATAGGGCCAGCTTTGATCCTAGCAAGCTTGCCGTGATCATCTATGGCAGGTAAAAAACGTCCATCCCGATCTAGCCCAGCATGAAGCTGGCCATAAAATCCAGCAAAGAGGAGCTAGAGACAAGTATGGCTGCGTTTGCACGCGTGGAGAGTATTCTTGGCCATACAGACACCTTCAAGCTTCCGCGAGCTTACGGTGACCAAACGCGTCAAGCTACTCTGCTAGAGGGACTTCGTTGTGGCAAAGCCACTTTCCAAGATGGAGAGCCCGACACTAATATCTTCTCTGGTAAGCTATCCGATCCACGATTGACAAAACTCCTTATTTGCAACTATCACCAAGGAGTCATCCAAGCAGAGCTAATCTTCGCTCGTCAGAGAGAACCCATCTGTTCAGCCTTGGCAACAGTAATCCACTCGGCCTTACCAATTTCCTCTTCACCCCATATCTCAAGCTGGTTGGCACTGAGGAGCAAGTCAAATACTGGCTGCCGCTTGCTGAAGAAGGGAAGATCATCGGCTCGTATGCGCAGACCGAACTTGGACACGGCACATTCGTTGCGGGTATAGAGACTACGGCCACATTTGACAAGGCCACCGATGAGTTTGTGATCAACACCCCGCAAGAAAGTGCGACGAAATATTGGCCTGGAGCTATCGGATTCACCGCTACCCATACCATCTTGCTGGCGCGCATGATTATTGATGGCAAGAACTATGGCATACATCCTTTCATGATGCAGCTGAGGAATCTGGAAGATTTCAAGCCTCTGAAAGGCATTGAGTTGGGTGACATCGGGTAAGTACCATTCCATCAATCGCTTTTTTCAGAGCTGAGACCAAATAGTATGAAGTTGTCGTACAACGCTGCCGATAACGGCTATGCTGTCTTCGAGAATGTGCGTATTCCACGCAGCAATCTTCTGATGAAGCTTGCCAGCGTTTCACGCAATGGAACTTATGCCTCTGTTCCACTTCGACAAAAACTTCTGTACGGTGGTATGATGAATGGGCGCCGCGTCATGATCGGTCATGTTGCCTTTCAATTAGCCCAGGTATGCTACATCATCTTTGATTACAATATCGTCGTATTCTTATCATATCATAGGCTCTTACCATTGCCACTCGTTACTCAGTCGTCCGTACTCAGGGCCTGAAGCTTGCCAAGCCCCCAAACTTTGCTGAGACGACCATCCTCGACTACACCCATCAACAACACCGCCTTCTGACACTCGTTGCCATGTCATATGTCACTATCTTCGCTGGGAACTCTGTCAATGGCACATACTCCACTCTACAAGCTCTTCAAGCCGCAGGAAACCATACTACTCTGGCATACACGCACATGCTGCTCTGCGGACTCAAAGCCTGGGCCACTCAGACAGCTGCGGACGGTGCTGAGGAGGCTCGCAAGATGTGTGGTGGCCATGGGTATATGGTGATTTCTGGCTTGCCAGAGATCGTCAACAGCGTACTCGCGACTTGTACCTTTGAGGGTGAGAACTATGTCATGTGGGGACAGGTCTCTCACTATTTGACGAAAGGAGTTGATGCTGCTACCTTGCCTGCCGATCTTGTATATCTCGAGGCATACTGTGCAGATATGACGAGCTCTTGTAAAGCTGTGGGAACAGACTTCCGTGAGAGTCGTGTGCTGTTGGATATCTTCCGCCGACGTGCTGCGAAGTGTATTGTTGAGGCTTATAACCTGGTTGCTGCAGCCGAGAAGGGAAATGGATTGAGTCGTGAGCAGGCCGAGAATAAGCATGCAACAAGCTTGATTGTTGCCGCAAGAGCTCACATTGAGCTCTATGTCCTGGAGGCGAGCATAAAACAATTGGCTTCGCTCCCGGCCGATACCGACATGAGCATCAAAGCCGCGCTCAATCGCCTCGTCTCGCTCTTCGGACTCAGCACCATCAGTTCCCCATTCTCGCCATTCGCTGCTTCATTCCTCGGCGATAGATACATATCTGCTTCGCAGATCCTCGAGATGCGTGACCAGACTGATCAACTGATTCAGGAGCTGTTGCCCGACATCGTTGCTCTGACTGATGCTTGGTCCTTCACCGACGCAAGCTTGCAATCTGCTCTGGGTTGCAAGGACGGCGATGTGTACCATCGTATCATGGCTTGGACTCGTCGACTTCCGGTCAATGTCGAGGCTAAGAACAATGGCGGCGTATTCAAAGCTGGTTGGGAGCAGTACATTTCGCCTTTCTTGCGTGAAAATCGCGAGCGTCGTTCCGGGTCTCGGTTGTAGAGGCGTGCATCTGCTGGTGATTTACTTCAATATCTGCGTTGTGTTGTAATGTCAACTTTCGGGGCTGTGCAGTGAGCTTCATCAGGACCGCTATTGTACTTAAATCAACATAGCAATCAATGGCTTTCTTCTTTACAATTATTGGTTTATCGGCGGTCCAGATCTTCGTCCAGTTGACAATCTATTCGAGGTCCTAAACTTCTGGAAGCGCATGATCTTCATTCCAATATCTCTACAAAGTCTCCCAGTAATGGTCCAAAAAGATCTCTCGATGTTCTTTCTTGAGTTCCAGTGCACAAAAAGATTCTTGCTAACTGCCAAGGAAGTGGGTTCGGATGGAAGTAGATATTGACGCACGGTCACGCTGCTTCCACTCAATTGAAAAGCGCGGTACAAAATTATTATTCAAGACTCTGGAAATTTCCAAACGACGATGACTCGACGAATTCAATATGGATAGCTCGAAGCACACGTGGACCAAAACGAGGAATGTTGAACCTCAAAGTTAAGGCACCTATACATGTCTTGGATGCAAAGTCGTACGTTTCTTCAGCCTTGACATCTCAACACTCGATAAGATAAGTTTCATACACCTCTCAATCTCATACCCATTATCTACTTTGAACCTCTAAATCATCGCACGTCCCGCTTCCTCGCCCATCATGTCCGCCCCCGCCGCAAACTCCATCGCAGTCATTGGCGCCGGATCAGTAGGCTCGGCCGTCGCATTCTCCCTCCTCCTGCGCCAAGTCGTGCCCGATGTGGTCCTCATCGATATCGACGAGGACATGTGCAAAGCCCAAGTCCAAGACCTCTCAGACGCAACATTCCTCTCCAACGTCCGTATCCGTCAGGGTACACTCACCGACGCGCAGCACGCCGCCATCATCATTATCACCGCCGGCGCGAAGCAGAGACCTGGCGACACCCGCCTCGATCTGATCGATCGTAATCTCAAGATTTTGAAATCAATCCTGAGTTCTCTGCAGCCCATTCGGAAGGATGCGATTTTGTTGATTGTGGCGAACCCGGTGGATATTCTCACTTTGTTCGCGCAGAAGTTCTCGGGCTTGCCGAAGAGTCAGGTACTTGGTTCGGGGACGTTGCTCGATTCTATCAGATTGAAGAGGATTCTTGCAAGTAGATTGAATGTGAGTTATGTATCTTTGCACTCTTAGGGAGGATAGGGTGAAAACGAGGGAGACATGGCTGAGATTTTATAGGTCGCAGATACCTCCATCCACGCTTTCGTGATCGGAGAACATGGTGATTCTCAATGCGTAAGTCCTTGATCTATCTCAATTATCCTCAGCTAGGAACAAAGCCACTGATCCCATATCCAGGTCGCCTGGTCCACAGCCACCGTTCACGGCACTCCCCTTCTCAAAGTCCTCCCGCTAACCGGTGCGGAGCGAGATGAGATCGCAACGACAACACGCATGAAAGCTGAAACCATCATCCGAGTCAAAGGCTTCACCTCGTACGGAGTCGCTGCTGTGTCTGCCCGGATCTGTGAGGCCATCATCTTCGATCATCGACAGGTCTTGCCGCTCAGTCACTGGCGCGAAGAATTCGGTTGCTGTCTCAGCTTGCCAGCTGTGCTGGGCCGGGATGGCATCATCTCGTCGTTTCCGATTCACTTAAATGATACAGAACAGAAATTTCTGGAGGCATCAGCGGAAAGTCTAAAAAAGGTTATCGGAGGGTATGCGGAAGAGTTGTAGGTGGGTAGCTTGTGGAATTCTCTGACGGGATTATCTCTCTCCTTCATTGGTTCTTGAAATGACAGCGAAGTTCAAGCAGAGGCGGTGATTTACAGAGATCAGAGGGTCGAGTCAGCAAATGGCGTTTGGTCAGCCTGTTGGCAATGATTTGTGCTTAGAGGTTCGTCAACTATGCGACGAGAGATGCACGATGCAACAGAAGAGACATTTGCTGAATAACGGTGACCCATTTGTGCAGGCTTTTAAGTTGGCAATATGCGACATGATGATAAAAAGTCTAAAGACACCCATCTACCGTACACATCTCTACATTTTCACATTCAGCTTGCTCTCGCAGGCTCTTCGACCAAACCACGACGGAAGAAAGTAGAAGTTGCTGAAAGCGACACATCCCCAAGCATCTTTTCAACCTCATCCTCTCTTCTGGGTCTCGTTTCGAGATGCGGCATCTGTTTCGCCTCTACTTCCACCAGTTTGCCATGCTCAACCTCTTTCCCAAAATNAAAATTTCTCGCCGAGAATGGTGTGTGGCAATATTTTCTCGCCGGAACACCATTGAACATGATCCCACTATGAGCCTCTTCGAGAATCTCATCAACCTCCTCAATTGCATCTCTCAGCTCCGAGACAACATATTTTGTACTCATACTCTTGGTAGGAGCTTTGATCCTCGTGCTCCTCGCGGCTTTCATGATTTTGATCAGCTCTTTGTCTTTGGACTGTTCGGCAATCATGTCTGGTGTGCGGCCATCTTCGTCCATTGCCATGCGGTCAGCGCCTGCAGCTATGAGGTAGTGGACAGCGATTTGACTTTCCAATTTGAGTGCTGCAAAAAGCAGCTCCTCTAGGTCCATTCGATATGAGTCGATCGCAGCACCTGCTTCGATAAGTAAAGTTGCGACGTTGAGATGTTTGTTCTTGTACGCAATCAAGAGGGGCGTCAGTCCGAAGTCGTCGACTGCGTCAAGCGAGGCATCGCGCTCAAGCAGAAGCTTAGTCGCCTCGAGATTTCCGAACATGGCTGCGAAGTGGAGTGGTGTTTGACCGTATCTATCACCGTCGTCGGTTGACATGTTCCCTTCATTGAGAAGCGTTCTCAGGATAGGAATTTGGACATTGTCTTCCTCGTCCCTGTAGTTGCCAAGTAGCGAACAATGCAAGGCGGTACGAATCGTATGAGGTTCTCTCATACCCAGCGACGACTTATTCGAGGCAACGAGCTCAGTAATCTTGCCGAGCTGCCTCGTTATTGCTAGCGACCACGCGGGGAGATCTATTGTGTCTGGCAGGTCTTCCCCTTCAATATTGCAGATATCCACCAGCTCAGTATGTCCATACTGCATTGCGACCCTGGCGGGCGTACGCCCAAGGTTGTCTTTCACATCTCGATCTGCTCCAAATTCAAGCAGCCTCGATGCAGCCTCAGCTTTACCACAACGGCATGCATCATATAGAGCAGTCATCCCCAGGCTATCCCTCGAGTTTACCTGAACCCCCTTTGAGTAAAGTACGTTGATCGCAGATGCGTTCCCAGCCTCTGCAGCCCAGTGCATCAAACTGCGGCCGTCTTTGTCGATGCAAGTCAACTCGATGACCGGGCTGCATTTTCCAGTAAATGTCTGGAAAATATCCTCGTTATCGGTGAGCATGGACATGACGAGCGGGTTTCTGCCACGCATGTCCGCCTTGTTCGGGTTCGCTCCCTTGCTCAAGAGAAGGTCCACGACCTCAGTAACGGGGCTGTATCTGGCGGCGAACAACAAAGCAGTCCGCTGATCACCAATCTCAGTGGCATCTATGTCGATGCATGGAAATTGTAGAAGCCTCGCAACCACTTCTGTCATCCCAAATCGCGCAGAGAGACACAATGCAGTAGTTCCTTCGACGTCGGCAATATTGACATCCAATTTATCTTGATTGAGTATGTCAAGGGCGATTGTAACTTGCATGAATGCAATGCTAGTTATTAGAGCGGTTCGTTGGAGTAATTTGGGATTCCGGATATTTGGATTGAAATTATTGCCATGCTTGGAGGCTAGAAGTAGCTTCACGATTTGTTCGCTTTTCTTGATATCTTCCTTGCTGTTGAACACTTTCTTCAGAAATTTCGAATCGTCGTTGAGTTCATGACTCTTGCAATCTTTTTGAAGCCGTTGAATTGCTTCAAAAAGTGGCGTTCTGCCTTTGCGGCTTTGCTTGTTGACATCAGCACCAAGCTCCAGAAAGCGTTGAACGGTCTCAACATTGCCCCGCCTGCAAGCATACATGAGTGGGGTCTGCTGGTGAGTTGTTTCTTCGACGTCGATATCGGCTGTTCCATATCCTAGCGCTGGAATCAGGTGCCCTAGGTCAAACCAACCACAGATGTGCAGTGGATGAATCGATCTTCGCACATCCCACTTGTCTCGATGCCGAGTATTAGCTGCCCAAGCAGCTTGAATATAGGCATCGACTCGAGAAGAACTTTTCATGTATGCCACTGCACGATCTATCACTTCCGTAGAAGCTCGGCCAACATCTCTGACGTGTTCTCCCCAGAATTGGACTGCGTAAGACACAAACGGCAGCTTTTTCTCCTTGACTTTGAACGCGTCCTCGGAAGCGCATGGCTTTGTGAATATCTCGAAGTTCAAGAAGGTCAGACACTTGTTCGTAAGATCGACCTGTCCTGTTTCGAACCATGATTGCCAATTCGTATCGAAGTATTCCCGTCGTGTTAAATGGTCGAATCGCACAATCACATCGAGATCATCCCCGGAAGTCTCTAGTCTGTCGATCGCAACCAATCCTTTCGTGGCGTTCAGGACGTCATCTTCGTGGATGATATCTTCTGGATCATGTTCAATGTCGCCATTTCTTGTCGCCAGGGCCTGTTGCAGCTCCAATAGAGTCAAAGTCCTCTTCGTGTGATATACCAGGGACAGGACCTCTCTAGCAAGACCACCATTCTCCTGCTTCACAATCCAGGCCATGTCCTCATCGTAGAGGGGGAAAATTCCGATTGACCCCTGAGTCTTCAACATGCGCTTAATGTCTCCCAGGGTATGTTTCTTTTTGAAAGATTTGACGAACTCCCTCGCAAGTAAGAATCTTCCTTCTGCTTTCTCGACGATGAACTTCCGAACTTGTTCAAAGAGATCTGGTAATTGTGCGCAACGACGAGCAAGTTCATTCCGCCCCACGTTTCGACTCAAACTTGTCTTTGGAAGTTTCTTAGGCATATCAGCCCTTATCGATTCGATCACAAATCTTTCTATGTCTCTGTCCGGGGTCGATATCATTATTTCGTACTCTTCTTGCGTGGTATCTTGCAATTCGTGAGCCGAGTCGTGTGGGCAGCGGACACCCCCACCAAAGCAACTGACACAAAGTGTGAGGCACTCGATGTCCTGCTCATGGCATGTCTCGCATTCCTCGCAGTCTGTACATAGGAAGTATCTGATGATCAAAATTAGCCAAATAAACGAAAGGGAAATGCTCTGGCAAGCTCCTAGAGTAGATATATACCTGATACATTCCTGATGACACGCATTGCAAAACATACCCAGGTCCTTAGGTTTATCGGGTCGTGATGTTGTGAAAATGCTTAGCTTTTTAGGGTCAATGTCCGGAAGGTCATTCTCAATAAACCATCTTGCTTCCTCCGACGCTTCATCCAAGCCGTCCACCGCAACAAACATTCTAGAGTAATGTTCGAATTCTGCCTAGATTGTCATAGGCCGAGTTAGGAAACCGAGTTTGATAGATGATTGGTGGCTCATGAGTCATGAGTTTTTGGGGACTTACTTTCAGTAGCTCGATAGTTTGGTTGTCATCGGGAGCCGTGTTAGTTCTCGTGGCTTTATCAAATGCTTTTCGAATATCAGGGCTCAGGCCAGACCTGAAGGAAAACGCTTATCAGTCTGAGAAATATGCTGAGGGGGCCTCACACGCACTCCTTGAACTGAATCATCTGCTTGAGCAGACTACCTCGGAGAGCCTCTGGGGTCTGTTTGAGGTTCTCGACCTTCTCGAGGAAGACGCAGAGCACTGGGATCCCAGGCGATTCTTTCGTGAGCTTATCCACGATGACAGAGGTTAGAACGGTCTGTTTCACATGTCAGTCAGACATATGATAAAAATGCATCGTGGGCAGGTACCTTGCCAGCACCCGGCTCTCCTACACCTTTCAGAAGCCTGATTTTGCCCTCCTTCCAATACCCGAATGCATCGCTTTCAAAGAACCATTGTCCAATAGAGATTCCTTGTAATGAATCCAGCTTTCTGAAGATCGCTTGTTGCCGGGCTTGGAAATCTAGTGGAGAGAGCCATTTCTCAACCTCTTTCCTGTAAGCTTTCTCCTGCTCGGTCTGTCTCCTTTTATCACTGGCTTCCAGATTTCGTACAGTCTCGGCCATCTGTAACATAGACATATTCACTTCATCCCGCTTTTTTCGATCTTCTTCCATGAATTCTCTCATACTATTGATGTTGTCGGCTGTGGTTCTGGTGATCGACCCAATCTTGCTCAAGATCTCCGTCTGTCCCCAGCCTAAGACGATCAGGATACTCACGCAGTGCTGGTTGATCTCATGAAATAAGGGTTCAAGTTTCTTCTTCTTCCAATGCCACTTGAAGTTCTCTAGCTTCGCTCGCAAAGGCATAGAGTCGACGTTGACTTGGAGCAGAATTTCCACCTTGCTAACGGCTACCATAAGGCCGCATGCTGGAGACTTTGGATCATTCGGATCCAGGTCTTCGACCCAGTTGCCATATGGATCGGTTGCTTTGAGCTTGACTATGGAATTGGAGACAGCATCAAGGCAACTGAGCTGCTGTAACACATCCCATCTTTGNCTGTCTGCCTCATAGACATCTTGGGCAAATCTGAATAGCTTTTGAGAGGCTTCAATGAGAGAAGTGATGCTTCCAAGGAGTCCAACCACTTCCATGATTACAGTCTATACAAACAACTTGTAGGACGATCCTGGTAATTGGTCAAGCTTCAGAACCTCGTCTACCCATAGTTCAAACCCCAGAGTGTAGATATTGAGATAGAAAAGATGTTTCGGTCGTGTTCGTGGTCGACCCGGGTGGCTGGAATTGTTTTCGTGATCAACGTATGACAAGAACACTTCTTTAGGATTTCAAGCCTGGAGCAGTGGAGTGTTGATGTTGGTGTGCTGTGCCGCAGCCCTGTATATTTGTAGCCGCCTGACATGCATCTATCTCATCACGATTGGTCGAAATTAATGAGATGAACCTCCAGACCCCAGCTCCGACGGCGAGGTGCAGATGGCTGATACATGGGGATCCTCATCGATAAAATTAGCTCGGTGCCCGCCTATCACGGGGATCAGCTCGGGAATGCCCTCCACCTCAAAGCAAGCTTAACTCAGCCCGCGAGGTTTGAGCCTCAGCTTCGGCCATTTTCCGCCGTATTGGGACCTATTAGCCTCATATGCCTTCTATCAGGGGACTTTAAGAGATGATGAATCACAAATTTCTGTGCAAATTTATGCAGCGAGGGTGGTTTTGGCCCCCAAGTACTTCAAGCCTGAATCGTCCCATGCTTCCCGTCAGCCCTAACGGCGCCACAGGCGGTATCCTTCTGGGAAAGCGATGCTCCGCCACGGTTTCTCCCTGCACTGGTCCTTAAGTCCTGTGCCTGGGCCGCCTGCGGTCAATGACAAGAGGTTGGGGCACTCCTTCGACATTCAAAGACGTGCCGTCTCGTGTTCCGGTATATAATATCTCGTAGGCATCATTTTATTTCACTGGATGTCGTCAAAGTCGATCATTACTTTCGTTATTCGATCACGATGGTGTGCTCATTTCTCATTTATACACTCATTTGTGTGTTGTTGTCAAGTGGAACCCAGGCTGCACCCTCCTCCAAGTCCGCTGCGTCTCAGGTCAAAAGGGAAGCGCCGCCTCAGTCCACAGCATGTGGTGATATCGTTCGAGATGCGAGTAAGTCAAAGTCCCTCCCAAGCTCAGCACAAGACATTAAAATCTGCTTTAGCCGTCAACCAGTTTCCAGCTTCCAAAGTATACGAGTGTCTCACCTCAGTTCCTTTCAACCCCGCAGTCGGGTCTCGCTTCTTGAAATACTATAAAGATTCGGTCCAGTTTCAGTCCACTCTGGCACATCTGAAAGCCCCTCCTGCAAGCTATCTTCAACCTCCAGTTGATTTACTTGGAGGTCTCGATGTGATCCAGACGAAGATCGATACTGGAGCTTTCGCGAATCAGTACGAGTTTGAGGCAACTCTACAGAGGTTGATCTACTCTGCACACGATGACCATTTCGACCTTGCTTCTGGGATCTTGGGTGTGTTCGCTTTCGGTACTAGTTACAGAATAGTTTCTGTATCAGAAGATGGGATTGAGCTTCCAAAGGTCTACGTCGCGGGTATGTCAGCCACCCCTCGAATTCCAATGCAAGTCCTGACTCTCAACAGCCGACATATTCCAAAGCCAAAGAGATGGCAACTCCTGGGAGCCATCCCCTATAGTGACACTCGACGGGCAGGACGTGACCGACTACCTGACTCGATTTGCAGCAGAGAATGCAATCGGAGGGCGTGAATCCCATACCGACTGGAATCAGCTCATGAGTAGTCCTGCGCAGGTCATCCAGGGCATGCCAAGTATCTGGGGTGGTGGATCGACTTTCTACCCAGGCGAAGACCTTGTGATAGGGTTTGAGAATAAAACGACGGTGACTACACCGTGGAAAGGAATATTTCTTGGTGATAGTAAGTGAGCATTCTCGATCCGGGGAACTGACTAACTCGTAGTCTGCAGGTGAGACTGGACCTCTGGAAACAGGAGGTGATTTCTACAACTCCTTCGTGCTTGGGTGGTGGCCCGCATCATACGATCCAGAACCGCTTCCAGAAGACGAGGAAGACGAAGAAGATGAAAGTTCGGCCGTGACTTCGTCCCAGACTTCGCCGACAGCAACTTTAACAGCTATTCCAAGCCCAACGGCATGGAACAATGCAGCATACCCGTCTCCAGATATTGCTCAAGAGAATCTCGGAACTTTCGGTGGAGGCTTCCTATCTGGGTATTTCCTGCCGGACAATATCGCCGTACTAAGTATTCCAAGTTTTCAAGAGTTCGGAGATACGGTGGACGAGTACTCCTCTGTTGTTGGACGCTTCATTAGTACCGCTCATTCGAGAGGAATGAAGAAGGTTGTCATCGACTTGCAGCGGAATTTTGGTGGTGATGCTTTACTCGCGTTAGTGCAATCCCTCAACACTGAGACAGACCGCTGCTAACTGTTCATATCATAGTATTGATACCTTCAGACATTTCTTCCCAAAGATCGACCCATACGGCGGAAGTCGCCTCCGCGCACAACCAGCGGCGAATGTCATGGGCAAAGCCATGACAGATTACTTCAAGACTTTGCCAAGCGACGATGATGATTATACGTACCTCTACGCCAACGAGTGGGTGGCATCGACAAGGCTGAATGCAGACACAAACGAATTGTTTGGATCCTGGGAAGAGTTCTTCGGTCCTCATGCGTCTAATGGAGACAGTTTCACCACCACAGTATGTCAGCAACCGAACGCGTTTGACCTCGGCTAACATTGTACAGCAACGATACAATCTTGAAGATCCTCTCTTCGATTCCCTAGCTCTCGAAGCATATACCGACGGCTTTATCGTCACCGGATACGATAAGAGTATCACTGAGAAGCCTCAGTTGTTCGCAGCTGAAGATATCGTCATCCTTACCGACGGAGTGTGTTCGTCGACTTGCTCCATGTTTGTCGAAATGATGCACAACGAGGCTGGAGTGAAGACGGTCGTAGTCGGAGGCAGGCCAAGTTATGGACCAATGCAAGCTGTTGGGTAAAGACCCGACTTCATAGCTTCTATTCCTACGATGCTAACTCCAAGCAGACTCACTAGAGGTGTTCGCTCGTACGGAATTGACACTCAACTCGACAGCGATATTGCAGACACCCAGGCGATTCGCGAATTCAACAACCAACCCGCTGATTTCCTAGCCGATCGCGCGACAGCGCTAGAAGTCGAGATCACATATGCGACATTGAACCTACGAGATCAGGTCAGGAAAAAGGAAGAAATACCTCTCCAGTTCCAGTACGACGCGGCAGATTGCCGGATCTTCTTCACGCCAGACACTGTCATCAATTTCGCGAATCTGTGGAAGTACGCAGCAGATGCAATTTGGAACAAACCAGAGCTGTGCGTCAAGGAGTCGACTGGGTATTCGAATACCGATGCAACTGATACGAAGCTACCGCCGGCATCAGTCCTCCCTGCTCAAGCTGCAGTCGAAACTTCAGAAGTAAAGCTGGGATCCATCATCAATGGGATCTTCAACTCCAATACCGGTCCAGGAATTGAAGCCGCGAAAGGCGCCAAGACAGCACCAAAACAGACCAGTAATCAAGTCAAGGCTACGGGTCCAGTTCGAGCAGAGAAATGCAAAGTTAACCCCACCACCTCTGCGCTCTTCTGCTCGAATCCAAACACGATCTGCGATAACAACTACGCATATTGTAGCACGCTCACTCCCGGGAAGAAAATCCCTCGCCCAGGTTGTGTGAATTTGTGTCCGTACGTTGGGATGAGTTGTGGAACTGGGACGACGGGTGGTACTTGTATGGCGTTTCCAGGCTCGGAGGACCAGCTGGATGGGACGGCTCGTGGGTATTGCGCTACGCCGTATAGATGGGCGAGTACGAAGTGCTCGACGGCGTCGTCGAAGAATGCGGTGCAGCCGGGTGAGGCGTCGGTGCCGAATAAAAGGAGGAGAGATGGAGATGAGCTTTTTGCGGAGATGGAGGTGGCCTAGAAAGTTGAAAGGAGAGGATATAATCCAATGTTTTGTAAACTTTGATACCCAAGTCATTAATACAAAGAAAATAAAGACAAGACGCCAAATAACACACAGCAAAACAAACTGCGGGAAAGACTAGGTTCTTGTTTACCGACTACTCAATCATCGATCACGATCATCTCCACGGACTTTCTCTTGATTCCTCTCGGACCTGGCGGTGGCAAACGATTCGCAGTATTAGCACTCGTCCCCAAAGGAGGCACATAATGCATCGCTCGCTGCTCAGGCAAAGTCCCCGAGATGATAGCCGCATAAGCATCTCCAAGCAGCGCTTTGAGATTCGCTTCGGATTCAATATCCCGAAAACTATTCCTAGTCTCCTCGCCACGCTTCTCCCACGCCTTACGACCAATTTCAATATATCTCTGATTCTTCGTCAAGAACAAGGCATATGCAGATCCGGAAGCATATTTCCTTCTCTGCTCAGCTTCGATCCCTGTGCCAGCGACTTGAGCCTGTAGGTGATCCCTGCGCGATGCGCCGCCGAGGAAGTCTGCTGCTTGCTTGTGAGGATTGGCGAGGAACTCGTTGAGCTTTTCGCAGTCTTTGCAGTCGGGCTTGCAGGTGACGGTTTCTCGTGTCCAGTCTTTGAATATGGGTGGTGGTTGTTGGATGTATCGCTCGATGTAGGTGCTCATGACGTGTTGAAAGAGACCTTGGAAGGCTGAGTGTTGGACTTCGATGTTCCACTTTCTGAGAGAAGCTCCAAGTGCTTTCAGGAAGGGCAAGAAGGTGGAGGGGAAATCACCGACACCCGTCATCTTTGCTTCGGTAGCCAACTTCGAAATAAGAGCACTTAGATGCTGGTCCAGACCAAGGAGTTGGCAGTGGCAAAGAAGGCTCGCAATGTCGGTGATTCGCTGCAGAGTAGGGACCATGACTGGCAGGGGTGGTGGATGCCACTTGGACTTCCACTTGGGAAGTTCCTCATTCGGAGGTTGTTCGAGAGTCACAGAGCCCAGCGACCGAAGTCCAAAGTCGGGAAGCATTTCTGACATGACTCCGCTAAAGATATCGCGCGCTGCATCTGGTGAGAGGCTGCCATCCACAGAGGCTTCGAATATAGCTAGCTGGAACGAAATTGTCATCGATGTACACTTTACGTTCCTCTTAACTGCCGGCAGTATCCTTCCCAATGTCAGCAGGGGTGCTTCCAGTAAGTCTGGTCTGTCTCTTACTTGTTCGTCATGTCTGAGGTTGGTAGTGTTACACAGTGGTTTGCAAGGAGCACTCCATCACTTGCAGAGGTTATTCCAGTCGCAATAACTGCTGGTGCACAAATCGTCTTATCGGCCTCGTTTCTCGTCCATTCTTGAAACCTGGTGTCATCGTAGGTAGTTTTCTGGGATGCCTCTGCCACACCTGCTTTCAGAGCTTCGATGATTTCGAAGCGGCTGGACAGCTGGCTGAGAGCCGAGAGATGCTGTGATATCCTGGAAAAGTGGTTAATGGAAGCAGCTAAAAAGAGAAATTGAGTAGTTCCTCCAGGTATCGGTGCATGATGTTGCGTCATGGCGAGGAAAGAAGGCCACTTACTGCGGAAGGAGTTCTTCTAATTGCCAACGGACAAGAGCAATTCCCACAGACCTGAACATCGACGATGAAACCTTCGGAGGGCACATACCGAAGCCCTCCAAGAACATATCTCTCTTATCATGCTCGACACATGCAGAGATCACTCTAGCCAAGTCCGTATCGGGATGGGGTTTTGGATCGTTGGGGCTTTTAGTCCTCCATTCTTGGAATCTTCGGAGCACGCCTTGGCAGATCGCTTCTATGTCATTTCGATCATCGGGACCACCTGATTCCGTCAAGAGCTTCGCTGATAGCCGGTTAATCCAGCCTGTGACATCCGGGACATACGGTGGGCCTTTCTCTGTGACGAAGCTACCGTAAGGGCTCGTCCTGGTAACCGGTCCCGTGGGTGTCATGAAGCAACGAAGTCGATTCTCCTTGGGCATGATGAGGACGACCTAGAGCTCAAAGTTAGATGGAGGTCGGAACAAGGACAAGTTTCCATACCGTCCGATGGTAGATCGCCCGCGATTCTTGGTAGAGGTGCTCGTCGTAGTCTACGGCCTCGAATGCATCTTCTTGGACCAGAAAATCATCCTCGAAGAACAAATTCTGCGCGATTTGAGTGCCGTCTAGCTCAACTACATTAGTCAGATAAGTGCAGGCGCTTTCTTGATCGATGCAATCGCTGTCGTCGGCGCCCCAGTCATCGTCGTAATCATTAAGATCAACCCACCGCGTTAGCTCCGCAAGGTATATGCAAACACCATGCTTGCTACCGGCGTCTCGCAAATAAGTGACGGTCTCCTTGTCAGCACCCTCCAACATATCAAACGATAAATCAGGGTTCTTGCGATACTTCCCATCGAGCAGGTAACCCAAGTGAAGGACTTCCTCCTGTACATTGGCGTGCCAGTACGAGAACAGCATATCCAGCTTCCCAAACGTCTTGTTCGAACTAGCAGCCAGTACATCTGGACCCAAATTTTCATGCACAAGGTGATACGTTAAGGTAAGTCTTCGCCCAGCAGTGACGGGCTTCAGCGCGTGTGTAACATCGTGGAACCTAAGCCACACCAAACGCATCAGTCTCCTCTCCTAATCACACAAATTTACCCAGATCTATAAATACTTACCAAGCAATATAACTAGCATCAAACCCCGAGGTCTCCGCCGTACCAAAACTTTTGGTCTCCGGATTCCCCACATTCGTGATAAGGACATCACCGCCTTCATGCCAAGAAGGTAGAGCGATGATCAAAGTACCGAACATTCCAGGCACAGCTGCCGTCTGATCGCCTCTATTCGATATCAGTACAAATAAAACTCAGCTTCAAGTATATTTTCAAAATGATAGACAAGAAACTCACTCCCGACTCGGCTCCACCATCGCCCCCTCCTCAACCATTGACACCTTACTCAACTGCGCAGAAACCGCATTGCCCATTGCATCAACACCCAATCCCTTTGCTACATTCTTCACGATCCATTTCAGCAAGCCATCCCAAGCCGGATTTCGCAGCGCGAACATACTAGCTGGTACCTCCCAGATATTTGGCTTTGGCGGGGTAATTCCAGGCTCTGCATTGTTCATGCCGCTTTTCACGTTTGTGGGAACGGGCAACGGCGTTCCAGCTGCTCGAATGACTTCAGCATCTCTATCCGAGAGCGGAAGGCCAATGGATCCGAGAATGGGTCCATCTGTGAACACAATGCCGGGATTGATGGGGTTCAGAAGTGCGCTGGAGATAGCGAATGGTTTTGATGTGTCGCTAGGTTCGATGTTGGAGAGACACTCTAGGAGGCCTTCGCGGAGGTCTAGGGCTGCTGGTTTTGATAGATCAGACATCTCTTGCTGTGTCCGTTCTAATAGATGTCGCTGTTGATGAAAATGGAGTGACGCGATTCCCAAGGACGACGCGACTGTTCGCGTCCGGTCAGCTGATCTCATCACATGTCTCTTTACTTACGAAATTGAGTTTTGGGCGTGAAATTTGCAGACACTCATATAGGGTGTGCTTCTTGATCACACAGTTTGGTGAGGAAGGGCTCTGGACAGGAAGTGATTCGTAACCTCAGAGGACAACTAAATGGCTTTATCATCGCCTCCCGCTCTACGGAGACATGGTTCGAATTCCCTGGACATGGACAGGTAAGTAATGGCAAATTCCTGTAAATTAATTATGCTAGCAAGTGATCTGCTCGTAATTGTGTCCTGAGGTATTCGTCTGTAAATTCTTCAGCCTCCTCCCAAGCACCAGCTCACTATGCGACCCACGTAAAAAGCAAGAGTATAGATGAAGCGAATTGGCAACAACCATGCGTCTTCACAAACTCTTGATGCTCAAGCGTTGATGCATACCAGAAGAGCTGTTCCTTAGGCGTCATCCTCATCATTCGACTCGACATATCTTCTCTTCGTACCCTTTCGCTTGCCAAAGGACCGTGAGCTTCCAACTTCATTCTCAAGAGGCCGCGACTGATCAACTTGTGTTATACCGACTACCTCACTTTCTTCAGTTATCGTAGCAGTCGTGACAGAATCATAAAGATCTCCAAGTAAAGCTCTCAACTCTGCTTCAGAGGCAAGATCTTTGATATTCGCTGCTGCAGTGTCTTTGCGCTTCTGCCATGCCTCGTGATCAGCAACGAAATGTCTTTGATGATTCTTGATGACAATGAGAGCACGATTCCTCTCGCTGCGGTCAATGTCAGTGTAGAATTCGGTCTTATCCACTGCTGCTTGAATATGATTTTGCCGCCGTATGCTCATGACGAATCTGCCAATTTCCCGATTTGGGTCTTGTAGGAATTCGTTGAAGGCAGCATGGTCTCTGCAATAGCAATATGCCGGTGATTTTGGTCGAGTCCAGTCTGTAGGTGGCCGGGGTTCTTTTTTTACGAATCTTTTGATGTAGACAGGCAAGAGTCCTTGGAACAGTGCCTGAACGGGCGAGCCCTGAGCAGGAACCATGGTGCCCAAGAGCCAGGCCGCTAGACGCTTGAGCATCGGTAGGAGGTAGGTGTTAAATCGCGTAATATTAATATCGCCATTACCCATGGATTCAGAGGTCAGCCCCGAGACTATAACATTGAGTTCGCTCAGAAGTCCAAGCTGGTAGCTGCGGTCGAAAAACGCCAAGAAATGGTCGATTTGTTGAGTCTCCTTCTTAGAATAATCCCAAGACTGATGATAGCCAAAGCTAAACCGTTCCGCAAGTCCAGGGACTATATAAAGGAATATTTCGTTCGCGAGATTCATAGGTAGCGCCTCGGTAGCTCCATCATCTGCCACGGATGCTAGAAATGCCATGGCTGTACTTGTGACATTATCTTTGTCGGCGAACTGTCGCCTGATAGCAGGGAGAAACCTGTCCAATTACGTCAGAATGATTCATAGGTCGACCGATAGTACGCACTTATTGTGTATGTCGTCGGGTGCGACGCTTGCCAACTTTTTGCAACAGCAGGCCAGAGCGTGTCCATGATCTGCGAAGCCCATGTAATTGTTGTCTCGATCGACTGCTTGATGTATTGCGGCCCCAATCCAACCCTTCAAAGCATTATCAGGCGCGGTCTCCAGCCTATCAGCTTCCTCGGTCAGACCAGCCCAGATTGACTGTAGAATGTCGAATTGTGTCTGGAGCTGGTGAGAGGACTGCAAAATCCGAGCAATTGTCCTGCACCAAGTCAGCTCTAGCACCACTCGTTCTGGGATTTGGAACAGACTCACTTCGGCAGCATTGACTCTAAATTGAACCGCCTAACAGCCACCCCAATATTCCTGAAGGATGAAATAGGCAATCTGTCCTGGAAAAGATCGTATGCTTCAAGAAACAGTTCTTTGTTACCAATGTCGATACACGTCAACAATATCCGAATCCTGAGTTCTCCAGAGAAGAAAGGGCTATGTTTGGTCCTAGCTTCACTCCAGCGATATGATGCATCTGAGGCCATGAGTTCTTGGGACCGCCGGATTACCAATTTACAGATCTTCTCGAGGCCGCTCAAGATACTAAGATTGCCTGGGCTATGAGCCAAATCACTAGACAATTCCTCAACCATAGAAGCAACGCCTTTTGGTGTTCGAGTCGCTCTCTCGCCTCGTTGGTAAGATTTGCTTGCCGTGTCAAGGTAGGGGCCTACAAAAAACTCGGCTCGGTGACATTTGGGCATGACAAGTGCGATCTTCATCAAGGCAATCAGCTCGAGTAGTGCTACAGTCAATGCGGGAGTCTTACTGTTCTGAGATAAACGTGATGCAGGGTGACTTCTCCATTTTCTGTGAGAACCGGGTCGCCTTCTTGATCCACATCCATATATTCCTCATCGGGATCGACACCTGCGAATGTATCCTGCTGCACGAAGTATTTCTCATCAAAATCAAGCCATTGCTCGATGTGTCTCCCATCCATGTCATAGACCTTTCTCAGGATGGTGTGTCGATCAGGGTCTCCGGTGAAGGCGTGGAATCCGACAGATCCTGGATCAGTTCCTTCCCAGTTTTCAATTTCATCATTTTCGTCATAATCACAACAGACTCCCGAAACCTCGAGCTCAACTTCAGCAATGTAGAGCGAGAGTCCGTACTCTTCGCAAATATCTCGAAGATGGGAGCCGACATGGTGATCACGACCTGTTAGACTGTAGCTTGCCCAGAAATTCGTGTAGTAATGTTCAAGTACATAGCCCAGCGTTCGTGGGTACTGCTCATTGTGGAAATTTCTTTTCCAATTCGAGAATAAATTGCGGAGTTGGGCGACATGAGCGCCATCTCTGGCTTTCTCGGCCAATATAGTGGACTTGTCTATAGCATGAACGAGATTATATTTGAGGATCAATCGACGACCTGTCAAAATTGGCTTATTCTCATATGAGGCGTCCACAAGGCTATTGACTAGTCAGCTGAAGCTTGTAACGCAGAGAATTCTCGCTTCATTACCAGCCAGTCCAGGATGCTTCGGTATTGGAGTATGGCGAGGGATCAAACACCCTCTTTTCTCCTGCATGGATCACCGTGATTTCGCCGCCAGAATGATTTGTTGGAAGCACAATTGAAAGAGTTGCAAATATGCCGGGAACGTCTTCGGAGCTGCGAGCATCAATGAGTGCCTGTCGGAGAATATATGGAAGTCTCACCACTGGCTAGGCTCAGACAGATCACCCTGCTCGCACAGCACCAATTTGGAGAGCTCAGCGGAAATCTCAGCAGATCTAGAGTCGAATAGTGTACGGGAAAATCTCCTGTCGCGAGTCGCGTACAGACCCAAGTTAATACATGCAGTGATAACGATGCCTCTGAGACGTTGCTTCCACGCCTCACTCTGAACTTCAAGTTTACCTGAGGTAATTCCCCAAGCATTCGAAGCGACGGAAAGTGCCTCGCCTTCCGAGCTGTATGCAGCGCTGCAAGCCAGCTTGATCTTCTGCGCATCTTCGTCTGACAAAGGGAGTGAGATGGAAGTAGCAGGGTCCTTCAAGTAAATGCCAGGATCAGGCGCACTTCTCATGCGATCGAAGGTCGCGAAAGTACCTGAGCTCCTGATTGACTTCAAGCAAGCGTTCAGGCTGGCCTTGAATTCCGTGGCGTTGAATTCTGTAGAAGGAGAAATGGAATCGTCCATGCCGGCTGGCAGCTCACCGTTTTCACCGTTGTCCAGCATCTTGTCCTCGATCCAGGAGTCGAGTCGAAGTTGATGGAACATGGTGTTGTCCTGACTTCGAAGTTGTCGAAGGAAAGTCGAAGCAGATGGAGAGAAGGAGCATGGAAATAAAGGAAGACGCGACGCGGGGCGCTAAAACAAGCGAGGAAGTCGCGAAGGTGAATCTATTTCACGTGATCGTGTCACTTGCCCGTCCCGACTCCTCGCCCGATCTTTCCGCTCTGCCCAGCCTTCAGTTCGTTCATCAAAACATCAGCAACCGAGCATCCAACTAACTCAATTCGAGTATCTGCTTCTCCTTTCTTCTATATAAAACCCTTGTACACTTCCAACTTATCCAAATCACGTAGTAGCTCATTCCGATAATCATTTCACCCAAAGAGGAGGCGTTCCCAGCCAAGTCCTCCCAAGATCTGTCAAGCTTCCACCCAGGAGGGAACTCCGAGCCATCACCACTGCACCCGCCCCACCAACACACATCATGAACCAAAGCATCCAATTCCTCAAACCCGATGGCACGCCTTCACGAGCGTTGTACTGCCAATCTGATGACCCCATGGAATGGCACGAAGTCATTCCACCATCCCGCAAGAAAACCCTGAAAGCACTCATCCTAGATCACCGTTCATGGGAGGCTTTGAGACATGGTGAATTGAACGATTTATTCATTTTGTTACCCGCACTGCAAGAGATCATTCTGCCGATTTATGATTGGGGAGATATGGTACGTATTTTCGAAAGTGATTAGATTGCGGTCGATCATCTCAGACTTCAGATTCGAGAGTGCAAACCAACTCAGCTCATCTCCCCGGAAAATCAATGCAAAGATAGAGCTGAATCACAATCAGGACACATACATCGGCACGATGCAATTCACCAAGCTAAATAAAGACCGCATCGTGTACATCAGCGGGGCGCTCAACATCCCCACGCTCGACAAGAACGAGTACGACAGCTGGAGCGAGTGGAAGCGGGATCTGGAAGCCGTGGGAGAGGAGATCGTCACGCCTGGCATGCTGGAGAAGGAGATTGGGGAGATTGTGAAGGCGAGTCTGGTTAGTACGGCGATGGAGGGGAATCTGATTGATTTGGATCCGAGGGAGGTGAAGATTACGGTTTGTGGGATGAGGAGGGTGGAGGGGTGAGGGGTGAGGGGTGAGGGTGAAGGGCGTTTTGAGGGGTGGATGTTTCGGAAGTTTGGGGTATAGGATGCTCGGGTTTGGATACTTTTGAGAATCGTTCTGGATAGTATTCTTCAACTGTCAGGTTCAGGAAATGAGGAGAAATGCAAAACTGGAGGGGAAGGGGGGAATCGACGCATTGCACATAACAGCATAGACCCTCTCACGTCCCTGCAGGTGAATATTCACCCAAAGTATATTCAGGTCATCACTCCTTCATTCCTAAATATCATAAGCATCAAATTTCACACCCTCGCAACCCCCTCCGACCCCCCACCCCTCCCAAACATCCTCACCAAACACCCAGCAACATCCCCCGGCCTCTCCCAAGCCGCAAAATGGCCACCCCTCTCAAACTCCACATCCTCAACAATCGGGCCCAACCCTTTCCTCCAACTCTTCGGCGCAGCAGCGACTTCCTTTGGGAAATCGGCGATGCCGAGCGGCACGTCGATATATTGCTGGATGGTGAGGAAGTTGAAGTTGGGGTCGTGCGTGGCTTCGTAGTACGTGTAGATGGAGGCGCCGGGGCCGGGGGTCGAGTGCTGGTAGATCGAGATCCACTTTAGGGGGAGAAGTGGTTAGTGAGTAACGGAAGGGGAAGAAGGGAGGGGGGGTTGGGTGTGAGGGAGAGGGAGAGGAAAGGGGAGAAAGCGTACGGTTAGGATCTCGTCGGGTGTCCAGGGATAGTCGTCTGTCCAGCCGACGAGCTTTTCATAGATCCATGCTAGAAGACCTGTAGGCGAGTCGGCTAGGGAGAAGGCCAATGTTGCCGGCTAGAAGAGCAGTTAATCCTTGTCACACTGGTGTACTCTATCTGGGCAGGTCGGGTGATTACCTTGGTAGACTGAATAGCGAAATATCCATTGCCAGTCTCTCGCCATATTTTGCCGGCTTTCATGGTTGTGAGCTCACGCTCGGTATACTCTGGTTTCGGGTTATTATCATCCCATTTTGGCTCGCCTGCGATCGCCAAGTTGAGATGCGAGGCTTTGTTGTGTTGTGGGAAGCGGGCACCGATCACGCGGATTATGATAGCTCCCCAATCGCCCTACTTCATATTAGTTCATGGTCGAAACGCAAATGTAGGCGACTATACTCCTTGAGTCACTGGATGGTTGTTAATATAAGTTTTAGGTGTATTTCGTGGGAGGATACTCACCATATTGATCATATCCAAGGGCTAGCATGAGATTATTGGCAGCCTCAGCATACTGACCAAGTCCGAATCCTTTCTACTTTCATCAGTAATGTCCAAAACCACAAGAAAAATCTCCCACCTTCGTGACTCTTCCAGAAAAGCCATAGTTCGGCAAGCTCGGCGCCACAACATGGAAAGCCTGCTTCCCATCCTCTCCCTTCAGTAGAGGCAACATCTTCGTAACCTCCAAGAAGCTTCCGGGCCAGCCATGCAAGAAAAGAAGTGGAATGGCGCCCTTGACATCACTTTTCTGATGCACGAAATGCATATCGATTGGATCGAAACCCTCGACTTTAATCTCGGTCTTGAATTGAGGAATGGCATTGAGTTTCTTTTCTATGGCTCGCCAGTCGAATTCTTCGATCCAGTATTTGGTCAAGGCTTTGACTTCTTTCCTGGTGTGTGTTGAATAACATATCATTCTATTGATAAGAAGACATTTACAAGGGAGCGCCATAATCCCAGCCTGCTTCTTCGATCTCTCCTTCTGGGAAACGAGTCAATTCCAGCTTCTGCTTAAGTCTTGCTAGTGAAGCATCCGGGACATCGATCTTGAATGGTATGATAGGTGACATGATATATTTTGCTTTCTTTCCCGAGAGAAAGTCGAAATTCCAAAATGAGGAAGTGAGGATACGTCAGTCGTGAGACTGAAACTCACTTTTGTACTCAACCCGGCTCTGTCATCAAGCCTCGCATCTCGGGTTTCACGGGCCAATGATTTTCACTTTCTGAACTGTAGCTCTCTGTCCCTCGGCATTTACACTCAGGTCGGCTCTGAACGGGCATTATTCTGCCCCATGTTGATGAGGAGAGCTGTATCCAAGCTCAGTGTCTTCGCACTCGCTCCACCATCTCACCCGGAAGCGCCAAGCCGGTCATACCAGGCCGGCTGCACACTGAGTACGCTGTAGGGTGAGATATCAGCGACGTGGGGAAAGGGAATTTTCAAAGGTGGATGCTTGACCGTATCGCCTGTTTGGACCAAGCCAGGTACTTGGTTTCAGGCATCCAATCGCAGAAGAGCCGTCGTAATTGAGGGACAAATGATATTGCTTCACGACATCTGCCATATTCTGCTTACGAAGGTATGGAGCTGTGGCTCTGGAGAGAAGCTGTTCGAAATCAATTGAAGAGAACTACTGCAGGGTATATGCGCATCGTGATCATCGGTGAGTGAAGAATCTTTGAAATTTTCACTCATGACTTCAGACTGCAAGCCTGGAGGGAAAACAGTCGAGAGGAAACGAAGGATGGGAGGTCCATCCACGTGACAGTCTTTTTAATCCCTACCTTAACATCCGGGCAGCCACTTCAGCTTGAAATGAAGCTCCAATCCTTCCATTAATTCCTGTTAAGCATCGCTCTCATCTTCTTGAACGTCCGCTGTCGGTCTGTTTGTTGTTTGTTGCACATCGATATCGCGACCTTCCGCAGTGGATCTTACATATAGCGGGGCAAGTCTGACATCCTTTGGTGGAGATCACTTCGAATTCCGCAATTTGATATCGCGAGTGCGGAATGTATTTTGTCTCCAATCCACGTCTGTAAGTGATTTTAATAGGCCGATGGTTCTATGGATTAAGAAAGCTTGTTGTGGGATGAGTCGTGGCGATATAGTGAAGGAAAGAGAACCTGGAACTTCAAGGACATCAGGACTCGGGAGGTTCCCGTCGCTCCTGGGACCAGATCTCTAGCGTGAGAGCCCCTGGAGAAGCCCAGGGAGTTTAATTCAGCGACCTGTGGACGTTCTTGTGCTCAAGGCAGATGAAGATAATAGGATTCAATGATATTATGACTGCCAAGGGAACCAGGAGTACTTAAAATCGCTTCTTATTAGATATACAACAGCTCTACAGTTGGGAAGTAAACTCTCAGTGAGTGCAGAGTCACGTGGTCGAAGTTGTACAAATTTGTGCATGCTCGTTTAATGCATTTATCACTTTTCACTCCTAAATTTCTCATCATCCAACTTTCAATCCTGAACATCATCCCATCCATGAACACGAAACCCCCTTCTTCAGAAGTCGTGGCCTTCAATACGCGTATTCAACTGCTTTGTCCCCTTCACGAACTCCCTCCTCCTCAGCTCAAATGGTCAGCATGCTGCCCAAATGCATCCCTAGCCAGATTTCGATGTCTCAGGCAATCGCAAGTTGTCCTGCCATCCAGCGCCTCCACCCAATGCCTCCGCAGTCCATTCCAGTGAAAGGGGCTATACCGACATCATGAGGCGCTGGAGACGATATGTCGTTCCCTGTTTCTTCTATGTGTTTGCGACATTTGATGTGTCTTCAACGGCAGAGATATTGGTGTCAGTGTCGTGGCGACTCTCACGCGCACCTCATTCCACCTTGAGTCATGGGCGCTAGTTGCGGGCCAAATGAGGCTCATCGCGATCCCTTGATCCCTATCGTGCGGGGTCGATCTGTACAGAAGTCTTTGAAAAGGGACTGGGAATGTCAAGTCATTCTTCGAGCGCCTCGAGTTGTTTCGCAATAACAAATGTAAACATCCCGAGAAACAGTGGGGCCATGTCTGTACCGTTGGAAAGCTTCAATTGTAAGTTGCGCTCCCGCGAGGTCAAAGCTTCAGTATTGCCTCGACCTTGAAATTACTGAAGCGGCTCAGAAATCAAGAAGGAAAAAAAAATCTTCATTGGGATCGAAAGGACCGAGAGTAGTATTGAAGGCAGAGTTCAAACCTATCATCTGAGTATCAAGGTGGCTTTCCGGCTCACTCGCAAAGCGGGGTTCTATTGTACTGATATGCCGCGTATACATGCACTTTAAGAACCCCGTTCTGGTCCATTCCACACCATGTTTAGTTTGTTGTCTTCGTTGCTTCACTCCTTTTCTCTTCATCATCAGAAAACGCCTGCGGTACGGGCGTGATTGATTCATTATGCCCGTCCCCATCATGAGGTTGCTTGTTATTCTTGGCGTTTTCGAACTGTTCACTCTTTGCTCCGCTCAAGTTTGCTATTCCTATCTGAACGGTGACTATCCTAGCTAATATTCCCAGATCGACCTGGGTACTGCCGAACCTTACGGCATTTATGGCGCTGCGAGTGTAACGAACACCGGAGCAACAGTAATCAATGGTGATCTCGGTACAGGAGACACAAGCGTTACTGGTTTCCCTCCAGGAATCATCAACGGGGACCTTGCCATCGGAGGGCAGACAACGACGGTCGACTTAGATGCGACTGCCGCCTTTACGACCATCAATGGCTTGAGTTCGGACGCAGATCTCACAGGACAAGACCTCGGGAATCAAAATCTATTACCAGGGACTTACACCTTCAGCGCTGCGGCACAGCTTACTGGCACTCTTACATTGGTGGGGACAGGAGCAGCAGATGATGCATGGTACTTCCAGATCGGAACAGCTTTGACAACAGCATCCAATTCGGCGGTCGTCCTCATCAACGGCGGACAGGAATGTCAAGTCTTTTGGGCAGTTGGATCCTCTGCGACAATAGGACTCGGAACGTCTCTTTCTGGAACCATACTTGCAGACCAATCCGTTACCTTTGGTACTGGTGCCTCGTTAGCCGGACGAGCATTTGGCCTTGGGGCTACGGTGACACTGGATACCAATGTTGTCAATGTACCAGCTGCTTGTGCTGTGGCATCTTCAAGCTCGATTGCGCAGCCGAGTTCAACACCGTCAGTTCCAGCGACCCTCGGTTCAACCTCCGGTTCCAACATCTTGACCAGCACATCCTTGGTACCTTCGAGCCTGACACCCAGCGCGACAAATGTGCCTACGGACCTGTCTACGGGCCTACCTACGAGCGCGACCGTAGATCCAACTACGAACCCGTCCACGGTTGCAACTCAATCGCCAACATCTACAACGCCATTTTCTACGGTGCAGCCCACCTCAGTACCTCTAAGCGCCACATTTACTGGTACGTTTACTTCTCTCAGCATGGGTGGGCCTTGATTTAATATTTCGGCCTCACTTCCCTCACTGAATTCAGAATTGTTTTTGGGTCCGGGGTTCTGTCAGAGCATTCCTTTCTTGCCTTCTTTCAGAAAATCCTCGCTAACCCGATTTGATTCAGGTCCAGGCTCGTCCCTGTTGTCAAGTGCGTTCTCTCAAACTTTGTCACTATCAACACCCTCGACGTCGTTTTCAAGCTCTAGTTTCCCAGTATCTTCACTTCTTCCGACATCTTCACTCGCTTCAACTTCTTTGCGGTCTTCAACTAATTCGCTGTCTTCAGCTTCTCTGCTGTCGTCAACTCTTTCGCAAGCTTCCTCATTGCCATCAATATTATCTTCCCAAAGTGGGACATCTACAGCACTTGCCCTTTCCTCCACAACATCACTGGCAACTTCATCAATTACCAGCATTTGTACTTGTGCTCCAACCAGCATCATCTTCACTACGTCAATCGTCACCAGAACTACAGGGACATGCTCATCCACATCTACCAGAACAGCAGTGACAACAACGATCGTCAAGTCGACTTCAACTATCATGACTACGAAGACCACCACACACCTTTTCCGATCAACTCAAACACAGACGGCTACTGTGCACGTGACGGTCAAGGATACGACCACGATCAGCATTGTCAGGTCTTCAGTGAAGACTTCGACGGCAAAAATTACGAGTACGATCAATGTCACCAAGACCACTATATTGAAGCTCTGTTCGAGCGATCTACTTGGAGCGCGAAGCGGTGAATATACTACAGAAAGCGCAACATCACAGAGTTGTGAGCTCGAGTATCCGGTCATGACCATCACATCCACGGCAATCTCTACACTGACATCATGTCCACAAGACTGTACATGCACAGGACAGACATCGACAGTAGGTTTGAACTCGTGGTGAATCGTCCCATCAGCTAACTCGATCTAGTGGACGGGCACCGAGGGACCCTTTCCTTGCTCCGCTCAAAGCACCTGCTCGTGCGTTCTTCCCAGTACTCAGACGACCACCACAAGTTGTCCCACCGAGACATCTCTGCCCATCAATACGGCAGCTTTATCATTTCCCACCCCAACCTCAATCGGAGAGCCAGCCGGGACCCCACCTTCGACGAACATCCTTGTTTCGGTCGCTTCTGGCCGAGGTATCTCGAAGTGCATTGGCGGGCTTGTTATCATAGCTTCGTTAATGGTATTGTTATGATTGCTTTAGTCGGAAAGGAATAGTAAAGGGATACGGGTCATGCTCAAATAGCAGCAAATTTCTGGATATAGGTTATAGGGAAATGGTTCAATTAATGAGAAGGTGATCATGGTGTTCAAGAATGGGGTCCCGGTTTCTTTCTTATACATATTTCTTTGTAACTCATCGCGTTTTATCATATTTGCATTCGCCAGTCGTTAGGCCTTACTGCTTCAAGTGCTTTTGCTTCCGTTGACGTCCTTTTGACTTGACTCCGCTTTGCCACTTTGCACCCTCGCTTGAATGGATCAGTCATCCACTTCACTTCAAGCCTTATTGATTATCTGCATGTCAACAAACCTGGCAGGCGCTAAAAACAAGGCTGGGCTTCCTTTTCATTGTTCGAGCCCGTTTAGTGCTAGTGTCTGCGAAAATTGACTCTCGAGCCGAGCACACAATAGCAACGCAGAGCTCGCTGATATTCAAATTCATGTCTCGAATTCTGCTCCTTCCCATCCCCACCCCATTCCTTCGAACCAACACATCAGTGATCGTGACACCCAGCGCACGCCACGAACGATTCTCGTGCAGAAAGAGAAGATACACCGTGCATATGAGCAGGATGAAAGAACCTGACATATCCAACGATGCGGTGATGAGGTCAAACGAAAACCACAACTCGCCCAACTCCCCACCTCGAGCAGCACAAGAAAGTAGCATCTCAAACTCCACCTTACTCCCATCCTCTGCAGAATGCGCAGTCCAAGAGCCAGAAGCCCCATCAATCACCAACATTTACAAGAACGTGTCCGACGTCTCCTTGGAAGCAGTTGATGAAGGACTGACTAGCATTTCCAATGCGCCATCACCTACAAACACGAAGTACACCGTCCCAACCCAATGGGTCCCAACTGGCGATCATATTGACGACAATGCCTCCGATGTCTCTTTGGAGCCAATTGAAGGTGGTCTCAACAGCTTGTTCCGCAAATCTTCGAAGTCAAAGACAAAGTCCAAATCAAAGGCTAAGTCAAAGAAGATGAAGAACAAGAAACTCAGCTCTCCGGCCACCGGCAATGCTCTTTATGCAATGCTCAAGGGCATGGCAGCTGGAAAGCCAGCACCGCCCGTCCAGCCTGGAGACGAGTCTCTCCTTGCTTGGACTTCTGGTCTTCTAGCATCGATCTCTGTTACTGGAAACACACCTACAACACCAGATCCTGCTAATATAGACGTCGATGAGTCGCTTGTCAACTACGCAAGTAATCTTCTCGCCTCCATCTCCGTCGATACTGGTGCCGATAGTGTGGCCAAAGACAAGGACCAGACCCAGGACACCAGCAACGACAAGAAAAGCATCTCAGCCCATCTCTGGAGGATAATTGGCGGTTTCGCTACACAAACTAACAAGTCTAAATTCAGCTTCAAGAACAAAGCATCCAAGAAGCCTCCCCAATTTGGCAAGGCTAATTGGATGAAGAAGACTCAAGAGGATGCGTCTAAAGATGTTGATGATATGGACGACGATGAGCTTCTTCGCTACGCCATGGAGCAGTCTATGGCTGATCTGGCTACCAAGGAGTCTCTTCTGGATCTCGAAGGTCAAAACTCGGGTCACATGGATGAGGCGATGATGAACTCGAGCAACGATCCCCCTGCTGAGAATGAGGAGAAGATATCAGCGAAGGACGGAATGGATGCGACTTCGACACGCGTGCTATCCGGTCTTCCAAACATCAACGCACTACCCAGATCTGAAATGTCCCAATACTCTGCATTCACTAAGGACCATGCGACGTCGGATAGTAGTCGCGCGACAAAGGTGACAAGCGAATCTAGCGAAAACACAAAGACCGTGGACATCTCCAATGAACTCCACGACAAGGAAGGAAGTTCGACAGTTAAGACAACTCCAAACAAGATGGAAATTGACGCATCTACGCCTGCTTTGAAAGAGACTTCACTACTTGGCGTCAAAGAAGGCATTGAGACCTCACCCACCACTCGAACAAATGCTCTGCTCCTCCAAAAGAACGCACAAGCCGCCCTATCTCTCGCTCTCGAAGACGAACTCACAACAGCCATGATGGCATCTATCACCTCCGCCTCAGCATCAGCAAGCTCTCATGCTACCACTTGCCACATCCAAGTCGCTGCCCTCAGTCTCACATCGCCGCCAGCCTCATCATCATCATCAACAACAATTCTCTCCAGTCCTCCCATCAGCCCAGTACCATCACCACCAGCAATCGACCCCCTCCTCCCCCGTCCTCCGTTCCCCTTCCTCCGCCTCCCCCTCACAGTCCGCGACACCATCTACACCCTCCTCGTCCTCTCTCCCGCCCCATACCCCACAACATCCCCACGAACCCGGCGCGCCCTCCGCACAAACCCACACGTCCCCTCCGCCCAAACAGCCCTCTTCCTCGTCTCGCGCCAAATTGCCCTCGAATCACGCACCATCTTCTACACACATAACACCTTCCTCATCGCCAACGGCCGATGGGGCTGCTCATTCATACCCAACCTGCACGGTCTACTTACGTTCATCGATGTCGTGCCCGAGATGTTTAGGAAGATGATCAAGAAGGTGGAGATGCGGATTGTTGTGCCAGTGGGATGGCTGGGTACTAAGTTGGAGGGAGATGATAGGGATTTTGAGGAGGTGAGGATGCAGGAGAAGATGGTTGGGTTGGGGGAGGTGGTAAGAGGGGAATTGCAGGGGGTGGAGTGGGTGAGGGTCAGGTTTTGGAATGAGGGTTGGGATTATGCGAGGGGTGATAAGCCGAGGTGCGGGTGGGAGGCGGAGATTGCTGTTGATAGGGAGGTATGTTTACTCTATTCTACTTTTCCTTACACTCTGTCTTTCTCTTGCGTATCTTTTTCTCCGCTCTGGCGCCTTAGGGGAGATTTGAAGCTGACCATACTTTGCAATAGGAGAAGCTCAACGCTCTTCACGGCCTTATCGACCTACCACTCCTCCAACATCTCGAGATCGCCAATACGGGTCCCTTAGAAGTCGCTATGGTATTCAAACATATCGCCCTCTCCGTTCTGGATAAGAACAAAGCTGAAGGTCGTGTCGAATACTCGGAGGAAGAGAAAGCTCAAATAGCATTGGCCAACACGGTCCAGGAAGAGCAGACAGAGACTGGGATCAAGACTCGTCTCGAGAAGACTACTCAGGTTGATGGTGGTGAGTTTGAGGAAGGCGAGATTATGGAAGGCCGAGGTGGTTTTCAAAAGGGTTATGGGGGTCACTCTGTGCAGCAGATCAAGTACGCCTATGAAGAGGAGAGCGAGACGGTGGGAATGCTTGATGCGGATTGGGTAAACCCTTTCAAAGAGGATTTTGGTGAGGAGGATATGGATTTTTATGGCGGTGGTGGGGATGAAGAGATGGTTGATGCGAGGTCGGATGATGGTGGGAATCTCTCTTCTTTTGGTATTGAGGATTAAGTGGTGGTTGGTCGCTCCGCAATTGGCAGAGTTTGCTCATATCAAGATTGGACTGGGAATCGAGTGGATAGATGAGTTTATGGTTCTCTGAATCTTTCTGACAGTCGGGCGGCTTCTGCGAGGTCAACAGAAAGGAGGAATATCGGAGGCCAGCGATTCGAATGTGTCGAATGTCTTCATGTACCATAATAATGTTATCTCTGAGTGTACAAAGTTTGATACTTCGGGATGGTATAAATATGCGCCATGTGGTTTCGCAATTTCTACCCACCTCATCTTCTTGACCTGCCTCGGATAGGATTTCTCGCCAATAGAGCAAACAGACCAGAATGCAACATCAAGAGGTTGAGGATTAGGTTGCCATTCTGTGAGACCCTAGTATTCTCGCTTGCAGCGAGGATTTATATTATTCGTTGCTGCGGAGGTAAAGAACTCGCGAGCCTTTGTTTACTTTCTCTGTTCAGCTGAGACACCAATTCTCCCGTTCTCAACGACCACGACGACACTTATTGAAGCCTCGCAAAACATGACAACTTCACAGTACCGATATCAACTTATCATACTCAGCACCAGTACATTGGCTGGCAGTCATGGTTTTCGATGTAGTCCACTGCAGTGGCAAAGATGAACTCGCTTAATTCTGTCAACCCTTCCAGCAGCCGAAAAGGGTGTTTCGCGAGCACAATACCAAGGTCTCTCCCAATAGCAAACCCACAACATCTCCAAACACAATACTCAAGCAAAAGCGACACCACGATGGCTCCCAAATTCAAGACTATATTTTCATGAGCTGGCTCTCCTCCTCTTTCCCTCTTGCAGATCTTTCTTTCTTGTAACAACTCCTCTATTTTACCAAGCAACTTCAAAGTCTGGAACTCTTGTACTCATTCCACAAAACCGTACCTTACTAGCTCAAATAAGCAACTCAAGTAAGATGGAAGTTCCAGCCGGAGACGATATCCAACAAGCCATCGCAATGCTCCCAAGAAGAGTCTACAATGTCAACACCAGCGTCGATCTCACCGAGTAAGTCAACCCCCATTTTCATAATCCTCAAAACATTATAACCCGAGTCCAGATTCCACTACTTCCGAAAGCTACCACCCGAAATGCGCAACATGATCTACAGACTAGTCCTCACCTCCAAGCATAGCATCCAAATCTGCTCTCCCCTCGGCAAGCGACGACGCGGCGCCCACTCCATCTTCGCTTCCATCCTCCTCGCCAACAAAGCCACCTACGATCAAGCTCGCGGAATCTACTACCTCTACAACACCTTCGCCATTGGAAACAACCTCTGAGGCTGCAGATTTCTCTCCAACCTCCACGGTCTCCGCGCCTTCATGCGCCACACCAACAAAGCCTACCTCACTCAAATCACACGCATCGAGATCAACGTCTGCGCTGAGAAGTACCGCTACTCGCGCAACAATATGCATTATGCGCAATTCTACCTCTTTGATTCGGAGAGGGGAAAGGAGTTGAGAAGTATCTGTAGGATTCTGCTGAAGCATTTTCGCGATTTGGATACTAACATCGTCAAAGCTTGTGAGTTGGGGATGCGGTCAAGGGGTTCCAGTTTGCTGAGTCCGTTGGAGACGGATCCGATGGTTGATTATAAGACTGCGGGGGATGCGTTGAAATTACTGCTGGATGGGAATCAGAGGGGTGAGAGGGGACTGCCGCCTTTGGGTGTTACGCGCTTTTGGTGGTATCAGGCGGAGACGATTATGTGGAATTGGGATGCGAGTGGGCGGAAGCGGGATTGGACGAATTCTTTTGCGGGGTATGTGGAGGGTGGGAGGCCGGCTTTGGAGGATCGGAGGGGGAAATGAAGGCCGTGGGGTGTTACTGATGATATTGAGTCGGTTTTGAGGATGTATCAGCGATTGGATATTCTGTGATGACTCGGTGCGGTTAGGGATATGTTTTGACAGGCGAATTGTGTGTAGATATAGATCCATTGGATCGGGGACTGGGGATTGACTTGTTGTTTTCGTCGGATGCATCGGAGCATGTCTTCACAATCAAAGAAGATATTGGAATAGGACAGTCGACATGATCTCGTAATCTTTGGGACATATTTTGTGGCTAGGAATTTTGTTGACTTTCGAAATCAAGAAATGTTCACCTTTTACCTGCGTGGAGCGAGCTGGCTCAACCATGTTCGGGAACCAGACCTCATAATCCAGATCCAAGCTCCTATTCAATGTTATGGCCCTCCAGTGGTATGTCATTTATCACCATCATCGAATCAATACAGGCTCGACTTCAACTTAGTGAATTTCAGGTAAGTGCAGGCGTCGTGACGTAAGCGAGTCTCTTCCACGCGCCTCAACAGCGTGCTTCCCTAAATATCCATCACCTTCTCGAGCTTGAGTATAACCTTCGACTTTACCCGGAATCCAAAAACCGATAACCAACATCAATACTGGAATGCCTTGAAGCAAAACAATCTGCAGCTGCCCACCATCGGTGAGACCGGACAGGATCTCGAGAAGTAAGTACACAATGTCTCCAAACGAACACTGCACGCATGAGCTCACCTTATTGTTGTTCTGTTTGCTAATGTCCTGTCTAGGTTTGAGTACTTTGAGAAGTTACCTTCCGAGCTTCGCAATCGCATTTACGAGATCGTCCTCAAGCACAAGGGTCCCATTCGAATCATTCAGGGTCCTCTGCGGTTCCCGAATTTCGCAGCAATCTTGGCAACGAAAAAGGCTATCTGCGCAGAGGCAAAAGGATACCTTTACTCGCTCAACAATTTCACTATTGAGGAATCTGAGTAGAATTCGTCACCCTTGTTTCCAAGGAATACCGAAACTTGATAACCTCAATCGAGATAGTCATCAGCCCATCTCCTCGTATCTACCACTACTTTCGTATACCAAACTACATCGAACACTATCATAATGATCTGGAGCATGGTAACCTGGCTTCCGTCTGCCGCAGACTGTGCATGGACTTCACGAACATCACGAACATTACGATCAGAACGATGCCTGCGGGACTTACAAAGCTGTAGGTTCAGGTTCGTCGCGGTCACAAAGTGCACACAGGAGATCTCAGAGGTATCGCGGATGCTCTAAGCATGCTTCTTAATGGTGTCGATGGCAAGAGACCTATGTTTCTCAAGCGGTTCGCGTGGCTTTAGGGAGATGATGAGGACTGGTTAAGAGAGGCGGTCAACCCTGGTGACCGAAAAAATCCCGGAAATATTCCAACCATGGTCGAAGGGCATCGTGCAGAGTTGAAGGACGGGAATGGCGTTTATAAGCCGCTTGTGGTGTCGGAGCCTGACCTAGAAGCTGCTACGAGACTGTTGGCGGGACGTGAAGGTGTTCTCGGGTTGTTCTGACGTAGTTTGCAGTGAGAGAATGAGGATTGGTTTTTCTTGGCTGGGGGGAGGGTTTCCTAGCTCCGTGAACCAACACACGAAGCAAGAAAAGAAGTTAAGATTGCAGACACAACGAGTAATGACACAAACAGAATAACTACTCCGAGTTTGCCCATTAGAGTAAGCTAAGAAGAGTTCTCGATGAGTACTCTGTGACGCTGATTTGGTCAAGCCCCTGCTCTTATGCGTAGGTACGTAGTAAGCAATGGTCTTGATTTGGAAGTCTGGGAAGTTTACACTTGTAAACACTCTCGCTTAATTCACTGGCTTCTTTTCAGAGATATGACCACTGTAGCGAGAAATTAGTGGAATAGCGGGGTAGTGGCGGGGTAGTGGCGGGTTAACTTTTTTTTATCGAAAATGTGGTGAGCATCGTTAGATCTCGTCTTATGTATTCATAAGAATAATTTAGAGCTGTGTAAAAGCTGATTACGCTGTACCAAATTGCCAGTCCAACATAATTTCTACGTACACAAGGACCAACGCCTTCGCATCCTCCCAACTTGTTCATCCGGCGCCCACAAAGCACCGCGCATCAGTCGCTGCAGATCTCTTTCTGTGATGCTCGATAGCTCTTGCCGCTCTTGCTGATTGCCAGTTGGCGCAGGCTCAGCTCTCGTGAAGGTAATGATGGAAGGAAGCGGAGGGGTGTTGGTGATGTCTTCCGATATGTAGCCGCTATCCACGGATTTTGGTCCACTTGACTGTATTCCAATGTCCGTACGAGGGAGGAGCTGTGATGATAGCTCACTCATGGACTGAGGCGAGCTATGATTGCCGATAGCTGGGTCTTTCCTGGCAAGAGATTGTGTCCGTATTGAAAGTGGTGCTGTCGGTTTCAGTTGAGAGATCGTGGTCGAGGCGATGCTTTCATGGAATTCTGGAAATGTTGTGCGAGATAAATTGGTAGGTGTAGGTGGGATGAATGACCTGGGTCCTGAAGAAGTAGTCGAGGCTTGCTCCGATAGACGGACTGACCTCTGTTGTGGAAACGAAGAAGCAAGAGCTGCATTTATGTTTCTGACTTGTACAGGCCTAGATATTGTCGGAGTATCACCAGGTGTACGTGCTTCGCCGAAAGGGTTTATTTGTGCTAGTCTTCCGAGCCGGCGACTCGCCGTCAGTTGTGCGCCCTTCCGGTTATCAACAGCATTCCTCTGGGCTTCAAGTTTCTTCTGAGCTAAGAGAACAGCATTTCTTAGTACGGCTGTTGGGGACTTCCGGGATAAAAGCAGGAATCTTACCTTTGTTCTTGTCATGCAAAAGACGAATAGGTAACGCTGGAAGCATCGGGCTATTTGCCAGCATGAAGTTCTCGCCCAGCAAAAGCTCAAAGGGGGAATCGGCAACAACAAAGAAGGTGTTTTTCCTGGAGACAGTCTCATTGTTGACAGACCAAATGAGGCAGATCTGTTTCGTAGAAGTCACTTCGAAATTGCCGAGACCAGTGTATCGGCGTGCGACTTTGAAGCTTTCTAGAGAGCTTTCAAGGTGATGCTTCCGGACAATTGATTCTGATATAAGACAATCGGGACATCCGGTATCGTACTTGGCTCTCGCGGGGTAGAAAAGGGGCTTCTCGCCTGCGGAGACATCGACCGAAAACGTTATACTGAATAATGTTCCTGATCCTAGTCTATATCTTGGTGGTGGCTGACCATCTGTTGATTTCAGATCACTGTCGAGACCTTCGGCGAACGCGTCTTCGATGAAGTCGCATGGGGATGGCAGACCCACTTTTCCTTCCAAGAACGCTCTGATGATATCAAACTCGTAGCGGAGAAAAGCTCTTTGTTGATTGATGAGATCATGCGTTCTGTGACTATATTGGAGAGTGGTGAGCGTAGCCTTGGGTAACTGCATTGACTTGAACTTACTCCATGGCAATATCTCTGAGCAATGTCAGAGCAGATCTGAATCTTTTCGTAGTGTCTTGGAGCTCGCTGGTACTTTTCCATGGAATCAATTGTACCACTCGTTGAAGTTTATGACGCTTCCCAGGCCTCGCCTGTCCTGTCATTGGATCCAGGCCCATGTACACCAAACAATTGGTCAAGTCCTCGAATCTCTCGACACTTATCTGCAATGCAACGCTGACTGTTGGCGGTGGTTCAGTGTAAGAGTTACTAGCATTGTTCTGGATATCCTGCAAGAGACTGATGAGGATGGGAAGCTCGGAAAGAATCTTCTTGGGAGGCTGATAGGGCGACTCGTCTACTCCGAAATAGACGTTGTTGAGCTGAGTGATCATCTTTATGGCGGTGATAGCGATGTGCACCGCACCCAAAGCTACGTTCTGTGCCATGTTGACGCTGTTCGAAAATCAGTATTTCTCTGATGAATGAAGCGAGGTAGGAGATTTGTGAACTTACAGGCTCCAAGGCTGGAGAAGGTATCCTAATAATACCTTGCATGCTTGAAGTGCAGGATGAGTGGCAGTTGGTTCTTGTTGTCTGATAGTGGCAATAACTTTTGAGGCTGAAATAATGCTCCGCAATTGAATAACACTCATGTTTCATCCCCCTCTTTCGAAGAAATCTTCAGAGTAGACTCAGCTTCGCGAGCTCCGATTCGAGGTGGCTAGCTAGCAGAGGGGAGCAGAGGCGTACACGTCGACAGCTAAGTCATTCGACAACAGTATAACAGCCAATTGTTTGCGTATCCAGTGGTTCGGCCCGTCACGCAACCTTATGTCTTTGGCTGAGTTCTCGCGGGTTCCCCAGAACATGAAGCCAATTGAAGGAACCCATGTCAGCCACAACGCCTCTCTACGCCGAAATAGGTGGCAAACACTCAGATCACAACACTTCAAATCCACCACTGAAACATCATACGACCATCTATCACCATCACGCACCTAGCTGCCCTGTACACGTATCTGTGAGATGGCTTTCTGACAAATATTCTCAAAACTGCCCTAGAAGCCCAACATGAACCATTGTGCTGAAGTTAGGAAAGTTCCCAGTAGATCAACTTCATTGCAAAAGCAATAGGGAGACACCAGAAAGAAACATAATGGCGAGCGCACCTCCGGCGGACGTCGCGGCAGAATCAGATAATGAGGCAGCAAGATGTCCAGAATATATCTCCGAAGAAATCCCCACCACGACAGGAACATTCGAGGGCATCGAGACACCGGGATACCCGAAACTTGCGGATCTAATGGCACAATATCACGAGGCAGCGATTTTCAGGCGGTTCCGATCCCTCAATCTATTCAACCTGATGAGGATCCAAGCAGAGCTTGTTGAGCTCGAAGATCGGCTCCGAGAAGTATTCAAAGCAAAGGAGAAAGGGAGGTCTTTCCTGTTGCAGGACTTCTTCGAAATCGGCAATGGCGATGACGAACTGCAAGAGTTGCTTCTAAGTATTGACCAGAAACTCAGGGACTACAGTATGCCATTACCAAGTACAATTTGATCTTTCAGCTGAATGCCAACAGACAGAACGTTGTTAGAAGTCTCCCAGCTAGCTTCTCTCAAGAGCCCACACAAGGCTGAACTTCACTTCATCCAATCTTGGCTCCAGGGGCTCCAGTCGGGGGAAGGCCAGTCATTTCTTCGTGGAGCCGAAAGACTGACTTGGGATACTTCGGATCTGGACGAGTTCTTCGTCATGGGGGTAGAACGGTCAGAGGCGGACGCAGCAACCTCTCGGACGGTAGATTGGATAGTCACTATCTACAACCATTTCATTGGTCGACGGATCAAGGCAAGTTCGCCCTTCCCAACCTCTTCGCTTTCCCGGGAGGAAGCTTTGCTGATACGACCGTAGCGAAATGCCAATGAGAAAATGGGAGTCATCCAATACACCGGACTGAAAACGGCAGCCAAATTTCTCATCACATTGCTATCCTCGATGCTGCCAGCACTATCTGTACTTGCCCTCTACTTCGAGGGAGATGTGCTAAAAAGGATAGGGATCATGATTTGCATGACGTTTGTTTTTGCTGCTGCATTGACATTTGGAACGTCGGCGAAAAGAATTGAGATCTTTGCTGCTACTGCTGCGTAAGATATCCACTCCCCACTTGTGAAGATTTAAGGCTGAGAAGCCTAGATTCGCTGCTGTTGAAGTTGTGTTCATCGGAAGTACAGATGTTGGGAATGGTACCAGGCCCAATGACAAGTAAATCTCGATCTCTTGATACCTTTATATTTGATCATGTCTCAAGTAAATATAAATCAATGACAGCATGCCACGGCGAAGATCATCGAAATGCTAGGCCTGCTTTGAAACAAAACGCCGAATGCCAATAAATGCTCCCAACTACGCCCTCTAATGTACGCTCATGCGCCAACAATGCATATAATCCCCACTTGTTCCTCAGTAATCTTGTACAATCCTTTTTCACGAAATGACCAAACGCACACATCCTCAAAGTCCCGATTAGGATTTGACGGTGTCATACCTACTCCTCGCCCGCAACTCCTTCCCCTTCCAAAAGAAAACCCAAGGGACAGGCATCATGACCAGTCCCACGAACGCAAACACGCTACCTGCCCAGTGCACACCCAGAGCTTCGTACATCTGAACGGTGAAGAGTGGGAAAATGGCACCAAAGAGGTAGCGTAGAATTCCGTTAGCGGCGACAGCGGAGGCCCCATTCGTAGCTTGGTAGACGTCGACGAGATAGGTAGTTGCAGAGATCTGTAAAGAGTTAGCGGGGTGTTGTTGTCAATGATGTTGATGAAGATATGGCAAGCGGGATATGGTTGTAAGAACGACATACAAAAATAGCCAGCGATCCCCACCCAAATGGGACACCAGCAAGCACCGGCACAATCCAATGCACATCTTTCCCAGGAGCCCAAGCGAACCAAAACAGCCCAATTGGTAACATGATAGAACCCAACATTGCAGCATACAATCGGTGCTCAGGAGCTGGATTATGGTTTGCCTTGATCGAGGCTTTCGTGTACAGTGTGGCGTCAAAAATACCGAATGACATTACTGCGAACAGGAACCCGACTAGGATACCAAGGAAAGTGAGGCCGATTTCTTTTTGGTTGAAGCCGTAGACAGATTGGAAGACGTAGTTGTAGGAGCCGAAGAAGGAGAACATCATGGCGAAGGAGAAGCCGGTGTAGATGCTGAGGAAGGATACGAGAGGCTGGGAAGTGAGTCAGTACGGGCTTGGAATTTGGGTTCGTGAAGAAGCATATGAGGGAGGAGAGTGCGTACTTCCAATAGCATCATGTGAAATGGTCGAAAAAGTCCCGCGCCTAGTTTGCGTAACAGGAGATGGGTGTCGCCTTCTTGACGAGGAGCCTTGCCTGTGACTTTCTTTGCGCGCAGATACAAGATTCTACTTTTCATTGTCTCTTGCATGACAAGCGATATGAGGAATATAGGAGCTGCGATGAACAGAATCACCCATTGTGTAAATCGCCAGTTGTTATTGTATTGGTCAATGATGTATGCCCCGATGAGCGGACCAAGTGCTGGACCGAGGAAGGGTGCCATCACAAAGGACAGAGCTGCTCGGCCCGCATGCTTGCGATCCCAGATGTCTGAGATAGTTCCTGTGACTGTTAGAGATGCGAACCGAGATGAAGCAACATCAACGTACCAGCACCAATTGCCAGTGCCCCCGAACCACCAATTCCAGCGAGGAGACGCATCACAGTGAGGGTAGTGATGTTGTTTGCTGATCCAGAGATAGCAATGAATATCATTAAGAGAGGCATTGTAACCCAATACACAATTCTGCGGCCATAAATTTCCGACATTGGAGCAGCGACCAATGGACCAAGCACGAAGCCGAAAGTATACATAGATAGAGGAAGGACGGCGACTTCTCGTTCAACTTGGAATTTCTGCATGATGATCGGTATCGCTGGTGTATAGGCTGAGGTCGCGACGGTACTATAGAACATTAGTCGGGCAAAGGAGAAATGATACAAGGATACTGACACAGTGAAGCCGTACAGCGCGGGTATTGCCGTGTGGAGAGCTTTCTTAGAGAAAGCCCAATTGTGCGGATCTCCACTGTCTTCCGGGGAATCCCATTCTAGCTTGGAAGAGGATTCTGCTGCATCGACATCACTTCCAGATGCGGGGGAATCTGTTTCGTCCCCTTCTTTGGTAGCTGCATCGGACGATGAGTTCCTTGACGGGATCACCCCTTCTTCGAGGTCCTTGTCTGGCATGTTGTCGACCACGGTAAGAACAGGCAAAGTAGTGTGTAAATTGAATGCTTATTTGTGTGATGCAGAAATCTAGAGCAAATGCTATAGTGCAATGTAGAATGTCAAATACTGAGTGTCGAAAACTGGAGGAATATGTCGATCAACAGCTGCGCGAGAATCTGAGACAAGAACCAGAACTTCAGAGAAATACCATGGCCACCCTAATATAACAACGTCAATGACTCTGAACGCGCACGCAAGGAAGAAATATTCCGTTTCCGTCCCCGCTGTTCTCCCAACATTACGAGCCAACCACTGTGCCGACAGTTTGGTCGGCTCCGGAGAAGGCATGGCAGAGGGGGGGCTCCACGGAGGAAGATGAGTAAATAAACTTTTGTCCAAGGACATGACCAAAGAATCGGTGTGAAGAGACACCGACTTAGACCCAGCAGAAGACGGGGCTTTAAAGGGCCATGGCATCAGGAGCTTCTACGTATGGGCTTGCCTGACTTTCTCGAAGCAGGCAAGCGAAACCCCATCTGAACTTTCAGATGCGGGAAGCGATTCGCGACTCGGCGTAAGAAGCTAAAAGCGATGCCTAGAGTCCTTCCAAAGTCAAATCAGCTGTGTTTGTCTGTGTTTGTGGCTTGGTGAAAGACCTTGTTGACCAAGCGAATGTGATGGGTGCTGGTGGTACGGCCGAAGGAGGAAAACAAGCGAGATAGTAATCAGAAATGTCAGCCGAGGCACCAAGTCAGGTGCAATAAACGTGATGGCCTTTTTAAATGAACAAGACCTGCGGAATATTATACACAGTGCTTAGGAAGAGCCTTTTGTCGCTATTGTTGAACACAATGTTGAATCAAGAGATAAAAAGTTGAGAAGAGTGATGTGAAGATGTATTTACTCAGTCATGAATCCGGACGTTTTGATTGGACCATCGGCAAATCCTGAGACCATCATGCCAGGCGAGGACCTTCAGCCAAAAACATGTCCATGTCGATACCAGTGCTAATGCCGCTCAACACCAGCAACAAGCTATGATTATACGGTCTCCTCCAGTGAGTGCCTTTCGATCCAATGGCCTTAGCACCGTATGTCTATCATGTCTGCTCTCGACAGCAAAGCCTGCACGGCGCGCCGTGACCAGGCAATTCTCACAGAAATCGAATGTTAAAGCTGCGCTGGCAGCGGCCGGAACGACGACAAGACTTCGAGCAGAATACTTTTCTGGAAATGCTTTGTTGGAAAGGGCTCGATTGAGTACGAAGAGAGGAGCACTGACTGCCTCTATATCGGAATCGAATTCAATTGCTGCAGAAAATGAGGCCTCGAAATCCCCCTCGACCACTGCCCCTCCACCACCGACATCCACACACGATCTCCCCCACAGACGACGGCAAGCTGCCCGTCGCGCAGCCAAAGAAGCAGATCTTGTCTTGCCAGCGAATGCTTCTTCGAATCTCTCGACGTCTGCTGCCAATGCCCCCTCGAATTCGATACGACGACTGATCCCCGTCCTCCTCTCCCTCTCGAAACCCCGCCTCTCCGTCCTCGTCGTCCTCACAGCATGCGCTTCATACTCTCTATATCCCGTTCCCGAACTCCTTCTTCCATCTGCGACCGATACGCCATCCCTCTCGCCACTCACCTTACTTTTCCTCACGACAGGCACGGCCCTGTGCGCCGCTTCCGCAAATACCTTGAACATGCTCTACGAGCCGAAATGGGATGCCTTAATGGCTCGAACAAGGAATCGACCATTGGTACGAGGTTTAATATCCACTCGCGGAGCAGCACTTTTCGCAATTCTCGCGGGAATCGGTGGAACGACAGCTTTATACTTTGGTGTCAACCCGACCGTCTCCTTCCTAGGAGCGCTGAATATAGCCATCTACGCAGGAGTCTACACGCCTTTGAAACGTATCAGCGTAATCAATACCTGGTTCGGCGCAATTGTTGGTGGGATTCCTCCCTTGATGGGGTGGGCAGCAGCAGCAGGGCAATCTGCAACCCACGGGGACTGGAGAGAGCTCTTGCTAGGTGAACAGAATGCTGGAGGGTGGCTGCTGGCTGCTCTACTGATTGCATGGCAATTTGCACACTTCATGCCGCTCTCCTGGTCTATCCGTGACGAATATAAGAATGCAGGCTACAAAATGCTAGCTTGGGTAAATCCGGCGCGAAATGCTAGAGTCGCGCTGAGATACTCGTTGCTCTTCTTCCCGATCTGCATTGGGCTTTGCTACTACAATGTGACGGAGTGGAGTTTCGCAGTCGCGAGTGCACCAGCGAATATTTGGCTGCTGAGAGGGGCCGTACAGTTCTGGAGGCTTGAGGGTCAGAAGGGGAGTGCGAGGAGTCTGTTCTGGGCTAGTGTGTGGCATTTGCCAGTGGTGATGATCTTGGCTCTTGCTGAGAAGAAGGGCATGTGGCAGCGTGTGTGGAGAGCTGTTATGGGTGTCCCAGATTTAGATGAGGATGAAGAAGATTATCTGGAGGAGGATGAGGAGGAGGCTGTGCTGAGTGCCAGGGAGGGACAAGTCAGCCCTGAGGCTAGGAGGGCTGCTATTACTCTGCCGGGGAGATGAGAATGTGGTGTGGTGAAGTGGGATTTGAGATGTTGGAATAGATCTAGACTGTATGGGCAGCAATTGTCGGGTGTTTGTAGAAATAGCATGGGCGGTCATCGAACGCAGGAAGTAAGGAAGGACGAACGAGTGCCTTTGTACTATACCACATCTCTCAATTCCAAGTTCAGTAGCATATGCTGCACATCTCATGGTACTTAGTGAGAACAATTTGCTATTTGCCATTGAGATACTAATAATGTTCTGGTTGGCTGCCACATGCCTGGCTATACTATTGATACAATGCTACTCTACAGAAATGAAAAGAAAGGAAAATTTCATATCTCGTGAAGTCTGGTAAATACTCAATCTCATCTCAGCCTCCCATCTGATCTTTTGGACCCTGAAACAAAAACGAAAGTCGTTGCCGAAGCTTAAAAACAAAAACAAACGACAGAAAACAATGAAAGCAGATGAGCAAAAATCCAATGAGGACGAACGAACGAACGCACAAATGAGCAAAAAATCGCAACAAAATAGCACTCGCTTGCGCCATACGCCTCCTTCTATCCTTTTCCATGCCTGCTGCCGCAGTAAAGAACGTATGCAACGAAAGCGACAGTCTTATCCCTATCTCCAGTCTCATCTCTTCTCATAATTCTCTATTATCGCTCCAATGCCCATACTCATACTCGGCAAGCGACCCTGATGCCCATGTCCATGTCCATGATGCTGACTCGGATGCATCGCGTACCCACCCATCCCACCGCCGACCATTCCTCCCATCCCCGCAAGACCGCCCCCAAGACTCCCATTACTCCCATTACTATGACTGTGGCCGTGTGTTTGATAATGTCCGCCTCCATTCCCGTTCATATTCACATTCATGCCGTTGCTGTGCGAGGAGTGCGAGTGGTGGCTATACACCCCGTTGGTGGAAGACCGGTCTGAGTTACCGTCAGCATCGTACTCGGCCTCGAGATCGTGGTCATGGTCATGATCGTGATCCCGATCAAGATCAGGATCATGATCGTGCTCGTCCGCGTACCCTGAGTCGTCGGTGCTTTCGAAACCGTTGTAGCTGCCCTGAGATTGAGAGTGTGAGTGGTTGGCGGAGGACGAATTGGGGTCGAGCATGCGCTCGCGGCGGGCGCAGGAGCGGGCGGCTGTTTGGAGGTTCTTGAGACCTTGGGACATGCACTTTTGAGTAGGTGTCAGTTGAGTTACTACTTTCTTGCATTCTGGCTGTGGTGGATGAAAGAGGAAAGAAATGGAAAGTAAAGAAACATACCTTTTGCTCAACCACGTTCCACTTCTCCCCTGTCTGTGCCGCAAGAGCTGACCAGATCTCGCGCCTCATACCCATGTAGTTCTTCGCTAGGTTCTCTAGCTTCAAGCCGTCCCAGTCATCTGCACTCCGACGCTCCATCAATCGCTCGTGTCTCTTACGACAGGCGTTCGGTGTCTTGCTTGGGAAGTACATCTGTTGGATTGGAGCCCAGTTCATGCCTTGTGCGCGGGCAGCCATGAGTGTCTGGTCATCTGAAGGTGTCCAGGCGCCACTTGAGGGACGGATGGATACCGGTGCTGGAGGCATCTGGGTGTACTGTTGGTTCATGGGGAGTTGGACCGGGCCACCGTTGGAGTAGTTGGCTGGGCCTTGTTGGTATGATTGTTGTGACATGTTGGAGGTGCTGGTGAGAGGCCCTTGTGGTGTGTTGTAGTATGAGTTGGGGATTGTCTGGCGTGTGGAGATAGGTGCGTATTGTGTGGGTATTGTGGTTGGGGTAGTGACTGGACTGAGGCGGTAATAACCTTGGCTTCTGACAGAGCGGTGACCTTTTGGCATCTCTGGTGAACGAAGGTGGAGATCTGACGTGGTGTGCTGTAGAGAAGTGGGTATATCTTCTTGATAGTAAAGATGAATGAATTCGGATTAGGAATTAAGATGGCCTCGCCAGGAGGAACTGGTCAAACGAATGAGGTGGTAACGAGAGGAGATGGAGATATGAAACGACGATAGGAAAATTCGCATCGAGGGGTATCTTTTTTGTGTATGAGAGGACGACAGGGAGGACAAAAATGAAATGAAATAGAATAACAGATTGAGTGGCTCTGAAGAGAGAAGCAAGAAGATCGGAAGGCCTGTTAGAGGGGACTGGATGGCCGTTCTTTATACAATCCTGCTGCGAAACATGATGCAGCAGAGGAGACGACGATGGGGGCGGTAACAAAGATGTTTATAGCCTCATTTGACGCCTGGTGGAGTCTATCCGCGCGAAAATGACCTAATTTGAGACCCTGGTACCCGCGTAGAAGAGGAGATGAAACGAAACCCGCCTGCTTTTAGATAGGTGGTACAGTGTGTCCACCCAGACATGTCACTTGGATGGCCGGAGGGGGTTGAAAGACTGAAACCCCCAGTCGCGACTGAGTAGGCGCGGGAGTTACATGGAGTCTCGAGAAAGAGCTGTTGGTAGCAGGGCGGCCACTCATATTGGCTGAGAGGGTCTGGAGGCGGTTGAATGATTTGGGAGGTAGATCTGACGGAAAGGAGGGAAGGTCTTGTTGTCGGCGCGTAGGCTTATTACTTAGTCGGCGGTAAAAGCAAGCTGGATACTGTAGACTGGGTTGGCTACTCAACATCCCAGGACACGGGTGAGGCGTAATGAGGCGCCGTCAAAAATAGGTCAGGTAGAGGGGAGGCAGAGAGTAATGCCAGTACCTGGGGGCGGGTAGGTAGCCGCAGAGACAAGGGGGCACGATCGAGTCCGAGCCTGGTAAGGCTGACCATTCCCACCAGTTCTCATCCCATCTCCTTACGTTTCGCCCCCCATCGAAGATTCGTCAATCGTCTGTCGAAACATGCAAATCTCCTGCTGGCGAGCGGCAGAGCTCCTGGTTGGCTTTGTTGGAGATGGCGGAGATGGCGAAGATGGAGGGCGTCTAATTATATTCTCGCTTAAGAAAGTTGGGATGACACGGACGATCCTTCGGCGCTTAGCTCACGTGCTGATGAGAGAGGTGTGGGCGAGGATATAGCATATATGAGGCTGTGAGTCTGCATTTTGCTGCGTCTGAGGATCGTTTCGAAATATTCTGATGTTCGAGTAGCCGCGAAGACGATGGGTGGAGGACTCACATTGCTTTGTTCGTCGATGGAGGGAAGAAGTTTGCAGCCTCATATCTCAGGTATTCCAGCCAGAATCACTCGAGGGGATGAGCTAGCAGGGGACCGCAATCGGACTGAAGCTTAAGTTTTTGGAAGCACAGAAGCTGGAATCAGATCCATGGCCTGTTTTGACATGAGCTGACAGCTGCAGACTTTGAGCGCCCATGTTTGGGCCCAGTAGTCTAAGCGAACCCAGTTCATTCGGCCTCATCAAAACACCTTGCGCGAAAGTAGATTTTCGACACCAATGTCAAGTCAGCTGCAAAGATTCAATTTCAATGTGAATCACTTAGCTGCATCATCTTAAGCGGCCAGGAAATCTTGCTTGAATTTGATTCTCAGACCAAGCATCACGTGAGCCGTATACAAGCTTTGGTCTCGGCTGTCGGCAGAAATCCACCACCAAAAGCCACAAGCTTCTCCAGACATCATCCACACCACAACTTTCCAAGCCAGCCCAGACTCGGCCAACGCCCCGTTTCGAAGCCTCATCGGTGCACTCCTATTGCTCGAACAACTTCTCGGGACAAAGGATCCTCGATAACGTACATGATGCTCGAATCAATCACAGAGTGTCGCTTATAGAAATAGCACCGAGACGGCGATACCTAATCAGCCTGAATGTCTGGTTGGTCAACCCCAACAGAACGAGATGCGGAGACTCCAGCATCTCCACGACGTCGATTGGGGCAATCGTCTCGCAGATCCCCCAGCATGCTGACTCAATCTATACAAATTGCACCCGTCAAGTACCGTATTATTCTCCATTTATCCAATTTCGAGGCTAGATCCTCAGATACCTCGTCGGTAGTCGCTCCGTAGGCTCCCCCGGCCACTTCAAGGATTATTGCCTCGCGTCATGTACTTGCAAGCAAGTACTACATGTTCCATTACCACGCTATGCAATGATTACCCTACATATGTCAGAAATGGGAATTGACCATCCCCGCGCTGTCTCTTTTACCCAAGCATTCATTTACCCGGAGCTGTCAAGCTGTAAGCTCCCCATGCAGATGCATGTCTCCTCAGTCACTCGATCTTATATTGCCTGAGCTGCCCGCACGATGATTTCTCCCAAGTCTTTTTGCAGCTTCTGCATAAACTTTTCCTCGTGTTGAAATATCGAAATTGTTTTGCCATTTGAGGAAGTCAAGCTTCTACCAAAACATCAAAAGATGGTTGCTGCCGCGGGCCCAGCTGGTATCTATGATGCGGCTCTGCTCCGTCGCCAAGCCCTGATGGGCTCGAGTGGACCTGCTGCTCTGATTAAGAATAGCAGAGTTTTCATGATTGCTATGTTTGCTTGTATTGGAGGATTGCTTTATGGTAAGCACCTATATCATATATAACGGCTTGACTAATGCAATGAAGGATACAACCAGGGAGTCTTCTCCGGAATTCTCGTCATGTCTGCCTTCAAGAAACACATGGGAGTCTATGCTTCAGACCTGCCACAACATCAAACCAAGAAAGGATGGTTGACTTCCATTCTGGAACTCGGTGCTTGGCTCGGAGCACTTCTCTCTGGTTTCATGGCAGAGGCAGCTTCGCGAAAATACGGCATTCTCATCGCCACCGGTGTCTTCATCATTGGCGTTGTCATCCAAGCAACCTCGATTACTGCCGGACACAACGCAATCCTGGGCGGCAGATTCGTTACGGGTATGGGTGTTGGCTCATTGTCTATGATCGTACCGATGTATAACGCTGAAGTCGCTCCTCCCGAAGTGAGAGGGTCTCTTATTGCTCTTCAGCAACTCGCCATTTGCTTCGGAATCATGATCTCTTTCTGGATCAACTACGGTACCAACTACATCGGGGGTACAGGTTCAACTCAGAGCGATGCGGCCTGGCTGGTTCCAATTTGTCTCCAGCTGTTCCCAGCGGTTGTCTTGTTCGGCGGAATCTTGTTTATGCCATTTTCGCCTCGTTGGCTGGTTCACCATAATGTAAGTACAGTCTCAATTCTCTCATCCCGTTTCATGCCTTTCCGCCCAGTCCTTGAAACTTCCGAGATCGTGTCTCTTTCTTGCTCACGTATTACGCCTGTGCTGACTCTCGAATAGCGTGAAGATGAAGCCCGCAAGGTTCTTGCAACCCTCCGAGACCTCCCATCAGACCACGAACTCGTCGAACTCGAGTTCCTCGAGATCAAAGCCCAATCTCTCTTCGAGAAGCGAACTGTCGCAGAGCACTGGCCACACCTGCGCGAGCTCACTACCTGGAACACCTTCAAGCTGCAATTCGTTGCCATTGGCTCCCTGTTCCGCACCAGAGCTATGTTCAAGCGAGTCATCGTCGCCACAGTCACGATGTTCTTTCAGCAGTGGACTGGTATCAACGCAATTCTATAGTGAGTACATCATGTCTCTTGTCTCCCGTCTCGAGTTCTGCCTCCCGGGACATGGTTCACTCGTGGATGTGTTCCGAGACAACGTCGTGCAAGAACCCATACTCGAGCTCTCACTAACATCTTGTCCTCCAGCTACGCACCCACCATCTTCAAGAGTCTCGGTCTCACCGGCAACACAATTTCCCTCCTCGCAACCGGCGTCGTCGGTATTGTCATGTTCATCGCCACCATTCCCACCGTTCTCTACATCGACCGCATCGGCCGCAAACCCATCCTCACCGTTGGCGCAATCGGAATGGCAAGCTGCCACATCATCATCGCCGCCATCGTAGCCAGCTACCGCGACAGCTGGCCCGAGCACAAAGCCGCAGGCTGGGCTGCCGTAGTCATGGTCTGGCTCTTCATCGTGCATTTCGGATACAGTTGGGGACCATGCGCGTGGATCATCGTCGCTGAGATCTGGCCGCTGTCGAATCGTCCGTATGGTATTGCATTAGGTGCGAGCTCGAATTGGATGAATAACTTTATCGTTGGTCAAGTACGTGTTTTCATCCCATTTAATCCACTCGTCCACTTCCCTCCCCCTCCCCTTCGATCGCATCCTGCCTGTAACATAGACAGCTAACACGCGACAGGTCACACCCGACATGATCGCCGGCATCTCCTACGGCACGTACCTCCTCTTCGGCTTCCTAACGCTCATCGGCGCCGCATTCATCTGGTTCTTCGTTCCGGAAACCAAACGTCTCACGCTCGAAGAGATGGACGTGATTTTCGGCAGCGAGGGCACCGCACAAGCGGACTTTGAACGCATGGCGGAGATTAATAGGGAGATTGGGTTGGATGCGTTGTTGAGGGCTTCCCTTCCAAGTGGACATGGTGATGCGAGGGCGGAGACGCCGGATGAGAAGAAGGATGTATTGCATCATGAGGAGGCGAAGGAGGTTAAGGGGGAGTAGAGGTTGTGTTTGGGTTGAGGAAGGGTGTTTGAGTAGGAGTACTTCTGTGGTTGGGACGGCCGAGGCAGGGGACTGGGGCTTGAGGATTGGAATTATACCAGGTGTTGTGTGATGATGTGGATGTAGTAGGTGTAGCTCGCAAATGAAGATTCAATTCTGCATTTCTGACCGTCGAATGTGAGCCACCAGACTACATTGGCATTGGCTTGATAGGCGTTTTGAATGCACGATGAGAATAGTCTTGTCGAGTCTTGGTTGACTTCCTTGACTTCGCAGATCACTTCTGAAGCGATTGTGACCGCAAGTCTGCAAAAAGGATCTTATCGAGAATGCTCCTTGACGATGAGGATTGAGGCTCAAGTGGAAGCTATGGGTTCCGGAAGATGAAGTCATCACGACATATTTCGAAGAGAAACTGCGCTGAAGTGCTTTGCAAGTGGCTAGTCATAATCTGGTGGGTGCACCACGTGGACGTTTGATCTCTTATCGCCCAACACCAAGCCGATTTCCGAGAAGTGGGAGCGACAGCGAGTCCGAAAACGATAACAGTCAGATACAACTCCCTCTTGCCGTCATGTTCGAAAGAACCTTGGTGAAAGTGGCGAAGAAAGCCCTGGAGGGCGATGACGAGCGCTACTACAATAGGTATCATCATTGGATGTGTGGTATGGAATAGCAGAACCTCCAAAATCCAAGGAGACGAAGCGCATCGCCGAAATACTGTACAACGGTTCGATCAGTAAATTGAGGTGAGTATACAGAGGACAAATATGGGGTACCTATAATACATGCCCAAAAGAAAAGAATGAAACCGAAAGTCTCTTCCTTTTCACCACGACAGAAGATAAGTTGTCATCAAGAGACCTCCAGGATGGCCGTCTGAGACTGATATCGGCACGACAGTACAGCTGCCAGTTCCTGGTAAGCCTGGCCCTCCAGAGACCAATTTATCAAGTAGTAGTTGAAACCCAAGGATGTTGCAATCAACAAGTTCTATCTGATTCAACCTGGGAAGCTTCATAAGCAACCGGATCGAAGCCGCAAAGCCGGAGACTGTCGCTGTCCTACTAAACATTCGGAGTGCATTTATCGATCTCCCCCATGCTCCAAAGCTAATAGTTACGGATTTGAGCCCTGTCATATTCTTGAGAATTTGCTGGCACATTGATCGAAAGCTTGAAGCATAAGCGAGGTTACCTGAAAACAGAGGAGGAAGACCGAAACCGGGTAAGAACCAAGCTAATCCCATGTCTAGCGAAGCATTGAAGTCTAGCGATGTAATGGAAGCGATGAGGTGAGGCCGTACTGTTTTGATGAACATTTTTAGAGCATCATCATCAGGATGCCGGGACCGGAATCCGTTGCCAATTCGGAAAACCTGCGAGGAATAGAGTATCGGGAGAGCTTCATCACTGATCTGTTTGTTGACGCGGACGATAGAAGTTATGTGGTTGGTGACGCTCGGGAGATGAGGATTCCTCACGAAGTCAGATTCAATGGAGACCTTATCATCCTTGGCGAGCAACAGATAATAGATCATAGAGCGAACCTCTATGGGCACGGAAAGAAATCCGATTCTGGGTGATCGTACAGGCTCTACTGTATGAATGTCATCACCTACATCTGGGGCGGGTCGCGCACTTGATCTCAAGCCTTGTCTGCGAGGTCTGGAGACCTTGGGTTTCGAGTCGTTGGACTGCCGGGACTTGGTCGCTTTGCGACGTGATTTTGAAGGCATTTTCTCTTATGTTGGCGAGGAGCAGGCGCTGTTGGGTTTGAAGCAGGTGGCATCAAAATTCAGTATAAATTCCAAGTCTCCCAAGTCGGAGCTTCCAGGCCTGGTCAGAGCAAGACCTTGATTTTAAGTACAATGGGGTCAGACGTATGGGGCTTGTTGTGTGCTTTTATCTTCCAAGCGAGTTGAACTCATTCCATATGAAGTAAGGGAACAATAAGAGAGAAGACAAGGAGAAGGGAAAATATATAGAGGACGAAAGAGGATCAAGGCTGGCAGCCTGGAAGGAGGTCGAGTTGACGTACTTAGCTCCTCGGTACGGTGCGGTACAGTACAGTAAGCCTTCGCCCTTCCCAGCGTGGCTTAGCTTGGGATTCGCCCGGCTAACCTGAACAAACATGCTGACAAGGACTGTGGGGAAAGCTCGACCTTGAATTTCAGTGGAGCAGCACTGACTCTCGATCCGACATGCTGCTCCTTGCTTGCTCCAACAAAACAAACATCCAATCTATGACTGACGACGACTGCAACCAGCAACACCCGCATTAATTGAACTGGCAAACAAAACAAATATCCTAAACCCTCATATCCCCACAGCTGGGTATGTAGGATCAGAATCTTCATCATGTTTCTTTGACCACTGCTTCCGCAATCAACATGTCCCTTGTCCCATACTCTTCTCGCGATAGTCGGGAGATCGTACTGTGAGCAACCCGAGTACATTCGCAACACAACCTTTCCGCTCCCAGGTGCCCAATGAATATACTTCATGGAAATCAATACTGATTGCTTTATTCTAGCCGCCATGACGATGCCATTGTCATTCGCGATCCGCAGACAAGACAGTTAATCCTGCGCGGGGCATCCCCCTCCTCGTCCCCCTCCTTCTCATCCGAATGCCCAACATGCCACCGATCGTTCCGAGCTTCATCCCCAGACAGACAATCGTCTCCCCACCGATCATCCCCTTTCATTAGTCCTGAATACTTTCGCATGCTACAGTCTGCACACGACGGAGGAGAAGAACATAATCCACCATCAAGTCCGATTCGAAGACTTGTCCAACCAGCGTTTCCGTCTGCAGCAAGTAGTACTGGAGGATCAGTGTCAGATGCGGAATTTGTGACAAGTGCGCCGGCACCTCAGACTGGCCATAGTATCAAGAAGGAAGCTTTCAGTCCGAATTATTTCAAGCGATTCTTTACAGAGGAGAAGGAACTCGGACGAGGTGGGAAGGGTGTGGTACTGCTGGTCCGCCATGAGCTGGACAGCGTTTCTTTGGGTATGCATACTGGGAGATGGGAGATATTTGCGCAGAAGTGCTGACCCTAATAGGTCAATTTGCTTGCAAAAGAGTGCCTGTTGGAGACGACCATGCCTGGCTTGAAAAAGGTACTTTCCTTGAGGATGCGCGCGGACCACACTAACAAACATAGTTCTCATCGAGGTACAACTTCTGCAAGGCCTATCGCATCCAAATCTAGTGTCATATCGTCACGTCTGGCTGGAAGATGTAAAGCTCAACCGATTCAGTCCATCCGTCCCTTGCGCTTTCATATTACAACAGTATTGTAACTCTGGAGATCTCCTTCACTACATCATTGGTCCTTCTCCTGCTGTCAAAAGTGTCAAGGAACAACTGAAAGAACAGATGCGAAGGAGATCTCGAGGACAGATGGACCGACCTGATCTGAGATCTTCCCAGCGGAAATTGACCTTTGAAGAGATATATTCATTCTTCAAGGATATCACGTCTGGACTGGCACATCTCCATGCATCAAATTACATCCACCGAGACCTGAAACCAAGCAACTGCTTATTGCACAAGGATGGTAACGATGTCAGGTGTCTGATTAGTGACTTTGGAGAAGTCCAAGCCGAGAACGTGGTGCGGAAGTCCACAGGCTCGACAGGAACGATATCATATTGTGCTCCAGAGGTCTTGAGACAGGACCAGTTTGGACGATATGGAAACTTTACTACCAAGTCTGACATCTTCAGTCTAGGTATGATCCTCTACTTCATGTGCTTTGGACGTCTCCCATACAAGAGTGCAGACAGCATCCAGGAAGAGTTCGAAGACATGGATATGCTGAGGGCAGAGATCAGTGGATGGTCTGGATTTGTCGACGAGCGACGAGAAAGACCCGAGCTGCCAAACCAGCTGTATGAGTTCTTGAAGCGTCTGCTTGCACTCGATCCAAACGAGAGACCAAGCGCAAACGATATTCTCACAGCAATTCGCACGGAGAAAGGGCTTGAAGCTCCATCAAGGACAAGAAATGGCAGCAACGCAGGACTTGGTGGCCGGATTATCCAATCATTCGATTCTCCAATGCCACCAGGTACACCAGTTAACGGTATTTCTCTCCCATTCGACTTCAAACTCCCCATCTCATGGAACACAGAACCCAGCAAACGCGTACGATCGGGCGCATACATCGAAGATGCTTCTGAGACGTCGCCAACTCCCTCACCAAGTTCCCAACTAGTTCTTGAAGCTAAATCGCATTCCCACTCCCGCACGCCAAGTCCCCAGCGAAATGACTTCCATCGAAACGAATCCCCGTCAATGAACCCAAGAACGCCGCTATTGATGCCGCCGCCCTCAACGCCAATGTCACGCCTCAAGCACCAATTCTCAATCTACAAACACTACGCCGAGGAATGGGCTCACCAGAATCGACATACGTTACACCTCTTTCTCCGGCTAGCGATTTTCTTCGCCAAGGTCGTGAGCGTCATTAAGCCTTGTGCGCCGCTCGTTACGAGGGATGTGGTGATGTGGCCGCTGATTCTCTTGGCTTCGTTTGAACTGGCGGCTGGGCTTGATGCGGGATGGGTGAGGGTGGGATTGTTTGTTGCGCATTTTGTGGTTCTGGTGGTTACGATGAGGTTTGGTGGGGGGTTGTGCGTGAGGGATATGAACTGGGGGTGGACGGAGTGAGAAAGTGAGCACTGAGGTTCTCGCTTTATTATTTTCCTTGTGTTTCTTTTTTTACTGGTTGCAGTGGATTGGGATTGGGATGGGGGGTCTTTATGATTGCATTTATGGTTTCGGGAGTGTTTTTCTGTTCTTTTTCTCTCTCCTTTCTTGTTTATTCGTTGCATAAGGGAAGCAGGTTAATAGGTGGGAGGCAGGTAGGCAGGCGATTACTTTTCTTGTTAACCATTCATTCAATACCCAGGGAGTCGGCGCGCGGGCGTATAGTGGTTCCGGTTCAGGCGGTACATTGTTCAAAAATTACTTCAGTCCACATTCCGTGGACGTTGAATATATCCATTTCTTTTTGCAGATTCTGGTTTTTGAATGTTCATGTTTCATCCATCCCCTCTATTACTGTAGGTAGCTATGAAATCTCGAAAGCTACTAGTAATGTAGGCTATCGAGCGAGATGTGATGTGATGTGATGTGATGTGATAGGGGGAGAAAAGTATTACCGGTAGACTCAAAGAAGATGAAAGTAAAAAGTGGCTTGAGCTACACATGCAAGGAAACCGGGGAACTGGAAATGGAATGGTAGGACTGAGGTGTACATGTAAACAGGCAACGTTGTGCCGTGGTTTCGAGTCACACGGTACCTGGTTGTGGACTCGGTGACTCGGGGAAGAGATGCGAGATCATGTACGGGGACGTGCATGAGTATGCAGGGGAGAGATAGTTCTGGGTGTGTACATGTGGATGAGAATGTAGATGCGGTTTAGGAAGTGTTCGAGTGTGTTCTTGGGACGAGACAATGGAAGGAATCCAATAGGCAGAGATGGAAGTGGTTCGTTCTGAAGATTTTCGAAGCCGAGCATTGAGAATTTTGGGGGTCACGAGCTGAGCTGAGTGGTAAAGGGTCCCGAGATGGGATGATATATTAATTGGTTGTGGCTAAGAGACGATAAGTAGTACGGGTGAACTGAAGATCGGAGGAGTGGGTTGTTGCTTGTGAGCAGGTAGAGGAAGAGAGAGAGGGCAGAGAGGGCAGAGACATGGATTTTGTTAGCTCGGGTGCTGGGTGACTTTCGTTAGTCCAGATATTGGCCGTAAAGCGTCCTGAATATTGATGTTGACTGATAAACGTTGGCAAGGTTCTAGATGGAGATTGCAAGGACAGAACGGCGAATTGTGTATCGATCGAAACCCAGATGTACTGTGCGGGTAAGAGAATACAACAAGGGTCACACGTGGTCGTCCTCCGGGGGGAGGGGAGGTGTATTGAAGTAACGTTGAGACCGATCGCCTTAGTAGGAAGGCGTCGCTGCGTGTCCCAAGGCTTTGCAAGAGAATAATGGAGAGTAAGGAATCATTGTGAGGGAAACAGATATTGAGAGACCTGTCTCCCGCTGCTAGTTAACTCGGAGCGAGTACCACGGCGTACTTTGTCAGCAAACTCGTGTAACGATATACTTGCTCTTTGGGTGTTAGTTGATTTTACGGTGCCATTCCAGTCCTAGATGTATCGAATCGATATAGTTAGTCGTACGGGAACGCCGGCGTGTTTGTAGTCGAAGACCTTGGGGTCTTGATTTTCAGATGTTTGGATTTATGGGGGCAAACCCTGGACTCTACTTCCATGCATGTTCTCCCGTTATCTAAGAACGATGACGAGGGTCGCGAGGCTTCGTTGATGATGTTCAAACAAAATGCTGATTGTATTGCTGACAGAATCCATCACCTAAACCCTTCCCCTCCATTGATTGACTGTTGATAGCGAAGTGGATCAGTGGACAGACAAGCTTTGAAGCCAGACAGGGAATCTCGGGTGCGAAGACCAAAGCCGGCTTGGCGCGGCTGCTTAGCTTTTCTTCTCGAAGACTTCGATCATCCCGCCATCGTTCGTTTGTTCGGTGTCTGCCGTGAACGTCGCTGGTTTCCGTTTGTTGTCATCATCTCTTATCTGCGGCCCGTTGATCTCGCGTCTTCGACTCTACATCCATCCCATCTTTGGATGTACATGTCCCGTCGCCACGCGCTAAGCAGCGGGGATGAATGGGGCCCGTCTTATCTGGAAAAGCTTGTTGAGATGAAAGATGGAGCTCCTGAGCGCCGAGGAGAGCAGAAGAAAGATGCCAGTACACCTCTTGGGTGAGTCCTGCAAATGCGATGAAGCCAGAAGAGTACAACGTATCATCTGACTGCATTACAATGCACAACGCCTTCCACAACACAGCTGCTGCACTCGACCTGCTGTGGTCGTGGGGCTCTCTCATTCTCCGGGAGCTGGTCCCAGAACCAATGCTTGTATCTATGCATGCAGCAAGCCTGGCTGCATCCACATCAGGAACGGTCGTCATACCGCCCAGCTCAGTCATCTTGGTTTAGTTCCCCATTTCATCTCATCCGGGTCGGTCCCAGCAGGAGGCTCTACCTGCCGTGCGACCTCGTTAGACGAACGGCCAGCGTCGTTGAGGTGGGATCCAACCGGCAACGTGCAGGTATCGCACGAGTGAGAAGTCCCGGATAACGGGGCCAGCGCGAGTCTCCGCCAATTTAGTCGATCCAGCTTTGCTGGAAATGACTTTGTCAAAGGTACCTCGGGTTGACTGTGCAGAAGGAACGAGGGACCGATCTAACGTTTACAAGCTGACAAGCTGACAAGCTGATACATTGATTTTGGAAAGCGGTCGAGGATTTCGGCGAAACTCATTCTTATTGAGCATTTGGCTGGTGATTCTTTTTCTTTCGCAAGGAGGACCTCAGTACTTTAGTCAAGGCGGGAGAGGCAATGAGGCTGAAGATCGGGACTGAGTAACAAGTGAGAAATGAGTGCTTACCCGACAAGGATTAAGCCACTTCCTGCCCGCATTAGTGTACGAAACTGCAAGTACTACCTCCGAGCTCAATTGCAAGTGCAATGCAGGTTAATCGTTGCCGCATCCAGATAAAGAGCACATGTAGGTCTCCGCTTGGGTCGAACGAGACCCGTTTCTTCATCGGATTACCTCACCTCGCAGTCCCTGGCTTGTCATGATAAGATACCGGCAGATTGTTTTGTCTCCACTTTCTTTTCTTCGAGAAGCTTATCTTGAGCTTCTACAGGTCTATTTCTTCTTGTTATTTTCTTCTTTCCTTCTTCTTCGTTCATCCTTTCGATCAGAACTCACTCAGCCCAGGTCGTCAGAATTCGCAGTCTGGCGGTTGTCATCCATAAGCGGTCGTTTGATTTCTATATACGTTCGCCATCATGAGAGTCAACTTTTTGGCCAGCTTATTGGTCGGAGCTCTGGTCTCTGCTTCACCAGTTATAGAAAGACGGGCTGAGCAATCGCTTGAGTCAAGAGAAGTGACTGTCATTTACAAAAATGCCGATATCATCACACCGAAAGTGTTCATCATTTCTATGGTAGATTCTCAACCCCGCCACCACAGCATTTTCTAATTCAAGACAGTTCTCGCCAGAAGCAGACATCTGGTATACAAATGCCAATACCAATGGATCAATTGGTGACTTACTCGCACAAAACATCACCATTCCAGGCTTCTCGCCTCTTTTCCCAGATGTGCATTGTCTGAAGGATGGTTCTGTATGCCAACTCACCACCGGCGAATCTGAGATCAATGCTGCCACAACCATCACGGCACTTATGGCTTCGCCTCTCTTCGATCTCAGAAAGACATATTTCCTGATCGGAGGTATCGCTGGTATCAATCCAAAACACGGTACTATCGCTGACGTTGCATTCTCCAAATATGCCGTTCAAGTCGCCCTCCAATACGAGTTCGACGCCCGCGAAATCCCATCCAACTACAGTACCGGCTATATCCCCCAAGGTTCAACCTCACCAGACATGTACCCCCAAAGCATCTACGGCACCGAAGTCTTCGAAGTGAACGAAGCCCTCCGCGACATCGCCGCCAAATTCGCCAGCACAGCGAAGTTAAACGACACCTCTGAGGCCGTGGCCTACCGCGCCTTATACGCCGTGGGCAACCACACCAAGATCTACTCTGCCGCATCCAAGAGTCCCGGAATCATCAAATGCGACACCGCCACCTCAGACGTCTACTATTCCGGCACTCTCCTCGGCGAAGCATTCGAAAATACCACAAGCTTGTTCACCAATGGTTCAGGCGTCTACTGCATGACAGCCCAAGAAGACAACGCTACCCTCGAAGCCATGATCCGCTTCGCCGTGCACAAGACCATTGATTTCGCACGTATCATCATCATGCGCACCGCCTCGGACTTCGACCGACCATATCCTGGCGCAAGCCCGGAATTCAACCTCTTCTACTCCAATCAAGGCGCCTTCGAGCCAGCGGTGGAGAATATCTATCTTGCTGGTACACCGATTATTAAGGGGATATTGAGTGGCTGGAAGAAGACTTTTGAGAAGGGTGTTAAGCCGAAGAATTATATTGGGGATGTTTTTGGCACGTTAGGTGGCAAGCCGGATTTTGGTCCGGGTACGATTTTTGATCCGGCGGTTGGGCAGCCGGAGAAGAGAGGGGAGGGGGAGGTGAGGAGTAGGATGGGGATGTATAAGAGGAGGGTGGGGATGAAGGGCGCGTTGGGGGCGGAGGTTGCTAGGAGGGCGAATGGTGCAGCGTGAGGTGGATGGTGTGCTTGTGAGTGGGTGGGCGGATGAGTGAGCAATGGATATGGTGGATCCACCTCTTGTAACGGTTCTGGGAAGCTGATTAACCGTTTCTCCAAAAATTTACTTTGTCGGATGATATTGAGGGGAGGTAACCAAGTATTTATGGCGAGGCATTTGTCTGTTCTCATGGGGTGGAGGTAGCAGTGTGTGTGGGGTAGGAGATGAGCAAGATTTTATCCGATTATTGTATAGCTTAGGGACGGGAGTTCAATGAAGGTCACTGCCGATGTCCAATCTTCGAATCTGGGTGTTGAAAGAGGCTGTTTGGGGAGAGTTGTAACGATACCATCCATGAGAATTTACAATGAGCATATAAAATAGCAACTTTTCAAATTAAAAATCAATGAGACTTTGAAACATCACGCTTTCCCTTTCTTTTTCCTTCGTTGCTTCAATCTCGACTCTCATGAAGACTTACTATCTAAGATCTATGGTGGTGTTACAAAAGTATCACAACTATTGGTTGTAACATCTTAGAAATTCTTTTTGCAGTCAATTGATTCGATTACATGATCTGAGTCAGTGCGAGGTAAATGGAAGAGTAGAGAAGAAATTGGGCTGGGAGCGTAGATGAGCAAAAGAGTGAGGGTAAGAAGGAAGAGATGAAGATGACCTCGCGACTGTAAGGATTCAGCCTTAAATTCCGACCAGCGCCTGATTGTAGTTTAGCTCGATTCTTTCCATAAAACGGGACCAAAGTAAACTTCACAGACCTGACGTCAATCTCCATACTTCCCATCCCCCGCAATCTCATCCGGGTGCCTCACAGCTAAGCCTCGCACTCATCAGAGCGAAGCAGCACCCCTGCCTGTCTTCCAGTCTTTGTCCCATCCGTTAGATGATTCTACCTTAGGGTCATCTTTAAAGATATCGCGGCTGGGAAGGTAAATCTCCCGGACTTGGTTCCTGAGTATAGTACGTCCATGAAACATATTTACAGCAAAGAAGGTGAAACGCTCTTTAGGTACATGTGCCAAAGATAGGTTGGCATAAATTAGACAGAGCACAAAAGGCAGCAGTGCTTCCACAATTCCCTTTCACTGAGCAGCAGCTCCCAGGGCTGCTACCAATACACGATGCGTTCGAAGCTGAGGCTGCTCCGCACTTTCCATCGGTACTCGTAGGGTGACAAGTGCCAAAGGTAGGTTGGCATAGATTAGCAACAGCACAGAAAGCAGCAGTGCTCCCACAATTTCCCTTCACTGAGCAGCAGTTGCCGAACGTACTGCCGATACAAGATGCATTCGTGGTTGATGCTGAGCCACACTTGCCATCCGTACTGACAGGTGTACACTTTCCAAACAAAGGCTGACACGCATTTGCGACGGCGCAGAACTCAGCAGAATCGCCACAATTTCCCTTTGTGGAACAGCACTGGCCAAATGTACTGCCAGCACAGGATGCTTTCGTAGAAGATGCTGAGCCGCATTTCCCATCCGTACTCACAGGAGTACAGGAACCGAATTTGGTCTGGCACCCATTCGGCGTACCGCAATAGTCAAGTGTAGTGCCACAATTGCCCCTGACAGAACAGCACTGGCCGAAAGCTTGTATGCAGCACATAGTTAGCGTTGCCATTTTAAGTTTGGTGTTTAGACAGCCCATTCAGGAGGCGAGAACGTTCCTTAGAACGTGGGGAGGATACATAATTAAGGAGAGAAGATCTTAAGCCTTCCGAAACTGGAGCGGAGGAAGCTGATGAACTCAAAGAACTTACTACTACCAGCGCATGTCGCCCCAATGGTCGATGCTGCACCACATTTCCCATCAGGACTGATTGGATCGGTAACGTCGCATGTACCAAAGCCCTTTTGGCAAACAACCGGCGCACAAAATGATGGAGTCCATCCACATTGCCCGGATGTCGAACAGCAGTTTCCAAAAGCACTGCCAGCGCAGGTAGCCTTCTGCAGAGAGGAGGGACCGCACGATCCATCAAAACTGACAGGGGACGTGGAAGTCGGAGTACTGGTGCTAGATGACTTTGTCGCTGAAGATGTTGTGGATGTAGAAGTACTGGTACTTGGGTTCACTCCTTTGTATATGTTGATGCGCCCGGTACCACCACAGATCTGAGCTGGATTACCTGCACAAGGCATATTGCAATCAGTTGAGTTTGCTAGTTCGTTTCCAACATAATCCCCACACCAGCATTGTGACTTTGCTTCAACGCCAGCATATATCAAACCACTGGAATAACAAGCAGTCTGACATCCCTCGATCGTCATCACACTGTCTCCACCCACGATATTTGTCCGCTCTGATAGAGTCGGTGGTGTAGAGTCCAAATAACATCCAAGCGGTGACCACTGCGGTTTTACCGTGCTCGTTGCTATAGTGGAAGAGGTGCTAGATGTGGTGCTGGTTGTAGTGGGTTTGATGGTTGAGGTACTTGTTGGCATACCATGGACCTCGACACAGTAAGAACGCTCTTTCCAGTTCCCACAGGTGCTGGTGATAGATGGGTTCCAAAGCATCATGTCTGCCATACTAATAAGAAAGCTGGACCTGATTGCTTCACAGCTGTATCCTTCGTAATTATCGTACCACCAAGTACAATATTTTGTCGTTGTACTGTCCTATGGTAGGTAACAATGTTAGTAAAATGTCTATAGTGGCATCGAAAGAAGCTAGGACATTGGAGGGCACAGAAGCCTTTTGCTCAATTGACTGCACGTGAGCTCTGAACTTCACGGTCTGTTCGGAAGCAGCAGAGCCACGGAAGTCTAACAGGATACATACGTATGGCATATTGGGCTGTGTACCTCCAAAAACGACCGTAGGAAGTATCCAGAGAAAAGCACACAACGAGCACATCATGGACGAGATCATCTTTTCTTGCTGTGTAAATAAAAAATCAAGTAAGGTACAGCGTGTGGAGGTCTTGCAAATTGTAGCAGGACTTTGGTCCGAAAAAAGTCAGCGTTTGGCAATGGAGATTGTTGGGAGTGGACACACTACCGTAAAACTGGCAGACTGTCCAGCTCTCTTACTCATTCGAAGACAATGATAGGGGAGGCCTAGATCCGTCGAATACATCAGTACATGCCGTCAATCATACGAGTACGGATGTGATTGTTTGCCCTGCATGATCGCATGTCCACATGCAGAAGTTGATGAATGGTAATGCGGATATACGTCTAAATAGAGCCACCAAATTTCCCAGACCCGGACTTTGTTATACGAATTCTCACCGAGCGCTTAAGGAACAGCCAAACTTACTGCTCATCGTGTACGCTTGTGATAAGGGGTGAGATTAAGCTTGCCAATTTTCCAACAAGCAAATGCTTGAAATGTCTTGGCTCTCATTTCATTCTGGCTTTATGTTTACCTTGGCACTTTTGTTTCGATACACCTTCCTCAAAGGGCTGGTAGGCCTATCAAGATTGCCGAAATTTTTATAGATATACCACTGCATGCGGAACACGGCATCCCACCCCGGTACCCGCCACCAATTCTGCATGGCTCAAACCTGCACGATCCGCCTGATGGGTGCGTAAAAGCAGCAATGCTGTCAAATTATTGTAACCTGAAAATATTCGGAGGGAGATGACCCAGTCTGCCGCAGCTTTGCGGCACAGAGACTGAAAAGAATCTTGGATCCCAATATTGCTGGGCTCCAGCAGGGCCAAGCCTTTGTTCCTGTCCTGTAGTGACTGCAAGTCGCCTTGCCTCCGTAAGACATATCGGGCTTCCGTTTTGGGCGTCAGGCAGTGAAAAATCACGAAAGCTCCATTAAGAACGACTCTGGATATTCCAGTGGCCAGGAGGCACCATCAAACTTCAACTGCAGTGGCAACGCCAAATTCTATGGCACATTCTCCGAGCTTGTAAACATGCCCATGCTGAGGTAGAATGTCTGCGTTCTTCCTCCATCAGACTGAGTTGATCGGACACGCAGTGTAAGAATATTGAAATCATCATGTGAGTTCTTGTTTGAAACAGACTAGGAAAGACCAAACTGATTCGCACTGTGAAACGGACTTTCAACACCGTTTGACTTATTCATGCACTCATTCTATCGTTGCCAATTAGATTTACATGACCTCCTCTACGTCTACTTTTTCGCCAGACAGAGGGTTCGTACGTTGGAAATCCTGGTCAGATCCCCTCTGATAGGCGTCAAAGAATCAAGTTCCTTGCTCGTCATTCCACGACGGGCTCCAGCAGCGTCGGTGAACGACTTTCCGGATCCCCTGCCACCTATCAAAGCCCCGAAGAGATTGAAAATCGCACTCGAGGGATCTTCGACGATTCCGTGAATGGTCAATGCAGCATTGCCAATATCTCCTATGAGGTTGATGAAACTGCGCAGCGCTGCCATGCCCGCTGCGTCCGCGATTTGGCCAACGCCTGGTATTAACATCAAGACACCCATGATGAAGTTCAAGATCATCTCCTTTCTTTGGGCTGCTGTTATTTCCTTGGCTATTTCCACCACTTTGTCCATGCTTGTTACCGCAGAGTAAGTCCTGAGTTACGGAGTGATGAATTAGCTCTGAATACGTAGGACTTAAAAGAATGGGAAAGAGTTTCAAAACAGCAATGGCAACTCACATGAGAGCGGGAACGGATGATGCGTCAACCAGGTCAGACAGCATAAGTCCCTCGTAGTTATCGTCTATCCACTCCTCTTTTCCAGTTAATTGGGCTGCCAGATTTCTCGTGTTATCATAAGTGCCACTGATGAGATCTTTGGGGTCTGGTACTGAGAAAGAAGCAGCAGGGACTGGAAAACCGGACCAAATCACTCTCGACTGTATTGCATCGCAATTAGATTGCCAGCATCCCCCGTTGATTCGAGCAGTATAGTCTCCGAAAACGATCCAGGAAGGGTCGATGCCATACTTCTGCGCGACATCGGCCTTGAAACCGTCGATATTAGTACAGGTGTACGCGATCTTGTCGACAGGAGCTTGGTCTGTTGCAAGGGGGATCGAGGTAGGACAGTTTACAGTCTTCGTCTGAAGACCCTTCTGGCAATCTTGGCTGGGATTGCAAGGGACAGCTGGGCATATGCAGTGGTCTTCAGCCGGGCAACATGTACTGCCGCAGCAGAGCTGATATTCGGTGGTAGTACAGGTGAAAAACCCAGAAGCTTGGGCTCCTGCCATGTAGGCTATGAGCTGTAGTGGAACAAGTTCCTTGATGTGCTCGGCGTATATCTTGAACTTGCTGTCATAGCCTTTGGAAATCGTTTCGGTATATTTGTCAAGCGAATCGTTGATCGTTGCGATCTGGGCATCCACCAGATATTTGTCGACACAATGATCTGGGATGTTTGCAACCGCAGCCATGACTTGTGTGATGTTTCTGTATATCCCAGTGCAGGGCGGATCGTCTTCGTATGGCTCATCGTCTCCATTTGTGTCACTGGCCTCAGGTTAGCAGAGTCATCTAGTGATATGAAAGTGCTACCTTACCTGGAGGAAGTGGACAAAAGCCATGCATTGACAATAGACGTGAAGGGGTGCTCTTTCTTATTTGTGTTGTCCTTAGCTATGACCGGAGCTCCAGAGATTGTGTTAATCATTTCCACTGTTCCGATAGTGTATAGATTGTAAAGCCATACACTGCTTCCGAGTACTTGAGCTACTCGCTGCGCACAGTCTTGCGAGTCTACGCATGGCTGAATATATGCTTGGAACCACTGCTAAATGTGAGACACAACTAGTCGTCGGGGGGTAACATTGCAGCATTCTTGCAAGCAAGTAGGTGAAAAAAGCAAAGATAGAGTATAATGAAATAGACTAACGTTGTAAAGCCCAGCCCCGAAGATGTGGATGTTGTCTGAACCCACAACTCTCAGTCCCCACGAAACTGCACAATGAGGCGAGGTGACAGCATTGCAATCCGAGAAGTCGGGGTCGCCATTGAACAACCCAACCTAGTCATCATGAGGTCCAGGTCAGTATACTTGAAGCTGAGAAAGGAGGTAGAAAAGAGTCGGCGGAGCTTACAGTCGATGCGAATGGCGCGGGTGCCTGAGGTGCCGGAAGATAGTAGGGACTCTCAGTTTGTATCTGAAAAGAATATTAGCCTTTTGTTTGTCAGAAGTGATTTTGAAAGGCAGTATACCATTCCAAGGAAAGTGTTTCTGGCATTATAAAGTTGATATTGGTAGAGCACACAATGCTCGGATGATGTGCCGTACAGCCACGTCGGCCCTTGACTTTCAATAAGAACCCCTAGACAAGTGCATAAGTATTGAGTCTGTCGACAGTAGAACGAGACTGACCTCGCGCCACATATACGTCGATCTGGGTCTGATCTTCTGAACTATCAATATCGTGATCGGAGACCCAGGCCCAGATATTTTCCATGTAGGCTGATGACCGAGCGGTCAAATGAAGAAGCATACTCCCAGCAACACACCTTCCATTCACACTGCCTGTTAGCTTCGGGCAGTCTTCCCTCTGAAGTTTGGATCCCTTCGCTCCACCGATCCGGAAGTGGCTATCTGTGGTTTCGTGAGTTAAAGTTCAGGCTGACTGCACCATTTCTTACCCCACATGGCCGCTGAGCCCGGCGTTGTTTGTGCAACATTCCACTCCATCAAAATGTCACCCGCAGACGGCGCCGTACTGGTAAACAACAAGTCCTGAATTTCTACGACTCCAGCATCTCCTTCGTCCCCAACTTGGACCATGACGTGCGGTTCGTCCACGAACGTGAACGCCTTGATGTTGATAAGCTTCAAGGAACGGCAATTATGGACCTGGAGGGAGAACTTACAGTTCCTTGCGCTACTATTTGGGACCAGCACTCACCAACTACTCGGCTCCCAAGTGGGATCTACTTGCATTAGCTGGATACACTGGGCCAAAGACATAACTGGTTTAGGGGCTTGCCTTTATTGTATCTGTCACAATATATGATCCCATGGGAATGAAGAGAGGGCGGTTCGCACCTGCGGCGACAGAAAGAAGGAGATTCAAGCCGAAGGTATCATCGTAAACGCCATCCCCTACTTGTGTGAGCAAAATCTGGATCATGAAAAGTGTCTCATTTACCTTTGAGAGTGATTTTGGCATTGATAAAAGTCGCAGCAGGAATATCAGCATATTGTGGCTTCGAGCGTTCCAAGTAAGCTCCTGTTCCATCTGTGAGAGACGCAGTTTTAGGATGAAGTGGGAACACAGGTCCGCCGCCAGACCATTTTCCGTAGGTACTACTGCTTTCATCGTACACCTTGCCAAGAACCCAGGAATCGATTGTTCTGGAGCCACCTGCAACACTGAGACTGGCAGGCTTATCAACGATGAGTGTTGTGACTTTCTCGAGGTACAAGTTGTCGAGTGTAACAGAGAACTGCTCCTGAGTGCCAGAGCTACCCTGAGGCGTGCTGATAGATATTCCGACATTGGTCGAGAACATGAATGAGTCGAGAAGTAATATAGAGCCACCTATGTAGTCGCCGCTCATTTTGATGCCGATGTCCGCTCCGTAGATATAGAGGGATTTCCAGGTCCATCCCCAGTCCCAGAGCATATCGATTGCAGTTTTGCATTGGAAGAACACGAACTTGCGTGTGGTAAATTGCTGGTTCCCACCTGTGTTTGGAGTCAGAATCAACACAAAGAAGTTTCAGGTAGTGAATATTCTTACATCGCATGCCGATTGCACCGCCAATAAATGTCAGATCCGACATGAAGCCACCGCTCCCGTTCTCGGCAACTAGAGGAGGGATGTCAGTAGCTCCTCTACTTCCATCTAGACTAAGATGGCTTACATATACCCATATGCGACTTGCCAGCTGTGTTGGACCCAAAGAAAGATACATCTTGGATACTGGTGGCTTGTGCCACTTGCCAATGGATTCCTGCAATGTCCACCATGTCTGCATCTCTCAAATCAATAATGAAATCACGGACTTGTCGATAGAAGTTGTTCTTTGAGCAGTAAGCGGCATTTCAGGCAGACAAATAGAGCCTTTCGTTCATACCTGGTTTATATACCACTCTTCTGCTCCCCCATCATTTCCTGTGTAGTGGTCGGACGAGAGAAGACCTGCTAATCATCAGCATCAAAACGATCAAATTGATCGGATTCGGCTTGCTACGGACCTAGACCAACGAAAGACTTTGCTGCCAACAATATGGGCCGCTGGGTTGCCTGCTCATTGTTAGCTAGGGAAGGAGCAGCGCACGGAGACACGCACATCTCCAATCATCTGGGTATGATAGTACATCTCAATTGTACTGCTAATGAGATATTGTCCTAGCTGTTGGTTAGAATAGATGAGGTAGGGTCTCGACGTGAAAACTTGCCAGCTGGGAAATAAACGACTGCTCCTTTAATAGAAGAAGCCCCACATTTTGCACCACATCGGTTTCCATCAGTCATTGCTCTGTTGATGGCAGCAGTGTCATCAACTTTCCCATTACCAACTGCTCCATAGTCTTTGACATTGCGGAAGACGGGGTAGTTGTCGTTATCCGGACCGCCGAATGGAATTCGCCCGACATGGTTCATATTTTCTAACCAGTACGAGCCTGCCCGCTTCTCAAGATTGCGCTGCTCATTGCGACTGATTTCGATCGGGATAGAGTAGTCTTTTTCGGTTGTGTTCGAATGTGCCGCATCAGCTTCTGCCACCAATGCGGCTGCGGCTGCGACAGTGGCGTTGATTGCAAGTAGTTGAGCATCATTAGCCCGAGACTTGAGCGCAAGCTTGCTACTTTCCTTCCCGTAGTAGTTGTTCACGCGTGGGTTGCCAATCCGATCCTTGTTTCTCGCGTTGGCTTCTTTTTGGGCCAAGCGAACAATGGCTCTTGCTTCTTCCAATGAAGAATTGGTGAAACCTAAGTTTGTCATGGTTGAGTTCAGAGTAGAGCGGTGGAAGTAGCTGGCGGTGCTCTTCAGTGGAGGGCTTGTGATTGCGGGGGGCATCAGAGAGGATACGGAGTCTGGATCGAGGAAAGCTTGCTTGACACGGTTTGCTGTTGCTAATATATCGGAGATTTCAGCTTGAGTTGAGTTGGGCCTTGTATCTCGAAGCCAGCCACCGACAAAATTATCAACGAAGGATACGATGTCCATTTCTGATCCCCAAGGTATTACTGTTGGCGGATTAGCTTTCTTAACCTCGGAAGATGTGAATGAGAAGCCAACTTGTCGATTTCTGGGAGGAATTGCTGAGAAGCTCCCCAACCATCTCGAGAGGTCCTCTCTCGACATGACTACTAAAATGTGGTCGGTGAACCGGTTCTTCGTGCTGGCTATGTTGGTTTGGGTGAGAGTGGTGTACATGAGAAGAATTCGCAAGAAAGGCAAAAGCAAGTAGAATACATGTCAAAAAGAGCGACTGTTGGGAGTCCCAGTGGCGGATCATGTTCACAGGTTTCGTACGTCGTGTACGATTGAGTCAGGATCTCTAAGTAGTGAGACTTTGGAAAACATAAAGCGGAAAACTTCACGAGACCGCGTTGATGACTGTCATCAGACTGTGCTCATTTCTGGCTAACTTCTTCTCGAGTCACCTGCTAAGATGGACCTCAATCGGCAAGCTTGAAGATCGAAGAACTGGAGAACCTGTACGCCGGGATACCATAGGTATGTTGCCGACTTGCATATTCTAGACTCATATTTCTCAGGGGGGCAACGCTCATGTCGCATTTCCGTGTTCCAAACGTCAATGGATAGAGCAGCAATGCAATCTGCCCCTTTTGATCGTACCTATCTTTACCGCCGTTCCCTACATTTGGTCCTCTGCTTCGGTATGCTAATCGAGTAAGCTTCTCTAAAGGTAGGTTGAGGCAGAAAAATGCTGAGCTGCGCGGAGATAGGCCCAGTCACAGAATTTGATCCTCTGCCCAGACGTAGTTAGAGTGGTATCGCCGAGAATGGCACCAAAATCGTCTGGAACGATTGAAGGTAATGAAGATTTTGCATTTTGGCTTCTGGATACCTACCTGGGGTTAATCTTGAAGATTGGTAAGAGTGAAAGATACGAGTACTCTCAGGCAGGAAGAAGTTTGTCGTACGTGCTTCGCTAAAATTACCCTAAGATGACTGCGGGACCGGCATCCTAGACACTTGGCAGTGTTAGCGACCTGCCTAGCTAGGCGAGGGCGCTTCAAGGTACTGCAGGTGTGCTACAACTTCATGATTGGAGACCTGGAAAACTTGATCTGTCTTCTCCCGTCAACAACAACTTCATCCCGGATCTACAGAGTCCGCACGACTTATCATCGCAATCTTTCTGATTGAAATTAAGCCCTTCTTTTCACCCACAATATTACGATTATACCGCTGCTCACCCGATGTCAGCCCCCATCCCCCTGAACACCTTTCACTCCTTCTCGCGCCTGCCGCAAGAGATACGCATCCAGATCTGGAGAGCACACCTCACTTCCATGGAGCCCAGGAATCTCATCATTCGCTCTGATCATCCTACAAGTTTCACGCGGCCACTCCAATACTTTCACGCTTCCAATCCAGTCCCGTCTGTTCTCCACACCTGCCGAGAAGCCCGCTTGGAAGCTCTCTCATTCTTCGTGGTTGCATTCACAAACGGGTCGAATCCGCGCTTGACGTGGACAAATTTCCAGTTCGATACTATTAATATCACCGAGTGGGATCTTTGCAAGCTCAGCCAGCTCGACAAATCCCGCGTGCGTCAAATGATAGTCGAGAGTATGAGCGCGGAATACTTCCATGGGGAGTGCCGCGGCGAATTTACGGACATGGCGAATCTCTCCAGACTAGAAATAATATCCGCCGAGTCTCTCTATGCCCGGGCGAACCTGATAGGTTCCATGCGGAGACTCTTGATTGTGAACTTTAAGGATATGCCTGGGTATGTGTGCCCCGAGATTCGTATTGTACAGAAAGGGACCCAGTGGGAAATGAACATTCATAACTATGAGGCCATTATGAGAGTTCGGAGGGAGCAAATTCGAGTCAATCGTGGAGGGATTTAGCGAACTTTGGGTCGGTGGACGACGGGAAGTTCTGGTGGAGATTGGTGAGGCACGCTAGCTGCATCGGCTCCCAGCATGCTTGCTGTGCTTTCGGAAGTATCAAAGAGGAAGATCGGTTTGGTTGTAAGTCGACAGGGATGGGTATCGTGCGGTATGTCTCGGGGAATATCTTCAGCTTGGCGAACGATTCGAGTTGGTTCAGAGTACTACTGTGATCTGCGGCTCAGGGGCTGGGTCATAGGAAGCTAGTGTTGCATACCACTCGGCGTCTCCCCAAGCATGACAAGGAAGCTTTCGACGGAGAAGGCTTCTGCTTCATTGGAGCTGATCTGCTTAAGTTATACTTCCTCAACTAGCGAGAAGGCATTGGAAAATCTGGTCAAAGCTCGTCTCGCGAATCCAGAGGTACATGTTGGAAATACTGTGGTGTTGCTTTGTCACATGAAGCCATGTAAGTCCTGACATCCAGCACTTGAATTCCAGAAATTGCATCCAGTCATGAACCGTCGTGTGGTCTTCCTTTCGAACGGTCTAACCATTCATTGCTAGTCCGACTATGAGGATCCCAATCGTTTTCGGTGTCCTATTCTTGACGACACTTGCATCTGCAGACGGGTTAGCTAACGGCTTTGAACGTATGTGGATATACTATGCATTCTTGTTGGACGTCAAGCTCGCAAGCGTCCGTCCCGACGCTTCTCGATCTATATTACTCGATTGTCCCTCGGACGCGAGATTTAAAGACGTCATGGCAGCAATCGATACAACAGATTTCTCCCATCTAGACATACTGCCGGACGAGGAGAACCGCTTCCCGCCGATCCGGGAGACGGCTCAGCGCTTGTTAGACATAGGAATGACCGACAGTTTTGACTCCGAGCAAGTAATCAAAGGGCAAGGGTCTTTCACGAGAATGATCAGCGATCTGGGTTGGATGGTCAACAACATCAAAACGAAACTGACCAAGGATGAATTGAAAACGGTGAAAGATGAGAGTGACCGAGCAGACGAGGCTCTCATGCTCGCCAAATCACGTCGTTCTTCGAGCTGTCAAATTTCATGTGGGGATCGCTAAATGAACTGGACGGTATCAAGGTGGAGACCTCAACCGGTCCATGGGGTGAGGTCATAGACTGGGAAAAGACTATAGCCAAATCAAGTCTTCCAAAAGAGGAAGCAAAAGCGAGGATTGAAGAGTTCAAAGATTGGTACTACGAGGCGGACCCTAACGCAGCAGGGCACCGAGGTCCATTGAGAAGTATGAAGAAAGCATACAATATGCAGATGAGAGTCTCTTGTGGAAGTTGAGTGTCTGCGGATCACCCGAGTTGTACGTGAGCTCGATTTTTATAATCTTCTCTCTCCCTACCTTTGCTGACTTTTGACTTTTGCTCCAACAATAGAGACGGAATTGGAAATTTTGGCCTAAGCAGGCCCTTCCTGGGCTGAGTGATGAATGAGAAAGATGGTTCTGTGAACAAGATCTGGTAGGATGGCATTTCTATAAAGTTGATATCCGGAAACATTTGGATTTCGAGTTCGTTGTTGTATGTTAATGCGCATCTGTTTAATCTGGCGATTTCTAATGTCAATCTACCATTTGAGTCTTGAACGAATCCGTGTTCATAAGGGTGAATTTCCGATGTAAACAGTGTCGCCTTCGCTTCCTCGCTTGTTGTGAACTGTAACTAACCCATTGCATTATTGGGCTCGGGATCTGGAGGCAGTCTACTGTAACTTGAAGCTTACTTCCTGGAATTCGCACATCTGTTTCCTAGTTTAGGTTATATTCGCGCAGGAATGCTACAACCAGCTTCTTGAATCATCCGCTCCCCCTGAAATGTTTGTCAAGAAGATCTTGCGATCATACTTTTTCTACAGTCAGTTTCCTCGCTAACGTCAGATCATGTAGCAATGATTCTGGCAACACCATCCTAAGTCCCTCCACGTAGCTCTGTTTTGTAAAAGATTACTGGCTTTGCAACTCTTCCACCCAAAGGTGACTTTGGCTCGCATGTGGCGACTGATCCAGGATGACACCGGGCTCCCTGATCATCTAATGACCGAAGCCGTGATTCTGAAAACGAACTGCAAGATTCAGACCTACTTTGCAATCCTTAAAATACCTGTACACTGGTCCTAAGAACGTGAAGGTCGTCTCAAGATCCCAGGTACACTCCAACTGGTCAGCCCATAACGAGTCGATCTCTCGCCATGACACGTCCTGTCTCGTGCCAGACTCCCATTGGAATTTCTCCGATGAAAAGAAGCTCCTTCTTGCCAGCAGCCATCTGCTTCCAGCAATGACCAGTGTACGGTTTATCCATCCCAAAAGCAAAGGTATGATTTCGAACCACTGAGCTCGATCATGACTAACCCGTGCCGAGATATCAGAACAGCGGAAAGCCGCAAACCCGTCGGGAATAACAACGTGGTATCTGATGGAGAAGTGCCGAATGGCGAAGCTAAGAGAAGAACGCGGAAGATTTGGAGGAAATGAATGAATTTGGATCGCATGTAGATCTTGGGCTTGGAAGGAGCACTTATAACGAATGGACTGTTTGGAGTTGCGATATAGATACCCATAATTGGTTCTTTGTTCACATAGGTGACATGAGCTGCATACTCCAGTAATGGGATATGATATTCCACGAAGTAATTTATACCGTCTGTGGATTCGTAAACACAGATCTCGGATCGACTTTCTTTTTGATGGCTTTTAGGCGTGGGTAGTTCTGTAGCCACTACGACATCACATGTATCAGCTCTTCACTCAGAATCCCAATACCTCGAACCCGACAAATCAACCAGAAGTAAAAATATAGTAAGAAGAAATTAAACTCACATATCGTCCCCCCGCCTCCACTCTCCCCAAACTCGGATCCGCATAATTGTAATACATACCCAGTTTCTTCTCTCCCGCCCCCTCCTCAACATCTAAAATCGCACCAACGAAATCATTCAGCCATTGTATCCCGGCATCTGGGAATGGTGGCGCGGCGACTTGGGCTACGAGTTGCCATTCGTAGAGGGAGGAGCGGTGGGCGTAGGATGTTGTTGAGGAGGGCGTGAGGGGGACGGCGGAGGTGGGGCCCCCTTGGGTGTAGATTATGAAATACCAGCCCTGTGAGAATGAGAGTTAGAAAGGATGTTGAGGGGGTAAGTAGAAGGAGAAGCAAGGATGAGGTGGATGAAGTTAAGGCAGGAGTCAGATGGGAGGGGGAGAGGGAAGAGGGTTGACTGGACAAAATGGAAAACATACGGCTGGACTGGTGGGACCGGTTGTGTAGAGTTGATTGATGAAGGCATCGATTCCGACTGGTGAGAGGTTGTCTGTCATTAGGCTTTTGGTGAACTGTTTGCCTTTCATTAGCTATCATCTTTTTGCTTCGCATCGATTAGATGCACATGTCAGGTGAACTCACGAATGTCGAATGCTAGTAGTTTGTGAGTCAGTAGTATTCCGTAAGAGCGGATAGAAGCAACTATCAGGAGAGGTTGAGACCAACTTACAGCAGTATAATTCAGAGGACTCTCCAGAGTCTCACCAGTTCCCTGAGCATCAAACAAATCATTGTTATTCGCATAAAGCAGTGAATCCAACCAACCCAGACTATGCGGTCCAGTCCCTCTAATGTCAGCTTGCAGACCCCCCACCATCTCCAACGCACTCAAAAGCGGTTTGATCGCCACCAGGAAGTCCGCTTGAGATCCATGATATGCCCCCTCTAGCAAGAAAATCATATACCCACTCGCATAGTTCACCACTACCCAGCGAATATTCATTTCTCGCGGGATGATCGGGTCAGTAGACCCACCACAGTACTCCTGCCATGCTTCCCAACCAGCACGAGCTTGCGCTTGATTCCAGAGATACGGGTAGTAGAAGATGACATTCTCGGCCGGAGCAGCGATGGTGCGGAATTTGAAAGATGTGACGATTCCAAAAGACATGCCTGCGCCGCGAAGAGCCCAGAAAAGTTCGCTGTTTTGGGTGCTGGAGGCTGTCACGAGGGATCCGTCGGCGAGTACGATCTCGGTCGAGAGGAGGAAATCCAGGAAGAGACCGTGGGTGTGGGTGCTGTAACCTTGACCGCCGTGGAGGACATGCCCGCCGACGCCGACGCTGTAGGGGCGATGTCAACAAATTGTTTTTTTTGCTTCGTACTTCTGCTCTGTGAGAAGGCAGAGGAAGGGAATTATCTGTACTCACCCAGGACAGATTCCGTGAGCCATTGCCCGCCCACCCTGCTCGTAAAGTGCCACAGCCACATTTCCTAATCTAGCACCCGGTCCAACAGTTGCAACATTCGTCTTGCTGTCCAGAACGGTTTCTCTGAAATACTTCAAATCAATCACGAGATGCCCATCTTCACCTCCAATGCTATGAGATGCATAGCTGTGGCCGCCTGATCGCGGGTTGACTTTCACGCCTAACTTGGCGGCGCATTTGACTGCAGCTTGAACTTGAGGAACTGTGGTGGGGAGAGCAAGGGCGATGGGTGTGTAGTTTAGACGGAGGTTGAGGGGGATGATGAGCTGGCTGAAAGAGGACGTGCCGGGATGGGCTTGTGGGATGCCGGATGTGGTTAGGCATTGCACGATTTTGGTGAAGGTCTGAGGAGAGGCGAGGGTTATGAATGGATAAAGGGAGACAGCGATGAAGACCAGAAATCTAAACATGTTGAGAAGTTGCATCGGATATTAGTTGAAAGGGTTCATTAGACTCTGGGAGGAGGGAGATATAGATTCTCTTATACTGGGAACTGTGTGCGATAATCATGATTGCATGTACTACCAAAACTTTGGTAGTGCAACCGATTTGCGAGCATGCCTGAGCACAATATCAAATTCGACCCGACCTGCAGCATGCAGACAGATCCAATTGGAGATTCGATACGAAATGAAAACCAGCTTATGCAATCATTCGCGAGAATTTGGGTACTTACGAGAGAACAGAGCCGGAGCATCTGAGGATTTCGTCCTGTGATGGCCACTGTGCCTCACTCTTGATGAAACATACTTGGCTATCGAAGAGCAAGTAGCAGACTGAATAGGGAGAAGACAACTGCGTGATTTGGTTACTACTTGGGGGTTTCACTAGTACCGGTGCGCATATTCAGACAGTGGACCAAAATGACTGCATCTCGTCTCTCAAGAGAGACATACGATGACTTCTGGATGTATGCAGAGTACATTACCCCGCATACGACGACTCGAACTCCTCCACTGAAGCAATCGGGGTGCAGTAATGCTTGATTGAACGCCGCACCGCGGCAGGGTTGCAGAAGAGACCGCAGACTAGGACTGGGAATCTCGTAAGATCCCATTCTGGTAACCGAGTCCTGCTTCACGTGGCCGTCGCCATGCCTAAGAAGTGAACGGCGAGAAGCCAGTCGGCCCATTGAGGTGGAACACGGCACAATTAAAGATAGTTGACGTGACGTAGATGCTGATTCTCAGCGTTTTTAATGCAGGTACTGGATAGTCGTCGTGAAATTGACTGCCACATATTTATGAGAGGTAAGTGTGTTGTAGAAAAGAAGGGCAGGAGACGTGAGGTAGGTAAGGTACGGGAAGGATTTGGATTTCCAGGGCTGGCTGGCTGGCCATCTGACAGGGGCAGATGAAGCGAGTCACGGGAGCCCCACCTGTAATGCAACACTCCGGCCTCGGGTGAAGGACCGTCCTGTCTTGACTTCTGTTTCTTTCAACACCGACAGACATCGATCCCCTTCTTCAATAACAATCGGGCCTAGTACAACTACCGAAAACCATGCATCAACTCATACACGAAAGTAGAGTAACTCCCACAATCCTCAAACAGGCAGTCGAAGATGCATCACAGCTACCGTGTGCACACCCATCCCGCAACCATCCCTCACTTCGATGTGGAATGGGGCAGCTCGCAACCACCTGCTTCGGAATTACTACATTATGGAGGTGAGGAACTGCAAGCATCGCAGTACAAAATGTCTAAAACCGCTTTCGGCTATTCTGAAGTCGAAATACCCGAATTGTTCTCGCTTTCAGCTGTCTTACAAGTGTACGAGCCCATCGATGGATTTCTTTGTTCTTTTCCCCCAAGTTCGCTAGCTATCCCGTTTCAATTGTCTCTGGAATGTAATCCATTTCGACTCGGCTCAAAGAACGGTTGTGCATTGTTTCCCTTCTTCTCTTCTCCCCCGTCCGTGTCTCTTCTGTCAACAAATCCTGTCTTTTCTCATTTCACCATCATTGCCGATCATGGCGGGAACTTCTCCATTTNATGGTTACGGAGATCGTTGGAGAAGCAAGAAACGAGATGCTGGGCATGATGTCGATCACCAAAGACCCACACAAAGATCGAGACGAAGTATTTGGAACCCGTTCGCATCATCAGAGCCAGTATATGACCCCGGGAGGTATGTAGGGAGCCCGACGCCGTCTCCTCCGCCTCCAACCGCAGAGGAGCGCGCAGAGCAGCAACGAAGGACGGCCAATTTTATGGACGCGGCCAGCGCAGTTGCAGACATCAAGAGGATTTTGCGTACCGCTGAAGTTACGAACGATGCGTTTGATCCCGATATCGAAGAAACCGATCAAGCATGGATCGAAAAGCGAGCAGAAATCGTGAGAATGCTCCAGAGTGAGAAAATGGGCTTATTGGATGTCTTCCGAAATCTTGGGTTTCAGAAAGACAGCTTTCAAGAGTTACTGCTTTTACCACCCGGTCACAACCAGGACCTTCGGTTGGAACTTCAAAAAGAGAACACATTTCCCTACAAGGAGGCTCTAGGAGCGGAGGGCCGCTTCAGTAATACCTACGATAATCTCGCTACAAAGCTGGCCATGTTACACTTCGGCTTACCCATCGAACCAGCGACTTATGCGAACGTGACGAACTGCGGCAGGGATGAAGGCGATGATCCCGAAGACGACGAGCTGGATATCCCGAGGGTTCAGAGGATTTTCTGGTCAGAGAAACCACTCGAGTTTCTCGATTGCTACCATGAGAGAAGTTATGGTTTTCCAATGCTCCGTAGTAAGCCCTGCTCTTAAAATTCAGTTGTCTGATACCCCGCTGATGCAAAATAGGGCCTAAACCAAAGACTCAAAACATGGTTCAGCCGACTGTGCCAACACCTAGACAACTCGAGCAAATGGAAACCCAGCACGGCAGCGTTGCTCGTGATCAATACGCTCGGATGTCCATACAACCAACTGGATCCCCACTCCAACTGCGTGGCGGAGGCGGAAACTCTCAGCGGTATCTATTCAGTCGATATGGCGCGAGTATCAAGCTCAAAGCCGTTGACGACGAAGTTTCCGCAGATGAGTTCCGCAAAGCTGCATTCGAGGCTCTTGATCTGCACCCTGACTCGGAGTGGACCATCGTTGTGGACCAATTCGAAAATTCGGAGCGATACAAGAGGACACCGAATAAGCCTTTCGTGAGAAGCTTCATTATTTCCAAAGGAGACTTCGACAAGACATGGGACTCCTATCTGAGGGACAGAATTTCTGACGAAAACTGGGCCTTTTCTGTGGACTATTACCATCTTCGGATGAATGGCGAAAAGTTTACCGGTCCATTCAGCATTCCGGCACGAGGCCCCCACAACACTGATGTGCTGAATTTGGGAAGACTACCAGCATCACGTCCTTTAAGACACAAGGATGCAACATATTTACCATCAGCAACGCCAACGCAGGTTGATCCACTGCAATCTGAACAAGCGGAAACGTCAATGGGCATAGTCTTCGCATACCCAAACGAATCATCACAACATTTCGAGAACAACGCGAAATCGTTTACCGACTCCCTCAAAACATTGTTGCCAGGTGGTGCAAGATCAAAGACCGTGAGCTTGTATTCGAACCAGCTAGACAAACCAATTGGTGGGTCAGGGGCACCGCTCGACCATTCAATACTTTATCCCTTGACAGCAAATTTGCGGCAGTACATGGCTATTCAAAAGCGTATTTTCCAACAGACAGGTTGGACTGTCGTTGTCCACGAGACTATCACACAGCCACCTAGTCATTGGCCTCCAAGTAGTAGACCCCGATCAGCCTCGCAGGTCACGGCTCCGCCACAGGCTAGGAAACCACGAGAAATTGCAACAATCTATCGGAACAAAGAGGGTCGTGAAATCAAGCCCATAAGCCAAAGTTTTGGCAATCGAGCCTTGAGACTTCTAGGGATTGATCACAATTCTGATTGGGAGTTCGCTGTTGATCTTTATTCAAATCAGCTGAACCGCGTTAATAGCGCAACTCGAGCTCTTGATTTTAGCCACACGGTACAGATCACAAAGGCTTCGTTGGAGAAGAAATTCGAGGAGGACATCAAGCCTCGCCTTTTCCGCGGCGAAGCCGATTGGAACATTGTCGTTCGACCCTCCAACGAGAATCCAGTCTCGACCTTCACGGCGTTCAACGTTCTTCCCTTCAAACCGTCACCCACTTTCCCGTCGCCAGATATGCACCCTCCTTTTAGACCCATGCTAGGCCAAGGTATACAGGGATTCGACCCAAAGAACCAGACATTTCCCTACACTACAAGCTCTGTTCCTGCTACACAATCTGCGTATATCTATGGATATGGAGGAAAGATCATGGTGGAGAAAAGTGCCGAGTCTTTCCAAGCAGGTGCTCGTTGGCTTCTTGGCCTACAGAGGGGCGGCAAAGGTTGGTCCTTTACTGTTGACTTGCATCATACGAGCCCGCCGACAGTCATCGAAATACTATGGGACAGATACACCGAACAATTTGACAAGCATATCAAGGACATCCCCGGAAACGCTGAGTATCCATGGCCTGTGTTCGTTCGCAAGTGCAACAAGATCTCCACAAAAGATCTTACACCCTCAAAAAATGTTCGAGACTGCCTTGTACTAAGGGGCAAAGACAAGGAGTCGTATTGGAAACTACCAACTCCGCGTTATGGTCGGTATGGCATGAACCAAATCCAGGATGGATTCTTGTCAGCCATGAAGGTGCACTATCCTGGTGGTATACGTCGGCCGACTCAAGACGTCATACTGCTGAACGCACACCTGGGCTGGGATGGAGTGCAAATCACAGAGGAGTTCTACAATTCCGTCAACAAGCATATTGACAGCTACAACGCGGATGAAATTGCGGTGTGTGAGGGTGTGCCCCCTCAAGGCTCACACTCTGCAGAAGTAGGTATTCGCCTTGCTGGCACGGAGAGATACAGCACTTTTCAGCATGGAGACTTTGCGGGCCTTGCTAGAGCAATTCGAGAACTTTCGAGAGCAGTACTTCTGGACTACGATGACACTGATAACCCTGCATTGTCGTTGCCGGATCAATTCAGAGTTTGGATCTCATACGCGGCCAGAGAAATAGATGCTGCATCTCGCCTATTCGACTATGCTCACAGCAGCGATACAGCCGCCGAATTAGAGTCATGGATTGAGGAAGAGGATGTCATCAATTCGGCAAGTTGCATTTGGTTCCGACCTGAGTGGAAGCATTTCACCGTTACCGAGCACCTTGCCAGCGATTCAACAGACATGGACTTGACTGAAGACCAAAGGCAAATGACGTTTCAGTGGGATTCCACGAAGGATGCAACCCTGCAATCTTTCCGGACCGCATTTTCATCGCTATCTGCCGGCGACGTTGAGAAGTACACAGAGAACTTTGAGATAATCGTCGCTAAGCGAAATCAGCGATTCGTTGTAAACAGTTCCACAACTGAAGATGAGTGGCGCCAAGACATATTCGACTATTTCCACAACAACCAACTGACTGTGATGCGTAACGATGGAATCCAATGCAGTAAGTGACACAAAGCTCATGTTTTCTCAGAATTGTCTAATTCTACCTAGTTCGCGATTCCAGCGATCCATGGGGCATGTATGACTCCCACCAAAGCAAACAGCCTAGTTACTGTCTCCCAAAGACTGGTCCTAAAGTATCAAAACACGCCAAATCTCGGGTTCGCTTTTTTCACGATCGTCCAGACAATGAGACCCATAATTCTGAAGTGATTGATGGGCCACCGCCTGTGACACAGCCTTCTTACAAAGTCCGCGATATACCTGGCGCAAAGCCTCCTATCTTCAGAACATCCGAAATTCCCAAATTCGATGCCTGGATGCTCAAACGTACAGCTCAAAATCAGTTGCAACAAAGGTCTTGGACCCAAGATCAATCTGTCGTCGAGCCAGGCTTCGCACCCGCGGCGCCACTCTATGGAGACAACTTAGAGCTTGCAATCACCGTAGGACCAAGCATGCCCACAGTATTTACCCAGCACCTCACACCCACTGATATCCTCGAGCTTCGCAAAGAGAATCGCAAACTCCTGAATCATGTCCTCGAGAGGGAATTTGGCTGCCCGATCTGTTCAGAAACCTTCAAAGCATATGACAACGATGCCAAGATGGCACATTACAAAGGCCACATGGATCTGCTCAGCTCTATCGGCCACTGTCCTATGTGTGAAGAAAATTGGGCTCTCTTCACCATTGCACAGAAGAAACAGCATCTCATGTCAGATTTCACCAAGAGAGAAAGCGACGATATCAAACATTTCTGGGATGATACGAGATGTCCGGTCTGCGACCTTGATCTGAGAGGCAGCTTAGCAGAAAACGTTACAACTCACATCGCCAGTCACGTTCCGGGGGCACTGAAGTTCTGCGATCGTTGCGGCTTCGATGTGCTAGCATGCACGCCTGCCGAGAAAGCTCATCATGGTCGTATCTGCACTCGCAAGACACCAGCCAAAAAGCATGGAGCTCCAGATCCAATCATGTGCGAAAGTTGCGGCAGACAACGAACAGCAGATTCCGAAAAGCGCAAGGAGCATAGGTCATGTGGCGACGGGTATTTCTGTATCCGATGCGGACTCAATCTCGCTCTCCTGAGCCTTAATGATCAGCAAGCACACTTCAAGCGCTGCCGAATCCCCAGCGGCGGTTCAGGGAAATATTGCAAACGTTGCGGAAAACATCTTGCGAGCATGTCAGTCTTTGGGCTGGCTTCTCATAATGCTGATTGTTATCGTCGAGAGCCTTCTTCTGCAGCGGCATATCATGGATTGTCGCAAGGTATGTTGACATTACGTCTATTTTCCAATGTCTGTCCTAGACTAACATGACTTAGCTGTGGATTCGCAAAGGCTTAAGAACGCCGCCGACCATGCCGATATTATATATCGTCAGAACGAGGTCAGAGCCCGAGAGCAAGCGGTACTAGCTCGTGAACAGAAACTGTCAAGACGAGAGAAAAGGAAAGCTACTGCCAGCGACCATATGATGGACCAGTATCAGGAACTAGCAGGCGCAGGAGTAGACTTTCTTACACACGCTACAGTATCTGACTGGGGCACATGTCCACTTCCAGGCTGCGGTCGCAGCTTCAGAGAAACGACTTCCTCGGAAACCATCGGCGCACACTTGAGATGGCACGCAAACGACCTAGCCGACAATGGTAGAATAACAGAGATACAAGATATGGGTATTTGTCCCATTCCAGGTTGTGGCTTCAGGCTCGGAACTCGATCTCGAAAATCAATTCGAGACCACTTCCAAACACATACTGGTCTCGTCCCGCAGACAGGCTCGTTCCAAAATACCTCAACAGCCATGGTATTTGATGGCTCAGACTATCATAGCACTGCTCTGAACGCCGCACTCGCCGAGTTCAAAAGACGTCTCCCCGATTTCCGAAAAGCTCATGCCTCGCTACAGAAGCTGGCTGAGACTGCTGCGAATGCAGTGACGCAGATCCAGCGAGTGGAAACACAAGCTCAGCCACGTCCGCGAAGAACTCGCGAGCAGAGAGAGACCGAAGAGCAAGAACGGGATGCTATCTTTGAGGCTAGCAATCTGCTTGGGTAAGTACCTTTTCTTTCTCATCGTTGATGATGACGATATCCTATGGACAATGAACAAACGCTGACATTCAGTAGTGTAATACAAGCCAAAGAAAAGCACACAAGCAAATCCGCCGACGACTACATCCGCGCCCTTCGTAGCGAGACCATAACCCTCCGCGCTAAACTCGCTACCTTGGAAGAACAATACCCTGATTATGAAGACTTCCTCCTTCCAGAAGATGTCGTTGAAGCGAGATCTAAAGCCGAAGAAGCTGATCAAAAGCTTGAAGAAGCAGAGAAGAAAGAGGAGAGGAGGAGGTCGGAGGCTACTGTTAAGCTTGGACAAGCGACTGCTGAGTTGGATGCTAGGAAGAAGGCTTTTGCGGCCAGTGGTGGTGCTGGCGGATCATCTGGAAGCAACACTTTCGCCTCAAGCAGTGGTACCGTTGTTGCTGGTCCAGCAGGTCCTTTGACTGGAAGTACAAATGTCAGTAACGCCACACAAGCTGGTTTCGCGCCTTCTCCTCCTGCTCCAGGATTCAAGACGCTACCTGCACCTGCACCTCGCCAAACTCGTAGTGCCAGAACGGGTGACAAGCGGAACAAGGCGACGGTGGATGAGGCTGATGATATGATGTCTGCTGGTGATGGGCTTGCTAGCATAGGCAGGAGTCCTAGCAAGAGGGAGGCGAAGAAGATGAGGATGAGTGATGGGAGTACTGGTGATGGCCAAGGGGAACCAAGCAGTACCCCGAGCAGGGTAGTTAGGTCGAGGAAGATGACTCGTGACGAGTAGCAGGAAGGGGCGTCGCCCGTGGGGTAATACTCAGAGGCTGGGAAAGAAGTAGAGAATACTCGCGTTCTTGCGTGGCGTTATGTGGCGCGGAAGTGTGCTTGACTTAACTGGAACTGTCGCTTGTCTGTCCTTTCGGAGTATTTGTGCTGCTCACTTGTGATCCTGGAGTTGTTCATGAACAACGGAGTATGTTTGAAAGACGAACGGGCGAACTTGATTTGATCTTGCTTCTTCTCTCCCTTTTTTCTGCATGTATTCAGACTTAATCAGTTGCGGATTTTTTCGTAGCCGTAGTTACTAGTAATTCATTCTCATTGCTTTGCTCTCTGAATCCGTATCACTTCTCACCACTTCAGACTATTCGATTGATTACAGTAGAAGTATATGTACTGCATGTTGACTTATTATCACTTGGGAGCCGCTTTCGGGTGGAGTCAGCTGAAATTAACGCTAACGACGCTTTTCCCAGCCGGGTTACTGCTCCTGGAATGGTTAAGTGCCGAATGCTTAAGCTATTCAACTAGTGAGCCGCCGGTATTTCTTGGAGCCAATCATAAGTTCCATGTCAATTCCCGAGTCCATTTCACGCACATATTACCACCGGCTCAGGAACCGTCTGTACCATCTTTCCCTTTTCAACCTGGCGCAAGGTTTCAGATTTCGATAGCCCTTTCAGCCCTGTGGATTAGGTCAGTTCAGTTACGCCAGTTCGGGAGTGCACTAGATGTAAATGTACGTGAAGAAGCGCGTTTTGGCTGATCGCGGAGTTTAGAGGTCATCTCATTTCGTGTTTCGGGAGTTTTTCTTTCTGTTCACACAAACGACTGAAGAGATGCACGATCATTTGGGGACGGATTCCTGAATTCCTATCCTGATGGCGCAGCTAGATAGAAGGGTTAACGGTCGACCGTCAACTGGATGTGAGAGCTGGAGGAGGAGGAAGATTAAGGTGAGTTGACAGCGATTTAATGTTGAATTCATGTTCTTGTATATCGCGTTGCTTACAAATTTTCAAATGTGACGAGGGAAAGCCAACGTGTGCGAAATGTTTGAAGAGGGGACTTGAATGTCGGTATCAAGATCAAGTCCATATATGGTTTTGTGATCAGACGGAGGAAGCTGCTGCGAGGGGACGGAGGGGGGACGGGGAATCCGCACAGATCTCAGTTAGTATGGAGTAGGAGAACAATTGACGACGTAAGAGCTTTAAAATCGACCTATGATACGTATGAGACTTACGTCTGATATCGAATGCATCAGGCCCTTCAAACCCCCATACTCCTAACCGGCGACTCCACCAACCGTTCCCTCATCCTCAACCTAGCAGTCAAATACTGCCTCCCAGAATGGTACCTCTCATCCCGCGCACCCGAACATTCCGCACCAGCTCGATACTACATGTGGAGTTTTATGGGTTCGTATACAGGGACGTGGAGTCCGATGGCGAGTATCATCGCGGCGTTGTGCTATACGAGGTGTTCGCAGATGACGGGTGATGTGGTGATGAGGAGAAAGGGTTTGGAAATGTACCAGAATGCGTTGATGGCGAAACAAGTAGCATTGGGGAGGAGGAGAACGGCGTTTGAGCCGGAGACCGTGTTGGCGATTGGGATTATGAGTATTTATGAGGTGGGTAGTTCAAGCTCTTCTTCAGCAGAGAAAAGTAGGGCCTGTGAACTTGTATTCACAAATGTAGGCCACGGAGGACGCAACTGGCAGCAAAGGAAAGATGCACTCATCGGCTTTCGTCAACTTAATAAAGACTCACGTAATAATATTGTTTGGCAGTGAATAAGCCCCATGCTAACGATCTGAACCGCGATTGTACTGCATTTCGATCCACTTCCATCAAAATCACAACATGTGTATTGCTGACTGTCTGCCTGACAATGCTCCACGATGACTGATACCGTGATATCGATACATCCCAATGGCAGCGCTACCTCAGTTTCTTCCAAGTAATCCCGGATATTAACTGGTATTTACTTGACATGGCTTCATCCTCCCTACTTCAGCTCGCCCACGCCTCGTAATATCGCGACCGGGGGAGAATAACCTTCACACAACGCAATTTAGGTACTTTCTCACCCCAACTCACGAAGTTGTGTTGCAGTATGAAGTGGTAGACCATGTACGTTACATCTCCGATTTGGTACCCGGTTTTGCGTCCGTCAATATTCGTTGGGAGCACAGCGAATCCACTGCCGTCATACCAAAGGCCGCCTTGTGACACCCCCTCTACTACGATATCGATGCATTCTAGCGAAGGTAGTTCTCCGATCCTTTCCAAGAAATTACAGAAATCGAAAGCCCCAGAATAAAGCTTTTGCCGCGTTACAGTTTTCTTGCCGACCCAGCTTGGAGTGAACATTATCTTCTTCAGGTTCTTGCGTAGATTGGCGCCTGCATGGCGAAGATGATTGCAGTCCGGAAACGACCTAGATGCTGCCATTCCGAAAAGTTGAGAACGTTGTGATGTGGCCTGATGAACAAGCTGTAGTCGTTCTTCCAGATACCTTCGATTCGAAACTCGGCATAGAGGCGTCTGGCCTGCGCCAGCCGGTCCAGGTAAATCTCCAAGACGATTGGGGGATTGTACGAGGATAGTGGTAATAAGCATCTAGGTTGGTGTTCTTCTTCCTCCGCCAGGAAAATCGCCCATATCATGTGTTGGACCAAGTCAGGAAGTTGGTCGAACTTGTGGAGGGTGGTGGCGACGGGTCCGTCGTACTTTTTGGGTGATGCTTGGTGCGTCGGATTCATACTTAATTTGTGTACTGAATTGTGTATTGATACTATGTCGATTACGGAAATAAATCCTGATGGTGAGTAAAGATAAAGAGCTTCAGTACCAGTGGAAGAAGGTCATCGTTGAAATAGCGAAAAGAGTTGCTAGTGCCGATTCCCAATTCTGCAGGTGCGACTGAACTCTTGCCTTGGAGCTGAGCTTCGCATTAATTTGATCCCGATCATGTCTCACAGCAGATCATGCACGATCAGTTCATGAGAGGCCGCTAGTAGGCTCTTCTGTTTCTCGAAACAACATTGACTGAAATTTCGCCTTCAGCTTGTTTATGTTGCCCCACCCTCGGTTAAATCACTGCTTTAGGATGTCTGTCAATATGGACCGTAAAGGAAAATCACAAAGCAAAGTCGTATAGCACGAACAGAAGCCAAGTATACTCTGCTACTATTCGACTGTTGGATCAGAGAAGCTTGTGTGCGAGAGCATTGTCCCCAGTAAAATATATCCTCATAACGTCATACCCTCTGGGCATTCCATGCAAACCAGACCACTTGCATCCAACGAACAGAACGCAGAGAACGCAGACTGAGCAAGTCGCCAGCGGGATTTGTAGACATGAAGAGTATATGTTTCCCTACACTGGAACCGGTACAAATGACTATGATTGATCTGCTGCTGTTATCCACCCAAGCCGAATCACCATGCTTACCAGCCTCCTTTCTAGAGTTTGCCACTAGTGGCGCTGTTTCGACGGGCATCATGAACCATGAGAATATGTGAGGTTGTTTCATTCTCTCGAAGAGCTTGAGTAATTATGTAGTTGTAAACCCTGTAGCACCTCGATTTGCAGAGGTGGCCGTCATCATACTCTCGTGGACGATCTGGTAGACATCTCTCAAATTCTACAGGCATATCCTTCAAGTCCATCGAGAGGTGAGCAGGATGCCGGCAGCAGGTGTTGATGGATAGAAGAAGCTCGAGGTTAGGGAATTTGGAGACGATTCATGTCCGCTCACGAAGGTCCGGAGCATTGATCTGCCCATGCACGAGGGGTTTTGCAGCATTCAGATCGCCGTTATGTAAGTTCAGGTGCCAATGAGAACGAGCCGGTTCGAAGCTTGTCGGTGAAAGCAAACGCCAAGATATCTAAAACCGATCAGCATCTGTGTTTCGGAAATGCCGAGGAATTTCATCACTGCTCAATGTAGGAGAAATTTGAAGTTCAGACTTTCTTACCTTACATACAATTCTCTCATTCATCGCAAGATATTTGATCCCGTCTAAGACTTCTTCCTTCTTCAGCGTATTGATAATCGACATGGTATGCTGAGAACTCTCTGGTAACGCCCTTGGAGTGTCGCTCTCGTAAGTACGCGAGATATTGAGCATATCTATATCGGGATGGAACCAATATGAATAGCTCTTGCCGTAGGCTGGTGACTTGAATTATAACACTGAATAGCCTAGCACCTTGGGAGGCATGTCTCGAAGTTGTTTACAAACATGACGGAGGATAATTGTCGGGTTGCGTTCGTATAATGTGACTGTGTTGAATCGATCGGTGATTGCATTGTCTACACAAGGCGATTGAGGTCATTTATCGCTTTGAAGCGGGGCAATCACTATTCTAGTAGAGGCAGCCCAGGTTGTTTTGCAGAAGACAGGAAAAGACCCACGTTCGATCTCGACCCTGTGTGGTTGGTTCGTAGCCGCAAAATTCCAGATCTTATCGCTCAGCTCCGTGGGCAATCTCTGGAAGAGTGGGAACTCCTGGGGGCTGAGTACCAAGTCCGACTATAACAAAATAAGTGATTGTTTCAGACGGTTTTACTATGATACGTCCTTACAAAGTATACCCATCCGTTGCAACTCGAGCGTCTCGGCGTGCAGCAAGCCCACCGATCTAGACGAGCTATCAGCAAAGCGAAGCGATCTGTCATGGGCGTCTGACCATTTCATCGATCCTGTATGCAGGACTGTTCGGACTCGGGTCTGCTCTTGAGTCCGGGTTGCAATCTACAACCATCTCAAGGAGCCTCTTTGCGCAAGTCGAAAGAGGAACAGCAGGTGGTGATCCGGAAATGAGGATGTTTTGTGCACTTGATGCCATGGTAAACGTCCTCCAAGTCTTGTTGGGGAATTATATGTGAATTGTACAAGTCAGCTGAGAAGCGACACTTTAAATATGCCTGCAGAGGGTAATGTTTTTTTTCTTGAAGTTCTCCAGAGACTTCATGGCATGGACATGTTCAAGATGTGCCGAAGTGGGGCTAGTCCAGACTCAAGGAAGGAGCGAATATCCCAGCTTGTAGCGACACCCGAACTCCTTGTATAACATTTACCTACCGTCACAATCAAGTCTCCACCACTTAACTGTTTGTCCAGCCATAGGAAACTGGAAGTATCTCCCGTGGATATCCCCATGTCTAATTGTATTCGTAGACCAGAACCAAAGATCCGTAAAAAGCTTCCAATGAAAGTTTGTGATGATTTATCAAATTGCTCCCATACGCAGATGCGAATGCATACCTTTGCAAATTAGATATCCAAACGGTCATGTCAAAAATAGAACATTGAGAATTGAAAAAGGCTCTTGCTGGCTGGGAAATTTTAAGCTGCGGAAAGTGGTACAGCACGCCTTTGTATGTCTCAGAGATATCTCTGTCATCTGCTATGTAGCACTTGTATTGATATTCCTCTTCTCGAAATTCGATCATATTAAAATGCCGTCGCCAGGTATTTCTATAAATCGGACGAGGTGAAAGACTCCAAAAACTACCAATGCTAAGTTCCAACCTCCATGAGCCAAAAGTTCATCCAGGATATCGATTTAGTCGATCCAAACATGCCTAGCCAAAAGCGCCGTTGGTACAACTCGGTAAACCCCCTCCGTTCCTGGATCGTCGATGTCGACGACTCTCGTAGCTTCCTGCTCCAGCTCGGCACGGTAAATCGAGATCGGCTTGTTGTTCCTCTCCCACGCCCGAGTATACTTTGTGTTTGCCATCAAGAGCTGATACCTGAAGTTCTTGCCATCAGTCGCTCCGAATGGTTCAAGTTGTACCATCTCGACCTCTCCGCGGCTATCACAGGTCTCTACGATGACGAGCACGACTTCCAGGTTGATGTGCTTCTTGACTGTCGCCATCCAAGCGCTTCTTCGGTGCCAAGGTGCTTCCAAGACCACGAATTTGACCTTGTCAATGACTCTAGCCTGCTCAAGCATTTCGCAGACCAGATCTTCATCGAAGTAGTTCGCTCGGACGTTGGTCTCATTCAGTAGGAGGATATCGATGCTTGGGTTGTAAAGACAAGCGAGGGTGTGCAATGGGTGATCAAGGAGATGATAGCCATGCAGGGAGAATGTTTCGGCTCTGGTCTGCTTGTTGATATCCAACAAAGCCAGGTCTTCATTCTTTCCATGGCCAGTGATACTGTCGCAGTCACTTCACTGTTCTAAAATAAATAATTTGTAATTAAGTCTTTTACTTACTTCCAAGGGGACATAGCGGGGTCCACAATCCGGGGGAACAGCAAAGCGTACCATTCCCAAATAGTGTCTCGCAGCTCAGGTGGAAGCTTGAGAAAGACTGAAGGTTCTCTTGTGGTTTTCTTCTTCCTTTTGTTTGGCGATCTTTGATTAATTATTACGTTGGCAGTAGGTATTTTAGCAGCGTCAGTGACCAACTCACAGCTTGCAATCCCATGAACTTGTCATGGGGAAGCCGAGCTCTTTCAAGATAGGAGATCGAGGTTGCTCGAAGTCTAGGAACCAAGATTGGACGAGCAAGAACGCTTTGTGGGATGTCTGTCTGTGTGAAATCCATGACTTGGCAAGAAGGTGTAGTCTTGCAGAGGCGTGAAAGAGCGATCTGTTATCGAACTAGAACTGTAGTAAGGAGGAAGAAATATTGATTCGAGGAAATATTTTGAAGCTCGAGGTGCGTTCTCGCTTAGCTCAATCTCGTCCCAAGCTAAGATCAGACGTGCCTTGTACTATGTGATTCACCGTCTAGTTCATGTCTTGGAATACTGGTCAATCGTCTTTGTTTGGAAAGGATGAAACCAATCACTTTGATAGTAGTGTTTCAAAAGAATACATATACCAATCATCGTCCAGTGCCAAGTCCGTGAGTTCCTAAATGCTTCTGCTCGCTCCTCGTTCGGATTAGGATATTTTCGTCGAGCAGATCGCAGAGGCCAATACTATACTCGTCTATACATTATCATCTCCACAATTTGCTCAAAGCCAATATTTTGGGCTGGGTACGAGCATACTTACTTCTCCATCCGAGAGCAGTAAAAGTTGTGGCGAATCGGAAAGGTAGTAAAGCGCGGAGAAAGCACGACTTCGCAGCACGCTTTGACCTCGCAATAAATCCAATAATCAAGACTGATTTGCATAAGTCAAACTTCAAAAACTTCAAATCAGATTCCTCTTTTAATTATCTGGGTATCATATTGCCGCCTTTCTGCTTCTCAAGAAATCTCACATTCTTCCTTCCTCCCTGTAACTCATCTCTACCGCATCCTCATCACCTCCTCTCCCCATCCTCACCAACGACATACCCCCTCGCGACACCACTTCTCCCCTCTTCAATCGTATCCGGTGCCTCCGTCTCCGCAAAGTCACTTCCCAAACCCGTCCACGTCCGTTGCGTGCGGAGGTATTCGGCGCCGGGACTGAGCGTACCGTTGATGGTTGCTAGATCGCCCTGTGCCCTTTTAATCAGGGATCTGGACTTCTCTGGCTGGGCTGTGGGACTATTGGAGTCTTGATTGGAAGCTGAGGATGGTGGATGAGAACTGGCAGTGGTAGAAGTGCGCATTGGCCGCGAATTTGAGATATAGCGTCCAGTGCGGAGATCGTAAACTGGTGGTTCTGACTCTGATTCAGAATCATCATCAACGCCACCTTGTTGCTCTCCATTGGCGCCGTCTCCATTCATTTCTGCCTCTTCCAGACTATCTTTCTCAGAATCCTCTTTCATGCTAGACGGATCGGGCAAACCTCCAAAATCACCCCTCCAACTCCCATCCCATCCCCGTCCCTGCCCAGCTAACGCAACACCAAGTTCGAAGGGCGTCACTACACCCTTATAGAACTCGCCACCCTCAATCAGGCTGCTCTCCCAGCATCCGACCNCCACCCACCCGCCAATCTCGCTGAAGTTCGCAAGCTTAGCTGCATTTACTTTGCCCACGACGAAAGTATAGCTTTTCTTGCCTGCGCGGGCGATGAGCTCGCGGAGAGAGGAGAGTGCAGAGAGATGATCCGACACCGAGAGAGTGTTGATGAGAATACCGAGGATGGGGGCTGTGGAAAGGGTTGTTAGGAGAGCATAGCGGCGACGGAGGAGCATAGAGGTATTTGCGAGGACGGCTTGAGGAGTTGGTCCGTCTGTTGTGGTAGAGGTTTGTGAACCATGCGTAGGGTAGATGTACATCTCCTTCACTCGACTCGCAAGAGTCAAGAGAAGCGCTTTCGGCGGCTCTGATACATGCCAGAGTTTATACTCGCTCAAGTTCTCCCTGACAGTCTCCTCGACTAATCGATTTGGCACCACGCTCGCTGGATCCCTGACTACTTCCGGTGCAGCGAGGTTCGTATACCCTTCCTCCCTTAGCGCCGCTACTATTTTCGGGATGTGTATCTGAAATGTAATGTCTGCCATCAACAAGACCTTCTCTTCTCGATCCGGAAACGTTTGTATGAAAGAGGATATGGCGAGTGGGAGCGAGAGAGTTTGAGATGTGTAGATATAGATCACCGGGAGGCGAGTCGTGGGTGAGAGGCATGACCGGCCGTAATGGATGACCGCATCGGCAGCGACATGCTCGGCTGCTATTTCGTCAACGCAACAGGAGCCATAGGACGTGTCTGCCAGGATATAGAAGCGTATTCTCTCCCTCTTCCCTTCTCTTGGTTGTGAAGCGTTGCCGTTCGCCGTTACAATTTTCGAGTCTTTAGCTTCTGAAGTCGACAAGGCATTGAAGTCAGTTTCCAGTCCTTCTGTCTTTCCACTCTCTTCGTTGTCCTCCCTATCATCACCATCCTCTTCCTTCCACCTTTCGCACCCCCTCTCCAGCTCTCCCACGACCCTCCCAGCGACACCTAGCATCCCATCGGGGAATTGCAGCGCAACCCTTCTATATCCACCCCGCTTGACCTCCCTCACCGTTCTCTCAATCTCGAAAACGTGTCTAAATTCTTCTTCATTGTATGTTTGTGTGAAGGACGAGGTGGAGAACGAGGCGGGTGTGGGGTCTTCGAAGATGTGCGATTCGGGGGTGGAGAGGACGGGCGCCTGCGTTGGTGCGGAAGTCATGGTGTAGTAGGATTTATACAGTGCGAGATGGTTATTAGGATGTCATGGAATACAGGTGCTTTTGTGTCAAAAGATCCAGGAGCATGGAGAAGAGAGGCAATCATCAAATTCGAATTCGAGGTTGGCCATGGAGGGGTAATCTTTTTTCTGCCAAGGCGGTGAAGTGCTTCTTTTTGTGAGGGCTGTGATTCGTCAGAGTGATTGAAGCTCGTCTGGGCCCTTTCTCTCCTCGTCAATAAAGCGTTAGTTGAAGGAAATCACGGTAGTGTGAAGCTCTCAGAGTCGCTCACAAATCTTTTTCATTAAGTCCCAGGGCCTTTTAATAACCTAGTAAAAAGTGCTCGCTCGCTCGCTCGCTCACTCGCTCGCTCACTACATGCATGCGCCACGCTCATCATGTAATGCCTTTCCTTGCCCTGCCTCAACGACTGGTACAGAAAAGCTATGCCTATGCACCTTCAATTGCTCGCACGCTTGTTCGATCGCTGGACTGACTGTCTATGCCGTGAGAAAAATGAACAAGTAGAAGACCCCAAGCCGACTCCATCCAGCTTAGGAAATGAACCTTAGCAGAGGAGACGACGATCCTGAACAGAAAGAAAGGGAGACCCAGGCTGTGGTAGCCATTGAAATCCGTCACAGCAGTATTCATTTCCCCCACTCATCAAATATGTACCTCCAATTACCCTCCATGTAAACCTCGCATGCTTGTAATTCCTCCCATATGAACCCTGCATGCAATATGCGCAACCATCAATCAATCAATCATAAGCACCACCCTCGGCAGTACAGAACCGGAAGATAAAAAGCAAACCGAATGGGTATCGAACCGAAAATATCGTGAAACAGTATAACAAACATACAATCAAATACGGTCTCCGAAGCTATATTCATCGAAATCCTTGATCGTGTAACCACCCTTCTGTGGCGGAATGACATAGTCATTCTTCGGACCAACGCGGTGGCCGTACTCCCGACGCTCGTCTCTCTCCCTATACTCTCTGCTCTCTTCGCGGATTGGCCATTCGTCTAGCTTCTCGATGCCTGGTGCGTAGCCGCTGTAGCTGATACCGTCTGGCTCCTTGCGGGTGTTGTTACGGCGTCCAGAGGATTTGGTAGAGATACTGGCATTGAGAAGGGTTGGGGACCGCATGGTAGAGGAGCCAGCGTCGCTGGATGCTGCGGATGGGGCTGAAGAGCGGACTGATTGGGAGTGTTGACCTCGGCGGGAAATCATGACTGGTGCCTCGGGTTGCCATGTATCACGGACAGTCCAGCAGTGGGAACCGACGTGGCTTGCCTCTTGAACGTTCTGGTTCGCTCCCTTCCATGGCGGTGTACCTCGGAGACGGGGATTCAGGTGGTACGAGACTTCCGTCGTGTAACGAAGATTGGGAGTATCTACGGACACCGAAGCCAGAGTTTGTAGGATTCCGTAGATCAGGACCCATCTACCACGACGAGCTGCGTATGGATCGACATCACCCGCTCGATCTCCCTTCTCAAATCTAACAAAAGCATCAACCAGATCGTTGTTGACAAAGTCGGACCCAAGTAGGTAGATGTTGGTTGATTCAGTATATGCCAAAGCTGCCTTCCGCTCAGCCATCTTATCCTCAGCAGGCTTATTTGACTTCTTGTTCGACTTGAACAGGTTCTCCTTCGACTCGTTTCGTACTGGCTGGGATTCTGGGACTAGTGGGTATGGATGTGGAATGTGTGGAAATTTGTGACGGTTGTCAAAGGCGACGAGAATATCCGTAAAAGGCAGGTCTTGGGAATCAGCCTCAAAACCTCTGTTGGTAGGATGCATGATATTCCACTTTCGACCACTTCTTTCCTCTGAGCAATCCCAAGCAACTTCTCGATTGACCAAGTAGTCGTAGAGCGATCCGAAATCCTTCTGCAACTTCTGTGCTAGACCTCTAGTGAGCCATTGTTCGTGTCCCTCGGGTTGACGTGGTGGCCAGGACTCGTAAGTGCTCTGGTAATGCAGTAAGAAGAACTTCCGCAGGCGCTCAAAGGCAGCTCGAGCAGGTGGAGGCTGAGAACTCATCATTGGCCACATATCTCCAAAGTCGAAGTCGACGAAGCGATTTTCGCAGTTGTTGATCCGGACTTGAACCTCTAAGCTAGCCCGCTCCAGAAGTGCTCTGGTGATCGGTGTGACATAGCGGAAATCAGGAGCACTCTCGAGACGGTGATACATCCCCGCGCTGTGAACATATGCCTCCTTCCATCCTTCCTCCCATCGAACAGAAGAACTCTCACTCCACGCCAGCAGCGCAGCTGCAGCAGATGGGTTCTCTCGTACATCATCAATTCCCTTGTTAACAATGTAATCAATAATCATACCAGCTGCATCAATCTCATCTGGCATATAGACCTCAAGACGATCATGTAGATCGCTCAGAGCCTGGTAGAGATTCAGACCAACTAATGAGGTTTGATACAGTAGAGCGAACACATTTCGAGTGGTGACCTGATGGCGAATTGTTTCAGTCTTGGACTGATTCATTGGAGCTGGGAAGTAGATTTCGTAGGATATTTGACCATCAAATCCACCAGAGATACTGCCTTCTGATGTTGGAGGTGTTGGGTGACGTTGCCGGCCTCCTTGAGCCATATGAGGGGCTCGCATACCAGGAGAGCTGATTGGAGAAGGTGGCATGCTGAAATTGCTTCCCTCGTCAATTGATCCCTCGCGGAGTAAAGTAATGAGGAATCTGGACTCGGTCTGCTCGATAACATGGGAGGACAATCTGAACGAAGGTGGTGGTCTCGAGGCATGATGGGTGTCGTGGCCAAAGAAGATGAGGGTATCTCCATTGGGGTCCCAAAGCTCTGGATCCTTTCGAAGCTTGTTCCATGGCATCGGAGGTCTTCCATTACCCATCCATCGCTTTAATTGTGGTCCTTGAGGAATTGCAGGAAGCTTGCCATTTGGTGGGGCAGGGCGCATGAAATCTGGCTCACCAAACTGCTGTGTTCTGTTTCGAGGGACTGCAGGAGGGATGTATTCGCCCGTCTCCAGCTCAGAAACATCATGACGATAAGTCGCAGCAGTAGTCGGTCTGTAATCATTTTGGTGCTCTTCAGTCTTCTTTTTCTTCTTGCCTCCAAAAGTCAGAACTCCTCGAATTTTCTCACTTTGCTTGTCCATCTTAGTCCTGAATGACGACTTCTCAATGCCGGATACATCAATGACGGGAACCTGCGGCTTGCGGACACGCGCATATGCAAGGTCGTCCGAGCCACCGGAAACATTTGTTCTGATTGTAGAGATCTCATTGTTCTGGCTTCTGTAGGGAACGTCCACCATGTACTGAGGCTGGCGGCCTTGTGGCATAGGAAAGTCGCCAATTGACAGAGCCTTGTCGGAGGGTTGTTTGTCGGACTCTCCATCGTTACTCACTGCACCGCCTGTGTCCCGCTCCGTCTTAATTTTTGTCTTCTCCTTGCGCACATATGCGCTCCTGCCAGACATCTTGGTGGAGTGTTGGCGACCTTAGAGATCGGACATGTGTTGTAGGGAAGGTGCGGCTCGAAGGGTGATAATGTCGATCTAGAAGCAAGACCCTCGGAGAACTTGATAGTTCAAGTGCGCCGGAAGTAATAACAGTTGTTTGGAGGCAGACAGAAGCAAAACCAGTGCCCAGTGGTCTGCTAATTGTTTTCAAAAGAAGAGATCTCGATCGCAGTCGTTGAAAGGTGGTTTGACGTGGTTAGGAACGACCGTGGGGCAGACTCGAGTCGTAGGGCTGTGGTTTTCTTGACGAGGCTGTGTTGATACGAGTTCAGCTTCGAGCCAGAACGAGAGTTAGCCGACGTTTCCTCGAGCCACAATAGTAACAGCAAACAATGTTTAGATGAGTAAATTTACAAACCTCAAGCAAATAGGGGAGATGTACTGCTTATGCCAAGCAAATTGTGGTTGTAACGGTTTTGGCGGTGGAAAAGAAGACGTATCGTATTTGCGGGATGGGGATGAAATGGAGGGGTGAGGATTAGTTCTAGGCCAAGAGACGGCTGAGCTAGAGCGAGTGAGGAAGGGCAAGAATTGCTTTTTAAAGTGAGCGAATTAGGGAATTATTAATTGTCGTTTTTCTGATATTAGGTAGCCGTCAAGTGCAGGCGGTTTCTAAAGAAGAGAAGTCCGTACACAAGAAAGAGTGGAAGAGGGTTGGGTTGGGTCCGACTGGAGAAGATACTTTCATGGGGAAGAACAGAACAAGGGACAGGACAGGCCAGGGCATTTTCCCACGCGGTCTTCGGTGCTGCAAGCAGCAGCAGTCAGCCTGTGAAAGCAAAGTAAAGTATCCAGTACAGGGACCAGGCTATAATAGGATTGGCAGATCCGCGATATTGGTGGAGTCTTTGCGACAGACTCGGTGATCAAGGCCGGGAAGTAAGCATTTATTCGCTGGAGAGCCCTGTCTGGTGGGCCAGGCCAGTTCAATTCCAGCCATCGAGACCTCATCGCCGCCGCTGTCGAGATCCGCTGTCACTCCAGTCCAGCCTATGCTGTCCTCCGCTCCGCTCTCTGCAGCCTAGCACAACACCCAGCATGCCACCAGTGCTACTGCATCACCGAACACCGCTGATCCGATACCAACCTGACGGTACTGCCAGCAGGACAGAACGACACAAGCTAGAGCCGAAGAGAACAGATACAACGGAACCAAAATGCATTCAAGACCTCCCACGCCCATTTCTTCAGAGTCGATATCAACGCCTTCACTTCGCCTGATGCGGTTTGGACTTCAGGATAAAGTTGGGGGTCATTTCTGACCAGAGTCTCAGTCGTCTCACTCCAACCCTAAGCCACCCCGGCAAGCAACCCGGATGTGCAGTAGCGTAGCGAGCGGCTTCAAGGGGACAGGGGATAAAGTGAAGCTCCAATACAAGTGGATTCGCTTACCACCAAGAAGCATGGCATGGCATGGCGACGAGAGATAAGGATATGGGTGCAGACTGGACGTATGATATCGTTTTTACTCATCGGCCGACATGTGCTTGTTCTACTTTGGTGCCGCGAGTCCTGAATTGCGTTCAAGAAAGGAGCATCATCGCGGTACGGGTTGTTTGATTAACAGACACAGGCCTGGCTAGGACCAGTTCATGCAAACAACAAACCATGCTTTCCACATGGCCTTACAACAGTGCACACGTACGCGAGAGACACAAAGATACGGCGATATTAATATTAATTACCAGGTATGGATCTGGATCTTGTGTTCCGTTCCTAGCAGGGCCATCATCTCCCAGGGTCCTTTTGTCTGTGCATCCACCTGGCATCGCATCTCATCTGGTTCCACAAATCCACACACCCATAATGTTCTTGTGCCTGTCTATCCAAGGATCAAACCCGGAATTGATGCATCAACACTTGAAAGGGAAGGTATATGTGCTCTTCCAGGTACAAGTACGAAACATCACAACCACCTTCCTTCCTCGCTTCTCTTCTCCGCATTCGAGAAACGACGACGACTTTCCATTTCCGGGGTCCTCAAAAGTTAATTCTCTAATAAGCTTCGAGGAGAAACGAGTCCAACGTTTTGAATAGCGGCCGGTAGATAGAGTAGCTTCAGTAGCTTCAAGCCTCTTTTCCCTCGTCTCCGAGGTTCAATCTGATAACCTGATTTCGGTTCGCTCCATGCCGTTCCTCTCCGTCAGCTTCGGACTTCGAGCCCATCAAAGTATAAACTGCGCTTTATCTATCTACCTGTGGCATTGCTTTCGGAAACAATTGTTAACAAGACCGTTCACAAAATCTAGACCTTCAGGGAACATCTTGATTTCTCTGTCTGATCGAAAGTTTGAAACTTTGCACATTCGTCAAGCAAGCCTCATTTCAAGCCCAGCCGTCATCGCCTCTCTCTCCTTATCAATCTTCTACCAACAGAAGTCATCACCATCTATCCTCTCTCTATTTATTTCCCCTCTCCTTTATCTTCCTGCCGTACCTGCCGTTTCTCCTTCCCGCCAACACAACATCTGCAGGTCAACCTGCAAGGTCCGCAAGGTCCAGGACTAGCTAGGCTCATCACGGCATAAAGTCGCATTCGCTCACTCTGGCTGCAGCTTACTCGAAATGATCCACCATCCCAAGGTCTGCCAATTGTGCCAAACCTCAAACGAACGGCCTAGAAAACGCCTCTTGTGCAGCGAGCATGAAAGTACAATTTCATTCTGCTGTACCTATGTACAGATTCGGTAGGGAGCGAATGCGGAGGAGACAGGCCCGTCGGCTCTTCTCTGGCTGGCCCTTCAAATATCAGATTAGCATACCGAGATATCCGTGAAAGTCTCAACTCAATTGAACCAAACATCAATATTAATAAAAGCAAAGCAAAAGTCTTAGGAACATTTCAATTCAATATATCACGCCAAAACGAAACGTTCAAGATCAGCGCACCTCACAGACCTCGGTATCCCGAGCCAGTGGCACAGGAACAGCCCAGCCAGGCACCGAAAGTCAGTGCGTGCGGGCTCTTCCCCATCCCGTTGGCGTTGGCGTCGGTGTTGCCCTCGTGTTAGTGTTGATAACGGAAGGACCCTTTCGTAGCGATTGCGCCGGCCGGGCGCGCACCTGGCTGGCTTGTCTGCCCTACGGGCCCTACGGCAAGATCTATTCCGTAATTGGGATGAGTACCTAGGCTATCGATTGAAAGAGCACGTGTAATCTGCCCCTATTTGAAAACCTTTGGAGACGTCTTTCCCTCTCCTCAAGTTCTCTTTTTTACTTTCCAGACCATATAGCAACTACCAGTAGCTTACAGGTCCACCTCGGAGACATCTCCCGCCCAAATGCTGAAATGACCCCTACTAGAAAATAGAGTTCCAGGGGCAATTCTGTTCCAAGATGGAATTATGACTGAGACTTCATGGCGGAGATTGGCTACTTCTGCTCTTCTTTCAGACTCTGACTTTCTTTTTGCTTGTTCCAAGATCCTTTTGTTGTCGCCTCTCGGGGTCGAAGCTACAAGAAGTGGCCATACATTACCCATTTTCTTTACCCCTCCACCTTCCATGCCTTTCATCAAGGAGCGAATCATAAATCGAACCATCTCATATCATGTCAGCAAGCGATCAGACCTCCAATTTCGAGATAGCATGTTGCATACATGCAGAAACACAATTTCCTTGCTGATCTGATGTCAGATTCCACGTCTCATCGCATTTACCCAAGAATGGGGTCTGAGGGGAAGGAGACGCGCTTCACGATGGAAGAAAGCCGACTGGGCCTTTTCAAAAGCCTTTTCAAAGTAGGCTTTGCAGACGATGTCGTTTCCATCAGCGGTAAGGTAGAAAGGTTTCGTAATATCCTCTCGAGACGCCTAATTTCGACAACTTCGTATATTGATCTTATTGATGAGAGAGATCTACTGTACTTACGTCTACTGACTTGCTTTCCTGGATTGAAGGATAGTCTGAGGCAGTAGGTAGCCACTGCAAGTCTGTTATGGTGCCACCATAGAAGTGTCGGTGGCCTTCTTGTCCGCGGACTTTCCTTGCCTCTGCATGAACATTTCTATGCTGAAAATTTACATTGGCTTCATATCTGTCATCTTCAAGACGTGTTCGGGTTTGGCTGTCCTCTTTCTCTCTAAGCGTACTTGTCTTTCTGCAGCTGTTGAAGTCGAAATTCTGGACCAACAGCTTGCTTCCGCTGCGGTGCTTAAGGAACCTGTTGTCCGCCCCTCTGTGGGAACCTCCACCCCCAGTCCTTTTCAAAAGCCACGGTTTTGGAGAGCACTACCATTCTGGTCTCGTCGCGGTAAATACCAATCTCCGACTTCAAGACTCACTCTCATAGACAACTATCACAAACACCCACACAACTCCCATGTTGTCCAGCGCTATCCGCCCTACACCTCCACACAACTCAAGTCAGGAGTCTAGGCCCCAAAACCCGCAGGGGGGAGCTTATGCAGCTAAGACGTGGCTGCTGCACCAGGTGCAGCTGCGCCGTTTGTAGGATCTGTGGATTTGCCACTGGCAGCTGCGATGTGCAACAAAAGAAGAGGGAATGAGGCGATAGGGCTGGAAATTGTGGCGAGTGAAGGCCTTACTAGCTGAGAGACCGGTGAGAGAATCTGAAGAGTTTTGGGCAAGAGAGTTATGCGTTGTGGTTTGGGGAAGTTGGGGAAGTGGCGAATTCTATCTAAGAGGGGTAAGCGAGGGGAAGCTTTGAGAGCTCCGCGAGCTTACGACTTCTTATTCATGAAGACTGTAGAAGGACTGGTAGAGCTGTAGAAGCATGGAATGAAGCTCGCGAATTTTCATGAAGAGGATATGTACACAAACTGCTTGAGTCTAGGAGCTCTCAAAACCAGAAAGGGACATGTTGTGATGTCCTGGGTACCATCTTAACCGGGCCACGAGGCGACGAGGCTGACGATTTGTCAGCCTATTACAGAAAGCTTGTGGTCGCCTAATGAGAGTAGCAGTGGTCAAGATTATACAGCTCTACAACTGTGATGGACCGCCTCAAAGAGGGTCCCTTTTTGGTTACATGCGAAGGCAGCAGCTGAATCCGATCCGCGTATACAACGCGAACATTCGCATAGGTATGCGAAGATAGGGTGCTTCCCGGAATGTGACTACTGAGAGATAGAAATATCGAAAGTGATTTCTTTCTCCAGATTTTACCAGGTCGTTGGCTATGGTTCTTCTGTGCCTTTTCCTTTTATCCAATACTTTATTCCAGCAAAAAAACCAGCAAAGAACATCGAAGACGATCAAAATGACCATTGTTTCTTTATCCTGCCACCAAGGAGAACGAAGTAATATCTTTCTACTCCAATTGAAATATGTCGATCCTCGGAATACTGTCGTACTTGACAATATAAGCTAGTCCTCAAGAAAACACGAATGCGACGTTCTAAGAAGTGGCGGGCGAAAGCTTGACCGAGCTTATTCTTCAAGCATCGGTATGAAATGTTGGAGGAACGGCAGATGACTCGATAGAAAGGGCATTCAAGAAACAACATAAGTGCTGCCACCTTTAAATTCTTCTTCTCCTTCGACGCCCCCTTCGATCTTCATTTCCATTCTCTTTGCTGAGCCTCTTCAACGCCACTAGGCTGATGGCTGGCTCGCGAAGCCGTTGATACTAACCAACGAAAGCCTCGCAAAGGACGACAAAGGTTTCAGCCTCTTCTTTCCTTAGAAGTCCTCTTTCAAAAGAGACCTCTTCAGTTGAAGTCTAAATGAGCGATTGATAGAAGATGAGGCTGTGACGTGGTTTGATCTTTGGTGTTGACCAGTGCCCTCTGAAGCGGCACGTTATTCCCATCTCAGTGCTTCGGGCCTGGCTCCTTCAGGCTACCTCGAACTAAAACTGCAACCCGATCCCGTCGTCCCGAACCGCAAATTTTCGCTCCCGACTACAACGTCGTTCGACATTCCACGTTCCTTAATCATTTGTGAAGAACTCTCCTTTTCATTGACAGGCCTCGAGAGTATTTTCGATGCATCATCTGGGATGCTGGGTTTGAGCTGGGCAGTTCAATGGACGGATGGGTGCCCTTGGCGAGGGAGGGCCCTTTGAAAAGTCAGCTTGTGATAGGAATTCGTAAGTGAGACTCCTGAAGTTCGATGAATGGCTGACAAACATCTCATATAGATGGAGCTGGATAAGAGAATGGAAGACATGTTCGACCATACATCGATATGAGCAGTGACCCTGTCAGATGTGGAATTTGAGGAAACCAAATTTCAATCCCACTCTTTCGGATCTCATCGGAATGTCTTTGAAGCAAGGATCTACTCCAGCAGGGTCAACAATCGTGGACCAGAACATTCATCGAGAATTAGTCCATAGCCTTGAGTGGGAGAGCTTCTACAACACCTGCCGCATTCATAAATCTGCATCTTCGTCCAGGATACTATCGACCCTGGAGATATCGTGGATAAGACCAGGGAGAGTGGACGAGTCGCGAGTGGCTCGAGGACTCATAGAGGCATATCTCTTATAGTCCGCGATGGCCGGATCAACCTTACCAAGATACATGATTTGAACAGAGCCATTTATGAGATTTTGTACGAGCGTCGAGCGGCTTCTCAAGCGAAACGAATGGAAATGTTCCTTGGATGCCAGTCGGCCGACGCCAGCATGGAAGCAACCCGACATGGCCATACAAAGACAGACACCCTTATCTGTAGAGCTTTATATCCCAGGGCTGTCAGATATTCGTCATCCTCAGTGGCCGAGCTCGAGTCCTCATTTGGATATGGCCATGCAAATTGTGAGCTCTCCTTATCTGTCAGCGCTTTTTCCATTTTTCAAGGGACTTGAAAGATCCAGTCCACGGGTATTCCGACTGCGTGGCCAGTGGTCCTAGAAAGTCAAGCTCACGATGCTTTCTCCCTTTCCGCCATGACCACCTTCTGTTTATGGCTGCCAATGCTGTAGAAAGCAGCGCCAAGATGTTCGGGGAAGCAAGGTCTACGATAACAGTTCTCCGTGGGGCGGGGTACCCCATTTTCAACATACTCTGGAACTCTCGTCTATCTGCTTTCACCTTTATCCGGCAATTGAATCGGGACGTACAGCAAAGAGCTCATTCCGTTGTCGTTCATGTTTGAGTTATGAGCTTCGGCAAATACCCAGATGGCTTCTCAGAATGAGCGCGATGGCGTTCAGAGACGATGCTTTTATCATATGGCGTTCTTTACTATCCTAGACGCGCCACTATGCACAAGCAGCCAATGGAAGCTCTCGCCCTGCTGGATTCTTGAGCGTGTGAATGGTGGCGTTTTGCTTCGTGGTGCTTCATTATCTTAGTTTGTCTGGGCAAGCCTGGGCGAAACTCCGCTCGACAGATAAGAGGAGCGGTTTTGAGTTGATTCTATATTCTTGGCCGTTGGTGACCGAGATGGCAAGTCACATTTGTCTTATTTCTTGCAGTTCGATGGGAAAGTGGGCTGTAAAGTTTTCGTCCTTGAATTTTCGCCAAAATCCGTCATCTGGGAGAGCAAGTGCTTCACGGCGTACAGACTCGATTCCCAGCTTGAGCTAAGCATTCTGATTTGTCAGTGGCTAAAGGCTTCTCTCTCATCCGCATTTTCTCTCCTAGCGTAGGTGTACAATGTCTTTTATTCACAAGCTTTCGGGCGCTCTCATAGCCAAGACGCTGGCCAGGTCTAAGTTCTCCGTTGCCATTTACCCATAAACGCAATTATATCTCCAGTTTTTGGTATTCTTCTTATCTTTCTACATTCCACACCCCCAGTCGTTATCAGGCCGCGGTTAGAAAATGGATTTCCTCTGCAACAGGCTATATGCGCATGATCTCAGTATCTACACATGCATCCCAAGAGTTCTCATCCGACGCCATCAACACGAAACGAGAAGGTGATTGCCATTGCGCCTCCGAGCTCGTGTCCATTGATCGAAAGACACATTTTGATAGGCAGAATTGTACCTTCGGGGTCTCAACCTTCCCACTGGATCAAGATGTTGTCGACTGCTCGCCATACCAGACCAGCATCTTGTGTCTTGGTATTCCGCATGGGGCAGTTCGAGTTGAGAGATCCTCGATGCATCCTAGTCAAGGGTGTCCATGTACGATAAGGCGTGATGGGGACCGAGTTATCTCTGCATGGCGGAAACATAAAGGCGTGGATATGCCCTTTTCTACACAGCTTGTACACTCGTACCAAATTCTCAACTTCTGACGGGTCGGGAATCGACAAAATGGCAACAAACGAGACGGTGCAGAACGCACCCCCTGTCTACGATGTTAGCAGCGATGAGAAGAAGGTCGTTAATGTAAGTCGCCCAACGGTGCGACCAGTATCTTGATTTAACGTTTGTTTCAGCCAGCTACCCGCTCCGTTGACTCGATCGACGATATCTCGATCGAAAGATATGGACAGTATGGTCGCCCTATCTGCCTCTTCGGACGCTGAATAACAACGTCACAGTGAGCTTAATGTCACTGGGGAAGATCTTCTTCAAGCACAGCAAGGTGCAAAGAATTTCGACCTTGAGGAGACTCGCGACGTACGATACCAACAACTCAATAGAATGTACAATACTGACATACTTGCCTCAGATCATGATCAAAGTGATGAAGATACACGAGCGAGATCCCAATTTTCCAATTGCTGTTGTCGAACGAATTCGCGAGTTTCTGGGTAATGCCAACATCTTCGAGAATCCTGAGAAGCACGCAGACATAATCCAGGAAATGAAGACTGAGGCCGCTCTGATCACTGGCAACAGCCCGTACTCTGAAGTCCGAGCTGTAGTAGACAACACCGACGACCCGTCCATTCCATCCTCCACGATTCGTGCCTGGGTGATTGGACTCTCGTTCGTGACTATCCTAGCGTTCATCAATCAGATGTTCTCAATTCGTCAACCGAACATCACTGTCATGGCAAACGTCGCTCAATTGCTATCCTACCCGGTTGGAAGAGCTGCTGCAGCCTGGCTACCTGATGTTGGCTTCACCCTCTTCGGTGTTCGTCACAGCTTGAACCCAGGGAAGTTCTCTAAGAAGGAGCATATGCTCATCACCATTATGGCCAATGTGGGCTGGCACACTCCTTACACGGACTATATCATCTGGACTCAAGTACTCCCACAATTCTTCAACCAGCCATATGCCCGAGGCTTCGCTTACCAGATCCTCATCTCCCTTGGCACAAACTTCATCGGCTATGGTATCGCTGGTCTTTGCAGACGATTCCTCGTCTACCCTTCTTTCTGTGTTTGGCCCGCGTCTCTAGTGACAATTGCGCTGAACGCTGCTTTCCACACGGAGAAGAACGAACGTAAGTCACATACCTTATGGAGTTGTGATAATCACGACTAATCCATCAACAGCTGTGCAAAGTCCCCTCAAGAAGATATTCACCATCTCTCGTCTCAAGTTCTTCGCTTGGAGTTTTGCCGCCATGTTCGTGTGGTTCTGGTTCCCCAACTACATCTTCACTGCTCTATCTGCTTTCAGCTGGATCACCTGGATTGCACCCAAGAATGTCAACTTGACCACTATCACTGGCTTCAACACCGGTCTTGGTGTCAACCCATTCCCAACCTTCGACTGGAATGTTCTGCTTTTCGACAACCAGGATCCCTTCATGGTGCCGTTCTTCAACACTGTCAACAAGTTCGCAGGGATGTTCATCTCCATGTTTGTCATCCTGGGTCTCTACTACACGAACTCCTACAACACCAGCTACCTTCCCATCAACACGAACAGAGTCTGGGATCGTTTCGGTGCTCGCTACAACGTTTCACGCGCCATTGATTCGAGGGGTATCTTCGATCCAGTCAAGTACGAGGCTTACTCTCCTGCCTACCTCGGTGCAGCCAATCTTGTCGTTTACCTCTGCTTCTTTGGTATTTACGCTGCTGCCATTTCGTATTGTTTCTTGTACCACGGCCATGAAATCAAGATGGGCTTCAGAAATCTCTTCAACAGCTTCAAGAAAGACAAGACCGAGAACAAGGAAGAGTATGTCGACATCCACAACAAGCTCATGTCTAAGTACCCAGAAGGTAGGTTCAATATTCTCAACAAGATTATAGCAATAGCTGACACATCATAGTCTCTGAATGGTGGTACATGGGCTGCCTGATTGTCGCTGTGGCACTCTCATGTGCCGGTATCGCTGGCTGGGAGACATACACTTCCGTCGGAGTAGTCTTCTACGGTATCGCACTTTGCCTGGTCTTCGTCATCCCAGTCGGCCTCATCACAGCCATGACGGGAATTGAAGTGACACTCAATGTTCTCGCCGAATTCATCGGCGGCGCCTGGGTCGCTGGCAACGCCCTCGCCATGAACTACTTCAAGAGCTACGGCTATGTGACATGCGCTCACGCCGTCCGTTTCTCCAACGATATGAAGCTCGCACACTACGTCAAGATTCCTCCCAGACACACCTTCTTCGCGCAGATGATCGCCACATTCGTCTCGACATTCGTCTGCATCGGTGTCTTGAACTTCCAAATCAATGAAATTCCAGACGTGTGTACGCCAAACCAGAGTAACAAGTTTACTTGTCCCGGTATCAACACCTTTTTCACGGCTGCGGTCCTTTGGGGTACGCTCGGCCCGCATAAGATGTTCGGCAAGAATGGGCAGTATACTGCTATGCTTGTTGGCTTCCCAATCGGACTACTCCTCCCCTTTGTGATCTTCTACGCACAGAAGAAGTTACCAAAGCAGACTTGGCTCAGACAGATCCATCCTGTTGTTCTGTTGTATGGACCATTGAACTGGGCTCCGTACTCCTTGAGTTACGTGTGGCCTGCTGTTCCATTGGGATGGTTCAGTATGGTGTTCTTGAAGAATAGGTATCTCGCTTTCTGGTCAAAGGTATGCTCTTCGTTCCCTCCCGAATATGGACATGATATTGACTGCTTTGAACAGTACAACTACATTCTCTCAGCCTCTTGGTCGAGCGCTATTGCTATCGCTGCTATTATCATCTTCTTCGGCCTCCAGTGGAGTGAGATTGAGTTGAACTGGTGGGGTAATAATGTTGTCTCGATGGGATGTGAGGGCAAGGCTTGTACCCGGTTCGTGTTGGAGGAGGGTGGATACTTTGGTCCTGGTATTGGCGAGTTCAAGTAAATGAGAACTTAGATCTGGCGGATGAGATGGATGCTGTGTGTTTTTGCTGAATAGCGGGATGATTTTGTTACGAGTAGATACCCTTAGATATCTAGGTTATGATAAGATGACTTGAGGATTTTTCTGAATTCTCAGTTCATATCCAATCCCTAAGTGCTTATCCTGTGTTGGTTCGATGCACCTTTGGAATGGTAAGCCTTCTTTTCTTGGTCTGTCAACCTTGCACGGCAAGAGTGGTGAAGGCTTTCCATGTGATCACGCTCGAGTCATGACAGCTGACAGAAAGGCTACTTGACCCTTTGACCAATACCGGTTGGCTCAGAATGATGATTAGCACTATCCGATGCGGGCTTATCTATCAACAATCTCGAAGCTGGGTCCCACAGCTGTGGGACAAGGGAAAACGCCATCAATCTGGGGAAGGTGTCAGGGCTTGATGATCCAATGCGGGGGAGGGATCCTTAGTAGGAGATCTTCCGAACCCTAAACGCGGTGAAGAAAAGATAAGTCATCACCAAATCTTTGGGACTGTATGTTTGCTGATGCTTAGCTTGTTATACTTGCTTACTGTTTGTGATAGATGTCCGTATTCAGCGATCAAGTCCGAAGTGCTTCAGATACTGGGGTAGGAATAGTGGTGTAAGTGCGCAAGGCTTGTTTTGAACAGATCAAGAAAAAGGCGCGCAAACAAAAAAAGTCTATAGAGATAAGCATGAGTATTCCGACATGCCCAGACTTGTCTATATGCAAGTCATAGTCCAACAGTGGATTGAGCCCCTGATGCACGAGTGGTTTTGTCGGAACTTCGGATGTTAGGGAGCTTGCCAAGGTTGGGGTAAAGCTTTGGATGATAGGCTTACCGCTTCGCCTCGGGGCAGGGATCCAAAATAAGAGTAGACACAGTTGGTAGGCTGTAGATTAGATATGTCAAAAGCAATTGTCTTTGTTTCGAGTCGCTAAGCGAATGAAAGAGAGGGAGGAAAACAAGACGAAGCGATCCAAGTCCAAAGGAGCTAGCTTCATGCCTGACGCTAAGTGATCATGCCTCAGGATATCACGCAGGATGGGAATTCCTTTTCGGGCGCTTTTCTCCCTCGCGAAACCAACAAACAAAATTTATCCACTTCACGCGGCATGTAGCAGTTTGCTAAGAGTATACCGCCGGCGGAAAAGCGTGCTCTCACGCTATAGCCATGCGAAGCGTTTGCTATCATTGACTAATCTATCCTATTGCAGGCGACTAACTCTCTTTTCCACAAAAAACAGCTCTAGTCCTGACAATACAAGACGCAGATCGCTCGACTTACGCAAGTAAAGTGGAGAGAAGACCAACGACTAGTCTAGCACGGCATTGAAAGGCAGACGCAAACCTGCGTCAATCGAGATATTTCCTTCTTCGAAGACGACATCATTCTTATATCCGGGACCTGCAAACTGTACCCTCACGCGACTCTTGACCCATGAAGCTGCAGCTTTCAGCGCAATGAGCCTGCTACGAGTCGGGAGAATACATCGATGGCGAGGACAATGAAGGGATTCATTCCTGCTCCGAAGGGGCGAGTACGTACACCAGTCGGACACAAGTATCTCGAGGCTCTGCAGTCAAAAGTCAGTGCAGACTCGGATACGTCAAGTTCGCCGTCGCCGTCGGCAGAGGAGAAGGGTCCAGGACTGAGTTTACTGATTCTTGGTGTTACGTCTGGAACGACGATGCATGACATTGACTTTGCTTTATGTCGATTTACACAAGATTCACCTGAAGCCCCGCTATGCCTAGATATCATTCAGGTACTTTGTGCCCACGTCATGACGAGTGCAGGAATCTAACATATCTTTAGTATGATTCCGTTATTATGCCTTCGAAGATCCGAGCCGATATCCTTTCCATGCTACGAGAAGATGCAGCCCCGCCGAGTTTGCTCTCACAGATGGACGCCGAGATGGGCCATACCTTCGCAAATGCAATCCATATCTTCGCACACAAGCATGGAATCTCAGTGGATGATATAGATTTGATTGGCTCTGGAGGACAATTAATAACATTGACTGGATCCCCGCCACATGGACAGCACCGGTCGAATATGTGCCTCGGAGAAGGAGCCGTGATATCAGCAAAGACAGGAGTGACAACAGTCTCGGATTATCGTACAGCAGAGCAAGCAGTTGGAAGACAAGGCGCTCCTCTATTCGCCTATCTCGTTGGACTGCTCTTGCACCATCCTGTAAGGATGCAGATATGTATTACTATTGGTGGCATCACAACTGTCTGCTTCATCCCCGCGGACAACAAAGGTGGGATAGATGCAATGTACGATTGGGATACTGGCCCAGGAACGTCAATGATTGATGCAGCATTCCGGCGGTTTGGATTCGACCCCGCGGTAGATCATGGATCCTCATTACTTCAGGGAGAAATCTGTCATGAAGTAGTGGAAGAGCTGCTCAATAACGACAAATATTTGAGCGCTCGCCCACCTAAGACAACAGCGAGAGAGATTTATGGCGATGACATGGCCAACCGTATTGTTGATATGTGTGCATATCGAGGGTGCACACCAGCTGATACAATCGCAACCCTCACACGCTTCACATCAGCAAGCATAGCCCATCAAATGCTAAAGTATGGACCTGGACGAGATGCAATCAATCACGCCGACATCGTGGTAGATGGCCGAGGAATGTTCAACTTGCAGCTTATTGAAGACCTGCAGAATGAATTTACGGGTGCGAGGTTCGGCTCTTTCGACAAGACGGGTGTTCCTTCAAATGCGAAGAAAGCTGTAGGATTCGCAATGCAGGCTATGGAGGCTTTGCTTGGTCGAGCGCTACCTGTCCCAACAAACGCAGACGTGCGGAGGCCGAACACTATAACTGGCAAGCTGGCGCCGGGCCTGAGGTGGAGGGAGGTCATCGAGAAGAGCGTGGTATTTGGAGGGGCTGGAAGAGGATGGGAGGGGCTTCCTGAAGTGCGGGAGTTGATTGTGAAGCAGAAAGGTCAAGCTTGTGCTTAGTTGGAAGCTCATCTAGAAGTAAGTCATGCTAATTGGTCAACTGCGTTCGGAGCTTGGGTTAGATGATTTCTATACCATTGCATTTTGGGCTTATTAATTTTTATATCTACGCATGTTGCCATCTGTGCCCTACCAAAATTAATTTACTACATCTACGAAGTGGAGCTGCCTTTTTGAAGGATCAGGTAGGTGGGACATTGCAAGCGCCTGGAGTTCATGTAGGTCCTGCTTCAGGTCTCTTTTGAGGCGACATTTGTTTACAGGCTTCGCAAAGTCCTGTGCACCGTGCCAGAACCCCTGAAGCACAGCCTGCTGGCCACAGTCTGCAAGGCCCGAGATCGGGCTGTGCTTGTGAAGATATTTTGCTCGAGCGCGGAGCGACTGACTTTCTCATCATCTGTCGATTTCCAGTGATTTAACAATGTCCGATATTCGCTTATATTTCCCTCAATCCGATTTCGACCATGGCCGCCAGCGACGTAGATTCAGTTACCGTGGACTTCGACCAAGAAAGCATCTCTCCTGATCGAGCCGACTTGACACCTCCGAAAACGGCAGAAACTTCCGAGCTTGTGACTTGGATCAGAAACTATTACAATGAGGATTTTGACGGAATGGATGTAGCAGATGTTGTCAGGAGACATGACCTAGTGGCTGAATGGGACGAATGGTGTGAGCGCAAATATCCCGGGACTAAGGGACGGGATTGGAGTGCCTTGGTAACGGCAGCTGGGATTGATGTGGATATTCGATTACTGACGAAGGGGCAAACTATTGCTGGCTATGCAATTTTGCGCTTCCTGGAAGCTTGTTACTCTGTCGACAAAGCTCTATGCGGCACAGACACAGAGGCCCTTGCACAAGTCAGGCTGTGGCATATCCCACAAGAGATGAGTGCCTACAGATATCTCCTGTCCGAGGAAATGATGTTGTGGTGGGCATCAGAGCTAGCTGCGCTTGAGACCCAGATCAACTCTTCGTTCTCGAGTCGGGTGTCATCATCTTGGCGGGTGAGGGACTTGATTGCAAGTCTGGAGTTGATGGAAGGCACAATAGAGTTCGGCGATAGTGTCATTGGTACAGCTATATGGACTACGATGGGAGAGTCCGATAGTTTCGGCCTCGACATCCCACCTGGGCTCGTGGTTGCAATTTACGGCCGAGCTGAGCGATTGCGAACCTCGGTGCAGATTCTCGACACTGCCCTGAAGCGAACCGGGCAGAGAGACGCGGTATCAACAGCCCCTGCTACGATCGGTCAGAACCTCTTAGAAACAGGTGGTCGGTTTCAAATCAGAAGCTTAGTCCTTGTATTGTTGTACTGATTTCGAGCAGGACTGAGAAGACGAATTCCCCCCGCGGTCTCCTCACCAGTCGAGGAGGATGATAGAAGATTAACCCAGACTTCTCTCTCTGAAATCATATGTAAGCGTCAGATTCACAAACAGATTGTACGCGAATAACCATTTTAGTCGTGCCAGCTTCCGGTGCCGTATCGCCAGCTCAGACAAACTCAATACCATCAACCCCAATTCACCACCATCACCACCACCACCAACTCTCCATAATCAAGCTTGCTTTAACTCAAACCAAAGAATCTTTGGCCGGCTATGCCAACAACAGATTCTTCAAATCGCTTGTTCACAAAGAAACAATATTCGTGGCAACACTTTTGCTTGTTGTGGTGAGCACCTTCTTCATGGCCTGGTCTGCTATTCTCGCCAATTCGCAGTCCAACTCACTACTTTTACACGGTATCACATCTGATCCTAACTTTTTTGGAAACATATCACAAACTATACTGTCCAACCTCTCAATATACCTTGTGATCACCTCAGCAATTCATAAACGATCTGGAGGCCTTCGGTACCAATTCTGGTTCTGGTTCTTCTTTGGAGCGAGCTTTGTCTCTAGTTTGTTAGGCTTAGGCTTATATTTTCTAGTTCCTGTGGCATCAGTCATTTGTCTATGGGCTGCGGCGTTTGCCCAAGTTATCGTTCCGGTTTTGATCATGATCAAGACTGGCCCGCAAGAGAGTGACAATGGAGAGGACCTTGAGCATCGTACGAGTACTAACATTGTAGAATGATGAGGGCTTGGTGAGGAGATAGGTATTTGGCGAGGGTGGAGATGGGGTAAGGACGTGACGGATTGGTGAGTTGATGTGGAGATAGAGAAGATGATACATAGATCCGAAATTCGGTAAAGGCCATTACGAATCTGAATTCATACCTTCTCATCTATAGATTGAAATTTTGGAACCTCATATTCATGTCTGGGCCCTTGTCTCTGGAGGATTATTCTTGCTGATTTTGTTTCCGTTCGGCAGAACCAGGTGCGTACTCCCTCTTGCTAAACTTAAACGAAGCATCGTGCTAATTCTCAGTTCGGATCCACTCGCAGTTATCAAGGACAAATAAAAGTCGTTCGCGTTCATAGACAATGCCCCTCTAAAAATTATTAGAGATTCAGATAAGATGACGAGGAAGGAAGTCTATCTCGTTCTGAAGGCAGTCATAGAATCAGTCATGCCTGGTAGCCATTTGACCTAATTGTCTACTATAAATGTTTCTGTCCATGCTAACACAGTAAGCATTTGACAGATCATCTCGGTACCTGACATCTTTCTACACGGCATGCAACCACCTCTTAATGAGACACGCAATCAAGGCTCGCATGAGCATAATCCAAAGCATCCAAATATCCCACCAACTACACAACAGCAGCACATACTACCAAGACGTGAAAGATCGCATGTGAGCCGCATAAATCGAATTTTCCAGGATATCGACTTTCAGGAAACTTGGTCTGGGGACCACATGTTTTAATTGCATACCCGTCTCGTGTGCACAACGGGGAGACTTACTGCGTAAAAGGCAGTCCCGGATAGGAGACAGCCTGCTTTCGCAAGTGTATATGATAAAGCTTTCTTCATCGTCTGTAAGAGGCCGAATAACTTGATTCCGTGTATCAAGGGCGCAACTCCACATAAACCAGTCGCCACAAATATCAATGCTCGGAAAGTGGGGTATTTGGTGCCCTGGTATCTGGGATGTAGTGTCGTGAAGATAGTTAAGGACCCGAAAGTTCCCACCTATCATGAAGGAATAGATGGAGATGGTGTTAGAGTTATACAATGCAGGAATGAATAGGGGGAAATATACTAATGTCTTGGAGGGATAACTAACCATGCACCAGTAGATATTGCGTAGCAGATTCCCACACCAGAAAGTGATGTAGATCCCCAAGACAAGGTCGCCCAGTATGAAAGTAACTACACCTAACATGTCCAGTCCCAGACACATACGATCCACGTGTTGAGAGTGATTCATCAGAGTGTGGTATGTTGCTGACAACGATAGCCATATCACAGCCGCTAACATGAAGATAGGAAACGCGATGCAATCCGCGGTAGTGACAGCTGGGTACTTGCTAGTGAAGTATTGCTGGATGTACCACTCTCCAAATCAGAAAAGAATCGCTGGGATGAGATGCGAGTAGATGTTCACTGTCTCATTGTGGATGTTTGACAAACTGGAGAAGGAAGTACGGGCTGAGTTTGAGATGGGTCGATAGCTGTGATTAATGAAGGGGTTGGATTCACGGCGGAACCAAGGAGGCATTGAATCGAAGGAGAGAAGATCCTTGCGACTTGGATTACAGAATTTGGTAATTGGCTCGTCTCCTGGCTCTTGGTTAGTCTCAGGTGGTTGTGGGCGAGGCATTGGGAGGCGGGAGGACGACCCCATAAGTGAGCTGGAGTGTGCTGGTGAAGATGAAGGTGGGGAGGTCGGTGTACTTTGGCTATCGGAAAGTGGAAATGCAAGATGAAAGAAGATATTGCCTTGTCATTCGGCTGCTAGTAATAGTGGATCACGCCTGAATCTTTCGGATATCGTGCACATGCTCGATATATATAGTACCAGAATTGAGTCACGAAGTGAACACGGCCTTGTATCTAAAATTGCGCCTTCTATGTCATTTAGGTGTTCTCTTCTTTTAGAAAGTATTCTATCTTTGACTGTCAATATCAAATGACTGTGAAAGCGTCTAAATCGGTCTTTGGTCCTTCCTTCAGAAACACGAGTACCAGAATAGTTTCCTTTTTTCTTCCGACTGAGTATCCACATGTGGGTTGACTTAATCCATGAGGGGTGCAGTAATGGAAGTCATAGAGAACGAAGTTTTATAAGAAAGGGGAAAGGTTCGACGGTTTGGTGCCAATTGATAATCAAGTCTTCACATCAAAATGACTCGAAGTTGGTCGCGAAAGTAAACAGAGCCAACTCGCCTAAGCAAAACCTTCACACATGCAACCTCCCCTGTCTACTTCGACATGGACTCTCAAATCCGATCGCCTTTTACGACTTTTCTCTAACACATCTCTTTATGTCTCTTTGAAATTATCAAATTCCTTACAAGTTCGTAGCCTCAACTCCATCTCCGAACAAAATGTCCCATTCGGGAAAAGCCTCTCCCTTCCCGTTCAGCGGGCGCTACCATCGAGCCATTGAATCTGTACGCTACGGGCCGAGCCTTTCGATTTTGATTTTCTTGTGACGACTGATGCTTTAAATGTGATAAATCTGATCACTTGAAGCTATGGACTTGTGGCTTGACTTGCACTTGGTACTTGGTTGTTTCTGAGTGTGATTCGTGAGAGGAAGGTTCAAGCTTCGATGTTGAGATTGGGAATGAAATTAGAAGCAGTAGGAACGGGAGAGGGGAAGGAGCGTGAAGAAGAGAGCGGGAGGAGAGACATAGAAGCTTGCTGTATATATTCATCAAATTGCTAGAAGAGGATAACCGGTGGAACTAGCCGTGCTGTAGGATCTCAATATTCGAACACCAGGACGGAGTCATTTTCGACTTTGTTCATTCCATTTTCATTACATATACAATAGCGGATTGATATATCAACATACGTAGCGAGGTAGCGCAAGCGATGCAACCAAGTCGAGCAATATCATAAACAAGAAAATCCATCCCTTCCATCCCATCAGACATTTTCCTCCAGGTATCAAAATTTCATAACATCAGTACAAGCAGATCCGGCCGTTAAACTCCCTCCTCATCTCAGCACCCCTCCTCTCCATTTATACGTACGCATGTCTGCGTCCAGAGTGCGAGCTGCGATGGCTGCGATGACTCCCACTGCGTCTATGCCTGACGTGCGTCTCACGGACATACGTCTTCTCGCGTCTCGTATCCCCATTCGTACCATGGAAGAACGCCAGGATACTCGTAATGAAGAAGAAAATGGTATTCATAATCCCAAAGGCGAAGCAAGCCTTCTTCATCGCACACTGCTTATCAGCGCTGAAATTGAGCCCTCGCACAGTCGCAGAACCGAAATCGCCGAATGAAATCGTGTGCGAGTCGCCGGCGGTAACGTTTGAGCAGTTCTGGTCGGTGATGTAGCGGAGGGTGTAGACGGCGCCGATGAAGGCCCCGACGAAGAGGAGGTCGACGAAGCCGACGAAGCGCGAGTTGTTGGCGGAGCGGTGGTAGGTGAAGAGGGTTGCAATGGCCCAGGCGAGGGCGAGGACGGAGACGATGAAGAGGACAAGGATATCGTCGGGGGTGAGGGCGTTCGCGCGGTCGTAGATGTGCACGAAGTAGGCGAGCATGCCCATTGTTGGGATCTATAGACAGTGGTGTTAGCATGATATGATTTCAACTTTTTGGAGGGGGCTGGGAAAGAAGATTTTGCGACGGAGAGAAGGGGGATTTGAGCAGAACGTACCAGAGTGATGATCTCCATGAAGCGCCAAAAGGCGAAGAAGACACCGAACAACATCCTGACTGGATTCTAGCTTTGCGCGACGAAAATTGTTGTTGTGGTTGCGATGTTTGTTGTTGAATCCGTTTGCCGATATCGACGAAGCGAGGCTGCGAGGACTATCCTATCTTTCTCTGCTAAAGATAAGACGAGACGGGCAGATTCGAGTCGAAGGGTTGTCGATGAAGAACGAAACAGAGGGCGAGAGGAGGAGATACAAGATGGTAATATACGAGGCTGGGGAATTGACGAAGGACGTGCCCTGCCTTGGTGGTGATGATGGATTAATGACAGGGATGAATCTTGTTTTCGCAAGGAGCTTGGGCGTGAACAGATCCTGGTGTGAGGGATTGGGTGACGAGGACGAGGCTCTTTTGCTTCTGTGACAGCAACAGATTTGAAAAGCTCAAGGGTGTTCGAGGGAAGGGGATGCTTGTTGGCTCGCGATGACGTCGATGAAGGTTCGAGGATACCAAGATACCTCTGCCTAGACTCGAGCTCGAGGGGAAAAGAGGATGAAGGAGGGAAATGATCTACGAGAGGAACGTGGCTGCGATGCACTTCGTGTGGCTGCTTCGAAGACTTACTCGCTCTCTACTCAAGTCATAAGATACCTACGGTTCGCACTCACCTGAGCTGCAGCTTATGATGCTTTTATCATGTTGGCCAATGCGAATTGCAGTGGGAAATGGAGGGGTTGGATGGGGGGAAGCAGAGAAAAAGGCGGTGGTTGGTGCAAATTTCATGTTTTCTGCCAACCGAGCTGGACCGTGCAGCCTGGATCCTGGTGTGAGTGCGTGTGTGTCCTGCAGGGTGACATCGTCTTCGATCAACCGAGAGACGGGCATTGGATCAGCAAACAGGAACTTCATCCATCTTTCCATCTGTTCTTCGTGTCATCTGGAAAGATGGAAGATGAAGCCGAGATTATGTGTGAGATGGAGTGTTCATTTCAGGGGTGTCTTGTCCGATTGTTGATGTAAGTACCCCAGATGCGATGTGCAAACCCGGTTTGTGTCCCCAGCCTCCAGATTTTCAACTCGAGATCTGGGACTTGAAACTCGGGATTGCGCGATTTTCTTGGTGCGGTGTTTGTGTCGTGTCACATTGTGTCACACAGAATGTCACACAGAATTTGATCTAAGTGGACTCGTTTGTTTTGTTCGCTAGAGAGGATTCAAGGATGGTTCAAGCCGTATTTGTTTATTTGGTGCTTGGAGACATTCGCCAACCAGTTATCATCACTTCGCTTTTGGGGATTCATATTGGCGTCTCCTTACTGCTGTGAACTTACTAGGAAGACCCCCATCAAATACCCTGACGTGCTTGATTCAATTATCAAATTTTCATATATCTTCTCTTCCTGGGACTTCTGGCGACCCGTAGGGCGTGGTGGGCCAGCATTGTGTTATGCTGAGGTCAAGTGCCAGAGGCATACGGCTCGGATTTGCCGAAGTGCTTTTATATTTTGGCCCGATTTCAATAATCAGTGGTAGTTCACATTCTTCCTTATTTGTACGACAGCCTACCAACGCAAAGAGCAACCGCCCAGAGTAAAAGAAAATATATAATCACGTGCCTTTTGACAGAAAGGCACGTGATTGGAAAGTCGTTTGGTCTTCCAGCTTCGTTGCCTTGCAACTTTTGTCTCATGGTTCTAAATCTAAGCTTTGTGTATTCCATTGACATTGGGGAATCTAGTGCAATCTATGCTGAGGTTCGCTTACGACATGTCGAATTAATTTTCGTCCTACCGTCACTACCCAATTCCAGGCAGCAGTGGGCTGCAGAAAACATACAACTTCTACACCCGCCGAACATTTATTCGCTCTTCACAAACTGTGGCTTCAAATCTCACACCGTCTCCTCCATCTCCTTCGGCCCCCAAGACTTCATCGCTCAATATGCCACTCTCTACTCCGATCTTCCGAACATCTCACTCTCCCAAGACCTCAGTGCCCAAGCTGACCATCTCCGCCCTCACCACTCATGGCGCTCTATCAACAACCATCACAGAATTCGCCCTCTTTCCAAACCTACCACCAGAGCTCCGCCTCCGAATCTGGCGATTCTGCCTCCCAGGTCCACGGCTCATCCGTCCAAATGGCAAATGTATCTGCGAGGCTCTGAATCCGCATCCATTTCCCAGCCCAGCCCTACCAGCATGCTCATGGCCGATAACGACATTCAACGCTACGCATCCGACACTCTTAGCAGTGAATCGAGAATCGCGAGCCGAGACTTTAAGACATTACGCTATGATATACAGCTCTGATGGGCGCTCGAGCCTAGCATTTGACTGTGAGAAGGACATCTATTATCCTTACGCACATCCATGCACTGATCTCTCACCCTCGCTATTCTCACATTTAGGAGAGGGATCTGGAGAGGTATCGACCATATCATCTTACGCAGTGAGAAGGGATGTACGGATCCGGCGATTGGCTGTGAGTGAGGGCCTGCTGGGAAGTGGCATGGTCGGTATGGTAGGGAAGTGGTTGGAGTTGGATGACTTGATTATTGTACTAACGCCGAGACCAAATCTTGTGTGGCCGCACTCGATATATAGAGAGCGGGAGAAAGTTCTTGAAATAGGTAAGGTGGTGAGGCAAGAGGAGGGATGGGGTAACTCTGTGATTTTGAATTGTCTGATGAAGCAGCTTGAGGAATTCAGTAAGAAGGAAGGGAGAGGGCAGGGGAGGACGCCTGTCGTGAAGATTGTGCAACCTAGAGTTATGAACGAGAGGGACGATCCGTTTTGTGTGAAAATTACGCCATTGAGTTTGAAAAAGTAGATAGGCGGGTCGACGAGAGGTTGAGTGGTTGGAAGAGGATCAGGCTTGAAATCCGTCCGGCCTGATAGTCGCTGACCACCACCTAGTATGGTATGAGATGATACGGTGAGATTGATTTTTGCATAAGTATCGAGAAAGACACATACTTTCCATCGCGAAAGTTCGGCCTCGCAGAGCGAATGCGAATATTCCAAAACTGTTATTAGATTCAATCTAATCGGCTTGGGCCTCATAAATGCAAACCGACAGGACCGAGAACAGGCAGAGAAATCTGCTTACTCCAACCAGGCATTTCCACGTCAAGCCCAATTCAAGGCAATGAAGCAGATTATCAAATAAAGAAATTGACAATATCATGCAACATGTCATCCATTTCAAATCAAATCCATATGCAGATATCAATATTCTCCTTCCCTTTCCAATCAAACCCCCACATTGGCATCCTTCGTCCAATCGATACCCGATACTGACTCTACCTGTCAATTTAACCAATGACAATAATTATCATCAGTCTTCCTTCTCAATTGGTCCTCACCTCGTTCCTAAGCGTCCTGTCTTCTCGCCTTCCTCTCCAAGACATTTCTCTCCAAGCTTTACCGCGGGAGTGCCGTAAAATAGTGTACCGCTGAGCTGCACCTCACCAACTCAGCCATCACCAGGGAACCTCATACTGAAAACAGCCACCCAGCCTAGACCCAAAAAGCAATACTCTCTAATCCCTCGCCCAATCAAAATACCGAACCACAGCACAGGCAGAAATCAAGCCAAAGTCTCTCGGCATCTCCGCTAGTCGGCAACGTGGACGCCACAGGTAACTTTATCGTGTCAAGTTGTCCTTCTCGCAAGACCATCACTAATCTCTACCTCCCTACTGTAAGTAAAGTATCGCACATTCCCGTTCTCTTCCCCCCAATAGAAATACCCCGCCCGTTCCTCCAAACCAATGCTTCTCCTCACATGTACAGGGATATCTACCCAGATATTCAATGCAGACCAGACCAGACCAGCAGGGCTCAAGCCAAGCCAAGACGAACCCGAACCAACAGCGCGGGAATGCCCATCTCCCTTCCCTCCCCTTCCTGCCCATGACCCGACCCCTCCCCAGCTACCTAGCCTAGCCTAGCCGAACAACCACGGTCTTGAACATGACCACGGGACTGGGACTGGAACACTGGAGCAACCTCGCGCACACATCTCGCAAACCTCAATGGCTCGAGGAGCGAAGTAGACCAATCCCCCAAAGAACTAACGGAGATAATTGAGAGAGAGAAGTGGCGAATAAACGCCTTCTGTCACACACTCACTGTCTAATTCGCTACTGTTCACAGGTGGAAATGCAGGAAATGCAGCACAGCGCAGCGCAAGGAAAAACTTGGATGGATCGCATCGCATCGTAGAACTCCGTAGGTAGGTAGGTAGGTAGGTAGGTAAAATAGGGATGTCAGCTGAGTGTACCGGTGTGTGAGTTCTCACATAAGGTTTTGATTTTGGTTCTGGGCTGGGCTGAGTGCCGCCAGCATCGTACGACTCAACGCAATGCAGTGTAGTGCAGTACTCACAGGTGGTAAGGTAAGGTACTTCCGCGCAGCTGGGAACTGTATGTGAGGTAAGGTAGGTAGGTACACCGTCTTTACTGTGGTACTGGGTGACTGCACTGTAACGAAGCAATGCAATGCAAGAAAATTTCACGTAGGTACCGATCCGATACAAGCATGCGGAGGCGCGTTCCGAGTCAGCCACCGAGTCTCATGTCATCTCACACACACTACCTTAAAGGAGTAAGTCGCCGTACCGTCATCGAACTCGTCAGCCAGCCATGACCCAAACCCAGCGAATGGATGCGGGGAGTGGGCTTGATTTGCCTCGCATCGTACTGCGCTGCGCGTCCTTTTTTTTTCAGGGTCCTGGCCTGGGTCGTGGGCATGCATGGGGCAGGCCACGGGTTTGGTCGAAGAATTTTAGTTGATCTGGGTCTGAATAGGGGGGTGGTGGACTTAGTCGTACACACCCATACATATTTGGCGCGTCCCCTCTTTACCTCACTTTGGCCTCTTCTCGTCTTCTTGACTTTCGAGACTGATTCCATTCTTCGAATTATCAATCTATCTGTATTCTACAGATCGACGATATCAGACGAACACGCAGACCGCATTGACGATTCGATCGATCGACCTCAAACCCTCCCACCGCCATGGTCATCTACGCCACAGACATGTCTCCCACCCCCTCACCATCACACTCGCGCAACACCTCACCAGAACCCTCCCCCTCCTCAAGCTCACCCTTCTCCTTCAGAGCCAAACAAAAACAACGAGAATCACCGACGACATTCCCCCTCTTCCCCTTCCTCCCCCTCGAACTCCGCCTCCAAATCTACGCCGAAGCCCTCCTCCTGCACCCACGCGTCCTCTCCATCTCCTCAACACCCTCATCGTCCCTTCTCTGCTCCTCCTCGCACCCCGCCCTCCTCTCTCTAAACCGCGAAGCCCGCCATGAAGCCCTACAATCCTACCATCTAATCCGCGATCTCGAGGGCGAGCGAGGCTTCTACTATAACCCGCACCTGGATACAATCCATCTCACCTCCTCAACGAAATATTCCTCCTCCTCCTCGTCCTCCTCAGCTTCCGAAGCATCCAGCACATCCACCCCCCAAGACGAATGGCTCCTCTCCCTCTCACAAATAACATCATCGCTCCCCTCCTCCCTAGGAGTCTACTCTCTCGCCCTCCGCGGCGTGTCCACCCTCCCTCCCAGTTCCACCTTTTTAAGCTCCGGCGGCAGCAAAGTCCGCGAGATGTTAATGCTGGTGGGACCCGGTGCGCATAGGAGGGGCACGAGCACGTATTGTGGTGTTAGTGTGGGGTTTATGAGGAAGATGATGTGTAGGGAGATGGAGCGCGCGTTGGAGGTTATGGATGAGGCGGGGGGCTTTGAGAGTGGGAGGTGTCCGACGTTGGTGCCCCTTGTGGGGGGGAGTGAGGATGAGGTTGAGGAGAGGGTGCTTGAGGAGAGGGGGGAGGGGGTGCTTGTTGTTTGAGGGTGTTGGTGAAGGTGAGGTGCTATTTGCTGGAGGATTCGATGGATATGAAGAGAGTGATATTCGTGATGGCATCCGGGAAATGCATGAAAAAGAGAAGCGCAAGAAGTCTTGTTGTGATCCGAAACAAGGCTAGTTCAGTCTGTTGTTGTATTTTATCGTCATCTTGACCGGTATTCTGCTGCGTTTTGTCTGCTTGAGTGTGTCAGTGTTTGTTGCGGGATATCAACATCATATTGCATTTAGCCAGGTGTTCCGGTCCGGCGAGAAGAGTGGCGTTATCACGAAAATTCCCAGCATGTTTTATTAGAGTACTCAGGTTCAGTACCTACCAATCAAGCGAACAGGCTTTCCATTATTTCACTTCTATGATTTATCTTCATTTCGCTTCTTGGGCGTTTTAGATGAGCCCGGTCAGAAACTTCCTCTCAAGGCCATGGATGGAGGTCAAGCTAGAATGCACATTCGTCCTCATGTTCCACAGCTTACGCCCACGTTTTCACCTTTTCTTTTCAATGATGCTGATCCATTGTCCTGCAACAACAGTAATCGCCGATATCCTCGATCGATTTTACATTCTGGAGGAAACAACAACAGAGCACGTGCGTCTGCAGTATCTATGCTTGGGTATCTCCTGGCGCAAATTTCTCTCCTCTGGAGAAACGTACCATTGCTGCTTTTTACGCCCTCAAAGACATAACCATGAGATGTAATTGTAGCTGAACTCTGGACTCAGCCTTTTCAAGTTCTAGAAAGTCTATTGTTTACACTTTCCCCGCGATACGCATAGAAATACAGAAGCTGCTCGCTAAGCATAAGCTCGCTTCGCTTGAACTGAGGCAGATATGAAGTGAACCTGGAAGTTCTAAAAGTTCGCAGCACACTCGATTGACAACTGAAAGGGCTTTACGTCTTTGGACCCAGTGCCAACACCGGCCACTCATAATTTTTCTTGAAACTCGTCTCGAACGACCAATCTCCTGGACCCACACTCTCACTCTTCTCGCCATCACCATCCGGCATGACCACAACGCAGCTCGTTCCGTACGGCACTGAAACTAGAAGCTTCATTGTACACGGCTCGGACCCCACTTCACTTGTCGTCCATGAACATGAAATCTTCCCGTATGAAGTCACATGAGATGCAGATGCATGCGTGAACTCTGCTCCCACAGCCGGAGCAAAACGGAATCGTTTCCAGCCCGGCTCAAGCCTCTGCAGTCCCGCGACCCTCTCATACAGAAACTTAGCGATTGCTCCAAAGGCATAGTGATTGAACGATGTCATCTCCCCAGGATTGATGGATCCATCTGGGAGCATGCTATCCCACCGTTCCCACACGGTAGTCGCGCCCATTGTCACGGGATACAGCCAGGACGGGCACTTCTTCTCCAGCAGCATGGAATACGCGACTTGGATGTGTCCCGTGAGGACTAATGCTTCGGTGATGTACGGCGTGCCTGCGAAGCCGGTTCCGATCTTGAATTCGTTCTTTCGGACTAGTTCGACCAGACGGCTGCCAGCTCGAGCTCTTTGCGCGGGCGTGAGGAGGTCGAAGCAGATTGCCAGCGCGTATGCAGTTTGGGAGTCGGAGACAAGACGGCCGTTGCGGGTAACGTACTCGTCCTGGAATTCTCTTCTGGCTGCTTGGGTTTCGGCGTCATAATTGGCTTGATCACTGGTCTTGCCCAGGATCCCGGCAATTCGGATCAAGAGGTCCAGGCTGTGGATTAGAAAAGCGTTGGCAACCATCTTTGCGTCAGTGACACCTTTTTGGGGGGCGTCTGTAGGAGCTGCAGGATCAAGCCAGTCCTGGAACCTAAGTCAGTTGCGTCCAGGAGCAAGACACGAGAGAACTTACACCCAGCTGGTATATGGAATTGTCCCATAAGTGACCCCGACCCGAGTCAATCTTAGGAATTACGCTCATCCAGGTAGTCATGCTATTGTACTGTCGAGCAAGGATGCTCGCATCTCCTGTCTCCTCGTAAAGTGTCCATGGTAACAATACCGTGACATCGTGCCAGATCGCACACGGCTTCCTCCTACACCACACAGGATCTGGAAGCATAGCATTCGGAGTGACCATTGCAGGAACGCCTCCCAAGACGCGCTGATCATGTTCCACATCAACAAGCCAATTCTTCAGCATGTTGAAGCAGTCGTAGATCAGGGTTGCCATTGGAGCGAACAACGCTATGTCACCCGAGTATCCAAGTCTTTCGTCTCGTTGAGGACAATCAGTCGGCACGGATAGGAAATTCCCTCGCATTCCCCAAACAACATTCGAATATAGCTTGTTCAGCAGAGGATCGGAACACGAGAATGAGCCAGCGCTCTTCATGTCGGTATGGCAAACTACGGCTTCGACGGAGTCCACCAAGTCGCTGTCACTACTCCATCCATCGATTTGCACGTAGCGAAAGCCGTGGAAGGTGAATCTCGGCTCGTACTTTTCTGTCTCTCCAAATCCACTTAGTGTATACCTATCCATTGCCTTACATATCCGCAAAGGACGGATTCCAAGCTCTTCATTCTCAAGTACTTCAGCGTGATGAAGAGTGATTTCATGACCCCGCGGCCCCTTGATGTTGCTTAGTCTCACATAGCCCACAAGATTCTGCCCAAAATCGATGATGCTTTTCCCAGAAGGGCTGGTGATTTTGTCGATTGGCTTGATGGCTTCAATGCGCCTGACAGGTTCACTGAAGCCGGCCGTGAGCTCGGTTGAACCAGGTAGCGGAGGAAGCAACAGAACATGCTGCCAATCCGAATCAAGATGGCCCGATTGACTCGGCTGGGACTAGCCAGGAATTTCTTGGGTAGCATCGTACTTCTCCCCGTCGTAAATCTCAGCCATGACAATTGGTCCTTTCTTGACTGTCCAGGAACCATCAGATAGTATTGTTTTCGTTTCGCCGCTGGGGTACAAGATTTCCAGTTGGGCCATCAACGCGGTGTGCGGACCCCAAATATTTCGATGGCCACCAGCAAACCCTATGCGTCCCGAGAACCATCCTTCAGCAACACGGACTCCGAGACAATTTGAACCCTTTGATAGCATGCCGGTGACGTCGTACGTCTGATACTGAAGTCTACCATCATAAGCAGTCCAACCAGGAGACAGAAAATGATCACCGATTCTATGCCCATTGAGTTCTGCTTCGTAGACTCCTTGGGCGGTGATGTAAAGGCGAGCTTGGATAGTGGATTCATCAAGCACGAATCCTTTCCTGTACAATTGCTCTGGGTCTGGTTCCAGGGTGCCAGGACCCCAAGGAGCAGCGATCCGGTCACACTGCCAGTCCGCACGGTGCAATAAGCCCACTTCTAGGCGAGCAGGGTCACTCCACGAGGTGGTGTTGCCATTGCTATCCCATGCTTTTACTCGCACAGAGATTCTCTGACGGGAGATGAGGGGTTAATCCTGTGGCCAAGGAACCAGTATCGAGTTGGTGGAGGTGCACTTGAAGGACCTGGGCTTGATATCTCGTGACAAAATGTTTTCTTCTGATAGTTCGATCTCGTATCCAGCCTGTTGGAAGCCGTCAGGTGCATTGGAGAATTTCCAGGACAGACGGGGCTTAGTCTCGTGGATTCCAACTGTATTACCTGACTGGTAATGCTCGAAATGAACGTCAATGATCGAGACCATCGTGAGTAGTATCTCCAATGCTGCAAGCAAAAAGACAGAAAATGGAATGTGAATGGCCAAGGCTGAGTTGGTAGAATCAAATCGAGGATCAGGGGAGAAGAAAACTCATGTAGGTAAGCATATAAATATCCAAGATGTGGATCGCGCGACCCGACATACTGTGCGTCTCATTGTCCGGTACTCGGGGTAACATCGAAGACCTTGTTCGGATGCCATTGCTGTGAGTGGGCCTTGATAGCTTCTCGACCCCGCACATCAAATCCATTCTGTCCCGCGGCCCGGATAAATTACAACATAAATCAAAGATATAAAGCTAATACCATCAATGTTTTTCTAGCTCGAACATACAAATCATGAATGGGTATGGGATTCAAGAAGCATTGTTTGAACACCCGAGCTCCGCGATACTAGTACCTGAATCCGCCACAGAAAAGGGCGATAATTATTTCCTCCTCAATTAGTCGACTTGATGCTGCATGATACCAGGATTCAACTAGCTGGATATCAGATGAAGAATTTGACGAAGTTAAGCAGATTCAGTGATTAATTGAACTAGGTCGCTTTGTGTATTGACTTTGTTCGCTTAGAGCTTGATATGCACCCGCAACCGAAATTATCCGCCCATCCGAGGACGCCATTACTACAGCATCCTCCTTTCAAGCATCATTTGCCAGCGAATCCGATGCTTTTGACCGCAAGTGCGCCAGAATATGCGGGTACAGCTCTTTGAAACGTGACGCTATAACAGCTACCGGCGAACTCGCATGATGATCCACTATCTCCAGCATCGCCGCCCCTACCAAGCGGATCTTCTCGACACACGACTCGCCATTCAGCCGTAGATTCTCAAGGCTACTCGTGTGTAAAATGTACAACATTTCTTCTGCGATACGCACCTTTTGCAGCAGCAATGCTGAGGATTCACCCACGAGAATGGGTTCCACAGGGGTGTCGAAATTGCGTGCCACATTTGGCGAAGCCTGATCTGAGCCGGACGCCGCACCAGGTGACATGTAGGTCAATGGTGAGAACGGAGCCCAGATCTGCGAGACGTTATAGTATGGCGTGATAGTAGAAGTCATGGCTTGTACGATGACGAGACGTAGACACTGGTATGAAACTTGAAGATTGATGCGCTGGAGGGCGAATGCGCGAGGGAGGGGAGTCGCCTCTCTTTCCTGCCCGAAGACGAACGACGCAGGTGTGAGCGATAGCGTAGGATTCGCACTTAAACAGGTTGGAGCAGCTCCTAGGGAAGTCTCAAAGGCAATGTAGAGGTCACTGAGGTGCGAGAGCTCAGATTTTGTGGGCAGCCGCGAATGTTGGTTCTCCCCATCTTCGATCCGTCTATACTTCTCGCGGAGAGATTCAATCTCCAGTAGTACCAGATATGCTGCCCGCCACAAATCTTGATTCAGATTGAATCCCGTGATTAATCTTGGTACGGACCTTCCAGTGTCAAGGGAGGAGCTGGGATCCTCGCCTTCCAAGCTCTCTGAATATCGAACGGTAATGCCGCTCTCAAGCAAATATCGCCCTAGCGTGATTTGATGCTTCCCGAGGATGGCAGCTGATTTGTCACCAGTGAAAAGAACCCAAAAAAGTCGTCGACATAATTGGCTTTCCACTACATCCATTCCGGTGTATGATGACTCCTCGTGTAGTCGCATGATCTGGGCAAGCTCAATTGCAGATTCCAATTCATCCCATGTTGTTCGGGGTTGTCCCACCGAGTGAGTATATCCAGATTGGAAATATCGAAGTGCAATTGACGACGAATTAGGCTGCTCTGTTTGACGATACAACTCCAGACTCCTCTTCGAAATGAGATAGAACTTCTCTGCGACACGAGAGCCTTGGCTGAAGATGGTGCTGGGAACAATTGCAGCTGTGATCGCGCACAACGCCACCGTCAATTTGAAAACCTCCAAGTCTACCTCTCGTCTCTCGATGCCTGGTTGCAGGAGACACAGTCCGAGCTCGATCTTTGGTCGATATACGATTGGCATAAGGGGGTAAAGGCATTCGAAGAAGTGATCCACGCAGTTTCTTGCAAGAGAAGGCATTGATCTGCCAAGGGCAAGACTGTCAACTTCTGTTTCCAGATCATGGTAAATAGCAGCGAACAGCGCGGAGGGAGATAACCGCTGATGCTGAGGCCAAATAAAGTCTGCAGTCAATGGAGAGTGTCGACTTTCCCCTTCTCTCGTTGGTGGGATGGCAGAGTTTAGAGGGCTCGAATGACGCGCAACGTGATGGCCGTCAAAAGGCAAGGGAGAGAGCAGTGCGGAGTAAGACTGTCGATAACCACCGCCTCCACTGTATGTTGATGTGTCCGAGATATTTACATTCGTTGCTGAGGAGGCCCGTTGGGAGCTTTCGTGGCCCTCTTTGTCCTGGCCACTATCTGATGCAGGACGAGGCCCCCGTTTCCGTTGTTGGTGAGAAAAGTGACAAGCCAACGACCTATTCTCGCAATTCGCACAGCAAGGACGTCGAAGATCACACTAAGGAGGAGTCAATCAGCCGATTTGACTCGGCCCACAATTTGACAAGTACAGTAACAATCAGAGCAACACAGGTATGTCTGTCGTCTGGTCACATGTTTTCTATGCAAGCTCATTGCCCCTGAAAGATTAGAGACAGGGGGCCTTCCATGTTACATTGCGAGTCTGGAGGGGTCAAAAGGGGAGACAACGACGCATAATAATATCCAGTCTGCCTTCTTATAAGGAAACGCAGGCCAGGCTATGTGAATGGCTGCCAAAATGTATTGGAGGACTTCTCCACCCCATTCATGACGAAAGCTTTATAGCCCCTCACTTTCACACTCCTTGTCTCAAGCACGCAAGTACATACCTTGATCTTCCTGACGCGACAATAATCACAGGCTTGCGTCAGGCGCTGCAAAGGTCTATCCCGAGGCATCGTCAACTCCCCGTTCGCTAAATCTGGGGTTCGCTTTTAGACGTGTCTCCGTGTGCACGAGTAAGAACTTACAAGGCAAAACGAGATGGCGCAGAATATTACTCCGTTCTGAATGTCCTCCGAGATTGCTCTTGGGTGGCAATTGTTGTCCTTGGAATCTGTAGAATATCGAGTTGTTGGAATCCGCGGATGTGGGATTGCGGAGTTATGGAGGGGCTCGCTGGAATTTATCCACGGCAGGGTCAGCACTCCACATGCTTGGCAAAGTGTTAGGGAGGGAGAATCGCTAGCGTTAGTAACTAAGGTACCCTACCTATTGACAGGCATGAGGTCACGCGGGGTCTCAGTCTGGCAGAGGAAATGTAATATTCTACAAGAGTGGAGTGATGCTCCAAATGGGTTTGGTGCTTATTCGGGTCGGACTCATCTTGAAGGATTCAGACACCCAAACAGGAGATACCACAACGGATAAACTATCTCAAGTGCGCTATCCGGTGCTCATTCTCCCGCATTTGTGGGGATTCTTTCAGCCACTTCTCAGTCATAACACTTCTCGTACGGCACGTAATAATTCATGTGTACGTAATAATTCGAGACGTCTGCCGAAGTTCATTGAGGTGGTCGGATATATGAACAGCTAAGTGTTAGCTCGGTTGGCCCAAGAAGGGGCTCACTTTCCCCACCTATTTGTTGTTTCTCGCTTATGGGCCTAAATTGTTCCGGAACCCCCACATGCATACGTGCGTCGTTGTATTCTTTACCCTTGGAGATGACCTTTGACTCGGGGCTCATGTACATTTCACATTCGAATTTGTCTACCTACCAAATATTTCTTGCTGCTGACCTTCGTCGTTCCAGCTATAGTCATATTTCGGCATTGAATTCCACTATCATGTTCGAACGAAGCGAAGTTGTGGATGCTTTGCCGGAAACTAGACTTTCTTTGAAGCCGGAGACGGTGGAAGACTTGCCTTTACCTCACGACTTTGTCTGGGGTGCTGCTACAGCGGCATATCAGGTTGAGGGTGGCGCATTCCAAGATGGCAAAGGCCCATCAATTTGGGACACCTTTTCTCATTTGGTTCCGTCACGCACCAGCAGCGACAACGCTGATATCTCATGTGATCACTACAATCGCATGCCCACAGATGTCGAGTTGATGGCCTCGCTACACCTCGATGTTTATCGATTCTCAATCTCATGGTCACGGATCATTCCATTGGGTGGACGCGATGACCCAGTCAATGAAACCGGGATCGCCTTCTACAACAACCTTATCGATCACTTGCTCGCACGCAACATCAAGCCTTCTGTTACACTGTATCATTGGGACATTCCTCAAGCTCTCTACGACCGATACGGTGGTTTCTTGAACACAACCGAATTCAAGGCAGATTTTGAGCATTATGCTCGTCTGTGCTTCTCTCGGTTTGGAGACCGTGTAACAGAATGGGTCACATTCAATGAACCCTATGTCATCTCGATCTTCGGGCACCACAGCGGCTCACTTGCTCCGGGCCACAACAAGGCCATGGGGTTCGATACCAAGACGGAGCCATGGCGGGTTGGGCATACCATCATTCTGTCGCACACCTCTGTTGCTCAAATATATGCGACCGAATTTCGACCAAGTCAGGGAGGGAGTACAACAATTGTTTTGAACGGCCATATGTACGAGCCTTTCGATGAGAATAACAAAGCAGATCAAGCTGCCGCACCACGGAGGATGGAGTTCTACTTCGGCTGGTTTGCAGACCCAATCTTTCTGGGAAAAGACTATCCTGCCGTCATGCGTGCCCAATTGGGGACACGTCTTCCGAAATTCACACCAGATGAGCTCAAATTACTGCGAGAATCAACTTCTCTAAATGCATTCTTCGGTCTCAATCACTATTCGACAAAGTATGCGCGAGCACTGCCTGATCCGCCTGCGGATGACGATATCACAGGCAACGTGGAAGAGGGTTCCATCAACAGTCGAGGAGAGGAGATCGGCCCCGTCTCTGGTATGATGTGGCTACGAGTCGCGCCTGACGGGTTTCGGAAGCTGCTCAACTGGCTGTGGAAACGATACAACGTGCCAATTGTGATTACCGAGAATGGATGCCCCTGCCCAGGTGAAAGCTCAATGACTGTCGAGCAGGCAGTAGACGATCAGTTCCGCACTCGTTATCTTGGACTCTACCTGGATTCGATCTCGAGGGCAATCTATGAGGATGGGGTGTCAGTTCGAGGTTACTATGTCTGGAGCTTGATGGACAATTTCGGTATGTTGAGATCCACAAATACTCTCGAGAGGTATGAGTGCTAACTATAGCCATACAGAGTGGTCGGCAGGCTACAGTGCTCGCTTTGGAATCGTTCACGTAGATTACGAGACACAGGTACGAACGCCGAAGAAGTCGGCATCATATCTGAAGAAGACTTTCAGGGACAGGAGAGCCAAGTCAAAACAGTGTTAGGAAAATTCAGAGATCCTCAAATACGAGCACATTGATAGACTTTAAAATAGACGCTTCTTACCTTTTCATTTTGATATTCGATGCTCAAATGACTCGTCTTCGTTGGTTTCCTGGCTATGGGAAGCTCAAATATCATGCCGTTCACGATTTACGTGCAAGTAGCGGCCTGGTCGGAGTACTACAGCATTCCACATTTAGAGACACAGGATCTGCTAAACCTGACGGAGATAGCCCTTTGGTAACGATTAATATATATGCTATCTCTGAAATAGAGGCTTTGCAGCATCACGAAGTCAATGATCAGCTGGTCAGTGTGCATGGGTCAAACCCGGTCGTGGACGTAATTCAGACAAAGATGATGCAAGATGACAGGTTCGTCAAATCTCCTGAATATTGAACGGAATAAACAGGACAGGCTCAAAAAATGACTCTGCGCTGCTAACACGAACCCCTACCACAGCCTGCTACAAGAAGAGGAAAACAACTACAATTCAAAGTATTTCTGACAAGCCAAGAAGTTCTCTAGACGAGCTTTTCCTACTTGTTGTGTAGGAGCATGATCACCCTGCTTATTTGGTCTCGTTCTCCTTGATAATGCGCTGAGTTGCGGTCTCCGTCTTGTGGAATCGCCATGCTTTGATGCCACGCTCAAAGAGCTCGTCTAGCTCAGCGCTGGATCGACTATACAGAGGTCAGCCAGGAATCTCGTACATACGAAAGGAATATTAAATAATTATCTGTCCTCACCCATTTGTCTCTGGAATCAAGTACCACATGCCTAGCACGAATGGTGCACCCATGCCAACATAGAACCAAGCAGTTTTCAGCCCCCAACCCCATTTGTTCACATTTGTCATATACGGAACCAGGACCCCCATCACGACACCAACAATGCATGTTGCCGCAGCGCCGAAACCGGCGGTATAAGGGCGAAGGCGCTGAGATGAGATTTCTCCGATGAAGCCCCAGCCAGTCGCACCATTGGCGGCAAGTCCAACATCTGCTACCTGTCAGCACAGTGATTCCGAAGAGGATGATATGAGCAAGAGACGGGCATTGGTGGGGAACATACTCCACAAGCATGCAAAGAGGATAAAAACGTATGTCGAGGCATTAGTAGAAGGTGCAACACCCAGAACACCAATGGCAACACAGGCAAGCCATGAGAGGGTTGTCCCGCAGCAAGCGATATATCGGCGACCGAGTCTGTCAGCGCTGAAAACGACAACAATAACTGTCGCAATCTGGATACTTGAAGTAATGACCTTAATTCTGAAAGGATTTTTGAGACCGGCCTGCTGGAAGAAGTATGTGCCGAAAGTGCCGAAGAGAGATAGACCGATGAACTGTTGACTGAGGTTGGTCCACAAGGTGGTCACGGTACGACGACCGTCAACACCTCGAAATATATTGTACCACTTCTCTCTACGCTGTTCGATCGATAGAGCTCGTTCGTGCTCAACGTTCAAGACGATGATTTCCAGTTGTTTGTCCACATCGTAGTTGTCAATGCCACGATTGAGGTACAGCAACGACTTCTTTGCACGCTCCATTTTACCGGCTGTAACGCACCATGCAGGAGATTCGGGGATGATGATATATACGATCAACATCAATCCGATCTGCGCCCACTGAGAGTACAAAGGATTAAGGTAGTTGTGGGGATTGTCCGTGTTGAGGCTATTCAAGGCCACCTGAGCGAAGAACGAGCCAAGGGTCCACCAGAAGCTGTAAAGCATCAACAGACCTCCTCGAATACGTGGTGGAGCACATTCAGAAATGTATGCTGGGATGGTTGATTGAAGACAGCCGACACCAATGCCAGCGAGGAGCTTTCCGATCAGCCAGCCCTCCCAGCTTCGGGCGCGCGTCTCTGCGATGATGGATGCCACGAGTATGAGCCAGTAGGTATACATGGCAATCTTCCTGCCGAATCTAACAGTCCAGAAAGACAATGCTACCATGCCAATGATTTGTCCAACAGACATGATAGATGCCCACCCGCTGAGGATAGGCGAGGCAAGGGCGGGCGAGCCGTTGGCATTCGTTTCAGTAGCGAATTGCTTTACGAAGCCTTTGTTGGCGATGATACTGGCATTGATACTACAAGAGAGTAAGCAAGAAATCAGAGCCAGAACCACGATTGAATTGAACTGACCCAATCTGATAGCCATCAGTTGCTGCGCTGAATGCAGCGGCGAAGCAGAGAGCCGTGGCCATCTTGAACTGCTTGACAGTCTGCCACGGCGTCAAGTCTTCGTAGCCTGTGATAGCTTGACCTCGAATAGCAGCATCCGCCACTGCGTCTGAGCTTTTCAGATCCTTTTCTCCGTCTCGAAGTTCGTCATGATCAGTGACAGTTGCAGATTTCTCCTGGGGAGGCTCAGATGCCATGGTGATGGTAGGGATGGTATGACGAATAGTCGAAGAGACTGAATGCTGGGAAGAGGTCTTTAACTTGGAGAGTATTGTAAGGCAGGAATGTAGGATATTTCCACCCGAATGGTGCTCGTTTCGTTTACAAGGAGGAGATTGTGATCTCTTTATGGGCCTCGCTCTACCACTGTGTTTGACTTCGGCCAGAGATCGAACGACAGCTATGCCATCTTCAGACTTCTGAGTCTACATGTCTCATCCGTGGTGAGCTTCGCTCTGGTCCGTTTCGTTGTTTGGCTGCATTGCTCTCCCCGAGAGGCTGGTAACATGCGGGGACGAGAGCGGGGAAAGGGCCCTCCACAAACACAAGTTCGGTACAATAGCGACTCGTTCCAAAAGGGGTTACCGTAAAGGTTCAGGGGCGCATGTGCTTTCTCTGGCGGTATTTCCAATATCATACACACGAATCTCGAACGGCACGGATCTTAAAATACCTAGCAAACGCCACATGTGACAGTTTATCCGCAGGAGAAGGATACATTCAACTAGCTGGACACCAGTTGAAGTTTATCCGTCGATCCCAGAAGCGCGGTTTCCTGGTTCAGCGCTAGGGAGAAACTCCGCGGAATATTAGCGGATGTTATCGCTTGGGATTGACGAATACGTATACGTATACGCATACGATGCATACGATACATGCAATAAACCCCCGCAGCCGAGGAAAGAAACTGACAAATTCCAAGCTGCAGGAAATGTCCAGTCGGCAATCACTAAAAACTGGATCCCTCAATTTGAACAAGCAATTTGTCGCTTGGAGCCGTACCGCGAATCTCTGTTAAGCGAACCTGGAGTTGACATGGAATCATAGCTGCGTGACTTATTATCCCCCACATTTTAGCATTTCTTACCCCACAAACTAACTTTATTCGAGTGTTTGGATACTTGATGACTCTGGGGTAGAACACTGGGGTAGAGTAATAGAGTGGAAGCAATAGTCTGGGAGTTTTGCGACGCTAAGCACACGGACATTCTCAAGAGCTCGGTTGAATGAGGGACGAGCAGCTTGGAAAGAAGAAATTGAGCTCGAAATTTATATATAAACGAAGATGCCGAACTTAATATACAAGTGTAACTGACCGATGATTCAAGCTTGGGACTGGCCATTAAGAAGCCATCGACAACTATTCCAGGTGCGTTTTACACAAGAACTCTTAGGAAACAGACACTGATACAAAGCAAGATCCTGACACATAATGTTCTTCTATATTGCCAATTTGACGGCCTTGGTTGCCATTGTCGCAGCCAGCACTATACCTGAGCCGCCAGTTCCAGAGTTCTTCGAGATCACCCAACTTACGCTCCCACCTGCTATCAATACTACCGCGACAGGCGCATGCACTGCTTCAATCAACCCTCGCCGCACAGGCTGCATCTACTACCAAGAGAACTATGATTTCCAGTCTGGTGATTTCACACCAGATGGTAAACACGTTGTTGTCAGTGTGAACTTTACTGGGGCTCCTGCATCACCCGACCCTGCGAGTATCTACTCAGGCGCTCAAGTTATACTCATCTCTGCTGATGGCACCAACTTCCCCAACGGTGATGCATGGAAATGTATGAGCTGTGCTGTACCGGCTGAGAATAAGCAGTCACTCGACCCTGTGATTGACTACCCTCATGTGTTCCGAGGCGGCACTAAGATCTTGTGGGGACATAACATCCTCGACTGCAATGGCGAACTGCTTGCCGGTCCTTCTTGCACACCAAACCGCACAAACATCTATCCGATTTTCTGGCCTGTATCAACCAACGCGACTGCTGCTGGTGGATCGCCACGAGAAATGCGTCTTCATCCAGATGACGTGCATATCCTGTGGAGTTCTTTGTCCAGTAATGGACAATCTACCTATACAGGGAAGCTGCAGTTCAATGCCGAACCCACAAATGGATCTCTCCGCGTCCCTCGTTATGATCTTGTTAATGTCAACATTCTTGCTCGAGCAAATAGTACGCCCGCGATCTATGCCGAGGGTGACGAACTCAAGATCAATCCTAATCCTCTTTCACTCGGCGAGCTTCGAGGCTGGTCTGGTACAGGAGACGAAATCCTTTATTTGGGACCAAATGTGGAAGCGAACAATGTCGACCTTTACGCCATTCATGTTGTCACTGGCGTCAGGCGTCGACTCACTAGTCACCCTGAATATGTTGATCCTGTCGTCTCGTCTGCTGACAACGAAAATTATCTAATTATGGACACTCGCGGATCTAACCGCCAGATGTGGATGGCTGGTATGCGCGGCATTCCTCCAGTCATCGACATGGTCGTCACACTGCTCGCAGTTTCGACCAGGAACAATGGCCCTCGACGTTTCTTCCAACCAATCCTGCTCGACTATTATGGTGATCGCAGCGATGTCGGCTACTATGGTCAGCGCATCAACACGGCTGGTGACCTAGAAGACGGCTCGGTCAACGATGCAAATTGGAATGGCAGAGCGGACGGAGGGTTCTCCCTCGACGGCACCAAGATTGTCTATTGGCAAGCGCTCGTCACTGCTCCATCGTGTGGCGGTGTTAACCCACTCCCATGCTCAATATCGACAGCTGAGGGCGGTGCCAACTATCGTGTAATGCTCGCGAAAAGAATCGGTCGTGCCCCTACGAAACCTGCTCCTGTCTTCGAGATCCCAGATATAATCCCGTGGGCAACTCCATTCCCGCCAGGAGCCACCATACCTGTCGAGGAGACGCTCGCACCTGGACACTATACGCTGTACGGCAAAGCTCATGGCTCCGCGGATGTCGTTCTGGGTCAATCCAGTGTGAGTGTCAGGTACAGCAATTTCAGTGACGACTATCGACACATTCTTGATGGGTACGAAAATGCGACTTCTTCGGTCAGCCCGCCTAACTATTTCCTCGTCCACGTTGATTGGTTTTCGGATATCATCCAGACGGGCGCGGTGTTCGGCACGAAGAAGACGAGTCCTGGCGGATTTCACGCGGAAATTGATGCTATGATCAACATTTTCTCTGCGAATGGATCGCTCACGACGACCTTGGATGGAGTGGAGCATTTACAACCTTTGAATTATTCGTGATTGAAATACAAGATGGACACATCGTGTTTGTGACTTGGTTCTGGATGATTATCGGGGCGATGCGCAAACTTGTAAACGGAGGAAAAGGGGGGGGGTGGGTTCAGCTGACATGACGAACAGCTGGAGAAAGACTTCAATGGCACTTTAGATGTAACTGCTAGTCAGAGCTTTCGGACTAAAAATGGACAGCCTACAGTAGTCAAAGCACACGGAGTAATTTGGCATTATATAGTGATGATGCCTGTTGCTACTTAAAGCTCATACTCTGCCACAATGTTCTCAGAAGCCAGCTCTCCCTACGACCTACGTCAATAAGAGGTGAGGTTGGACATAAGGAAAGGAAACTCACAATCAAATACGCCATAGCAGAAGTATGTCCACACCCCAGCTCAGGCATCACACTCAGATCAACAACCCTTAGGCCTTCCACTCCCCTGACCTTGAACTCCTTATCCACAACAGACCCTGCATCCCCATCATCCCTCCCCATCCGGCATGTTCCACCGAAGTGGAAGAATGGAATAGCAGTTGCTCTCCAGTGCTCCAGGATATCTTCGTCGCTTTCGCTTTCCGGCCACTCTAGTAATTCCGCGACATTGGCGCTCAAGGCCGGGGTCTTCACGAACTCCATGAGTGACCGCATGCCCTCGATAGCAACACGGCGGTCGTATTCATGTTCGAAGATCCGGACGTCTATCGTTGGTGCGTCAGCTTGGTAAGAAGACGCCAGTGTCACAGAGCCAGAAGATTGAGTATTCTGCAGGGCTGTGAAGATTGTGACGATTTTGGCGCCTGCTGGAATGGCGTCTGGAGGGACAGTCATGGGTAAATTGTTCGCGCCATGTTCGACAAGTGGTACCTTTCGAAGATGCTGCTGGGTCTTGTCCGGCAAGTTGGAGAATTCAGAAGAAGTTAGGATAGCAGGAGGAGAAAGATATGCAGAAGGCATTGGGGTCCCGACGCCTTTTGCTGTATCTTTCTCATTGTCATCTAAGTCCGGAGCCGTAGAATTGGCTTTTAATAGCAAAGTGATGGTTGCCATAGGATGATCCTTCAAATTCTTGCCCACGCCCTCAAGGTCGCTAACAACGTCGATGCCTAAGTTTTGGAGTTGTTCTCGAGGACCAATACCCGAAAGTAGCAGCACTTTCGGAGAGTCGATAGCTCCAGCCGAGATGATGACCTCCTTTGAAGCTCTGAACTGTTGACCTTCTGAAGTTTCCACACCAACAGCGCGTCTGGATCCGGAATCCGAGGAGAAAAGAATCCGGGAGACTGATGTTGAAGTAACGGTATGGAGGTCGTTTGGAGGCGAAGACAGGTAAGCAGTCGCTGCTGTGACACGAGAGCCGTTGTGGTAAGTCGAAGGACAGAGACCCCAGCCCGTCGGATCGCCTGAATTGATATCTCCGTTAATTTTGACCTGTACGTGTCATCAATTTACCCTCAAACAGGCTTATAGACTACTGCTGAAATAAAGTGGGAAATCACTCACCCCTGCTTCTCTTGCAGCGTCAAACAGCATCTCTGCCCACTTCGGTACAGCTGGGTCACCAAACGTCATACCCACCTTGCCTTTTGTGGAATGTCTCCTCAGACTGTCCCGATCCAAGAACTTGTCTTCATAGATACCATCTGTATCTACATCTTCCCGCAAATTCAATCTCTCCACACGTCTCAATCTCTCCTTCACTCCCCCCTCACCATCCCACTTCCACGCATCATCGCCAACACGCTCAGCCAAGTGATCAAAATCGTATCTTGAGCCAACAATCCAATTCGAGAAATTAATAGCCGAGCTTCCACCTAGACCTTTGCCCCTAAAACATGGCAAGATGCGGTCGTGGAGTTGAGCCTGAGGGGTAGAAACATTGTTCCAATTCAATTCCGGTTCAGTCAAACATGTTGTCCAGCGAGACTCAGGTGTTCGAAGAGATAATGACGAGTTTGATGACCCGGCTTCGATGAGGAGTACGGATGGACGTGATGGTGTTTCTGCAAGGCGGGAGGCGACTACGCAGCCGGAGGTACCGCCTTGTGAAAGAAGTCAAAGAATGAATAGTAAGGACAAAGAAGTGACGAACCTCCGACAATAATGAAATCGAATAGTTCTTCAGACATGTCTCCTTAGAAGCTTGATAAGCAGTCCCAAGCCAAATCTTCGACAACTTCAGGTTGGGCTCGAGCTTAAAGTTCTACCTCAGCTAATCGTTTTTCCGAATCAGCAATTTGACCGTTGATAGAATTGGTAACAGAACACTTTGTTTGTGAAAGTCTCTAGTAAATAATTATTGAAATATCCGCTTGTTATTTCCCCTTGAATGCTGACAACATTTGGAATCGGAGTAAGACATTAGGTGCAAAGATGACGACGCCTCGGCACTGGGCAGATGTCAGCAGCAAGCGCCAAATGGTGAAATGCAGCGCTCCTATGCGAAGGTCATGATCAATAAGAAAGGCTCTATCAAACTTCTTTTTGAGGCCAGATAATGTTGACCTCTCCACTTGGATTGTGATAATCTTACATGAATCACAAGCACAGTTCTCGCTAATGGAGACATTGTAAATCCATGGACATACGAGATATTCAAGCAGAGAATGAGAAGCCTGAACAGATCATGATGAGATCGTGACGACTTTACAACGGGATCGTTGAATGTCAGAAGCAATCATCAGCAAAAATCGACCTTAGCAGATAGAAAAGAGATTTGTTTGATTTATGAAGTGCATTAGCAATCGACTTTCGGATTCGCCAATTTGTCGAATAGCAGAATACTTTGAATACATTTTGGACCTCGAAATCTTCAAGGTGCACAAGAATGGTAGCGGACCGACATGAGTAGGAGATGTAGCCGAGTGGAAATGAGGCAGTTCGGAAGGACGAGAAACTAATAACGGGCGTACCACAGTCACCTGTCTTAACTTCTTGACAAAAAATCCTGTTCCCTCGCTAATCGGCTAACATGAACTTGACATTGATGTCAGCCCTCAAACCCGTATCTCCGATTTCACTTCCAAAGCCAATCATCTTCATCGCCACACTACTCTGCTGCCCAGACGACACTCTGATTCCGTCGTTCTCAGCAAAAGAAGACCTTGTTCTCCTCCTTGGAGGAGTCTCAGTAGTCGACGAAGATGGACGTGGGAAAAGCTCTGCCGCGGCGACTTCGATACCCCACGTTGGCTTGACGCATGTACTTGCGAGCTTCTTGTTCTGGAGATCGTACGTGATTCTACGGTCTGCTTGGACATCTGCGCGCGAAATATTGACAACGACATTTTGGTCGAAGTGTGAGATATCTGCACGTCGTGCGACGAATTCCCAGTCTTCGACGAGGCGAAATGTACAGTGCAGATCTGGGCACCCCACGCCTGGAATCTCGTCACCGAGGTTGAGGAAGACGTAAGGTTTGTCTAGAACAATACTTGGGCCGAAGAGGAGCAGATATGCCTTGAGTTCTATGTTGCCAAAGGTATTATACACTCTTTGCCCTATCATGAGCTCGGGATCTTTTCGTAAAAGTTCTGCTTTGTGGATGCTGATATCGCGTTCAACGTGTGTCTTTGTCTCGCCATTGACGACCTTGTCTAGTACACACGTAAGCAGCTATAAAATCTACGGGGTGGAAATCTTACCGGGGCAGAAGAAAATTCGATGTTTGCCAGACTTTTTCCACACAAGATGGTTGTCATCGTGCTCCCCAGCAAGTATGTTTAGCGGCCCTTTGGAACCTTCAGTCACAAGATCTACGATAAGTCCCTTGTACACCGATTGCATGTGGTCTACTGTGGATGCCTTTCTCTTTCTCCTGGGACCATTCTTCGGCGAAAGGGGCTCCTTTGTCTGCGAGAAGAACGAGGCATTGGTCCTCGTATTGGGTATTGCTTCACCCGTTTCGGGATCTGCGTCTTCCATGGCAGCAGGCTGCGCTCGCCGCTTCATCTTGGTAAGGTCGAGGACGACGAGACCGACTCGTTGTTTGTGCCGTGTGTTTGAATGAATCCAATCTTTTATTCCTGGTACGAAGGTGTGTTCAGTTTTGGAATTGGATCGGCAAAGCGGGATATGCGTCAATGAAGTAATAGATATTCGGAACAAAGGTATTGAAAAAGCGAAAGCGTCGTGAGCCTTTGTTTCTTGTCGAAGTCGGTTATCCCGACATATGAGGCAGGAACAACCTTCGCAGGTCCCTAGTAGGCTTGTGGGCCCAATGCAAATGGAAGTCGCCAGAGAGACATCTCTTTATGATGGTGGTTGAAGGCCTAGGTAAGTTGTGGTGGAAGCATTTTTTCTGCACGACACAAACGATGCTTGCGAGAATATCGAGTACTCCGGTGTCATAAGTTCAGTGGGTATCATATTCATCATTTCCTCAAACCTTCTTTGCCTCCAACGCCAATGCCGCCCGCTCCAAGAACGCATTGAAGTCCTTGATCTGCTTCAAGATACCTCCTGAATCCCCCTTATTACTGACCTCGCCAGCTACCCGTTTGATGAGCAATTCCGTACCAGCCAAGTCAGTAGAGTGATTGATCTCTGCGGATGTCTGGTTCGATTTGCCCATCTCGATGGCCATCTCTATGTCATGAACGGCGGCATTTAGAGTATCTCGGCTCTGTCTGGAAGTTAGTACACGACAGCTGTTTTGCATTTTCAACACTAACCTGTGCGTCGGTTTTCTCTCTTTCATGCTTCAATCGGATTTCATCCATACGAAGGGCAACCTGCTCTCGTTCTTTCCGAACCTGCAGCACTTCTTCACGCAAGGCATTCTTCTTTCTCAACTCATCTCTAACTCTGCGTTCTAGACAGTAGGCATTGTCAAGGTTGATTGCCTCCAACATCGTCAGCAATTTTAATACTAGAGGTACTGATTAATTACCTGTGTGAGAAGTCGTAATTGTAACTCCTTTCCAAATGCTTCAACAGCGTTCCACTTCGTTTTGTATTCTCGCCTTGATGCTGAATCCTCGCAACTATTGCCCATCTGCTCCAGTGAGCCAAGTTGGGTGCCGATAATTTCTCGACATATTGAGCCTAGCACATCGATCGCACTGACGCCAGATCGTTTGATGTGAGGCATTTCTGCGTTGAGAATATCCGCGTCGGTTTCTTTCTCGTCGTAAAGAGGGGGCAGTGTCAAGCGATGAACTGTGACAGGAACAGGTCCTCCAACGGCATGTAACTTCTTGCCGGATGTCTTCGCTGTTTTCTTTGGCTGTTGTGGTTTTGAAGTGGGCTTCTTTGGATTTCGTTGTTGCACCGGACTGGATTCTGCACGCTGTTGTTTCCTAGACCGCCCAACCTGCAGCAGACTAGACGTGTTCAGGGTATCAAGATCCGGAGACGCAGCTGCGAATCGTTGCAAGGTTCGACGGCCACGATTCTTCTTCAATACAGCAGCGGCTTCCTCATCATCTATGGCTTCCGCCTCACCCTCTTCAGCATTATCCGTGTTCTCCTGCTCCAGTGGTGGCATTTGAACAACCTTTGGCTTACGTCCACGGCGAATTGGCTGCTCTGGCGACAATTCGTCAATTTCGTCGATAGCTGAAGGCTCTTGACTCTCCCGAATTTGTGGCGAGACACTTGCCTCTCCTCTCTTGCGTTTTCTCCGGGTGGGAGGAGTTGCAGTGCGTGCGTCCGAGTCTGCATTTTGTATCTGCTGTAATTGTGAACTTGTCTGCAGAGTCGCACTAATTACACGCTGCCTACGACCACTACCGGGGGCATTTTTGGGGCTTTCCGTTACTTCGTCGAATGCTTGCGAAGCCAATGGCGTTCTAGTCGGTCTGGCTGGGGATGCAATCGTGGAAGGCTGTTCTGGTTCGATGATAGTTGTTGTTTCTAATGCAACTGAATGCTCTGCCACATCTAAAACAGAGGGATCGGAAGGCCCATCGATCTGGTAATGATTGACTGCATCTTGCTCAGCGGTAGCGACTGCAGGTTCTAGAATAGATGAGTCCTCCTGCTCTAGTTCTGCATTGTGCTCGGTCTCAACTGCATATATGTCGCGTCGTGGTGGATTTTGCGATCGAGTACTGCGCGAGGAGGCGGGAGTTATATCGGTGTCTAACTTTCTTCTCTTCGCAGATGTATTTGCATCGTTTGTGCTTTGGGAAATGCGAGCAATGTCCTGAGTCACAACTGGAACAAGTGGTGGGGATCTGGCAGGAGTTCGTCGACTTGAACTTTGGGGAGGAAGCTGGGTTTGTGGTAAATCGCTTTGTGGAGGCTCGATGGGCGGACTTGCATCTGATGGTAAAGCTGGGAAGGTAAGACCAAAGTCCACCTCTTTGATCTCACGCCTCCTATGTATTCATTAGCAAGTAGCGTCGCAGAGGGGCGTTTTGATGATACATACTGAGCTCCTCGAAGCCGTGACTGGATGCGATCCTCGCGAGCTATCATTATTAGCACAAGTCTTGTAATACATATGGCATACGGTGCTTACAAGCCATAATGCGAGAGTGCTAGATGTCGTTGTTGATATTCGGCGCGTCCTCAACTTGATGTCCGCGCTCTCTCCCGGCTCGTGTTTCTTTGGCGCTCAAGATCACGTGGCGATCTTGGGACTTGCCCCTCACTTAGTGAAACTCCCTTTGGACGACATGCAAGCAATTGGAATGGCATTCTCATTTCACATGTACTTCATCTGTTCAGTATCTTTGAAGTTTTCATCCACAACATGGATTACCTGACTTCTTTCGTCAATGCTGCTCCTAAGCAATCGAAAATGGCAGAACACTTAAACACAACGAAGAAGGTCAACCCTTTGACGTATCCAAAGAGTTCAGAAGCATTCAGCAGAAAGCTGTTCAAGAACCCGACTTCGGAATATCGAGGATGTCCATTATGGGCATGGAATACAAAATTAGAGAAAGAGCAATTGAAAAGACAAATTGACAACTTTGCTGACATGGGAATGGGGGGATTTCATATGCATGTTCGCACAGGCCTAGATACTGAATATCTAGGACCTGAGTTCATGGACATTGTTCTTTCTTGTGTTGAATATGCAGAAAGCAAGAACATGCTGGCATGTCTGTAAGTCAAAGAGTTCACTGAGAAATCTGCAATGGCTTACTCTTTAGCTACGACGAGGATCGATGGCCTTCGGGAAGTGCTGGTGGCAAAGTCATCAAACAGAATCCAGAACATAAGGGTAAACATATCTTGTTCACACGCCATCCTTATGGAACTGTGGACTTAGGCGGGTATGTCAAGATATTGATTGCTCGCTCAAAGCTGATGTTGCAGAAATCAATCACCATCATCCGCGCGAGCATCTCGGACTGAGAATGGGCATCTTCTAGCAACCTATGACGTTACTCGTAAGTAATCAACAGCGAAGTCGATCATGTTGTGTTAAAGCTGTGGCGAGCTTTAGCACAATAACGAAGTGCTCTCATGTTGCACGATTTTCAACGTCGTTCAAACCATTTGCTGACTTTAAGCAGTCGATGAGAACGGATGTCTCAAGTCCAGCCGTATCTTGAAAAAAGGTCAGACTGGAAGTAATGTCTGGTACGCATATATGGAAACGAACAACGGGTCTCCATGGTTCAACGATCAAACTTACGTCGATACGCTCAGCCCAGAAGCAATATCAAGCTTCATCAAAACCACCCATGAAGTCTACAAAGACAAGATCGGCGACAAATTCGGCAAATCCGTTCCCTGTATCTTCACAGACGAACCCCAATTCGCGACTAAGACCCAACTTTCAAATCCATTAGCAGAAAATGATGTCTTCCTACCCTGGACAGCAGATCTTCCAGTCTCTTTCGAGAAAGCCTACGACGAAGACATCGTCGCCAATCTGCCTCAAATATTCTGGAATCTCCCGCATGGTAGCCCAAGCAGAATTCGGCATCAGTTCCACGATCACGTTGCAGAGAGATTTGTCACGGCTTTCATGGATCAACTCTCCTCGTGGTGCAGAAAAAACAACTTGATGCTCAACGGCCACATGATGGAAGAGCCTACACTATACTCTCAGACAACAGCTCTAGGAGAAGCCATGCGTTGTTACAGAAATCAGGAGATGCCTGGTATGGACTTGCTGGTAGATTGGGTGGAGTATAACACTGCAAAGCAAGCCTCCAGTGTCTCACGTCAAAATGGAACCAGAGGGACAATGTGCGAGATTTATGGAGTCACGCATTGGACTTTCACGTTCGAGGGCCATAAAGGCTGTGGAGACTGGCAAGCAGCCCTGGGAATAACATTCCGTGTCCACCATCTCACATGGGTAAGTATGGCTGGTGAGGGTAAACGGGACTATCCTGCATGCATCGGATACCAGAGTCCATGGTACAAGGAGTATGGACATGTCGAGGATCACTTTGCGCGAGTGGGTGTCGCAATGACGAGAGGCAAAGCAGTCACGAGAGTTGCTGTCATTCATCCCATTGAGAGCTACTGGCTCGCATTCGGACCAAATGGCAGCGGTGATGAACTCTCCAGCCGAGATCAAGCTTTCGCTGATCTCACAAGATGGCTTCTCCACGGTCTCATCGACTTCGACTTCATAGCCGAAAGCCTCTTGCCCGGTCAAGTTTCCAACAAACCTCGCGGAAGCACGCTCCAGGTGGGCAAATGCGAGTACGATGCGGTGATCGTTCCGAACCTTCGAACAATTCGCTCTTCCACCTTGAAGATCCTCCAGAACTTCACCATCCGAGGAGGAAAAGTCATTATAGCAGGAAGTGCCCCAGAATTCGTGGATGCCAAAGTACCACTACGGGGTCAAAGCATTGAACAGAGTAAGAACATATTCTGGAGCGAGCAGAGCATTCTCTCTGCGCTAGAGCCGTATCGCGAAGTGCGAGTGACTATAGGTCAGAACGTACTTGCAGACAAACTGTTGTATCAAATGCGACAGGACGGCGACGAGCGATTCGTCTTCATCTGCAATACCGACCGACAGAACCCGTTCGATACTACTGTATCTTTGAAAGGAAATTGGAAAGTTGAGAAATTGGATACCTTTACTGGAGAAGAGAGTGTGATATCCAGTCACCAAAAGCATAGCTGGACATCATTTTCATACCGCTTCGAGGGTTGCGCCAGTCTCCTATTACGCCTCTTCCCCTCTACTACATCATCTCCTCTCCAAATACTTCAATCATTAACCAACATCAGCCTCCCACCACCAGACCTCACATTCAAAGGCATAACGCTCACCGAGCCCAACGTCCTAACCCTCGACTATGCATCATACAAACTCAGCACGTCTCCAGACGATACCTTCTCCTCACCCACCGAAGTCCTTCGAATCGACAATATCATTCGCTCACAACTCAAACTCCCCCGGAAAGGCATGGCCTGGCGACAGCCCTGGACAATTCCCTCCTCTGAGCGCAAGCCCCTCACAACCGTAACCCTCCTCTTCAAATTTACATCCACCTTCACTATCACAAAGCCCACCCTCCTCGCCCTCGAAGCCCCCGAAACAATGACTTCCATCCGTCTCAACAATACCGCAATCCCATCCTCTTCTTCACGAACTGGACACGCAAAAGGGAAGTCAGGATGGTGGGTCGACGAAGCGATTCGCACCCTCCCTATCCCACCGAATACAATCCAAGCCGGGGAGAACACACTGACCCTTACATTCGCCTTTGGTGTCTTAACGAATATCGAAAGGATCTACATCCTCGGCTCCTTCGCAGTCACATTCCCTACCCCGGGACAAACACTCATCTCACCCCTCGACATCGCTTCCCTCTCTTGGGGCGACGTAACAACTCGAGGGCTCCCATTCTACGTCGGGAATGTAGTATACAACTACACGTTCTCTCTCCCTAATTCACCTAGTATAACACACGATCTCACGCTTACTGTGCCGCAATTCTCATCTCCTGTATTAGTTGTGCATTCTCTGCCCAGCTTGACAGAGCGTAATGCCGGAGCTGGAGCGGGGAGTCAGGCGAAGAAACTAGGCCGAATTGCATTCCAACCACATACACTTCACCTAGGCAAATTCGCGGCAGGGACACATCGGATCTCGATTACGGCGTACGGAAATCGGTATAATGCATTTGGGCATTTCCATCTCGCGGACGGGAGGACGAATCAGTGCTGGCCGGATATTTGGAGGAGTAAGTGTTCTTTCATTTCTGCCAAGTCCTCCTCTTCCTCCACATCTTGTTTGAATGTTTCATTTGCCTGGATATTTCTTGTTCTGATTCCCGGTCCAATATTTTCTCTATAATACTTTCTGTCTCGATTGCATATGGTGAAGTATGCTAATGAATACTCGAAATAGCTGAGGGTGATTGGTGGACAGATGCCTACAATGTCCGACCGATTGGGATTCTGGCACCACCTAGCATCTCGGTCTCGACCCCGTTTCCCGCTACCTCTACTCTGGTTCAATCCCCATCGCTTGTCAACAAAGATTTTGAGAGCGACAGCGAGACTGACTCCAAAGAATGGGTTGTCGTTACTCCAATCTCCACTGCGCCTCCTGGCAGCATTTCTGGAAGCATGATGTAAGAACATTAAGCTCGAATCTGAAGAATTGCGAGATGCGAAATATGAAATAGGTAAAAATGAAAGAGTTGAAAGGACATGAGATACGCATGACATGGTCAAGCATGTTTTATGTAGGATATCAGTCTTTCCGCACAACAATGAGAAATCGCGAAACATGAAATGTCACAAAATCAAACTCCCAGCGATCTTATCTCAATGGGCTCTCTGGTCAGAACAACCAAACCAAACTACCGTTTGCTCAAAAGCAAATTTGTATTTATTCATTCGTTCTAGGCTACATACAAACCTAGCATTCACATTTTCAGTCTCAACCTCTCTTGCATTGCAAGCATAGCTCTTGACCAGTAGCTCGCAATTCAATGCAAAGCATACAAAGAAACAAAGCAAGCAACAGGAATCATCGCACAAGCACGTAAGCCCATTTGATGTTTAACGTCCACGACACAGAAGCCACACGGTACTGTCTCTGATCCGAAGCAACATCCATGATTCCACCAACCCATGATCCATTCATCCATCCATTAAAGGCAACAAACCAACCAATCATTCGTCCCACCATCCCGCCATGGCAAGACACCATCCAGATCCCAGTATTCCATTTCTTTGTTACGGATTGTAAACAAGCAAAGACCAGCAACGCAGATAACAGAAAACGAAAATGCAGAAGAAGAAAACAAGTCGCATCATAGTCCGTCCATTCATCCATACTCCAAACAAATCCTCATTCTGATAACCTCCCATGCAGATGAAGCTCAAATATCTGTACTGAAAACAGATCCTATGAGCAAAGGCAAGCATATGTGATGTAACGTGCTTCGAAACAAGCCAGTCAGCCACCAGTAATTGCCCACCACCAGAACGCCAAGCTCGAAGTCAATAGATGCAGCAATCAACTAATTAGGCCTGACTGTGATCGTGACGACTGCTAGACTTCTCACCAGAAGGCGAAGGCTCGCGATTCTCACGGGTATTGACAGTAACCTCAGGCTCCTTATCCTCGACTTCACCAGACTCCTGAACGGGCGCAACGACCTCACCAGACTTGATCTGGCTCTTCTTAGTCTTCTTAGGAACCCGAACGAGCCAGTAGAAGAGCAGAGCGCCGATGATGTTGACCAGGACGTAGACCCAGAGGATACCGAAGTTGCGCCATCGCTCGCTGTACTCGTTGTGAACCAGCTTGAGGAATGCGTCGGTGTTGCTGAGTGGGCAGTATTCACAGCTGGATGTAGCCTCGGGGTTGGCAACGTAGCCGCCAGCTGTCTGGATGTACTCGCTCATATAGGTGTCGCAGGTTTGCTCTGGGAGGGGTTCGAAGCGGAGGAGCTCGACTTCGGAACATTCGACTGGGACGTTGGTGAGGGAGGTTGATAGGATACCGCTGACTAGATAGGTGAACGGAGAGACTCTGTACATGAAGATCCAGAATCCGGGAAGTGCGTCGGGGCCAACGATGACTCTTCAGAGAAATTAGCTATTGAAGTATTTTAGAGAAGGAAAAACATACCCGCAGAATATTAGAGACATCATAAAGAGTAAGTTTGCGTAGTTTCCTCCCATCTCAGCGAGATCGACACCGGCTTGAACCATGTGGCCAAAAGTGCTAGTGAAGACCATGTAGACCACCATGAACAGAAGAACGGTTACAGCGCTCTGTGAGCCAATACCATTCCTCACTGCATTTCGATCTAAGCCGATAGGGTAGTACCAACCAACGAAGATCAATATTGCGCACAGTGTGTTCCATGGAAGCTCGACAAAAATGTTGGCAAGCATGAATACCTTCCAGGAGTAAGTCTTGGCGGGACGCTCACGAGCCTCGTACAGGTCACGCTGAGTGACAAAGCTTGGAAGCATCTGAGGTACCAAATTGGAGGACTGGGTGCTATGGAAAAGGTCAAATTGGCTCCAGCATAGGAGTGAATAGACTTACAGCAGCATGAAGATACTGAAAACCTGGTTTTGAAGTCCTTGGAGACTCTTGTCAGCCTTGAAGAAAGTGAAGCCAAGGAAGAGTGCCTATCTAGTCAGCGTAATTCGGAAGAAAGACAAAGGAGAGCAACTCACTGTTCCCAGGCACATGGCGGCCTTCGAATAGATGTAGGAAGGAGTTCTCCAGTACCTGTTTCGCGTCAGTTGAAACTTGTAAGACCGTGGAAAAGGCACTTACTGTTGATTGACTCGCTTGACACACTCCCATAGCTGAACCGAGAAAGGTGCTGCAAACTCCTTGTAATCATCATCAGAGACTACTTTTTGAACAGTTACACCCTGGCTCAATCCCTTCTCCATGTCGTCAAGCTCACGGTGAACTTGGACGTATTCAGGGCTTGATCGCCAGACCGCGGGCCAGTCGATATCGCTGTGAGAGCCAGGAGTGCAACCAATGATCTCCATAATCCACTCAGCAGGGTTGGCGTCCTCTGGACATGGCTTCGCACCATTACGTTCGAAGTAGCCTACAACGGTCGAGGAGTTTGGGCCAATCTCACCAAAGTAAACGGGCTTGCCTTCAGGTGCTAGGAACAACAGGCGATCGAATCTCTCGAAGAGCATGGCTGAAGGCTGATGAATAGTGCAGAGAATAGCCTGACCATGAGCAGTAAGTTTCTGAAGCAAATCAAGCACAGCCCAGGAAGTTTGACTGTCCAGGCCAGAACTTGGCTCGTCCAAGAAGAGCAAAAGTTGAGGTCTAGCCGCGAGTTCGACAGCGATTGTCAACTTCTTGCGTTGCTCGACATTCAAACCTGTCGAAGTCAATAATTTGTAACCAGCAATGGGACAAGACAACATACCTTCACCAGGAACTCCAATAATAGCATCAGCGTAGCTCTCCATATCCAGCAAATGGATGACCTCCTCAACATATGCAAGCTTCTCGCTCTTATCTAAACCGGCTGCCTGGCACAGAACTGCATTGAATCGTAGGGCCTCACGAACGCTCATGGTCTCCAAGTGAATATCGGCTTGCTGGGCATAACCTGTCTTGCGTTGGAATGAGATATCACGAGGATGACCATCAACCGAGGCTTCGCCGGAAACAACACCGAAGGTATCCCGAGTAGCAAGTACATCGAGAAGAGAAGTCTTTCCTGCACCCGAAGGACCCTGCAGAGACGGTGTCAGTAACATTGTTCAGAACTTGATTGCAAAGTTATATACTTACCATCAGAGCTGTCAAAGTACCTGGCTTGACCCAGCCATCAACATGGTTCAAGATACGACGATCCTCCTTCTTGATCTTGATGTCAAAGCAGATGTCCTTCCATTGGAAGATCGATGTTTGCTTTTGAATCGTACCGGAGACAGGTCGAGATGGACCTGAAACCGAGCCGGCCTCTTGAGCTGGCTTCTCAACATCACTATGGTAGTCTCGTGCGTGTTGATGACCGCGCTGGAAGAGTAGAATTTCTCCCTTGGACTTCTTGGCGGTAACAATCTCGGAAGCTGCCAGATAGGTAGAAGTGAAGAAGACAGTGAGTGCAATGATGATACCGAAGTTCCTAGGCCAGTTAGTCATGAGTTGCTACAGATAAGGGGACACATACCTCCAGAGATGTCTTGGCTCGTAATTGAAGGTCAATTTGATATACTCGGTGCCAGAAACCAAGGTCGATCCAGGAACAGCACCGACAACTCCACAGACATGGTTAAGAGAACCGACTGTGTCATATTGAGGGCCTGCAGGGACGAAAGTACCGCACTTAAACTCGCGACCATGGAATTCGTTGATCATTAGACTCTCGAAAGCGTACGAGATGGGGTCGATGTAATTGATCCAACGGAACCAGGGATGCATGCTCTTGATAGGAACCACAAATCCAGTATATGTCATGAGAGCTAGGATCAGAATCGAAGATGGAAACAGGGACTGAACGAGACTACGAGAGCTTGCTCCAATCGATCTGAACACCATCGATAGAGACACCGTAATAGAGAAGGAGAACAGTAAGAATGTAAAGAATGCTGATGGCTCTCGTCGCAGATTGGACATAAAGTAGAGGACCAGATTGAATGCGATGGAGTTTCCAACCTTGAATGGCAGGTCGCAAATGGAGGAGGCGATAGCTTCTGTGAAAGGGTGATATAGGCCATATCTATCGTGTTTTTCAACCATAGGACGTTGATCGTATAGGATGAGAATCTAACATGGTCAGCAGTTGCAGAGTATATGTGAGGCCATATGGGGTCTTACCTCCAGAGCGCTGGCAAAAGCATTCAGCAAGATCGCGAGGAAGATCAGAACAGATCTGCCATAGAAACTTGATGTGGTTTGGTCCAAGTTGTAGAACATGCTCCCTGAAAATAGTTAGTGAGTGCTCAGTCACTGAAGTGTATGTTACTTACCAACTACTAAAGCCAGGATACTGTTTGCAATAACCCGAGTTACAGTAATATTAGCATCTCCACGCAGGCGCTGGAAACCTCGCTCAACACATAACATAACTTGTTGGTATAAAGAAAGTGTATATGGTGACTGAACACGTCTAAAGTAATGTCAGCTGCGGGACCAACTTCGAGACGTTGCGTTAACTTACTGGGTGACTGCTTGTTGAGCTCTCCGTGAGGCAGCAAACGCAGCAACCGATGGACCACCAATTGGAAACTTCTTATTGTAGAGATCGATATCACGAATCAACTTCATATACTGATCACTGTTCTTCCAAGCCAAAGAGAACTCCTCAGAGGTTCGAGGAACGCGATTCTCATAGCCAGGTCGAATCAGACGTTCAGCAGGACTCGTCAAGGATGTGAGGAAATCTGCTGTGGTTTGGCGAGGGGCACAGTCAAAACCCATATTTGTAAAGTAAGCTTTGGCATCGCCACAGGCACCAAAGTAGATTTGACGACCTTCGTAGAGAACAGTGACCTTGTCAAATACCTGCAAACAGTTAGAACGTGACGTGCGGGGTGGAGGAGGAGACTTGCCTCGTATGCATCCTGAGAGCCTTGGTACAGGGAGATGAGTGCGGTAGCACCAGTCAGCTCTGTTGATAGCTTGATAGTTCGGCAAAATTCGAGAGCATTCGCACTATCAAGGCCTCGAGTGCTGTTGTCCCAACACTGCAAAGGACTGCCACTGAGAGCTGCCTCGGCGATGCTGACTCTCTTTCGCTCTCCTCCACTGACACCAGGAATGATAACGCCACCAACATTAGTGTTCATCGTATGCATGATACCGTAAGTTGCCATGAAGACATCTCGCATAATCTCTGCGTACAAGTCTCGAGTGAGACCGGGGAAGGTATAATCACGTGGAGCACGCGCCTTTGCAGCAAACAACAAGGTCTGACCAACAGTGAGCTGAGGGAAGTGGACATCGTTCTCAGCCATGTAGATAGCCTCTCCACGGAATTGCGTGTGCATCTGGTGTGGTGGGATACCCTGGTAGTTGACTTTCGAGTCAGGACTGACAAGCAAGCCATGGGTGTCACCAGAGATCGTCTTGAGCAGGGTGGAACAGCCACTTCCGGGGCGACCTAGGACAAGTAACATCTCCCCAGCTTCAACGAGACCGTCGAAATCTCGCAGAATATTGATTTGCTGCTTCTGCTCACCTGCCATACGACGAAACAAGCTGGCCACTCCAAGAACAACATTGCCGACGCTCTTTTGATAGTCAGTAGGGCTACCAAAACCAGACACATTGAGTTCGGTGAAGGAGACACCAGCGCTTCTATGCAACAGATTCTCTGGATCGTTGGATATGTAGCCTGCCAGGTTCGAGAAGAAAGCATGAGCACTGAAGTTTGGACCAAGAGGGTTCAAAGGTGAGTCGTGAGAGACATTCAAGAAGGGGTGGTGGAAACCGCCTGGTTCTGCCTCGATGGCAGCAATTGAAGACAATCTCATCGCGTTGTCTACGATTGCTGCGTCTTGGGAGTTGGGTGAAAGGTCGTTTGGTGTTGAGCTGAGAGAACAACAACGCGTCTGAGATTCGAGGTGGAAAGACGAGGTTGGCGAGGCTCAGATTAGGTTGGGTTAGCCTATATCGAGCTGGTGCGGGAGGAGGGCAAGCAGCAGCCGAAGGTGGAAAGAGACAAAGTGGAGTCACCACGACGTCTCCTACTTTATTCACTTCTTTTCACCTTCCGAGTAATTGGATGCAATTTCCTACAGTCAGCCAAGACATTCGAAGCAATCTAAGGTAAAAGTCAGGACTAGGCAAGGCGGAAAGCGAGGCTGAGGAACATCACTTTCACATGGCTGCAAAGAATGGAAAGCGGAGTCAGAAGGAGAGAAAGACATCAGCACTACGGACGTCAATCAAAGGAGCTGCTGAGAGGAGATAAAAAGCGGACATGGGACGGACACATGGACCTGCAGCTGGGCTGGATGTCAGAATCCGTCAAGCAAGCACCTAGCCGGATAGTTGGACTTGCTTTGCCTTTGACTTCACCAGGCCCAGAGAAGAGAAGTACAGGGGCTTGAGCCTCGAGGACCTGGGATAGATGCTTTGATAAGACGTAGCCAATATCTACCCTGGAATTGGTAACGATGTTGCACCAACCCGTTGCTTCATCTCGATCCGTTTGTTGCACTAACATGCTGTGGCCTCCGTGTCCTGCTCCAATCCGAGGCGAGGCATTATTGGAGAGAGGAAATCAAAGGCAGTCGCTGCGGCGCGTGATAGGATTCGTCTCATCATTGTACCTCAGTCTCCCGTGCAACAGGTATGATGTGTACGTGTATAGCTGCAGGGGCCAAACGAAAGGACCGTGAAGGCAAAGACAAAGATAGATGCAATGCACTTATCGATAGTCTAGTCCATGCAGAATTCATGATTTCGCTCAGCCTGCGCCTCCAGCCAGCATAAAGATGCAGAAGTAGGATTCCCATTTGACAAGTGAGGTTGGCAGGATAAGAGTCCGGGTGCGGCGTGGCTTTTTCTGCATGGACAAGGGCAGGGCGTCTAGGCGCTTCTGCCCTCCCTCCACTGCAAGCCTGCAGAAAGACGGGATGAACGCCACAGGAAAGCAGACATCGCTTGTTTAATGAACGATTAACGAGTCAGCCTATTCCTTGTAGATGTAGATGGATCTGGCTGAACATCGACAGGGACAGGCAAAGAGTGACAAGGAGAGGAAGAGGGTGCGCGGGGAAGATTCCTTGCTCGAATCTGTTGTTGTTGTACAATGTGGCGCGGTGGCTTGGCTCGAGCTGACTCATCTGACCAACGACGTCCTTGCATGTTTACGAGCTGAAGTTCTATTTTACAGACAGATTTGACGCTACCCGACACTTTCTGTAAATTATTATCTTAATACCTCGAATTCAGGTAGGATACTATTGCTTGGTAATCGAAATGTCCCTCTCTTCCCCTCTGGCTGTTCCCCTCCCCCAATGACCAGGCCCAGTGCTCCTCTGCCTTCTGATTAATGCCGTGGCACAAAGTCACACAATGGTCACTCTATGTCTAAGGTTGTACTTGCTTGTCTTAAACGTTTCCCCTTTTGCTTGTTTTGCTTGACCGTCTTTGCATTCCCTATGAATTTTCTCCCCTCTCTGCGTTTCGACCTCGCTGCCGCCGTCCTCTCGTTATCTCCACTTGAAAATTATTCTACCGAGCCGGCTCCCACACGGTCCGGTCCCCTTCGAGCCGTCTCGTTGGGGAGAAAACATCAACAACCCATGTACCACCAGTCTCGATCTCCAGAGATTAAGGTCACACAGCTATCATGCTGCTCCTCTACGTTGTTCCTCCTTTGTTGCTCTTTATCTTCCTGAACAACTGCTACTCGTTGTTGAAGAATGTCCGCGCTGCTCAAGCTACAGGAATTCGTTATGTTGTCGTCCCTTGGTTCAACTACAACTCCCTCACGTCGATGCTGCTTGGCAGAACTGTCCTACGCTTCCTCAACCATGTTCTACCTGCATCAAGTGTGGACTCCTGGCGACAATTGGTCACAGCAACTTGGCCACTGCGACTTAGACATGCACCATTTACACGTCTAGGCACTGATACCTTCCTCACTGTCTCTCCTGGTGGAATCATCCTCAATACAGCAGATGCCGATCTCATTTCCCAGGTTACTTCCAGAGGAACTGACTTCCCAAAGCCAACGCACATCTACCGTCCCATCAGTATCTACGGCACAAACATTGTTTCCTCTGAAGGTGCAACATGGAGATACCATCGGAAGTTGACCAGCCCAGCCTTCTCGGAGAAGAACAATCAGCTCGTGTGGAAGGAGACCTTGGATTTGAGTCAAGCAATGGTTTCATCATGGTTCGGTACAGGTACCTCGAGAATGACTACTCAAGTAGCACCGGACACGATGCGATTGTCTCTCGAAATTATCGGTCGGGCTGGCCTCGGTCAGCAGATGGACTGGGACGATGGTAACGATTCTCAAGCTCTGCCAATGGGTCACACCATGAGCTTCTCGTCATCGTTTCAGTTCATTGCTCACAACATCCTTGCGCTTGTCACCATCATGGCTCTCCCTTCTTGGTTTGCTAGTAAGTACTCGAGCTCAAACATTGTAGCACTGCTGACAGTTTCCAAGGAATGCTGCCTCTCAAATTCGTACAGAAGGCATACCAAGCTTACGACAACTGGGGTAGATACATGGAAGAGATGATCGAATCCAAGAAGCGGGGTATTCGAGACTCAACACAACGTTCTGCAGGCGATCTTATTGGGCAGCTACTACAATCAGATGTAGAGAAGAAAATGACACCATTGACTGATAGTGAGATTAAGGGTAACCTTTTTGTCTTCATAGTCGCTGGTCACGAAACTTCGGCAAGCAGTCTGCATATGGCAATTACTCTTCTGGCTCTACACCCATCCGTACAGAAGGAGCTGCAAAAGGACTTGGCACAAATTTTGAATGGAAGACCACCTTCGGAATGGGACTATGAGAAGGATTTCCCTCGGTTGTTGAACTCCATGCTGGGAGCCGTTTGGAACGAGGAGTTGCGTCTGATATCTCCAATCTTGACAGTCCCAAAGATGGTATGTGCTCGGCCTCAGCGAGTCATCATTGAAGGAAGACAAACGGATTTGCCTGCCTACATGATGATGCGGCTTTGCATTCCTTCCGTCCACGTAGTAAGTCAAACTACAAGTCTTCTGAACTCCAAGAAGGTACTGACTCCTCTCAGAACCCCAAATTCTGGCCATGTGGACCCCCAACCAATCCTTCAAACCCCATCTTTCCCCTCGACAACCAAGCCAACGACCTCGAAGAATTCAAGCCTTCACGGTGGCTCCTCAAGTCTTCTTCCACCCACACCAACCATCTCTATCAACACATCATTGACGAAGGTTACGTCTCCAAGCCCAGCACACCCATCACCGAAATTCCTTCCACTCATAACAAACTCTTCACTCCACCAAAAGGCGCATTCATCCCTTTCAGCGAAGGCCAACGCGCATGCCTCGGTCGACGCTTCGCTCAAATCGAGATCCTAGCCGCCCTCGCTGTGATCTTCACTCAATACTCCGTCGAGCTCGCCGTTGATGCTTACGCCAGCGATGAGGAAGTACAAGCTATGAGTGAGGAGGCTAAGCACGGTGTTTGGGAGAAGGCCGCGGAGAAGGCGAGAGAGAGCTGGCAGGGCAAGTTGAAGTGTGCTATTACGGTGCAGCTTTCTGAGGAGGGTAGGGTGCCTTTGAGGTTTGTTAGGAAGGGGGATGAGAGATTCTTTGATGTTGGTGCTTGAGACGGATCACTCACGGAAAGCATGCTTCATGGAAAGTCTCACTCATGGTCGGGCTTTTGATTCTCCCCTCTGTTTCAAAGTTTGCCTTTTTACTTGTCTTTCATTTCACGAAAGGGCTTCAATTGCATTCTAGGAGTTGCATGCATCGGAGTCGTCATGTTTCATGGGTGGGCATCAAGCACAAAGACCGAGCAGATCAATACAGTAATTGAAATCAATTGGTGGATTGATGGGTTACTGGGCCTGGCATTGAATGCATGTAATGGGTTTATATTACAAAATGAAATTTGCTTCTGCTATTTGCTACGTGGTATGACCATCACACTGGATGTGGTGGTTGATAAATTTTGTGGTGATGGTAATAATGAATGCTTGCTTGATTGCTTAGTGAAGTATCAAGTGCTTATCCATATCAAATGGGCCTCTTCAATGAATTTTTGATGTTTTGCTGCCATGATGAAGACAACGTGCATTGCATAATCGACTTAAGACCCTGAAAGCAGACGCAAGGCAGGCAAGGCAAGCAACGCCACTAAATTGACAGGTCCAATATATTCCAACCATGTAAGGATTCCCTAATTTCCTAAAAGTCACGTAAAAACCCAATGCAGCCATTCCATCTTGAACCCGGCCTTGCCTTCACATGCCACGGAAACATCAAGTCCACTCTCTAACTCGATTGGCCACCTCGTACTTCCAATCCTAAGTCTTCCACACCATCAAATATACACAAAGTCCATGTGCCTCAGACGTACCTTTATATTCCTAGTACCAAATCTTTACCAAAGATCGGCCAACGGAATCCTAATTTTCCACTTCCACGAAAGTGCCAGATACACGTCAACTGATTACGAACAGCTAGCTGATCTGTCGGCGCTTAGATACATGTCTACATGCACATTTCTGCAGTAGCGGGTGAGCTATGCAGAGTAATATATTCCGCGGCACTGCTGCATGCATACATGGTTCACGCGAGTCTGCAACTCTGCAAGCCTCGCTTTTGCTGAAGAATCCTAGACGAAAGAGGAAAACAAGATTCCGATACAGCAGTCTGAACGAAAATAGGTAGAACAGCTCTTCCAGACTGATCCAAACACAAGATAAACGAGTGTTCGGAGATACTGCATCCAACCGAGTTCAATAGGTATTAGTATACCTAGGTATCCACTTAACTCTGTAGCAAGAAGCCTGATTGCATGAACTGTACGAGGGTACTACTTTCACTAAATCTGCTTCACAATCGGAAATAGAATGTAGACGGAAGATGGGTATGGATCCGTACTCAGGCATCGGCAGAAATTTCCCGTGTCTGTCACTTTGTGGCAGGCGGGAGGAACGATTGAGTTTGATCCGGCCCCCAGTCCTGGGATTTGAAGAAAGTATGTAGTGGATCAGTCGATGGAGTAAACTAAGGAAGATCTATGTGGCGCTTTGCTCGATGGGTGGTAAGCTGAAAGAGGTCAGGGAGCGAGCCTACCAGGATACTGCTGAGATCGAGTTGAAGACGAAGGAAGAAAGTGGATTTGATATCCAGCAGCCCTGGAAGTGGGGAACAACAATGGAAGCGAGGATGGAAAGAAAGAAAGCTAAGACATTGCGGGTAGGTATCTTGATCCTTGCCATCTAATCCCTTTCACATCACGGTCTTTCTTACATGTTGCGAATTTTAGTCTGTTGCAGAAAAAGAAGGATGCCGTTAGGCCACGAACCGCAGTCCTAGAAATCAGCCCCTCCGCGCTAGAAGACCGCATACCTACAGTAACCGCCGACATCCATGTCCCTGACCCTGGCAGATTTTGGCTGACAGCCCTGATCCAAACGGCTGGTCGGAGGTTTTCACGCGGGCCAGCCCCTGGCCACAGCGCACTGGACCCTGAACCCGACTGCCTACTCGCTAAAACAAATAAGCTAGGGATGCCCTACTGCAAAGACGGTGCGGCGCGGACTTCAGGCTATTCGGACTACACACCCTCTTTATTGGGTTCTGCAGCTGCTTATCTCTTGATCAATCTGTTGACGCGGATTGACATACAATTCCTGGTATGTCTCTATCTTTGTCTCTATCGTCTTTTGCACTTGCATCTGAGTGTGTTCTGGTGGTGTGGATGCTGGGAATGGCAGGAATCCTGCTCCAGTTGTTTCCCGGTTTGGATGAGTGTGTCGCTACGAGCCACAGGTGCATGAGGAAGAAGCTGCGAGATGCATCTCCACGGCGTAGGTCAACAGTAGTAGGTACCTTATCTTGGTATCGGTCGTGCTATCGCCATTTGGATCATGCTCTGCTTTCGTTCTATCCATCCAATCCCGCCGAAGACTGGGATGGGACGACAATGTTCGATCGATAGATGGGCTCACATCATACATCCCATTCCTATCCAACCCAATCCAGTCCACCTCCGCCCCCACCCAGCATGTACATCGGAGGCCTACACTGCCAATTACATACAGTCCCAAGCATCAAATACCAATACCATGCACATGGGCCCTGGCCCGTCGATAGCGAGAAGGAAGAGGCACAGTGTTCAAGCTGGCCCGTCTCACCCCAACCCGTCTGGGGAAGTCAGCTTAGATCTAGATCTGGATAAGGTGGAATGGAGTGGAGATGCCAGTAAGTATCAGCCCTGCATGCTCTGCCACATGGAATTTGAACATCGCTATCTGGGATTTGCTGATGCGAATTCATCGACCATGGAATAGGGATCAAGACCCTGTTTCTGCAAGTACGTGCATCTGATATCGAGAGCTAGTTCACGACAGCAATATCACTCTGCAACTCTGCTTGGGGACCAGTGGCTGGAGCAAGTCCTTAATGGTGGCGAGGATTCTGATTGGTTTGTTCGTCTGCTCCCTGGCCTGCATGCAGTTGCACTACAGTCGACATTCGATCTCGTACGTGGACAGGTTGGAAGTGCAAAAGAGGTCTGAGGGAAGATCATAGGTTGAATATGCCCTCAATCGTATAAGTCGATTATGGATAGACGCTGTATTACCAGAAAGCCTCATCCTGCTCGTGGTCGACTTACCCCGCCCAGCCAGTGTACTCTTGAGCTCTGGAGAGCTACTTCCCGCCTTCGAATCCGTCCAATCGAACTTGAACAAGGTCAAGTTTCTATTGCACTCGAGTCATACTTGCTACGCCAATCATACTCACACGCTTACACTTGCAGGATTTCTGCTCGCGGTATCCATCATCCGGGTTGCAGGGACAAGGATATCCCACACCTATTCATTATTTGTGTTCTCGAGCCGACTTTTTTCGACGCCCACGATAAGACCTTCTCTTCCAGGAATCTATCCCGCTCCATCCTAGTCTGTATAGCCGCCAGGGCACCTGTCTACCGCTTACCATCCTTGCTTTGCCGCGACCATCAAGTAGCGCGGTATCATGGCCTCAAGCATCACCACATTCGGACAACGGAAGCAGCTCTATATCAAAATTGTCTCTCTCCAGCTGAGCTTGACACATAGAAAGGGGAAGTTTTAGACGAAAAGACTTGACCTCAGACCTTCTAGGCTTGCTACACCCGGCTTCGGCCCGTGCAAAGTCATGGGTCGAAAGTTCACAACTTCCATACGATCAAGCATCTCGGTCAATATTCTGCCAACTATTTCCTAGTCTCGCAGATCTGCACAACTTCAATAGCGTACAAGATCTATTGTGGCTTCTTGGGGGCTTAAAATTATCAGACTGGGAAGCGGATCCACGTATGTTCCCTCGTACCAGATCTGATTTCTGTGGGGATTCAATCTGGGTTCGCCATCCGTGAGACTCGATCTCGCAAGTCGTTTCTTTTCTCCTGCCTTCTATGTACGTTGCCAACGGGTGTGCAGGTTACGCAAGGACGGCGACCACTGCAGCTAGTGTCCGACCGATTGTCGGATGATGCGTCGGGTAGCTCAATATGACTGGACTTGTTCAAGTAGGTGCAAGTCCAAGAAATATGTACGAGTGTGTTTGCGATGGCAGGTGCGAGTAAGAAGTGTGGAGTGTGGAATGTGGATTGTGGAATGAAGTGTAAGGTTCATTCACCCACCTTCCATTGACTGATACCTTCCTTGAGTGAGGCGTAGTTTCTAGCTCTCCCGATAATCGCACTTGACTCCTGCCGTATGATTCACGGATCACTCGCATGGTCAATCAATACGTAAGGCTGCGCTCTCACTTGACCTCCGTTTAAAGCTTGCCCCTCCCTCAGACTCTTGCATAAACCTTTCAAAACTCTACCCAAACTCCTCGACGTCCTCGTCTTAACTAAATAACTCTACTTCATTGGAGTCACTCCTTCATAATCCACATATTGTTGACCTCCTGTTTCCACAACCTGTCTACCCCATCACAAGCTCAAGGCAGGATGGCAACTCTTCATGAGGAAGAAAGTTCGAGTGGAACACCATCACCAGTTACATCCAGCGCTCCTTCAGGTACTCTCACAAGAATGTCATCCTTCGAGCTTCATCCTCCTGCCACTGGCCCTCAGCTAGGCGATGTTCTCGTCGTTGGTGGCTGTGGCTTCCTCGGCCATCACGTCGTTAAGTTCCTCCTAAAAGAGCCCACATGCACTTCCATCTCTGTGATGTGTCGTTCTCCCTTCAAGAATCGTCATGAAGGTGTCACCTACTACATTGGAGACGTCACGAACCTTGAGCACTGTCGCCATGTCATGAGCCAAGTTCGACCAAAGGTCATCTTCAACACAGCCTCGCCACACGCCTACAAAGACCACGAGCATGTTCCAGACATCTTCAAAGTCAATATCAACGGCAACCAGAACCTTCTTGAAGCAGCTGTTGAGACCGGTACCATCCAAGCATACATCTACACATCCTCAGGTCCCATCATCGCCGGCTCGGGAGGGGGTTATGATCATGCTGACGAGACGTTCCCAACACTCGCTGTCCCAGCCATCAGAAAAGGAGATCCTTACCACGTTGCCAAAGCTCTCGGAGACAAGATCGTCCTTGAAGCAAACGGCAAGCATGGAATCCGAACTTGCTGTATCCGTCCCACAGCCTTGTATGGCGAAGGAGACGGTCAAATGATCGGTCCAGTCATCGATGCTCTCGAGGCAGGTCAGACCGGTATCTGGATGGGTTACAACGATATTGACATGGATGTCGTCTACGTCGGTCATGTCGCTATCGCTGAAGTCCTCGCTGCGAAGGGTCTTTTGGTCGAGATGAGCGATCCTAAAGCACCAAAAGTCGCAGGCGAAGCTTTCAACATCACGGACGACCAGCCATCTCCTCCTCTAACTTTCTTCCGCAAGTACTGGGCGCTCGCTGGTGATCACACTCCTCTCAGCAGCGTTTGGTACATTCCTCCAATGTTGGTTCTGATCATGGCTCACATTGCGGAGTATATCGTCTGGGCTACCACATGGGGAAAGCTGCGACCCCAAAATCTGATCCTGGAGCGTATGGAATTCATCCTCTATACTCGCACATACTCCATCAAGAAGGCACGTGAGCGTCTTGGTTTTGTGCCCTGGGAGGATCAGCCATATCCAAACCAGGAAGAGGCTCTCAAGGGCTCAGTTGAATGGTACCTTCTGCCTGAGAACCATGGTCCTGTCAAAACTGGCACTATGCCATCATGGTGAGCCTCCCTTTGTCCCTGTACTTTTGAACAGATTTCTCACTAACTTCTGCAGGCCCGAAACTCCATTCAAGTTGATCTCCACAACCGGTGCCCTTTCTACCCCCAACATCCCTCCAAACCATCACTGCGTCGCCAATGCCCGTTTCATGGCCCAAACTCACAACACCATATTCCGCGCCCTCAACAGCATCTACGCCCATTCCTACCATGTTCGCACATCTACCGACTCTGCAACCCATCTCCTCTCATACTGTAGCATCACCTACGATTTCATGCACCACCACCAGCTCATTGAAGAATCGCACTACTTCCCCGAAATCGAGCGCGTGACTGGTATCAAGGAGCTCATGTCCGAGAACTTGTCTCAGCACAAAGCCATGGAGAAAGGCATGGAAGCGTTCCGTCGGTATGCTGAGACAACGAGAAAAGAGGACTTTGATGGCGCGAACTTGAGAGCGGTGATTGATGAATTTCAGGCGCCGTATGAGAAGCATCAGCATGAGGAGATTGGGACAATTCTCAGTCTGGGCAAGGTCATCGATAGCAAGGTGTTGAAGAGTATTGACATGAAGATGAGAGAGGAGGCTGAGAGACAAAGTGATGTTTTCAAGTGAGTCACCCAATATGTTCTCATCCCAAGTCTTCCTCTAGATTCCTAGGACTGACATCTCAACAGAGCTGCTCCATTCGTATTCACCACCCAAGACACTTCGTTCCAACTAGACTCCCTTCCATCCACCGGCTCTTCAGCCTATCCGCCTTTGAATCCACTAACTCGCCCCATCATTCCCTACATCATTTCCCTCATCTTCTATGCACGCCACAGCTCGGCCTGGGCATTCGCACCATCCAATATCCATGGCTCTCCCAAGCCTCTTCCTAGTTCCAACTCCGCTTTGTCGATTGGCAAGAATGGAAGTGGTAGACGTATTGGTAAGATGGGAGAGTTCATCGATGGTGAGGAGCTTTATAGCAAGGGCGTCAGTGGTGCATGGGTATGGTGGGATGTCCTGCTTGAGAAGGTTGGGGGCGAGAGCGGCGCGCGACAGATTCTTCTTGCCTTTGCGGTATTGGTATTGGCGAGATTCTGGTATCTGAATTGAGTCGTGTTATGTTAGGTGGAGGTGGAGGAATTGACGTCAGCTTTTGCTTTCCGCTTTCTGCTTGCTGGCCTGCACCAAGGGATGGGTTATTGTTGCCATTGATAATGGATGATCATGGTGTGGAGTGGTGTTCCTGTCTATTTATTTGTGAATCCGTTGATTGTGGATAGTATTTTACTGCTCTACTTTATTGTTGATCGTCGAACATTCAGATCATCTCATGTGGCACTGGATTATTATAGCTTACTCCACTTGAGCTTGTTGTTATTTATTGGCGTTGCTGGCTCATTCGCTTGTCTCATTCAATGGCTCACTCACTAACTCACTGGACTTGTTATTTCTTTCCTTTGTCTCGTCTCGCCTTGTGTTTGCAATGCTGCTTGGCTTATATACTGATCAAAAAACTGAGTTTTTTGCGTCAAGGCAGTCTGGAATACGGACTAATTCTTCCTTTTTCCTTGTGCAATGGTTCTGTCTGTCTTGGTTTAGCAAACGCATGGAAGCTTTTTGGTGCTAAGTGATTGGCGGGAAGATTGATACCATTGATTTTTGCTTTGAGAAAAGAATTTTAGCTAGGTGGTGAATTTGTGACAAGAGTTTTAGGTATCGAGTAATGCAAGCTACACACCAACTGCTGTCTGTCTATGGCGCATTCAGAGGGATTCATCAACTTTAACGCGGGCGGGCTGAAAAGCGATGGGAAGGTCTTTGAACGCACCTCCCAAAAAGCAAGGAATTTTGACTCTTGAGAGGCGGACTTGCTGAATGTTAGCTACAGGACATATAATGGATGGGGCAACGACAGATCACGCTTATATCTCGTGCAAAGTCAAAAGGGAAGAGAGTACGAGTGCAGAAATTGAGATGGGACACCTTCCAATATTACATTGTGACATTTGTTTATTCTATCGACACCTCGCTTAATCCCACCCGAAGCCCCCTGGATATCTCCACTTCACTAACTCACGAGCCGACCCGAAACGACAACCCACTCCACTCTCCACTCACCCGCTCACTAAAGTACCTAGTGATGGGCCACTAAAGTAGTTACTTATGGAGCCCACTCCGATCCCCACTAGCCAGAAGCTAAGCACCATCAGCAACAAGCACACCTCTATACCTCATCTTCCCATTCTTCATCTTTTCCATCGCCTCCTCGAAGCCCTTCTGCGTGAACTCGAACTTCTCAATCACGGGCCTGACGCCTGTTCGAGCTGCGAAGTTGAGCATGTCTTCATGGATGCCACGGGAGGCGACGAGGGAGGACTTGAAGTTGTAGGTTTCGAAGAAGAATGGGAAACTCCTATGAAATTGTGTGTAAGTGGTCTGGATCGGAGTGTTCAAGGAATGGGGCGGGAGGGAGGTACGTACGGGAGCTCGATGGGGACGATGGGTGCGGAGAGTGCAAGAATATCGCCGCCTCGAGCGAGGATGTTCTTGTTCATGAATCTGGCGGGAAGGTTTAGCATTCTATCCGTGCACTTTAAGACTTCAATGTACTCACTTCGTCCAATCAGGATACTTGCCTGCCGTAACAATCAAGATGTCCACTGGCTTGACGATCTTCTCCGGCTCGCTCAAGAGATAGAATTCCGAAGCACCAAAGCTCTTAGCCTCAGCTTCTTTCTCAGCAGTAGTCGAGAACACGATAGTGTCAAAGCCGAGCTTAGCTGAGAACTGGATAGCGAGATGACCGAGACCGCCAATACCGAGAATACCGACTCTGTCGCCTGTCTTGGCGGAGGATGTGATGGCGTTGTAGACTGTGCTACCTGCACATTGAAGTGGCGCTGCGTATTCTGATGGCAGGTTGTCGGGGATTTTATGGACGTAGGATTCTACGCCGATGTCTGGTATGTTAGCTAGTAGCTGGTAGGGGGGGTCGAGCACATACAGTATTCCGCGAAAGTACCGGCGTTGAAGTCTTGCTCTCCGAAAATGTTACGCTCATAGCAATAAATGTCTCTTCCCTTTGTACAGTAGTTGCAATGTCCACAGCTCTATCAATATCTAATCAGCGAAGCTCACGAAGCCAGGTCAGGAAGGGATCACGTTTCTGAGATATCCGCCACCAGCACGATCCCCAATCTTCAACGTGGTGACTTCACTTCCGACTTTCTCGATGATGCCTACACCCTCATGACCAAGAGCACAACCGAAAGGCATCATATGGATGTCTGTGTAACAAAGCGAGGAGTGTGTGATCTTGATAAGGACTTCCTTGGGGCCCAGATCGGATGAGATGTCGACTGAGCTCTTCACTACAGCTCCTGCTGCATCACCTGCTACGCCACGGTAGACTGTATTTGAGATGGACATTGTGGCTGGTCTGACTGGAATTGATGAGGATCTGATGTGAACACTATGACAAGAAGAAATTGATTTTGTGATCTTGCTGAGTGAAATAGAGAACTATTAAATACTACTCACTCACCTATGGACCATAATAGATAGCCCCACGCTTTGGCTTCGCCCNTTGATATGAAGCTGAGAGCAGCTGCAGGCAAGGAAGCTTCTGATTGGCCATTGCTTGGCAGAGCAATTGACCATTGAAGCCTGCCCTAATTGTGCAGCAACAACTCTGATTACTATTCAAAAGCCTCAACTCTTCCCGCCGAACGCTTACGGCAGTAATGACTTAGCGACGGATTATGTACCCCCTGCTGCATGAACGTTTGCCCATCTGCGGTAACCATCAAAGAAACGGCATGTTTCGACCAACCAGCGCTCGCTGTGGCCCAAGTCAACGTTAATCAGCAGCATACAGCCGATATAACCAGACCGTCGAGCAACGCTTCTGTATCGCCGAGAGGAGTCAAGGAGATATCGGTTCGGCCTAGCCGACTTTGGAAACCCTCAATGAAAGTAATCGGACGATATCAAGGATCTGCTCCATGTAAGTTCTCTTGAAGTTGGTATTGTGTAGCTGTGCCATCGGTCTCTCAGCACCGACGACGTTCGAATGTCGGCAACATAGGCATTCAAGCCGAAATGCTCGCCTGCATCAAATCGACCCCGAAACTCCCTCTTTTCTATCAGACAATAAATCTATCCTTGGTATCCTTCGCTGAATAGAAACTCAATCATATCGGGCGTAAGTGGCATTGATCGTTAGCTCAACTGTCCTCGTCGCTGTCGGTATCTTCCCATTCATCTTCCTCGTCTTCCTCTGAATCGCCCTCTTCGTCGTCATCATCACCCTCCTCACTCTCCTCGTCACTGAAATCTTCCAACGAGNTAAAATGCCTGATTTTCTGAAGCTCCGCCAGGCACTTTCTCTCTTCAGCTTCATCACCATCTCGGCCAAAGTCCCACTCTGTACCATCATGGTTCTTGAATTGCCAACATATCCGAGCTCTGCGTGCCAGTTTCCTGCAATCTTTGGAATCGTCTGCAAAGGCCGTGAGAGCTCTTGTCATTACTTTCATGGGGTCCAGCTCTCCTCTGTCGACCTTCGATTTGAGTTCTGATAGCCATGACGTCCTGTCCTCAAGTGCCTTTGCTGTGAACTTATGGTATAGATATTCCTCACTATAAAACGCCCCAAATAATCCTCGCCAGTCGCAGCTCAGTTCCAGCTTATCGTAGTTGACCGTCAACCCCGGTATTGGTCCATCGTTAACGTCTCGCCGGATTTGTACAGTATGCCGAGGTATCTCGATATTCATATCATTTACATATTCTCGTAGCCGCTTTCGCGCTCTTGGATGTAGATTCTCGGGAAGCTCGTCGGCATCGACGGTAAAAGTAGCGGTGCTTCTGTCTTCGGACAGAGATGAGAAGTTGAACTCTGCTAGGAGGTGTCGAATCTCGTGCCGCTCTTCGTGGTCTTCCTCATCACTATTATCTGCCAGAAACTCTCCTGTCCGAACTTAGCTTACGTCTTATCGATATTGAGACTACTCGTACCTAAAAAGAAATAGAACTTGGTCTTTGGTAAATGCTGTTCTCGAAAAATTGTCTCTGCAGCATCTCTGAAGGCTGTGTTAACGTTTCGGCAGCTTTTCCAAAGTGTAGGTAAGTCTTCGTCGGCGCGCAGATTCTCAAGAATCTGGGTCCAGAGTTCGTTGGGCAAGGACGGGCATTGCTTTGTCGCCATGGTCTGCTAATGTAAAGGGAGCAAATACTGCACAAATACAAGCAGTCGAACTTCGAAAGACTCGGAGTACCTAGCAGACAGATATGCGCATCTTTCGACGGACCAGAGGTGGGGTTGCGCTGTTCGGTGGATGTGGAGAGACCGAAGTACCTATTTCCATGTGAGATTGGGAAAATAGGTGGGGCAATTTACGCGTCGCGCTAATCAGGACGCGTGAATGGGATGAACTTGGAACAGCTCCCGCCGTCTTTTATAAATCCTATCTGACTGTTGTTGATACATTGCAGTTGCGCATTTGACATGTCTTCACATAGCATCTCTTTCTTTGAACTTTACGAGGTCGATTACTATTGCTATTTGCCCACACAGAACATAAAGATTGCAATCTCATTTCCGGTTTTCAAGAGCAGCTTTCAGATGCCAAGATACCCAGCGTTATACACAATGTTACATTGATCCCATCCGCCAATTCTGTTGTTTCCTATCTAATTGGCTATGCTACTGCTGTAAATACCCTCAGCTACCATATTCCCGACTCACGAAAGAATTTTCGACCGAGATATTGTCCTTGGCTTGTATGCTCGTAGTATTCTCTACTCACTATGGTGCGATGGTAAGACTGGTATGAGGATTGCTTCTAAACATCTTTCTACGGTCACTCGGTAGTAAGAAGGATCCGAGAGGTTCAACCTCACCTGCTGGGACCTTGAGCCATCTGTATTAGGTTGATCGCTCAACACAAAGCAGCATGTGAATACCTGGAAGCTGGCAAGGTATTGGCTTCATCCAGTGCAAGACCATCGTACAACCAGGCGAGGCTCTTCAAAGAGCAAGCCTATCAATATACTCAATCGCGTCTTTGTGGTGCCTAGCAGAGGTCCCACCACAAGTGCCTTGTAGCATAGCCTTCTCTGCTTCAAGCTGCTGGACCTGGTACCTCAAGCAGGCAATGACAGACTGTAGTTCTGTGAGATGCTGTCGGAGTTCTTTTGCTGCTTCCTCGGCAGCGATGGCCCTCTCCTCGAATCTTTGCCGTTCCTCCATTCTCCGCTGCCGATATATGCGCTGTGAATTTCTGTTCTGAGTGCGGCGTCTCTGTGATGCCGTCAACACTAGTCTACTTTTTTTTTATCATCAAGACGCTATCATACCTGTATTCGATTCAAGGCAGGGTCTCTAGCACTATGATGTGGATTTTGAGGTCGGCCAGTAGCCCTTGAGGACCCGGCTACCTCCTCGTCTTCCTCGGCCACATCATTCTGAGAGCCGGTTCCTCCGTCTTGACAAGGACATGAGTCCTGAGTACTGCTGAAAGACGAACCGGTCCGTTGGGTGAGTGCTGGAGTTTGATTGAGTGATTGCTGTCGCTCACTTTCAGTTTCGCCTTGCCTTGGTATAGATCTTCAAGCTTACATTTGGCGGCGGGAAGTAATCTGTCCATGCTAATGAGGCGTTGTCGTTCGACTCAGGAAATGGGAAATTCTCAGGATTAGCAGAGATATCATTTCCCGTATAATACTCGTCAAGTTGAGGCCAATCAAAGAAGTCCATTTCGTGAGACATGAGGTGCTAGAGGATGGAAGTGCTGCTTTCGCTCTACTCTTACAACTCGAGGAAGGGGAGCCCCTTAAATGTGTTCCCATACCGTCTCTACGTTCCTTGACAGTCGATCTCATTTCCCTGAGAAAACAGATTCAAGCATCCTGGATCTCCAACTTACTCACTTCAACGCATGGCCATTCTCCACAATCTTCTGGATTGCTTGAGTCACTCGCCATGTTGTCTAGGCATTTGCCTATGGGCTTAGATAAGCCTTGAGCTTATTCTCCTCAATTGGACCCCTATCTTGTGGCGTTCTGTAGAATATTCACCCGAAAAGGAAATTCACATGGGTGCATCAACCGCAATCGTTCCTATCCCCGCTCTCTGGCACCCGGTTCCCGCGTTTGTCAGCAACATTGCAGATATGTCGAGCGCTAATTTGACCACCATTCGCCGTGTTATACCTTCAGATACGGACGACCAATCGTGTACGTGGCTTAATCGTTCTCTGCCGACAAGCCTTCACGGCAGACAGATCATTAGGAATTTTGCTTGGGCTTGGCTGCTTGCCCAGTAATCCCATCCAGCGGCTGGATGAGCTTGGTTCCACCTACTTCATGGACCTGACTCCGTATTTTCTCATGAGTCTGCAGATAACTTTGTCTCGTTGGTACCGCCCAAAACACAAATAGGCTCGCTTTGCTACGGAAGCATACGCAAGGTTCCGTTATCACCGTCTTCATATGCTCGGCTACGCGTGGAGGAGTCAACATGGAAGGTGATCATCCTCCGGAAAAGAAACGGGAATCAGAAACGATTTTCAAAAGGTTTCAACCGTTGACAAAGAGTGAGTCTCGCTTATCTCAGGAGGAACTGTCCTTCCTTGTTGGTGCTGACAAATAATAGAATTCTATAAGCAAGTTTCACGATTCTCATCTACTTCGACTCACATCTAACTGTGTATCAGTTCGCAGGAGATGATGGAAAATACTGCTACAGCTTTCGAATTCATAGATGCCAGTATACCTAGATCATCCAATAGAACAGCAGCACGCTCTCATGTAATGCGTAGATACCATACTGAGAAACGAAATCAAGCTACTAGGGAGCCAAACGGGTCTATCCGGAGACCCCCCCAGCCCGGTCACACAAGTGTGCTTAAATGGCGTGCGCCGGCTTCCTCTTTTCGTGGTTCCGGCACACCTTTGAAAGCGCCTGATTCCGACCATTACTCAGCCAAGGCATTAATTCTCTCGAAGAGGCGACCAAGAGCCACCGAGCTAGACCCTCGATGCTTGTGTCGTTCCGCTAATGGTAAACAAGCCTCCTCCACGTCCGAGTGCACTTGTATGCAGGTTCAACCTCATCCTGGACTAGGACCAGTCTTCCAAGGCGTATTTCCAATCGGTCATTGTTCTCTTCAGCTTCTGCGATTCAGTAAGTTAAGGTCCAGAATTGCTCCTGTCACGATCGATCCTCTGTTTAGCTTGACAAGTGCGATCACTCGAAACTGCACGGGAACATATAGCCCTCACTAATATATGTATCTCACTTTCCAGGCGTCCATGACGTAGCTCGTTTAAGCATACCCATGGGCATAGAAGCCGAAATTTCATGGTTTTCAAGAGCAACTACCAGCCCTGCATTCTTCCACGGCACTCTGCTACTGGGAGCCACATATCGCGCACTTACCTCCGGTGGAACGTCGCTCTTCTCAACAGAGTGCTACACACATCAGACAGAAGCTATCCGCCACATCATTACCAGTTTTGAGAGACAGGAGACACAGCTCCAAGAAGGTAATGTTGCTGCCGTTGCCTGTCTGGCCGCTTTTGAGGTGCGTGATTCAGTCACTTGTCGCACATTGCCCAAGCATGTTGGCTCGCGACAGAAATCAATTCCTTGACTGATCGCAACTTCATTCAGACGGCTGTCAACCATGGTTGCAACCATTCTATACATCTCAATGGCTTAGAACGATTGGTGAACGTGAGGAAGGCGCAGAACAAGGACCATCTTGATGGTTATTTGCAGAAACTCATACAGTGGTTAGTTGTGTGTTCTTTTGGCACTGCTTTGTACAGTTCAGACTCTGGACAAATCAACACCCTTCAAGTAAGAATGCTTACGCCGTCAGGGTTGACGTCTCACATGCTTCAGCAAACTTAGCACCGCCCCGCTTCCTTTCCCTCCAAGCCAGGACGCCCACTCCTCCAAGTCCAACACTCGACGACGAACTCCTACTCTTCAGCGATCTCAATTCTCAATGGCCACATACGTTACCTTCTCCTCCGATCACAGTCTACGAAGGCATGGATGACATAACTGCCCATATCTTCCACCGGGTCCGCCAGCTTTCATCCCTTGCATCCCGAATACACGCGTGCAGCCCCAGCAGCGAATCAGAAGAAGAATTGAGAAGGCAGTACACGCAAGGAATGTTGTTGCTAGAAGGTCAAGTCAACACATCAATTTGGTCTCTCGCTAGAAACAACGTTAGACAGCATGGATCCGCATTTCAGCCTCGAGCAGATGACTCCGTGAGGGCGTGTACACGAACATGGCATGCCACATGCCTTCTCTACATCCATCTCTTCCTTCGTCGAGCCCAGCCAGGACCCAAGAGCATTATCATCTCCAAAGTAGCCACAAGAGTGAAGTACTCGCTCAAGATATTAAGCGAAACTGAACTGTGGGTATCGTTCCCCAAGCCGTTCCTGCTGTGGGTACTATGCATAGTGGGGGCTGCGGAAAGCGGACTTGGACAAATACCGATGTATAGTGGAGATACTCCGGGAGATACAATATGGTTACTGCAGATCCTGGGGAAGTTGAGAGGTATTATGGGTCTGAACACTGTAAGTTGTGATCCGGGCTCCCGGATTTAACTTTGCCCATCTATCTTGACTTTGGACTGACTCGCCAACTTGACAAGTGGGAGGACGCGAAAGCCGTCGTGACAGAATTCGCTTGGGTAGAACATCTTTGTGATGTTCCATGTAGAGCCTTCTGGGAGGATTCAGGCGGATACTTGCTCGGTGTGTACGAAGAGTCGCTCTAGACGAGATGTGGCTAGCGGACAGCCTCCGTGATTCCGTTCACCTGCCATGGCGTCGAACAACATGATGCATAACGAACTGTAGTCACCAAGCCTGCGTAGGACGTCCCATGTCTATATAGCCAAGAGCCCAAGGACAGTCCAAGGAGCTGTCAGGAAGTTAGCGAAACTTTGGGACATTTCCACCAATTCAAGGCTGGTCACACATCGGATCTAGACTTGCTGTCCAAGAACTCGGTAAGAAGAGCTCAAAACACCCCTGGTTGCGAGGGTCAGAGAATTTAAATGAGCCATGTCTTCAGCACAAAGAGAATTTTCCTGCTCGTGAATTTTGGTCAAATTACATCATGTCGCATTTGTCAAAGATTCGCAAGCTTTACCCCTTCTTGCATTTGTCGCTTTTCTGACTTTGCTGCTATTTCGGTTGTACACCAGAAACCAACATTACTAGGCTGTACAAACAATGATGCCCACCCTCCTCCATCCAAAAAAGTTATTGCGTAGCGAATGCTGCGGGTGACATAGCCCCAGTTGGCATATGGAAACCATAACGTCAAGCCTAATCCCCAGAGTGAAACGTTCGTACAGCTCGGACCGACCTGCCCTAATAAGGAAGGCTGCAAGTGTATGTTGGCTCGTTCAGTCGTTGGTCGACATCGTAAGTACCAATTCAGAAGACACCAGAGGCGTAGTGCAGCTGTCAGAACGTTTCAACACCTGCAGTGGTACTTCACGTGAGCCTATATTACATCCAGGCTATAACGTAGCTGGGCGAGGTCACCAAGAGTCTAGATCAATCCACGAAGCCCCAGGACTGGGGGACTCCAAACTCGGCAAAACTTTAATAAATGAAAACATGCACTTCTGGCGTCGTCCACGCCCATCATCGCATTCCATGATCCTAGAAAGCACGCATCTATCCCGCTTCTCAAAGCCGTTTTTAGTCACGGAAGAATTGGTTCTGATCGTTCGGATGGCGAAAGAGGGGGGTTTTCGAACCTCGGAGACTGGCCCGAGATCTGTGAGATCGCGAGACCGGGCTAAGATCTCACTCCCTGTGCGTACCTGGATATCAGGAGGCGGCACAGAATCAAGACGCAGCCCAGACTTTCGATAGCACCTACGTAAAGCAGACCAAATGAGAGCAATATGGGCATTGAAAATAGCATTAACGTAATTTTTGTTGGTTGGGTATCATATGTACATGAGAAAATTGCTTCGCCGGCTAAATATCCAAATAATCCAGTTGACCCCTTTCCCGGATATCCCCCTACTTCAGCCAAGAATTGTGAGGTAATTCCTCCTTGTTGATAACTAGACTTTGCAGCGAATCAGACCTTTGCGACCTTCCTGAACCCTCGAATGAATCTGCGCTCATGACTATGGATTTCGACACCACGATGGTCCCGCCTAATGGTGCTCCATTCCCTACTGGTAGCTGGTCCTCGTCTTCGTCTCGCATTTCTCCTAATCGGAAGGACTGCCCTCGTGCTCCTCTCCTTGCTGACTCGTTCGTTCGGAATCTGGTCAGCCCCGTGCTATGTCCTTGCCCTTTGGCTCCTACGCTGCTCCGTACGAGTGCTTTTCGTGTTGTAAGGTACAGGATGACATCGATGATCCCACAACTTGCCATTAGAGTACCAGCAATCGGGAAGAAAACCAGCGGAGGTCGCTTCCCAGCCATCGATGAGATTCTGCCCGTAGCGAGTGGCAGCGTTAAGAAAACATAGGCGAATGGATAGACGACCATATATCGTGCTGTCCGTAAGATCCGGTGCCGTGACACAGCGAAAGTATCGTGCCCATTGCTCATAATTGTTGTCGTAGTCGTTGGGCTGCCTTTGTAAGGTCCAGTCCGTCCCTCGTCTGATATGGACGATAACGCCGCTGTTTGAAGCTTGCTAGAATTGGCGAGTCGGCCGCGAAGGAAGAAGAATATTGATATGTAGATTACCAAAGACCCAAGCTGCGATATGAAGATCCAGAGATAGTGAAGATACAGTCGGTCGGCCTCGTGGGTCTCATTCATCCAACACTAGTAGTTGTCAGCAGTGTCGTGGGAAGCATTAAAATATGAACATACCCATGCACCCGCGGGGATGAAGAAGTCGTCCTTGCTAAGGATTGGGCCAATTGCAGTAAGGAACAGACAAAACACCCAGAGAGCAACCACGGCAATGACAAATGTCCTGTGCTTGATCGTCCTTTGCCCCACGAGGTTGATGAACGTGTGGACAGCAATAGCAAGCACCCAGAGACCCGATGATACATCTCCAATCTGAATGAGCCAACCCTGAGCAAAACAAGCAGGGGAAGGCCCAACCAATTTGTTTTGTGATATCCAGTAGAACGAGAAGACAAAGCTTAGAGCCTGTTGGAAGTCTGCGAGGAGAAGATTGTAGATCAAGACAAAGATCTGATTCGTTGCAATTGGATGATCGTAGTATCGGCGCCAGAAGACCATCCGATATGTGATGAATACCATCAAGCTGAGAGTGGAGGCGCTGGACAGAAGCCCAAACACCCCCATAGATATCATCCCATCGCGAATCTCTCGAGGTAGCGGGTCTAGGTTCGAATGAATGTCTGCCATCGACACAATTACCGAGCTTGATGTTCTTGTGATTTTGGAATAGAAAGAGGGGCAGAGAGCCGATAATCAACGATAAGACGAATATAGCTGAGGCGACGGATGGATGGAAAACGACCGTGACCTTGCTCGAGTCCTGGATCGAGGAATGGCCTGCTTCCGTCCGAATAAATGCACGGCCTATAAATGCAAACAATCGCGATAGACTTTGAGGGAATGGATGATAGCCTTTGAGAAAGCAGGCAACGAGCTTTCGGCGTCCGTGGGTGAGACTTCGAGTTGGAAGACGTCTTATAAACTTTCACGAGACGATCGGCTCTCTTTAACATCTCGGACCCGGGGTAAGCAGGTACCAGGATCTGCACTAGCTGAGGATGTCATGTCTGCTAAATTGTGGAAACGGGGGACATCCATCCTGAAGAGGAAGGAACTCCTGGATCTGGGGGTTCCCAGGATGATTGAGATGAGACGCCGTCATTGGGAAATATTCGCTTCATGCTATGCCTTCCGTACATGCCTGTCACTCACTAGGGGCTGCCACAACGTTTGCTGCCCTCCACGCCTCGTGGATAATTCTCCAAGCGACAGCAACGCCTCTCGGCTTTCGTATCCGTGGATCTGTAACTACACAACGCCCAGAGGTACAACAGCCAGTTTTGTGGCACTGTCGGGCCCGTCGGAGCCTCGAACTCTCGATGTAGCTGACAAGCGGGAGTGCCGACTCTTGACAATCTCAAACCTTGTGATATTTTGCAGCTATGCCTGATCACTGGATTGTGGCCGGGAGAGGCTGGTTGGGCTGTTCCAGGGTAATACTGACACGCTGGGTATGACTAGGGTTCTCCAACTTCTCCGCAGCCTGTCTCTTGGACTCTTGACTCTTGTGTTCTGTATCCTGGCGACCCGCGGAGCTGCGATTTATGGGTTTGGGGTCGCAGAGTCGAATGAAGTGTCGTCCCAGTACCAAGACTTCAGGTTGTGGGATAGTGCGTATCAGCAAAGCTTGCCCATAGGTGGATCGCTTTCCCCATTCATTCACGAGGGGTAAATCTCGTGCCCCGTCTGTGCGTAGAAGCAGGCACCAATTCAACTTGTCATTCGCCCTGCCCCATCTGCAGCCCCTTTTTCTGCACCGACTTCTGTCAAACAAGAGCAGGGACCGCAAGGACTGCCCTGCAGCTGCATATGGGCGTTGGCTGGACTCGGATCGAAGTTTCCGTTTGTGTTCATCCAATTAACCGGTAAGCGAATACCAATTGCGAACGAGGTTTGACAAGCTGAAGCAGACAAGCGATTTACGAGGGTGACGGAGTTGAAAACTTCAAACACTTGTAGCTATGGAGACCTGCGTGGTGCGCAAAGAAGAGGAGCGTCAGTTCAAGGAAGCAAGTCAGGGATATGCATTGGAGTTTATATTCGGATCTGCCTAAGATCTGCACCGCGCTCCCAGTCTAGCATTCGTCATGGTATCCACGTTGTCAGACTTGCATTCCATTCAGACCTGGTCCATGTTTCAGTCTCCTCAATTCAGCCGGCGATCGTGACTTTCTTTACCAGAACTGTCTGGCTGCCCTTCTTTCTTGGATTCAGAGTCTCAGAAGAACTTCATGTTTTTGACCCTTTCGGACTGCCGACGTTAAGGCCTAAGTCGAAGTGACAAAATTCGAGCTATTGATCGCCTCTATGTGTTCCTCGTCGAGGGCGGCAATCGTCTACGGCAAATGCTAATCAGTTTCATAATCGCATTCTTCGCGAACCAGGTTGATGCCCCTTGATATTCTTGTCGAGAATTTCCAAGGCTACTGTTGACTTTTCAGACGAACTCTCAATCGATGGTGTGTACGATGTGTACGGCCAAGTGCTCTAAGATGCTCTGGATCATCCTTGAAACATAGGATGTCGTCTGGCTTCCCCATGTCAATAAGAGCAAGCCAAGACAGACATCCTCCTCCTGATTATTTCAAGGAGCTGGGGCCATGGACATTAGACAAGAACCATACAACTCTCGTTCTATGACTAAGTTACCGACGGGGAGGAATTAACAGTAGCTTCCGCAATTTGCCTCCAGTGGACCACTGGACCGTCCGTGGATCTCCATCAGAAATCCACATAACACCACTTTCTGGCATCTTGTCAAATTACGAGAAATCGACAACAGAAACATTCTGTTCGAATGCCCAGAAATAGAGCGAGTTGGGACCCAGTGTTGTTTCCTAATCGATAAGCTCTACCTACAAGAATCGGTTGAGAAATGGGATGGCTAAGGTAGAGCAGCGCACTCTCAAAGTCACACTTGACCGGATCGGGGAATTTTGAAGTTCAATTCAAGCATCAACCTCCGCAAAATTGGGATTAGAATACAGAGCTATCAGTTATGGAGCACTTCTTCATCCACAATAACAACTGGAAAGCAAATGGCGAAATCTTGGGCCAAATGATGTGCCTGCAAAGTTGCAAGATTGTTATCGGGCTCTGTTCAAAGCAGCTTCCCGCAGGATATAAGATGCTGCAAGTGTACGTTATTGACACCACATTGTTTGTTTGCTTCATGCCTCTGTTGGATTATGGGTATCTCAAGCTATGACAAGGCAAGAACGGGTATCGATGTCGATGCGACAGAGTCCTCAGAATCTGGACGACATGTTGAATCTCCCAGGTCAGCTAAATCGCCTTTGAGTAAGCGAATTCTGGCGGTAATTTGGGACTCACTAGATAAATCACCGGAAGAGAGAGCTTTGATCGCTAAGCTTGACTGGTTCATCCTAAGTAATGTCTGCGTTGCCTACTTCGTCAAGTATCTGGATCAAACGAATGTAAGTAACGACCATATCCTTTTTGAAATGTTATCACTGACGCATTCAGGTCTCCAATGCTTATGTATCCGGAATGAAAGAAGACCTCGAGCTCAAAGGGAATGACTTGAATCTTCTTACAACATACTAGACCATTAACTATATCCTTGGACAATTTCCGTCTCAAATGGCAATGACCAGAATTCGACCGTCCATATGGCTTCCAGCAATGGAAATTGAGTGGTCGGTTTTAACTATTGCTGTGGCGAGTGCGAAAAACGTCAACACTCTCTATGCGTGCGTACTTTACAAAGTAACAATGCCAGGATTCGAGGACTGACCTCTATAGACTCCGTTTCTTCATTGGACTGTTCGAAGCGTCCGCATATGCTGGGATCATGACTCTCCTGGGCAATTGGTACCAACCTTCGGAGCTCGGCAAGCGAGCCTGTATCTTCCAAGCTTCTTCAAGCGCGGCGCAGATGTTCTCAGGTTACCTTCAAGCTGCGCTCTACAGCGGCATGAATGGTAAAGCTGTCCTTCCAGCTTGGAAATGGCTCTTCATCTTCGACGGAATCATTGGAATCCCAATTGCCATTTTACGGGTTCTGGGCGATTCCCGACGCGCCAACGACATCGCGTAGCAGGTGGCTCAAACCCTCTCAGAAGAATATGGAAATCGCTCGCATGAAGGCTGTCGGACGCAAGCTGGTCACTCTGAGAACTTTCAAAGCAATCTTCACAGCCTGGCCGGTATACCTTTTCAATCTGGCATTCATTTGCCATGTTCTGGGTATCAGGACATACTCGTACTTCAATGTCTGGCTCAAATCTACCAAGAGATGGAGTGTGGAAGAAGTGAACTTAATTCCTACCGCCGCGTATGGAACACAAATATTCTTCACGCTTTCGTACGCATGGACTAGCGACGCACTTCGAATGCACTGGCCTGTCATAATCTTCGCTTGCTTTATCGCCTTGACCGGATGCATCATACTCTCCGTGTACCCCGAACACAATATCGCGGCCATGATGGCAGGATAGTTCCGTACGTTCTGCGAGACTGGTGCGGGTGCTTTATTCATTACCTGGATTAATGAGGTTTGCTCTTTCAGTCAAGAACATCGTCTTATTGTCATTGCAGTCGTTGAAACTTTCGCTTTTACTTTCAACGCTTGGGTACCACTGTTCGCGTACAACACTGGACAGGCACCCCATTTCATATATGGGTATCAACTGGCTGCGATGTTCTTCTCCTTAGAGATTTGCATGGTGGGTGTAATTCTGTTCGCAGTCAAGCAGATCTGGAACGTGGGAAACAAGGACGAAGAGGAAGTTGAAGCATGATCGTTTGTCGCTCTGTTTATTCAGTAGGTCTGTTAGACAAGAACAGTTCAAGAGGCGAAAGTACGCAATGTGTAATAGAGTTGGGTATTCGAAGTAGTGGTCCTGGGACCTAAAATAACGACTACAACCTTAGACTTGAGTTCCTGCTTTTCACAAGATCTGACCTAGTCATATTGTTACCCCTCAAAATACAGCCATATGCCACGTAAGCGAGACATTCAGGGCAACCTGCAAACTAGTGTCGAAATTCATGTGGCAGCCACGTGTCTTACATGAATGGAATAAGTACCAGGCGCTCCCCTCCCCTCCGGAACACGGTTTCGATGTAATGATTAACCCAAATTCCACGTTTTGCATAAATTGCATGTGTACAGCTGCAGGTTTTGCATAAAATGTCGATTCGATTCGAGTTGGGACGAGATGAGACGAGACACGGGTGGCGTTCGATTTGCATTGCGTGCTCAAACTCTCGCTCGGATCAAGTATTCAAAGCGGGAGTGAGAGTTTCTGTTTCACTGATTGCTGATCGGTGATATCACTGATTTGTGTTCTCGGCGATTGTCGTGCTGTTCAGTTGAGATATGTACCTATCCTCGATCAATGCGCGGCTCTGAGCTGAAGTTTCCTGTTCTGAATCATGGAGTCCTGCAACCACTTTTCAATCCAGCTGCACTTGTCTTGGGTTTCTAGCTTTTGAGTGTATTGAATGCGAAGAGCTATGCGTGAGAATGTTCCCCGTCTTCTAATCGCAAGTATTGATAGATATCTACATCAAGATATGAGATCAGTCGGTATCCCTGAAGTCGATACATTTCCTCAACATTCATTTGTATTTTGATTGCTCTAATATATGGATATTTGGAAGTTCGTACATCGAGCGACTGCTGTTGACCCGCTTAGATGCAGGATCTGACTCTTCTTGACTTCGCCTCAGCTCGGCGGTGCCCTCAAGCTCTCGCTCACCCCTCCTCAAGTCCAACCATTCGCGTGACACTGCACCTACCATCGCAAGGAGCTTCTACTCCAGCTCTCATCTCGATCCCACGGACTCGGCCAGAGCTCCCAAACATGCAAGCAGCTCCAGCATAGACCACCTGCACATGCAAGCCCATCACGCTTTGACTGTTAATAAGTTGGCATCGTCCAAACCATCGGTTTTAGGATTCCTCTCAATCCTCGCTGTACTGCATGATTCGAATCTTTTGGCTTGCTTGTAATCTGCTGAAAACAAAGAGAATTTTGCGCGGCACTTCATCACGGCTTTCACAAACCTCGAGTGTCTCAGATGATCTGAACCAGATCATCACATCTTTTCCTCCCCTCTCTACATTCACCCAACCGCTGCCAAATCTTGAGCCGTACTTCTCAGAGATTCAGTACTGTAGCACAGAATCTCGGCAGTCCTGTCGAAATCACCAGCCGAATACTCGGTGCTCGGCAGACCTGCAGGACGGCTGGGACAATGACCCGCGTCTCGCGGCTGAGTTTCATGCGGCATCTGATGCGTGCTCCACGGTTGTGGACCAAAATGCTATGGAGACGGCTAGATTTGAAGAGTAGTTGATAGCTCCGCTGCCGTCTTGGGTGTCCTTAAGTGGTCTGATGTTGAGGCGGGGCGTCTCGAATCCGACCACAGTGGTATTTTCAAGCTGCTCTCATGAGCTTAGTGATACTGGACTCGAATACGTCAAGATCTGGTAGCAAGCTTGGGTCGGGATTGATATTTAGGAGATCTTTTGGGAATCTGGACTCAGCTGCTTTCGTGTCTGTCATTCAGCTGGACTCCGTATCTCCACAAATGGCCAACAGTGACTGGCGTTCCAGGTCACGAAGTAAACATGCAGCAAGCAAAGTTATATGATATGCAGGCATGCTCATGTCCGCATCCTCCCACATGGCTGCATCGTTCATCCAAAGTCCCTGATCTGGAACGATGCTGCCAAGATGCCACCCTGGTGTTGCTGCTTCCCTCCCTTTCGATACAAATTCCACAGCTGCGTCCACAAGTCCCCAATAAATGCTCGCACATCCCATGGTCTGCTCGATAAGCCTTCTGACTTCCTCTGCAACCACATTCATCTCCGTGAGATCGGTTCCGGGGACTAAGCTACTCCCGCCAAGAACAGACATCTGCAGTCCAGCAAGCTGTCAGAATACCTTTGCAGCTCGCCTAGAATTCACCCACGTCTCGCTAAATGATTCAGGGGCCTCAGCGCATGAGAGTGCTGCTTCTTTGATATCAAGACCGACGTTGTTCCCTGTGACGGTACAATAGAAAAGAATCGGGCACAGTACCACGAATAGACACAGAGTTACCCAATTCAGAGGCAAGTGTCTCTGCTGGAAAATCACGGCACTCAACTGGATGTACCTTGTCGCGGCATTTCGGAGGACATGGAGATGCTCGCTTGGTATACCCGGGTTTAGCGATGATGGCATATACAGCAACAGCAGGAGATTCTGATAGCGGCAGTTGAGCCAGGGGATAGTATTGTGGAATGGTATTTGATCTCGCTCAAGTGGACTTACAAGACAGCCTTGAGTGTACCAGTCTTCGATCTTGTGGCGAAGATCTGCGATGATGGATCGTCTGGCAGAGTCTACCAATGAGATTGGAGTGGTGAAGTGAATGCGTTCGAGAATTTCAGATTCCAATTGTCGCAATGCGATGATGTGGCGGTTGATTTGTAGAGTGATGGTGAAGTATGCACGATCCGGAGAAGCATACTCGTCGAGTGTGATGCCTGGAAGGGGTATGTTGGTGTTTGGGTCCATCAGGCCAAATGGTAGACCCATCGAGGCGGAGACAATAAGATCGAATGTGTAGATACTCCAGAAGAGTCGGTGTCTCTCAATTTGTACTAAAGGCACATCTTTCGTATTCGACAGTTTTCGAGTCAAACCCAACTTCGTTATATGCCTAGTCAGGATGCCAGTAATTATCCATGGCGATAGACTTGGATCAAAGAATGAGTAGAGAGCTAAGAGTAGCAATTCTTCAACTGATTCCATATCGTTCCGGGATAGACAATCCTGGATGATGGCATGGTCTGAGACTTGGAACTTCGCGCATATATCGTCGGATACCTGACCAATACGTCGAAGTGTCGTGCAGCCAATGGCCAAGACGAGATAGAGTCTCCTTGACATCTTCTCCAAGCCGTCTGACAGGCCCATCATAACATCAACGTCCTTCAGAACTTCTGCTCTGTCGATGAAAGGATATGACCTATGAATATGGCGAAAATAAGCCTCAACAAGCTGGCGACCTGTCGTACTCCCAGGGGGTGGTCCATCTGTTCCTGGACTGGACTGTACGGCTGCTGACTCTGAATCAAGCATGGAGTATCGTGCCGCTGTTTCTGCATCTGCAGCATCCTCCCTCGAAAATGTGATCCGACCTGTGACATTATCATCTTCTGTCACACGGTCATTCAGGCAAACCGCAAGCCAGGTCGTCATTTCAGGTGGCAAATCCTGGTCGCTTCCCTTCTTCGTCTCTCCCACTCTCTCACCAAATGAGCACTTCAACCCAGCCTTCTCACAAATCTCACATCCCCTCTCCACCCTCACACACTTCCTCCTCAGCCCCCTACATCTCGCACACGCACTCGCCTGCGCGCCCCGCTTCCTCTTCGTCGCAATCCCAGCAGACGTCTGTTTTGCACTACCTTTACCGAGACGAAATCGATGGAGTGATCCTTCCATATCTCGTCCGATGTTATCCCGCGCGCAGAAAGATGATCATGATTGATCCTGAAAAGCGGGAGTGCGAAGATAACATGCGGATTGAAAGATTCCAAGAATTCCCTTTCTGGGACGAAGTGTAGTGGGGTGTTTGTGTTTAGGTGGAGTGGACCCCATATTGCGTGCTCGGCTATTTTGTTTGGCCCATTCAAAGATGGGATTTGAGGAAGCGAGGGGAGGGATGTATCCAGGACATCAGAATTAGCTAGTAGAATAACATGTCATCGCTGGAGTGCTACTTGACTTTTGTTTGTCTTTCAAATCTCTGATCTGTTTTCAAAACCCAAATGTAGAAAGTTCTGAAAGTTGGCTGTTACTTCTCATTCCGCTCTTCGCAAAGATGGTGAATGAATCGAGGCTCGCGACATTTACAGGTCAGCCACCCGCCTCGCCAGAACCCTCAACAAAACCGCCGTCCTCTACTGGGAAAACACCGCCGGCATAGAAGACCAACTCGACTACCTGCGCGTCTTCCCGGACCTCGGTGTCCGCAAGATGCAGCTCACCTACAACACGCAGAACTACTCCGGGGCGGGCTACACGGAGCTGAACAATTCTGGGTTGACGGGTTTTGGTAGGGAGGTGGTCAGTGAGATGGCGAGGTTGGGGATTCTGTGTGATTTGAGCCATGTTGGGCCGAGGACTTGTGCGGATGTTATTGCGTTTGCGCCGGAGGGGAAACCGCCTTGTTTTTCGCATGTGCTGCCGGCGGGACTGCTGGAGCATAAGAGGAATAAGAGTGATGAATTTATTAGGGCAATTGGTGCGAAGGGGGTTTCGTGGGATTGAGTCAGTTTGGACCGCATATGAGGAGGGGGAATGAGAGTACAATTGATGATTATGTGGAGGCGCTGGATTATGTAATTGGGTTGATTGGGGAGGATTTGGTGGGTGTTGGGTCGGATTCCAGTGAGGGGCATGAGAGGCCGAGGTGAGTTTCCCCGTTACTTGACGTAGTCCCTCGTAGGAATGCTTGGGGCAAATGTTGACGAGAAGTAGTGAATTCCTGAAATGGTGTAATATGGACAAAGGATATGCAAGGACCCTCACACCTTGGGGAGCACAGAAAGTCGTCAAGCCACTTGGCCGATTAGCCGAACGAGAGAAGTTGGCTGAAGCCATGGCGAGGGCAGGGTGGTCTGAGGAGAAGATGCGTAAAGTGCTTGGAGAGAATTGGCTTGCTTACTTAGAGAAGATATTTGGCGAGTAAGCAAAATATCGCACTTTTCATGTATCTCACGAACGAGCGAATCACTGAGACCCACATATGCCACATCTGGAACTGAAGGAACCGAACAAAGGCAGATAGCTCACAGCTCGAGTGTCTCAACTCAAGCCTTCGCTAACTCCGCTCTCTTCAACTCCACAAACTGCCCCAACACACTCTCCACCGCCTCCTTATAACTCTTCAACCCTCCAAAAACCTCATCCGTCTCCCTCGAATCCACAATCTGATACGCATCTCCCGTCGTGCCACCCATCGGTAAAATCCCCTCCTCAACAGCATCCGCAAACTTCTCCTTCGCAACTTCCAATGCATCATCAAACACGATCTTTCCTCCGTCACCACTTTGCAACAGGAATCCTCTGTTACCAGGGACTTTGGCTGTATCGAGAGCAGCGACATGAATCCGGGCTACATCGTCAATATGTGTAATCATAGCAGGCTTCTTGTCACCTTTGACTCCCAGAACGGCAGCGAGAGGAACCGCATTCGTGCTTTTTAGTATATCCTCGGATTTGGTGATAAGTTCTGAGCGGCCGATCACGAAGCCAGGCATGATATTGACGATTGTGAAATGTGGGGATTGAGTTGCGAGGAATTCGTCTGTCGCGTTCAGGGAGAGCGCTTTGGAATTGAAGTACGCTTCTGCTGGGCCACCCCAGGGAGCGGTGGGAAGGGGTGAGCGCCGGGTTTGAGGAGTGTAGGTGGTTGTGGAATCACCGACCATGAGGGCTGGACCGTCCATGATGCCTACGACGGAAGAGGTTATGACGATGCGTTTGATGGTGGGGTGGGAGAGGGCGGAGTTTAGGATGGAGGTTGTGCCGTTTATGGCGGGGAGGATGATATCTTTTTCCGGGTCTTCGGTCTGTGGATTCATCAGTACCAATCCTGATGAGTTTGAAGGTACATAGCTTGAAATAGTTCTGATCAGGAATACATACCGCGGCAGGCAATGGACTCGCGATATGCAAGACGCCAACAACATCCTTCAGCGCCTCGTCAAAAGCTCCCTTCACAGTGATATCCGGGACAACAGCAAATTCCACAACTCCCTTCTCAACATAAGGAGCGATCAGGACATGAGACTTTATAATCTCGATTTGCGCTGCTTTGCGGACTGAAATGCGAACTTTGTAGCCAGCTTGAAGAGCTTTGGCTAGGACAGCGAAACCAACGAAGCCAGTTGCGCCAGTAATCTGAGATTCCCATGTAAGTGAGTAGACAGAAATTGATGAGAGGGGTAAAGACATACGAATATGAGTTCTCCTGCCATGATTGCGAGATCTTGTATTTGTGTTAAAATCTATTGGCGATGTGGTTTTCAGTCGAGGAAGAATTCGAGTCAGGCTCGAGAGAACAATCTGGGAGAGTGTGAGGTATCGAAGAGTAATCCTTTCAAGCAAGTGACTTGCAGATAACAAAACTTTCCATCGTAAGCGTCCTCCTTCAATATATACCTTTCTTCACCCCAGCACCACAGCCTTGTAATTCTCGTTCCATTCTCGCTCCGCACAACTTCCAAGCAAGCCACAAAAGCATCACAAAGCATTCTCTTACCTCGCAAACCTTACGTACCTATACAATCCAATACGTACTCATGCCCGCCTCCAAAAGAAGACATCGTGAGGCCCGTTTGTCAGCAATTTGCTCTCCACCGTATACGCATTGCGTGGTGCCAGTGATCAGTAATCGGATTTTCGCAGAGTCCCGAACCTCGCTTGAGGACTTGGCGATGCAGGTTAGAGGGTGTTGATTGGAGAGCTGGGGATAAAGGCCGTAGGCTGAAGACGTCGTGCCTTTGTTATTCAGCATATCTGCGTGGTGGCTTGGTACTTGATGCAAGGGACGTGGTGATCGGTGGAAGATGGCTGCGACACTACTTAGGATGTCGGGAGGGTGGTTTGGAATGAGCGACCTCGGTGCTACGGGGTGTGAAGTGTGACTTGAGATGTGCTTGGCGTGGAGGATGAGTGAATGCTGGGTGCCTATAATAAATTGTGAGGAAATCCAGAGATCATGGGGAAAGTTTTGTGCATTGCACGATGTTGTAAACAGAAGCAGAAGCCTTGTAGGGACGCCCAGCTGGCATAGCCAGGAATCTAGGACACTGAATAGACTTAGGAAATGACTTAAACTCAGGCACGAACAGGATTCTGAGGCCGAAGCACTGCACGATCCATGAATATGAATGAATATATCATTGTCGAAGAAGTGGCCAGCCGAATAAGTCTTATGCTAATTGGTCGGAACCTCTGAGAGCATGGCCGGCACTGCCAGCGGTGTTAGACTCGCTGGTTTTCCAGTTGGAAATCCGGATTTCAAAAGTAACAATAAACAAGAAACTGCAACAGATCTGTAGTTGATAAGGAATAACTGGTCAAGGCACTTGCCAGGGCCATACTCTGAAGGAAGAGTATCTGGAGAAGGGGAAAGGCACAGCAGCAATGAACACAACGTAGATTTCAATTGTTCCCAGGATATCATCTTACACCCTTCCTCCGCTTATTCCACGCCTTGATCTCCTTCAAAGCACCCATTACCAGCGGGACAGCTATCGGTCCCAACAGCGGCAGATAAACAGCCACTTTATGCTCGTCGGGGAAGTAGACCTGTCCGACCATACTCTTCTCGAAGAATGCCTTCTCAGCAGCTTCTTCCGCGATCCTGGCATTCTCTAATCCTTCTTTGCCGCCTAGACCATCACACGCTTTGCGAAGATGTTCGATAGTGGTATATACACCATCTGCTACGCTGCGAGGAATACTGATGCTAGGTAGTGCGAGCGTGAGACGTGCAAGACTGCCCATTGTGCCGCTAGCTTTGAGGAGGAGACCTGCGCTGCGGACTCGGACTAGCGTCATGAGCCGGAGAGGCAGAGATCCGGTTTCTGGGGCTCCAAGGAGGGACATGAGTTGGTTGGAGAAGATCAGCATGGCAGGCCGAAGATCTGAGATGTCGGATTGAATCACCACGCCTCCCCATTGTGGGATCAGCCAACTCTTGCCTCCGCCTTCGACTTCCATGTCGCCGATGTAGACAATGAAGTTTACTGTTGGAGCACCGCCAATGCTGGGACTCAGCGGCCATTCGGCTGCATTAATAAAGCCGCTGAGATCTTCCTTCTTGAGGACGCTTCCACTTACGCCAGGTGTAGCATAGAGTTGAACTTGTGTATCGATTGTGAAGTTGCTGATCGCGGAGAAGCTTTCTAACAATGGCTTCATGTGTTCTTCGAGGGCTGCTTCGATCTCCCACGAGGAAGGGACGGCGGTAGGTGTAAAGAGAGAGAACGTTAGATGGTACGTCCGGGAGTATTTCATGGATCTGGTTGTCCATTTCGCCAGAGAATCCGCAACTTCTGGGGCCAGTGCCTTGGGACTTCGCTCTGGTGGAGCAGAGCTTGTGGAGAGTAGATATGCGATCATTGCCTGCTCCTCAGCGAATAGCCCCCTCAGAGTATTCGCAATGTAGTTTCCCAGTGTCGAGGAGGAGGAGGAGCTGGACGGTATCTGGTTCGGGGTATACTGGATATCGAGGATTGGAGCGTAAGATTGTAGATCCGCTTCCGTAGATGCTCCTGGAAGAAGTCGAATAGTCAAGGCCACTTCCTCATCTATGCCCTTGGATAATCCAGTCGTCTCTGCAGAGTTATTTGCAGGCGGGGAGAGCTGAAGTCGCAAATGATGCGCCGAGAAATCATTCAGATCGTCCAGCGCATGTTGTGTAGTTCGCAGTAGATGCTGAGCTTCATGATCTTGTAAAGAGTCTGCTTCTATCGATATCCGTAGTGGGAAGACTGGTCGACATGCCTATTTGTGTTAGAACGTAGTTGAAGTGAAGTGAAGCTTGAATCATACCCTCCCATCAGCCCAATCCATCATCTGGGAAAGCGGCAGATTCTCCCTGTGTATTGTCGTTGTCCTCCACCATATTGGCAGACCAACAAATATAATTGTAGCCCAAAACGATGCAATTACCCAGATTCGTAGCCTTATGCTCTCGGCGGATTCAGGGGGCGCCTCCTTCTTCGACGCGATGCCCACGGCATTCGCGGGCGCCTCTTCAGATGTCGAACCTCCAGTCTTTCCATCACTCTGGGTCTCAGCTCCAATCGGAACTGGAGGTTGTGATGATGTCGACATTATGGATTGTTGATCGTCGCATTTGGTGCCAGATATCAAATCAACATTTCGGTGTCGTAGCAGCGGGACGCGGAATTTACAGGGGCCGACGGGACGCGACCGAGACGCTGTGGGGCACAAGGGAAGGCTAAGGTACAGCCTCGTCCTCAACGGCCTGGTCCACTTGGCTGCAGCTCAAACGGACAGCAAATCCCCCTTCGCAAGACTTCCTTTTCCCGTCCTCCTGACTGGCTTTGTACAGTTCTGACTTTCTGACCTGCGTACTCGTCGATCAGATCCGAGACCACGGATGACCGGACTAAGCCACATCATCATAGTAGGAAGTATCACATCAGACGAGAAGTTTCACAACCACATGTGCTTGAAATATTTGCAAGAAAAGAGAAGGGTGTTCATCTTACAGCAGTCGGCAACTTCAAGATAGCCTTTTCCGGACATCAATATTGACCAAGCCCCTTGTATTTCTTTACCCCGCGAATCTCAATCCCAGCTCGCCGGAAAGGTTAGCGAATGATATTGTGGGGAGAGTGCCACTTCGCCTCTTGAGACTGCTTTGGGGATCGACCTTGCGGATGAGCCGAGGCACGCATCAGCTTATCCCAACTTCCCAATGAACGGAGGCAGGATGGGAAGTCTACCGGTATTTTAGTTATTCATTATGGCATCGACACGTCGCCTTCTCCATCTTCTCTTTCTCCTTTCTCCAAGCATACTCTCTTCTGCTCTCCCTTATTCCTGACCATTTGAGTAGTGAGATAGCAAAGCTTCATTTTGCCACACTTGAGACGCAGTACAAACAAGTACATCCCATATTTCGAGAGTCCGAGGACAAAAAACAGCATAATGCCAGGTTTGAAAACTAATCCATGTCCCATCGGTCCTCGCTAACAGCATTCCCAGTCCCTCTGACTGTCGCAGCTCCAGCTGCTCTAGCAGGTCTAGGATACATCAACGCCAGGACCGGGTTGAGCTACGACTGGAGATTACTAGGAAGTGCCGTGGGAGCTCAAATCAGAGGAGCAATCCGAGAGAAGAAAGACAGACTGAGCACATTTTATCTCCTTGAAGCCCATGCCCTGGGCAAGCAGGCCAATCATCCACTTCTCATCTTTGAAGGCCGGACCTGGACATACAAGGAGGTCTACGATACCGCTTTAAAATATGGACAATGGCTCAAAAACGTACACGGTATCAAACCGAAGGAGATTGTGGCTATGGATTTCATGAACTCGGATAAGTTCATTTTCGTGTGGTTCGGTTTGTGGTCGATCGGTGCCAAGCCGGCTTTCATCAATTACAATCTCAGCGGCAAGGCATTGGCACATTGCATTCGAGTTGCAAAGGCGAATCTGGTACTAGTTGATCCTCAAATCAGCGAGAATGTGACACAAGAAGTCCAAGATGAGCTTTCGGGGATTCGTTTCGAGGTGTTCACTCCAGAAATCGAAGCCAGGATCGCAACCATGCAAGCAAAGCGGGAACCGGACTCTGTTAGGAGCGATGATAAAATCCAGAACATGGCTATTGTCATCTTCACAAGTGGGACGACTGGTCTTCCTAAAGGAGCAATTGTCAGTTGGAGTAAGATCATTGTTGGAAGTGGTTTGGTACCTGGCTGGATGTCATTTACCAAGAACGACGTCTTCTACACCGTAAGTCCCTCTCCCAACTTGTCAACAAATCTGACACAACCCAGAGCATGCCACTCTATCACTCCTCCGCCAGCGTTCTCGGCTTCTGCACCTCCGTAACAGCAGGCGCAACCTTCTCCCTCGGCAAGAAATTCTCCACCAAAGTCTTCTGGGAAGAATGCCGCGCCACAAACGCGACAACCATCCAATACGTCGGCGAAACCTGTCGCTACCTACTCTCAGCACCCCCTCAAATCGACCCCGTAACAGGCGAAAACCTCGACAAGAAAAACAATGTCCGTCTCGCATTTGGCAATGGCCTCCGTCCAGATATCTGGAACAGATTCAAAGAACGCTTCGGCATCGAAGCTATCGCCGAGTTCTACACCGCCACGGAAAGCACCTCCGCAAGCTGGAACTACAGCCGCAACGATTTCTCCAAAGGAGCAGTCGGTCGGATCGGTACATTCGGATCTCTCCTCTTCGGCGGTGCAGCCGTAATGGTCGAGTTAGACTGGGACACCGAACAGCCCAAACGCGACCCCAAAACCGGGCTCTGCATCCGCGTCGAGAAAGGCCAGCCAGGTGAACTCCTATATAAATTAGACCCCGGGGACATAGAGCGGAAATTCCAAGGCTATTTCGGAAACAAGGGGTCTACGGAAGGTAAAATCATGCGCGATGTCCTGCAGAAAGGCGATGCGTGGTTCCGGACTGGCGATATGATCATCTCGGATAAGGAAGGACGGACATACTTCAGCGATCGAATCGGCGACACGTTCCGCTGGAAATCCGAAAATGTATCCACGAATGAGGTTTCTGAAGCACTAGGTAACCACCCGGTCGTCAAAGAAGCGAATGTCTATGGCGTGGAACTCCCGCATCATGATGGTCGCGCGGGATGTGTGGCGCTGGTGCTGGCGGAGGAGCCGAGTGAGAAAGTGCTGAGGGATCTGGCGGAACATGTCCATCGGAATCTGCCGAGATATGCGATTCCGGTTTTCTTGAGGCTGACGAAGGAGATGGAGTTGACGGGGACGAATAAGCAGCAGAAGCATGTGGTGAGGAGTCAGGGTGTGGATCCCGGGAAGATGGGGGAGGATGTGTTGTTTTGGTTGAAGGATAGGACGTATGTCCAGTTTGGGGAGAAGGATTGGAGGGAGTTGAATGGGGGGAGGGTGAAGCTGTAATTTTGATGGCGGGCTGGATTGGAATGGGAGGATAGCGATCCTCGCTGAGGGATTGCTTGATGAGTTGTCTTCTAGCGGTTTCATAAATAATATTATATGCTAGCTCTTGACTGCTGCCGATGTTGTAGAAATGACAGCTGCTGTACGGTACTTGCTTGCATCGACTATTTCCCTGGAATAAATGAACACGTACTGCATCATGTCTCACGATGTATCTTCTCAAAGAGAAGTCGATCATTTCAAACTCAGCTTCAAATATCACGAAGCACGCGCGAGAGTTATCATGTTGGAAGTCCTTGAATTTGAATTGCTGCCCGCCCATTTCTCATCTCTTCTCCCTGCACGACTTTCTCCTCTCCTGTCTCTGGAAATAACAAAGGAAATAACATAGGAAATTGACACGTTTCATTTAACATCCACCATCCTTCCCACCCTATTTTGTGGGAATAACAAAGGGAAAACAACGACAGACGAAATAACATGAGAAAGAAATGGGACTCTGCCACCACCGCTACCAGTATTGCTGCTTCTCAAGATGTTGCTTGTAGCAGCGGTATGACGAGGCCATCAAGTGTAGATTGTGTGCGGTAATTGCTGCTTCGGAGGTTTAGGTTGTGCGGATGATGTGTTGGAAGGAGACTCATCTGCTGATGATGGTCTTTGGTGGATCGTCGGTGTTTGCTGCTGCGCGGTCTCTGGAGCTGTGATGTGGATTGAGGAGATGTTCGAGAGGAAGAGGGCGTTCAGGTGTTGCTGCTGGGTTTTCGTGAGAGGTATGAGATCAGTCTGCATCGTATAGAGACTCGGAGATACCTGCTGCATCGACGGCATCTCTGACGTCTGCAGGTGATTGCTCGTAATCGTCGATAATGCCTCGGAACTTTTCACCCATCTCCTTGACGCCACTCAGCAAGCGAGGAACATCTTGCTGCAGCACCGTCTCAAGCTCTTGCTTTTCATACTTCGCATCCTCCTCAATCCAGGCATCTTCGGCGTCATTTTTGAATTTCTCGGTAGCAGCTTCGGTCTTCTCGATTTGCTGAGAGATGAGTCGCTGAGTTTTCTGGACTTGCGTTACTGTCTGGGCAGTTGTGTGAACAGATTGCATCACTTTTGCGAAGTGTCTAGCGATAGACGCCTTTTCCTCTTCAGCGGTCTCTTGCTGCAGTAGGATATCTGCAAGGGCTCGGGCATGTTGCTCTTGAGAAGCTTGCTGCTGCTGTTTCAGGGCTGCAACGATTTGGTTATGGCTAGCTTTAGTCACTTGTTCCTTCATAGCCTCCTTGATGTGATCCAGCTTCTTCTTCAAACTGCTATTCTCCTCTTTCAAGTCTTCTAGTGACATAATCGATCTTTCAACATCTTGTGAGTTGGCGATTGAACCCTCATGAGAACTTGGAATTGACGGACTTGATCGTGCCCTAACAACTGTCGCGGAAACACCAGACGGATTAGTCGCTGCGTGCGGTGATCGTGATATTGCGATAAGGTCCGACGTCGAAGCCTCGATATGAGGTCTCTTGCTCAAATGGGCAGCAGTTGATGCCGTAAGACCTGCCGCGTCGGCTGATCTCTTACTTCTGCGAGCTGAAGGCGATTGGCCACGAGGCGGCAAAGTTGCATTCTTGTCTGTTGCTACACGCTTCGAAATACCATCCTCGATTGCTGCATTGTTGCCGCTGTCTGCTTTCCCGGTCAAGTGAGGATAGATGTCGTTAGCTGCTGTTGCGGCCTGGAGTCTCTGAGCTGAGGGCTCAGTGTTCGAGGTTACTACTTCTCCATCGCGGGAGAGTCTATTGCGCAAGGGGTATCTGCCTGAGCGACCATATGAGGGAGGTTGGTTGTCATCCATCGTTGCTATGTCTCCCTGTTAGTGTCGATCTGTCTTGGCCTAAGAGAAGTAAGAATCCACTAACCTGGTCTTTAGTGGTTGTGCAATTTGATCGCCGCTCGCAAGCAATGCGTATGATTATTCAACAGCAAAGATGTGTGGGTTGATGTGGGCTGAGGAGACGATCTGCGCGGGAATGTCGGTGGGTAGAGGAGAGGGAGTTGCTGTTTGTCGAAATTTAACCTCCTTTTTGATTGCGAAAGGGGCTGAAGATAAATTCCCGCTAAGGTATATGATTCACACGCTAGCAAATTTTAAGCGCTAGGCGCATGTTGCTGTGTCTAGAAGACTCTTTCGTGGTGGTGCTGGTGAGTGGGTCCTCGCTTATGTCATAAGTAAACAATGAATGGGCCACTTCGCGTTCGCGCTTCCAGATTCAATTTTGTATCCAGATGGTGAAGTTGGCAATTGTAGATTTGTCCTGTCATAGATATACTTCAGTTTTCAAATGGAGAGTGGTTATTGTTGACGTTATGGCCCTGCTTTGGGCAAGTTTTAGTTTCATCATCTGCAACATCTGCTGCTGAGGATTCTGTTTGTTCGATGCCGACATGGAAAAGCCTATCCGGGAAAGTCACCGTTCGACGACAATTGTATTGGAAGATGGATTCACGTAGACATATAGTGGGCGTATCAAGAGACTGTCGCGCAAATCGAGTCTAAATCCACTTTTATGTGTTACAGCGAAAGAGAACTTACTCCTTGCAGTTTGCAATTCTGACCTTTGATACGAGATAAAGCACGGTTGCTCTTAGGATGTAAAGAAGCGGCATGTAAAATATTCATGAGGAGCGGGATATATGGCATAAGAGAAGAGCATTAGTGACTGATATTACGTGTGACATAGAGTTTCAATTCGAAAGTCTCGAAACACGGACTTTCGAGAAACATCAAGAGGTCACACTTTAATATGAACTCACAATGAGTAACTCAAGCGGGGATTTCAAAATGAGATTGAAGAGATTATTGAAACATGATGCTTTAAAAGATGTTAGTTAATTCGGTAAACCTAAATAGAAATTAATATTTATTAATTCAGAGAAGTTGACTGATTAAGTAAAACTTACTAATTCGGTAATATTAGATACTTCAGTAAAGCTAATGCATTTCTTAATAGTAGTTAATTAAATAAAACCAATCGATTCTGTAATAGTAATTAATTTGTATATTTCCTAATTTCGTAATATTAGTTTATTTTATAAAACTAAATGATTCAGTACAACTAATTAATTCAGCAACATTAAGTAATTCGGTAAAATTAATTCAATTTGTAATATTGGTTAATTCAGTAAAATTAAGTAATTCGGTAAAACTAAGTAATTCTGTAAAACTAACTAATTCGGTAAAGCTAATTAATTCGGTAATATTAACTAATTCGGTAAAACTAAGTAATTCTGTAAAACTAAGTAATTCGGTAATATTAACTAATTCTGTAAAACTAAGTAATTCGGTAAAACTAAGTAATTCTGTAATATTAGCTAATTCTGTAATATTGGTCAATTCTATAAAACTAAATAATTCGGTAATATTGATTAATTCTGTAATATTAACTAATTGTGTAAAACTAAGTAATTCGGTAAAGTTAAGTAATTCTGTAAAATTATGTAATTCGGTAATATTAGCTAATTTTGTAATATTAACTAATTCTGTAAAACTATTTAATTCTGTAATATTAAGTAATTCTGTAAAACTAATTAATTCGGTAAAACTAAGTAATTCTGTAATATTAATTAATTCTGTAAAACTAATTAATTCAGTAAAACTAAGTAATTCTGTAAAACTAATTAATTCGGTAAAACTAAGTAATTCTGTAATATTAATTAATTCTGTAAAACTAATTAATTCAGTAAAACTAACTAATTCTGTAAAATTAACTAATTCTGTAAAACTATGTGATTCTGTAAAATTAAGTAATTCAGTAAAACTAATTAATTCTGTAAAGTTAGCTAATTCTGTAAAACTAAGTAATTCTGTAAAACTAAGTAATTCGGTAATATTAGTTAATTCTGTAATATTAACTAATTCGGTAAAACTAAGTAATTCGGTAATATTAAGTAATTCGGTAAAGCTAATCAATTCTGTAATATTAAGTAATTCTGTATTATTAACTAATTCGGTAAAACTAATTAATTCTGTATTATTAGCTAATTCGGTAATATTAGCTAATTCTGTAATATTAATTAATTCGGTAAAACTATGTGATTCGGTAAAACTAAGTAATTCTGTAAAACTAAGTAATTCTGTAAAACTATGTGATTCGGTAAAACTAAGTAATTCTGTATTATTAACTAATACTGTAAAACTAATTAATTCAGTAAAACTAATTAATTCGGTAAAACTATTTGATTCGGTAATATTAATTAATTCTGTAAAACTATATGATTCGGTAAAACTAAGTAATTCTGTAATATCAAGTAATTCTGTAAAACTAACTAATTCTGTAAAACTAATTAATTCTGTATTATTAGCTAATTCGGTAATATTAGCTAATTCTGTAATATTAGCTAATTCTGTAATAGTAAGTAATTCTGTAAAACTAAGTAATTCTGTAATATTAATTAATTCTGTAAAACTAAGTAATTCGGTAATATTAACTAATTCTGTAATATTAAGTAATTCTGTAAAACTAAGTAATTCGGTAAAGTTAAGTAATTCTGTAATATTAAGTAATTCGGTAAAACTAATTAATTCTGTAAAACTATGTAATTCGGTAATATTAGCTAATTCTGTAATATTAGCTAATTTTGTAAATCTAGCTAATTCTGTAAAACTAATTAATTCTGTAAAACTAACTAATTCTGTAAAACTAATTAATTCTCTAATATTAAGTAATTCTGTAAAACTAATTAATTCTGTAAAACTAATTAATTCTGTAAAACTAATTAATTCTGTAAAACTAAGTAATTCTGGGATATTAATTAATTTTGAAAAAATAACTAATTTGATAATATTCGCCAATTCAGTAATACTAATCCACTTCTTAATATGAATTAATTTTGGTAAAGCTTATTAATTAAACAAAACTACTCCGGTTATCGATATTTATTCTGATAACGGCTTGCACACTTCAGAAATCCTAAACGACGATCACTTGAACTCAAGCCCAAAATCCACGAGGAATCTTAGATGAAGCTCAAAAGGCACGTGCTTGTAGAAGAAAGCTTATATACGATTGTTTGCCTATTCTGTGCCATTCCTTCTAGCACAGCAATTAAATCGCTGAAAATGCTCCCGGACCAAACTGACGCAAGTCCAGCTAGAGAAAGAGATACAGCCCAACAAACTACAATCGTACAATTGCTTGTATTAGAATAAAGAAAAACTATTCCAAAGTGGCTGGTCAGCCAGAACAACAACAATGGAAGCAATCATGAATCGAAGACTATTGGCTGAGAGAACATAAAAGTGCCCATTTTGTGGTCCTTTCAAACAAGACAGCGGAAAGAAACAGCCCGAACATTCCCGTACAAGACCCCTCACGTTTCCAGTCTCAGAGCATGGAGTCCAATCTCAACCATCCATGTAGCATTCCATCGCGTGCAAAACATCGATATTCACCATGCGCAACATTTTGAAAGTCATTTACCGTCGCTGCGGTCACTTCTATTTCATCGTTGATGATGGCTGCCCAGCGAAAGAGTGCCCTGCCCAAAATATTGCCACGGAGCATTTCGATTCATATTGTCCCGAGTGTCGTGCGCACCGCATTGAACATGGCAAGAAGTGTAGAGTTATGTAGATACTAGTTATGCTTGAATCTAGAGTGCTGACATGGATCTACTCCAGCAGAAGAATTCGCTTAAGACCTAAAGGAATATATCTATCAACAGAGCCGACGCTTCAACGCCTACTCGTACTACTAACCACATTGCCTTTATGACTATGAACTACTTGATGTTTAATAAAGCCTGATTTGTACAGGCTAGAGACTCCCAGGCTCGTGTCCTCTAGCGGGTCACCGGGATGAAGACTGTTCCAATGTTTGAGACTTGTTCATGCACGAAACAGGGTGCTGTGATGGTCATGGAAACTAAGAGTAAGCTCTGTATCAACTGAGACAACCCAAGAACAAGGAACACTTTTGAGGCTCATGTAAACAAGTGCTTTGTAAAGCTATATATCCTCTACTTGGTATTTCGAAACCACCCTCCCACCGTAATATCTCTGCACCTCGAACTATTCCCTGATATCAATCAGAACTTACCAACACAGATAACCATTGCAGCAGACTTCTGAACTGCAGAATCTAACTTCAACATGTGTAAATTGCAACCCCAATTGTTCGAGTGCGGGCGCCCCGACAAGATTTCGAACGGCGTCTGCTGCGCGCGAGAAATGCTCGCAGTCAAGCGAGACGGCCGTACACAAGGACTTTATGATCAGTGCCCTGACTATTACTGGGATCCCACTCCGTATGTTTTACCATTCAAGTGCGATGCCTGTACAAAAGAAGATCGCGGTCGTGAGAGAGCTCGGCAGCTGGGGATCGAATATGTCCCTCCTATCAAACCTGCCGAGACAATCAAGAAGGCAGTCGGCTGTGGCGCGAAGATAGCGAGAAGACTGACTGGAGGTTTGGCACGATCAGTCACTCATACGTTCAAGAGAACCCGTGCTGGCACAGTGAACTTAGTTCGGAACCACCAGGACTACTGGGATGCCGGTCTGAACAGAACACCATTTATGCCTACAGAACGAGATTCAAGCTGAAGTACCATTTAGACAAGTCCCAGCAAGAACCTTCCACCAAAGCCCATTCAGCCCGGGACAGGGTTGAGAAAGCTCGAGTCCAAGTTCTTTTCGAGTCAAGTCGTAACGCGATGCTACTCGACCAAGACAAATCTTCTTGCCCCAAAAAGCGCCCCGGCTATCGAGTACCTACACAGTTAGAGCTCGGCAAGATTGAGGCGAAAATATCTCAACATAAGGGGAACTAGGACTCGCTCATCCCCGCGACTACCTGCGGTTGAGCAATCCCTCCAAGAGAGAAATGCATGTCGGCCACATGGCCATTAGGCGAGTGGACATCAACCAGCAGAATGAGAGCACAGGAAGAGGAACAGGAATAGAAAATGTATCAAAAGAATTCAAAACATTCTAAAGCCATGCCGTGACATATTTAAAGAGTGATTAGACCTCCGCTAACGACTAGCAAGTGATACCACATCCATATATGCATCTAGGTACCGACCTCGTAACGAAACAAGACAGACGTACAAAGTAAAGCATTTTGTGGTAGCTCTACTGGAATGGACGTCTCAAAACCTTGAAAGCTTTTTGGAACAGTTATGTCTTGTAGCGCGCTCAGCACACTTCTAAATACTGACATTGAAAACGATGGTCTCGACGACGCTCCACCCCTGAGGTATGGGAGACCTCCCTTCCTGATGAACTCAGGTCCGTCAACCTGCACAGCACGACTGTCTTGTGATGTGTGAAGCTATTGACATCAAGGGGAGTAAAGGTATTGATAATCCCGATGTTCATACTGTAAATGAGTATGAAAGCTAGCGAGGATAAGACATCCAAGCCTCCGATCAAAAGAAAAGTCTAGGAAGGTATGGGTCACTCCCTGCTGTCCTTTGTCTCTCGACCAGCTATCAGCCTCCAACTCCAGTTCCCACAACAGAAACCCCAATCGCATCTCCCAGGGTTGCGATTAACAAATGGCTCCTCACGCCGAGCGCAACAGCCGATAGTAGCAAAAAGCCCTCGAACTCTTCACTACACTTGCTCTCCACTATCAGTTCCGTCTCCATTCTACCTATAGCCTTCAGATCACACAATCTAGCCAGAGTCTTCTCCTTACTATCTCTCAATTCGACTTCACTCCCTCCCTCTGTTCGCCACTCCAGCTTGCCCATGCCAGGATAGTAAAATTGGTGAGACCCAGTCGATAAGCCGGGGTACATTGTAATCTTTTGATCACGATATTGTAGATCGGTATTGAATGAGGTGAATTTGTGAAAGGTTGCTGTGCCGATTTCGCCGGTGGTAGATCCTTGAGTCACAGTGACGTGGGGTTTACTGCTTTTTGATGTGATCGTATAAAGCGGTTGAGAATCTGTGACAGAGTCGGCCTTTGAGACGCTCGAAACATTCTTCCTTTCTGGGTCGGGTGTGATGATAAGTGTAGTGTGTGGGGCGTTCGGAGGTATATGCCCTCCTTGGAAGCCATTTTTAGAAGTATTCATTTTGTTAATCGAGGTAGAGAATGGCGCGCGCTACCTTGAATTCTTGGTGGTCGAGTGCCCTCACCTTAAGTATAGTCTAATGGATGAATAGCAAATGCCGTAAGCAGGGTGAGAGTGGCACAGCCCTTCGTATCTTGGGAGCCTCCTTGGCGGCAGACCATCTCCATACTCACGGGTCAAGCATTTCGCGAAGCGTGGGCTCCCCGCAAAGCCCAAGAATTGAATACGACATAGTCTGCCTCGACTCATGCATGTGTGGTTTGTAACACTCTCCTCACAAGGCGTACTACCGCGGCCCCTAGTCTGCAAAATTTTGGCCTCTGAAGCTCTTTTCTATCTGGACCAAAGTCTTACTGCATATATCTGTCCCAAAGTACTCCAATATCTGAAGGAGATCCCAGCAATCATGGTCAAGCAGGTTTGCACGGCCAACCGTGGCGTGACCAAAAGAATCGAAAATTTTACTGCCCATATTTTACTTCTTGCTATAGCATGATCTATAGTGGGATAGGTCATTGAAGACAATGATAAGTCATCCCTGAATCAGGGAGATGTTGGAAAATTAGATATAATCCACCCCTGATCTCCCGGCTCCAGTCGCTAAGCAAACAAATATCGCAACTGCTCCTCATCCATGCAGCTCCAAAGATGCGCGTACGACCAAGAATCAGTCCCTAAACTGTGCTCTCGGCAGTCATCTAGTATAGCATAGTTTTGTCTGTGCGAGCCATCGGGGAATGGAGTTCCTTTCACCCACCCACGAATCCGAGAGTTGTTCCGCTCCAGAAAACTCTTGGCAATGACAACAAAGGCGCATTGCCAGAGCAGATGGTGGACTCCCATGGCTGCCAAGTAGTCTTTCGCCCGTCCCCAGTCCCGTTGCTGAGTGGCAGAGCGCCAGGATTGTGCCCATGGAGCGTTCAATTGAGCTAGCTCATGTCCGAATTTTAAGTCTGCTGTAAGGAGGGCGACAAATACTTGTGGTTGCTCGTCCTCGAGAACATTCTCGTCGACTAGGTCAAACAAAGTCTCATCTCGGTGGTTCCAGCGAGTCCAATTTACTCCCACAATCGTCTGGCAATAGTGGCTCTGCTGTAGAAAGCGGATTGCTGATTTGAAGTACTCTCCCCCAGGTTCCCAGTTCCGCAGCAGGATTTCCAGAGTGCGAGGGGCTAGCTCTGTAGACATCGACAATAAGCGAAGACTTTCGGAGTCTGTTCTTGTTGAGAAGAACATCAGCGATGAATTGACCAGAGGATCCTCTTGTATTGAAAGTCCAGAGAGGTCTTGTGACATGGATGAACGGTGACTTGGGCTTTGAGCGAAGTGAGTTACTGATGAGCTGCTGGAGGATGTCGTGACAGGCGAGAATGGTTGATACATGAAAGAAAGACTTTCCGATTGAGTTGATGGGGAGCTCAGATTACTGCTGTAATTGCCATCGCTTAAGGTTTGGATGTATTTGTTCGGCGACGAATTGCGTGATGACGATTGTGCTGGCTCTGGTGTACTGGAACTGAACTCTGAGTGGTGACTTTGATCGCCCGTTTTTGATCTGTACTTCCACATTTTCCACTCATCAAGCTTCATCTTGTAGGATCGGGCCCTATCAAAAGTTAATAGGAAAAAAATAGAATGAGGTGATGAACTGACGATGCTGTAAAATTGTGCTCGCGAGTCATAACATCTCGAACTTTTCCCAAGGTGAAGCCCTGCCTGATGTAAAGATTTTCAATCTCATCTTTGTAGAAGTCCCAATTCTTAGGCATGATGCTGACTTTGAATGATCCACTCCAGCAGTAAGTCGGAAGCTGGCTCCTTTCCAGACCTAGCGAACAATGGGAATACCTGGGTACAAGAATGGAACGGAAAATCTCGAACTAGGAGAGAAGAAGCAGGTAAGACCAGCCCCTGATGCAAATTTTGCCCGCTGGAGGGCCTCATCTTTGGTACGGCAGCGATCTCGCATCAGCTGCAGGTTGTGGTTTTCAGTGGCTGAAATCTCAGCATCAGGCGGGCGAAGAACCCCCCACGCTGATAGGCCTGCTGCACTTTCATCCCACGCAGGGGCTCACCGCCGCCCCTGATTTGCGGAAGCGTGCTGCAAGGACGCCGTGGCATGGTTCAGAAGTATTGATTTTGCATGTTGGGAAAAAGCAGCGTTCCCAGGTTGCGCAATCCTCTGGTGATGACTGGCTTTGGTAGATGGATGCTGAAACAATCCAGATTCCGTATACCCTTGGTACGATGGGCGCTCACTGGCATATTCGCAATGCGCCGGTGCTGGAAGGTCATTGTTAAAAGGGCGGACTCGAATTTGGGTGACCCTGTCATGAGAAGGTATTGCTCTCACCAATCTGCGATCCGAATTTTTGCGACATCAGCCAATCCAACCATGTTTCTTGGATTGCGCATCTGCTTCAGCCGTGACACCTCGGGAATAAACTTCTATGCTCGCTGTTGAATTTTCCAAATGTGATCGATATGAATTGATGTTCATAGATGAATCTCACATTGCCTGCACTTCTTTGGTTTCGTACGAGGCACAGGCCAGGAACTGATCGATTGAAATGAAATTCTCGTCAAGCCTGACACAATACGACGGCTCCCGACGAATACCGTACGTCACGGAGTATTGCTTTTGCCAGAATTATGCTTCCTCCATCGTCGCTCGCGAACCTCCCACTTCAACATGTCTAACAAGGATTCGTACCATGATTCGGGGATAGCGACCTTTTGGCGTATGAGTGTTTCAAGCATATCAATAAACTGCTCCCAGTGCGTGTTGAACTTAGCTTCATGGAAGACTGCGTCTTGAGAACAACGCTGTTGGAGAGCAAGTGACTGCCCGGTACTAATCTCAGACCTCAATCCTCCGAGTAAATCCGTCCCAACAATGAAGGTTGTGCAGTTGACCAGAAGATCAATCGCATCGGTGGACATTACTTCCTGTAGGTGTATTGGCTGGAGTTCAAGAGCCTCGTGAATATCTGGCACGCTCATGGATGTGTACAGTTTGAGCCACCACTTATAGCTCGGAGACTTGCAGTGGTATTGATCGTCAGGCAACCACCTGCAAGCATTGAGAACTTTCGCTAGAAACGGAAGCCTATCTTCTTGAAACAAAGTTTGAATGATCAGATCGAAAAAGTTTTCCGCATCCATGCAGGAGGGACAGAAAAGGGATGTTTCGCAGCCGTCGTCCTCACGAAGAGCGTGGACGTGGGAACGAATCGATCTCCCTGAGACCCAAAATTTGTGTAAGAGCTGAACTGCTCCGCCGGGAGTGCAATTGCCGATCTCATCTAAATTCAATGTCGGTAAAACGCCGTAGGGAGATTAATGGTGATCGAGATGGAGCTGAAATACGGTGGTCGCTGGCTGGATTTTCCGGACCGTACATCGGACTCGTGGGACTGTATACTGGGCTGCTTGGACTGTATGTTGCAGGTTCTAGTGAGTATACTGGACTTCCCGGACTTTCCGTTATCTGGTGGCGACCTTCGCTGGTTAGGCTCACATTTGACTTATGTGCCCGTGGGAAGGAGCTGGACCATACTCATTTGAGATTTTTCATGAAGTTCAATCGACTCACACGACACCGCTTCCACGATGATGTCTCTACTTCCTGTGTGGAACACCCTTTCAGTATTCGTTATGTTTGGCAGGCATTCAAGAAAGTTCAATGCCGCCCTACCTTGAATCCAATCGACATTATCCATCACTATCTCCGTGCCCATGTCTGTCGACTGATACTGTTGGAGATCCATGCTTGTGTCGACCGAGAAGAACGTCTGTGAATCCATACTTGTGCCTGCAGATTGATACTGGAACATGTCCGTGTTCGTGCCAACTGATGTATATAACTTCTTCACCCCAAGAGCTCTATCTCTATCCTCCTCCGCGGCCTTGAGAAGTGATCGTATATGTAATATCTCATGGATCGCTGCTGCTCTGTCTCATTTGATAATGCTCATCGCGTGCTTGTGCCAAGACAGCCCGAGCTCCATCATCGAACCATAGAGATCCTCCAAGAGCCTCAAGTATTTAGACCTTACGAGGAACACATCTGCCGATGTCAAGATATGAGGGTAGTAGCGGGCTTTGAGACCGTCGAGTTGCTTTTTATATCTCTTGAAAAAGCTTTCGGCTATCACGAAGAAAGAGCTTTCCAACACCAGCTTCGGTGTGGCCGTCGCGAGAAGAATTCGCTTGGCGTCAACCCACTCTATAGCCCTATAGGCTCTTTTCCAGAACGGTTCTGCATCAGCAGATTGGAATTCTGGGCTTGGGTATGTTCCGTTGGAGTACTGCTGTCGCTGCGACTCGTGGCATTCCAGGTCTGCTTCGATACACGTCCTTCCTAGCTGCAGCTTTTCTTGGGAACAAACCTTCTCTTCAATCAGTTGGAAGATGGTCCCTCCCGAGAACGTTCTGAATTGGACATCGAAGAGATAATGGTTGTCCAGGATAAGATCCTGAGACACTTTCAGATACAATCCATCAGATTGCCATTTAAGTAGTACCGCCTGCAATGCAACGGCTGGTGGCGCCCATTGAACCAACGAGAGAATGTCCTTCGCATCGGTTCCGCTAGTGCGAAAAGTGATGCCATAGATGGCAGCAAAAGCTTCCTGGGTTGGAAGATCAATATCTGAGACAGGTTGCCAAGGAAACGTGCCAGGCGGCTGTCCTAAGGATAGTCTGCTCGGCTGCGGAGCTTCAAATGCGGATTCTATAGTCGTGGAGATCGGAGACGTGATGCATCGAACACTGTGTTTTTGAGCTCGTCGACTAATGGCAGAAGTATTCTTCCTCCATCCCAAGCTTTCAAAATACATTCGATAAGCTCGAGTTCTGATCAAGAATATCAGCAAAAAGAATGAGGTATTTCCAGCAAGCTGCTCACGATGCCTCAAATTCATGGTCCGCTGCCATGATGGCACGAACTTCTTTCAGTGGCTTTCCCTCTTTCAGGTAGAGCCGCCGGATTTCGTCCGCATGATTGCTCCAGTTCTTCGGCATTTTTCTGACGACACGCAACGGATTTTCCTTCTGGTCGATGAAAGTGTTGTTGTTCGAAGACTCGAAATCAAGTGAAAAGATGCTTGGATGATTGCATCTCTGGAAAGGTGCAATTACACCTGGTGCTTTGGCATGGGGAACCAAGCCACAATTCTGCAGCCTGACATCCTTGGCAGCTGAGCCTTTCCCAGACACACCGAAAAGTGGCAGAAAGGTGCAAAAAGGTGCAACCACTTGAAGCGACTTGTCGCATATCTCGTTTGTAGCGACTGAAGCTTACATCCGTGAAAACAAATCCATCCCTTGGGCGCCTTACGTTTTCCAGAGGGGCCAGCTCCAGGCCTCGATCGCCAGAAAAACCCACGTTCCAATGTCGTCACACGGCTGCATGAAGCTTCGTTGTCGAACATCAAACGTCGTGATTTCCCCGCGGTGAATTCCAGGGTTGAAGACATTCCGCTGCAGGGACGACGTTCAAGTGACAGTCTAGACCATCGGAACTTTCATCCCTCAGACAGTTGCCCATGCTCAAAGATCTAGACCTGATGCCGTCAGATAAGGTTACTGCCATGCACCGTGCCGTAAGCGCCTCTGGGTCGGGCCTCCTGAGTCGTCAGTCGCATGTCTTTTCCGGCGTCAATCTGACCAAAAGAATAGTAAATAAAGCCGGGTGAGGGGATACAAAACAACGTTGTGCACATCGAAGAGGCGTGTGGGAGAGGTGTCGTACAACAGGGGTTTTCTCCAGAGTTCCACTGTGTTCCGGTCCGAAAGATCAGCGCTGGCTGGATCGGTTGCAGCATTCTGCACCTTTTCCCACAGCTTTCCCCACGCGACGACTTCGGCATGCACTTCCAGCCTTGACTTGCCTCTTGCCCAGGCAAGTGCAGCGCAAAGTGACGGGAGCGTTGCACATTGCCCCTTATTTTGCACCTTTCTCCCCCACGCAGGCACGATGATATCGAGTTGATATTTTCCACGACAGACTCGGGTACTGGGTTTTCTGAGCACAGATGGAAGCTTGTCAGTTGCACTCGCATAACTTTCTGTATTGCACCTTTATATTGGCGCAAAAATTGCGAACCACCAGGCCACGTCGTCGGTGTATATAATATGATGGCTTTCCCTCCCATTCCTTTCCTTCCGTACCACTTCCCTTGGTATCTTATTTGGATATCTCCAGCTTTGTTCCATTCTCTCTCACGCACATGAGAAAGACTACTTCAACTGAGATCGACCACAAACAAATATCATGAAGCCATCTCAACGCCAGCCCAGAGAAGTCAGACCCAATGGCCACTTGACCCAGTATGTATACTGTGGCTAGCACCTTGAAATAAGTGCTCGAGCGCAACTGACCATTCATGAACAGGGCCTCTTCCACTTTCGCAGATAGCTCTTCAACCCTCTTCGAACCAAGCTATGATGCAACCATCACATATGATTCCGATCTTTCGAACTTGATCAACGCATCTCATGTGTCCCACGCCATTGCGTCGAGCTACCATGCCCTTACAACTCAAGCTCTGCTCCAGCACAACACCCGATACAGCTGTCCCCGTCGCAGCTCTATCGAATTTGACACAACTCGTGCACACCATACCAGTCAAGTCTCAGCCAGCCTTGACGAGCTCCGTGTCGAACTGGCGCCACATCTTCATACCAACGCACCACAAGGCTATGTCGATACCACACCCATGGCCTTGTTCGAGGCATACCCGTCGTCCCAGTACCAGCAGCTCGGCAACTACAACTCAATCACTCATCTGCAGTCCGGCTACACCCCGCCTCGCACCACGCCAGAAGGTGTGCAAGAGCGCAATGACTCCATGAAAGCCGAACTCGGCACCACTCAAGGACAGAATCCTGGATGCTTGACGTACTGGGTACCAGATCGGGAACGCTACATGTATGCGAGAAGAAATGATCGAGACATGACCAATTGGGGAGAGGATCTTTCAGGTGTTGGTACACATTTTAACGCCTACGCCCACTCGGAAGAGACAACCCCGAATGGCATTGTTGGTGAAGAAGGGTGGAATGCCACGTGATAGACCCAGCTCAAGGCGCGCAGATCTGACAAGAGATGACAGAAAAGTATGTTGAGAGACTGCGAAAATAATGCTTTGACTTTGGTTAGATGAAATGAAAGGTGCTTCTTGACCTCCCCCCATCGGACATGAAATTATGGGACAGATATGACGATGAGGCTCCAATAACCTCTCTCGCTCTTCCGGATTGACGATGATGTGTTCATGCTATTCTAGTTGAAGCTCTCGTGATGACTGATGAAAGGGGTTTTGGGGGCCAAGTGAAAGATGAGATGGAATGACGAGAGGAAAAAGCAAGTATAAGCGAGTCTTAGGGGAACGCTAAAAATAGGCTCGCTAAGCCTTACGTCGAGGTCGTGGGCAGGCAAGCAGGCTTCATAACTCGAGATTATCTTGCATCTTTCTCTTTCACGTCTTCGCTTGATGACAGTACCTGCTCTTATCGCTCGACTCGTACAGATTGATTGCATCTCGTCAAGTTCTGTCTCTCGTCTCCCCATTTGATCCTCTTTACATTAGATCCCAGCAAGGGCGGCGCAAGAATATCGCCCGACCTTTTGTCAACGAGTGCTGCAACTGCGTGAAAGAGCGAGCCTGTAGATTTCATTTCAGGCCTGTTTGTGGTGGCTGTATTGTCCTCGAAGTGTCGAGCTTTGCCTAAATGCCAAAGACTACACCAACACACAGCAATTTCATGAAGCTGATCGGGATCGAAGATTCTGAATTCTGTCATTTTTGTGGTTTTCTGTCATATATTTATGAAGGGGGCTCACCAGACTCGGGCCAGCCCTTAACTCTTCCCCGGATGTGCCAGCGGAGCCGAATGGTGCAAAGAGCATGTCAGCCCGCCCCCTTTCACCGGTTCAGGAAGCTCACAAGAGCATCAAGGGGTGGTGATGGTGTTGCGAGACAGCATCCCGACCGGCTCGGCATGAGGGGTTGTTCTGTTTTGAGTCGGGGCGACGTCGAAGATTGCCAGATGAAGCAGTCCCGGAGCACTATTCCCCAACACGCGCCCTCCATCTCCTTCACTCCGGGTACCCTAAGACTCATTTGGGGCTTGTGGCAAATTCCCAGGACATCCGGAGTCTGTGTTGCATAAACAACAAGAGTCGACTGACTGACGGAGCCAACATGCAAGGGATTTGTGAGGCTTAATACGGAAATGCGAATGTTTTGGAGCCGAGGGTTGTACAAATGCAAAACCCCGCTATCCCAACGTGAAGTGACCTGCAGTGCAGTGCACTGGACACCGGCTTCTCCTGGCCAGTTTCCGCAGCCATGGTCAATTGGCCACGCCCGCGCCTTCGAAAGTGAACATGGCTCCTGGCGATCTGCCCACTTCACATTCGATCGCCGCCACACCAAGCTTGCCAAGGCCAGGCCTCCCATGCAGCGTGCAGGGTTCAAATTGGTGGCGGAGCTGGTTGCGGGAAAGCTGCTGGGATGGGACCACGTCGGCTTGCATAACGGCAGGCCATCAAAGCTTCCGCGGAAGCGCTCCCGAAAATCTACGAGGATTAATTCGCGCCCGTTATCCTGCCTAGCTCGGACGACTTGCATTTCTGGGATTAGAGAACCAACCTGCAGCATGCAGTCAAAACCAAGAAGAGTTAGGCAGGGCTGAACATCCCTTCCTATGAGAATTCCCCCGTTTGGTTTGATAGACCCTCTTCTCTTCTTACATTTGATACTGGCCACCTCAAGAATGGATTGATGGCTTCGATGTCTCTTAATCGCTTACCTTCGAGTGATTTTGATCTTCTAAAAGATGCCGAAGGACTGGAAGTACCACAAGGCTGAGGTGGAACGACTTTACATCAAGGAAGGGAAACCGTTGGAACAGATTCGGGATATCCTCTGTGAGGAACATGGGTTCAATGCATCGTAAGATATGGGTATATTGCGGGGGAAAGTATAATAACTGACTTTCTGGACAGCATGCGGGCGTATCGTATGAGAATTGAGAACTGGGGATTGGATCAGAACAAATCTTCAAAGGGACCTCAAACACCACGGCGAATATCTCCTTCAGCTTCGGCCAGTACTGATATTACTTCCCAATCAAATTCCGCAACGCCTCTTGGGGAACTCGGTCCCCGAGGAGACTTGGGTACATCAACGCAACAGAAAACGCCAGATCCTGTGCGTAAGGAACGAGGTCCGTTCGATCTGATATCTGCATTCGAAATGTTGCTCTCGAAATGGCAACCACGTTCTGAATCGGCTTTACTATGTTTCCAACATCCGGATTTCGACGAGTGGGTGAAGAGGTCGAACGCCGACCATGGACCAATTCTGTTCAAATTAATCGAGGCCCTAGTTCCACAAGAGGAGCAGTTCCTCTTGTATAAAAATTTCCTGGAGGCCGATCTGTTGTCACAAAGTGATGCTGACTACCCGTTCACTGCATGGAGATGTGCTTGGAATCTGATATTACGCTGTGATGACCTTGAGGAAGACGATGACGAGTGTGAGGTGACTTATTGTTCTGAGGATTGGGAACGGGCAAAGGAGCTTTTGCGAGAGGATGGTGTCATTTCACAGGTCGCTGGTCAGGCCTTTCTCGATTGTGCTCTCGTCGTCATAGCAGAACGACGTCTTGAAGTCTGCAAAAAGGATCCTCATCACTGGAACAGACGAAAGTACCTGGGCATCCTGAAAGACTTCAGACACTCGGACGCCGACGTCGACCCAGCCTTCTACAAACACTCGCTACAGATTATCGAGGTCGAGGAGTTGGAGAATTCTCAACAGTCGTTACGAAAGCGTGCTGATCTAGCCGACGAATATCGCCACAAGTACCTTCAACTCATGAACCATTACGCTTTTATGAGAAGGAAGGCGGGCCAGCCGGTCGACATTCCTCTTGATGGTAGGTAGCTCCTTTCACGATGTACTTTGTCCACTCTAATCAACTCTAGCATCAACTCCTGCCCAAGCTGCCGCCGCAGCTGAGCAATACCCCAGCCCCGACACAGCAATCAACGCTCCTTCGGCCAACGGACACCCTGAGTGCGCACCCATCGCAACGACACGGGAGGTCTTTGATTTGCTCGTCAGGAAATGGAAGACCCTCAACGACTTCACGGAATATGCTCATTCCATCATCACCAGCGATGGATGGGCTATTTCAATATTCGAACCCTCTCCTGTGGGTGGCGACAACCTCTTCGACATAATCCAGGTCGACATTCCACCCGCCGAGCGAGTCCCCTTCGTGTCAGCCCTCCTTGTTGCCTTCTCCAGTATAAACCTCACACGCTTTTATTCACCTTGGTTCCTCCACTGGTGGACCTCTGTTTACGCTTCTCCTAGTTGGGAGAAATTCCAGGCACGTCTCGACCTACCACGCATCACAACACATCTCGAACGGCTCATGTCTGCCGACGCCGCAAAGACATTCATCGATTCAGTGACTTTGCTTGTTGGCGAGAGGATATTGTTGGGAATCAAGACGAGACTGGTAGATTCCAGGAGAAGGTACATGACTGATGAAGAGAAGGAGGTATTCAAGAAGTTACAGAAGCAATACATGGGTATTTTGAGGGCATTTTATGATAGGGATATGAAGGTCGATCAGACGTGGACGTACTACCTGATGAATGTCATTTGAGCGAGAAGTGGGATAGAGCATGTCACTGATGGAGTTGGGGTGTTGGAGTCTGAGATGGGAGAACTTAGACGGCATGTCTCGGTCTGTGACACGATCAGGAGTCCTCTCTCTTTTACTATGGGCTGCAGGCAAAAGGGATATCAAAATGGGATTCTTCTTATACAGCGGGTTATGTAGGATACCAAGTCAGCGTGCATTCATACTTACAACATGGAACGGTCAATTTCAATTATATATTCACAAGCCTCTTCTCTCAGCAAGAAGAGCCTCTGCTCGAAACCCCATACAACTTACGCCCAAGTTCAGGAAACCCCTCACATGCAAATCCCATACCAAATTCCCATCCCTTACATCACTATTCCTCCCCCTCGGCACAACCTACTCGCCACGTAAATGCAAAGCCAAAAGAGCCCTCGGCACGAGGTCCAAAGGATGCAATTGAAATTACACCAACCCTTCTTGCTCCTACAGTCCGATATCAAGCTGCTTCAACAAGTATCAAACACCCCCGGACCAAGCTAGCAGCGGCACGGAAACGTCCCTGCTCTAGTCTAGTCTAGTCTAGACCCTTCCCCTTCTCTCTCATCCTCGCATAAACGAACGCCTCGCTGCATCTTACCTCAGTAAGTTAAACGCCCTAAGATCAGCGCGGCATCAAAGCTGGGATGAGAGTCATGTCCAGCTCGCTTCGCTGTGCATCCAGACTCGAGAGTGGAGTGGATAAGGCGAATCTTGGTAACGAGACCAGAGTACTATATTCTTGCTTGTAAGCAATTAGCTTCCTGGGTATTTTAAACGTATGATTCGAGCCGTGTATTTGATTTTCTAGTAATGTGAGTTCGATACTAGATTTACGCAGGGTTACTGTAGGCGTGGGAATTTGGTTATGGTGCCGCTGTTGGGGGAGCAGAGTGCTTTTGGCTGGCCTCGGAGAGCATTCCGAAGACCCGGGTCTTGAGTATGGAGATCTACAGTGTAGTTCATTTTGGTAGGTAGGGTGTATGATTCAGGGTCTTACAAGGTATGAGAGGAGGGGAAGAAATGAAGGGATCATGGATATATGAATAACATCAGGATTGATATCTATTATGTCACTAGGTCTAGGGTAAGCATAATTCAGCGAGATGCATGGGACATCTTTTGCCCGACCTACTTGGATCACTCTCCATGTCTTTTGAGATCGAGATCTGTATTTGCTTCTGAATACTCGAATTGGAGCCTGTGACGATCTGGACTAGGTGGAACTCCTGGTCCGGTCTTGGATATTTAGAGTTTACAGGGGACAGGTACACAGGCAGGTTTTTCGGGAAATCCATAAGCGCGGATGGAATGTGACAGCTTGTGGCAGCTTGTGACAGCGGAGGTTGGTTGGTTTTGGGATCGAGGCTGTAAGTAAGCTTACTTGCATTTGTAGATTTAGGTTTGACAGGATGGGTCTACTCCGTGGCCTTGAGCTGTCAAATATGTCGAGATGTGAGACATGCATCGGTAGTGGTTGAGATTCCTTATTTGAGAATTGTTTACAGTTTATAGGACGTCTCTGCCCACATATCTGAAATCTTGAATGGAATGCTGTGTGACCGTGAAAATTCGAGGCCATCGATTTTGTCAAACATGAGGTTCGAATAGACGAATACGCCTCTTGAGACAAAACACAGCATCGGCATCCAATCCTAAATGTCTTGCAGTAAAAAGCAGAGCAGTGCTTATTTATGCATCATGCGAAACAAGAAGCATAAGACATCGAAGATAAGCCAGTAACCTTGTCCTGGAATTGCTTTTGAACAAAAGCATTGGCTACCTCGTCATCTTGAATGTGAGGAAAAATCTGCGCCGGTAGTTGTTTCTAATAGGGGACAGCGGTCCTATCTCCGTGAGTATATTAACATCTATGCTGTACCACCCAGTGAGTCACACAATTGGCCTGGGAATGCGACAGTCCAAGCAACAATATATCAGATTTGTTGTATATTGAAAGTGCTGCTCTCAGCACTGAACGATCGTCGACTGAAGCCGAATTGCTTGCGTCCAGGGTATATGCCGAGCGGATGTCGTTCGAAATGCGTTGGTGCTACTTCTGAAGGCATTCAGTAAGGAATGAGGATCAGTACAGAGAGGCAGTCAAAGAGACCTCACACCGGAATGCCCTTCAATTGCCGGGTCATATCCAACAGAAACACGCATCGGAGCGACCGCATGGAAGGGCCTCAAGAGCATCATCCGCATGAGTGACACTCTCTCTGCCAGTCTCTTGATCAGGCCCATGTACTCTAGCCGGAGTTGTACAAGAATGTGGTCTACACATACGGGAGCATTGAATGGAAGATGCAGAGACACGCCATGGGTCGACTGAAATTCCTCGAAGATTCCTCACCGTTTGGAAGCCTTCATTGAGGCAAGACTCCATTGTACCAATAGAACATCCTAGGGAAACATCAGCAAAAGAACTTACAGCGGTGATTTGGTAGCAAAGATGCCTGGGTACCGCCTTTACTACCTCGTTTCAGTCAACTTGACAACAGAATGGCGGTTCTATCAGCACAATGCCAATAAATTGACTGCTGTACATTTCCATCTGATTCGTTAGCACCACATCAACCAGTTCAGAACCTTCTCATGCAGGACCTCGGTCTTCTGGTTCTTCGAGAAGCTCTTTCAATCGGCGGATTTACCGGCGACAAGAGCTAATTGCGAATTACTATGATGAGAATGGACACCTCTAAGGCAGACTTTCTGGCCTTCGATGAAGAATTGGTATAATTGGCAATTGATCATTGTAATAGTACGCACTGAATGTAGGAGTGTGGCAGAGTGGAGCGAAATGGATTTTTTGAACAGGCCACATCACTCGACGGTAATAAACATTTCAGAAGCCACTTGAAACCATCAGTACAAATTGACGGGAGCTGAGTTATTCCAGAATAGATAGAAAAATGGATGGGCGTGCAAGTCCCCGGATTTGTTATTCAAGTTGTTATCCCATGAGGTGCAGCTGCTGGATCTATACATACTTGAATGCACAAAACAGCTCCCGGATCTGAGATATAGAAAGAAACAATACAATTCTTCAAGTAATTTAGAGTTTTCAAAACCAGTCCATTGTCGTTGACGTTGCGATATGTATTCGAGAAGGCCTGCAGGTTCGCAGACGAAGCAGCCATTCCTAGCGCGCTTTGGAGCTTTGTCTTGGCAAAATTATTTTGAACTTCCGATGTGGACATTCGCATCAAACAGCTTTTCCAAGACAATCGAACACCAACACTGTCACTATACGACCACCACATATCTCGACTATCTAATCCGATACATCGAAAACAATCACAGATCTGCCACAAGCAGCTGAGTACCAGCGCCTCAAGAATCGATCAACCGCTTCAAAAACCTCCTGGTCCCATCAACCACTGCGCCCACGCGGGGCCCAATCCTCCACGATCAGGACCCTTCACATCCTACCTACCTCCTACAAACCCTCAAAATGTCCCTCGTCCACCTCTCAAACGTGTGTTCGCACCTCCAAAACGCCTCCAAAGCCCGCCTAGGCCTCACCTCCGTCCCCTCCACAAACATGATCCTAACCCTCACCCTCGCGCTCCAACAATCCGGCTTCCTCTCCTCCGTGACCCGGGGCGGATTGGCACCTCCCCCTCTCGATAACCTCTCGTCGTACGTGCCCGAGCCCGTCACGCAGGAGAATATCAGCTCGAGGAGGCTGTGGCTGGGCATGAAGTATTGGAATAATGAGCCGGTGTTGAGTCGTATGAGTATGGTTAGTAAGCCGACGAAGAGGGTGTGGATGGATGTTGAGGGCTTGGGGAGGATTGTTAGGGGGAGGGAGGCCGGGTTTGTGAAGGGGTTGACGAAGCCCGGGGAGTGTTTGTTTGTTAGTACTGATAAGGGGGTGTTGGAGGCGAGGGAATGTGTAGAGAGGAAGGTTGGGGGAATGTTGTTGTGTAGGGTGTTGTGAGGAGATGGTGTGGATTCATATTGTGGAAGGCGTATTTGCGGAAGGGCTACGTGTTGAAGGACTCTGTGTGTGAGGATATGTGTGTGTATATTATGGGTGAATGCATGGATGGCGTCCGATATGATGATACTCTGCTTTGGAAGCTGTGGTGGGAGAGCATGGCATGGCACAGGACAGTGTACAAGATAGAAGAAAGCAAGCTAAGACTTTGTACGATCATGTCAATTTTGGACGCCTTGGTATCCTAAATACACATCACATCTATAATCGTCTCAGGATATCCTCCACCACCTCAGTCGTCAACGCCTTTCCTCCCAGATCTGGACTCAAGAACTTGCCCTCCTCCAAGTTGGCATCAACAGCAGCGTAGATCTTAGCAGCGGCCGTCTCCTCGTTCAAGAACTCCAACATCAAGGCAACACTTCTCAATGTAGCAATTGGGTTGGCAATGTTCTGACCCATGATATCGGGAGCACTTCCGTGGCATGGCTCACCAATAGCAAATCCCTCTCCAACGTTGGCACTTGGAACCAAACCTAGAGATCCGACCAGGGCAGCAGCACCGTCCGACAGGATGTCTCCATACAAGTTTGGCGCAACAATTACATCGTAGGTCTCTGGTTGACGGAACAGCTTATAGACCATAGAATCAACAATCTGCTCCTCCACGCCAACACTTGGGAACTTAGCCAATGCCTCGCGAGCAGTTGATCTGAACAGGCCATCAGTCTGACTCAGGACGTTCGACTTGTGGGTGATGGTGACCAGAGGTCCCTTGTGTATACTTGGAACACCGGAATCCCTAATCTTCTGTCTCCGTTGAGCGATCTCTCCAGCCATTGTAGCAATCCGGTATGAAGCTTTCTCCGAGATTCTCTTAATAGCTTCCGCAACCTTTCCACTTCCATCTGCTGCATCGAAAGTTTTCTCCTCCTTGACATAGAGATCCTCCGTATTCTCGCGCACAATGACCATATCGATTGGGTTCTTGGCCGTCATGACGCTCTTGACCGGTCGGACGTTTGCGTACAGGTCAAGGCGTTTGCGCAATGCGACGATGGGCGAGGAATAGCCTTTGACAGCCTTGGAGGGCGAACTGACAGCACCGAAGAGCGCACCATCGCATTCTTTCTTGAGGATCTCGACGGTCTTGTCTGGTAGAGCTGCTCCGGTCTTCTCGAATGTCTCGAATCCGGCCTCGAGATCGACGAATTCGAATTTCAGCTTAAGGGATGCGGGCAGGGCTTCGAGGATTCGTCGTCCAGCAGGAATAACTTCTCTGCCAATTCCATCGCCAGGAATAAGGCCTATTTGTATGTTAGATACATGTATAAAATCAATTGGAGGTCATTGTACCTATGCGGAGAGTTCTTGCTGCCATTGTGTATGTTTTGGTTGTTGCTCAGTTCTTGAGCTGCACTGCGATGTCGGTCTATATTTTTCTCGGGCCCTCCCTCCTCTATCCAGGTCTGATCTCGGCAATTTGGTCACCCCCTGGTCCAAACGGCGCTGCAGCCCCTATTTTGTGTCCTCAAGGGGAGCTTCCCCACCAAATCCGTGACCAGTGACCTCCAGATAAAGCTTTAAATCCACAAAGCCCCTGCATTATAAAAGCTGTCTTATAAAGTTGAGACGTGGAGTGTACGAACGATCTACCCAACCGTCGCTTCACCAGGACGAACTCTTCCTTTGCCCTCTGTCTGCACTGCATAACTGCAAAGTTGTCTTCTCGCCAGCTGCTCAACACACCAGACCGCGTTCTTTGTTGTTTACGAAGCCCGTACCGTGTCGCGTACCACTGGCGCTGTTTGAACAGCGTGTTTTCTCGCCTTCCCGTACCTTGTCCCGCTTGTTATTTCATAACTACTATCCTGGTGTTAATCTCAGACAACTAGTCAGTCAGTCGCATACAGGACACTTTGGACATCTTCATTCCAACCCGACTCGAAGTCTCAATTTGACAACAAAGCAAGCAAGACTTGGTGTTCGGTATTTGAGGCAGATGTGACTGACTTGGTCTGGCGCCATCAACCTGCCTGGAAAGGAAAAAACAACCACCATCCCTTAGTCCATCCACGTCCCGCATTACCTTAGCACAAATGTCGGGCGGCGTGCGGAATCTCAGAGCCATGTTCGAGAACAAGGACTCGAGTCCACCAGACCGAGGACGTTCTCCTGGAGAATCAACAACAGGTGAGCCTTTGCACACTGCATTGCTGCTGGGGACATCTGCTGAGAATTCTAGGGGGTGCAAGTACCGGAACATCACCACGACCACTCTCGAAGGTACGGACAAGTTTCGTTACAGTGGTTGGAACTGGCGGACAACAAGGACTGGGCTTGAAGAGGGATATGAGCGGTGAACCGAGTATGCAGAAACGGAGGGCCAGTTTCAGTATCGACGAGGAGGATAATCCAATGGCAACGCTGGAAAGGAAGACATCGATTGCCACGGAGAAGGAGGCTAGGAAGAACAGTTCCGCGATTGAAGAGACGATACCCGAGAATGCACTACAAGAGTCTGATACAAAGCTGTCAAGTGGGAGTGATCAGCGGAAGGATCATATCAAGCCAACGGCCAAGGTGGAGGAGAAGAAGCCTACTACTGGGACGAATGGCCATGCGAATGGAACAAGCAAACCAGCAGCCAAGCCTGTAGAGAAGAGTAAGCCGGTAGAGAAGAAGCAGATGTCGAGGCCACCACCGATATCTACCGCAAAAAGTGCTGCTGCGCCGAAGTTGTCTCCGAAGAAGACTAAAGAGCCGGTTCCAAGAACGCCAACCACACCTGGCATGAGCCGATCGAAAGAGCTGCCTACCAAGACCCCAGACAAGAAGTCCGAGAAGAAAGTGGAGAAGAAGTCTAGCAGAGCATCTCTGGCTCCAAGTCATACTTCCAAGCCTGCGAGCAAGCCTCCCACGGCAGCAGCGCAAGGTGCTGCTGCAAAGACCAGAATTCCTGCATCTCCTCCACAGACCGGATTCCACAAGCCGAGACCCAAATCCCCCACCAGACCAGTCAAACTCCCAGCTTCCTTGACTGCACATACTGCTTCATCTGGTTCAAAGACAGCCACCGGGGCCGTACCTCCTCCAAGGCAATCTCTCAGCCGCGCATCTGGAAATGTGCAATCTACCAATTCTTTACAAGCACATCACACCTCAACTCGTTCACCAAGTCGTGCAAGCACCACCACCACGAAGTCAACATTGACTCGCAAACCTTCGACACTGAAGAGCGGAAGCAGCAGACCTTCTCTTGGTCCCCCACCAGGAGCATTGAAGAAGCAGCCCTCACGACAAAGTCTGCCGTCTAGTGCGCCAGCCGACGATTCTTTCCTTGCCCGGATGATGCGTCCTACGACATCCTCAGCATCAAAGACTGCAGACAAGCCATTAACACCACCAAAGAGATCGCAGTCAGTAAAGCGACCTGCTACAAGAGACGGACTACCAAAGCATGCCACTTCTCTCGGAAGTCCAGCTACTCGAAAACACAAGGATGTCTCACCAGCCAGACATGCGCCTAGACCTGTCTCGAAGGTAGCGGCGAAGGTGGAAAAGGTCGTTGCCAAGGTTGCTCCAGCCAAGAAGGAAGCGAAGTCAGAGACAAAGGACGCTACAGTAGAGAAGCCGGCAGTTCCAGCGGAGACAGCAGCTGTGGATAGTGTTAAGTCCGAGGTCGAGGAAAAGCCAGCTGAAGCGGAACCAGCTCATGTGGAGGAAGTGGTCGTGAAGGAAATAGAAGAGGTCATTCCGGAGACTGTCGTGGAGGAACCTGTTGCTAAAGAGCAGGCCACAGTTGAAGAAGAGGGAGCAGCTCCAGTTGAGGAGGAGAAAGTTGAACCTGAGCCAGTGAAGGAGGAGGCTACCTCAGAACCTGTTGTCGAAAAGAATGATACCCCAGTTGTGGAAGAGCCAACTCCAGCAGTCGAAGAGCCAGCTTCACCGGTTGTTGAGGAGCCAGAACGCGCCGAAGGGGAGTCCGCAGAGGTCGCCGCTGCATCCCCAGAAGTCGAGACCAAGGTCGAGGAGCCTGACAAGATCGAGGAGCCTGTCAAGGTTGAAGAACCTGAGCCAGCCAATACGGAATCCCTCCCATCACCGAAGGAAGACAAGCCTGCCCCGGCAGAAGACCCAGCAGATGTAGCAGCACGAGAGGAAATGGCACGGATGAATGCCGAGTTTCTGAAGGCTGCTGGTCTATCGAAGTAAATTGTACTCCAGGCTTATAGAAGATGCAGCTGTTCGCATGGATTTGAGGTGGATGTGGAAAGAAAGTGAGACTAGTGTACTAGAGAATTTGTATTAGCATGTTTGTTAGGAAGTTTATCGGGGAGCAATTGAGCAAGGAGGTAGCTGAGTACAAGTTTTAGTGATACCAGGCAGCGCCTCTCAAATATCTGCTTCTTAGAACCGTTGATTTGTATCGATTAATGAGTAATGTTTGAGCGTGAGACAAGAGTGTAACGATGGATGATATTTGAACTAGGATAATGTAGGGCAGAAGCTCACTGGCCTCTAATTTCATAGAGTCTCTTCACCCAGTCGCAAAATGAGAGGCTCATCGGAGGTGATGAACAAGCGAGGTCCGCGGACCCACTCATGTAAACAAACACCACTCCACGTTTTTTTAAGCCCCCAGAACAAAATGAAGAACAAAAGAAGATTCGCTCAGCCCGAGCCGCACACTCAACTCCACTCAATCTCAGGATCAAGGATCGTACTCACAATTCAAATCAAATCTCGCACAACACCCTACGTACGAAGAACACACACCTCTCTCCTCCCCGAGAGTTTCTGAAATCACGCTTGTAGCTTGCTTTTCAGCAAATGGCTGACTGAACTCGTGGCAAATGCAATTCTGCATGGCTATTCTACTTGTCGATGGGTGCTGAGGTCCTTGATTCGATTTTTGAAGTGAAGGTGATAGGTGGGACAGGTGGGTGGTGCACAGGAGTCAATGCGGAGGATTGTGAGTTTTGACGGTGAGGTTGAGGTGTTGACAATCGTTGTTGTGGAGAGAGATTTTTGGTGTGCAGTTGGTGGTACAAGAGATGGGGTTGAAGTAAGCGGGCCAATGGCGGGCTTATGGTGGGTTGAGACTGGGAGGTGTTAGTTTGTGATGCGGATGTGTGTGATGAGAGGTGCGACGGCTGGGCTAGAGCGGCATTTTAGTGGAAGGGAGATGTTATTTTGGTTTATATACCGGTTTCAGATCTGGGTAGTGGAAGTGACGCGAAAGTTTTCAGATGTGCGAGTTTTTTGACATACCTGCTTTGCTGAGATGTTCTACTTTTGTAGTCTATCTCAGGTGTCCGATTTGGCAAGAGACATATGGAATATTCCTAATACAAAAATAAAATTGCCATTCAAGCCAAAACCGTTCTGGATCTCTCATTCATAAAGTAAGGTGGAGAACTTACACGAAAATGCTACGAAAAGCACTTGTTGGACAGCACATATGGGGGTCTGATTCACGTTGGAATTGCTGATTTCGCAAATACTTTGCATGGCGAACATTAGTAGGACGTTATATAGAAATATGAGGACACAGCTTGGCGTATCGAAGGAGGGGGTTCGATGAGGTATGGGAATTTTGTCAGCAGAACATTAACCAACGAGCCACGGGGCCAAGCTGGAAGTCTGTGTTACACATTAGTTCTATGCAATGAAGGTCCTGGAAATGCGAGATCCAGACAGCTGAGCTAGAGCGGCTTGAGTCGCGAGATAAGTTATTATTCTATTTCGTACTTGAATATCTGGTTCGTTTTCCTCAGCGTGAGTCAGGCTGCGTAAAGATTGATTTCGGCTCATAGTTGGGGTTTGTTTACTTCGCCTGGTTGAATTGTGACCTGAGCATCGATCCTCACAAAGTAAGCGCGAAGGTCAAAGGGATGCGCTAGTTTTCGGCTGCCAGTTCATGGCGAGCAGAGTAGCGATGTAATTATACATGGCCTAGCTTGAATTTTGTGCTTTGGTGAAGAGACAAATAAATGTATTGGAAGCTGTGGGTATTTATCCTTGTTTTTATCAAAGCTATTTAATGTCAAGGCATTAGACTGACATAATATTGCAGCAAATGGCACACGATGACTGTAGTACGCCAAAAATGTTTTTGTTTTTGTTCTGCATGGTTCGTTGAGTAGGCGAGATCTCCATCCATGGAGATCACAACTGACGTGTGACTCTGCTAGGAGCGCTTTACCAGAATATTTCAAGGTGAAGAAGGCTACCCATTGTCGGGCCTCTTTTATAAGTCGTCATCAAATTTCTGCTTCCACTGTCTGCCTCCTGAACATCAAAGGCGGACTGTTGTTTTCCGCAGACAGAGGCATCCGAGGTAGCTTCCTGTCTCGCTTTCGTACCCGCAGGCAGTCTCTTAGAGTCTACAGGACCAAGTCCAGTAATCAAACCCAATAATATTCTCCAAGAGCCTTAAGATAATTTTCCAGAAGGCTGTGCCGTTTCAACCACCAAGCGTCAGCTTTCGGACCCCGAGTCGGGTTCCCCCACCTCCATCACGTGAAAGCGTGCATATTATGCGAACAGATCTCACGCTCTTTGTTCATTCCTCATTCTTTTCATGCATCAAGACTTTCCATATACCATTCATTTTGCAACACTGTATCACGATCGCTTAATCAATCATCATTATTTTGTCAGACCCTGTCTCCACTGTCCCCCATCACCAGCCCGATTACCTTATCGACCTAGGCTTGGTCCAGATCACGCTGCATGTAACTCACCACCCAGCTATTCTGCCCTAATGTCCTTCCCTGAAGAACCCCTCCCACGAATCGCCTGTTTCCACGGTGGCGGTAGCACCGCCTCAATCTTCACCGTCCAAAGCGAACAGCTCATCAAACTCCTCTCCAACACCTTCCAATTCGTCTTCTTCGACGCGCCATTCGAGCGAGACGCCGGACCCGGCGTCCTCCCGATCTTCACATACGACAAGTACGGGCCGTACCGAACTTGGTTCTCTCGCTCCCCTGACGGTACTGAACGGCCCGATGGGAGAGGCGAGGATGGGAGGGGTGAGGGAGGGGTGGAGAGAGCGCTGAGACTGATTGCTGATGAGGGGGGTGAAGGAGAGTGGGTGGGATTGATGGGGTTTAGTCAGGGGACGAGGGTTGTGGGGGGGATTTTGGCGGATCAGATGAGGAGGAGGGAGATGGGTGTGCCGAGGGCGGAGGGGGAGTTGGATTTTAGGTTTGGGATTTTGTGTATGGGTGCGATGGCGCCGATGGTGTCGGATTTGATGAATGGTAGGTGGTTTTTTACACGTGATATCTGATCCCATTGCGGAAGGGCAACGTTTGGCTGATGTTGAGACTGGTAGCTTCGTTATCGGAGGAGGAGTTGATTACTATTCCCACGTTACATTTGCATGGGACGAAGGATGTGAATTATGAGAATGGGAAGAAGCAGCTGAAGGCTTATTATGATCAGAGTACGGCGATGGTATGGGACATTGCTTATCATCATGCTATGCCGTGGTATCGAGCTGATGTGCTAAAGTTTGTGGAGATGATCAGGAAGCTATATGCTGATACGAAGAGCAAATCATAGACTGGGTAATTTGCATAGCGAGTTGAGATTCTGGGAGGCGTTGATAGATGGAAACATGAAGATGGTAAATCCTGGTTGGAAATTCCGGACGAGAAACGCACCTACGATAGGTTCGGGATCTCTAATCTTGCACATATAGAATAAACGTTCGTTGACGTTTGATGATTATTATGCTTTCCGAGATCGAGCTACTTGGAAAGAACCTCTTCTTTGACATCCGATATCTTCTTGCCTGCTAATTTGATGGTCGGATGTTCCATCAGATTATCCCAGTTGTGACCAAGACTCATCGCTGTCAGAGATAGTTCCACTTCCTGCTTTCCGCGTTGGATCATCTCTTTCTCGTACTCGTCAACAATTGCGGAGAGGCTGGCTTCTGATGATGAAGCAAACTTTTTGAGCAATTCGACCAAGTTAGCTGCATCTCGTATGCTCTGGCCAAGTCCCTGACCGCGGACTATTTTGTGTTAGAATCGGCGATGAATTCGGCATGAGAATACCATACATGGTGGCATGGGATGAGCAGCATCTCCAGCAAGTGTGATCCTCCCTTCATGATTGTCCCAAGGTACGGGAATCCAATAGTACAGCTTGTCATTGAATATCCTCGTAGAGTCGGGAAGGTCCATGAATGAACTTCGGAATGGTTCTGCCATGTTTTCACATCGCTGCCTGGCACTTTGTAGCCGAGCTGTGTTATCCATATCTTGGGGTGCCTCGCTTAACACTGAATTGGCAATGTTGAATTCCCAGGTTGTTGCATCCTTTGGGTCGGGAACGCTGGAGACTATAAGAGATGTGAGCAAACTCTGGAGGATTGTGGAGTGAAATTTACTGGCTACCATGTTACACATCCCATCTGGATGATACCCAATACATGCCTCCCAATCCCCACTTCTGACTCTCAACGCTGTCTCAGCATCCGCGTACCTTGCAATGGCAGTTGTGAAGTTTCCACGACAAGGTGTTGCCTCTGCTTTCTCCGCCCCTAACAGCTTCTCTCTCACAGCAGACCTAACTCCATCAGCCCCGATCAGTAAATCGCCCTGCACAATCGATCCATCAGAAAAGTGAGCTATGACTTTATCATCTTCATACGAGATTCCGGAGAAACTCTTCCCGAAGCTGACTTCAATGCCTTCGCCACACAGCTTCCTCATTCGTCGGCGCGAGATATTGATGGTGTCCGTCCGTGGAACTTGGTGGATGACTTCTCCTGTTTTGGAGTTGTACCATGGAGTGTACTCTAGTTCTTTCCAGATGTGATTGGGGTCCGTGTATGCTTCTCTGAGACGGGAATATAAGTTGGGAGTGAGAAGTTTCTTGAGATCTGAGCTAGCGGAATGAAGATTTAGGGTCCATTCCCGTTTACGAACATCGGGCGAAGCTTCTTCGTCGAAGATACTGTATTTAATACCAGCCTAAGCAGATCTCAGCGTATGTGATTTCACGAAGGGTCGGCGCCTTGAGTGGAATTACCGCCTTCAGACCTTGAGCAATGAGGAGACCTGTGATGCCGGCTCCGATTATGAGTACATGTAGAGGGTCCGACATCTCGAGACTCGATAATGACATGCTGATAGCTCCTCCAAGGAGAAAATCATTGCTCTTTATACGTCGGTGAAGTGAGATGCATATTAGAAATGAAGATATAAAAATTAAGGCGGCACAAGATCCCATCAACCTGATTGGATGATCGATGCGAGCATTTCGATGCAGATGGCGCTTGCCAAGCACCACATCTCGTATGTATGCCCTTTGCTGCCCACAGGATACTGATTTCTATTACGAAAACGTCGGAGTGGACTTCTTCTAGTGTGTATCACGGTCAAAAGTTGCCTGACGATAATCGAGAGTGGGGTGGTAAGCAGTAAGCATTGAGCAACGAGCAGACACGCGATATCATTTTTTCGAACAACTTCCATGATGAGAAAGCAACGACACAAAAGTTGCAAGGGAAAGAACACAGTTGCTTGGATGCTTGGTAACGGAGCAACGAGCGAATAGTACTGGAATACTAATTTGCACTTCAAACCCGTCGTAACACTCCTCCTGCGCGACGGCATTGGCATTCTTCAGCCCACTAAGGTTCGCAATGTGCCAATGTCAGTCAGGCTCCGGCTCGCATTGCCAGGCTCTTGAATCAGCAATGAGAATGCAAGGCTGGGTTCGAAATCAAAGCTCTTGCAACATGTTGTAGAATTGCCGAAGAGTAAAAACTCTGGAAATCAATCAATATATCTTCATCGTGAAGGGCCGGCTCATACTTGGTACCGAGGAGCAAGTCATCGAGATCGAGACCACCATGGGCTTTTGATGTCAAATGATATCCCCCACATGGCCTCTGGCCCTTGAACCGCCCTTCCCCCAAACGCCCCTTTTCTCCTTGATTGGTGGAAACATACCCCAGGTCGACACCACTCTGCAAACAGCATGCTTCTCATGCATAATTTTATGCACAGTCCGCCAAGACTGCGCAAGTTGTGGACGAATTATGCTTTCCAATTGGGATTGGGCTCCATACCTATCGAGGCGGAGTCCAGAGCCAGAGCCTTGGGAGGTATTTCTTCTCACCATATTCCCGAAGCCCTCGCGCGAAGAAACCATGAATGAAGGCTACCATTTCCATTCCCCATTCCTGGGGCTGAAGCTCCAATTACACGCCCTATGCTTCTCGGTCCGCATTCCATTGCATTGCTAAGTTGCTTGCAAGTCTGTTTGACAGCCTTGACCGGCTCTTTATCCCTTAAACAAACAGTATCTTAGCGGTTACCGGTTGCGCGGGTCAATCACGCAAGATCTGTAAGCTGACCCTACCTGTATCCACGACGTCTGGCCCTTCACCAGTCTATGCGAAACCTCTCGGATGCAGCACAACCTGGCACATGCCATACGGGACAAGTTTGATATGATAGTAATACTTGCTAACTCTAGGATGGCTGCAGGTAGCCGGTAGTTGTTCGGATGGCCGCTTCGTCGACGACCGAAGTCGAGTCGAGACACGACGATGAGGTTACAACCGGTCACGAAGCGCATCACAAACCATCCAAGTCTAAGACACCCCACGAACCGTCTGACCTTGAGAAGGAAACACTCGCTGCGTACGAAGGTCACGATGCGGAAACACCATCGAACGAAGGTTACGTGCCTGATGAGCGGAAGGAGTTGAAGCGCAAACAGTCCGCTGCAGCGTCAAACCGCAAAGCGTCGGTCCGTACGAACAGAAGCAAGGAGAACAGGAGTAACGATGGCACAAACAGAGATCTAGAAAAGGGTGGGAGGACCGGCAAGAGGAAGTCATCAGCAACAGCGCAGGATCCCAACATCATATGGTGGTCTGGTCCTGACGATCCTTTGAATCCGCAAAATTTCGGGAAGTGGTCAAAGATCTTTAACATCGCTCTGATATCTGCGATATGTTTCGTCACGCCTCTTGCCTCGTCGATGTTTGCCCCTGGTGTACCGGAGTTGATGATGGAGTTCGACAGCAAGAATGTTGTCTTGGCTAGTTTTGTGGTGTCTGTTTACGTTCTTGGATTCGCGGTTGGGCCACTCTTCTTCGCGCCTTTGAGTGAGGTTTATGGACGATTACCGATTTATCACGCCTGCAATCTACTTTTCCTGGTTTTCAACATTGCTTGCGCGGTTGCAACAAGTCTGCCCATGCTCATTGGATTTCGATTTATGGCCGGTGTGTTTGGAAGTGCTCCATTGACAAATGGTGGGGGAACGATCGCAGATCTAGTCACTGCTGAGAAGAGAGGGAGAGCCATGTCAGGATTTGTGATGGGTCCAATTATAGGCCCTATCAGTAAGTCATGTACCACCCAAACTCCTCGCATGATCTAACAGTCCCTTCAGTTGGTCCAGTGGCAGGAGGATACCTAAGTCAAGCAAAAGGCTGGCGTTGGGTGTTCTGGGTACTCAGCATGCTCAGTGGAGTTTTCGGAGTCCTAAGCCTAATATTCCTTCGAGAAACATACGCTCCAATTATCATACGAAAGAAGACCAATCGACTTCGAAAATCTACCGGCAACAAGGAACTGCGCTCCAGGCTAGATGTCGGGCTATCACCTAAGGATTTCTTTCTTCACTCCATTATTCGCCCCACCAAAATGCTCGTTTATTCTCCCGTGGTCCTCATCGCTGCCGTCTACGTTGGTGTAGTCTACGGGTACCTCTATTTACTCTTCACAACGTTCACTCCCGTTTTTGAAGAGGTCTATGGCTTCTCCACCGGTTCTGTGGGTCTTACGTTCATGGGGTTGGGCATCGGGTCTGTGATCGGTGTCGCTTTCTTCGCTTGGTCAACAGACCGTATGTTCAAGAGACGCAAAGCTGCGCAAGAAGCAGCTGCCGCTACTGGTGATGAACATAACATTGCGCAAGCCACAGCTCCGGAACCCGAGATACGCCTGCAGATGGTCATCCCGACCTATGCACTCATACCTGTCGGTCTATTCATTTATGGCTGGACGACTCATTACCATGTCCATTGGATGGTCCCAATTTTAGCTACTGTTCTTATCGGTATTGGGAACATGGCCGTGTTTATGGGAATCTCGCTTTACCTCATCGATGCATTCAGCATCTACGCTGCTTCTGCTCTGGCGGCAAACACAGTCGTTCGAAGTATTATGGGCGCTGTACTTCCCCTAGCTGGGCAGTCGATGTACAACAGGCTGGGGCTCGGCTGGGGAAATAGTTTACTTGCATTTGTCGCTCTTGCATTGATACCTGTAGCGTGGGCGTTGATGAAATACGGATCCTGGTTGCGGAAAAAGTTTGAGATCAAGAATTTATGAGAAGAGCCTTGATTTGCCGCAAGTCTCAAGATATTTCTGGGCATTTGTTTGCATTCGACTCCGATCTTTCTGTACATACAATAATCATATACTAAAATAATAACGCGGACTTCAGTCTGTTTGGGTGGTGCTTTCTCTATTAGTTGAAAAGAGGAAGGGGAGCCATATGGTCAATTTCCTCTTATAGAAGGAGCTGTCCAATTCCAGTGGACACCTACATTTGTTGCAAATTGAAGAGCCTTCTATCAACAAACATCAGCATTCGTTATCCCAACACTCGTTACCCAACGCTCGCTATTTTGCTTAATACATCTTAAGCAAATTTCACCTCACGTTTGCCAACCAGCAATATTGCATCGTATCGGAAGGCTCTGGTCGTCGATAACCAATTCGCAGCTCATGGTCCGTACATCAAAGAAGGGCGGCCAAGGGCAAGACCCAGAAACAGGCATTACCCCAAGCCCGATCGAAGCAGTCATCGACGTACACGAGAGCTTCGAAGATATGCTTAGCGATTTTGGAAAGCTTCAGCTCGAATCTCCAAAGCCTATCATCGAGCATCAGACAAATCGAGATCAGTCTTCCGAGTGGACCATTGCCGACGAATCATGCACAACGTATCAGATTGGGTCGGATCTTGTGCCGTGGTGGGAAGTTGATGAACAAGTTCGAAGAGCGGAATCTTCTACGATTCATGTCGCCATCTGGGATGCAGACAAAGCAGCTTTTGATGATCCTATTGAGGTGATGAACCATGAGACAGGCGATCTTCTTGCTACGGAAGAGTTTCCAGGGCTGGACGAGTCAATTGTACTTGCCGATCAGGCTTCACAAAGCACCACGTCCTCGGAGTGGGAGACAACATCGCCCACAACATCGCCCTCCTCAGATGAAACTGAAGTCATATACACAGCGGAACCGCTTTGCTCTGGTAACCAATTACCAGATTATGAGTCAGTCCTCGACCTCGGATCTTTCGAACAGGACTTACCTACCGAACAGTCAACATTTGTACTTGAACCGTCCAGAGAATTGATTACAAAGCCTGATGGCAGTAGGTTCTTTGCAACTGGTATGCACCATCTCACTGCGTACAAACCTAGCCAATGCAGCCCTATCGTCCACCCGCCATTTGGGTCAATCGATATGAAGCAGCTGAAAAGTAAGTATATCTGACTCTCGTGCAACAACAAAACTGACTACTGGTCTAGCAATTATCGTCCGCAAGCTCACAGAAAAGGTACCACTCGACTGCATCACCTTCACTGGCCACAATAAGGACAGTGCTCTGACAGAGCCACATCCATGCTTGCCATCGGACCGGAAAGGTCTCAAAAGCTCACAATGGCACAACAGAACCAAAATGACCCCAGAGGATTGGCATTGGGTTTTGACGGTGTGTGAAGATGCGGACTGGGAAGACTTCGATCAGATGTGGCAGGACCTTCTGCCTACTATCACGTCTGACTTTCTATGCTCTATCTGTGATGCTGAACTTCCGAGACCGCAGCATCGGAGGATCTCGCAATTGCGTGCTGAGTGCTAATTGTTTGTCTTTGACGCAAGCGTCACTTGTATAGTATTAGCGGACTGTGTTCCATCGTGGGACTTGTAGCGGTTCCTAGAACAGCTTATTGAATGATTCATAGGAAAAGTTCAAAGTCTTGGCCCCGTCTCGGAACTTGAGGATCGTTCACTTCTATGTTTATCTCCCAGCTTTTCCCCACTTCTATGGATCCGTCACGCGAGATATCATCATCCAGGACGTGATTGATGAGCAGTTTCCTCATCTCTCTATCAGCATTCTGCAAAGCATTTGGCTTCGTCCCAGAGCTATTCATTGCTCTCCATCATTTACGTAATGAAGTAGTCGTCGGAAGACTCCCCACTGCTGCTTTGTGCATTGTTTACATTAATCCACTTTGGGACAGCCGAGCTCCACTCTCCAAAATGTCGACAAAGATCGTGGATACCTATAGCGAAATACGAATATCGAGAACATCCAAATTGCTTTAGCTCAGCTGTCGAGGATTGACCTCCGTATCAATTCTTGAGATGTGTACTAACAGCCTCCAGGCAAGCCAGTGGTTTGCATTAGTCATCACAAAACAACAACCTACCGATGTCAAGCTTCTTCTCACAATTACAGTGCGGTGGGGTCAAACGATCTCTGCCATTACAATGCCATGCATAATTGCATCTGCGCGGAATGACAGCTATCAAGCGCATTTCGAATCTCAGAGGCTCCGCTATCACTTCAGCGCGGCCTCTAACTCGGAGCCAGCAGCTTCCCTATCACATAAACCCTCCAACGAGCGGTTCAAATGAAATCTTGTAAGCAATCCCTCCTTCCCTGTTCTGAAAATCCTCGGCAGCTTGAGTATAAGCAATTTTTTTTCTTCTTTTTTAAGATTAAATTCTTCCTTATTTTTGACTGCTGTGAAATAGCGTTTGCGTTGTATATATTCACGGCTTGACTAGAGTTGCTCATGAGACCTCTGATTCACCTTACCCGCCAGGAAAATGTCCGCGATTCATGGGCTTGGATCCTCAAACCTTATGCTCGAGCAGGTTTCTCATTTATAACATAAACGGCTTTTTCTTCGCGTTACATACAACTTGCTTTTCGTTCTCGGAATTCTGGCGTCAACACAGGCTTCTTCAAAATGTACCATTCATCAGCTTCACACACACGAAGCGAACCACATAGACCCATGATCTTCCTTCCGCCACACAAAAGGCAGCCTAGACAACAATTCGTTTCGCGGAAAGTCTTCCCAGTCTTTCTAATGCAACCATGATATCCTCTACTACCGCCACACTGAGGGCACCTCATACATCTAGACTATCCCACTACATCCTCGCTTGACCTCAACGATACAGATCCTCGGCAAATTGGGACTGTTTTAGGGGTGACGAACAGAAGCGATCGAACGATATGGGACTGGCTAGATAGCATGATCGAAGCAAGCTGTCCTCCTTTTGGACTTCAGAAACAAGTCTGGTCGTTCAGTCTCTTCCATATTGGCGCTGTAAGCAATAGCCGCAAGTCATAAAGGAATGTTAGGATTCTAAGCGTACGCCAAGATCCTGAAATCAGATGTTTCGCTACAACATTTGACCTCAGACCAATAAAAGATCACCGCATTAGACCCTTTGTTTTGGTTCGGTGAACCCCTGTCAAAGAAAGGGGGAGGGGAAGCCTATTAAGCGAAGCCTATGACGCTGAAGCTGCAGGGGGTCTGGTTGCTGTGGGGAGAGCTTGCGAGCTCATAACCTGACCTTGCATTGCCCAGTTCCAAACAACTTTCCTTCTTCCACTCAATTCCAAACCATTTTCTGAAGCTTTCAAAGAATCACAAAAGTCGAACAAATACTACACTACCACAATCATGGCTGAAACCGACCGCAACGCAGTCATCGACGAGACTCCCATCTCTCCCGTCAGACCAGCTTCCCATGTCCGCCAGAACTCCCTCGAGAAGCACCTCCAGCACCGCCCTGATCCGCAGGAGCTCAAGGACAGGCATATTCTATTAGATACTACTGCCGCTCCGTGAGTGCATCTCCAGATACCCACGAATGCGTCTTGCAGACTCCAAACTTCCGAGATTGCTCTAGGACCTTGAACTGGCCAAGCTGACAATGCGGGGTAAACAGAGCTCTCCAGTCCGCCGCCCACGATCTCGAACGCCAACGTGCTACGGATAGCTTGAAGAAGGGTCTCGAGAAGCGTCCACAGCGTGAGGATCTAGTTGAGCGTATGCCACTTCCATCCTCCAAAATGCTGTGCTATGCATGCAACATTTCACTAACAGAAATCGCAGGCAACATTCTCCCTGACTCTACGGCTGCTCCCGCAATTGTCGGCCAACAGCGCGAACTCGAGAAACACATGCGGGCAGATAGCCTGAACGAGAAGATCCTGCACCGTCCAAAGCCAGAACAGCTACTGAAGGAGGGTATCTTGACCGAGGATCCGACCGCGATTGATTCGGCTGCTGCGGATAAGTTATACGAGGAGAATATTGAGGACGAATGTGCTAAGCGTGAGGGTGGAGCTTAAACTTGGGTCTGATTTGGCGTACAAATACTACTTTGGGAATGGAAAATGGGGTGTGTATGAATGGACTGGGATGGATGCTCTTCTCCATTTTGATGTTTGGGATGATGCGATGATACGATACCTCTAGGGACGGCATGTTATGGATGGAAGGAAGGACAATTTTGATTCTTGATTTCTCATATCCTATCGCTATGCTCCCAAATTGGCTGTGTCATTTCCACTTGAACGCCATCCATGCCTGTTTATCCAAATTTCAGACGCTGCTGCTTGGGATCTCCCTGCTTGCCAGCTCTACCCTTTTCATTACTGAGTTTGATCTTCTTTGGAGCCGGTGTAGTCTCCCTGGAATGGCTTTCAGATGTCTCCTGTACAGCATCTCGGATAGTCTGCCTCGACAGACAGAGATCTATGTGCTCGTTGAATTCTTTCTCGCTAGCAGCTTGGGGCCGCATGCAGATAGGACAATCCCACCAATTTTCCTCCGGTGTGTCTTCCTTCTTTGGATTTGGAACGATTTCCTTTCCATGGTGTCGCCGCTTGTCTATCTCCTGGCTCAATGTTTCAAGTTCCTGTAACTCGTCCTCACGTTCTTGTCGTTCTGCATCTTCAAAGAGCAGTTCATCCGGCCAAGCTTCCCATTGCTCTGTCTCTTCCTCGACAGCGTCGGCTTTTCTCTTTGCTGGGCTATCTCCCAAGTCACCATCGCTTGCTCGTTTCTTGAAGCCAAAGAATGCCATTGTATCTGGTTTCTTCATACTGACCAAATGTGTACATCTGAGACCCATGAGACGCAGCTTCATACCAGGGAACTCTTGTTCCAGCTTCGTCAACATCGGAACAGAGTACTTGTAAAGATCCTCTGCCAGGAATATCGCCTTCGGAGGTATCACTTGTCTCGTAAAGACCTCGAAAGTATGCAGTTTGACTTTTAAGCAAAGAGTTCGACCCTTGAACTGAGTTCGTAGCATATCTTTCTCAAGTTCTTCAGCAGTTGCTCGAAGTTTGTTCCGAAGATCGACTGGACTTCCCATCTCCCCGAAGGTACTTTCGGTGCCAACACTCTTCCTCTCATACTCCTCCGCAGGTTGTATTTTGGTCCGTCCTAGGCCCAAGTAACATTGCATCAAAAATGCAAATGCCTTTTCGCCAAACAGCTTTGACAGGTATTGCCGATATGCATAGATATCTCCACAAGTTTTCACTCCAATTGCATCTAGTTCTCGTTCAAACACCCGACCAATGCCGTTGACTTTTCGAGTTGGAAGATCTCGCATGAAAGCCATAATTGAATTGCGGTCAATTGGCAGCTGGAATTGGCCATTCGGCTTGTTCATGTTCGAACAGATTTTGGCCAGCTTGGCATTTGCTGCAATGCCTGCGGACACTGTGATCTTGGTCTTTTCGTGGACCTCCCTCCGCATTTGCTCAACCGCATCTTCTGGACTTATGTCGTTCTTCTCGCAGTACTCCGTGATATTCAAATACGCTTCATCAATACTAGCGCTTTCGAATCGTGGATCGTAGTCGACAATAATCTCGCGGACCTCTTGCGCCTTGGCCGTGTACTTGTCGAAATTTAAAGGTATCTGAATGAGCTGTGGGCACAACTTCTTCGCCACGAATCCAGCCATACCACTCCTGCATCCGAACTTTCTTGCATGATAATTGCATGTTGTAAGAACGCCTTTCCCAACAGAAAATGGGAGATCCTTGAGTTCGGGGCGATCGAGTTCCTCTACAGCCGCATAGAATGCATCACAATCCATATGTACCACCACTTGCGACAAGTCCCTTGTAAGCTCGAGCTCTGCAATATAGTCATCTGCCTTCCTGCGATCGGATGCTAGATCTAGCTTCTCTAGCTGCTTCTTTTTTTCCAGAATGCGCTCGATCTTCTGCGTAAGATTCTTATCTCGCGCCTCTTCATTGTTGAAGTATTTCGAGCCTCTCGACGCGTTGTAGATGACTTCGGAAACCTATGATATGGTCAGCATATATGCATGTATGCTATGAGAGCGCAACCTACCTTCTGTTGGTCTACATTGTCCTGGCCTGACTTTGTTAGAGATGGCCCCAGGAGGGAATACTTCAGGGTATCATGTTCTTTGACAAGCTTCGGGTCAAGCGGAGGTTCCGCTGTCATCTTGCAATAGAACAACAAAGATCCCTTTCGAGCGGATGTTGCATGACTGATCTAGCCATCTGCGCAATGCTGTTGTGTTTCTGCGTACTCGAATTGCGTGAAGGCGGCCGACGCGTTTGACTGACAGGTAATCACATGATAGCGCTAAAGTCTGAATATCAGCAGCGTTTGTGTTCCCTCAACAATTCACACAATGATTATGATTCATGGTGCAAATCATAGACTGTATCATTTAGAAGACCGCGGAGCATTTTCTTTTTGTAAGGGCTTCAGTAATTCAGAATGAAATTCCGAAAACTACTTTACTTTCGATGAAATGTCCAGTCCCTATCTAGACTAGCTCCCGACCCCGGGAAGTTCCATCAAAAAAGTTCAGGAGCATCGCGAAAGTGTTGAAGGATGGTCCGATTGTCAATACTCGTCAAACAATTAAGCAAATATGAGGGCGCATAGAGCTGTCCGAGCTGCGGCTGTGGCAGAATCTTCCATTGCATCTGTGAGAAGCTGTACGTCCAGGCCTAGGTTTCTATGCTTAAATGCATCGAGTAGAAGTCTGGGTGCAGGGCCAGCAGTTGGAAAGGGAAATGGGCAGAGATTGTTCTCCGAGTCAAGGATTGCTCGAGCAGGTGCGGCAGAAGCAGTGTAAGTTCTTCGATGTTCCTTTAATGCCTCCGAAGCGTCCAAGGAAAATGTGAGGATGGATAGCAAGAAGTCCACGAAGTGTTCGAAGAGCCATGAACCAGTACTGACGTAAAATAGGTTGAAGCAAGCCGCCGCAGATCCGTCAGCTCTTACCCAAGAGACAATCATAGATAATCTGGACCAAGTAGAGAAGGGCAGACTCGCAAGGATCAGGAACATTGGTATTGCTGTATGTCTAGAGGTGCTAGACAAAGACAACGAACTTACGGGAGATTTAGGCGCATATTGACAGTGGCAAAACGACTGCTACCGAGCGAGTACTTTTCTATACCGGCCGAATTAATGCTATCCACGAGGTTCGAGGTAAGGATGCTGTTGGGGCAAAGATGGACTCCATGGAACTCGAAAGGGAAAAGGGGATCACCATCCAATCTGCTGCGACATTTTGCGACTGGCTGAAGGTCGAGAACGGAAAAGAGGAGAAATACCATATCAACTTGATCGACACCCCAGGACACATTGATTTCACAATTGAGGTAGAGCGGGCCCTGAGAGTCTTGGATGGAGCAGTCATGATTCTTTGCGCGGTGAGCGGAGTTCAGAGTCAGACGATCACGGTGGACAGACAAATGCGACGATACAACGTTCCTCGAGTCAGTTTTATCAACAAGATGGACAGAATGGGTGCGAATCCTTTCAAAGCCGTCGAGCAGATCAACCAGAAGCTTCGCATTCCAGCTGCGGCATTACAGGTTCCTATTGGAGGCGAAGATACTTTCGAGGGCGTGGTGGACTTGATTAGAATGAAGGCCATATATAACGACGGACCCAAGGGAGAAATCATCCGAGAGAGCGACGAGATCCCCGAGAGCGTCCAGGCCTTAGCAAAGGAGAAGCGACTGGTACTTATCGAAACGCTGGCTGATGTTGATGATGAGATTGCCGAGATCTTCTTAGATGAGAAGACCCCAACTCAGGAACAACTAAAGGCTGCAATCCGAAGAGCGACAATTGCCCTCAAGTTCACTCCGGTACTGATGGGAAGTGCTTTGGCTGATAAATCCGTTCAGCCTATGTTGGATGCAGTCTGCGACTATTTGCCAAATCCAGCTGAAGTTGAAAATCTTGCTTTAGACAAGCGGAGAGAGGAAGCTTCCGTCAAATTGGTCTCTTACAACTCGTTGCCATTTGTTGGCCTAGCTTTCAAGCTCGAGGAGAGCAACTATGGACAGCTGACATATATCCGAGTCTATCAGGGAACTTTGAAGAAGGGAATGAACGTCTTCAATGCCAGGACGGACAAGCGAGTAAAAGTCCCCAGAATTGTCCGAATGCACTCCAATGACATGGAGGAAGTTCCAGAAATCGGTGCTGGAGAGATCTGCGCCGTGTTTGGTGTTGACTGTGCCTCTGGTGATACCTTCACTGATGGCACGCTGCCATATTCAATGACATCTATGTTCGTCCCGGACCCCGTCATTTCTCTGTCCATCAAACCCAAAACTACGAAAGATACTGCCAACTTCAGCAAAGCGATGAGTCGATTCCAGCGCGAAGATCCTACCTTCAGAGTTCACGTTGATGCGGAAAGTCAAGAGACTATCATCTCAGGAATGGGAGAATTACACCTTGACATCTACGTCGAGCGTATGCGCCGAGAGTACAAGGTCGAAGTTGAGACCGGAAAGCCTCAAGTCGCCTACCGAGAAACTATCACAGAGCCAGTCAAGTTCGATCACACGTTGAAGAAACAAACTGGAGGTGCTGGAGATTTCGCACGCGTGGTTGGATATATGGAGCCAATCGAAATCGGCGAGAATGGCTACATGCCATCGAAGTTCCGAGAAGAAGTCACTGGTGGTTCCATTTCCGAGAAGTTCTTGTTCGCTTGCGAAAAGGGATTCCTTGCTTCTTGTGAAAAGGGTCCTCTCATCGGACACCCTGTCTTAGGAACCTCAATGGTCGTCAACGATGGTGCTACCCATATGACTGATTCCTCGGAAATGGCCTTCAAGAACGCTACGCAACAAGCTTTCCGCAAAGCTTTCAAAGAAGCTAAGCCCCAAGTTCTTGAACCTCTTATGAAGACCACAATCACAGCACCCAACGAGTTCCAAGGAAACATCGTTGGTTTGTTGAACAAGCGAAATGCCATCATCAACGATACGGAGATTGGTCCAGAGGACTTCACTTTATTGGCAGACTGCAGTTTGAATGCTATGTTTGGCTTCAGCTCTCAACTGAGAGCTGCCACTCAAGGCAAGGGAGAGTTCGGCATGGAGTTTAGTCATTATGCACCAGCACCTGGTCAATTACAGTAAGTTGCTACACTCATCAATAGCTTCAGCACTAACAGTTCCCAGGAAAGAGTTGATTGCCGCGCATGACAAAGCGCAAGCCGATAGACACAAGAAGTAGACTAATGACTTCCCTTCGTTTTTGTGTTATAGAAATTAGTTCTTGTATTTTGGCTATCAGATGCAAGAGCTGCATAGAGTGTACATTTGTATTGCATGGCATGGTTGGTTTGGAAAATCGGAGTCCGTGTAGCATATGTATGATTGTAGAATACAAGAGAAGGATCTCAACTCGTGTTCTTTCGGGTTGCTACGTCTCCGGCAGGAATTGTGGTATCGCCCGGTGTAGTTCACCAGCTACTCGTATTTCTCTCCTGCGCGTCTTACTGCAGTGTTGAGTTGCAGCATCTCTGCGTGGATGAGACAAAGAAACAGTCTCTAGACGAACGCTCCCAGCATTGTGCTCGCTTAGTGTCTTTGTCTCTTGTTTTGTTCACGATGACTATGTTTGTTCTGGGGATCGCCCACAAAGGCACTATTCCCCATTATTCTCACAGTGTTGCAACAATAGCTTTCGACGACCGAATTTCGCGATGCGTGCAGGACTTAGCGAATGGGCGAAGAAGTATGGCCCCGGTACAGAAATCCCCAGCATCCCTCCTGGGCTAAGGAGTGGCCTCGCACCCATCTCACGGATAGGCCTAGGTCGATTTATATTGAGTGAAGAAGAAAAGAAGCTAGCAGAGGAGAATGAAGTATTTCAGAGGCACCATCTCTTGCAGTTCACCACACAGGAGCTTAAGGACCTGGATATCATCAGCGAGCGGAGATTCGCTCCCAGCACTATTCAAGCGCACATAGTCCCTTTCTGGTCACGAGGAAATTGGTATGATGGGAACCTTTCCGCTAATGGTGCGCCTTTACGAACATATCCTTTGCCAGCACCGTACTTCAATTCGACGTGGGTGGGCACGGATGATGCTGTCTGGGGGCTTCTGCAGCCTATCCTTACGCTGGCTTCAATGATGTTGGTTGAAAATCCCAAAGTCACAAATTTCGTACGTCATTATCCTCGGTGGAGGCACCGAAAAGAAATCTAACCCAGTCACAGATCAACAACCTTATTGAGAGAAATGAGACGTTGATTGACCCTGATCGAATCCCGAAGTGGGATCCCATGAGACCAGATAGTGAAGATTTCAATGAGTTGACCTCAGTAAAACTCAGAGCTTTTGTTGGCCTCCAAGAAGAATCCATATGGCAGCTAAACGACTCGCCCTGTTCAAGGAGCTAGCAGGCTGTCTGACGATAGCTTTCTAGATCGACCCGGAAGACACTATTTCCGGTGAGCTATATCCCCAGAATAGAGATATACTTGAAGCAGCTACAGAAGGGGACTACGAGGAAGGTACGAAGCGATTGCGACATATCTTCACTTTTTTGGATCGTGAAATGCTCGTTCCACTGCTTGGCACACAGGTGAACGATGCAGAGAGGTATAGGTTGACACTGTGGGTTTCAATGACTCTGGTACACGAGAGGTAAGCCTACACGGCAATGCTTAGTTCTCCAGCTCACAGGTACAGTATCCATGCAATGTGGCATTTGATATACTCAAAGGAGATCAAAGATACGCTCACATCGAGGTGAGCACTTCGAGATTCTCTCGAAAATGAGGAACTGACGCCCCTAGCCATATATATCGAAGAAGACCAACTCATGGAAATTGGTGCAGCGATGGAGGTACGAGCCTTTTGGGGCTTTATGAAGCCAATGTGGTGAATCTCCGCCGATATTGTGTTAGCAGCACAACACTTCGGAAGGTCCAGGTGTTCGAAGCGGCAAGTGTTGGGAGGTCATGATCATTTCTGACCTGTCATAGGAATCCACGACCTGGGCCGGTTCCACCAAATCTAGTTTTTTGGGTATAACATGGATTTCCCAAAACCTTTGATATGCGTCGGAGACATCCAAGTTCCGCAGTTCTGAAAACCCCGAGGATACAACGCCAAGTGCTTGCAATCCCAATTCCACTCAGCCTCTTTGAAGACACATTCAGAAGATTTCTGGACCGCATAATGCTACCCTTCCAGGTCCCACTGTTCAAACTGAGGCTGGTGAACCAAGTGTCAGAAGCGACACAGACAAAGCGAGGAATAGCTTCGGTGGGCCAAGTGACGGCATTTGAGCGGACCACTCTAGACGACATTTCCAGCATCCCAGATACACGCCTTACCGGACGTGGTGATTTTAACAAAAGCTTTGGCAAATTGGTTCGAGAAGCTGCTGCTATGGATCCTGCCCAGAGGCGAACAGGGGAAGTTGCGTTCGCCGTCAAGCAGAGTCTGGAAGCAGTTGATCAGTATTGGGACAATTGTCAGCAGCTCTCAACGCTGGCTGAGACCTTTGCTGCGAATGGTGAACAGATCGCTCGGCTAGAGGCATCATTGAGAGCAAAGCCAACAGAGCAAGACACGAGAACTTGGTTTCGGCTCCTTCTAGACCAGGTCAATATCGTGGAAAAAGCTATTAGAGAACATGAGGGCCAGGTCCAAGCTCTCGAAAGAGTAGCAGCAACTCGATTATGTCTAGACGAGGAGCGTCGTGCAGTGCTTCGGGCTTGGAACTATGATACAAGAATATTCCTCCGATCTATTGGAAATCTCCTCAAAAGGTGACACTGCAACAAAAAACCAGATCCATACATTGCAGATCCGTCTTGAAGTCACACGCGTTCGGACCTGGCATTATTTGGAACCATCGGCAATAAACTTCAGTGACAATCGCGAGATATCGAATCTCAGGGGGCTTGGGGACCTGAGACTGAAGCTTCGAAACGAGGGGAAGCGCATTACCCCTGTTCTCGATAAGTGTTTGGAGCTTCTCAAAACTCGAGATCCAGGAAGCTCTCTCTACTACTTCGTAGCGCTGTCCATCTTCTACGCTCACAGCGTAGCGTTCTTCAATGAAGGAAGCAGGTTCAAAGAGGCGCTCTCGAAGTTGGAGATCATAGCCAACCGTCTGTTCCGCTTGCATGAGGCTGATGGACAGCCACCTCACTGGAAACCAATTCTCAAAGGCTGGTGTGATGCTGCTACTGAGGCCTTTCAGCAGATGAGCTCGGGTCCGCAGCAGGGGAAGGTTGTAGCGACAATTCTCCAAGATCCGCTACTAGATATCGGAAATTATCCATGAGACTAATCTTGGAAGACTTTTGAAATGAAGATTACACTCAGTAAAATGCTTTGCGAGGGGAACAGTTGCTGAGCCTTGATAGAATAACCCCGTCCTAGGCACTGCCGCTTTCTAGTTTTGTTGGTTGAACCCACCAGTCCCGAGGGAAGGCAGAGAGGTATTTCTTGATACCTGACTTCGTCACGTTATTCTCACGTGGTGTAAGCATCCGAATGTCAACAAAGCAATACCCGAGTCGACGCATACTTCGCGATGACAATGCATATCGCTATGCTGACAGCTTCACCGTTGGAGCTTGGCCGCGAAGGATTCTTCCTCTGTTCCAGAAGCTTGTGTTACCGTTTCGGCGGTACGGACCGTTGTTAAGGCCGAAACCGGCCTCTTGACAGGACACAACATGGGGTTTTTTCTTGGTACTGGTCTTACAGAATGGAAAATGGAACAGTGGAAAGAAAAGAGGTTCAAGAGAACATGGAGTTCCATATGTCGGCATGAGTTCTGGGACATAAGATATTTCATAATCAATAGAGTTCGGCTGGAAACGCCGAAGAGCTACCCACTTCCGGGTATGCGGGGTCGTCAGGACCGATCTCTCAACTCAGGCGGGGTCGCCTTGAATTTGTATAAAGCTCTTGGAACCCCTCATTATAAGGTAGGTTCTCATCTCCAACGTATTCAGAAGTACAAACGTCTTCAACATTGCAAGCTTTTACACATCGCAAGCATAACTGTCCGTCACCATCTGTCCGCTGAGATATCTAGACTAACAATCATAGGTTCAACCAACTTCAAAATGGCCGTCATCCAGACTCTTCTCTACCCAAAGGGCTCTCAGGACTTTGACATGGACTAGTAAGTAATACATCTGCCATGAAATCCGACCTCTGCACGGATTTCGAAGATTATTCTTACCACCAGGCTTTATTACCCTGCCGCAAGCACTTACTAATCATCGCATTTCCAGCTATCTCAACAAACACATGCAAATGGTTCAAAAGGCCTGGCAAAACTCGTCTGCTGGCTTGCAAAAGTGGCAGATTGTCAAGCTCGACCCTTCTTCCGGATATGTCACCAAGGCTGTTTTGACCTGGGACAGCAAGGATAAAGTCGATGCGGCTTTTGCTAGCGAAGATGGAAAGAAGATTCTTGGTGATATCCCGAACTACTGCAACGTCAAACCGGAGGTTCACGCAGGAGAGGTTATCGGTGAACATTAGTACGCAGGCATATTCGAGTAGAGAGAATCATGTGCAGAATGGAGTTACTTATCATAAATTGCGTCTGCGCTTTCGTTCAACACGGGTTCATGTTTCTCTGACTTGTTACAATGTCACATTTTTACCAGAGTTTGGGGCTTGGTCTCCGAATAACATGGTATCAATTAACTCCAATTATTCAGATTGCTGAACGCCGCACATCGACTATTGTACAGGTACGCCGGGGTATCATCTCGGTCTCCAACCTTCCTCAATCCCTGAATCTGTCAAAACTTCATGAAAGTAAATTTGCATCGAGTTTTTGACCCTCGTTCAAATCAACAAGCTCAGACTCTCTCTAACGGTACGCAGCCGGATCGTGTTTTCCGATGACATACCAGGCATCTATATGTTTGTTAGAAAAGCTTGAGTGCAATTGGTGACGGGAACTTACGGATAACACCTGGAATCCACCCGAGACAGCAAAGTAGGATGTTGATGAGAAGATCGCAGCTGCATCCAGTTTTTATGAATACTGGGACGAATGGCACAAGTACTGCCAGGAAGTACAAGCACATTTCAGACTAGAAGTAAATGGGTGAGCGGAAACTCGATCGAAGTGAAAATTGTGAGGGGGACATACGGTTGAGGATGCTGCCATTTTTGCAGTTGTTGGTTGGTTTCGATTCGGTGAGAAATTTGGCTATTTGTTTATGGTTTTGTGTTTTTTTGAGGCTTGTTGCTTAATCTGAAGTCAAAGAATGGGGGATCTCCTGAACTTAATATACCAAAACCCCTATGCAAACCTCGAAATAGACATCCCATATCTACGTCATTTCCGACCAAGTTTAGAGTTGCGCCACAGGGACTAACATCTCCTTGGCACGATGTCCAGCCCTACCAGCCACGTCAGCCAACGACGAGAACTCAGTTGGAAGTGCTGATTGGTTGAAAGTTTAAGACTTCACATGGCGCAGACTGGGATGTGAGCCGAGTCCCGAGCCTCATCCGTGATGCTTCCGTTCGGTCCACTTCTCGCCACGGCGACCCCGGCCTAGAAGTGAAAGCCAAGATAGCCTTGCCATGCGATCATATTTACTGGCCAAATTCATATCAAGAACGGGAAGTCGGCTTGATCGTTTGGACGATAAGTAGAGATATGATACGCCTTAATCATGCAAAGAAACGTCAGCCAAGGCCAAAGATCGTGTAGAAGAAATCCCCAAATGCTGGACTATTCAAGTTCTGGAGGACGTAGAAGTTCCACTGCCAAGTACATCTAGGTAGCTCTTAGGGCTGATGGCAACTTTCCTTGTCTTGATAAACCAAACAGCTCGACCGAATTCATCTCTAACTTGCTCTTCAGATGCTCCAATTGGAAGGCTAGGCCACCCATGATTACAGTGCTTTGAGGCCCCGGAAAAGTGCCGACTACGCTACGATTTAGCGATGAGCCCCTGAAACTCATGTTTGTTTAGCTCGCTTAGCCCGAATTTTGGAAAAGGGCATTCCCGCCGAATATTGACAGCTGATTCCCTCATTCTGTTTCTTATGACTCCCAAATTATCGAGTAATGTAGGAGAAAATATTATATCATCAAGCGCTCTCTCCTTATGCTCTCGATCGGACCGGGCACATTCACTTGCTCGATTCAAGAAACATTGGCAAAACTTTTTGATTGCTTCCGTTACGCTGCATATGAGATGCTATTGATCAACCCAGGCATTTTACCAGAAAGCTTGGCGTCTCAAATATCCATCACTCTGCTCCCCCGACTACATCATCATCGTTGACGATTTCCAGGCCAGCCGATGGAACATATCTCAACGCCACTCTCCTTCAATCGGACGTTTCGTCCGCCTCCAAGATTCTCAAAGGTCCCGACTGCTCCTTCAGAATTGTTGCACCTATATGTTAAGATTGTTTATTACGTCCTCCATGTTCGTCTCGCTGGTTTTGCTTGTCCCGAATGTAGGCGAGTTGAATGGGGTGGGTGCTCCGCGAATCTTTGACATAGTGCAAACTTTGTCGTAGCTCTCGGTAGCCTCATCGCATTTCCTCGAGGCGTTGGGCTTTGACTCATCTTCCGACTTGCTCTCAACATGGACATCGGGAACAGTGTCGCCCACGAGTGTCTCGGACGAAGTGTTCGTCTCGCCGTGGGTCGAGCTTGACTCACAACCATAGCTGGGGATCGCGTTGTCAATCAGATCTTCTTTTTCCACCGTGGTCTTAAGTTTAACTGCATTGATGGAGCTTGAGGACTCGGTTGTGCTGTCTTGAATCCCGGGTTGTGGGGCTTCTGGAACGTTAACATGGGACCAGAGATGGGAAAGTCGGTGGGGGCAACGGGGACATGGCTTCCTGGGAGTCTTGGAGGAGCTGGTGTTGATTAGAAGAGACATGGCGAAATCAAGGAAGACTTTGGCTGCCTATGAGTAGGTTTGGGGGAAAGGTTGTGTGTATTGATGGAGACAATGATTGAGCTTGGTGTTTCAGTTGGACAGCATTTGGTTGTGTAAAATTCTCCTGAATATAAAGGCAGTGGAATACCGTGTACACGACAATGGGAATCACAATCCTATTTTCCAAGGCATTCATACAGAAGTGTACAATCATGTATTCCCAAGAATCAATACATTGGGAATCATCGTTAAGAACGTCTTCGATATGTGGTGGCATTGGCCATACAAGACTCATTGTTTGTACGTGGGTAATCCAGTCACAGATGCGAAACTCCCCACAGGTCAAATCACACTCTCCACACCTCATCTAACATTCTCCATGCATGTTCTTTAGGCTCATCGAGAACCTCGTCAGATGCTTCGGCCCTCTGGCTATCTCCCCACCCCGTCCGTGCCCAGATTTCAAGCTCCCTCACACTCTGCCATCCCGGACACCCCTCGTCAATACATCTCTCCATCCACTCCTCAATAATCCCCCTTCTCCGATCACTAAAATACTCCACATGCTCCTCCCTCGAAGTATCCCGTGTCCAATCTCCCCTGTTGAACGCACGTTCCATCATCTCGTCATCGCCATCCCCTTCTTCTTCTGCCTGTACCTTCACAAAGTCCACTCGCTCGAATCGGCTGCGGTGTATGACTTGAGTTCGATGCATAGAAAATGTAGTCACGATTGGGGGACACTGCTGCGAGTGTGGCAGCCCCCGATATTCGCCTGTGAAAGGGTAGTGTGTTGGTCGAATGGGAAAGCGGTCTGTGGCGACGCAGAGCTGGCAAACATGACCGCTTGATGTTGGCATGGAAGGCTGGTAATTAGTGTGTGGTGGAAGGGATCGGAATGTTTGCTGAGGAGCATATTGTGGGATTTGCGGCTGATAGTTATATGGTTTTTCGAGAGGAAACTGATGCTGAAGTGGGTGTCTTTGCTGTGATGTATATGCTTGTTGCTGATAATATGACACTTGCTCCTGATATGCTTGCTGAGGAGAAAATGGAAGAAGTGCTTGAGGACGTGCCGGGAAAAAGGTAGAAGGTGGTTCAGGCTGACGTGCTATTACTTCTTGTTGTTCGTGTTCCCGTACCAGTTGATGTTGGCTCTCATACCCGTCCAGATTCTGGTATTGACCGACAGGGGAAGAGGGACGCGAAGGCGGACCTGGGGAAAGGAAGCGGAAGATACTCCCAAGGCGAGACTTCTTACTCGTCATGGCTTGCTTTCAGTAGGAATCGAAAGGATAAGGTATATGGCGAGTTGATGGCGGTTCTCCCTCAGCCAAAGTCCTGAAGAGATTTGAGGACTTTCCGAGATCTAAGTGAGGCATCTGCACGCACAGAGTACCACAGTCACTGAATTGCCATGTCAAGATTCACTGACGAAAGAGAACAATTCGTCACTCAATCACGGCTCCATACTTTGATGTAAAGAACTCGCATTGCAATACCGTAGAGCAAATAGAGAAAAGTAAAGCAATGCTGCACTAACTCAATTCGAATCGGCCTTGGACACACCTCCCCCAGTTGTTAACTCCGCCGCCGACTTCCATCGCTGCAATAAGGTTATGAGTATTATACATGACTGTGAGACACTCTCCGTTCATCGCCACCCGCTTCCCCGTTTGATTGAGATATCTATTGAACATAACTCATACACTCTTCAACGTGGTCCTCGAAGTACTTTTGCTTGTTTCTTGGCAAGTTTTGGAGGAGGGCACTTGGGACAGTCACAATAAAAGCCGTAGTTGTCCATCAGCTGACAAGGATTCGTAGTATAGGAGATCGTGATTTCCTGATCCTTTTTGATGGGATTACAGGCAGTGAACACGATCATCTCAGTTGCTTCATCGTATCGGTAACTGCAAGTGGCGTGTGGGTGACAAGCATGGTTGAATCGTGACGATTTGATGAATATGCCTCCTTTTCCGCCAGAAGTCTCGAATCTGATCCGGAATGTGTTAATTATGTGTAGCCAACCATTTGTCAAGATTCAGTCCACTTCTACCGAGCTACTCAGAGAGTGGTAAACTTACCGATTCGTCTTGTAAATGGCAAGATCTTTTGTTGGAGATAAGCCTGAGTATCCATGGAGTGTTCTGTATTCACTTCTTTGCTCCCGGGTCAATTTTTCTAGCTCAACAAACACCTCCATAAACTTCGCCCGAAAGAGTGGCTTCTCCACCATGATGATTGTCTCCGTTTCGACGTTTTTTGTTGCGAACGCGCCATAACCCCCTTTTTCCGATCGTCGAACCTCGAAATATTCAGTGCAGAAGAGGGCCTGGGCACTAGAAGGAGGTTGGATGATTGTTGGTGTGATGTCGGAAGAGGAGTATGGTGAGGGATCGGAAGAGAGAGGTGGCTCTATCGATGTGCAGAAAGTGGCGGAGAACGAGGTCGCAGGAGATGTCGAGGCGGAGGTAAGTGGCGTGGTGTCAGAGTTTTCGGAGAGAATTGAGGAGTTGGAAGAGGAGGGAGTGAGCGATGGAGGAGTGTAATTGTGGAGGTATTGACGCCGCTCTTCCGATATTCGCGGAGCAGGAGGTTCATATAGCTTTTCAGGGCTACCTTCCCCTCCTGCCGTTTTGACCTTGGTCGTGAACTTCGTTCCTCGAGACGACTTCTATACTTATCAGCAGACAAACTTCAGGGATCTTGGAATGGCATACCTGATACCAGCTCCACAGTCTTCTCATCTCCATCCATTTTTCAAAGTCATCTGCCAAAGCCACTGGATGCTCCGGCGAGCCTGGCCCCGCGGTGAGCGATGGAAAAATGTTCTTGGGACTTTGGTGCGCAGTGGTATCTGTTGAACTCGTTGTATAATCAGCCATTTTTGACATTTGGAAATTTGAGTATTTGTAGAGTGGAGACGCTGGAGAGCGGACTCAAGTATGTACTCGTAGGCTGATCCGTTTGTTGGAAGTGAATTATCGTCCTGTATTCGTTCGTTGTTGATGGGATGTAGTTTAATGGATTCAATGTCTGTTTGTAGTATCTGAAAAGCAATTTCGCAAAAACAAGTTAATTGCTCTGTAGTCTTTGCCCTTCTGACAAGGCAGAGTATGATGAGGGCTGCAGAAACAACGGACAGGATTGGACCAAGAGTGTCTTGAGGCTGTGATGATTGTGTAAAAGATGGCTGGTGATTGCTTACAGATAGGGGTCCCACCAGGAGTTCCAAAATTATACCCGGCCATCTTAACTTGTCGTTTCCTATTTAACAGACCCGATGGTCTATGAGATCGCCGTCTGTTCAACGTCCGATATCGTCTGGTCTGAAGATTGGATCCGCACGACCACTACTATCTGGCTGCGGGATTAAGGTCAATCTCGGAGTGTCAGAACGTTGACAGCAGAAGAGCAAGCGACAGCAGCAATCAAAGCGAACGAAATCAAGCCAGAACAAAGACAAACAAAGGTAGAAGGAGCGGCTTCCCCCAGTGGGAAGGAGCCTTAGTCGCGAGACCATTTGTTGCGCACCCTACGCCCCAAGAGGCACAGCATGAAATATAGCAGCTACGAAAGTCGTTTATACAGAAGAAAGCTCGAGTGGGACGACGGCTCGAAGTTTAATAGGGGAGCCGAAGCGAGACCATAGGCCCACATTTCTTGACAGCCTCGTGAGGCCATTCACAATTGATCGCACTAGTAGGTTGATAGGTTGACATCTGGTCTAGAGCTGTCCTATGGTTCCCAATGAAAATGTTCCAAAATCACTAAGGCACTTTGCAAAACAGACAGTTCGAGCAACCAAAGCCTAGATCAATTGCAGCAAGATAGTATTCCGCAAACTCTTGTTTCACCAATTTTGGTATGACTTTGAAATGCCTTTCTGGACACCAGGTCGCTGCCAAAGTCAGTACACAAGCTCGCTCTGGCTAGAGTTACATACCTCCGCAATCCTATCAATCCACTTCAACAGGTGGGGAAAGTCCTTCATTTCAGCTTCGCTGATCTGGCCAGAGAAATCGTAACCAGAAACCCAAGCTGGACACATGTGAGCTGAAGGATCGATTGCATAGGAATCACTCACGCCATGTTCCCATGTCTGCGACTGAGTATTTTCCCTTGCCATTCCCAGCTAGATAGTCTCGAGGCTCGCCTGTGAATTTGCCTGAGAGGTGAATCTCCAGAACTCCAAATACACGAAGGTTTCCTTCTTGAAGCGATTGATAGCAACTGCTCGGACATCAGTAGTTGAGGAAAATTTCGGAAAGATTGACACGTACACTCATCCTTCTCTGGAGCCAATTTCCCAAACCAATTCAATTGGCCCTCGATAGGTTGTCCCTAGGAATCGCATGAGAGCTAATTACCAACTCCAAAGAAAAGTAAACTTACACTTCCATGCCAGAAGAACAGCCACTGTAAACACTGCGATCGCTCGAGATCATCCTTGAAGCCGAATGTGTCTTTTGAGTCGTATTCCTTGAGGAGGTAGAGCATGATTGCGGATGTCTCCATCACTGGGAAAGGCGGGGATTTCATGTTGTCCATGAGAACGGGAATGCGGCCTATACACGAGTTCAGGTCTGGTGAATATCTTTTACGATGTCAACATACCATTGGGATTTAGCTTGAGGAACCAATCTTTCTTCTGCTCGTTGGTGGGGATAGAGATCAAGGTGTGTGTGACTGTTCACAAACAAAGATTGAAAGTCAGTTGGAACTCAAAAACAGAGCGACGAGAGATTTACACTCGGTTCCATAAGCCACTCGAAGTTCCTCGAGCATAATCTGGACCTTTTTGCCATTTGGAGTTGAAGTGGTGATTAAGTGAAGTCCCTGTCATCCGGCATCAGATCAACGAATTCCACTTGCTCCGTCATTCTTCATACCTTGGCATCTCGAACCTCTGAAGGAGTATCTGGATGATAGCAATTCGACATTTGGGTAGAACGTGGTACGGTTGTGCTCAGGCTCCGCAGTAGTTGCCCAGCATTGTAGACATTGCTTCTCGTTCTAGGGCGAAACATATACGTCATGACTACTGCACGCACCACCTTTCCTGAGTGAATCCACGTGATGTCGTATTGTTGATGCTATTCGGAACATTAAGTTCTGACTATACCTTGCTCATTTCCATCATGTCACCCTAAACTTTAACGGTGTTTACTTGCTCGGAGTTTCCACCACGTTTTCGGAGTTGGCTGGTTGGGAAGACGCATCTCGGCTAAGAACCCCTGATTCGGATCAGGGTGGATTACAGAACCCGGGTACGAGATCGGATATCTAGATCAAGCTGCACATTTGGAATGCTTGTATCGATTTTAAAGTTTCCTGTCAAAATAGAGGATATAATCTCTTCAACTTCATTACAAGTCGCGAAGCACTCTCCAAACACTCAGAGAGATGGTGTTTGTCCATCTATCTTCACCGTCTGAGTGAGTAGTCCTGATTAGTCGTACATTCCCGTCGTATCTCGTATGACCTCGGACCGAGTCTCCAGACTTCGCCCAACCAGCACAACTGCAATCGAACCCCCTTGAACAGCCTCAACAGCATACGCGTCCCCTACTGGATGAAGTTCTCGTCGAATCGGCCGCTCTCATCCCTTCAATTCTTCTAGCATAATCTGAAGGCATGAATTCGAGCGAGAAGACTTCCTACGCTTCTTCAAGAGCGTCTTCTTACGACAATCCGCGTAAAAAGACGCACACGAGACGGCCGCATCGGAAGACCAAAACAGGATGTTTGACCTGCAAGAAGCGGAAAATTAAGGTGGGTTTAAGCTTTACCTAGATCCTTGAGCCTTAGCAGGTCCATCTCCTCGGTGTTTAGATGCCACCCGGTCGGGTTGCTGAACTTCTCGAGAAATCATTTGGATTCATTCCAAAAGCCGTCGTAAATTTGATGTATGCTAACGAACGAGTCATTCGATAGTGTGATGAGACGAGACCAGAATGTGGAAACTGTATCAGGCATACTCTAGAATGCGTATACGCGCTTTCAAAAGTACAAGTCACGTCAACAACTGTAAGTGTTTCGCACTCGCCTCCTGATTGATGCACAATCTAACAGCCTTAAGCTCTCTGATGGAGCTCACGATCTGAACCTCGTTGATCTGGAGTTTCTTCACAATTATTGCACATCTACAGCTCTAACTCTTCATCGCGATCCTCCGACAATCAGGCTGTGGAGCATCACTGTACCCGAATTTGGTTTTATTCATGACTATGTGATGCATGGGGTTCTCGCTCTATCTGCGCTTCACCTGGGATATGTGAGTCTTCCAATCCACTTATTTACCGAATGTCAAACATCTCCATAACGAACAGTCGCCCATGATTTGCACATCCATTATGTCGCTTAGAGCCCTTGCTGAGTGCAATACATAGTGCCATCCAGAACGGAAAGAATTCTGCACACGACAAGCAACACTCCATCACAAGCTTGGCCTAGAAAAAGCAACACCTGCCCTCAGTGCATTTTCAGAGGAAAATGCTACAGCCATGTATTTGTTCTCGGCACTGACATGTCTCTACACATACACGACAATAGGTCAAACAGACGACTCGGTCCTTGGCGGCGAATCCAGCTGGATCTTCCTGTCACGGCAGAGCTACTCTCTGATCCGAATGGCTGACAAGACCCTGCGTAAAGGACCATTGGGACCGCTGCTCGCAGCTGGGGAGCGTAGAACTCGGCTAAGGGATATGGTGGCAGAATCACCTGCTTGCTTTGTAGAGGCAGATCGACTAGAAGAACTGTCTGCACGTATTGATGAGAGTGTGTCTGATCCAGAAGCGAAGGAGGCATACAATGCTGCGATCAGTGCGTATCCCACTTCGCAGACCACTCGCTTTCCCCAGGTATTTACACGAGAGCTGTTTTCTGACTTCACACCAAGGTGACATGCTCAGGATCCTCAAAGTCATGTACAGCTTGCCTGAGGAGGGCCGAGAATTATCTGACGTTTTCCGGTGGCCATTTCAGCTGAGTGTGGGGTTTATGGACCTCTTGCAGACACCGACACAGGAGTGCTTGGCTGTTATTGCGCATTTCGCAATTATACCAGAGTTCTTGAGCTCCAAGTGGTGGTTAGAGGGCTTTGGGAGAAGATTATTGGCCAAGTTGTACCCCTTAATTGATGAAGAGCACCTGTCCTGGATACAGTGGCCGATGCAGCAGCTAGGAATTTCTAGTGAGGGTGGTTTTCCCACATCAAGGTCAGTACCCTCATTCTATGTTGCAGTAGATCTAGCTAAGCTCTCACAACAGTTACGGTACACCAATGGATATTGGAACTTGACAATCTCGAGGTGGCCGTCCCAGGTAAAGTCGTCCATACCAGATGGCTCGGAGCAGATATCGACACCTTTGACGAAAATAACGACCACACAACATTTGAGTCAGAGCTGAGTGAAAGCGACTTCGAAGCTCCAAGTATGATACCGCACACCACATCGACTCGTGGCTGCAGAGGCAGGGACAGATCTAGAGCAGTCAAGGACGGAAAGCAGCCTACCGGCAGCGAGAGATCGCCGAAGTCATTGGATGCTGGCAGATACGGAATTTGAGTCGGAATGTGTATTGAATCTCACACAGTCATAGAAGTGATGATGTCCCAATTCCCCAGTCATCTCTCGCGTCCTTGCAGTTTAGACAAGTCTCCTTCCTCGCTTAGCACTTTGCAAACAACAATTGAAGAACAAGATATCCATCCTGCCGCTGTAGCTAAGATGCTTCAATTCAGAATTTTGAAGCTCCAGCCAAGGTCGAATAAAGGTTAGGGCCCTGAGCCCGAGGAGACAAAGGTCCCTCGTTCCTTCCTTGTTAGTCTCAAGCTTGTTGAATGCAGATAAGCGAAGAATGACTTGCTCTGGCAAACGGACATATTCGATTCACCGCAGTAATTTTCACGTCAGCATCCTTACCATTTCCCCCTCTCTCTACCCAGAGTCCTCTTCCCCTTCATCGAATCCACTCAACTCGCCTTCAGCAGCACCAGCTCCCTACCTCACCTCAGTTCGCATCACAAGCAAATTACGCCAAACAAAACCCATCAACAAACATGGCTCACTGCCGGAAGCCACACACGAAACTGTCACCTTCCCTCAGCCGTACTCTAACCTTGGCCGTTATCGTCACCTTCCACATCTTACTCCTATACGCCCTTACTTTCGCATTTCTAAGTGCCGCTACAAATGCCAACTTCCGAAATCAGACGATAGTTCCACACGGTACACGCACGGATCTTGGAATCGATGGGAAAGGAGGCTGTGAGGGGCTAGGAAGGCGGGCGCGGAGTGAGTTGGACAATGATACGGGAAAGGGCATGTCCAAAATTGTGAAGCGGCGGGAATGAACACTTTGATCACGACTATGAAGGTTGCTGGGTGTGTTGGAAAGGATGTTTCAGGAGATTGAGTTGCGTGAAACGTAGGTGGTTGCATCTACCAAGGAGGGACTTTTCACCGGGAGCTTCCAGCACTTATAAAGTGCGGCTAGGACCTTGAGGTCGATTGGGTATAGGATGGGAATGGAGGTGTCCAGGCGGGGATTATGGCTAGGAGACCTCTCCTCACCAGGCTCTGCTATGGCTCTACTGCAGTAGCTCAACCTGGGACGAATACAAACAGTGGTCTCACGATGTGCTTTCCACACATGCTTTTTTACAGCAACCTCAAGTGGTGTCAACCGAGTCTTATACTTTGCAATTACAGTAAGTTGCTACGAACATACAAACTCAATTGCTTCAAAGCTTCTTCCAGCACGCTTGTCTCACAAACAAATCCAATGCGCACAGATCCCTTGAACTCCTCACCAAAGCACTTTGAAGCCGGCAGGAACATGACTTTTGTCTTCTCAATCACATCAATGCAGAACTGCACATCGTCGACTGGCTTCCCGTCCTTCTCGAACCTGACTAGAGCCGTTGTTCCGCTGGTTGGTTTAACCCACGAGCAGACGTCGCTCCATCGATCAATGAACTTCTCCAGTATTGCAACATTTGTCTTCGCGAGCTTGATGTTGCGCCCTAGTAAAGCATGGAGTACGGATCCAGAGAGAGCGTATGAAGCTACCCGGTCATCGAGCTGAGAGACCGATATTGTGGTGTAATCCCTGGCGGAAGCAACGGCTTCGATGATGGACGAATCTCGACATGCAATCCAGCCTAGACGAATACCTGCTAGACTATATGCCTTGGACATGGATCCTGTGCTGATTGTCTTCGCATAGCCAAATGATACGATGCTGGGTGGGAAATCCGGGTCACCGGGCGAGATGCCGTGAAACAAAGGTCTGTACACTTCATCTGAGAGAATAATAATTCCCTTCTCCTGGGCAAAATCAACCAGACCTTGGAGTACGGACTTCGGCGTCGTCGATCCAGTCGGGTTGTTAGGGTTGTTTATGATGATCATCTTTGTATTCTCCTTCACCAGCTCCTTCAAATCCTCCAGATCCGGCACGTATTTCTTGCCCTTTCGAAGCTTCCACAATGACACCTCTGCTCCCAAACTCTTCGGCACATCGTATAACTGCTGGTATGTTGGGTGCATGCACACTACATGATCTCCAGGTCCTATAAGAGCGTAGAAGAGGAGGAAATTAGCAGCAATTGCACCCGGTGTGATGAGGATATTCTCAGTAGGCAGAGGTGTGGAGACTCTCGCAGAGTACAAACTTGCAAGGCGCTCTCGGAGAGCTTGCGAACCCCGTATCGCACCATAGGTAAGTTTCGTGGATGTATCTAGAGGATGTGGGATGTTCCGGTCTTCGCATAAGCCAACGAGATCATCGATTGATATAGAAGCAGCACAAGTTTCTGCAATATTTAGGACTCCTGGGGTGACTTCATACTTGTCCATCCACTACTTAATATTAGCAAAGGCCGACGACCAGGGAGTAGAAAATATACCTGCTCGACCTCAAAAGGGTCGATTTTCACCATCTCGAAAGTTACCTCGGCAAACGAGGCTGAAAAATGGTGGGCTGACTCCTACAACCATGGTTGGTCTCCTTCTTTGTGTCATTTTGGACGATTTCTTGACGGACCTGTTGTTCTGAGTAGTATCTCAAGGAGTGATGAAAAGTCCAATATTGTCCCGCGATATCTTGGTGCGGGGTGATCAATCTGGGGTCGCTGTCACCAGCAACGGCCAGAAGCTCGCGGCACAGAGTCGGAAATACGCTACGCCATCCCGACCCGCCTTTCCAATCAGACACCCTTGAGCAGTCAAGTAACTCTGCCAAGTCCACCTGCCTAACCTGATCTCGAATCGACTTGGATCTATCGAAGGAACTACAGACATCAACTATTCGAGGGACAGCAGCCAGACCTTTTGCCCCTTTTGCCAGTTCGCGATATTTTCATCTTCTTCGCATCGTCCAGCTTGACGGAATCGAAGTATGGACTAAGCTCGAAGCTCCCACTGGATCAAGACGACGTCGCTCATTTAGCCGGCTGAGCTCCAACGACACTAGGTAATCATTGCAACACGACGACACATCCACTGATCAATTGAAGATGGGACGATCATTGAGGACAGTCGCCATCGCGGCACTGTCACTATCATGGACAACATATGCCTCTCGGAATTACTCATCATACTCGACGGTGGACATGCTGCGCGCAGAACTGGCATTGTTGGATAGTCGCGGGGCAGACTGCCCTCCATGGTACGATGCCCTCATCCCATTTATGGACTTGGAGTTTTCTAACGTCGCATAGTTTCAACTGTCTCCTACCAGCCTTTACCTGCGGCCAATTTTCCGAGTGTAATCAATTTAATGGGAAATGTAATTGTCCAGCAGGTTTCGGAGGCGATGACTGTCTACAGCCGGTCTGTGGCGCCCTGGCAGATGGAGACGATCGGCCGATGCGACAAGGGGACTACTGCGAATGCAAAGAGGGCTGGACCGGCATAAACTGCAATGTTTGCACCGAAAACAAGGCTTGTAATGCTCTGATGCCAACGAATGATGGGGGAGTCTGTTACCAAAACGGGGAGGTGGTACATGAGAACTATCAGCAGTGTGATGTCACGAACAAGAAGATCGTGCAGATTTTGGATGGGAAGAAGCCGCAGGTCACTTTCAACTGCAACAAAAATGACACGACTTGCGATTTCCAATGTAGGTTCAGTCGTAAGGTTATGCGCCCTTAAATGCTAATAGATTCCAGTCTGGGTCGATGCGAAGGAATCCTTCTATTGCTCGTTAAATACTTGTGTATCAAGCGCCGACAATACCTACGAGCAAAATGCCACGAACTACAAGTGCGAGCACATTGAGTGCAGTTGTATCCCGGACAGGATGCTTTGTGGCGAAAATGGATCCGTTGACATTTCGGACTTTCTGACCGAGGAGATAAAAGGGCCAGCGACTTTCAGCTGCAAGCAAGAGAACGGCGGAGTCAATAATTGCAAGTTCAAAGAAAAGGCAATGGACGATCTCATCCAGACCATGTTCGGAGACGACAGCATCACGTTGACATGTCAGGCTGGAGAATGTCTTTATCGCACCGATGTTCCTGGATTTGTGACTCCCGTCAAGCGAATCAACACCCCTTTGATAGCAGGAGTTATTGCCGGAAGCTCTCTTTTCGTGGTTGCGGTCATCCTAACCGTATGGTATCTTTCCCGGAGAAAGTTCAACTATGCTCCGATACACCTTGACGAGTCTGATGATGAAGCCATGAAACTCATGACTGATCATAAGCCTGCTTCGCTGTATTTCGAGAACGTTTCCTACCACATCAATGGAAAGCAAATTCTATCCGGTGTCCAAGGTGTTGCGCATCCAGGAGAGATTATGGCCATTATGGGAGCTTCCGGCGCTGGCAAGACCTCATTTCTTGATATCCTGGCCCGGAAGAACAAACGTGGAGCCGTATCAGGAGATTTCTATGTCAATGGAGAGAAAGTGACTGATACAGAGTACAAGAATGTCGTTGGGTTCGTTGACCAGGAAGATACTATGTTACCAACTCTCACTGTCCATGAAACGATTATGACCAGCGCCCTCCTTAGGTTACCGAGAGATATGGGAAAATCGGCCAAAGAGCAGAGAGTCTACGAAGTTGAAAAGCAGCTTGGTATCTTCGCTATCAAGGACTCTTTGATTGGATCCGAAGATGGTAAGGGACGCGGAATTTCTGGTGGTGAGAAGAGACGTGTCGGAATTGCATGTGAGCTTGTCACAAGTCCAAGCATATTGTTCCTCGACGAACCAACTAGTGGCCTCGACGCATTCAACGCATTCAATGTCATTGAGTGCTTGGTTACCCTAGCCAAGACCTACAAACGGACGGTCATTTTCACAATTCATCAACCAAGATCTAATATCGTCGCACTCTTCGACAGGCTACTGCTTCTCGCGAAGGGAAAGACTGTTTACTCTGGTGCCTTTTCGCAGTGCCAAGACTTCTTCGACCATATCGGATACTCTTGCCCTCCAGGCTTCAATATTGCAGATTACCTTGTGGATCTGACAATGCACGTCGGTGGTCCCCGGACTCCCATGAACGAGAACTTCTCCGATCTAGATGGCGCTGGTAGCGCAGGGCCCAGTAGTACCCGAGCTGTCAAGTCTATCGCCAGTATCTCTGGCATGAGTCTTGATGAGCCAGGAGCTGAGCGTGACAGCATGGACGAGACTTCGCTATTAAGACCGAAGGGAAAGCGCCGTGATTCCGTCAAGGCCAAACAAGAAAGAGAATTGTATACACGGAAGCGAACCAGTATTGAGACACCCGGATCACCTCCCGATGAGGCTCCTTTCGACCCCAAGGCAACAGCTTCACAACTCTGGCTTCGACTTCAGAAGCAAAAGTCAGGCAATGTTCCTCATCAAATCATCGACGACCCAGACAATCTCCCTCCTTCGGCCACGGGCATGACTGATCTTGATATTCTTGTTGCAGCCTACCAGCAATCTGAAATCGCAGGGAACATCCATGACGACATTCATGCTGCCATAGATAGTGCTTCAACGGCCAATGGAACTGCGAACGGCCACGCGCACGGCAACGGCAACGGATCAGCGAATGGCGGTGCAATGGGACGAGGTTATGCCAGGGTAGGCTACGCTCGTCAATTCCTGATCTTGTCGCAAAGAACTTGGAGAAATCTGTACAGGAACCCGATGTTGATGTTGACCCATTATGCCATCGCGATTCTATTGGCCGTCCTATCCGGCTTCCTCTTCTACGGTCTCACGGACGACATTCCTGGTTTCCAGAACAGACTGGGGTTGTTTTTCTTCATCCTTGCACTGTTTGGTTTCAGCACTCTGTCCAGCTTGACAGTCTTTGCAGCCGAGAGGATGCTGTTCGTCCGAGAAAGAGCAAATGGTTACTACTCCCCGATCACATACTTTGCCGCCAAAGTACTATTCGACGTTGTTCCCCTACGAATCATCCCACCGATAATCATGGGCTCGATCATCTATCCTATGACAGGCTTAGTACCAGACTGGTCACACTTCCTGAAGTTCATCCTAGTCCTTGTCCTCTTCAACCTTGCTGCTGCAGGAATCTGTCTCTTCATCGGCATCGTCTGCAAAGACAACGGCGTCGCAAGCTTAATCGGCAGTCTCGTAATGCTCTTCAGTCTCCTCTTCGCCGGTCTCCTTCTCAACCACGACGCCATTCCCAAATCCGCGCTTTGGCTACAAGATATCTCGATCTTCCACTACGGCTTCGAATCGCTGATCGTCAATGAAGTCACGTTCCTGTCTCTCAAGGATAAGAAGCTTGGCTTGACCATCGATGTACCTGGTGCGACGATCTTAAGTTCTTTTGGATTCAACACCCAGGCGCTGTGGCCTGACGTTACGAAGTTGGCGATTTTCGCGGGTGCCTTTATTATCTTGGCTTATGTTGCCATGCATGTCTTGTTGGTAGAGAGACGATAGATGAGTGAGGATATTGGATTGGGAAACATAGCATATATTCTCTTTGTTGTGACATTTATTGCATGGGACTTGATGTCACGGTGTTTGGAGTTGGAATATATTGGGGGCTTTTCTGTTTGTATTTTCCAGTAAAGCTATACAGAGCAATACAGCATGTGTGAAAGTGGGAATACTCTGTTCACATAAGTTTTCCCCACAACATTGAGATCTTTTAGCAAGATGCTCACAACTTGTGATTGTGGAGTGAAGTCCGTCCTCAACATAGCACTTCCTCGTTCGACTTCAAGATCGGTTCGGAACACAATGATGACAGCCAGGAGAATGTCTCCCTCAATATACTATCAGTCCTTCATCATCCATGTGCCTGCTCCGTAACAACTTTAAGCACGCTTTCGTCGACCAGGACCTCCACGTCTGGGAGTCTTCTTGGCTCCGCTTGTCTCGGCCAGCTTCCTCTGGACAATTTGCTCTACGGTGTGTTCTCGCATGCTAAAAACAGGTTTGAACGGCAAATCCTCGAGATCGGTGCAGAAAACCATCTCTGGGTCAGTTGGATCAGAACCCTTGTATTGTTCCTCGTTGCGACGAAGGTATGTGTCAAGAGCAGTAGGCACATCATCGTAGAACTGAATCGAACTCTTGTCCTCTTCACTGTGCAACCACGAGAAGTCCACGTGAACTCCATCAACGCCCAGCTCCATAATAGTCCACCACTGCATGTCTTGGACCGCGAGTAAAGTGGTCAAATTTGGCATAGCGCGAAGGACTTTACAGATGCCGTCGATCACATCGTAAGGGATCAGTTCCAAGTCGAAGAGAATCTTCATAGCCATGTCGATAGCCACAGATTGCAGCTTAGCAAGCTCAATGTTTGGAGAGAGGAAAAGAAAAGTCGAGCTTGCTCGGCCATCTTGCGATCGAAGTAGAGTGTATCAAGGTCGAAATTGAAACGGGTCTGGGCAGGATACCAATTCAAGCCGAAGCACAAGCTGTACTGGGCAATTACAGTGTCGCGTGACTCTTTTGAGACTTGGAGAGCAGATGGTAGCTTCGCCCGGGAGTAGAAACCAGACGCGTCGTTGAGACAGATCTCGACGATACGTGACTCCAGGTTAAGGTTCCAGATCATTCGACGGATCTCGGGGGGAAGCTTTGGGAAGACTGTGAATTTGGCGAGAACAGCATCGGCATGGTTGGTGTCTTCTGGAGAAGTTGCCGTTGCGGAGGTTGTGGACAGTCCTATAGCCGCTTTGGCACACTTGCTGGCTGAGCGCGTGAGTCTCATATTGAGGATGACTTGTGGTCTTGTGTCGAGCGGAGTGAGAAACTCGAGGTTTGATGGATCATTGGAGATTTGACTTCGGCATATGAGACGTGATGGTGACGAATGACGAAGAAGGTTGAAGAGATTGTAAAGACGAAGGACGAGGAGGTGAACATTTAGGGTGCGGAAGCGAAGCGAGAATGCCGAATCCGGCAGGAACGACCATGGCTTCCTTCCTTGCGCCGTCCAAATTCACCTCTTGCACCGCCTGCCCGGCAGGCTAACGTGAAGGGCTCTCGCCGGTTCTCATATCCATATCCATCTTGCCCAAAGACGCCTGTCCAACTAGGACTAGAAGTATCAGTCGCGTCATAGATAAACCCGTGCCAAAGTAAACAAGTAATGATTGTCACAAGGACGAAAACAAGCGAAAAGCAAGCTACAATATTGACGTACGTGCCATTTTCAGTCCCGTCGGAATGTGTGATCAAAAGGTTGTCCGCCAGTGCTTTGAAGCGCTGACCAAAGTATTGTATGAGGAGTAGGAATACTAGCATCAAGGTAGTCGACCATATGTAGACATACGCCGAGGACTTCAAATTGTCTGTATAAGCACCACTGTCCAACACCGCCCGGGCGAACATCGCCGTGTTTGCGGACATATTGACTACCGTGAGTGAAGTTGTGAAGAGCAGCAGAAAGAGGACGCTGGTGATCTGTAGTCTCATTCTTCGGGTGACAGCGATGAGTAGCCTGACATACGTAATCATGGCGATGGATATAGTCGTTACGTAGCCTGCTGAAGTTGCTGTAGGATATGTTCGCTCATCGGCCAGTAGATAAAGCTTTGTTTGCGGTGTCGCTGGCGATTCCCAGGTCCGATACACGACTCTGAGAGCACCGTTCAATATCACAGCATGAACTGTCAGCGCAGTGATTGCGAGGCTGATGCTCAAAGTCGCGAGTCTATTCCGAATCACCACGAAGCTGAGTGATGATCTTGCTTGTTCATAGCCTGGCCAAGAGATCCTGCCAGTATAGAATATTGTGAAGAAGGACTAGTCAATGGAAGCGAACATCATCAAGCCTTCATTGACAGTCCAAGATGTGAGAAACATCAACCCCCAGGCTTGTTCCCATGGAATGCCACCCATAGCCAAAAGCTTGACAGCAGGAGGCAGTGTCCCAAGAATAAACCATAGCCACCGTAGCCAAGTCATGTTCTCCAAGTTCTGAACTCCCTCGGTACCATGTTCATCTGGATCTTCCCGAGTATCGTTGTTGAGACGTGCTTGAAGAATGATTGCAACAGCCTTGGTAAATGGATGTTTGTTTTAGAAGCACAATACGCCAAGATTGGTAACAATCGAGAGATTGTCTGCCGCACAGAGGATAGGTGAACATCGCAAGTATGTTCTATATCTACTTGGCAGCCCACATATCTGACCACTAGGTTGAGACATAGAGCTAATCGCAAGGGGCACCAGAGTCCAGAAAATGATCTGCCAGAGAACGCCGACACTGTTAGCCTGATGGATCGGAGCCGCAATCGTAGATGAGTTCATGGCGAAAGGCAGACCAAGGGTTATAATGGCTAAAACAGGCTCTATCAATGTGGTTTTGTGCAAGGCTGATTGGAGCTAGAGTTTCACACGAGGAAGTCGATGGAGAAAGTGGTATTTGTAAGAATGGGGAAAACTCCAGAAGAAATAAATGCACATCGAAATGGTGAAAAGAGAGATTCTCTGACCGCTTCAGCCGCCCTTGGGCCTCCCCCAACAGCTATCAAGCCTGGCCTCGAGGAGGCTGAGGTTCAGCTGAGAATGGTTCAGGTTGACAAAGTGGTATCACGTGATAGCGTGTTCGTCCCGAGCCCTTGAGTCGCGATTCCGTTCAATGACATCTACCCCCTCTTCAACCACAATATAAGAGTCTCGCAACCCAACTTAGCCTCGAATATTACCTGCACTTCAACATTTCGAAGATGTGGATATTCTCATGCGATGGTGATGTCCTGAAGGGTAAATCTTTGTCCTGCATCTCTCGATACACAACTGACCTCATTTCAGGCAAGAGACTCTGGATTCCGCCGGGAAAAGAATTCCTTATTGGCCGCACAGCAGCAGAGGGTACGCGATGTAAATAAGCCCCCAGGGACCCCGCTAACGGTAACAGAGGGCCAGTTTGTTGTGTCGGACAAGACTATCTCGAGAAAGCATCTTACCGTCAAGGTAGCAGAGGTTACTGCTTCCGACTGTGTATGTCTCATCTGCCAATTCCCGTCCTATGCTAATATGCAGCAGGCGAATGCGAACTACCGAACCAAAATCACGATACAAGACGGCTGTGGCGATCCTAAGGGAACCAAGATAGGCACATTATTGAATGGAGAGCAGATCAGAGCCCAAACAGTACCACTTGATCGGGATGAGAATGTCGTTTCGTTGGGGAAATATAAGCACTTTTTCCGGTAAAGACAAGAGATCGCACATTTGTTATTTGTCTGACGAGTTATAGTTTCACTTGGATCCCGATCAATCTCACATTTTCCTTTCCCACGAAAGAACAAAAGGCCAATCCGTATCCAGCCCTCTACGACCGCCTTAGCCCATTCGATATCAGAGTACTTGTCGATTACGAACGGAAGTTGACCACACATCTTGTCGCAAAGAAACGCAACACATCTAAAGGACTTCAAGCTCTGATCAATGGCAAATACATCGTAAGTGATTCATTTATCGAAGCTCTGGTTGCTGCTGCTACACCAAAGGAAGAGGGCGGACCGGCGGCCCTACAGTTGGATTTTGATACCAATTTTCCGGACCCTCTCAAATACTTGCCTCCAAGAGGAGAAGAGCCCACAGAACGTGGAGCTGATGCATATAGCCCGAATCCAGGCCGGCTGGACATGTTCGATGGATACACTTTTGTCTTCTACGAAAAGCGTCAATTCGAGACCCTCCTTGCTCCTATTACTGAAGGCCGCGGCAAAGCCCTCATTCGAGAAGTAATCCCCAATGAAACGACTGTTGATGATTTTGTGATCTATGTCAAGGGGGTTGCTGGGGAGAAAGGTCTAGGAGAATTTGAGGATGGAAGTGAGGGAAAAGGGGTGGTGGTTGTCAAATTCAATCCTTCGAAAGGCGCAGGCACAGAGTGGTATGCCGAATTCAGCAGGCAGATTGCTCAAGTTCTAGATCATCGATTGATCGAACAGAATGAATTTCTTGATGCTATACTCGGCAATGACGCTAGTGTGCTGAGACGGCCTCTTTTGAGAGAGGAATCCGGTCTAATAGCTCCACCGCCAACTGCAGGTATGTCTTACACGTACTTTCTGGGGAACAAGTTTCTAACAAATGATAGCTACTGTTGCTGTATCCCAANGTGACCAGGCTTCTGAGTCCGCAGCCGCACCAATGGCACCACCTGAACCCCCGAGACGTGGTAGAAGACGACCTGCAAAAGCATTTGTAGGATTCGAGGACGAATTCTCCGGTCCTATCAATTCCAGTGTGCCAGAACCGGATTCCATGCAAATTGATCAGCCTGCCGCCGCCGAATCACAACAGTCCCAGGGTCTTTTTCTCACCCAAGACCCAAACAACGTTCTCCAAGTTCCTCGATCGCCAGAAGCCAGTGATAGATCAAGTCGAAAGAGAGCTCTGAGCCCTGCTTTCGAAGAGGAGGATGTCATGGAGGAGGCTGCACCAAGAGCGGCTGCTCTGAAAAGACGTCGACTTGCAAATGAGGCGGAGCAAAAACTCAGGAAAGGATCAACACCTCCACGTCGGGTCTCGCCTGTACGTATGCCCGCCCCTAAACCAATCATCAAGAACGAACCAGCCACCAAAGGTAGAGACAGAAAGGTCAAGAAGGAGAAAGAGATCGACTTGATCGAAATCAGACGTCAACAGCGTGAAAGGGATGAAGCTGCAGCAAGAGCCGAGCGTGAATCGCTGCAAGAGGACTTCGATGGCATGGACATCGAGCAGATTCGCAAACTTGCCATAATTGAGGAAATGCCGATTCGACGTCCCAATCCGCGAGTCCAACGCACTGAAAGGCCAGAAGATAGCGATCGCTGGGACGAGAAGTGGAATGCGCGGGCCAACTTCAAGAAATTCCGACGACGTGCAGGTGCTACTGATGCTAGAGGCCTCCACAGAGTCATTGTGCCTTTGGAAGAAGCCAAGAAGAAAGACTATGGTATTGGCGATATGTACTGGGAGGATGATACCCAACGCAAGAAGAAAGGCAAGGGAAAAGGCAAGGAGACTCAAGAAATCAGCCAGATGGACACTCAACCAAGACCTAGGACTGGAGCTGCCGAAGCGGCTTCTCGGATCTTGGCGAGTGAGGCCGAAGAAGAGTATGCTGGCGCTGGAGCAAACGATGAGTCGGATTCGGATCTAGAAATTGTCGCGCCAGCTCCCAAGGCGAGAGCTGGACGATCTCAAAAGTTGGCGGATAAGACGAGTACATCTCAGAACTTGCCGACTAACAAGAGAGCTGCAGCTACGACGTTGACGAAGCCTGCACCTGCGAAGAAGGCAAAACAAGCACCAGTTCGGAAGCAGCCGACTCCAGAGCCGGATAGCGACGATGATAGTGACGAGGGGCTTAAGTTCAGGTTCAAGAAGAAGGCCTGAGAATGGTTTTGTTGATTTCAGCGTGTGGAAAAGGAATGAGTTCGGTTCTCGAGATCTGAGCGTTACGGAATTTGGTAGCGGGAGTCTCTTTTCGCGTGTATCTGAACGGTTGGTAGGAAAAGGGTATCTTCTATTTGTTCTTCGTCTATAGTGTAGACCCGACTCTATAGGTAGCTCATGTCTATTCCATACCATGGAATCCAATGCAATGCCATATCACAACCGAAAATGACCACAACGCCAACGCCATATGCAAACCTCCTTCGTGATGACGCCCAGATTGACCATGCCCATATGAAAGCCAGAATCTAATCCATATCATCTAACGTGCTCTCTCCCCTCTTATCCCCCTCCTCAACCGCAATGCCCACCAGACAAGGCTCCAACATCCCTTCCCAGTTAACCCACGGATGCACCTCCCCAAATAACTTCGTCCCGTCCCTCCCCGCAGCCTTCAGCAGTTCTGGCCCACCCCCAGGATGATACGGCACATAAGGCGAAATGTTATACACCTTGCCTCCCAGCACCGTCCACGCATCCTTGCCTTTCCGCCCAGTATACTGCTTCAACAAGCTAGGAGGGACGCGGATATACGGCGTATCTGCCGGTAAACCCCTCAGATTCGCCGTAGGAGAAGATGACAGCCGCGCCCAGTCTAAAGGGGAGTGCCCGGGTGTTAGGAGGACTTTGCGGCGGGGTTTGGCGGGGATGGATGTATGTGTTGGTGGAGGCGCGAGGGACGAGGAGAGAGAAGATGAACCGCCTGGCGGTCCTCTATTCGGGAGAGGAGATCTTGTAGGTGGTGCCATGAGGCCTGGGGAGGACTGCGGGTAGGCGTTCAGTCTTGGAGGGCCGGAGACGCCTCCTGATGCTCTTTGTGCTGAGTTCATGGCGGGGAAGGAGGGTGCGGAGGGCTCTTCGTCGTCCTCTTCTTGTCCGTCATTATTGGCGCTTCCGTTGCCGACTGTGAAGGTTGGTACGGGTGCTTGCGGGTTGCGCAAAGGGAGTTGCTTCTGGAAGGGGGGTGGTGGGGGAGGCATGGCTTTGCGGTCGAGGTCGGCTTTGGCATTGTGGCTGCTAAGTGGGGGATCCGCTTTGGTGATTATGGGAAGTTGGATTTCTGTCTTTGGTATTGAGGGTGTATTTTCTGGTATTGATGGCTCAATCTCCAGTTCTTTGTGCTCTATCGAGGGCTTCTCGGGCGCTGTTGAAAGAGAGCCGCCACTGTGCTTCTTTGCGCCGGACTCGATGGAGGGGCGAAGCCATTGGAAACAGGCCCATGATTTCGGCGGGTGACGATAGCAGAGAAATGAGACTGAGGCTATGAGGATGGAGAGTCCTAGTAGGACCATAGTGGACCGCCGACGAGGTTGTTGAGTGTTGTTGCTGGGTCGAGTCGAGTATTAGTGGGATGATGGTGACTTGCTGTCAAAAAATAACATTACGAGAACGCGCCATTTTGCTGGTCCTCGGCTGGGTCGTGACACAACACCACTACCCGCAGACTGCACTTGCACCTGCAGCCGTCTTCCGCCTCCGCAAGGACTGGGATCCCCTAGGATATTCTCGTCTGTTTTGACTTTCCAAACAGGGGACCGAGGACGAGGATGACGCGCTGGGAACTGTCAGGGCTGTCTGTGTGGTTGAGGCTGCTGTTTCGCATGAATCTCATCAAAACCGTGCAGGTCGATGAGGGGCAGTCCTCCGTCAGAGGGGCTTCCTTCATCCAATACCGAGCGCTGAGGTGCAAACATTTAATACTCCGGGCCTGCTATTGACAAGACACGAGAAAAAAGCACGCGGGGCCATGGAAAGTAAACAATAATAGACGATTATGACCAGTTTTATGGTGGATATGGTAGTGAAGATAACAATCCCCTCTGCCGGTGCCTGTTCTGGTCGAATGTCCCAGATCAATTTGTATATTCATCCAGTCTCAATGTCCTGTATCTGTATCTGGATATCTTAATTTCATTATTCCTATTCGGCGTGGCATGAGTCAGTGACCTTTTCCTGACGTTTTGGTGTGCTTTGTGCTGTGTTGTGCTGTACTCGCTCAGCAGCATGCGGGCTACTTTGTTAGGCGTGGCCGCTCGCTCCAAGAACCTCCAAACAAGCAGTCCCGACTCAAACTCCAACAATACAAATACAAATGCAAACAACTTCAACTCCACCAACACATCTACAAATGCCACCCCGACTCGGCTCCGACCATCGAGACAATCTCTTCGTCCGCCTCTCCAATCCAAGGACGGCAATGCCATAATGCGAGTTCCCCCCTTGACGAAAGGCAACCCGAATACTATGCCCCCATACGATAAACACAATGCCTCGAGACCGCTCATGCCGACCCTCAGTGCCTCGACTAAGACCGTCAATCGAATGCCATTGACTCCAAGAGTCGCAGGCTCAACTCCATCGAATACCGGAACTTCCTCGTCGCGTAGATCTGCGCGACCAGATAACAACACAACACCGGTGGGAAAGGAGGATGTCTCAACTCCAGTCTCGACATTCCTCAACCATAACATCACCCCAAGATCTGGATCACGAAGGGTACGAGTGGAAAGTCCCAATTCAACGCCTACAGGAACCCCTAGCGGCACACAAGTTGCCTCGAACGACTCGACTCGAGGGGCAGACACCCCACCGATATACGGATCGGGACTTGGGATTACGGGAATTGATAAAGATGTGCCCAAGCGCCCAACAGTATCGTTCAGTCCTTCCCCATCGGATTTAGGTCATGCCAATGTGCAGACTCAGAAAGCAGCAGGAGATTCCAAGTTCTTCTTTGCGAGTGAAGCAAAGACTGCTGCTCAACCAACCAGACCGCCACTACAGACCAAGGGTTCATCGAATTTCTTCTACGCAAATGGGGAAACAATTCCAAATAGACCGCAGAGCTCAAGTACATCTGCAGTAGGCTCAGCAGTTGGGGAGGAAAGGTCACAACCAAAGTTCTTTCATGCAAATGGCATTCCGGATCTTCAGTCACCACCTCATCTTCCACCACCACGGCCGAGTTCTGCTGTTTCCTCTACATCTCGAGCATCCCCTCGATTAGGGACGCCGGCTTTAAGTACAACCTCTCCTCCCCAGCGGCCATCGTCCCCGTCGAAGCTCAACCAATATGCTTCCCTATCATCAATTCGAGGCACTCCCCCATTGCCGTCACCGGTAACGCCCAGGCCGCAAACACTAGGACGAGGACAAACGACAAATAGTATTGTTTCGGTACGGAGGGCGAGCATTGAGGCAGGTCAGAGATTGAGCCATGGAAGGTCGTCAAGTGTGAGCTCAGCAGATGGGAAACTGCCTCCCCCTGTACGGAAGATTTCAGGCAGCTCGTACGAATCCTCAGCACCTGGATCACCATTAAACTTGATCACTACTTCTGTTCCACTCTCTACGCCTGAAGAGGTTTCTGAAGAAACACCCAAGGATGGTGGTTTAGCCGCAGGTTTCAAAAGCCCGGTACTAAGCCCGGTCAAAACAGGTCACTCTATCGACGAATTGAATGAGCTGGCTGCCAATGCTCGGCGGGAACGGAAAGTCATGGATCTTGAGATCACGAATTCATCACTGGAGGCTATCAACCGGACCTTGGAGAGGGAAATGAGGAAACAGACGGCGGAATTACGACGGTACAGACGGCTGAGTCGCTCTGGACGACTATCTATAGCGACATCGACTTCTATACGCACATCGACAGATAGTATATCTGGCTTGGATGGTCCTGATGGATTTGATCTATCGGATATGAGTGAAGAAGAAGAAATTGAGGACACTGAATCGGAGGAAGAGACATCAGACGAGGGCTCATTGAGCCCAAGTGCGATGGAGGAGAGTGATCTCCGGCACAGGAAGCGAGACGAGAAGCGCCTCCAATTGGACTTATCCAAGCATCAACAACTGCTAATTGACAGTCAGAAGATGAATCAGAGTCTCAAGCGCTGTCTCGGCTGGACGGAAGAGCTCATTAACGAAGGCAGGAAAGCTCTGGAGTATCATGTGCGGGTCAGTGATGTCGAGCTCGGTGGTCGAGTCCTGGCCCCAGATGAAGTTGAGGGTGCCGAAGATGCCGACAATGAAGGCATGAGCGACATTGGCGCAAGAATGCTTCGCGAAGCAAGAAAAGCCGCTGCTAATGGCATGGCCTCGACCTGGGCCAGTCAGGGGAGAGATGATAGAGACAGTGGGATCGAACTCGATGGCGCTCAGAGAGAGCATATCTCAAGTTCTTTTGCCACTTTAGGCTTAGAGCCGTGATAAGGGAAGGGAGAGGATGGTTGTACTTGTACGATTACGAACCGGAACGAGCGATCCCTCACATCACACACCACTCAACAGAACGATACCATTTCCTATGTCTTACACACCTTTCTACGAGGGTCGACTTTTTCTTCGTTCCGCGTTGTCTTATTTGGGTAATCCTACGGGATTGGAGTTTCGGAATCCCCTGCATGGAAACAGGCGCTGGAGGCTTTGAGTGATATTTTAGGGTGGAATTACACTGGTTGGGAATTTGGTGGGAAAGAGAGATTGATCCTTCGATCGATTCATATTGTCTATTGGACGCTGAAGGAAGCATACCCTACTTTTACTTTTCTTTTGTTTGTACACTTCACGATACCCCCTTACTGCAGATATACCAGGCGTCGAGTGCATGCGTGGGAGAAGAGGCGCTCGTTTGTCGTTCTATGTCGACAGACCAGAATCCGATATTGGTTGACGAGCTGTTGGCGGAATGGAGAGTGAAAGTACCCAGCGTGGAGAGAGACATGATCGTATCTTGATGGGGAGCGGATAAGTGGGGAAGATATGTTGGATACTAGCAAGCAAACAAGCAGTATACTGTGTCTAAGTAGAACACGAGGGTGAAGCAGCATGCAATCAATGAAATAGAAGTAGGAAGAAAGTATAAACAAAAAAAAGATATATACATGAGATGATCTTCCTGCTCTCAAACGAGAATCGTGATTTCCTTATCCTACTTCATGTCCAGCAGTCGTGTTTTCCATTTGGGCTTCCTCTAAACCCATATATACATCCGCGCTTTAGGTAGCGTTAAGGGGGCAGCTCATTCCGTCGGAATCTGTGTCCCTTTATCCCCATGAGAAGAGCACATGGTGTTTAGTCTCATATCTATGATCCAGTTAACTATTGACTAGGGGCCGATGATGCGGGTTGTGACGATCGGAGGCAGTATTGACTTCGGGTGTTTCGACCAATCAGACTGCGCGTCTGTTGAAACCGGATGCGAAAATAATGGACTATCAGCTGTGACTGCGCCACGGTCAGATAATAAGACATGTTGACATCGCTTGCAATAACTAACCAGGCTGCTTGCTCGTATTACAAAGATGGTGTGATGTGAATGGACCATCAGCTGAGAATGTGCTACAGTCAGATTGCAAGATTTGTTGACATCTAGCACCCAATGAGAGCTTCAGGTCAACGAGACACAGGTATCGAGGAATTGAAGACACCTCAAGAAAGCTTACATACTACGCATTGATTCCATAATAAGGGTGAGATGGCTATCAAAGAAGCCACGGTCACTCGGGAATAGAATAGTTCTCATAGCTTTAAAACCAGCCGATGGATGCGAATCAAATACATAAGATCAGAAGGCTGCTCAATCTCTAGGAAAGTAGCCACTTAGTCGTACTCTCAACATTTTTCCGCTTACCTCAACTTCTCTTTGAACTCGACAGGTTTATCATGGCTAGTATGACAACCCTTATGCCCAAGGGAGATGCCTCGCCGAAACAACAACCAAAAGATCTTTCGCATCACTTCTCAGCAATGGCAAAATTGAGAGTCCAGTCATCCGTCGCTCCTTTCCTAAAAGCTCTCACACCATCAGTTACCAATCTCGGAGCAGGGTTCCCACTTGCTGCAACCTTTCCCGCAGAATCCCTCGAAGGAGCAATAGCAAAAATGAATCGCTTTCCTCTGCATCCAATGTCTCCAAACTCTTTCCCATCACCCGACATAACTCATTTTGCCATTCCGAAGTACTCGTCGTCGATGCCAGCCATAATAGCTACAGATGACAGGGTCGATTTGGCGACTTCTCTACAGTACCAGGACTCGACTGGTCTGCCCTCTTTAGCCGACTTCATCAATGACTTCTCCCTGAACTACCAGAACCAAGGGAAGATACCTTACTCGAAGCCGGAGACTTTGATTACAGGTGGTGCAGTGGATGCTTTTTCGAAATGTCTAAGCACGTTTGCAAATCCCGGTGATTCTATAGTGATGGAAGAGGTCACATATTTTACGGCTCGGGATGCAGTGTTACCCTTTGGACTCGGAATTGTTCCAATGACGCTAGATGACGAGGGAATTGACGCAATAGCTCTCAATCGCGTGTTGGACACATGGAGTGAGAAGAAAAGAGGCAGGAAGCCACACATGATGTACACTGTCTCGTAAGTCTATTCTCACTTGAACTTAAGTTGATACTGAGCCTTATCCAGTCTGGGACAGAACCCCAAAGGAACCATCACACCACTGAAAAGAAAGAAGAAGATATATGAGGTTTGTCAGAAACACGATATCCTGATTTTCGAAGACGAGCCCTTCTGGCCTTTCCAGTACAACATCCCAGAATCTTCCACCGAGACCTTCATCGCTACCCTCGCACCATCTTACCTCCAGATCGACACCGACGGTCGAGTCCTGGGAATCAACACATTCACCAAACTCATTGCTCCTGGCTGCCGAGTGGGGTGGATCGTTGCTCAGCCAGCTTTCATCGAGAAGTTGGGGTTTCTGACTGACAACTCGACATCCAATCCAAGCGGATTCGTGGAAGCTGTTTTGGCTCAGCTGTTCAGACAATGGAGCGTGCATGGCTTTATTCGTTGGATCGAGGGGCTGAGGGCTGATTACCTGCAGAAGAGAGATGTGCTGTGTGAAGCTCTGGCTGAGGGTCGAGATCTGGTGGTTCATACTCACCATCACCATCACCATCATTATCAGACAGCCATTGTGGAGGCATCTGATAAAGCCCATAACAAGATTAGTAAGCGAAAACGCCACTCAGACGAAGACAGCGAGCACCACCACAACCAAAAGACCAAGATCCGCATGTACGAGTTCGAAGCCCCAGCAGCAGGCTTCTTGATATGGGTGCAGATAAACACGGCTTCTCATCCACTTTCGCACGCGTCACGAGGTAAATCCAGGTTGACTCCTTCTGAGATCATTCAACTTCTTTGGAAGCATCTACATGGGCCGCCTTACAACTTGCTCACTATCACTGGTGACATATTCGCTGCGAGGCCAGAGGTACAGGAAGAGATTGATGCTGCTGGAGTAGGGCATTTGAGGTTGTCGTTCATTGGTGTTGAGACGAGTGAGTTGAAGAAAGTGGGTCAGGTGTTTGGCGATGCGTTGAAGGCGTTTTGGGAGGGTGAGGGGTGGGATGAGGAGGTACTTGATGGTGTTGAGTATATTTAGGGTACTTGAGAGAGGCAATGTAGGATATCTAAGATCTAATTAACAGGTCACTTGGGAAGAGCAACTTCTAGAGTAAAGAATGGTAATTTTGATATGTGGTAGAGATAGCGCTACAGCAGAAATGAGGTTGGAAGAATATGGAAAGGAAAACATATAGGCAGAAGCTCATCTCGCTTGGCAAGAGGTGGAAAAACACCTTCTATAACCTTGGCTGATATTGTTGTATGTGTTGGAGAAAATGAGAATGGTCTTATCTAAAATGCTTGGTATTCTGGGGCTACTATTCCTGCAGGAGTTGGTTCCTGTCTCTCAACGGAATGACCTCGCTATGCATGGGGATGGAAATTCCTTAAGTAGTCAATGAGAACAACCTGAACTACTAGTAAAAGTTCCCACCTCAAACTAAAGCAACGTAGTGTGGGAGTGCTTTCTTTGGTGTGGTTAACTTCGAGATTTCAAGTATTCGACGGACGCTTTCCTCTTCGCGAACCCATGGGAAGTCTCTATGATGCAAGCAGATCGTATATACCAGTGAGTGGCGACAATGTTGCCAACGATCCTCAATACCGTCGAAACATGTCAAAGACTGGATCACGAAGGGAAGAGTGTACCAGTGTGTCGGAAATCGTGGACTCTCCCCGAATTTCGTCGACATCTTACATGGTACCATGGTTCATCGCGTTCTTTCCAAGTGACATCGAAATTATCTGCCTCCAGGTACGTGATATCATCTAATGGAGTCCGTACAATAGGCGTCTGGTAATCATCAAGTGCTTCGGAGGTCTCAGAACCATTGGAGTCTTCCTTCTCTGAATTGCTTTGGTCGCTCATCACCTTTTTGTTAGCGTCATGCCCTTTCAACATACGCCCGAAGTGTTCTTGGAGCAAGACAGCTCTTTGTTCTCGGGGTGATGGTCCAATCTAGGTAGTAGTACCAAAGCTTCCGTGGTTTCGGTCCTTCCCAGTCGTGAAGTACATGTCCTCTGCCCAGTCCTCAGTACTGGGAAAGATGACTGCGAGTTTGCGTCCGACATACACCTCGTCCGATGGCGTCGATCTCAGGAGGCAGTCCCTTACCCGCATGGCTGCCACCTCCTACCTGGAAGCTTTATGTGGTCTATAGGTAATGTGATGTCTTCGCCGAGACACTCAACACGTATAGTCAGGCACTTCAAGGCTCAGATTCCTACAAGTGGATCAATCTGGGCAACACTGCGAGACCAATGTTCTGTCTCGCGTTCAGTGGCGATCACATCTATTCTCTGGATCTTACTCATATCCTCTGGATATTGTCTTAACAGCCTTCTCAGAGACATGACTCCGGCCTCAAGCCAGAGTGTATCTAGCTCGAAGTTCAAGAACAATGATCTAACAGGAATTTTACCTCCAGGTTGGTAGATGCAAGGTGTATAATTTTCTCTGTAGACCTACACTGCTTCACGGTTGACGTAGAGGAGGCGTCAAGTGTACTCATCAACCTGTGGGCGGTGTCTAGCCCCCAAAGGAGGACTCGGCGACCTCTGAAGGATAGTTTCCAGCTATCGAGTCTGAGCTCGATGGGGAGTTGGCTAAAGATTGGGAATGTGGTCAATGGCTGCTCGTTGAAGCCTGCCTGCGTACTGACCTGGGGCATTTCAACGTCAGCTGAAGTCATGCTGGACGATGGCTTGGTTGCGTGCTTGGACTTGAATGATAGTGTTTCTTGGTAAAGTAACAATGTTTAGGAAATACTTCGAAAGGTAGCGAAATATTCACAAAGTGGAATACCGTTCCACGCACAAATCGCCTTAGCCATAGTCATAATTATACACATTTGGATAACAATAAAATTTCGACTGGCCTAGCTCAAGTACAGCTCAAGTCAAGCGGTGAACAATGGCAAAATTTCCCAAACCTGAAACAAGGCACAAATGCGAAGTGTCAAAGATCAACGAGTAATAGCGACAAAGAGTAACGTCGACCAAAGAGTGGCAGCGCACTATATATACTCTGCACCATCTCAAAAGAACATAATGGTCAAGCCTAAAAACTGGCTTTGTGTACACAATAAAGGGAAATCCATGGAACAGGTGGTGGCTGCCGCGATTCGCTTAGCGAGCCGTTGTTTACAATAAGAGCCAATTCCTCTGCCGATTGCTCTGTTCCTGAAGTTCGAGTGGGACCGTACCCGATTCCGTGTCATATGATCTTATCTTCACATCTTGAACACCTTCAAACCACTCACAAGACACATCAGATGCAACGCCGACTCTCTTAAAAACAGGCTCCGGCTCTTCAACAACCATCACAAGCACTAGCGCCCATCCGGTGACATTCAGCGAGAACAGCGGCTGCTGCATCTCTGTCATGGCGACCCTCGCAAACATGCTCAGAAGAAACAACGGTGCTATTGACAGCGACGGATCATCATCGATGTCGTCAGACCACGATGTAGTATCCGAGTTCATGTCGAAATCCATATGGAATTGGATGTCCCTCGTCAAGTTCGACAGGAGTACATTTTCAATTTGCCACGCATACGAATGGAACCGTCTCTCAATTGACCCTTGGGATCAGATCCCTTGGGGACGAGGTTGACATCTGAAATGTGTGCCGTCGTTGGTGCTGTTTTGTCAATTTGCGAGCGGTGCAGGGTGACGAGATCGTAGTTGACGGCAATGTCAATTGAAGCCCAGGACCAAGACGGTGCTCGATAGTCAGGTGGTCTTCGAGTATCTGTGTGCGAGCCTGCTGACTGTGGAACCCGTCGCCAGAGCAGACTGCGGAGTAGATCATCCTGCCACATACCCGCTACATACTCGCCGCCATGGGTTGCCTGGATCTCGCTTGCCAGGCCGGAGAGTGCTGGAAACCGATCTGTTATCCTACTAAATGTTCTGGTGGAGTAGTCCTCGATGACGCTGTGCCAGGTGTTGTATCGCGCTTCTGTGAGGATGAGTTTTTGGAGGATAGATATGTTGGCTGTAGGAATCGGTAGCTGGAGCATATTATCCAGACAGCGTAATTGCATAGCTTGGTTGATGTGAGCAGCAGAGCCATTGGTGTATACCACTGCGTTGCGAACGTTTTCTCTCGCCGCAGCTTTTTCGATGCGGCGTTGGCGTCTTCGAGAGCGAGGAATGGGCTCTGGAGGCTTGTCCTCCTGCTTCCGGACTGTCCTACATTCCCACCACATCTGGTCCTCTGAGAAGTGTAGAACCCGAGGCGAGAGTTCTCGCTCTTGGAACGTCCAGCCTCGCTTGTTGAGTGGATTACTCTGGTAGAATGACTCCCACGTGGTTTGCGTTTCGAATAAGCGAACTTGCATTTGACGATGCTGAGAGTCTTGTGCCATGAAGCCACAAGATGCTTCTTTCTCTTTACGTTTGAGATGCATACCTTCGTGGCAGCTTCTCGCGCTGGAAGATGCAATAGTGCACCATGCGTGGCTGTATACCAGACCCATCTGCGCAGATTCAAACTCCCAATCTTCGAGTGAGTTCTGGATGATGCAAAGAGAATCGATCCAGATATACTGTATAGAGAGGCCCTTGGCAACGAGAATTGCATCTCTGTAAGATTTAGGGAGCATAGACAAACTGAGACTGTGCTTGTGATTGTCCAGGTTCTCCAATCTGGTCATTCCTGCTTCTGGCATTGTAGGACCCCAGCAATGCGTGAAGGCTACATAATTTACAGCAGAGCCATCTAGTTGACGGGTTTCGATGAGTCTGCTCGCCTTGATATCTATCAGTCGTGTAGGAGAAAATTGAAGCCATCGATGTGGTTTGCATAAATAGTGATCGTCGTGACACTGCTGGATCCAAGACCGTGCTCGACGTACTCGCTTTCGTCCTTTACTCTCCTTGTATATAGTCATCGAGAGTCCTACTCAGAGTAAGTATTTCGGATTACATAGGAGAGGTCAGGTTATACCATCGTCGTACTTTTCCTGTGAGCCACCGTTTTCCTCGACCGGTGCAGAAGACTCCGGCATGGACGATTCCGCCGAAACATGCGCAGTCAACCAATCAAAACGGTCAGAATGCGGGTCTTGAGGGTCAAGGAGGAAGTTCTGCTGCCTATCCAGCCTCTTCATCTCCACCGGGAAAGTAAACACTTCCACATCATTAACAAACCCTCGAATCACATCACAAGTTCCCTCCAGACTGATTCTAGCAAATCCATTCTCGATCAGATCTTTGCTTATCTCAGCCTCCATTATGCGGCAGAGCTGGCAGTCACTCGGAGCTGGAAATTGGTACCATCGTTCTACTTCGTGTTTTTCGAGATTGGAAGAGTACTTTCCCGAGAAGATAAGAAACAAGAGGCTTTCGCAGATGGAGCAAAGTGGCATCTTGTGAGGTTGTTCAATGGAGAGTGAAGTTCAGCCTCACTGCAGAGGACAATTAGGCAACGGCACACCCTTAGTGGTGATGCGAGGATGCGGGTTAAGCGAGACTTGTTGTCAGGAGCATGGAGTTGCGGGCAAGCACTTGATTTGATGATGTTCAGGTCCCTGATTTCAAGGCTCAAGAGCAATGGAAAATGAGTAAGTAAAATGGATATCGTCTGATTCGCACAATTACCTATCTATCTACCTAGAACGAAGTAGCCGAGTTCTTGCCCTCACTCTCCTAACAGCAATCCGCATTCTAATACCATGCAAGAGAGACAACAACGCAGACCAACCCAAGGTCAAACAACAGATCGCTTGACCAACATAGATGCATGGAATGGAATCATAGCAGGTAAGGTATCTTGACTCCCTTGCTCTGATCTACTCCCACGATTACTTCCAAGTCCCAATGTCTTGTCACCTATCCACAAATCTAGCAAGAAATCAAGACATCTCTTCAGCAATCTGCATTTATTCCTTTGCTGGCTTGGGAACATTCGGTGCATCAGCGGCGACGCTCTCAGCTGCGGCGTGGTTGTGGCCATCTTTAGCGTCAGGCTTCTTCTCCTTGGTCTTCTTCTTGTGTTCCTTCTTGGCGGCTGCTTCGGCAACGAGTTGTTCGAAAGCCATATAATCACCCTCTTCTTCTGGGTTGCGCTTGGCCTGGATTTATTGTCAGTACTTATTTCGACATCTGCGAAATTGAAATAGAAGGGGGAATATACCTTTTGATAGATTTCTCCAGCAATGACAAGAGCTTGAGCACGCTCCAACCTCTTGGCCATAGACACCTTCTTGTCGTTCAGAACCTCGTCACAGACATCCCGTAGGACACTCTGAATCTCGAACTTGCTACCTCTCCACGCGGCATTGAGAATTTTGCCTGTGACACGACGCTCGTACTCGCTCTTCTTCTCATCCGTCCAGTCCTCACCTCCCTTCTCCTCCATCTTGGCCATCTCCTCCATAGTCATCTGAGCATCGATAGCACTAGAGATCGTGTTCCATGTCTCCTTAGCGAGTGTTCCCTTATCCTTTAGCCTCGAGAAGAAACCACCGATACCTAAGAACTTCTGCGATTTCAAGAGGGCGGTTGATTTCTGGAGGTAGGTTGTACCGATAGCGTGGAGGATGTCCAAACCGAAAGATTCCATCTTCAAATTCTCGACTTCCAGGCGCGTCTTCTCTTGGAAAGCTTTGGTCACGTCTGGGCCTTTGTCTGTCTCTGTCCATATACTGATTCGGTCAATGAGCTTCTTGGCCAGGGTATCAACGCGCTCCTGTCGCACACGAGCTCGCTCCTTCTCGTATGCTGCCAATTCCTCACGCTGTGCCTTGGAAAGACCAGCCTTCTTCTTCTCCTTCTTTCGCAGCTCCTTCTCTTCTTCCGTCAACCCCGCAGCATTCATCTGCGCATCCTCCTCGGTCTTGTCCATAATAGCCTGTCTCACGGGAATACCCTGCTGTCTTCGAGGCGTCGAGGTTCCGGACGCAGCTGGGCTAACACTTGGCTTCTCAGATGGTACCGCAGTACTGGCTGTTGAGAACGCTGTATCCGTAGACTCCGCAACGCTTGGTGCGGGAACAAATGGCTTTGAACTCTCACCACCTGACGCAGCAGCTCTGACCTTCTCGTCCGCAATACTCTGCTTTTTAGCCTCTGCCTCGCCGGGAAACTCCTCTTCTTCCTCCTCAGCACCCTCCTGCATTGTGATATCCATCGTCTTGGTGAGATCCTTCATTAGAGAGATCTCACCGATCAGATCCACGAATGCCTCACCACCGAATATAGTACCAAAGAACTCAGCAGGGTCCGCAAATCCCTCCGAGGGCTGCGCATGGTCTTTGCCAAACTTGTCATATTGCTTGCGCAGATCTGTGTTGCTGAGTACTTGGTATGCCTCGCCGATAGCCTGGAACTTCTCGTGAGCCGTATCGTCGCCTGGATTCTTGTCTGTATGTGTTAGAATCTGCATGAAGAAGAGCATAGAATCGCCTACCTGGATGTGTTATGATCGCAAGCTTGCGGTATGCCTTCTTAATCTCCAACTCGGTGGCATCGGTCTTGACGCCTAGCGCATCGTAATATGTTGTATCGACGACCATGATGCTTATATTGTTCGCAGAAAAGCTCAGCGGCCGTGAGATTTGTGCAGTCTTCGACTGGTGTGCGGCTTGTTATTGCAGTCGTATGTCGTGCGATCTGCTGGAACTTGGCTGTGAGGCTGAGAGATTTTCGTGTTGATGGTCCGGAAATGACGAGGCGAGGCTCTAGTTTGCAATCAGGATTTTGATAAGAGGGGCAGTCCGATATGCAGATTAATTCACCGCTTCTGAAAGTACAGCAAAAATAATGGAAGATTCTACTTTTTTGAAGATTCGAGAAGCGTTGTTCACTTGGTATACAATTATGATGCTCTATGGGTCAGTATCACCACATTTCGTCATGCGTCTCGCCGCAGCAAGTGGGACTTTATTGCCACCTCTGCCTCGTAAGGCAAGGTTCAAGGATGGAAATTTGTATTCTGTGGAAATATAGGCAGATGCAAACATGCTTGGTTTAAAATCTAAGCAGCTTCCAGACTTTTAGAAACAGGGGACTCTTCGCAAATTTATTTGACGCCAGCCTTAGCCATACGCTGGAAGCAGCCCTTGTAAGCCTCGTGGATCTCTGGCACCTTGAAATTGTACTCTGCGAGCTTGTTGACCAATTTGGTGGTATCCAACTCGCAGTTGCTTCGTCCAGCTTTGATAACCTTTGCTTGCTCATCCAATGTGAAGTTCTTCCAGGTGAAGTCTGGGCGGACGTACTCCTTGAAGAGGGAGAGGACTTCGTTGTGGGAGATCGCACCTGGGTTGGTGAAGTTGTAAATTCCAAGATCCTTGTGCTCGGCCATCAGGATAGCGGCTGGAAGGAGATCGTGGAGAATAGTGTTGGAGTTAGGGATATCGACGACACGATCGTACTTGGCAATCTTGGTGACAAAGTTCCGGGAGTGGAGGTCGTCGCTGACTGGCATACGAAGTCTGAGAATGAGAACGTTGGAGTAGTGCTTCATGATCTATAGTCCTGTTAGCTTCATATTTCATCTGGAATATGCTGTACTGACCTCCTCAACGTGTGCCTTAGTCTCGGAATAGAAAGATCCAGCGAAATTGGCCTTGTCGGTCTCCTTGTACCCTGGGCCGCCAATTGGGTGAGTCTCATCGTAGGCGTAGATGCAGCCAGTTGCAAAAACAGTAACGTGGACTCCCTTCTCGTAGGCAACATCAGCCAAGTTGATGGTACCGATAACGTTGTTTCTGATGGTCTCCTCCTTGTGGTCCTCACACCAATCGACGTTAGGACGGCCAGTTGACCCCGCAGCGTTGAGGATGTGGGTTGGCTTGTATTTCTCGATCTCGGCAATGACAGCTTCTCTGTTTTGCATGCGGACGGTAGTTGTGAAGACCTTCTTTCCTGTACACTCGTGAGCTTGTGCGAATCAATTGCAGCAGCTGGGAGAGCTTGCTTACCTTGGCTCTCGAGGAGAGTCTTCAAGTGGCCTGCAACCCATCCCTCACCACCCCAGATCAAGAAAACGTTCTCAGAAGACATGATTGTGATTGTGTAAAGATCGGAATTTATTTCTCTTTTGCTTGTGTTGGTATGGAGATTCAAGTCAAAGGAAGGTAGATGGATGTCGGTGAGGAGGGAAGGAATACGTTTGTTTGGAGGGGCGAGACAACCCTGGGATTTGTAAAGGCTGCAAGGGCTCGAACTAGCTAGATACGACCTTTCGTACACAACATTTTAGTACAGCCACAAACGCCTTCTAGATTTACAAGAATTACACAACATCAGTCATAGGAACTTTGAGATCCTACAGCAGTACATATTACACGGCAACAGTTTTCAGGGGAGTTGTGTTCGCCCATTACTTTCTTTATCGATTGTAGAATGGCGGGGTCGAGATGGCCTGTGTTGAATGTCCCTGGTCCTGACCGCCCTTCACGCCACTTCCACTTCCACCACGGAATTGATGTTGCAGGGGTCAAGAAAAAGGGGCAAGACCAAAACGACTGGTTGACAGCTGGCAACGCTATTGGACTTCAACTTAGGCCACTTCTTGTCACTATTACCACGGATACCAGATCAGATATTCAAGAACCCGAAGAATTCGATACTTTGGCAATTGTCATCTTTACGAGGGCGATCACTTACCAGATTCTCATCTCATCGTGGAATGGACTAAACTCTGGTCTCCATGCCTCGTGTACAAGTGGATCATCGTCCAATGTATGAGACGAGAGAAAAGATCATAATGATTAGTACTTGAGCAAGAACTCTCTCGCGAACTCTCGTCCATGTCCGTCGGTTCAAAACCCTTCCCATCTTTATTTGCCTACACATGCCAACGATATCCATGAGCAGCGGATTAGAAAGCTCCTAGTTCTCCTCGTATTTGTTCTAGCTGACAGAGAAGTCTTGGCTCGGGTTCATGACCTTCGCGTCCACATCCCGTTTCTGAAACCTCGCTTCTTCCCTTCCGGACACTTGTGAAGTGAAGCGACGCGCCTCTACCAAATTTTTATCCCTCCTGTCCTCAGCCTTGCCAGGACAAATACACGACAACTCGACGTACTGTATCCTACAGGATCCTTCCAGGCCTTGGCTCTCCATCCAATGAGCCATTTCTCTTCGACACTCTGTACCGCGCAATAACTTCATTCCAAGCCTCCTTTCCACCTGGACCTCCCTTCAAACGCCGAAGCACCTCAGAGGAACGAAAGAAGGGGCTTCCTCCTCATCACATGACCCTTTCCAACCACAACCATGCCTTCTGAATCTACACAAGAGAATAGCATCCCTCTACTGGATGTTGAAGCCCAGAAGAATGCCGGCGACAAACAGTTCGACGTGGAGACGCCGGTGCCTGCCACACCTGTCGTCACAGCCGGTGCCCGGAAGAAGTTCTTGACATGGACCGCCATTAACATGCTGGCCACTATTGGCATAGTCTTCACCAACAAGGCTATTTTTGATGATCCGAACTTCAAGCTGATGCAGACGTCCTTTGCATCTTTTCATTTCGTATGTACGGGTTTGACGCTGTGGGTGGTGTCGAGGAAGAGCATTGGGGCTTTCGTACCTAAACGAGCTGGAATCGTAGAGATGCTTCCTGTATGTTTCCCAACCTACCTACCTTTTCCACACAAAAATAATTCGGGATCTGTATTGACGCTCAGGCTTAGCTTGCTTTTTCAATGTGTCTGAACGTCGTTCTTCCCAATCTCTCACTGGCTTTCTCCACCGTCACAGTGTACCAACTCTGCCGAGTCCTCTTGACTCCCATGACCGCCATCATCAACTACACTTTCTACGGCGCCACCATCCCCCGGAACGCCGCTCTGGCTTTGATTCCCGTCTGTATCGGCGTAGGCGTGACGTCCTATTATGACACCAAGCCCGCTACCTCAGACGCAGTGCAAACTACCAGCACCATCGGAATTATGTTCGCGCTCTCCGGTGTGCTGGCTTCATCAGCATACACGGTCCTCATTGGTGCCTATCACAAGAAGCTCCAGATGTCTTCTTCGCAACTCTTGCTCAACCAAGCGCCCATCTCGTCCGTTATGCTCATGTTCGCTGTGCCTATCGTGGATAAGATCCCCGTGCTAGGCGATGTACCGCAGTATCGCTGGATGATGATTTTGATGAGCGGTGGCTTTGCCGCGCTAATCAATATCAGTCAGTTCTTCATCATTGCTGGAAGTGGACCGGTCAGCTCTACAGTTGTCGGTCATTTGAAGACGGTCAGTATTGTTAGTATTGGGTGGGCCCTGTCTGGTAGGGGTTTGACGGATAAGAGTGCCTTGGGCATTGTGATGACTGTTGCGGGTATCGTCATGTGAGTACTCCGAAGACGAATTGAATTATGGCGACTAATGGATTTAGATACTCCAACATTATGTTGAGCAGATCAAAGAAGTGATCCGTGAAATGATGGATTCGAGAATCGGGAGATTCATATCGTGTCGTCAGAAGTACAGGTTTTCTCACCATTGTAACAAAATGTTCAGGTCAGGTCCTGGTAGTGTTCTAGCCCATCGAGGGCCACTGTGTTATTTACTTTGTTTGTCACGATAGGTTTAGCAGCATTGATAGTATTGTACTATCACTTGGAATGGGAGTCATCATTATTTTCCTTGGTCAAATGTATTATGTTTTTCTATTATTTTCCATGTAAATAGACATTCTTGTAGTACGTCCGCTCGCTCGACTAGCCCAGCCTAATTCACTTCTGGGAGAGTTGGCTGTATAATGTAGCGCCTCCGAGCGCAAGTATGATACCCAGAGCATCCTTGATGGTCATTTCTCGCCCTTCGCTAACCCAGCCGTATGTGAGGATAAGAATTGTTTTCACACTGTGCAATGTTAAGACTTGCTGAGGGGGTTTTCGTCGAGAGTATATGCTTACTTTGATGCAACGTTGAATGTTAAAGCACTCATTCGTCCAATGATAAGAAATTGACTCAGGTTCTACAGCCAGGTTAGCCAGAATCTCTATGCCGGGACCGAGGAGTAGTTCTTACTAGCGCAGCGGCAGCAATACCAGACAAAAACAACGCAATAAGCGTATCATTCGGAATTATCTGAATATTCGGAACAGTATCGAAAAACGGCGCGACGAAAACTAAAAGCAGCACTGAGATGGGTGCTTGGTTTAGGAGCAGCTGTGGGCTCGAAACTGCGAAATCCTTCATCTTCTTCCCGATCCAAACTTGATAGAAAGCTGTCACTGTGAAGGCGGCCACTGCGATTGATGCGCCCAAAGTTGTCGTCCCTGCTGCGTTGGAATTTGTGAGTGAGACGCCTATGCATACTGCTGCTAGAGCGACAATTGTGAGGCCCGCGACAGTCTTGCCTAGGAAGAAGTATTGGAGGACCGCAACGCAGGGTGTGGTCATGATTTTAGCCAACCTAAACTCCAATTAGTCTGGAAGTTCCGTAGATGTAGAGAATGCCATACTGATAAAATCCAACAGAATTATATGCCAAAGACAAGTTTCCCAAAATCAAGAAGCCGGCAAAGAAACTGCAAAGCGGGATCATCTGCATGAACGGCAGCCGTACGGGCACGAATAAATTGAACGGTGATCGACTGGCGATCCAGAGGACGATTGTTGTACATGTGAAATGCCACATTGCGAAGGAGATTTGCATATTCTTCAATTGAGGGTCTCGGAAGATCCTGAATGAAATACTGTCAGCCATTGTCCACCAGCCGGAACTTCGAGACCTAGATAGGGATGTGCGAACTGTCGGCAGTCATACCATTTGTTTAGAAACACCAGCGTTACAGTACTGGCAATATTGAGAAGAATACATGCCATATCAATGATACGGCTCGCGGTGGTCTGCGGTTTGGGGGGATCTCCAGTCACTTTGTCCTTGTCCTGGTGGATCTCCCCATCCACCAGGCCCATCTTGCTCATCTCCAAATCCTCATCTTCGTGCTTTTTGTTCATGGTTGCAAAATGGGCGTGAGGTCGCAGACCAGTGAAGAATTGAAGGCGCTCGTATTATTTCTCAGGGGCTCCCAGCGGTGGTCAGATTCGAGTCAGTCGCAAGAATGTGTTTAATGAACGTGGTGAGGCAATACGGCCAGACGTCGCACAACGAGTATTCGATTCAAAACATGCCTTGTCGACCAGAAAATGCAGTTGGGAGCAAAGATGGAGTCGTTTCGTTTGGGCGTGAAAAGAGAGAACACTTTTCTTCGTGTACCTCCGCACCGTAAGCTACCCAAGTTGGATGGCTATGGCTATATTTGACGTAGCATTCTGGCGGCACAGAATTCAGGGGCCTGCGCGAGGCTGAGCTTAGCTACTGCAGCCTCTCATTGGGCCCGTACCAAGCAATCAAGCACCCAAGCAAGCACCACGCCAGACTGCCAGACTCCGCGAGAGCGCCGCCTGGTCCAATAATGTACCCGAAGAAGAAACGGCGAGCCGGACTTTTCTGATAATCTCCTGGCTTCAATCATCCAGTTTCCACCACTCAGTGCAAAGGTACAATCCGACTTGTGCACATAAAAGACCTCTCCTCCAGCTTATTTCGCATATCTGAGTAGCAGCTCCAACCCTCTTTCCTTCAGCGTTTCCCCAGCTTAAAGATAACTCATCTCATCCCGTCTATCCCGTCATCTCATCGGTTTGCTGAGCTCGGTTACGCGAACCCTGCATTACGAAGTTAGTAAGGAGAGCTTATTACAGCACGCTGCCCGTCCGTATCATCTCCACAGTCAGCAAAAAAAAAGGACGACCACCACCTGCAGTTCCTGCAAACTTTCACCCTCCCCACTCTTCTCTCCCAGCCACCGCTACAATGGGTGTCCTAGGCCAGCTGTTGTATCTTTCCATTCACCCAAATCAATTGAGGGCAATTCTACAATGGTAAGTCCGCACCTTCATCTGCATGTCATCTGTTCTTCAACTGACCAATTGCCCCCTAGGAAAATATGGCACGACCCTGTACACACGCGGAATCCCGAGAAGGAATCTGCGAACCTGCGAGAATGCTTCAAATACCTTGAGATGACCAGTCGAAGTTTCAGCTCCGTCATTCAAGAGCTCAACCCAGAACTGCTCGTCCCAGTTGCGCTCTTCTACCTTATTCTGCGGGGTCTGGATACGATCGAAGATGACATGACAATTCCCCTGGAGACGAAAGAGCCAAAGTTGAGGAATTTCCAGGACATACTCGAGGAGGATGGCTGGACATTCAACGAGAATGGACCCAACGAGAAGGACCGAGAGCTATTGGTGCATTTCGATGTGGTGATCGCAGAGTTCAAATTGGTCAAGCCAGCATACAGAGATATCATCAAGGATATCACCGAGAAGATGGGCAATGGTATGGCCGACTATGCAAACAACGCGGAGCACAATATTCATGGCGTAAATACCATAAAGGACTACGAGCTGTACTGTCATTACGTCGCTGGTCTGGTTGGAGACGGTCTCACAAGATTATTCGTGGAGAGCAAGCTTGCAAACCCTGCACTCCTCAAACGACCAGAACTTTCCGAGTCGATGGGCCAGTTTCTACAGAAGACAAACATCATCCGTGATATCAGAGAGGATTTCGATGACAAGAGACGGTTCTGGCCCAAGGAGATCTGGTCCAAGCATGTCACCAAGTTTGAGGACCTATTTGATCCCAAGAATATCGGCATTGCCATCAACTGCAGTTCAGAAATGGTTCTCAACTCTCTCCGCCATGCTGATGAGTGTTTGTTTTACATGGCCGGTATCAAGGATCAGAGTGTGTTCAACTTCGTCGCAATCCCACAATCAATGGCCATTGCCACCTTGGAGCTTGTGTTCCACAATCCAGACATCTTCAAGAAGAATGTCAAGATCACAAAGGGTGATGCTTGCCAGCTGATGATGGAGTCATCACAGAACCTGAGGTCGGTTTGTGAGATCTTCAAGAGGTATATTGCGAAGATCCACAAGAAGAATACTCCCAAGGATCCCAACTATCTCGAGATCAGCATTGCCTGCGCCAAAGTAAGAAAATTCAGTTTGGTCCGGAGTTCATTGCTAACGAATCAGGTCGAACAATTTATCGAGTCGATCTTCCCCACTCAAGATCCCAAGGCCCTGTCTCTTATCCACAAGGGCGAGATTGCACCGTCGGATGCGAAGAAGGCTGCGGAGGACTCTGAGGCAAAGAAGGATGTCTTCTTCCTCTTGCTCGCAGTTTTGGGAACTTTGGCCGTCATCTCGGGGTTGATGGTAAGTATTGCACAGACTCAGCTGGGCTTTGCTAACAGAAAACAGATCGGCGCTGCATATTTGGCAGGTGCACGCTTTGACATTGCTCTAAAGGAGCTTACTAAAGGCAACGTCTTCCCCAAGGCTGGTGAGAAAGCAGTACCATCACCCATGCATGGAGAGCTATGATTGCTCTTCTCGCCTGTTTTATATATCACGACTGTCCATATTCCACGGCGTTCTCTGGGGCTGGGAGCGATGTACTCTGTACCATAAGTCTAACCTAATAATCATTGCAATGAAGATGCAATTTGTGATATCCTAACCTGCCGACTCCTAGCTTGCATTTCGTTTGCCATTTCGGGGTTCTCCTCGATGGACTGTGGGCCAATCAGATATAGCACGGATGTCAAATTGCAATTCGGTCTTTTCAATGACTGTTGGTTGTGCCGAAGATGTGCTGAAATTCATGCTGCGATTATCCTGTGATGGGAACGACTTCTGCAGACCTCTCTTCTCAGTAGAGAGGGGCAGTTGGCGGATTGCATACATACTCAAGGCGAGTGATACTTGTGAGTCGTAAATGGATTAAGGCTGATGTGAAGTTGCGGTCTTGCTGGAATTTAGTCGAGGATTAAATGGGGAAAGGAGTCCTGCTTGCTTGTGTTATTCAGCGTCGTATTTCTGCAATAAATATCGCTGTATCCCGCTTTTACTTGCTGTTTCTCCGTGCCTTCCTACTCCGTTGTGACGAGACACTTCCAAGAATCAAGACGTGTGTCTTGTCTTGACTGAATACGCTCTTCGATCTCCATTTGGTTGCTGGCAATGGCGACATCCAATGCCTCCTCTGTTTGCCTTTAAGTGTCGGAGAAAGTGGTTGCTGCGTCTCGAAAGCGAACACTCAATGTCGGCCTTGGCAACCGCGAAAAATTATATCATGGCCATGTTCTCTTGAAACAATCGCCCTCTCGAGTTCCTGCTGCCATGTTTTCTTCGACCTCATTGTGTCAGAATGCACCAGATCGGCATGTACTGAATGATCTATAACCCAAACCAGGTCTGCAGCTTGCGGATAGAAGTCCTCCATCTACGAAGTAACAACTTTTGGTTGATACAGTATTTCTACAAGGCTTGCTCATCTTATGTATCAGTCACCCACGTCGCAAAATCACAGCACACGATCTGAATAGCAGCTATCTTCGATCTGCCTCAGAAGCCAACGGCACCCGCGCGCACGTCGCTTCTGGCATCCGTACAGCACCGAAAGTTTCACATCGTCCATCTATGCAAATAAGCACATTTCCACCATCAACGTAAGAAACTTAGGACAAACCGTGATCATCGCAAGATGCATCCCAACCCGTCCCTAACAGATTACGTTCCCGAGTGAGAAGCAGTATCAGCACTCATGGAGGTTAAGATTCGATTTCGATTCCGGAAAATGGTTCGCCCTTTGGCTCAGTCAACCCGTCATCTGTTTCCGTACGGATGCCGGGCCGGGGTTTTGGCTTTCTTTGGGGCGTGGATGAGATCACTTTTTGCTTCTTTTTCGGACTGCGGGTTGTGAGTGGATCTTTTTGGCACTTTTGTTGACGCCGGCGCGACGTGACGCGTTAGCGAGGAGGGTATTCCGAGTCTTGGCATGCGAGACAGCGGAGTGATGTCTGAGGGTGCGCGGCTCTGAGTGGGAGCTTAAGATTAAGATATGTCAAGAGTTTGCAAGAGTTTCTTGGCTATTCATCATCAATCTTCTCTTCAGTCTCCAAAACATAAGTCAGTTCTCTCACCCTACTGTGAACTTACCTGGATAGCCCTCGCGCTTGAACCGCATAGCTTCCGTCGCCGTTTCCCATAGTGAATCAGTCAATCATACCGATGTGGAGTTCTAGCTTCAAGTTGGCACTGAAGGCTCTCCGAGATCTTGTCTGCTCTGTTCAGCTTGAGAGTTAAATACCGTACAGTCCAGCAAAATTTGCCAAGCTACGCCAGGTAATGCGACACTCGCAGTCAGTGTGAAGTGTGCTTCTAATTAGCTCAGCTTATCTCGCTGCAACCTCATTCGCTCATCCTAATGGCAACTTGCTCGGTATGGGTGAATATCCAGGGCCAGCTTTGAAGTCCGAAAGTATTTGTTCCTTTCTGTCCAATTTTTTCAGGTTCTTCGAGTCCGTGTTACTGGACTTCATCTTCGAGGATCGAGTACACTGTCAAGCTCGTCCTGCTGGATGCCTATCAGAAACTGGAACTTGAACTTTTCTGGCTTTTATGTTCTAGAGTCACGATTGCAAAGAAGTCAATTGATGTCATCTGTCATCAGAAAGAGAAGAAGTGGAGTTCCATTCAAATATCGCCCGAAGGCACGAATACACGCAAAGACCGAAGTGGTGGACCAGCACCAACTTCCCGCTTCTAAATCACACAATCGCCACCAACAGCACACTCCACAGACAAACAAGCCACCAGTCTCAAATCTGAAGCCCGAAGGCCACGAAAACACGCACCAGACAGGCAACACCACCACCCTACGCCAATCTTCCCTTGATACGAGCACGAGGCTCCCGACCACGGTGGTGCTGTCTCCAGGCCCGTTGTCTCGCCAATCTGCTCTGTCCGCCGTTGTTGGCGCGACGTCTTCGGCGCTGTCTCTCTCGCTCTCGCTCCGCTGCCTCCTCTGCCAGAATGGCTGGTCCGTCTCTCTCCCACTCCTCAACGCTCCAGATGGTGATAATACCTCTGTAGGTTCGGACGAAGTGCGATGGTGCTTGGTTGACGTAGGGAGGGAAATCTGGGCCTTGGTAGTCCACGATTCCGTCGTCGTCGCTCATCTCCTCGTCCTCGTCCTCGTCTTCCGTCTGATCGGGGTCAGCGGCTGGTCCATCGTCCTGGTGGTCTGGAGTGGATGGGTCGGAGATGGTACGGTGGGGAGAGGGAGGAACTGAGATGGTTCGGTCTGGGTCGTAGTCGTTTGGAGGAGAGGGGGTGGAGAAGATGGTATGGTCGGGAAAGAAGTTGCGGATAGGAGAAGGGGAGTCGGTGATGGTGCGGTTTGGAGAGTAGGAGTAGGAGGGGAAGGAGATGGGAGGGGAAGGGGTTCTGAAGGCGCCCGCTTCTGCGTCCTCGTCCTCGTCTTCTCCGATAACCGAGCGTACATCATCTGCGATGATGATGACGGGGTTGTCATCCTCTTCTTCCTCGTCATCCCACAATCTGATCTCAACAGCTGGCTCCGAGATTTCACTCTCATCATCGCCGTCGTCGTCATCGCCAATGTGAACCATCCCATCCGATACAACGGACGGCGAACGAATCACCGCCATTGCACCGGATGGAGATGGAGCACGGACTGATCCCTCCAAATCCAAAGTTGAGACATCGTCGTCGTAAAGACCGAAGTTCTCGTTGTAGAAGAACTTCATCCCAGGAGGGAAGACGGCTCCTCTCGGTGGTGATGGGGCTAGTTGAGGACGAGCGACACGCTGGTTGCTCATGCTTCGGAGTGGGCTCTGAGCTCCATTCGGGTTCTGTCTTCTGGTTCGGACCATTGTTGCTGTTGCTGGTTGTTGTTGAGATGGAGAGATGAGATCGGGTGGTTGGGGTGAGAGGAGTGAGAGTGTGTGTTGTAGATCGGAAGAAGGGTCTGGTATTCGATTTATGTTGTGGTGAAGAACGAAGTGCTTGACTGTTGATGAGAGAGAGTTGTCTCTGCGATTGAAGTTGCAGTGGACCTTGGGAAGAAGAATCGTCAGAGCTGTCGTTGCTGAAGAGGAAAGAAAGAGAAAGTTTGAGGTCCTGAGGGAGGGGGATAATTTGTAGTTCTCTACAGCTGAAGCCATCGTCGCTATGGATAGTATTTCGTATTGTTTTCAGTTCCGATTGAGTTTCGACTTGTTGCTCGCTTGCTATTGTAAGGTGGAACACAATAGGGTCACGATTAAGCGAGGCCAGCTTGGAGGAAACAAATGGGCGGAACCGGTGACGGAACTCGCAATCAGAATTGAGGAAGCGCATGAGTCTGATCACTACTATCGATTACTATTGTGAACATAATTATCTGCCTGTGTTCGATTACAGACCTTGAACATCAATGGAAATATTCCTGCGTAACCGAATCCGGGTTCTGTGGACCCATTTCACCCAAAGCATTCACTTTTTTTTTTCTACAAGGTCCTTTCCGCACTTACAATGCCAACACCTAGCTGAAATAAAACGCAATTGACATTTGATTGCTTCGCTGCCAGAAGAAAGAACACTAGCTGGTCTTCGTATTTAATTCTCTCAAACAAAAGATTGCCAAAACCATAGAAGAAGTAGCAGCAATGTCCGGAAGTGCAATCTAATATGCTTACCCATCAATTCAGTGATACCTCTCATCTATGCAGTCTAGAACGTGAATTAATTTCCATGGGGTTGGGGTTCTCTCGTGCAGGTCTTCAACCCTCTCGATTCATTGATTTTTAGGTGTTTGTTGACATGGGCATTAAGCGAAGCAGCGGAGTCGTAGCGGCAACTTCAGAATTTAGGCACCGCCCAATCGCAATTCCCACTTTGCATTGTAATGCAGGAATAACAGGGCTTTGTTTCGCCATTTTTTGACTCTTTCGGTGCAGTATAGATGTTTATCTAGGTGCCTATGGGGTCTTAAGCCAAGGAATTTTCTGGTCCAACCTCAATTCACACTGTTTACTAGCTCAGCACAAGAACCATGGGGGAGAATTCAAGGCGTCAAATGATACCAAAGATACACCAAATATAGTTCAATCTGAAATTCTCGAGATCGAAGGCGTTCCGGACCACTCAATGTTGGACCCTGAAACCTGGCTTGTTTGCCTCCTATACATGTCGTGGTACATGGTCAGGACATTTGATGTATCTCACCAGCTCAGCAGGTGCGATAACTTAAGAAACATGGGAATGTCCCCGTTTCGTACTCGGACCGGACTTGTTGAGCAGGCAAGATGGGCAGGAAGTTGTGGCCGCTTAAATAAGCCACGCCAAGACAACCATCTCCCCTTTTCTACGTTTCCTCATACTTATACTCATTCTCTCCTAACTAATTCCCTTATCTTTCTCTGCCGCTGTCAATTCGGTCTATACATGTAATGGATGCGATGTATTCCGCGAAAGCCTAATTTGAAGACTCTCTACCTATCAATCCGCATCTATCACATTCGTAAGGATGTTATCTTTCTAGGCTGGAATATGATTGATAGGTCTACCAGTTCTGCTAGTCGCATGAACGCTATGAATCAACGTGTTTCAAAGTCATCGGTGGGAATGCTTGGCAGTGGCTGTCTGGCAATGGCTGAAGATGTGGCCACAGGTTGTCGCGCCGAACGGCCTCCCTTGCATCACTGCATGCAGTTCATCAGAAATTCGAACACTTCGTGCAGGAATGGCGCAAGCAAAGGCTTTGGAACCTTCCGCGGCAACGAACCTGGCCTATAGGATCGAGCTGGTGGCTTCTAGAACATCACTGGAACGGCCGAAGAATATATTGGTTATGATTGTGGAGCCGCTCCTTACTGGACGTTCTGCCAGCGAGGTACGAATCCGTCTTCCCAACGAGGTGCTCAATGGTGATGTTTCTATTGGCCCTTACATATTTCGATCATCATTCTTGAATTCGAAATTGCTGCTGCAGGTGTCGTAGCATTGCTGCAGCTTCCCGTCTTCCGGTTGGTGGATCAGAGGTCGAGCTCCCGTGTCAGGCGCCGCAGACAAAAGGGGTAGATATCAGCCATGTACTTTCAGACAAGCGAAGTGTTTGTACTGGTCGAGGTAACCGGTCGGACTGGAGCAACCGAGTTGGTGCCAATTAATCTCCCCTGTCAGATGCACGACAAGATATGGTCTCGCAAGTAGACAAGGGCATTCATCGCTTTGCGACTCCAGAAGAGGTTCTGAATAGAAACGCCAACGCTGCATTGTTTTGTTACTTCGGCTGGCGAGCTTTCGAAGACCCATAAAGCGCGTGTATTGCTCGAGATGTCTCCTCTTTTCTTTTTCAAGCACAGAGACCTCGGATTACTTTAAGATGCAGTCAATCACATACTTTCTCCTTTTGGCTATTGTGACTTTGGTAGGAGCTCTAATCCCACATGACGAGGCTGCAAACTCCAAGCGATCCACGCCACCCGAGTCTGCCAAGAACTCTCCTCGCACAAGTGGAGGACTTTTTCTGAATAAAAAAAACTTCCAGTGAGTCAATTGATATACCTTTGAGCTAAATCCAAGCTGATTCATACTAGAATTTACCGTCAAGGGTAATAAATTGCCAGAAGTTGATGTATGTTTACTTTCGCGTGCTGATGCTGCATCCCTACCTCTCTCACTGTTGCGACATAATACTACGATACTTTCGTATCCGCAGATGATATATTCGAATCCTTGAATGATAGTGTCAAATGTTCGGAAGATGGTTCATAATCTAAGTAGCTATCTACGACTGGTTCCACTAACTCACATCTTGTCGTAGTTCAACATCGGTGAATCTTATGCGGGTTCCTTACCAATTGGTCCTCCTACTGCAGCGAATGCAAGTGCAAATAGTCTCTTGTTCTGGTTCTTTCCATCAAAAAATCCTGCGGCAAACAGGGAAATTGTTATTTGGCTCAGTGGTGGACCTGGCTGTAGCTCCCTTTCAGGAGTATTCCAAGAGAGCGGTAACTCATCTGTCCTGCTAATGCAAAGCCCTTCTAACATCTAACAGGGCCCTTTATCTGGCAACCCGGAACATACGAGCCCATTCCCAATCGTAAGTTATGGTTTAATAACTTCACCCTGCTCCAAGAGCCCCTTTCATAGCCGAAACGCTCCATGGCGCTCCCCAACTTCGAACAAAGAGCTGACAGCTAGGACAGCTTACAGCTGGAACAAGCTCACGCATGTGGTCTACATCGACCAGCCTGTTGGAACTGGGTTTTCAAAAGGAAACATCTCAGTCAGTGATGAGATCGATGTCGCTAATCACTATATGGGATTCGTGAGTACAGGCCCGTGTTTTCCTTGGGCTGAATGGTGGAGACAGAAGACGTACTTTCGCGAAGGATTTCCCGTGCTGACTTTCGTAAAGTGGAAAAACTTCGTCGATACTTTTTCTATCCAGGGTTACAAGATATACTTCGCCGGTTTCGGCGCAGTTCATTCCATACATATCGAATTCAATGCTAGATAATGGCAACAAAACATATTTCAATGTCTCAGGTGTTTACATCAGTGATCCCGCGATCAACTACCCAGAGACTTTGCGAGAAGGTATGAGAGAATTCGTCTGGTTGCCGAATTACCACCAGAGCTAATTGATCCAGTTCCCGTTGTACCCATACTTGAGAAGTAGGCAACCACGATCCTGTCTTTCCAGATTCCGAAGAATATGTCTGACTAGCGTCTAGGTACAAAAGTGTCCTCGGCCTGGATGAAAGCATTGTGACCGGATTCAGAGCTCGAGCAGACTCATGTGGCTACACAAACTATTATAACTAGCACACCTCCACTTTTCCTCCACCGGGTCCAATTCCAGCCCCTCCAACCCTGCCAAACTGCGCTCTTTGGGCTGAGATAATCAACAAAGCAATCCAAGCGAACCCGTGCTTCAACGTGTATCACCTTACAGACTACTGTCCCTACCTCTGGTCTGAACTCGGATATCCCGGGTTTGGAGGTGGCCCAAGAAACTACTTCAGCCGTACTGACGTTCAGAAAGCCATCAATGCACCACGTACAAAGCTCTGGGTCTGTGAGCCCAAGCCCATTACCTTTGAGGGTAGCGCTATAGGCGATGGATCGCTCCCTTCTGGGCTTGGGCCCCTTCCATCCGTGGTTGACCGCACTCAAAACGTCATCATTGCACACGGCCTCCTTGACTTCTTGCTTTTCGCTGATGGATCTCTAATCACCATACAGAACATGGTTAGACTTACTCTGCAGCCTCCAGTCACGGCTCCTGCATGATAAAACTCAGGTTGGGCGCAAGCTAACTGCTTCAGACCTGGGGTGGCCTCCAAGGCTTCCGTATGCCTCCGAGTTCATCATTGAACTTCTTCGTCCCTTTCCACAACAGTATCGCAACTATTGGCGATTTTCTCAACAACCCTATTCCATATCCGCCACCCCAGTACGATACCGCTGGTATCGGATACCAAGGTATCACACACTCCGAACGTGGTTTAACTTTCGTAAAGACCAACCTCGCCGGTCATTTCCTGGCGCAATACACGCCAGAAGCTGCTTACAGACAGCTGGAGTTCCTCTTAGGAAGGATCTCGAGCTTGGAAGAGATCGGGCCATACACAACTGGATAGAGCTGCTTTGTAGTGCAAGTCTATCGGGGCACCAACTGGAGAAACGCTGGGTGGATGTTGGAGAGAAAATCCCAAGAGGCCTCATATCATTCTTATTTAATGTTTTAATACAATAGAAACTACTCGCAGTGACCTCAGCTACCTCCCCGGAACTGTTGACGAGTTACTCAGACCTGGCCGACCACTGATCTGCGCTGAGATGTTGTCTGGTGAGGACCCTGTCTAAGCGAGGAAGGCATTCTAAATTTCCAGGTCATGGCTCTTCGCACTCAAACTTTGACATTTGAAAGGCAGGCAAGCGTGGACTGGATGAGAAATGGCAGTGAAGTAGGTTGTCTAGTTCTGGATGAATTAATAATCTACTTATTTTATGCTGGTGTTGATAGCCATAGCTTATTTGATTTGGCAATCAGACTTTGTTGGCTCATTATGCGGTAGAGTCACTTCCTGGAAGTCGCCTCAACCTTCTATCGGATAAGGGTCGCGCGCCGCAGTTCTGATTCATTTCCGTGTTACTGCCGACAAATAGTATGGCGAAAAGTTTGATTACAAGATATCCGGGTAACGGGTCATCAGCATGCAGACGTATAGCGTAACCGCACTGCGCTTATTTTGTCGGCCGCTGATAATTGACGGCCACCACCAGCTCTGGCATGGATGCCTGACTGATTTGTGGACTATGTCAATGTCACGACGTATTTAGGGGACATAAGGGGTTTGGAATCATCGCCAGGGTATGAAGTAGGCTGTCAGATATTTTAGATCCGCTGTTGTATATAATGTCAAGCATACCTCTTCAGAGGCACTTTCTTCTAGCAGACTCGTCCATCGCAGAAATTCTTCATCTATAAATTTGATTCACAGCTCGGCCTCACGACGTAATTCACTGAACTCATTTGAACGTTCCTGTAATGGATCAGCTCGCGCAACTTCCAGATGACTTCTTTGTGACTAGCTCTCAGTTCACAAAAACGGTATATCGTGATGACTATCCAAAGTTGGATGTCACTCAAAGATCCTTTTCTCAGAAGGGAAAGGTGGTTGTAATCACCGGAGCAAGTCAGGGGCTCGGACGAAAGGTCTGCCTCTTCCCAAGCGTGTCGTCCGATTATATCTGATCTCAAATACAGGCGTTCGCTGCTTCGTTCGCCAGAGCAGGGGCGAAAGCAATTTTTCTCGTTGCACGAAACGGCACAGAACTCGAAGCAACGACGCAGGATCTCAAGAAGATCAACCCAAATGTTTCTGTCATAGCTCGATCCGTAGATATACGCAACGAAATCACTGTCCGTAGCCTATTCGCAGACATCGAGTCGGAGTTCGGTACAGCAGATGTTTTGATCAACAACGCTGGCTCTGGCAAATCGGCGCTTCCAATCAAAGACGTCGATGTTACTGACTTCTGGTATGACTTCGTGAGTCTAACATATGTCTCCTATGTGGAGAATCTACTAACGCCAGGCGAAGGAGGTCAACGTGAAAGGCACACTCCTCATGACCCAGGAGTTCTTGAAGCTTGTAGGAGACACCAAGCCAGCTACAATCATCAACATCACCAGCGCTGCCGCCATCGCAATTCTACCCAGTACATCGAGCTACTCGCTCTCGAAGCTAGTCCAAGTACAGATCCAGCGATTCGTCGCAGCTGAGAATCCAAACGTCGTCGCGGTAGCGCTCCATCCTGGTACGGTCCATACGGCTATCACGAAGCCTGCATTTGTGAAGTTCTCAAAGGATACTTTTGCGCTGGCTGGAGGAGTGGCTGTGTGGCTCGCTTCAGAACAAGCGAAGTTCATGAATGGAAGGTATATGGGCGTGAACTGGTCTGTAGATGAACTTATTGAGCGCCAGGATGAGATCGTTGCCAAAGGAGAGCTCCTTATGGAACTGCAAGGGTCTTTTGGGAAGTCCCAGTTCTAGGTATATATCGCAGTAGAGGTCCGATGATCATGAAGTCTCGTTCCGAAGATCCTCTGTGTTTTGCTGATGTATCACGACTTCAGTGGTTCAGCAGAATCCAATGGCATTTCATTGCGATACGACAAGATAAGGTGGTTCATCGGTATCATCGAAGTATAGTGGTTGTCGATGGCGCGCAATTGTCGGGACTTAGAATGGTCTATCTCTTCTGGGTGGGGAACAATTTGAAGGGCGATTCTAAATAAGAAGAGACTTTGTTCCCATCCGCTCCATTGCGACTGTCCAAGGACACCCACTATTTCCAGTGAGTGGTTTCGTCTCGGGACCTGTCTCCTCTTGCATTTTCCAGAATTCTTCCATGACATCTAAGGAGTTCCAGAGCATGCCCAGAGGATGCCCCGCAGCTTCGGCGCCTTCAAGCACTGTCCGGAAGCTATCCTTCTCCTCATCTGGAACCATACAGCCAGCAACGCAGAATGGGAATGCAATGCGGACGATCAGATGCTGGGGAAGGGCTTTGATGGCAGTAAGGCATTTCGCCACAGTCAGTCGTACTGCAGGATTCCGAGAAGAATTGCCCCACAGAACAACAGATAGATAAAGTTGTGCAGATAGCGCATAGATCTCTGTTACCTGATCAGAGATATGGTTGATATATACCGGGCAATCCGCTGACTGCTTAAGACTGCTCAAGCCATTGGTCAGACTATTCTCGATGGTTGCACCTTTCCGGTAAAGCATTGGGATGTCCAAGGTCCCCACTTTCTGCATACCAATTTTCCATGCTTCCAAATTGGTAGTTTCTCGCATCGCAATCATTGCCCAGTTCTTGCATCCCATGAGTTTATCTAGCCGGATTTTGTCATCCTCAAGATATGTCAAGTATTCAATTGATTGAGTAGCGGAAGGCCTCAGACCAAAACAGGCACATCGTATAATATCAGCCCAGACATAAGTAGTCATGTAGAAATTTACGCCAAAAACGTCTCCGTGGGAGGTTTCTGGGAGTTGGGGGATATCGTCCTTGCTCACGATGGGTAGGGCTAGCGACGTTGATGCCTGCGCGAGGCCATTTTCAATTACCCAGAGTACGGTTCCGGCGGCGTCAAGATGGAACTCCCAATCATGTTTGTAACCCCTGAAATACTTTGTCTCTCTGAAGACCTCGATGGACAGAAGCTGTACAGTACAGGCAAGTATCTCAACACCAGTTCTCAGAAGCTCAAGGCTACCCGAGAGTTTGGAGAGGCATTCGATTTGCTGTCGAAGCTCTACTATTGCTAGAGTATGGTATTCGTCTAGGTTCTTCGAAAGCTCTGGTTCCGCACTACTGTCTCCGCCGTGATGAAATATAATTTGAGTCAAAGAACCGAAGGCTAAAGTTGAGTAGCTGTATGATTTAGATGTCAGCAAATCACGACTTCATGGAGCAACTTGGAAGCCTATGATGCAACAAGCGGTTCGGACAGCTTACTATGCAGCCTTCGATCGAAGGATCAGGGCTAGTAGCCAACCTCGATCCTGACTGGATACAGAAGGCTGGTAGAAGTAGAATTGTAGCGGGAAAATATTATCAAGGTAATTCATGATTACAGAAAAGTCCTTCTCGCTCGTTACTGGCTTCTGCTGGACAGATGGAAGGATAGGTATAAGAGACGAAGATGAAAGCCCAGGGCCCTTCTCCTTCTTGTCGCTAGCTTGGGGGACAGAACCTCTAATTGGCTTTGCCAATGTCTGTTCACCAGTGGGCTGTTGATAAGCAGTGAAGGTAGAAGGCCAGGGATCGCGCACAGGAAGCGTAGTCTTGCCATCGACCTTGTTGCTAAATGTCTGCCGCTCGGGTCTGGCTTCCACAGAAAACTGGCTTTGGTACGCCTCTGTTAACTTCGATGCTGGATCTTCAGGACTACTGGGTGCAAGGGACTGGGATTTGAAGCCTCTTGCCGTCCTTTTGGAAACTCGGAATGATCTCCTAGCTTTCAGGCTTTCGCTGACTGCTCGCTACGCCAATATCAGCATTCCTTTAACATATTGTCGTCTAGCTGAGGAGAGATATCTTCGAGTTGGTGCTATGACATCGATTTTGAGGATGTAGCCTAACAAAATTGAGCGCGAAATTGAAGATTTCTTACCTGTATCTTTTCAAGTTCTGACTTTTGTTCCTCCATATCGTGCATCTTTTGGAAGTCAGTGAAGTGCCACAAATACACACCCTAGGCTGGCACTTCAATACCGAAAAGTGCACTGAGCTCTCAGTCTTCTCAAAAAGGATGACAAAGATCACAACACAACCTCACAACATTGAAGAAAACTCACGAATTGGGGGCGCTCGCCATACCCATGACAGGTGATATTTCGGAATGAGCATGGGCCACAGCTTGGCTTCAAATCTATAAAGACGACTGCTTAGAGAGGGTTGGGCTTTCAAGAGCAAGGTAATAGTGGGGAAATGGGACAAGAATATTTTCGAAATCAGATTAATACCATCGCACTTCTTCCTCCTAGCATACACAGTCAGTGGGATGGTCATATGTCAAAAGGAACTGATAGAATCCGGATCTGGCTATCGCCGTCCAGAGACGGAGAGAACAAATGGACAACAAGACAAGCGAGGGTGCACTAACCGAATTCTACATGTCCAACACCCCGAGTGACTTCTTGCAGATGCCATAGTGCCGGTTCTCCAAGGGCTGAAGCTTGTGCGTAGTCACATAGGTAGGCTGGCGAGATGACAAGTGCCGCTGGGCGAAGTGCGGTGTGGCTTCAATCAGAAGAGGAAATCATAGTATGTGTATCGAATCCAGTCATCTGCAAAGACACCTGTCAATGCTAAACTTGTGTCTCTCATACGAACGAGAGGAGCTGAATTTAGCGATGTGCTTTGTTGTTTGTAGGTAGGGGTTGTTTCGTTTCGTTTCATATTTTGTTGTTACTGTTACTATTTCTGTCTTCTTTCTTACAGTACGGCACTTTAATCTACCCACTGGGCACTGGCTTACTCCTCTCCTCTCCTATCCTGGCCTGGTTTGGTCCATCGCTCGGCTGCAGGGCAGGGAGGTTGCCAAGAAATTGAAGCGACCCCACCCAAGTCCCTCCCTCCGGCTCCTCAATAATGGAAACCGACTTGACTTCACTCCACCTCTATTACCATCCATCGCTCCATTGATCTGGAGTGACAAAATATCTTCACGCGACCACGAACCACAACATCTGCATGCGCAACGGGGACAACTATACAAGACCATCACCGGAACGAGCTAGAAACAACACTTAGATTCACGCAGTCCAGCGCACGACGTCGTCACCCCATTTCGATCATCCATCACTCATTAGGTTTATTGGGTGCCCGCGCCCGCGCCCCAAGCACTGCCACGGATCAGCCTCCCCGTTTGTGACAACTTGACAGATTCTGCCTCTCTCTGCGATACTGAGTGTACCTATCCTACTCGATATTCATGGCATCCTGCAGACCTTGAATTCGTTGAACCGATTACACATTCACCTCGAAGCGCCTCTTTCTTCGCATTCAATTCTCAGGTGCCGGCCATCATACGTTCTCTTCTGTCCACTTTGCGACATTCCATTCCATGAAGCGCACCAAAATTGTCGACCTGTATTGAAGTAGGAGATATCGGAGAGGACTAGTAGAGACCATGCATACAGATTCTATGTCTCGAGTCGACGAAGCAGGCCACCCGCTCCTGTTAACTCCAATAATGACGACTGCTTCCACGCCTGCAACTCCTGGACCTTCGACCCCGACAAATGTGCGATCGATACCTCTGGACCAACTGAAGTCGGAAGGATTCGAAGAGGATATCGTACCTCCAGCAAGACCGAAGAGCACGCCTTTTCCTCACCAAGAATTGCTGGATGGAAACATACAGTGCTCGCAGCGGCTACTCGACATCGACCCCCTAGATGATATGGCCTCACAACATGCCCAGGCACTGCATGTATCCGAATCTTCCCAGCGGACGTCGTTGATATCCCCTCTCATCGATCTACCAATTGAGATCCACGAGTGCATACTGGACCACCTGTTTGGTGTAAGGGCTTCAGCATCTTCCAGAACAGCGGCCGCCGGCAATACAAAGATACTACGAGGCTGGGGAACAGCATTGCGGCATTCAAGGCGGCGTGAAGTCTCAGAACTGGCTTTGGTGAGCAAGCGATGGAGAGAGCTCGTTCAGGACCGTCTCTACCGGCACTTGAAGATTAAGGGAACGAGGGACTCTGTGAATCAAGCGATGCTCTGGTTTTTCCGACACAGCCACCTCTGTTCCTACGTCAAGCATATCGAATTTTGGTTCCCTGTATTCCAACAGAAAAACCCAGCCTTCGACCGTACACTTCGGATTCCTTCCACGACTCCTGACAGATCCCTGGTAATTCGAGCACTTGGGAATCTAGCAGATACCGGCACGACCATCACATATCAGTCACCCGCAAATAATTGCACGTTGGAAGAAGTGTTCCGATTTGTGAGGATGACCTTTGCAGAGGCCTGCATTTTGACCTTGGAGGGCGGGGAAAGAAAAAAGCCTCCGATGGTTCAGCATTACCAAGACCCTACAGCGAATGCCTTGCCAGTCATCGACTCTATCCGAACCTTGGTCTGTAAGGGACAATGGAATCTAATTCGATCAGATGACGACTTCCAAAACATTGCCACTGCCTTGCCCAATCTCACCGAATGGCACGCATCTTACGCAAGGCCCAAGTCGAAGAGCTATATCTCCATGGCTACTATTCTACCCAAGCTGCCGCAAAACCTTACACATTTGAACGTGTGTCTGGAGGCTGATTACCGTCGCGAGGCGGTATCTCCTATGTTCTTCAAGAAAGTCGCTAGCGTGACGCATCTATGCGCGGAGATGGCCAAGGGGATACCCACGTTGGAGCATTTATCATATACAGGTAGAATCTGCTGGTCGTTCTTCGATCAAGCCGCGAAGGTTTCAAATCCTCGAACCTCACGTCTGAAGAGTGTTGACATTGTCGTCAAAAATGTATGCAGACCCCTCGGAGTATGGAATGATGGCTCTGGTATCACGGACGCAGCCTTCATCAACGCTTTTGAACGTCTCGTGATATCCGGGGCTAAGGCTCTGGACAAGTTGGCTGCATTGGAATTCTTGAGGATTCGATTTTTAGATCTGGGTAAGCAGCAGAATCCATATCTGAGACTACGTATGGCCATGCTAATTTGAGTAGATTCTCAAGTGCCCGCCCTCAATCCATATTTTCAGCTACTCAATAAGCAATGCACAGGGATATGGAGTGATGCCATTGTCGAGGCGCTCGCTCGAACGCGCCCTTCCATCTCGTTTATTGAGAAGCCTGACGATCTCTGTGAATTCGATTTCAAGGATGGTCAATTACGACCCCCACCAACATTCTCTAAAACGAAGCCTTTGTCTATCAAGGTCTCGAGTTACATTGTTCTCTCCCGCAATGACGGGATTACTATCCACTGATACGTTTCGGTCACTGTCTTCATCATTTGCGCGATATTTGCTCTGATTTGTCCAGGAGCTATCAAAAATTGCGATTTGCTTTGCTTGCATGTCTGGATCATCGGCGCTCTGCCTTGTAGGTATATTGAAAGGTTGCATTTGGGATGGGATGAGCGATGGAGTTGCTGGCATATGATCTGGCGTTAATGGTCATTGAAAAGGCCGTGGCAGGCGCCTGTCGATTAGCCAGGAAATCATGGAATGGAGCATTACGGATGAGTCAATTTGCAATCTGATTTGCGCTGGGTTCCGGAGAAATGGTCATGCATGTATCGCAAACGATGAATAGTACCACGGAGCAATTTTTGTGCTACATTCGGAGCATGGATGAGACCAAATGTCAGATTCCGCATTTGACTATTGCACTTTGACATGCGTTCTCTGTAGTGAATTTGGTGCCGACCCGATGTCTCCCACAATGATGCCTAATAACCACGAATTGGTCAAAAAGAACAATATACTGGCTACCCAAAGACCCGGCACGAAAGTGCTCTGGCCGAGGAATTCTAGCTGGAACCCCTGCTGTAGCCATAATGCCTGTGCTAGTACCCAGAGCACAGCTGCGCTTATCCCTAGAGATTTCTGTGCTAGTAGGGAGGAGTTCGGCAGGTAAAATGGCAGGAAGACCATGTACCAGAGGAAATACTGCGCAGTTTTAGGAATGACAAGATATGGTCCATAAGGAGTTTCGTACCTGGCTGGTGCAGACTTTGTTGAATGTCACGAATGCAAATGTTTGGGCGAGCATGGTCGACGGAAGATCTTTCTTGGCGAGTAAGAGTGGAAGGGCGATTGCTGACAAGAATAGCTGCGGGACAAAGGCCAGGGATTCGAGGCGGATAGATGACGTTCCTAGAGCTGACGAAGAGAGGTAGAGAAGTGTGTTGTAGGGTGAGAAGTTGTGGCGGTGGTCTATGCGTGTAACGTGATGGAAGTATGTATGCTGGAGGAATGGCCAGCCGTAGCTGTGTGGTCGTTAGAAATGTGTTGGTAGAGTGATATTCGACTTACATTGAGTACATCAACACATTCAGACTCATGAATGTGAGAAGACTGGCAATTGTGAGGGTAATCCGAGGGCCATTGCAGAACTCCTTTGCCAGGCTAGTGAGGTCTGATTCCTGACCTGTCTTCGACTTCTTGCTACGACCAATATGCTCATCGTCCATCCACCAAATGATGGAAGGAGCATATATAAATGGGTAGATCTTGAAATGGACCCCAAGACCCAGTAGTAATCCGGCGATCAAAATCCGCTTCTGAGTAATGGCCCAGAGTAGAGCAATAACCATCACGCCTAGTAATCCTTCTGAGCTTCCCCTGGTACTAATTGTCGCAACCATTGGATTCAACAGCCAAATACTGGCAAATTTCAGAGCTCTCTCCATGGACATCTTGTTCGAGCTCCTCAAAACCAGAACAATAAGCCATCCAGCTATTATGTCCCCGACAGCAAACAACACCTTGCCGAAGGAGAACCACGTGCTTGACCATGACGTTGGTAACAACATCCACGCCAGTAAAGGAGTGTATCGGTAGGTCTCGCGGTCATAAGGCGAGTGTCCATGGGCTGTGAAGCGAGCTGCATCGGTGAAAACATAGTAGTCGATGTCGGTGTACTTCAGGGGTGAGTTGGCATCTTGCCAGAGGCCGTAGAAGAACAAGATGACACGAAGCGCGACCGCAGCAGAGAAAATAAGAAGTGGCTTGGAAAAGAAGGTCGTCATCGTGCAAACATGTACATCGACTTGGTCTGTAAGCAAGGAAAGAAGGAAAAGAAATTACAAAGTTCGATGAATGTTGTGAGCCGAGGATGGGAGTGAGTCTGTCAAGCTCCCCTGATGTTCTGTACATTAGATTTCTCGATTCGGCTGTGGCTGAGAATTTAAGCTCGAGTCTCCTACCCGCTTTTCATCCCTCCATGCGCCACAAGCCAGACTCTGTTGGTTCGAGTCTCCTACGAAATTGTACCTCGAAAGACCAATGTCTATTCCAACACGGGAGATGCCAGGAGTCAAGAGACACCACGATGGAGCTGAGAAGCCGCAGGAGCAGGATGCGAAGACCTCACCTTTTATGCCTATGTTTGAGAGTTTCCGCGACGAATTAGATGAGCACCATGACAGGCGAGAGCGTATCATCAAGGCCTCGAGAGACATCACGGCAGCGAGTAAGAAGATGTGAGTCTATGAGTCCCTTATCAAAGACGCAATTGAAACTGACTTCGAGTAGCATTTTCGCGCTCCAGAGGTATATCACGTGTATCTCTGGCAATAATCAAGACTAACACGAGCAGAGTACTGTCGTTGAAGAGCACAATACCTCCGAAGATAGCTTCGGAGGTTCAAACAAAGGCGTCGGCCATGCAGGAGCAATTCACGTTGATCGCACCCGATCTGACTGGTATCAATGCCTGGCGGTACCAACGACAGATATCTGGCGGAATCCAAGAGTACATGGAAGCTATATCCTTCCAGCACTATCTCGTCAACCAGACTCTGATCACCCTCGAGGAGGCAGCTCGATCACTGCCAGAGACGATCACTTTGACGGGAGATGATTATATTTTAGGTATTTTCGATTTAGTAGGTGAATTGATGCGATTTGCAATCACAACGATGGCTACGACAGGAACGCTCCCAGGATCAAAAGGCGCAGAGACGACAGCAGATGACCGGGACATCCTGATTGACTTGAGGTCTTTACGAACGAGCTTCCAGGGACTTGATACCACTTCGTGCGGGGGTACGGGACTGGGTAAGGACGTGGAGAAGAAGATGGAGGTTATGAAGACTTGTGTGGAGAAGGTTGAGACTGCTGTTTATGGTATGATCGTCAGGGGAAGAGAGAGACCAAAGGGCTGGGTTCCAGATTTGGCTGAGGATCGAAGTGGTGCTGTTGAGAGTTATTGAATTGCTGAAAGTACGTGGGGGTATCAAGTCGGTAAGCTGTTATTGTTGGATGGCTTCATGGATTTTGTGCAATGGTTAAGAAAATCGAAAATTGTATGGGAACACATTTGTTTGAGATGTAAATTCTCTGAGCTTTCAATTTCAGAGCTGGTGAAGTGTCAAAAGAGAGGTCGTCCTGTCGGAGGCTGAAATTATGGGGTACCAATGAAATTTATTTGTCCATGTCCTCCAAAATCCCACGTCTTTGCTCGTCTGACCCTGAAAATTCCCAACATATGTGTAGCGAAATGAACCCGTACCTGCATGTCTCAAAATGTCCAAGTTTTGATAGACACGTGAGTGAAGCTCAAGCCTCAAGCCCTCGTTGTGTCGGCAGACCTTCCACAGCCATCCGGCGCTAAACTCTAATGGAGCTGTCCGACCGACGTCAATCCTTGTCGCCGCCTTGCTTTTGGCGGAATTTGGGGTTTTGAAGCCTCTCGAAATCCGATAAATTTCCAAACCATCAACAGCAACATTTGGTACCATAACCACATCAAACCGCAAAGATGTTCAGATGGTATGTTAGATTCGAGAAGCTTCAATTTCTTCTTGATTTCAATTTTATGCAAGTGAAGAGACAATGAGACATGTACTAATTGAAATTGCAGGTACCAAATGAAGCTGGCCTCGCGCCCAATCCTGACGCAGAGCGTCACTACGGCAGTATTGTTCGCAACGGGAGATACCATGGCACAACAGCTGGTTGAGAAGAAGGGATTGGAGAAGCATGATTTGGCAAGAACAGGCCGAATGGCATTGTATGGTGGAGGTAAGTTATTCGGTTCTTCACCGACCATTGCAGGAGCTGACAATACTGTCGCACAGCTGTCTTCGGTCCCGCTGCCACGACCTGGTTCAAATTCCTGCAAAACAAAGTGGTGTTGAAGAACAAGAATGCCGAGATCATCGCCCGGGTGGCATGCGACCAAACAATCTTTGCCAGCACCAATCTGTTCGTCTTCCTCAGCAGTATGGCTATCATGGAGGGCTCTAGTCCGAAGGATAAACTGGATCAGAGCTACTGGACGGCATTGAAGTCGAACTGGATGGTATGGCCTTTCATTCAGTGCGTCAACTTCAAGCTGGTGCCGCTCCACCACAGAGTTTTGGTCGTCAATGTCATCTCATTGGGATGGAATTGCTATCTCAGCTTCCTGAACAGTCAATCGAGTGCGAAGTAGGTGCGTTGTGTTAGGGAAGGGTCTGAGCTGGGGCATTGGTGCTCTCATACTTTCGTTTGGGTATTTTCTTACTGAAATGCTGCATAAGGATTTGCATTTAGACAGTTTGGCGTTCAGGTGTTGCATTTAGATGCTTGCCACCACTGGGATTTTTGATATCTCTGATCAAAACCTTTCATTACGAACATTGGTTTTCTCAAATACATGCAGAGGCCCTGTGAGGCTCATCATCAGTTTCTGTTGTTCCGTTGAGATGTACGCTACACATTGATATCCTTTTTCCTGGCTTGGAGTTCACCTGAATACAACTTGTTCGTCATATTTGCATTACAGTGCAAAGCTACGTCACAACATACTCTCAGCAGATCTAATCCATAGACATGCATATTCTTGTACACATCTCTAACGTAGATGAAAGATTGACTTGCCAAAAAGGGTCGATTTGAGTCGGATATCAGCACGTGACCAACAATGTGCAAGCCACCTGCATCTGCTCCTGTTTGGGCAAGCGCCACTGCAGGCGCGCCAGAGTTCGAGCCATGCGAGATGTTCAAAATTTAGAGACAGTCGCAACCGGAAATCGCAAACAAACCAACACCACCTCACAAAACTACCACCAATTTAATTCGCTTTTGACGATTTGCCCGGAGCAATAGTCGCCAAACCCGGACCTTCGTACCACGACGATCTCTGTGCCTGACCTGACTTTCCTTTTCTGCGCCCAGATTAGCTTCACCACGGATTCTCAAATTCACCTACCGCAGTCGTCATTTCTACGGCAGGAACACCTTCAAAATCACCAGACCTCCTGCGAATACCTTACGGCATTGTCGACTCTTCTCTCCTCCAACATACTCCTACATACTCGCAATCATGGCAGCAGTCGCCCCACAGACGCCTATCGATGCCTCGACCCCAGTTGATTTGACCACCATCCCCATTTCTCCAGAGGGTGCCAACCGTGACGAGAACAAGAAGCCAACACCTAGCGGAGAGGATGAGCAGATCACTGTCTTCCACGACAAGGACAACTTCAATGTCAAGCACCCATTGATGCACAAGTGGACTCTTTGGTTCACCAAGCCACCTAGTGGAAAGGCAAGTTTGCGCCTGGGCCTCTTGCATTACATCTGCTGACTGCATTTGCACAGGGTGACAACTGGAACGATTTATTGAAGGAGGTCATCACCTTCAACTCTGTTGAGGAATTCTGGGGTGTCTATGTATGTTTGTATACCACCATTCTCTGGCCTACCTAACCAGCTGCTAGAACAACATCGCTCCCGTTTCCGAGCTCGCCCTCAAGTCCGACTACCATCTCTTCAAGGAGAACGTTCGCCCAGAATGGGAGGATCCCCAAAACAAGCATGGTGGAAAGTGGTCATACCAATTCAAGGAGAAGAGAAATGTTCCCATCGATGACTTGTGGCTCCACGTTATGCTATCTGCCATCGGCGAGACTCTTGAGGATGAGGATGATGGAGAGCTTATGGGAGTCGTCGTCAATGTACGAAAAGGCTTCTACCGTATCGGTGTCTGGACCCGCACAATTGGCAAGAGCATTCCCGGCGGGGGAGATGGAGATGTTGCTGGAGGCAAGGGCCGTTCGCCAGAGAAGGGCAAGGAGGTTTTGATGAACATTGGCCGCAAGTTCAAGGAGGTCTTGAAAGTCCCAACAACAGAGGCTGTTGAGTTCTCTGGTCACACCGATAGTGCTCACAGTGGTAGCACCCGTGCGAAGGCCAAGTTCACCGTCTAGGTGACCTGATCTGAGCTGCGTTTGATTTTCCCTTATTTGCGTTGCGTTTGCGGATGGGTCAGCATGGTTTTCTGAAATATGCATAAGGGGTAGCAGCCAGCTATGTCTGCTGCATCATTTCGGCTACATTGTTTACTTGCTTCCAGGAGGCACATTTCATGGCGTTATTCCTGCTGAGCGAGACTGGCCTCGGATGTGCTTATAGATCGGGCAAATAAAAGTGACAAAGACTTACAACCAAATGTGTTCGGATTTTACGAAAATCCTTCGAGACCTGTGAGTTGGGTATTGTCCTCCAAGGTTGTGAATGACGTTCTACAATTCGCAAGCACGCACTTCGAAGCGTTGGCGATGAGTCAAGGAAACAGGCCTGCGAGCAGAGTCATTCTGGACTTTGGAGTTCTTCGAGCTCAACATGGCACAAAACTATGGCGATAAATTGCGAGCGGGTAGAAACACAAAGAGATGAGTGTCTAGATTATCTGTTCATGTACAAAATCTTGGTCGCCCGTATGTTCTACCCCGTTCTAATATCTCCATTTTGTCTTTCCAGCTAGGTATCTTACATCTCATCACCACTCGCCTCTTCAGCAAATACTTGCTTGACGAGTTGTTTCTTATTAACTAGGCCACGAGTCAGTATTGGTTGATTCAAAGAGCAAGAGAAATTATGAACTTACTCTTTCCCATGGCATTCCTTGGAATGTCATCGACCACCTTCATCACCTGCGGGATCTTGTAATTCGCTAAGCGCTCCTTCAGTGCTCGACGCATATCCATAGGGCCCCATTTCCCTCTCTTACCTTTAGCATCTTCGTTTAGAATTATGACTGCACCGACTTTCTGGCCCCATTTTCCCGATGGTACAGCGACGACTGCAGCCTCGGCTACTTGTGGTAGGGAGAGCAATTCACGCTCGACTTCCAGCGCACTGACTTTCTCTCCGCCGGATTTGATGATATCAGCACTTTTCCGTCCACGGATGAAATACATAGATCCATGAGCCCATTCCTGCTCGCTGTGTCCTGCACTCGGGACTTCTCGTCGGACAGCTACATCGCCCGTCTTGAACCAACGCCCTTTTCCGTCCTCACCGTCAACATGCTCGGCTACGGTAGCCTTCTCGTTCCGCCAGTACTCTTTGAATATAGTGGGACCACGTAACTGGATCTCGCCGTCGCGCTCTTTGCCGTTCTTGTCAAGCTCTTCACCTGGCTGGATCACCTCGTTCGTTTCGGTGTCGACGAGACGCACTTCGACGCCTGGAAGTGCCCAGCCAACAGAGCCGTCCACACGGTCGGCATTCGAAAGGCCGCAGGAAAGCGCCATGCCTACTTCTGTCATACCATAGCGTTCTAGGAGGACATTGCCACTGCTGAGGTCGGACCAGGCTTTCTTCGTAGGCGTTGGGAGAGCTGCGGAGCCAGAGATGTTCAGGCGGAGGCTTTCTGGGGAGATGCCTTGCTTGGCAGCGGCTTGGACTTCTGGTGAAAGGTCTTTGAAGGTGCTTAGAAGGCGGTTGTAGACCGTTGGCACGACGGTGAAGAATGTGATGGGTTCAGTTGTTTTGGGGGAGGTGAGGAACGGGGCGGCGAAGCGAGTCCATGCTGCGGTTGCGTTGAAAGGGAAGAGGAACTCAATTGTAGAACCGGCAAAGAGAGGTGCCAGTATGGCATTGACAGTGCCGTGGATGTGGTGAAGGGGCAGGACATGCAGGAGGTGGTCATTGGGAGAGTAGTTCCATGCTGTGACGAGAGAATTTGCTTGGGCCGTTAGGACTGATATTGGGAGTAGTACACCTTTCTGTGCACTATTAGCTCTCGAACTTCAATTCCCCTCAAGCCCAAGACTTACAGGTCTGTTCGTCGTTCCAGAAGTGTATAACATCATTCCCCCATTACCGTCTGTAGATCCCTCAAGCGTGATCTTACTCTGGGTAGCTCCACCAAGCTTCTTCTCAAGCTTGACATGCTTTGGCATTGCTTCCAGATCCTGCTTCAGAACCTCCTCGGCCTTATTCTCGAACTTAGCCGACGACAGCAGCAACGAAGCTTGGCTCTGGTCCAGAATATACTGCAATTCGTGCGCCGGAAATGCAGGCGACAGTGGGAGTGCAATTGAATGCGCGCCGAGGATAGAAAGTAAGGTTACTAGATCATCCATCAATTTTACATCTACAATTTCGGAGCAAAACACTCTGCGCACCTACATAGTCGTAGCTATTTTCCACAAGAAATGCTATCCTCTGGCCCTCAGCAGAGCCTCCTCCTGCTTCCCTGACCAGTCTGTCTTTCCCATCTGCGACATCTTTCAAAAGCTCTCCATACTTGAATCTTCTGCCAGACGCCGAGTGTATGACTGCTGTTGACTGCGGGTCATGTTTTGCGATAGCTTCGAAAATGGGTAATCGAGGTAGAGTCGAAGCCATTCTGAGCGATTGAGAGGCAAAACGGAGAGAGGAGTGCAATTGACGATATATAGCAAGTTTGCGACAGACGAAAGAAGGTGTACTTCTCAGGCACAGCATGGCGCATGAGAGGTGGGAGGTCGTCGTGGATCGGCGACCAGGGTCATCGTATTTCACGCCGGTACATGGAGTGTCGGGGCGGCTTGGATGGCTGTATCCAATTTATGGGCTGGAATTTCGGCGGTAAATTTAGACGCCGAGAGATGACGGGATAGATGCGATGCATTGGGAGGGGCAGAGGGGAGGGGAGGGATGCTGGATGCTGGAGCTGAGATGCCCTGGAAAGGCCAAGACCTGCATGCAGGTGCAGGTGTCATTTTCGAAGTTTTGCCGACGATGATCCGGTAATCAGTCAACAAATCACTGGAGCTGCATATCAGATCAGATTGCATCGCATTATCGGCAGTTGCAGGAACATCGCGAGAGAACAGGAACAGAGATACAAACACAAATTGGACTTCCTATTGAAGACTGAAACCAGCTTGTTCGCATCTGAGGACAGATCAACAGCTGGAAACGAGCATAAAAGAAAGAAGAAGAATAGGCAGTCTTGATGCTGCGCAGATCTCTGGTGGCTTTCGCACGGCGACCACTTTCCACGATGGCTTCAACAACGCCTATGGAAGACGCAATGCGCTCCAAGGTACACTCATCCATTTATTTCTATTCTGCTATGCTACGCTATTCCACTGGAATGCCCCGGCTAACCAAGTCCTAGATCACTGAAGCTCTCAAACCGACAACACTCGAGATCCACAACGACTCGCATCTACACTCACACCACAAAGCCATGGCCGGAAGCACCTCGCAAGAGACGCATTTCAGGGTTGTGATCACATCCGAGGCATTCAAGTCCAAGATGCAGCCTGCGAGGCATAGAATGGTGTATGCGCTGCTGAAAGAGGAGATGGCACAGGAGGGTGGTATTCACGCGCTGCAGCTGCGGACGAGGACGCTGGAGGAGGAACAGAGACAATTGGAGAGGGAGAAGGAGGAGAAGGGTGAGCCGATTGCGAGCGCGGAAGTCAGTACGGCGTAAACTAAGCTGTACTGTGGAAGGCGGTAGGAAGGCGCTGAAGAACTCTACGACCTCGTCGATATGGAGTCAAAATTCAAGACCAGGTCAGATCTATGGCAATCAAGGATCGGATGCACGAGATCACATAACCAAGTATGATGGTAGAATGGTTGATGAAGCAACATCGTCAATTGCTGTAAGTATCATTGTATTATACCCGCACACCGGGCGCACCAAATCTAAAGATTGCTCTCAACGCCTGGCTATGCGGGATATCTAGTCATAATAGTGCTCACTTCATCTCCTCAATACTGCCACGCCTGAGTATCTGGCTCCACTCGCTTCGCTGGAGTTTCTCCCTTTGGCTTGGTGCAAAACCTCTTCGCAGGTGTCGAGTAGGGCGTAGAGGCTTTGGACGACATCTCACCACTTCTCCTACGTTTTCCCAAGTCCTTCGCATACTCTGTCAGATCTCTGAAGCGCCTCTTCTTCGCTGGCTTTGAGGAATCTGTGTTTGCAGAAATTACACTCTCTCTTCGAGCAGCTACAGATTGCTCCGCAGTCCGATTCCTTGGCATGCTCGTCATTTCTGCAATTCCTGGCTCTTCTACCACTTGATCATCCACAAGTCTCTGCTGAGCCACCCAGTTTTCGGTGAGATCAGGAAGCTCTGGTGACAGTCTGGCTGCTGAAAAAGGGCTCTCTGAAGCTGTACCCGTCTCGAACACCTCGCTGTCTCGTGATGCAGGTCGAGTTGGCTCCTCTCTGGCAATGACTGGGGATCTGGACGAGGAAGCCCGCAATGCAGGTGGGAGTGTTGCACGCTTATGTTCGTTGGACTGACGCCTCTTTTTGAACTCTGTGGACACAGTTCTCGGCTCGCTTCGAACAGGGTCCCCTTTTGGTTGCGAAGCAGAGATGTTAGGTGCACGGCTCTGCTGCCACGGGAGTGTACGTCTCCTTTTGTCGCTACCTTCGATGATTGGCGTCGAACGAGCATGTCCGTTAGGCTCTTTCATTCGCTGCATTGTCTGCAATTGACTGGGCGTTTCAAAGAATGGACCTCTAGCGCGTCGACGTGGAAGGCTTTCTACAGACCCCAATTCAGGACTTACACCTCTTCCGTCCATATGGACCTCAGCCTCTGAAGGTATGGATGCTGGCCTCACCTTTTTCAGCGCAGGTATTGGACCTTTCTTATAGCGCACTTCCGTGCTTGGATCTGCAGCTGGCGTATTGTACGCATACCGAATGGTTTGAACATAAAGAGGATTCAGTGAGGACAATACAGCTGCAAGCTTCTCATTGTCATCCACGAACCTCCGTTTGAAGAGAGCATTCTTAACATTGCTGTCATAATAATCCCAAGCAGTCATCACCTTCTCGGGATTAGTTCTCTTGAGGTTCCTGACATACGGCTCCCAATTCACGTATGCTCGAATAAAGTCATCGCACATGCTCCAAGGTGGTATTCGTTTCTTTCTCAACCACTCCAGGCATACTAAAGCCCGTGTGAAACATTTTTTGTCGCCTGCATATTCTGGATAGGTGGAGATGAATCCATCGAATGTAAGATTTCTCGAAGGACGTCCCTTTTCATCTGGCTTATTACTATCATAAGGCTCGGCCTTTGTGGAGTTGGAGGGTGACAGTGTCTTCGCTTCGGACGTTTGATGAGAAGGCTGCGAACGAACTTCGCTTCCGGATCGATTTGTAGGCATCAAGTATTCTGCTGGTATGTCTTCGCACGGTGAACTTGGCTCATCATCGATCGCTCGGCCATCCAAGGGAGAGACACGAGGTGGATATCCTGCTGGCCGAGCTGATAATTGCTCATCATTTTCTCTACGTTGATACCTTTCGGAGGGTGAACCTGGAACCTTCATGCTTTCCTGAGGCGATTGTGATTGGGTGTCCTCCTCTGATTGAGACTGGGCAAATTGACTCCTCGGTTCAAGATCTTTTTTATTGGTTTTCAGGCCAAAAGAATCGTCGGCATGTGGTTGTGCGGGCGACGGAGTGCCTGGCCCAAGGGATTTTTGAGGTGAAAGTTGGTCTGTTTCATGAGCCATAGGCTGGGCGGATGACGGGCTTTCTGGCCCAAAGGAATCTCGAGGAGAATGCTGCGAATATGATTTCCTTCGAGGGGTGACGAGTGCTACACTTTCCCTTTCGAGCATGGCCTCAAGAGAAGGCTGTTGGTTGAACTCCGTTGCTGGAGGCTCGAGAGGTAACGAATAATTCGGCTCGAAATTCTCTCGAGATAAGTCTTCCATTGAAGCGATTTGGTCCTGAACCTGGTCAATTGCGACTACCGGGCTCAATTGAAGATGGTCAGGCTTCGTTAAATCTTCCAACTCGGCGACCTCCACCATTGAGTCTGGTGTAGGCGAGAGGAGAATTCTGATAGCAGATTGCGGATATGCTTCAGTTTCCTTGCGTTGTGTATGATTTAAACGCGCTGGTTCAAATGTTGGCGAAGGAGGCCGCTGGGGCGATCCAGTTTCTATCTCAGAAGCTTGCCGAGTGAGCTTCTCTTTCGCTTTGAAGTTGCGCTTGGCAGCTCGGGCCCTGCTTCTCTCTTCTAACAGTAATTCATCCTTTGGTCTGTCATCCAGATCTTCCTCTGCTTCTAGATCAAAAAAGAACATCTTGCGTTGTCCCTCGGTAAGACGAGTTCTTGGCGATACAACATGCTCACGGTGTGTGGTATTGCTTTTCGGAACTTTTCCTTCATACCGATGATGCCGCTCAACATGATTTGGTGAGTCAGCAGCATGAGGGGGCGAGCCATAGCCCGAGATAGCCTTATTTTCCTGTGCCATAGTTCGTTCACCAAGACAGTTGCTAGCCTCGGCCGACTGGGCTGATTTAACTCGCTGCTCGTTGGCCTCATTCCCATGAGAAGTACTTTGTTTACGCGTCGTTACTTCATCCGTAGTATTATCCGTGCGATGTAAGCTGCTGGCGACCATTACGTCTTGGGCGTGGGTGGGGTGGCTGTGAGGCATTGAGGTACCTGTGTGAAAGAGCTGGGTTCCGGTAATGATTTCTGCGCTGGCTGAGACTTGATCTGTCGAGCTTGAAGCCTGCTTTCCCGAGCTGCTAGCATCATGAAAAGTGGCAGGAATTACTGGGTCGGACGATACCTCGTCTGGGGCCCTCTTGGAGCCTGTGGCTGAGCGATGTAGAGATGCTCCATCAAAACTGCGAGACTTGACATATGGTGTCTGTTTTACCTGTATAAACGTCGAGGTTGGGGGCGCTGTTGAAGGTAATTCCCGGGAGTGCACAACCGCCTCGTCTACCGGGGCATCTTCTGGGTCCACTATGTCCCCAATAGCATATGGCACAGCCAACTCTAGCTCTTCTTCTATCGTAGGGCTGCTTGGGGGTATGTTGACTGGAGGACGAGCATAAAGGATTCTTCGAGGCTTCCAGGATGAGGCTGAACCACCATGGATTCTTGCTGTAGGCTGACTTCGTGCACAATCATCAGACTTGAAGTCGGACACCTCTTCCTCGGGCTCGGGAGTCGGCTCCCATGAAGGCGCTTCACCCTCGTCCGTATCATCATCGATTTCATCCACTACATGCACAATCTCGGGGGCGCTCGATGGGAAAGGGCCCTTAGCACTTGACATGGTAAGGCGTGGGGGCTTGTCTTCCTGTACTCCTTGACCGACACTATGTTGATGACCATAGCTTCGGCGAGACACGACACTTCTCGAATCATCATTCACGCTCTCGGCTGTCGAATCGGGCCCAGAACCCTCTTCGGAATCAGATGAACTATCATCTAGATCTTCCTTTGGAAGTTTATGTTCAGTAGGTTTTCGATTTCTGAATTCTGTCAAGTCTTGCATGACTGTTGCAGGGATGTTGGCGTAGTAAGATTGGTCACCCGCTCGCGAACCGTACCAACAGTCGCTGCGTTCAAGAATGGCTCTCTGATCTTCCGGAATGCGTACGTACCACCGCGGCACTCGCTTAAGGCCAAGAAACGCATCATCGCGCTGTAGGTGGTCAACAAAATCGTGCGTGAATTGCTGGGCAACCACTGCCGCTTCTGGATGGGACATGGAAATGTCCCGATGTTCAGCACGCTGTTGGCTATTTTCTTTTTCGTTGTCGTCCGCCACAGAGCTCTGGGTCGCCATGTCGCTGCCCGCAAGTTTTATGCCACTACCAGTGTCGACACTGCCATTAGAATCCAGAGATATCAAGGATTGACTGCGTTGCACATTTGCCTTAGCATCGAGTTTGGAGTTCATCACAACGACCTCCCGTTCTGGAACTGGCCTCAGGGCAGATTTCTGCGTGACTCTAGTGGCGGGTATTGGCACGGGAGGTTCGGGTGTTTTGTAAGGCTGTCCCAGAAGCGCGGCGAGTTTGGCCTGGTCTCTTGTGACTGACTCTTGAGCCGGGACCGGGCTTGATACTCGTGTCTCGTTCCTTTGATTCACCTGGGTTGCAAAGCCAGCGGATGCCTGTGAATTTTTGCTGTGGGTGGTGGTAGGCGATGATGTTTGAGCTTGCATGGTATCCTGTGCATCTGCCAGGAGAGATTCCAGCCTTTCCACAAGCGTGTCTACGGTTCGAAGCTTTAGGACATCCACTGGTCGGCCCATTACAGGGGAACCCTCAGAGCCGTAAAGCTTGAAGCTGAGAACGTGAAGGCTTAGTCTTATCGACGATGAAAGAGGGTTGACAACCTGAATTCAGGTTAGATGAGAAGCAATAGCACAATCAGACTGGAAGGCCCTACCAGATGGTAACTTTGGAGGACAACAATGCCACCTCTGATGTCGCGAAGGTCTCGGGCTGTGTCACGGGTGAATTTTTTGGCCGCATCCTGTTCGAAGACTGCGTGGATACGATGAATGCCATCTGAGAGGATAGCATCATAAGGCCTTGTGACTCCTCCGTCAAACTAGTTGATCAGTCCAATTTTCATGCAGGAGGAGCCGTTTGTACTTACGTCTACGACCTGAGCCTGTTTATTCTTCTTCAGACGGATCTCTACACCGCTCGGCCGACAATATCGGTTGCCTTTCTGAAGCTCGGGCTGGCCAAGGTAGGAACGTTGAAAGCTTTGGAAAGCAGATTTGAGTTCGCTCTCCGCTACGGTACTAATCCACGGATCCCGCAACACTGCGGCCATGGTCAACCCCGTTGAGAGTGCTTGGTGCAATTAAATACCATCGCACTTTCAGGTCACCAGCTTAGATTTAGCTGACGCAGCAGATGAAAGTGGACAAAGGGGGATGGGAGTGTGTGTGGGCATACAGGCTCGATAGCCTGATGCTGAAGGTTGAGAAGAACTATGAGTCCGGATCCGATTGAGAGGTCTGATCGAGACTGAGAGCGTTTGGATGTTGGTATTGATATTGATATCGGTGTTGGTGGTGAAGGCGATCCTAAGTGTGCTTCTCTCGTGGCATAGTTGAGTATTTACTCCTATTAGTGGTCAATGTTGAAGACCTGACGCGACTAGAGCTCAAGGAGACGCGCCATGCTAGGCAGCCGGGGTCTCTCCCGAGGTTCCTTGGCAAGGCTGAGGTTCTAAGTTGTGATAAAGATAAAGATGAGAATGTGAAAGCAGAAATCAGCAGGGGTGTGCGTATTCAGCCACTTGAGAATCCGGCGACCCAGGTATCTAGGCTAGGTACGCAGGTTACCCAGGTAATTTTCAAGTTCGTGAGGTCTTTCAAAGTCACTTCATCCTGTGCGCTTTGCATAAAAGGAAACATTACCTTGCCATCTCAATATGAATATCAAAAGGCAGCTAAGGTTAGGGAAGAGTAGAGGAAGGGCGAGATGGCCCGGCCTAACCTACGGTATTGAGGCGCTGCTGGCCCCTCATGTCATCCGCTAAATTCACCCCTGGCGTTGCTAATAAATGCCGGTGTACGGCCGCAAGGCAGGCGGGCACACGGTCATCGGTCATCTGCTCGGCCAGCTTCAACTTCAACATACAGCTCTTCGGCTTGACTTCTATCTGCCTTCACTGCACTCCAAATTCGCCATTGCCCCAATCATCCACTCGACTCGCAACTAACTTGATAACTGACTGGAGACACCTACACCTAGTGTACTACCAGCTTGCCTTGTACCCAGCCCGCGTCCCTTCCTCGCGGCCTTGTTACATCCCAAGTCGCCAAAGCTAGCCCATAGGTCAATATGTACATTTACTAGAGTCATTGCCACGACTATGAGGTTAGTTATGAAGATACTACACTACTTTGCCTCAAACTATTCGCATTTTCTCCTTTGTGAATCTCTCGCAGCAAGTCACTGACCCTTCGAAGACCATGCAAGGCAACTTCTGTACGCCACTAAATATCGCCCACCGATTTTCTACTCGGTGACATGATCCTCTACCACGACGACAGCCGGCCTGGCGGCAGAAGTACATCGAAAAGGACATCCTAGGGCTCTGCCTTTGTATACTGTTATATTTTGAGTCTAGCCATCACGAAGCGGCGCCATGTCTTCCCACGACTCTCCCAGAACCTCGATCGGACCTCCTTCGATACTTCCCCTTGGCCTTCGATCCCGGCGTGGCTCCCTTGCCTCTGCCTCGGGGTCGACCGCTGTAGACAAGGAACAGCTTGCTCAGGCTCTAGATAAGATCCACAGTACCGCCAGTCATTCGGAGACTCTAACTACTTTCAACGAGTTTGCATCACCGCCTCCTTCATCTACGCATACAGAGAGCAAAGGCATTGCGGGGGATATCATGCAAAATGGTCTCAGCGGACTCTATAGTCGATTTCGTGGTGCCGTGAGTGGCGGTAAAGAGAGGGCAGGGGCGGTTCCGGTGAATAAGGGAGATCAAGAAAGCATAGACAGCTTGTCAATTCATAGCCAGAATGCTGGAGGCAGTACATCCAAGGGATCGATTGCTCCCACACGAGAAGACAGCGCAGCTAGTGCCTCCCCTGTCCAGCTTTCTACAGCATCATCTCGTCTCCAGTCTCCTACGACTTCCTCGTTTGCCGGGCTTTCGTCTGAAGCTCAGTCTCAAGCTATGAAATCGTCGAGGGCTTCCCTAGGATCAACTCCTGCCACTACACCTACGACAACAAAATCAGGCCCTTCAAGCAGACCATCCATAACTCCCATGACGAAGGCAACTGCTCCTTCTGCTGTCGTTCCGACAGTGGCCCCGGTGAATGTAAGTGCATTCAAAGATGGTGAGAAAGGTCGCAAGAGCATAGAACCTCAAAGCATGGATGGTCTATCTTCAAAATCTACTGGCAAACACGAAAACTTGGCCAATTTTAGCTTCGATCCGATGAACCGACCAGTTAGGGCTGCTTTGGACGGCTCTGTGGTCTCAGAAGATGAGCTTGACGAAACAAACGGCGTCGAGACAGGGGAAAGTCTTCCATCGCACGAATTTGTGGGCGGAGATGGCAGTTTTGAGATGGGAAGAAAACCACTTGAGGCTTCCAAAACCGCGTCATCGGCATTGTCATCGTTACGCGCCACTGATTCATCTCGCAAAAACACTTCTTCTCGCTTTCCAGACGGTCCTAAAAGGCCAGCCGCTATTGAACGCATTGCCCAATCCCATCTCCCCGGCTATCAAGCTTCACGAGCATCTTCAACGGACCGCAGTACTGCTGAGACAAGTCCTATTAATACATCAGCACACAACAGTGTACGGCATGAATCATTCTCTGTTGATGAAACCCCGCAGCATAGTTATTTGGGCCGCCTCCGAATTCCAGGTACCACAACCAACGAAGGCGCCCCAGAAGCTGTCAATACAAAGCTGGAACAAATGAGAAAGCAGGTTTTAAGTAAGGAATTCTGGATGGCAGATGAGATTTGTAAGGAGTGTTTCCTGTGTGGAGATGCATTCTCTGCTTTTCGGCGTAAGCATCACTGCCGTACCTGTGGGTGTATATTTGACTCTAAATGTACTTGCATTATCTCCGGTCAACGATTCGGCGTGCAGGGCTCGCTACGAGTCTGTAAGACCTGTCTAGATATCATCAACAGAAGGCACGATAGCAGCGGCTCTGACGACTCAGCTGACGACTCTGCTTTGCCTACATTCTTTCAAACTCAACAAGCAAAGTACGACTCGTCAACGCGCACTGAAACGCCTGAAGGGAACACGCATGACGGTGCACAGATATCTGAAGACAAGTCGAGGCCACTCGCAACTCCTATGATGGCGATACCAGCGACTCGAAGAATTGGGGACTCCACAAATCGCAGATCTGCTGTTCTCGAAATAGATGCACCACAGCTCAGTCGACCTAGCTCGTCGAGGTCCTTGAAGGCTTTGTCAGCTGCCGGACGTCCTCCATCATCAGGTCACAAAAGGCACCACTCGAAACATAATTTTCTTGGCCGGTTTAAGCCCACCGTAGAAGAGAGGGCGCCTTTTCAACGAGGCGTGACAGAGGACCTGGGCAAGAAATCACGATTGCCAGCTTTCCACGACGACAACATCATTGATCCGGATCTAGCACCTTATATGTCTGACGAGGAATCTAGTGGTGATGAGCAAATGAGCATCTTTGCGACCCTGAACAGTGCTGCCATCGCGAGCCCAAGCTTCGAGAACGATAGGTCTTGCTTTGGATCCCTGTTGAGCGCGGGGAAGAAGCATAGGGCACGTACTGGTGACAAAAGTGTCAGTGGAATCAGCTTTACCAGCCGCGGGCTTGACGATACATCTGGTGGTATGTCTATTGGCGGCTTCACCAGACCAAATCGACGTCGAAACTTGAGTGCAGCAAGCAATAACTTACACCTCTCCCGTACCTCTCCTCGGCAGCCTCTCCAAGCTTTCGGGAATCTGGACGAGGAAACAGCCACGGCTGAGAACCCGTCAATATCTGCTGGCCTTGGACCTTCAAGGATGACTCGTAGCGCGTCCATGAGAGATAGCAAAGCACCCGCGGTCGAGCTGAATAACGCTAGCTTACATCATGTCCGGCGGCTATTGCATCAGTTGCTGGAAGACGCAAACATACCCAACGTCGCGTCGTGGCAGAATGCTCTAATTCCGATCCTGCTACAGTGTACAGATGACGTGAATCCCAACGTACGACTCGGTGATGATATTGACATTCGCCACTATGTAAAGCTGAAGAAAATTCCTGGTGGGAAGCCCGGGGACACATCATATGTTTCAGGCGTCGTTTTCACGAAGAACGTCGCTCTTAAAAGCATGCCTCGGAGCATTGCCAATCCAAGGATCGTCATTGTCTCGTTTCCAATAGAGTACCAAAGGCACCAGCACCATTTTATGAGTCTCGAGCCAGTCATAGCTCAAGAAAAAGAATTTCTCAGGAACATGGTCAACCGTATCGCGTCACTCCGCCCTCAGTTACTCCTTGTCCAGAAGCACATTTCCGGGTTGGCACTGCAATATCTCGCGGAGGCGAACATTACGGTGGCATACAATGTGAAGCAATCAGTCATAGAAGCTGTATCGCGCTGTGCCCAAACAGAGATAATATCATCGATCGACATGGTAGCACTGAAGCCAGTTCATATCGGTAAGAGTGCCGGGTTCGATGTCAAAACATACGTTCACAACGATATTCCTGGGCGGAAGAAGACCTACATCTACCTATCTGGCTGTCCCAAAGAGCTTGGCTGCACCATTGCTTTACGAGGTGCCAACATGGCCATCCTCTCCAAGATGAAACGCATTACTGAATTCATGGTCTACGTCGTTTACAATCTCAAGCTGGAGACGTGTCTGATGCGCGATGAGTTTGTACTCATCCCATCAGTGGCAGAAAATAGCGGGAGCTTGTCCCCAAGTCGCCATCAAGCCGCACAAATACTGCAGACTGGCGCTTCTGATCCTACCCAACAATGCGAACTTCTCGTCCAGGCTAGCAACAGGTTGCAAGCTGTTGCTGATGCTAAGGGAATACGCAAAGAGCTCACTGACTCGACAGGCGATCCAGTTGTCCAGTACGCATCGGGCAATAGTGACGGTAGCATAGATGACCATCAAATCCCACCGAGCAATAAGTCTGACATCGCGATCGAGCCTTCCAGACTCGTGTCTGCCCATGAATCGCACGCGCATGGTTCTCATGAAGATCAACTCCCGGAAGATATTCCCATGCCAACATTTTACAGTGACATGGTGGCAAAGCACCGAACCAAGATTTTGTCTGCCTCGCCATTTGTCAAATTCGTTCAGCCATACTTGCTCATGAGATCTCGCGAGCAGGAGCGGAGGCTCTCGTACCTCAAGAGGCTACGGGACCAAGATACCTTCGAGGAACAGACTGATACCGAAAAGTCAAAGCCTCAGAAGTTCCAGCTTATCAGACCAGAAATGGTCCACGAGACAATCAAGCGAGCGCCTCGCCAGATTATGGAGGTCCTACATGCAGTCCATGACGCAGAATATGATAAGGCTTTACATAACTATCAAACACAGAAGCGGCAATGGGAAAATTACATCCAGGGGAACCTGAACCTGTTCGATCCGTATGCCCACCAAAACATAACAGTCTTGTACACAGTGGTGTGTACTGCCACTACGATTCCCTGTGCTGGGCCAGAGCTACTTGCGCTAGCTTTCTATAACGAGCACGCAGAATTCGACCCGGATTGCACGCTAGGACAGTATGTTGAAGATCTTTGCCTGAGTGTCAATACTATATGTACCTCTAATGGATGTGAGCGCAAGATGTCAGAGCATCACAGGACATATGTCCATGGCGAAGCACGTATTACCGTCTTCGTCGAGAAGTCGCCCTGTAAGCTCAAGGGTCTTGAGGACTCTATTCTCATGTGGAGCTACTGCAAAATCTGTCAGAAAGAGACACAAGTCATGCCCATGTCTGAAAGCACTTGGAAGTACTCGCTTGGGAAATACCTGGAGCTGTCATTTTGGAGCAGCGAATTACGACTGCGAGCCGGCTTCTGTCCTCATGACATACATCGAGATCATTTGCGGTACTTCGGTTTCCGCAATGTAGCCGTTCGTATTCATTACGACCCTATTGACCTTCTTGAGATCATCGTGCCTCGAACAAGGATCACGTGGAAAGTCGACAACGACCTGAGGCTGAAGAACGACTTGTTTACTAAGCACGAAGACCGATGGAACCGATTCATGGCATCTGTGCACTCCAGAATCAAAGGCATCAACATAGATAGCGTGTCGCCCGAGAAGACCGAAGCTTGCAAAGCGGAAGTCGACAGACTCACGAAACTTGCGCAGGAAGAACACTCGGCGCTCATTCGCAAGCTCCAGGAGAAATACATGGAGTCGAAATACTACGAGATCATTCCACTGAACAGAGCAGTGCGAGCTATGCAAGAGAAGGTTGCAGAATGGGACGATGCTTTTGCCGACTTTGACTCCAACTTTTTCCCCTCCGAGAAAGATATTAGGAGGCTTGCCGCACTTCAATTGAAGAAAATGTTCATTGATAGAGATGAGTCCTCGACCTCCATCGCGACGGAGGCACAAGATGTGGCTTCTGACATCGACGAAAAGTCCCCACATCCATCCCTGGAGCTGACTCGGAACCCCTCAAATGTCTCCGCCGAAGAGGCAAAAGAAGTTCTGTCGTCTGTGGTTGAGGAAAACAATACCGCCGACAATCCTGAGGTCACCGATAGCCAAGAAACCCTTCCCACCTCTGCCGTCCAACCAGAAGCTTTGGACTTGGACCGCGAGGGGATCGATCACCTGGATCTAGCTGTTCCAAAGCAAAGCAGTATTCCCGAGCAACATATCCCAGAAACTCTCCCGGATATTTCGTTTCCCATAAGTCCTTCAACTCACGAGGATCATCTAACGGAGTTCTCTGGAGCTCCCCTAGAATCAACACTATCAGAAAAGGTCGAAAAGCTTCGAAAGGCACACCAGCCAGGATCAGGAGACCCACCCGCGCACTCCGATATCTCTGCAGTGTCTGGAATACCGCGTCCCGCCGAGAGAAGTGCAGCAAGGCGAAGTGGTACAGCTGCATCTCCACCCATGAATCGAACTCAATCGCAACCTGCTGGTACACTTCGCCGTTTACAGCCAAGCGTCAGAGGACAACTGAAAAACAGCGATAGCAGAGGTGCAAGCGACAGCCTAACCCTAACCCCCTCCTTCGAATCGCTGAAGATATCGGCGACTGAGCCCTTAAAACCAGACAAAAAGCTCTCTGAAAGATTAGGATTAGGCTCGATCAAGACGCATCGGAAAGCTGGCCACTCTCTGATCCCGCGCTCTGTGAATAGCAAACGAAAAGAATCCAAAGTCTCAACTTTGGCCAAACACTTCGAGCAATTGAGTCGAGAATTCGAAAAGGAGCGGCTACGGGATAGAAAGCAACGAGCAGCAAAAGTTACGCAGTCACGGGCCTTTCCCAAGGCCTCATCTAAGCCGATTGTGGAAGTTTACAAGGACGTGAATGAGGCTGTGGAGGAAAGAGGTCCTAGCGATGATGCTCTGGAGACTGTACAACCATCACATCAAGACGCTGAACCCACCAGTGTCATCGGCGGGCTCGCTAGCCTCAACACAGATGAGGCTGTCTCCCAAGAACAAGCACCAGATTCCCCAACAGGCACTGCTGCGACCGTAGATGAAACTGCAACTGAAACAGATGACAACCAGCAGAATGTCAGCCAAGCAGGCTCTGACGATGACGGTGCAGGCAGCGATGTAGACCATTCTCTGCTCGACGACATTATTCCTGGTGCCGCGGAAATCGCGGAGTCTTTGGGTGCAGGGAAGCAGAATGTCGATATTCCTCTGGAAATTCCGAAGCATGAGAAATCGACTTTGATGAAGATGCTGACAAACTTCTGGGCCGAGAGATCTGCAAGTGGATGGACTCCTCTCGATTATCCCCTTAACGCTGGTGACCACATCTTTGCTGACGTGGATGTCATCGTGCGCGAAGACGAGCCTAGCTCTTTGATTGCATTCGCCCTCCAAACCCAAGATTATAAGGACAAACTTGCAAATATTCGTTGTCAAGGCGAGGCCAACACGAAAATGGACGATCGAATTACGCCGGAACAGGACGGCACACCGGATATATGTGAGGATGGGCTCGACCAGGCCGAGGTCGAAACTTCGTTGCTTCGAGCCACCGGCACTCATCTGGCATATTCTTTCACCGATGGATCCGCCAAAATGCAATGTAAGATCTTCTTTGCTGAGCAGTTCGATGCAGTTCGCCGAAAATGTGGCGTCTCAGACAGAATTGTCGAGTCGCTTTCACGATGCCTGAAGTGGGATTCCAAGGGTGGAAAGACTAAATCCGTCTTCTTAAAGACCCTGGACGACAGACTCGTCCTGAAATCGCTTTCGCCCATTGAAACAGCGGCCTTCCTCAAATTTGCACCAGCGTACTTCAATATCATGGCGGAGGCCCTCTTCCACGATCTTCCTACGGTCATTGCAAAGATGCTCGGATTTTATCAGATCATAATCAAGAATCCCATCACTGGTACGGAGATCAAATGGGATGTTCTGGTCATGGAGAATCTGTTCTACGATCGGTCACCAACCCGTATTTTTGACCTCAAGGGATCGATGCGAAACCGCAAAATTCAGTCAACCGGCGAGCAAAATGAAGTACTTCTGGACGAGAATATGGTTGAGTTCATCTATGAGTCGCCACTTTTTGCGCGAGAAGTTCGTTATCTACCTATGTTTCTCTTCAATGCAACTGCTAACTTGGGGTAGCATTCTAAAAAGCTTCTTCGTGCCGCTATCTTCAATGATACTTTGTTCTTACAGAGAAACGATGTTATGGATTATTCACTAATGGTCGCGGTCGACGAGGTTCGTACCCTCCTCGACTAATGCTCATAAGCTGACACGTCACAGGCAAGGAAGGAGCTCGTTGTTGGGATCATTGATGTCGTGAGAACCTACACTTGGGTACGTGCAGATGTGACTTAGCAGTCGGCGTCATCTAATCTTTGAAAAGGACAAAAAACTAGAATCATGGATCAAAGATCGCGGCTTTGCAGGTGGTGGTCGTAACCGTCCAACCGTCACGTCGCCAAAGGTATGGTAATCCAAACCAATTATCTAGATCTTCGTCATTGAACAAATCTAGGAGTACAAAAGTCGCTTCCGGGAAGCTATGAATAGATATATCCTACAGGGTAATATCCTTTTGCCTCTCGAAAGGAATACGATGCTAATACTGAACACAGCTCCGAATAGTTGGCACCAGTGGCAACAAATGGACACGAAGCCTCAGAAAGACTCAAAATCCGAAGCGACTGCAGGAAACTCAGGAGCATGAATGGGAATAGAGAAATTACACCTAGGCAAATACATACATGTCTAACAAATCGCTAGCAATACATCAAAGAATAAATGTTCTTGTCGCTCAACGCTGGAGCTTGATCTTCTCCTGCTTTATTTTCGTCCTTCTGGCTACCTTTGTGTTCACTGGCTGGAGCATAGATACTTAGGTGTGGTATTTGATCTATCTCTGAGGTGGTGTTTTTTCAGCCCCTGGGAAGTTTCCCTGGCGGCAATGCTTTTGAAGTAGCCAATCAGACCAGAGTCCCAGCCAAAATCATCGGCTTACTGGTACTAAGTCCCAACATTTCTCAGACGTGCACTTCAGTACATTGATTGCTTTCATTGTGGTCAATCATGTCCGACGCTCTGGTCTGAATGATGGAGCTCGTAACGATAGACTGTCGCTGACCCTGGCTTGCTGAGCGTAGCTCATATACCCCATTCAGCATCGCGAATACTGCTGGTCAATTTGAGCACAGTGGTCCACCCAACGTGTATGCATCGAGAAAACGCTCGGCCCTGACATCGCAGTCCCTATATAAGTTCAAAGATTGCGAGCTCAGAGGGATTCTCTTCACGTTTACAAGTACAAGTACACAATTGTCTGTCGAATCTTCTACTTCGCCAGAAACCCCACCGACAGTACACCAGCTCCTCCCCATGCGTACCGAAATATCACCAGCCATCTTGTATGCTGGTAACATCGTCGTGCTTATTACGACCGAGAACGAAGATGGAAGTCCAAACATTGCACCTATGTCTTCAGCTTGGTGGCTTGGCCATCGATGTATGCTAGGTCTCGCCTCCTACTCCCAGACCACCATCAACCTCCGGCGCACCAAACAATGTGTCCTGAATCTCGCATCGGACACAATGGGTGACCAAATCAATTCCCTAGCTCGTACGACCGGGACGAAAGAAGTCCCCGCTCGCAAAATTACCCTTGGGTACCGCCATGTCAAAGACAAGTTTGGCATCTCCAGCCTGACCCCGGTTCCTTCAGATCTTGTCAACCCACCATGTATCAAGGAATCGCCAGTACAAATGGAAGCGGAGCTCGTGGACGTCCACGAGATGTCGAAGGATGTGCCTGACCGTGCAGGCAGCTCCGTTGCACTTGAGCTAAAGATATTGAGGGTTCATGTTGACGACAGCTTGAGGTTGCCTGGGCATCCCAATCGAATCAATGCAGATAAATGGCGTCCGATGGTCATGAGCTTCCAGGAGCTCTATGGACTGGCTCCAAAGAAGGCTACCAAGTCGCAATTGGCGGAGATTGAGGAGGAGCTGTATCGGGCATGACAAGCAATTATGTTGAAGTCCATCATGAGTGTCACGCAAGGCGGTCCGGCTTAGTCACGGCTGAGATCTTAAGAAGTAACATTGACACCCGTATCGATGTTAACGTTCGAATATACTGAATTCAATTATTTCCTGTGCAACCATTTTCGATGCTTGTCTAAAGTATGTCTTGGTCTGAGGTCAGTGCAGGCACAATCCCCTCATGCGAGGTTCTCGCTCCCCATCTTGTTTGTGCTGTCTCGACATCTTTCAGATGCCTTCTCCGTCTCCATTCACAGGTGATGCCTGGATACAACACGATGGAGTGCACCACGTTTTCAGGCTCACTATTTCACAATTTCGACAGCTCCGCCTTTCTACGTCCCACGTATCCAAACAGGTATGCTGCTACCTTCCTCATCTGAATTTCTTCACTGCCTTCGGTGATTCGGTACCGACCTGGATAATTTAGCGTGAGTAGCCTCAGATGGGGGAGATCTCAGACTCACGGTGATGGCGGTATATGTGCTCGAATCTTTGTTCGTGTTAGTACCATGCCTACACAGTATAACGGAGTTTTGAACCTACGCCTTGTGCCTGGAATATCCGATCCCACCTAGGAAGTCAGTACACGATCGTCAGTAGTGCGATCTTACTCACCATGAATCTGCATTGCTCGATCGGCTGATTGTGTACAAAGACGATTGCCCCAGTACTGTCATCAGTCAGTAGGAATCATTCGTATGCAGCCCTCTCTTACATTGCACATTGATACCCTATCACCCAAGTCTCGCTCAATCTCCTTTTGCGTCATGCCATCCATCTCCGTCGCTGTCTTCAGAATCAGCAAGTTCAGCATCGCAGCCTGCGTTGATAGCTCGACCAATGGAAATTGAATGCTTTGATTAGTAGATAGCTCCTTCCCGAAAGGTTTCCTCTTCCTTGCATACTTAATGCTTTCTTCTATGCAGTATTCAGCCGCGCCAAGAGAGCTAGCTGCTTGACGCAATCGATTCTCATGGACAAAAGTCTGAGCAATTGGAAGACCATGTCCAACCTTGCCGAGAATTGCAGAATCGGGTACGAAAACGTCCGTCAATTTCAAAGCTACATGTTTTGTTATCTCCCGTCTGGAAGGCGGTGTGGGCTTCGCACTTACTGGCATGATCCGTCGGCATATTGAACGTCCACTCATAGGATTCAATTTCGAATCCTGGAGTGGCCTTGGGCACAATCAAAGCAGTAATTCCAAGCGCATCTCCGGCTTTCCCATGAGTCCTCACAAACGTGATACAATGGGTGGCTTTATGGATTCCACTGATCCACATCTTCCTTCCATTGATTTTCCACCCATCAAAGCCGTCCTTTCTGAACCTCTCGGCTCGTGTAGACATGTGTGTTGCATCACTTCCATGGTCCGGCTCTGTCAGGCCAAATGCAAAGCCAACCTTACCTTCCAACCTTCCAGTGATGAACTTTTCCTTCTGTGCTATGCCGGAGTAAGCATGTGGCGCGGTTTGCAGCTCGAAGTCAAACCTTGAGTTCCAAATTCCTTCACCATAAGCACATCAGGAAAGTTTCCAACGATACTATGCTCGTTCTGCAGATCATTGAACAGTCCAAGTCCCTTCTTCGCCAAATGCATCCTTATGGCAGCCATCCAAAGATTTCCGCCATTTTTACCACCGAACTCCTCAGGCAAACAGAACCGGTAGAAGCCCGCTTCATCAGCTAGTCTGCGTGCTTCTGCTAGAAGATCCTCCCATTCATCGCGGGGCAAGCCTTGGTTGTCCCAATTCGTCCGAGCATGTTCTCGACGATGATCAAAGAAGCGTTCATTATCATTGGATGCCTGCAAAGGGGCAATCTTGGTGGCAATAAACTTGTCGATTTCAGTAAGGTAGTTTTGGAGGTCTTCCGGGACGGAGAAGTTCATAGCACCATGTAAGGGATTCGGAGACATTGTCTTGTATTCAGGGAGGTATTTGGGCAAGTTGGAATTGTACGTAGATCAAGGTGAGGCAAAAACTATTATACTAATAATGTACTAAGCATAGTCCTTTGAGACTGAAAAGAGAACTTAAAATGATTTGCTTGGATTGAGTAAGAGGAGGACGGCTCGGTTAAGGCACGCCAAATGCGGGGTTCTTGCGTCTGCCTCGGTCGGGACTCGGCCGCCATAACACGGAAAAAGATTCTCTCCCGTCCCGAATAAGTCAATTGCTCCTGTGAAAGGGACAAAGAAGCAAGAATTTTCAAAAATACAAAAAGGTCACCGCCGGGATCGAACCGGCGACCTGCTGCGATATTGAGCTGAAGAAGCGTGTAAAGCAGACGTGATAACCACTACACCAGGCGACCAAGAAGTTTCAGAAAGATACTGAGTCCGTGAAATTTTCTTATTTCAAAATATGTTTGAATTACAAAGCGGCCAAATTTTCCAAAAAAAAGTCCCACTCTTACTTCTTCTAGTCTAGCGTCACTGAAGCGCCTTTGTTCAGCGGCTCTTTGTCCAAAACCAAAACCTTTGTATTCTTTACTGGAGGCTGCTTTGTTGGAATTCCTCTCATTCGTTACCCTTTGTCTCTATCTCTTTCATTATCCCTGCCCAGTATCTACGTCCCATTGTGCTTTGTCGCGTTACACTTCCATGATGCAGATGGATATTCCAAGGTCAAGCCAGCCAGCCAGCCAAGCCATCAAATGAAACACTCCATGATTTCATTGGCCCCCAAGACCACGCTTAAAGCAAGGTGTGACTTTAGACTTTCTTCTTCTTTCACCACCTGAGAACGATGAAGTTCAATTGAGTTCTTTTCTCCTCTACTAAGAGCCGTCGCTGTTGAATTCTCTCCCTCTTACGTTCCCAGCACTTGCATTGCACATAGCACCAGTCCAGCATGAGCCCTTCAGACCACCACCATGCTCGCAATCGCGAGGATCCTGGATCACCATCAGAAACACATGCACTGCTCCCCAGCTTCCTCCCTCAAACCATTCATCCCGACGGTGAGAGCGGCAGGCGGGGCTTCAATCCTGGGCACTTCTTCAGCGTCCTCTGGCGAAGCTCAAACCAAGTGTCAATGGCAGTCAATTTTCTCTGGCCGTTTTGCTTACTGGCGATCATCATGAATTTCGCTACCCCGCATCTCAACATTTGGGTCTTCGTCATCAGTTACATTGGAATGATACCCGCGGCGAATCTTCTAGGATTCGCCGGTCAAGAATTTGCCCGGAAGATGCCCAAGGTTTCTGGGATTCTCATTGAAACTACATTTGTAAGTGGTGGGAAAATAAGGATACCGTTTCAGGTCCACTGTTCCATTTCCAACGCTGATTTTGTGATCAGGGTTCAGTAGTCGAGATTGTTCTCTTCTTGATTTTGATCATCAAGCACAAAGCCGGGTCCGACGAAGATGCAGCTGAGCATGGAAACCTCATCCCAATTATCCAGGCGGCTATTCTTGGCTCTATTCTCACCAACTTATTGCTATGCTTAGGCCTTTGTTTTGCAGTCGGCGGAATTCGTCAGCAAGTGCAGACCTTCCATGCGGCTGTGAGTGAAGTCGGAAATGGCCTGTTGCTCGTTGCGGGGTTTGGACTGCTTATTCCAAGTGCGTTTTATTCAGCGCTGAAAGGCTCTGCAATCCCGCAGTCCACAGAGCCCCCACGGCATCACGGGTTCACAGATAAGAAGTTGGAGCACGACATCCTCGGAATAAGCCGGATTACTTCCATTCTATTGATGATCGCATTTGGCATGTGCGTAAACACTCCGATGACAGTTTCCCTGACAGCTGACCCAGGAAGGTATATCTGGTACAATGCACGGACGAATCACAGCATTTTTGATGAAGTATTAGAACAAGATGAGCATGAGGATCTTGATCACCATGCAGATTGTACGTATCACCCTATCTTCTACTCCGGTATTGCAAGGGCTCTCATGCTTGAGGACTGTACACTTCTGCATCCAGCGAGACGCGTGTCAACGTCTTTTCTGTCGCCAGAGCTAAATTCAACGTAGTGGCCAAGCCCAAGTTTACACTGACAGAATGTATGATTGCTATCACTGGCTCTATAGTTATGGTCACCGTATTAGCTGTCTTCCTCGTTAATCGAATAGAAGATATTGTTGAGGCCGGCATCCCAGACCAATTTCTTGGTCTGATACTTCTTCCCTTCGTCGAAAAGGCCGCCGAGCACCTGACTGCAATCGACGAGGCATGGGACGGACAAATGAACTTTGCACTCTACCATTGCTTGGGACCTTCTATCCAAACTGCTCTCTTTAATGCCCCATTGGTCGTGGTCGTTGGCTGGGTGCTTGGAAAACCGATGGATCTCAATTTTGAGATTTTCATGATTGTCTTACTTGTTTTGTCTATCACGGTCGTCGGAAACTTCCTCCGTGACGGCGAATCAAACGCTCTTGAGGGTGGCTTGCTAGTTGTGGGTCAATTTTCAAACTACCAATGACCTTCCGTTAACAGATTATAGATTGTCTACTTTATCATAGCGGTAGCAGCTTGGTAGTGAGTTTTCTCGAGTCTTTCTCCCCCGTAGCCTGGCAGTGTTATACATCTGCAGTCGGACCATAATGCCCTTCCTTGGCACAGTCCTGCATCTCTGCTCTCTTCCTGAAGGATGAATGCTAACCCTTATTGACTCTGTAGCTACCCTGATCCGGATGTTGCAACTTCCAACGGGGTAGCCTTTACCAAGGGATTGTACCAGTGAGCAGGACACCTACATTGACGCATGATCTTGGCCTATAGTCGTAGCTCCTTGGTAACAATATTGAATTGTTTGATCACAGTTTTGGTCATTTGTCTCGCTACTCTAGTGGCAGTTCTGGTACCCATGGATATTCGGTGCCTCCACTTACCCTCTCGCTTTACGCGACTCTTCAAACGTACTGCGGAAATCTGCTGAACCGAGTACTGGGAGTAGGGCGAGAGGCACAAGTCATCAGATGGTGAGGTAGTGCTCTTCGGAAAATGTCTCTTCTCGTTCTTGTCCGTTGCGTGTTTCTAGGCTACCATCACAAATCTTGTCTGGATTCTAGGTAGCTTTAAAAATAAGTCTTGGATGTACTCCAGAGGGAGATCTGGCCTTTGACCTGAAGTTTCTGAATTCAAGTGCTCTTTTTAATACTGAATTCCCAACCATACAGTATCTTGCTTGATTTCTCTTTTTTTCGGTAGTATCATGCCCATTCTAATGCAAGTACCTCGACTGGCCTTGTTCTTCCCCCGCCATCACAACCCATGATTCTCCTGGCCCCCTCCTGACAACTCCTCGAAGAGAGCGGGTTTCCGAAGAATGCGGTATTGATTTTCCAGATGCAGCCTAATGCGTCTTATTCTGGAAGCAGAAATTTTGTTTGTGGCTTTCGATCTCACCCCTGCTGGAATGCCAAGTCCGGCTGGCTCTGGCAATCGCACCACTCCTGCAGCAAGCTGAAATCTTCCGTCGCTTGGCACACAGGAACAGGATCGAAGGGTGTCAGACTTGAGTTGTCGGTCTGTACCGCATTTCGATCAAGGGTGCCGGCCTTTTCCCAGAATTCGGGGAGTCAATGTCGAGGATTCAAGTTCTCGATATTTGTCTTCACCGAGGAAATCCCGGGTTTTAGCATTTAAAGACGTACGCTAAATAAGATCGACTCCGATGCACTCTGTAAGGATCCGTCTGTTTCCGATCTTGAAGTTCTCCCTTCTGCTTCTGCTTCTGTCGTGACTTGTTGCAACGCGGGGAGGTCCACTCAACATGGTGCCGCTGCAGGTTGTAAGTGCCAGCAGTCCAGCTCCATCCCGCTATGTTCAGTAGTCAGGTGGGTAGTTTGAACAGACAAATCTGTAGCTGAGAATGCCGCTTACTGCATAGACTTGACAGGACAACCTAGCACTTCTCACCTCTGGAGTGAGGACAGCTCGGTACCACCGAGACTATGGCTGACTTAGGCATTGGTTCCATCATTCGACGTCCTGGAATCCCGCCACTTGCAGAAGATTGAACACCACTTTTGGTACATTTTGTACTGTCGATGTACTATTTCCCTGATTTTGACACGGTGAGAGGCGGATCGGCTGGTGGAGGCAACAAACAACGACATGTAAGTGCATGTCTTCGAGCGGTCCTGGTTATTATGAGTTTCGCATAATATAAATAAGGACTCATATCCTCAGGTCCAGTTCATCGGATTCGGATTATCTCTACTTCGCTCTACGCAAGTCCGAAGACCTCCCAGTAACACTCGATGCAGACAGTCATAATGGCAACTATCAACCCCCTCGACAAGTTTCAATCCTGTGTACAAATGATAGCGACTCCGTCGGCAGAAGATCCAAGTGGGGAAGACCGCCTTGCACTAGACAACAGAAGGCTATGGCCAAATGGCTCTGAACTTGTTGTCAACATGTGGGGGTATGTTTAATCCATACATTAAGTTCCATTTCGCTAACACTGCTCGCAGTCAGAGTGACTATGTTCGTAGTAAGGTTATTCAGTACGCAACTGAATGGTCTCGTTACGCCAACCTCACTTTCAGATTCATGGAACGTGATGCTCCGGGGGACTCTGATATTCGTATTTCATTCACCGCGGGTGCTGGATCTTGGTCCTATATTGGTACTGGGGCAAAGACAATTCCACAGAGTGAGCCTACCATGAATTTTGGCTGGTTTGACGACAATTCGACAGATGAGACATTCAGCCGAACAGTCATCCATGAGTTTGGTCATGCCATCGGCTGTATCCATGAGCAAGCATCACCCGTGGTCGATATTCCATGGAACAAGGATGCTGTGTACGCATATTACCTTCGGACCAATGGCTGGGACAAGGCCAAGGTCGACGGCAATGTTTTTGCCAGAGCAGCGCAGGCAAACACCTTGAACACAAGTTGGGACAGGACTTCAATCATGCAGTACTCATACCCGGCTGAGCTTACACTGGATGGATCCTCGGTTGGGTGGAACACCGTTCTATCAAATCACGACAAGACCTTCGTCATGCGTTGTTATCCTAGGGACGGTATCGTCCGCAATACACAGGATGGTGTCTACTTGGTGAATAGTACACGAGGAGACCAGCGGACCAGTGGACTGGCTTACTATGTGCATTTTGGAAACAATGATGGGCAGCAGCCAGACGACTACGTTGAGGTTAATGGTGGGGATTACACCTGGTGGGAGAACGGAGGACAAGGTAATTTCTCCTTCTCGACCAATGTCCTGGGCAGAGAAATACCAGCTCCATGATCAAACAGCAGGACCCAGCTAATAATCTATGTTGTAGCTACATTTGGAAATGGTGCCCACGTTCGAAACATTGTGAAGTGGAACCTAGCAGATGACGGTCGGTTCCCATTCACTGTCCACGCTCCGACACTGTTTAGGTGGCTCTAGCTCTTATATTTCTTCTCTTACTCCTCCTACTCACGTACTTGACTGAGCCATACTGATTGACATGTGATATTTTAGCTGGTAGGTCACCGCTGTATACTAGGGTTGGATTTGCTGAGAAGAATGATGAGACGTGGAATGTATATCGAGATGATACTAGAATTCTGTACGAACACGATGGATGGCAGGTACAGGCTATGTTCTGGGCTTTCTAGAGCGTGGATGAGGGTGCTGGTATAGAAAGAGGCAGTATGATCAATCGAATGGTTCTTCGTGGGCGTTATGAAGTTTTGAAATATGAAATAAATAGAAAGTTGTCTGGAAAGGGTTAATTATGACTCGGGGCTTGTAAACCCGAATTTAACTTTCTTGTAATATTAGTCAGAGAATGTCGGGTGGCTAAAAAAGTGTGAAATTCACGATGTAAGGCAAAATATTCTAATGTTGAAGGCTTGATTTGTAACCGTCCGATATTTACTCGGTGTAAAAACAAAAGGCTGGGGTTAATCTCTGATGATCGAGAAGTAGGTGTATCACGTACGGGTTAAGACAGTTACTAAGTATTGGGTAAAGAATACTATTTGAAGTTGAGCACGAAGCTCTTATCTAATAGCAGACGTGCCAGTCTTATAAAGAACCTTCGTTCTCCTTGGATCCTCGAGATCCCTAGAGATCCTGAGATCTATCACGTGACCCAATGTCCACTATGATCTAGATAACTATTATTACTGAGATGCGAGTGTGTAATGGTACCATTTGCTATATTGTATTATTCCCTAATTAGTGCCCTTTTATTAATAGTACCAACCTTTTATTGGTACTAAAACCCTTATAGTACCATCCACTTAGTAGTACTATCAGTGTTATAGTGCCAACTGATCTTTGGTGCCAAGGGGTCCGTAACATGATTCTCGTAATTCTAAGAGAAACGGCGGCATCTTAAGATCTATCGCTTGTTATTATTGATTCGGCTTTAACTTGGTTTATCTATATTTTCTTATGTACCCCCTCTTTTAAATATAATCGACCGCTTTAAACATAATAAAGTTTGAAAATTTACAATCTAACATATCTGTTTTGACTATTATATGCAATTAATTGCTAGGGTTCTAGAAAACTTCCTTTTCTACTAATGAGAGGTGAATACTTATATTTATAAAGTAGAAGTCTTAGCGGCCAGAATATGTGAATTTCTCTTTGAAATATTTGATTTTTGATTTTAAAATACTTATATTGAAAAATTCAAATTTTTTCGAGTTTATCTAAACGATAAGTAAAGGGGTACACGAGAAAAGTTTCAATAGAAAACAGACTCGTACCGATTGTACCTTATTTATACGAACTTTGAAAAGAGGTAATAAGCGGTGCGAATGATGATTCTATTGAGGGGGGATTTCTAGGTCTTTATAACTACTCTAATTGCCAAGGCTCGGCTAGCTCTCATCGCTTTAGTTGCCTATTCAGGCCTAGTGCCAAGGTCTCGCATCGTATCGCAAGTTATAATAGTTCTTATTTAAGAAGGCTTACGAGTTTTATTGTTGGTCCACAGGACCCATACCAAGTATTTGATGTATCCACGCCAGAAGCTGGCCGGTAGCCGGAGGGATTTCAAGGGGGTGTCACGAACCAGGCTCAGCCTTGGTACAAGTCACGGGTTGACACCATAATAATGATGATACCACCAAGCGGATGGCACCAATTAGTATTTGGTATCAAAATAATAATGTGTTACGGACCCACCTAACAGCAGTAAGCTGGGGGTACGATTTCACCTTAAGTACGATTAAAGCGATCGTACACCCAGTTCTGAAGTACGATTAGGATAATCGCATTGCTGGGATAATTGTACTTTTAAAGGGAAGGTATAATCACGGGGAATGCACTTTCAAGGGAATTGCACATCTTGTTACACTTGTAATCCAGCTATAATAATAATTTAGGTTACAATAAACATTAGGTTATGTGATGGATCTCAGGATTTCAATGAATCTTGAAGATTTAAGGATTCAAAGAGATTCATAAAGAATAAAGGTTTTATATAAAATTGGCACGTTTGCCATTAGATAAAAGCTTTGTGCTTAACTTCAAATAGTATTTTTTACTTAATATTTAATAATTGTTTTACCTTATTTATGTGATATACCTGCTTTTTGATTATTAGAGATTAATTATTATCCTTTGTATTTATATCAAGTAAATATTGGATTATTATATTTTAAGTACTTTTTTGTTAAAAGTATTGACTTATGCAAATACTATATTTACCTTCGGAAATATTATAAGAAGCGACTTGCGAGCTACTCCTGCTCTTACCCCGCTAGCAGCCGTTGCTGCTGTGCTTAAGCTTAAGGTACCTTTCCTGGATACCTTTAATGACACTCGATCTCAACTCAAGCTATTCTTGTTTTAACTCAAGACTTATATGTTGTTTAACATTAAATTGTATATTAATAAGATATACCGAGTCTTGTGAGCTTTTACTTTTCTTAAAGGACAAGCCTTTAATTAGATCGAAACGTTTATTATCGATTATTAGAATAACTTGGCTGCTGAAATGCTTAATGATATCGAATAAGAAATTGATGATATATTGGGAAGCTTTGCGGAATTTGAGAGACGCTTGGGGCGCCTCTTTGGGGACATTGATAGCACTAGAATAGCCGAAAGGGCCATCTAGGGTATGCGTTAGAAGGGTTCTGTCGCAGCTTATGTTATTGAATTCCAGTAGCACGCTGGGAAAATCGCTTGGGGGGACAACGCATTTACTACGGAGTTTTATCGAGGACTAAATGATCATGTTAAGGATGATATCATTCGCCTTGAGAAGCGACTTAGCATTCTTCAAGACATGATCATTAAAGCAATCCTTTTTGACAATCGAGTATACGAACGAAAGCTTAAGCGATAAGGTTATCATGTGCTAAGATACATGAAGCAAGGAAGCAATAATAGCAAAAAACTATTTTATTTTCGCGAAATGGAATTGGATGCCACTTTTCAAAAATAAAATAAAGGAAAACCACGTAGCGGCGAGCTTTTCAAGAAAATTATAAATAAGCGACGCAAAAAGAAGTTGTGCTTTGAATGTAGCTTTCCAAGTTATATAACTAACTCTTATTAATAAAAAAAATAGTGATTAAAAAAAAGCACATTAACGTTATAAGATGTGATGCGTATAACAGCCTAATCAAACAAGTCGCTTTTATATATTAACACATGATTACAAATAAACTTGAGAAGCATTATATTTACATGCAAATCAAGTCTAAAGATGAGAGCAAGTGGGGAAGCTTTGGAGAAGATAAATATATTCAAAATCACTTGTTAGGATCGCCTAATATTGTGAAAAGACTTGAGCAAATGATGATTGAAGATGATATGCTTTATGAGATTGGGAACATTTCCGACCTATTACTAGAGGCTTTTGACTATCCGGACAACAAGAGTTTTAGTTCAGATAATAACATAAAATTGATATTTAATAACAGCAAGAATAAGGTACAAAAGCCCACATGAATTCCAGAATCAAATTCATTGTAATTAAAGTTTTTAAGATTACAAGTAAGCGAGGTCTGGGAAATTATGTAAAGAAAAGAAAATACATAATGGATCTTGTGTAACTTTTGTTACTAAATAAACGTCGCTATCAGAATCATATATAAAAAATTAAGTATAATTAGTTTACGCGAGCTAGCCTAAGGCGAAAAATATAAAGTAATTTATTGGAATTATTGTAAGATTAGATGAAGGCAAGTGATAAGTTATTATGAGGCTTTTTAAATTTATATACAAATGCTGCTACTTGGCGAAGTACTAATCATTTACTTAAGAGAGAACCTCAAGCGAGGGGAATTATGAGAAATTCTAGTTGAAATTAAAAACAATCGAATGTGGGTTAGAATCGACGACAACCTTTGTGCTTATTATGAGGCATTAAACTTAGTAATGAGTTGGGAGATGGGAATAGGATTTGTATTTGAGGTTGTTGTAAATTACGACATTAAACAAGTTTAGAGAAACGTTTTTATTAGCGAAATGTATGATAAGTATTATCTTATTATCACGAGATATTTAGCTGCTATTAGAGAAAGACATCTTACGTTAGAAGTCAGGATTAGAAGAGTTAAACTTCAAGTGATGATAAATTTAGAAGCATAAGGAAACTTTATATTTCTTATTGTTGTGCTCGAACATTACTTACTAACTGAAGTTAAAAATAACGGGTACTAGTTGGTGCTTGCGGATAATAAGGTTGTTGCTAATGGTTTGATTGAGGTTTAGATTAAGTCTGTTCACATGGGAATTGCTAAATACTTTAAGGTTATCTAATTTGATATTGCGAAAATTGGAAAACATAACATTATCTTGGGATTATTATGGATGGAAAATATAATTTAGTGGTTAATTGGAAAATAAGTAAGCTCGAGTTTAGTTGTTGCTGGGATTGTTGCTTTTTATTAGGAACGGAAGCAGTGAGCATTTGAAAGGTTAGCGTCACTTTCAAGGAAAAGCTTGGATATTAAATCTAGAGTTTATTAATGAAGGAAATATTATTAGCATATTAAAAGTTTGCGGCATTATTTAAAGAAGAACGAGGCATCGGAGCTTTGCCGAAACATCAAGATTACGATTACTAGATCAAGTTAGAATTAGGTATCAAGTTGATATTCCAATCACTTAAGGAATACTCAATATTAAATTTGATAATGATTAAGTAATATATTAATAAAAACTTAGCGAAAGGATTTATTTGAGAGTTTAAATTCTTATGGGGGAGTAATGTCTTATTTGCAGAAAAGAAGAATGGCGAATGAAGAATGTGTATCGATTATCGTCGATTAAATGATGCCACAAAAAAAGATTGTTATGCATTACCATTAGCTAAGGAATTGCGGGATAAACTTACTAAAGCCAAGATCTTTACTTAGCTTAACTTGAGAGGCGCGTATAACCTTGTTAAGATAATTAAGGGTAAGGAGGAAAAAATAGCATTTTGCATTTGTTTTAGCTATTATAAGTATATGGTTATGCTATTTGGGTTAACTAATGCATTAGCCACATTTTAGCGTCTAATTAATAATGTTTTAAGGCCCTACTTGGATGTAATATGCATATGCTATTTGGATGATATACTAGTTTATTTCAAAAATGAGGAGTAGCATGTAAAAGACGTCATAATTATCTTATAAAAGTTAGAAAACGCGTACTTGCTACTCAAACCAAAGAAGTGCAATTTTCATATGGAAGAGGTTGTTTTCTTTGGTTATGTAGTTATTATTGTTGGATTGGTTATGGATCTTAAAAAGATTAAAGTAATTATTGAGTGAAGCGAACTCATAAATGTTAAGGAAATATAATTATTCCTTGGGTTTGCTAATTTTTATTAGCGATTTATTAAAGACTATTTAAAAATCGTAGGGCTATTTACGGAGTTAACCCATAAGGATAAGGAATTCTACTGGTTGGACAAGGCCAAGGCAGCTTTTGAGGCTCTCAAAGCAGCTTTTATCCGAGAACTAATACTTACTTTTTTCACATTTGATAAAGAAATACGCATAAAGACAAATTTTTCGAATTATGCTATCGGCGCCGTTTTTAGCTAGCTGGATAAGGATGGGAGATAGCAATTAATTGCATATTATTTGCAGAAATTATCACTAGCAGAATTTAATTATAACATATATGATAAGAAGTTGCTAGCAATTGTGAATGTAATACACAAATAAAAGGTTTATCTTGAGGGCGCGGCTTATGAGATACAAATCCTAACGGATCATAAGAATCTTATTTACTTTACGATTATCAAGGAATTGAACCGACGCTAGGTTCGATGATACGAATTACTTTCTATTATTAAGCTTTGAATTTCTTATGTTAAGGGAACGGAAAACGCTTAAGCTAATACTTTAAGCAAAAAACCAAAATATCTTGTAAACAAAACTTATGAATTTCATATCATGTTATGAAAAGATGGCAATTCGTTAGTTGTAAATTACTAATAATTAGCTGCGATAGGTCAGGTAGCGAAGAAGGTTTAGAAAGGCTACGTTAACGACCCGGTCATAATTAAACAAAGAAGGTAGTTAGGCAAAGGATTCTTCTTTACCTTAAGCGGCACGCTTTTTTATTAAGGACGAATTTATATATCTATTAGGGATAAGATTGAATTCGTTACACACTAGCATGGGTTGCTTGCTTATAAGTATTAGGGGGTAGCTAAGATGTTATCAAGGTTATCTAGGGAGTATTATTTTTTAAGCATGAGGAAAGTAGTTAAAGACGTGGTTTTGTTATGCGACATATGCATCCGGAATAAGGCATTACATTATGCTTTGTATAGGCTTATAAAGTTACTAACGATATCACCTTACTTATGGAAATCAATTGCTTTGGATTTTGTGATTAAATTATTACCTTCAAAGGATTTAGCTATAGGAATCGTATATAACTTAATTTATATCATAATGGATAAGTTTATCAAATATACATATATGGTACCGGTATTAGAAACATAAAACGTGCTTATTATAGCGCAGGTATTTCTTTAAATAATCTTCGCAAATCACGGAATATTAGACGAGATTATCTCAGACAAAAAGACAAGCTTTTTACTTCGAAGTTCTGGAAAACTGTTATCGCGCTTTTAAGGATGAAATAAAAAATGTTAATAGCTTTTTACCCATAAACGGATGTACAAATAGAATGAATTAATCAGATAATGGAGACTTATTTTTAGTGTTATGTGAATTATAAATAGGATAATTGGGTATAATTGCTTTTATTTGCCCAGTTTGCATACAACAACGCAAATTAAGAGATTATTAAAATATCGCCGTTTTATGTAAATTATGAGTACAATCTTACGGCATACAACTTATTAATAGCTAGTTAGGGTATCGCATAGGAAGTTATATTATAAAGAGATAAGCTAAAATAGTTTCATAAGGAATTATCAGCCGATATTCTTTTCATCGCGCAAAAATCTGCGATCTATTATAACAAAAAGCGTAGTATGGGATTAACGCTAAAGGAGGAGAATAAGGTCTACTTACTCCAAAAGAATATCGCAACAAAACAATCAAGTCATAAATTGGATCATAAGAAGCTAGGATTATTTAAGATTATTAAAGTTAAAGGATTAGTTAATTTTTAGCTAGCTTTATTACGGATAATGAACATTCACTTGGTATTTTATATATCTCTTTTAAAATTAGCATCATTAGGAGCATCGGCCGCTCTTGTTATTAAAATACAACTAATTAACCCGAACGCTAAATACGAAGTCAAGATTATTTTCGACTATTAATACTTTTACGGCACAACCAAATATTTGATCAAGTGAAAGGGATACCCACAATCAAAAAACACCTGGAAACTTAAATTTAATTTTTACTGCCTTGAATTGCTTTAAAGTTTTCATCGACAAAACTCAAGTCTTTTTAAAAGGAATTTCCAAAGTTAGGCAACGGCTTGTTAATAAGCGGGAATTTGGAGGGATTGCTAGCAAATAGTGGGGTAAGCGATTAAGCGGCAAAAGCTTGCTTTTCCCTCTTTATTGCCTTTTGCACCTTTGCCTTTTCCAACTTGTCTATACTTTTCAGTTCATGATGAAGCATTTTAGCTTCTTATTTCTTAAAGAACTTGCGCTGACGCGTAAGGCGGTTCAAACGTCTCTTGGTCGCAAGCATGGCCGTCGCGTATTATTCTCAAGCCAACCGCTTTGTAGCACACGCAGCGCGCTTTTTATTTTTCAATTTCTGTTCTACTTTTTCCAAAGCTTCCCAATCGCTTATCGCAAGCATTTTAATATTACATTTCTTTCCAAAACAAGCGCATTTAGCGTACCAAATTGAATTGGAAGTGTTCGATATAATGCATGTTTTTTTGGTCTTTTCACATAAGGAATAAGGCATGATTTCAATTCCGAAGGATTTGATTTTGCGGGAAAGGGCTAATTGTTTATGGATTTTCTTGTTAATATTGGAGGGCATGATAAGGAAGGAAGATGGCCATGAGCCGTTGTTAATATTTCCTTTGGCATATTTAAGCGTGGGGACCACGCTAAGCTAAGAAGAGGATAGTGTTATGAACCCACCTAATAGTAGTAAGCTGGGGGTACAATTTTACCTTAAATATGATTAAGGCGATTATACACCTAGTTCTAAAGTACGATTAAGATAATCGCATTGCTGGAACAATTGTACTTTTAGAAGGAAAGCATAATTATGGGGAACGCATTTTCAAAGGAATTATATATCTTATTACACTTGTAATTTAGTTATAGTAATAATCTAGATTATAATGAACATTAGATTACGTAATAAATCTTAAGATCTTAATAGATCTTAAGAATTCAAAGATTCAAGGAGATCTACGGAGAACGAAGGTTTTATATAAGACTAGCATGTTTGCCATTAGATAAGAGCTTCATGCTTAACTTCAAATAATATTCTTTATTTAATATTTAGTAATTGTCTTACTTTATTTACATGATACATTTGCTTTTTGATTATTAGAGATTAATTACCGTCCTTTGTATTTACATCGAGTAAATATCGGATCGTTACATAATGATATTATTGGGAAAATGGCATCAACGAGAGTATAATACGAATTAGCGAGTAATACCATTCTTCATATTTATTGTTATAATAATAATTATGTTGATTATGATAAATATAAATCATGTGATGTGTTAGCTTGCTAGATAGGCTTGCGGGCTTGCGCGCTTTGCAAGCCGTTTTGCACAATTTGTATTTGAAATTAAAGTTTTATATAACGAATAAATAGTTTCCTAAATAATAAAGCTTTGTGCTTAAATCAAATAACAAGTTTATACTTAGTTTACTATTGCTTGTAATGTCTCAATTCCTATTAAGAATCGAACGTCTTATTATTTTACTTTATAGCTGATACTAACTAACGAATTTATACTCACAATACCAATTAAGTTAAAAACGTTACACTTTAAGCATCTCACTTGAAATATCGATAGCAAGATATAATGACCTTTCAGGAAGGATTTGTTGTGAGAGAAAATTCCCAAATTAGCAAGAAGGAAAACAAGATTATTCCACCTCAAGTTAACTTACCGGATACTTTTTATAGTTAACGATTTAAGTTAAGATAATTCGTACTCTAATATTAGATGTATCTAGCCTTTAATAGAGACAAATTCGAGGCCAAATCCTTCAAGGTTTTATAAATTGCTTTATTTTTCCACGACATTGTAATACATTGGATTAAACCAGCCTTTAGCAATTACTTTCTTAATTAACATGTAATTAGAGTTTGCTTTATTACTATAATTGAGAAGAGTTGCGTTATTTTCCGCATTGTTGTAAGATTTATTACGGCTATTAAGGGAATTTTTAGAGATTTTAATAAGAAAGAATAATCTAAGAAACACTTGCTTAGTATTTGTTAACAAAAATTCGTTTACAAATACATTGTTGAGTTTTATTATCACTTTATGCGATTAGATTGGATAAATAGTAGCTTGAAAGCTTAGTATTATAAGGGCTTAAAGGATTATATTAAAGATAAACTTTTTAAGGCTAACAAATTTAATAACTTAAAAGAAATAATTAAAATAATTATAATTATTAACAAATGAATTTAGAAATGATAAAAAGAAAAGAGAGGGTATTTTGCCCCTACTTAATATAAGAAGCTTTAGTTTCCGGAACGACATGAGAAAAGAGAAGGAAACTTCCAACCTCACCTTAACAATAAACGAAGTCATTATAATTCAATGGAGATAAATGGAGTTAAGAAAAGAAGTAAAAATTAAGTTGAGAAGTAGAAACGATGAGAAAAGGGTTTGTGCTACATTTGCAGTAAGGTCGGCTACCTCGTTAGGGATTACTTTTAAAACAAAAACGGAAAGAAAGCCCTTTTTAAAGACAAATGATAATTTGCTTTAGCTAAATGAAAAACCAAGCGCTATAAAGCGGCAGTGCTTGAATAAGTTAACAAGGATAACGGTTAAAAGGAAGTTTTAATCGAATCTTTTAAAAATTAGCAAATCAATAATATAAAATCCCTAAACACTTAACAAAAAAGCTAGGTGATTAACAATCATTAAGCAAACCAGTTGCTTAGCATTAACAAAAATTGGGCATTCCGCTTTTATAACGGAAAATAACGAATTTGAATGCACGTGGAAGATAAGCTAGATTTAGCAAAAAAGCGAAGAATTTACGATACCTTAAAGTAAGGATTTAATTGCGTTATTATTTACCAAAATGCTAAAATTATTATATTCCAAGAAAACACTGAATATATAAATTAATAATTTAAAAGATATATAATTAATCTTTTAAAAGAATCTGAACTTTGGGAATATAGCTAGCTAAATAATTATTTGGAAGTTAAAGATACGTAAATCGTGATTACAACGATTAGCGGAAAATAGTATTGGAAGCGAAGATAGCATGTATAAGAGCTTATCCGATTTTAAAGAATAAAAAAAGAATTTATATAAAGTTAAATTAATCTTAAGGAGGATATTTCATATACTCTTATTAGTTATAATTGAGGTTTAAGGAAGTGAATGGATAAGATAACGGGAGAAATCGTCGAAGAATAAAGGGATTTGCTTGTAAAATTGCAGGAGTATCCCGATCACTTTGATTACTCCAAATTTGCTACTACCGAAGAGATAAACCAACTGGTGATTTAAGTAAAGCTAAATGGGAATATAGCTAAAGCCTTGATCAACTTAGGAGCTATGGGAAAGTTCATTTACCCACGATTAGTGGAATAGCTAAATATACTCATTATACGTAATTCACGCTTTTATCGATTTATCTTATTAGATGGGAAAAACGCAGGAATCGATGGGTGGGTGTAAAATAAAATAGCAAGCATTAAGATAAAGATACTTAATAATCATATAAAGTATTTATTGTTTGACGTTATCTTAATTAGATGATATAATATTATCTTTAAGATTATGTAAATAAATAACTACAACCCTAGCATCGACTGGAAAGCAAGAACGCTTACTTTTAATAGATGTAATTATCGCTGCAATTAATTATCCGGTAAAAGAGAGGCTAGCACCGCCTCCTTAAGAATAACGCCAATTGATTTTATACGGAAAAGTCTAATTCCCAACTAAAAGAAATCTAAAGATTATTTTAAATAAAAAAATAACGTACGGGAATAATTGCCTATATTATATAAAAAGTATGTAAAGATGTTTAAGGATCTGTAAGACATAAAAGCATTGCTCGAATATTAATTTTAAGATTATGAAATCAACTTTAAAAAAGGGTTCATATCTATTGCAAAAAAGCTTCGCTATCATAATTACGCTATCATAAAAACGCTTGAGAAATAGCAAGAATAAGAAATAAAGAAAGAATGGATTTGAAAGTCCAAATCACCATGCGCAATTAACATATTAATCGCCAAGAAAGCAGGGGATCTTAAAAAAAGATCTTGTGATAACTATTGCATAATTAATAACGGGACGATAAGGGACGTGTATCCTTTGCCCAATGCTCAATACTTGCGAGATAAGCTGGCCAAAGTAATGATATACATTAAATTGAACCAACGTAATGCGTTTAATTTGATTCGAATTAAAAGAAGGCATAAGTGAAAGACGGCTTTTATCCTACCCTTAGGCTTATGGGAACACACGGTGATACCGTTCGGACTTACGAATGCACCAGCTATATGCTAACGGCAAAATAACGAAATTCTAAAGAACTTCATTGGAAAATTCGTAATATGCTACTTGGATAATATTTTAGTTTATTTGAAAATCATTGAGAAATACCAGGGACATATCCGGCAAGTTATGGAAGCCTTATACAAGGTAGATTTTAGATTGAAATTATTAAAGTGTGAATTCTTGGTTGAGTAGGCCATCTTCCTGAGGTACGTCATAAGTGTAAAGAAGTAATAATCGGTGTGAATGATGATTCTATTGAGGGGGGATTTCTAGGTCCTTATAACTACTCTAATTGCCAAGGCTCGGCTAGCTCTCGTCGCTTTAGTT